>BNJV01000236.1_pt1 | contig 676873 bp, 721 predicted proteins | sample 8540591 | NCBI WGS metagenome assembly BNJV01 (sample SAMD00202457, study PRJDB9452) | human saliva metagenome | host: Homo sapiens
CTGGTTCGAGTCCAGTCGGGGAGCATTTAAAAAGCCTCAGAGTAAAGCTCCGAGGCTTTTTTGTATGGTGACTGGACTTGAACCAGTAACCCACTTCGCCCTGTGGAGGCGCTGGGGCGCCTCCTATCGGGCTTCGTCTATTTCGACTCCAGTCGGGGAGTATCTCTAAAGATTTCTTAGGCTCCATCTGTAGGGTGTCCTGGCTGTGTCGTCTTGAGGGCTCTTGCCGCAGCCGCCTTTGCTCAACAGTGAATACAGGCGCGCTATCCTCCTCCCGGTAAGCCCGCCCGCACCCGCGCCCACCAGCGAAAACCCGCAGAAACACTCGGAACCAAAGGTTCAAATTCAAAACTACGCGATTCAGTGGATAATAGAGATAGAATAGTACTTTACGGAGTGAAGTAAACTCCACGCATCAAAGTCTTGAGAGGTGGGCATGGCCACTAACACTAATCCCAAAGGCATTCGCGCCAGCCTAGTGGGGATTAAGAACGGCGTCATGAGCGTCATTGACGCTGGTAAAGTCTTCTCAACCTTGGGTATCAACCAGGTCAAAGACGAAATCCAGATTGCTAAACACGAGCTCAAAACCAAAGGCATCGCCGTTGGTAAAGGCGCGGCATTCCTAGCCATCGCAGCGTTCTTCGCGGCCCTATTCATTATCGCCATCGTCGGCGCTATTATCCTGGGTCTCGGCGAAATCATGAGGCCCTGGCTCGCCGCGCTCGTAGTAGCACTCATCTTCGCTATCGTAATCCTCATCACCGGCCTCATCGGGTACAAGAAAGTCAAAGCACAAATGCCGTTCGCCCCCGAATCGGCAGTCTTCGGGCTGCTCTTCGACCTGGGTGTACTGCGTGAAGGCAGCGCTATGACCGCGTCCCGGCTGAAAAAAGAACAAGCAGAACGCGCCGCCCGCAAACAGGCAGAGCGCGAAGCTGCTGCTGAGCAAGCTCGCCAAGAGGCCGAAGAGCGCAAAGCACGCGGAGAATCCGAACCGCAGCCACTCACTGAAGAGCAGCTTAGGCAGCGCACCAAAGAACGCCGCGAGCACCTGGCCGCTCTGCGCGATGACATGCAGAAATACAGTGAAGGCGTACAGGCAAACGCGCAGGGCATCATTGGCTCTGCCAAAGCTAAAGCGCAGCAGGCCCCCACAGAGGCCGTCAATGTTGGTCGCGGCTTGGCTGAGAACATCACCCAGCCCAACGTCGTCAAAGCACGCTGGAAATCATTCGCCGCACTCGGCGCTGCACTACCCTGCGGCCCTGGTGTTCCTCCGCAGGTTCCTGCGCCGCTAAACACCACCCCCGCCGTACGGCGATGCGAGACTACCGCGACTTGGCCCGCCACCTTCCGAAGGTGGCGGGCCAAGTCGCATCACCCCAACGCCCCCACCCATCACCAATACGCCGCAAACTCACTGATTCTCAGAGAACTCTAAGGCTACCTACCTTCTTGTTAGGCTCAAGTAACGCACCCAAACCGATAAAATAGTTGAATTGGAAAAATCACCTCACACCCTGTGCCCCGTATCACCCTACGAGGCTCATAATGACCAAGGAGTAGAACCGCGATGAAGCAGGCCCACACCATCCTCATCGGCGCCGAAACCTACCCGCCAGACATTAATGGGGCCGCCCAGTTCGGTCATCGCCTTGCCACCGCAATGCTTGGGCGCGGGCACGAAGTGCATGTGGTTGCGGCCAGCCCCATGCGTGGACCCAGCTACCGCACCACTGTTGAGGGCGGTATTGTCGAGCACCGGCTGCGCTCACACTTACCCCCTACCCATGACACCAACCGCATCTGCATCCCCTGGGAAATCCACTTCGAAGTGGGGCATATTCTTGACGAAGTGAAACCAGACGTTGTGCACGTACAGTGCCACTACATTATTGGGCGGGCCCTCATCACCCAAGCCCATAAACGCGGTATCCGGGTGATCGCCACCAACCACTTCATGCCGGCGAATCTCGATCCTTTCCTGCCGGTCCCCACGCCTATTAAACGCGTCATCTCAAAAGCCACCTGGATCGATATGCGCCGCTGTTTCTCTCGGGCCGCAGTCGTCACCACCCCCACCCAGATTGGGGCTGACGCCATGAGGGACCTTGGCGGCTTCACCCGTCCTGTCATGCCTGTCTCCAACGGTATTGAAATCGGGGACTACGAACTTGCCGAAGGGGCCACCATTGATAAGGCCCCCGGTGAACTTCGCATCACCTTCGTGGGGCGCCTTGCCCAAGAAAAAAATATTGATGTGCTCATTGAGGCCCTCTCTCTACTGCCGGAGCACCTGAACCACGTGATTCTTGATATAGCAGGTGGGGGAGAGCTGCGGGAAGAACTAGAGAAAAAAGCCCATGACTGTGGGGTGAGCGAACGGGTCGTATTCCGCGGCTACGTGCCTGATGAAGACCTACCCGGGGTGTACCAGCGGGCCGATATTTTCTGCCAGCCCGGCACCGCCGAACTGCAGTCTCTCGTCTCCCTGGAAGCAATGAGTGCCTCAAAACCTGTGGTGCTTGCGAACGCTCTCGCGCTACCGCACCTTGTGGAAGACGGCGTGAATGGTTACCTTTTCGAGCCGAACAATGCCCGCGACCTCGCCCACAAACTCGCGGCGATCCTTTCACTTCCCGCTGCTGAACGTGAGCAGATGGGGCGTGAAAGCCGCCGCATCGTCAACTTCCACCGGGCTGATAACACGTGGCGCACCTTCGAAGAGCTATACGTAAGCGATGCCCCCTACGACCGCTTCCGTCACAGCTGACGCCCCTATTTTCCTAAACCCGGTTCGTCAGGTACTCTGGTTAAGGTTCGTGTAGCACATAAGCCGCACAAGCCGTGGGGGGGGTTAGCTCAGCCGGTTAGAGCAGAGGACTCATAATCCTTTGGTCGTGGGTTCAAGTCCCACACTCCCTACATACCCCCGCTCGGTATGACTCTGTCTAGTAGTCGCCGAGCGGGTTTTAGTATGTTCATAGTGGTGTAGCTCAGTGCGGCAGAAATAAAAATAAGCCGGGTCAATCTTCGTTAAACATGACTGAATACATGCCCCTTGGACGCAGTTTTAAGGTACTGTAAAGGGTAGTCTTCTGGCGGTCTAGTCTTAGCACCGCAGAAGGTTTGAATGCATGGCGCAACTGATGCGTCTACCCCCTTGAGACAAGGACCGATGATGAGCGATAACCTTCCGCAGCAGCCCGGGCACAACGGGTATGATCAGCAGGACCACACACAGCCCTACGGCATACCCCAGCAGCAGGGGCAACAAAATACTCCCTATCAGCAGAATCAGTACCAGCAAAACCCTCAACAGGGAATGCAGCAAGGTTATGGGCAGCAGGGCCAGCAGAACGTACCCTATCAGCAGAACCAGTACCAGCAGAACCCTCAGCAGGGCTATGGTCAGCAACAGCAGCAGTACATGCCCCCACAGAACCAGCAGGATCAGTACCAGCAGAATCAGCAGAGCCAGGCTCCGGCCGCCCCTAATCATTTTGCGTTGGCGTTTAAGGGGGTGTGGGGGGCTTTCCTAGATATTTTTAAGAGCAACCCCACCGGCGCGCACGACCGTATGCAGCAGCACCCCCTGTGGGGCTGGCTTATTGCCTGCACATTACAGTCGGTTGTGGGTGCCCTGTTCGTTATGGCGTTTTTGAACACCTATGCCGGGCAAATTTTCCGTGTCGTGTTTGTTGTTACAAAAGATACAGCGAAGTACACTTCGGGCGCGTACACCGCCGCTGAGGGGTTCCTATTATTTCTTATTTTCCTGATTGTGATTTTTGGCGTGCTCGTGCTACGCGGGGTGGGGCTGATGCTTACCGCACGCATCGGCAAGTCGCAGATGGGGTTTAACTCCGCGATGGATATTGTGGGTACTGCTGTGCTACCGCAGATCCCCGCTTTCCTAGTTCTGTTCTTCCTCTCATTCTTGCTGCCACATGCAAGTACTATGACCGATACGTACGCCGCGTCGCAGCGCCCCATCTTGGTGATGATGATAGTCTTCGCGGTATTTAGCGTAATCGTTGGTGAATCCCTGCTGTACCTGGGACAGGCGAAAGTTGCCAACACCGAAAAATCGGTGTTCTTCATGTACGTGGTGTTGAGCACCGCATTCGTGCTTGCTGGGATTCTGGTGCTGTACTTCGGCTTCAGCGTATTGGCCCCGAATCCCTCCTCCTCCGCCCACTAGTGGAACATCTCTGATGAACATGACACGTGACGGCGCTCAGGCGACGCGCACCCCCATGCGTGCGCGTTACCTGGGCGTCCTACTGGTTTTGGTGGCGCTCGTACTTTCAGCGTGCGGCGCCAGGGTTGAGACGGATCTGGGGCTGGAGAACGCCGAGAAAGGCTCCCGAACAATGTCCATCTCCTTCAATATGAAGGACAATAAGGACTACGTGAAGGGCGACATTAACTCGATTGATTCGTCGATTAAGAAGCACTTACCTTCTGAACTGTCTTATGAGGGTATACAGACCGACGGTGATAAGGCGCGTGCCACCTTCAAACTCTCGTTTACGAGTATCAGCGAATACCGCACAAAAGTTGAGAACCTTCTGAAGCTTTCAGGATCCTCCACAACCCCCACTATCAGCATCTCAGACAGCACCACGGGGCTGGTCCAGGGTGTACAGGTGTCGGAGAACTTCAGCTCCAAAGAATTGTTGGGGTGGGTTCCCGAGAGCTTGGTAGTCGATGGTGTTATCGAGTCGAAGCGCAAAAGTAGTGTGCTTGGAACAGAAGATAAAACCACTGTCAAAATGGGCGATAGGGAGCTGAAAAATTCATCCTCGTCGACCCCGATCTCAGTGAAAGATATTAAAGATAACGGGTTCGGCTTTGTTCTGGTGGATGCGCAGGTGCAGCAGAATGGCTCGTACACTGCAAAAATATTTTTTGTTGCAAAAGATATTATGGAGCCTGATAAAGCTAAGGCTGTAGACTCGTACCTGCAGTCGGCCACCCCCGAGGGCGGACAGGTATCTAAGGGCGTGGATGAGGCGAGCATTAAGAGCTACTACACCGTCTCTTCCAAAGCCAGCACCTCCGCTGGGAAAGAGGAGCTGGGGCGTACCCTCACCTTTGAAGCCAGCAACTTAGAAGACATGAACTCGAAGCTGCAGAAAATCTTCGGGAATAAAAAAACACCGAACTGAAGCACGAGCAGGAAGTGAACGATACCTCCGGCAAGCTCATGGTGAAAAATCATGTCAGCGGCCAGGTGGACTGCTCGATTGTGTGCTCACCGGAAGGTAACGGAGCCCTTTTCAAGCTCTCCGGCAGTAACGGTGTATACACCGAGCAGGGCGGCTCCTCAAATAGCGGATCGTCTAAGAACATCGTGCAGAATGTGGACCTTAGCTCCACGCAGGAAATTAAGGTTCAGGATGCCAGGACTTCTGTATCTTTGGGCATGGACGGCTCTGTTGAGGCTCGTTTCGAGTACTCAGTGAAGAACTCCGATGCGGCTTTAGCATCAGAGGCCCTTAAAAAGAAGTTCTCTCCCGGCGATGATATTGGAACCTTAGAGGAAGGGAACGACGGCGACAATACCGTCTATTCCACTGTCATTAAAGGGAAAAGACTCGGCTAATTTTAACAATCGTTTAGAAGGCTACCTGCCCGGGTCGACATTCACTATCACTCACCCCGGTGGTTATAACCCTTTCGGCACCTCATACACGGTGGAACCAGCGTTTAATCTCAAATCACGAGTGGGGGATGGCTACTCAGGCAGCTACAGTTTCTCATTCAACGCACCGTTTATGAGCACGGTGGATCAGAAAAAGTTTGAGACGCAGAACTCTCTGCCTGAGGGGGCAAAAACTGAGGCTGAAGGGCGTAACCTGACGGTCAGCAACGAGCACGGAACATTCACTCTGAGGATTCCGGCCGCTGGCCTAACAATGAGCGATATGGTGATTGACGGCGTCATCGTGCTTCTGGTGCTGCTGATCGTCATGATCCTGTTGCTGTTCCGCAGGCGCATCAGCTCCTCACTCCGTAACTCCCGTGAACAGCGGGCAGCCCTCGCAGCCGCCCAGCAGGCGCAGGGGTACGGTCACGGCGGCAACCCTGAAGCATATTTTATGAGCCGCTCTGGCGGAGGCCACCAGACCCAGGGGTATAACCCAGCCCAGCCTGCCTACTCGGAGGAAGGGAACTACCAGCAGGATCAGTATCCCCCACAGGGGTCGGGGTATGGCGAACCGCCAACTGTTCCTATTAACGATATGGGCTCAAACGGTGCCTGGGACGATAAGACCCACCCGATGCCCCAGTATGCACCGCAGGAAGGCATAGGAGAACCCACCGTGCCCACGTCTTACCAGCAGGTAACGTATGAGGAACCTACTCAGGCAATTTCCGGGAACGGTGCAGTTCAGCATGAGCCTCCGGCTCGACCGGTCTCTGAGCAGCCCCGTTCGGGCAGCTCTTCACAGCGCGAACAGGACTACCTGAAATAGGGGTGGTTCTGTGCGAGCAAGCCGTTGGCTTACACCGCTTCTGCGGTGGAGTCAGCGGCTTTGCTGTACGCCCACTACACGCTAACCTGCGGTAAAGCTCCCATCAACAGGCAGCAGGATGCTGGGCCGTTCGCGCCCCAGCAGGGTGAGCGGGTTAATGTATTCGGCGTTTTTGCCGCTTCCGTCTTCTTTATCTCCGCCGCGTCGCACGCCCCAGTGCAGGCACGGCCCCTGCTCACAGTGGTGTATATCGGGGTCTAATGTTGCGATAGTCTGCCCGGCGGATACTTGTGTCCCTTCGGGAAGAGGGTCTTTTACTGGTTCAAAGCTAGACCTTAAACCTCCTGGATGTTCCAGCACGATCACGGTGCGATCGACAACTTTGCCGGAGAAGACGACGGTTCCAGCAGCGGGGGCCTGCACCTGCGCATTGTCGCTGTCGGTAGCTAAATCAACACCGCGGTGTCCCGCGCTCCACCGCTGGGCTGGTTTACTGAACGGTTTGAGCACGCGCACTTTGCCGGAGGCGGGTGACCGCCATTTACTGCGAGATGCCGATACCTGCTGCACAGTGATGGCCTGGGTGGGTTCGGTGGCAGAGACGATAATGGGCGGGGTGAACAATATAAACGCAACACACGCAGCTATTGTTGGTAAGGTCTTCGACGCATGCGCGGTAGGGGAGAGAAGCATTATGTTTTCTCCTTAAGCGATTTTCTTGGGTCGGGGATAATATGTAGTTCTTTTGAGGAAACCAGAAAATTCTCAGTCTTGGGGCGTCGTCTGCCAGAACTGTGGATAAAGACGGGGCGCAGTCACCTAATGGTGCTATCCACAGATGCGCAGCGACAGTTCTTTTGTAAGTACGATCATGTGGCAGTGTTGTCTGTATCTGAGTCAACGAGGCGAGGGAAACGTATTAGCTGCCTGGAGCATGGTGACTGTCCAGTAGGGACAGAAACAAACTGCCTCATAAGTGGAACTGCCACTGGGGTGAGGTATTGAGGGCAGGGGCGCGGGCACGGTGAGAGAGCCGAAGCAGAAAAACCTGCGTCAATAGGGTACAATTTCGTATTGCAGTGTGCGCTTTTGCGTACTCTGACTACGCGCGGCGTGAGCGTCCGGTATCACAAGCCGGACGATAAGGAACCTTCGGTCCGCCCCATAAACTAGGCGGTGAGGGTCTGAGGCCCGGGGCTACCCCTGGCTTAAGCGCCGCTAGGAGAAACCGATAACTACTATGCGCGCGTGCGGCTAGCCCGAGACGGGAGGTCGGCGCGGCACCCAGAAAAAGGAGACGACATGCCCGTCGTAACTATGCGTGAGATGCTGGATTCCGGCGTTCACTTCGGCCACCAGACCCGTCGCTGGAACCCCAAGATGAAGCGTTTCATCCTCACCGAGCGCAACGGCATCTACATTATTGACCTGCAGCAGTCCCTCGAATTTATCGACAAGGCTTTTGAAGCTGTGAAGGCAACCGTCGCACACGGCGGTAATATCCTGTTCGTAGGCACCAAGAAGCAGGCCCAGGAAGCTATCGCTGAGCAGGCTACCCGCGTGAACATGCCGTACGTGAACCACCGCTGGCTCGGTGGTATGCTCACCAACTTCTCCACCATCGCTAAGAGCATTGAGCGCATGAAAGAGCTGGAGCAGATCGACTTCGACGACGTCGCAGGTTCACGCTACACCAAGAAGGAACTGCTGCTGATGCGTCGCGAGTTTGAGAAGCTCGAAAAAGACCCTGGGCGGTATCCGTAACCTGACCAAGGTTCCCTCCCTGGTGTGGGTTGTTGACACCAAGAAGGAGCACCTGGCGGTTAACGAGGCTCAGAAGCTGGGCATCCCCGTGGTGGCTATTCTCGACACCAACTGCGACCCCGACGAGGTGGCATTCCCCATCCCCGGCAACGACGACGCAATTCGCTCCGTGAACCTGCTTACCCGCGTGGTGGCGGATGCGGTGGCAGCTGGTCTGCTTGAGCGTAACGCTAAGAAGAGCGGCAAGGCGGAGACCACCGAGGAGCCCATGGCTGCTTGGGAGCGTGAGCTTCTGGAGCAGCACGAGGCCGCTAAGACCGAGGAATCCGCAGAAGAAGCTAAGTAAGCTTTAGCTCACCCGGTAACGGGGAGCTCACGGACGGTACCCACCCGCTCAGGGCGGGTGCCGTCTGCTCATAACTCATGGGCGTTATTGCGCCCACATCTTATAAAGGATAAAGAGGAGTTCACATGGCGAACCACACCGCAGCCGACATTAAGGCACTGCGTGAGAAGACCGGCGCAGGCATGCTCGACGTTAAGAAAGCCCTGGACGAGGCAAACGGCGACCAGCAGAAGGCCGCGGAGATCATCCGTGTTAAGGGCCTGAAGGGCATCACCAAACGTGAAGGCCGTGCGACCGCTGAGGGTCTGGTTGCTGCCCGCGTGGAGAACGGCGTTGGCTACATGGTTGAGGTTAACTCCGAGACTGACTTCGTGGCGAAGTCCGACCCGTTCATTGCGTTCGGTCAGAATGTGCTGGAGGCTGCTATTGCAGCTAACGCTTCCACCCTGGAAGAGCTGCAGGCTGCATCTTACGAGGGGAAGACCGTTGAGGAGCTGACCACTGACGCAGGTGCGCTGCTGGGTGAGAAGATTGTGGTGCGCCGCGTGGCCCGTGTGGAAGGCGAGAACGTGGCAGTGTACCTGCACAAAACCTCCAAGGACCTGCCCGCACAGGTCGGCGTTCTGCTGGCTGTATCCGGTGCTAACACCGAGGAAATCGCACACGATGTTGCTGTGCACATTGCCGCTATGAGCCCCAAGTACCTGGATTCGACGTCCATCCCTGCTGACCAGGTTGAGACTGAGAAGCGTGTGGCCCGTGAGACCGCGATCGCTGAGGGCAAGCCCGAGCAGATTCTGGACAAGATTGTTGAGGGGCGCCTGAAGGGCTTCTACAAGGAGAACACTCTGCTGGATCAGGACTTTGCTAAGGATCCCAAGAAGTCCGTTGCCCAGGTGCTCTCTGAGGCAGGCGCAACCGCAACCGGTTTCGCACGTTTCCGTGTGGGCGCATAAAAATACGCAGCCACTAATTTTGGTGCTCCCCTAACCCGGTGAAACCTGGCGGCGGGGGCGAGAAAACGAGGGGAGGTCGTCACACGGCGGCCTCCCTTTAACGTATCCTTGATAAAGACTGATGGGGCATACCCTGACCACTACTAGCTAACCGTTGGAGGGTTCTATGAAAGAATCGATCGCACACCCCCTGTATGAGGACAGCAACCGGCATCGACGCCGTGTTTTACTCAAACTTTCCGGCGAAGTTTTTTTGGTGGCGGTGAAGTGGGTATTTCCACCGAGGTGGTGCGCAATATTGCTCGGCAGATCGCGGCAACCGTGGGTGAGGTAGAGACCTCCATCGTGATCGGTGGCGGCAACTTTTTCCGTGGCGCCGAACTTTCCCAAGCGGGGATGGACCGTTCTCGTGCCGACTACATGGGCATGTTGGGTACCGTCATGAACTCTTTGGCACTTCAGGATTTTCTGGAGCAGGAGGGTATTGATACCCGTGTGCAGTCTGCTATCACTATGCCGCAGGTTGCCGAAACTTACATCCCACGCCGCGCGATTCGTCACATGCAGAAGGATCGCGTGGTTATTTTTGGTGCTGGTGCGGGCTTGCCGTACTTCTCAACTGACACCGTAGCCGCCCAGCGCGCCCTGGAAATCCACGCGGATGAGGTGCTGGTCGCTAAGAACGGTGTGGACGGGATTTACACCGCCGACCCGAATAAAGACCCAAATGCTGAACGCCTGTACAACCTCACCTACGATGAGGCGATGCAGCGTAATATCCGGGTGCTGGATCAGACCGCGTTTTCCTTGTGCCGCGATAATAACGTGACGATGCGCGTGTTTGGTATGCAGGGTGAAGATAACGTGACTCGCGCCATTAGGGTGAGAAGATGGGCACTCTGGTGACTCGCTAGGTGCCGCGCTATTATACAGCGGCGTCTTGCCCCATCGCACCGACACACAGGCGCAAAGAGTCGCCGCGAAGGCCGTGGGGCGACTAAACTATAACTACAGGCATTGCTCAAGTACCCGGGCACCATCGTAGAGCCCGCCCGTACCGCTGGAAGCCGCCACGAAAATAATGTTCAGATTCGGCTCGCGCCGACTTCACCCCCAGAAGGAGATCCGAAGTGATCGAAGAAACCCTTGCCGAAGCCGGCGAGAAGATGGACAAGACTGTTGAAGCTGCTAAGGCTGAGTTCGCTAAGGTGCGTACGGGCCGCGTAAACCCGGGCCTGTTCAGCTCGCTCACCGCTGATTATTACGGGGCACCCACCCCGCTGCAGCAGCTTGTTTCGTTCAATGTTGAGGACGCCCGCACCGTGAAAATCGTGCCGTTTGACGTGACCGCCCTCGCCGCTATCGAGAAGGCGCTGCGTGACTCGGATTTGGGTGTTAACCCCAGCAACGATGGGGCGGCTATCCGCGTGGTGATGCCAGAAATGACCGCTGAGCGCCGTAAAGAATACACGAAACTGGTGAACCATAAGGCCGAAGAGGCCCGCATTTCGGTGCGTAATATCCGCCGTCACGCCAAGACCACCATCGATAAGTACGTCAAGGACGGTGAAATCGGTGAAGATGACGGGGCACGTGCCGAGAAGGAACTGGATGCCCTCACCAAAAAACATGTTGATACCATTGACGAGCTGTACAAGCACAAGGAATCCGAACTGCTAGAGGTTTAGCGGGAGCCGGTACCAACGATGACAGCAGAACCCGAAAGCACCGGGGAATCCCCCTCACTACCGCAGGTAAAGCCCACGTCAAAGGCTGGGCGGGACCTGCCCGCCGCCATTGGCGTGGGGGTGGCTTTCGGGTGCTTCTTCTCTTGGGGCTGTTCTTCCCGCCCGTGATGGTTTTTACTGCCGCGCTAACCGCTGGGGTGGGTGCATGGGAAGTCGCTCATGTTTTGAACGATAAGCGCGGGCACGGCATCCCCGCCGTCGCGACCGGGGTGCTGACGGTGATGACCGTTGTCGCCTCATATATTCATGGGGTGCTAGGGCTGGTTATATGTACTGCGGTATCGGCAGTTATTCTGCTGGTGTGGACCCTGCTTCTGAGTGGACGTAGGCGCACCGCAAACATCCCGGCGGCCACCTTCGGGATTCTTGGGACCCTACTGTGGGTGCCGGTGCTGATGAGCATCCCCATTGTCTACCTGGGGAGTGTTGAGCGTGGCTGGCTGGGAATCCTGATGATCCTCCTTATGGCCATTAGCAACGACACGTTCGGCTATATTGCCGGGGTAAACTGGGGGAGGCACCCCATGGCCCCGAAAATTTCACCCAAGAAAAGCTGGGAAGGGCTGGCTGGTTCCATTATCAGGGTCGGCCCTGGTAGCCATTGTCACCCTCATTATTGTGGGACAGCCGTGGTGGTACGGGCTGCTCGTAGCCCCTGTGATGGTGGTCGCATCCACGGCTGGGGATTTGATGGAGTCGGTGGTAAAACGTCGGCTGGGTGTGAAAGACATGTCGAACATCCTGCCCGGTCACGGCGGCATGATGGACCGTTTGGACTCAATTCTTTTCGCGGCCGCCGCCGGGTGCCTGATTTTTGGGACCGTGATGCCGCTGTAACGGATACCGTACACTAGATGTTTAGCCGCGCTGCAGGTTATTGAACGCCAGTACACGAAGGAGCGTCCTTTTGGCAAGGAAAAAAATTAGGCCCGCCCGTGACGGGGGCTTCTCCCGTACCGCTGAGACCGTTGCCGGGTACCGCCGTGTGGAGGTAGACCGCCTATTTACCCGCCTTGCCAACGACTACGAGCACCTCAGCAGCGGAGCAGAAGTGCCTTCAGACATATACACGTCACGTTCCATCCGGCAGGTGATTTTTCAGGCTGAGCCCGGCGGATACAATCCCGTGGAAGTGGACCGTGCCTTGGAGCAGGTGGGGGAGAGGTTCGCCAAACTGGAACGCAGCCGCTATATTCAGCGGTACGGACTGACCGAATGGGAGCGTTCTTTACGGTCCACCGGTGAGCTGCTGGCGGGGCGTTTAGAGCGTCCTCGGGGTGAGAAATTCCGCCGCCCTACTAAACGCAAAACGGTTGGCTACTTCATTAGTGACGTGGATGAACTGTGTGACCGGGTGCTCGCCCAGCTCAACAGTGAGGAGCCGCTGGATGCTGGTGTAGTGCAGCGCGCCTCGTTCCGGCCTGCCACCGGGTCTGTCTGCTACGACGAAACTCAGGTGGACGCGTTTTTGGACCGCTGCATTGAGCTGCTGCAGGACTTAGCCTAAGGCGGCGTGCTTTCTCTCTGAGGCGCCAACGGTACGTCCGTGCGTAGCCGCTGGCTTTCCGCAGGCGATACTGGGGTTCGCAGCTGCTGGCGGGCGGGAGTAGTCCGCTTCTGGTTCTAGCCTCGGATAGGGGATACTTATAACTATGAAATTTGGTTCCTCCGCCCGCTTAGATGCCACGTCCCCCGCCCTTACTGGTACGTTGAGAAGCCTTGTGCGCACACACCCTCACGGGTCACTCTTCTAGGTTCTACCGGGTCTATCGGCACCCAGGCAATACAGGTTATTGAGCATCTTGCGCGTCTTGCAGGCACCACCGTCGATGCTGAGGACGCGCCGCTGAAGGTTACAGCTATCAACGCTGGTTCACGCTCCCTCGAATTATTAGCACAGCAGGCGGTTCGGGTACGTGCCGAGCTTGTTGCCACCAGCGGTACGGCGCAGGATGCACAACGGTTGCAAGAATACCTTGATGCGGCCGCCCGCAGTGTGGGCATTAGCGGGTACAGTCCGCGCATCGTCTGGGGAGAACGTGCCAGCGTTGAGGCGGCGGCGCATCCGGCGGATGTGGTACTCAATGGCATTACCGGATCTATCGGTTTAGAACCCACACTGGCCGCCCTCAAAGCGGGGCACCGGGTTGCCCTTGCGAATAAAGAATCTCTGATTGCGGGTGGACCGCTTGTGCGTGCCGCCGTCGATGCCTCACCGTTAGAAACCCCGATGGTTCCCGTGGATTCGGAACATTCGGCTCTTGCCCAAGCATTAGCCAGTGGCACCGACGCCGAGATAGACCGGCTGATTCTCACGGCCTCAGGCGGGCCCTTTCGCGGGTACACGCGTGAGATGCTTCACGACGTTACCCCACGGCAGGCGCTGGCACATCCTACCTGGGATATGGGGTTGGTGGTCACAACCAATTCGGCGACCATGGTGAATAAGGCCCTTGAGGTGTTAGAGGCACACCATCTTTTTGGGGTTGATCTTGACCGCATTGATGTTGCAGTGCACCCGCAGTCGATTGTGCATTCGATGGTTCAGTTCGTAGACGGCGCGACTATCGCCCAGGCGTCCCCGCCGACCATGATTCTGCCTATTGCTTTGGGGTTGACGTGGCCGCATCGTATTCCGCAGGTAGCAGCCCCCTGCGATTGGACTCAGGCGCAAACATGGACCTTTGAGCCGCTTGATGCGACGGCTTTCCCTGCTGTGCAGATGATTAAAGAGGCGGGCAAGTGGGGCGGAACTTTTCCCACCGTTTTTAACGCTGCTAATGAGGAAGCGGTTAGTGCTTTCCACGCCGGTAAAATTCGGTTTACCGATATTGTGGATTCCGTGGCGCGTGTTTTGGAGGCGCACACCGCTAGCGGCGAAGCCGTGACAGACACCGAGATGACCCTAGACGCGGTGCTTAACGCCGAAACCTGGGCGCGGACACAAGCCCGTGAATTACTGATTCTGTAGGCGGGATTGTAAAAGCACATGATGTAGATCCAATAGTGGGGTCAGTCAACTTTGGCTCGGCTCCTGTGCTAGATTCCCCCGCTCCTGCGCCTGGACCGAGTCCGGTGGAGCCAAACAGCGCCGGGGTAGATGCTTCGGCGCAGCCTATTGATTCAACTTACACCCCCTCACCGGAGAAGTCTTCGGGCGCCCCGAACCCGGAGCCTTCTGCGGCGATAGTGGCACCGGATCCGAGGAACCCATAGCGGTATCGTACAAGGAAGGGTGCACGGTGAAGCGCGCAGGGCAATTCCCCGTTTATTAGTTGTTCGGCAGAGGAGAGGGAAATATCGGTTATGGGTGGGTATGGTGAGGAGCCGCGTCATGCGTTGGAGCCGTATTTTTGTGAGCGGTCTGTGGGGCCTGTGTCTGAGGAGTCGCGGGGCCGGTGGGGGACGTGGGATTGGGAGCCAGGAGAGCTGGGGCGGTATTTATTACGGCCGATATTGGCGATGGTGTTTGTGGTGGGGCCTGCAATGTATGGTGCTATATATTTGGGGCTTCATGAGCCTACTGCGCCTCCGGTGTTGTTTTATGTGTTGGCGGTGTTGGCGCCGGTAATTTTTACGGGGTTAACGGTGGTGCGGTATGTGCGTCGTCGGGGGAGGATGCATGGTTTGTGGGAAGGAAATCTGTTTCTGATAGGGATGCTTATTCCTAATTTGGCAGGTCCCCCGTATAAGTTGTTGACCACGGTGTGTGCTGCTTCGTCTTTGGTGGCGACGTTTTGGGCGTCGGTGGTGGTGACGTTTTGGGCGCAGTATCGGGGGTTGGATCCGAATTATTATTTGCGGTATGTTCCTCCGGCGCCGGTGGCGAGGAAGGAGGGGGTGCGGGGTATGTGCAGTATGTGCGGGGTGAGGCGTTTTTTTATTTTTTTGTGCCTGGTAGGGTTCCCATTATTTTCAGGGTTATTCCTTTATCTTGTGTATCGAGATGATGCGCGTTACATGCCGGAGCTGATAGTTGCTATGCAAAGTATAGGGTCGGGAATAGTTATTTATTTAATCCTTCGGTGTGTTTTTAGAATGTATTCGCGGTGGCGTCGTTTAGGAGTAATAGCGGTAGTAATTTTTTTGATTTTTCATCCGGTGGGGTGGAATCCGTTTTTTGCGTTGTTTTATGCGATTAGTGCTGAGGTTATGACAGATAAATTTTTCCTCCCTGTTTCTGTTCCTCGGGGGAAGGACGCTGAAGAGGTTGAGGGTGCTTAGCTTGAGAGATTCGGTGGCGCCTTCAGCAGGTTCACAGATAACAGGAGTATCCTAAAGGCTTTGCGGTATCCCGCACACACAAGCAGTCCGCTCTGAAGGAGAGACGTGGAGATTCTGTACTACGCCGCTGGCGTGATTATTATGGCGTTTGCCATCGCGGTATCCATTGCTCTGCACGAGGTGGGGCACTTGGTGCCCGCTAAACTCTTCGGCGTGCGCGTACCCCAGTATATGATCGGCTTCGGAAAAACCATTTTTTCGTTCCGCCGGGGCGAGACCGAGTACGGGTTTAAAGCCATCCCGCTCGGTGGGTACATCTCTATGATTGGCATGTACCCGCCCGCCGCCCACGAAAAAGAAAATACTGATGCCTCAGCCGAAGATGATACTTCGACTGAACGTGAGAAGGTCACAGCATCCGCGGCCGCAGGTACCGTAGCGGGGCGGGCAGCATCTGAAACCGCTGAACTCACCGGTGATACTGCAGAACCAGCCGAAAAACGTGCTGTACCCCAGCGGCAGGTGCGTTCCGGGAACACCAGCCTGTTGGCATCGCTCTCTGCTGCCGCCCGTGAGGCGGATGCCGAACGTATCCAGCCTGGCGATGAGAACCGTCTCTTCTATAAGCTGCCGGTGTATAAGCGCATTATCATTATGCTCGGCGGGCCGTTCATGAACCTGCTGATTGGGGTTGTGTGCACCGCAATCCTAATTTGTGGGTTTGGGCTGCCCACCGCCACGAATAAGGTCAGCTCCGTGTCGGAGTGCGTGCCGACGGTCAGCATGAACACAGATTCCATCACCTATGAGGAGTGCAGCGCTTCTTCTCAGCCGTCCCCCGCGAAAACTGCCGGGCTGCGTTCAGGTGACACGGTGCTGGCGGTGAACGGTACTGAAACCAGCAGCTGGACGGCGGTCTCAAGCGCTATCCGCGCGGCAGGGACCACCCCCAGTGAGATAAAGATCATGCGAGACGGGCGTGAACAGACCCTCACCATCACCCCGGTGCAGCTGGTGCGGCCCGTGGTTGATGAACAGACCGGCCAGTACGCCCGCAATGAGGACGGGTCCTTTAAAACAGTCAGCGGCGGGTTTGTGGGTATTTCTCCCACCTCCGAGCTGAAGCCTGGTAACCCTATCCGATGTGCCGCCGAACGTGGGGCATACCCTGGCGCGTATTGCCGGGTCCATGTGGTCGTTGCCGCAACGGGTCTGGGATCTTGGGGTAACTCTCGTTACCAATGGTGACCGCGACGCGAACTCGCCGGTTTCTGTAGTGGGGGTGAGCCGTATTGCGGGGAGGTCGCCTCTACCGATCAGATTGACCGCACCTCTAAGGAAGCAACTCTCGTCTCCCTGGTGGCCAGCATGAACTTGATGCTTTTCGCGTTCAACCTTATCCCACTGCTGCCCCTGGATGGCGGGCACGTGTTTGGGGCACTATGGGAGGCTACCCGCCGTGCCTTCGCCAAACTTACCCGCCGTGAAGACCCGGGTCCCTTCGACCCCATTAAGCTCATGCCGCTTACCTACGTGGTGGCTGGAGCATTCATCCTCATGTCCGTTATCCTTATTGCCGCAGATATTATTAAACCGATTAGGGTTGTTCTAAATGTGCGGCTCGTGAGAGCCGCAACCTACGGTTTGGACGCCCCATCCTTAACGCCCTGTGATTTATCACGCGGTTAGGGTATCCGTATTAGTGAATCGCCGCGCGGCGGTGGCACAATAAGAAGCTGAACGGCGCACCCAGCGCCACCTCAACCCTTTTGGAGGAATACCTTGTCGGTTAGCCTCGGCATGCCCGTACTTAAGCCCGCACCCCAGGTTCTTGCGCCGCGCCGCAAAACCCGCCAGTTCAAGGTTGGTACTGTGGGCATCGGTTCCGAATCGCCCGTCTCGGTGCAATCCATGACCACCACCAAGACCCACGATATTGGTTCTACCCTGCAGCAGATTGCCGAGCTCACCGCCGCCGGGTGCGATATTGTGCGTGTTGCGTGCCCCACCGATAAGGATGCTGAGGCGCTGCCGATTATCGCCAAGCAGTCCAATATACCGGTGATTGCCGATATCCACTTCCAGCCGAAATACGTGTACGCCGCCATTAAAGCCGGCTGCGGTGCGGTGCGAGTGAACCCCGGTAACATTCGTAAGTTTGACGACCAGGTGAAAGAGATCGCCGAGATGGCGTCCGACCACGGCACCTCTATACGTATTGGTGTGAATGCCGGTTCACTCGATAAACGGCTGCTTGAGAAGTACGGTAAAGCAACCCCTGAAGCACTGGTCGAATCAGCCGTCTGGGAGGCTTCCCTGTTTGAAGAGCACGGCTTTCGGGACTTTAAAATCTCCGTTAAACATAACGACCCGGTGATTATGGTTGAGGCGTACCGGCAGCTTGCCGCCAGCGGCGACTGGCCCCTGCACCTGGGAGTGACCGAAGCTGGCCCCGCATTCCAAGGCACCATTAAAAGCTCCGTCGCGTTCGGCACCCTGCTCTCACAGGGGATTGGTGATACTATCCGCGTGTCTCTTTCCGCCCCGCCGGTTGAAGAGGTAAAAGTTGGTACAAAAATCCTTGAATCGCTGAACCTGCGCGAACGTAAACTTGATATTGTTTCGTGCCCCTCGTGCGGGCGCGCCCAGGTGAACGTGTGGGAGCTGGCCGAGAACGTGACCAAGGGCCTGGAAGGCATGAAAGTTCCGCTGCGTGTGGCCGTGATGGGGTGCGTGGTGAACGGCCCCGGTGAGGCGCGTGAGGCCGACCTTGGGGTGGCATCCGGCAACGGTAAAGGCCAAATTTTTGTGAAGGGTGAGGTCATTAAGACTGTGCCTGAGGACCAGATCGTGGAAACCCTCATTGAGGAGGCGAACCGTATCGCCGCCGAAATGGAGGCACGCGGTGAATATGTTCCCGAAGGAGCCGCCCCCGCCGTCACCGTCAAATAGTTTTCAGCGCCCCGCACCCGTGTGCGGGGCGTTTCGCCCACTCGCCGCCCAGCACCTTACAACCTTTGGACGTCACAGTGTTACCTAAGCTCTTCACCGCCGCAAGCGCATCGCAGTCGGCGCCCCGCCGCGCTATCCCGCTGGATGTGCGGCACGCGGATGCGCTGGAAGAGGCATTGTATTCGAGTATTGTGGGTAACCTGTATGCCATTGATTTACGAGCAGGTCGGTCTGCCCATGGCCGGGTCGGCGGGCGATAAAGTACCGTCTGGTTACGCCGGTTTTGTGGGTATCCCGGCTGAGGGAGACGAAAGAGACGGTGCGCAGCAGCCGAATTTGAGCAGTATTATCCTGCTGGGGAACAATACGGTTCCTGTGGTTGTGGCTAATAGTGATTACGCTGTATTGGCAAAATGCATCCACCGCAGCAAGCGCCGCCTTGACTCTATTTTTGGGCCTGCGGATATGGTGAACCCGTTGTGGCACACCCTTGAGAGCCGTATGCCCGCGCCGTCTTCGTACCGTCCGATTCAGCCTCTGCTGTACCTGTCGCCTGAGGTCGATCTCACTGAGCATATTGATGCGACACTACCGCGTATCCCTATGCACCTGCCTCCGCTTGCTACCACCGACCTGTATGACCAGCAGGTGGGGCATTACGTGCGGTTTGCTAATAGCGCCGACTATAATGCGTTGCTGCCCGCAGCGGCCGCCATGTTCCGTGAGGAGGTGGGCCTTGACCCGCTGGAGCGGTATGGGCAGGGGTACCGTAACCGTGTGCATACCCTCAGCGCGCAGCAGCGAACCGTGGTCGCTACTAATGTTGAGGGAGCGGTAGTGTATAAGGCTGACGCGGGCCTTACCAGCCTGGACACTGCCCAAATACAGGGGCTGTGGGTGCACCCGGATTACCGGGGTCTGGGGTTGGCGGCTTCACTGACCGCTGCGGCGTGCGCCCTGTTACGCCGCCGCTACCGGCATCTGAGCCTGTATGTGAACGACTATAATGCCCGCGCCCGTGCCCTGTATGCACGCCTGGGGTGGGAGCCGGTGGGTGAATACGCCACCGTCATCTTCGCGCGTTAACCCTGCGAACAGATAGACTAGAAAGATGGCACAGCCTGTGCCTGGTTTTTGTGTGCCCGCACCGTTTACGCGCCTTTGTGCGCGAACAAGACTATTTCAACCGATTGCAGGAGGCTTCCCGTGGTACTTCGACTGTCCAACCTCTTCGTGCGAACTTTGCGCGAAGACCCTGTAGACGCTGAGGTGGCCAGTCACAAGCTGCTGGTGCGCGCAGGTTATATTCGCCGTGCCGCCCCTGGCGTGTACACGTGGCTGCCTCTGGGGCTGCGGGTCCTGCGCAAGGTTGAGAATGTGGTGCGTGAGGAAATGAACGCGATTGGAGCCCAAGAAGTTCTCTTCCCGGCGCTGCTGCCGCGAGAACCCTATGAGGCAACCAACCGGTGGGAAGAATACGGTGATAATCTCTTCCGCCTGCAGGACCGCAAAGGCGCCGATATGCTGCTGGCGCCCACCCATGAGGAAATGTTCACCCTGCTGGTGAAAGACCTGTATTCCTCCTACAAGGATCTGCCGCTGTATATTTACCAGATCCAGAATAAGTACCGTGACGAGGCGCGACCCCGCGCCGGTCTGCTGCGTGGGCGCGAATTTGTCATGAAGGATTCCTACTCTTTTACTGTGGACGACGAAGGCTTGAGTGAAGCCTACGAGGCCCACCGTGCCGCTTACCAGCGTATTTTTAACCGCTTGGGATTAGACACCGTCATTGTGACCGCACAATCGGGTGCTATGGGTGGTTCCCGTAGCGAGGAATTCCTGCATCCGACCCCTGTAGGTGAAGACACCTTCGTGCGTTCCGCCGGTGGCTACGCCGCAAACGTGGAGGCAGTCACCACCGTTGTGCCCGCAGACATTGATTTCACGGATACACCCGCAGCTATCGTGCTCGATACCCCCGAATCTCCCACGATTGAAACCCTCGTAGCCCAGATGAACGACCTGCACCCGCAGGTGACCGGTGGTGAACTCACCGCAGAGCAAACGCTTAAATGTTTTGTGGGCGCAGTCATTACCCCTGCCGGGGAGCGTAAGCTCTTTGCCGTGGGTGTGCCCGGTGACCGCAGAAGTCGATCTGGGGCGCGTCGAGGTTAACGTTGGTGCACTCCTGGGTATCGGCGGCGAAGTCGAGGTTGAGGCTGCCTCCGAGGAGGACTTAAAGAAATTCCCGCAGCTCGTCAAGGGCTATATCGGCCCGGGTCTTACTCTCGATCAGCCTATGCTGGGTGAGAATACCGAAGAGCGCCACACTGCTACCGGTATTCCGTTCTTCGTTGATCCGCGCGTGGTTCGCGGTACCTCGTGGGTGACCGGCGCTAACGAGCACGGCAAACACGTGGCAAATCTTGTGTACGGGCGGGACTTTAGCGCAGACGGTACTTTGGAAGCGTGTGAAGTACGCGAAGGCGACCCAGCACCGGATGGTTCCGGACCGCTTATTGCCGCACGCGGCATTGAGATGGGACATATCTTCCAGCTTGGTCGTAAATACGCCGAGGCACTGGGCCTGAAAGTACTCGATCAGAACGGTAAACTCCAAACCGTAACGATGGGATCTTACGGCATTGGCGTAACCCGCGCGCTTGCCGCAATTGCTGAGGGCAATCATGACGAGAAGGGTCTGATCTGGCCGCGTAACTTGGCACCCGCCGATGTGCATATCGTCATCACGAATAAAGACGCCCACTCCCGTGAGTACGCAGAAACCTTGAGTGCGGAGCTTGAAGGCGCCGGGGTGCAGGTGCTGTTGGACGACCGTCTGAAAACCAGCCCGGGCGTGAAATTCGGCGATGCAGAGCTTCTGGGCGTACCCACCATCCTAGTGATTGGCCGCGGGTTCAAAGACGGAATGTTGGAGCTCAAAGACCGGCGAAGCGGCGAAGCACGCGATATTGCCGTATCGGATGCGGTACGCGAGGTCCTGGCTGAAACTCGCCCTTAACTGTTCTGGGTGTGGGATAGCAGGAAAGAAGGGATATCTATGGCGTACAAACCTAAACGTTCGGGCGGTAAGAAAGGCGGTGCCTCCAACGCTCGTGCCCGGCGTGCCGCCTCACGAGCCGCAAGCGGCGTCTCACGCGCACCCGCCGAGAAGGCTCCGCAGGCTCCAGTGGGTACCCGCCCTCTTCATGCCGATGAGGTGCGGGCTGCGATCGAACCAACCCTAGCGGAGTTCTCCCTTGTGGTGGAGAGCATTAAAATTACCGGCCCGGCACAGAACTGCACCGTTGAAATTACCGTGGATTACACGGAAGACCGCGCTGATTCGCTTTCTTTGGATACGATCGCCGAGATTTCGGGGGTATTCTCTGCGGCCCTAGACCGTGCTGATGCGAACGATGAGTTCTTCCCGTATTTACTGGAGGTCTCCTCGCCGGGGGCAACGCGTGAACTGTCTGAACGCCGCCACTGGGTGCGAGCCCGAACCCGACTCGTGGCCATTACCGAGACTGATGGCTCCGAGTATGTGGGGCGCCTTGATGAAGTTACGGATGATGGCCCAGTTCTGCGGCGGAAGAAGCAGACTAAGAAGGGGCAGAAACCTTCGTACCATGAGCCGCAGACCCTGCCGTGGGAGCGTATCGCCAGTGCTCATCTTCAGATTGATTTCAATTCCACAGCCGATTCGGTAGAATAGGAGTCAAAGTGGGCTCTTCACCGTTGTTGCCTATTTTTAGGTGGTGAAGGGCATACCGTCCGGTAGCCGGGGCGCCCAGAGCGTCCCGGCGCTGTGCTACAGGGAAAGGCTGATGAGCGTGGACAATAATATGACGATTGACCTAAGCGTTCTGAGCACGCTTGAGAAGGAACGCGGGATCGCTCTGGAAGAACTGTTTGCGCTCGTCGAGAATGCGCTACTGCTGGCGTACATGAAGCAGCCGGGCGCTATTAAAGGTTCCCGTGCAGAGATTGACCGTAAGAGCGGTCAGTTCGTCATTTTAGCCCCCGAACTTGACGACGATAACCAGAAGATCGCCGAGTTTGATGATACCCCCAATAACTTTGGCCGTATCGCCGCCGCGACTGTGCGTCAGGTGCTGGCGCAGCGCCTGCGAGACGCCGAGGACGCCAGCGTGCTGGGGGAGTTCCGTGACCGTGAGGGCACCCTCGTCTCTGGTGTGGTGCAGCAGGGCAATAATCCGCGTATGGTGCAGGTCGATCTGGGAACCGTTGAGGCGGTGCTGCCAGCTAATGAGCAGGTGCCGGGAGAAATACCCGCATGGCGCGCGCATCCGCGCATATTTGGTGGAGGCACGCCGAGGCCAGAAAAGGCCCCTCAATTGTGCTTTCCCGTTCCCACCCGAACCCTAGTGCTGCGTTTATTTGAGCATGAGGTTCCCGAGATTTCTGACGGGTTGGTGAAGATCGCCTCGATTGCCCGTGAAGCGGGGCATCGTTCGAAGATCGCGGTGCACGCCACCGACCCGTCTATTAACGCAAAAGGTGCCTGCATTGGTGATATGGGTGCGCGTGTTCGTGCTGTTGCCGCGGAGCTGAATGACGAGAAAATCGACATTGTCGATTATTCCTCAGACCCCGCCGAGTTTATTGCCGCAGCGCTTTCTCCCGCGAAGGTGACTGAGGTCATTATTTTGGATGCGCGTGAGTATTCGGCCCGAGCCGTTGTACCCGATGACCAGCTGTCGTTGGCTATTGGTCGTGAGGGGCAGAACGCCCGGCTTGCCGCTAAACTCACCGGGTGGCGTATCGATATTCTCTCGGAATCGAAGTATGCGCAGCTAAAGGCTGAAGAGGAAGTGGCGGAGCGGGTTTCTCGCGCTTTGCATGCTGACAACGAGTAATATTCGTTCATAGCCGCAATGGTGGCTCTGAAAATACCGGCATACCGTATAGAATATAAATGTGCGTTTGTGATCGCGTGCCTTAGTGCGCCCTCAAACGAGGGTAATTGATGTTGGGACGATAAAGGGGGAAACTTATGAGCCTACCCCTGAGAACCTGCATCGGTTGCCGTGACCGCGATACCCAGCGGAACATGCTCAGGATCGTACGATCCTGCGGCGGTGACGGGCCTACCTCCCAGCGTATTCTTGTGGATGCGCGAAGAGATATGCCCGGGCGCGGAGCGTGGCTACACCCCAGCGTGCAGTGCCTGCAGCAGGCAGTACGCAGGAATGCTTTCGCCCGCGCCTTCAAAACTGTCTTTGGCGCTTCGCAGGTGCAGGCTTTTGCCGAGCAGCTTCAACAGCGTCTGGAGGCGGAGGAGAGAACCGCAGGCCCCATGTAAGTCAAACAAGTTTGACGGCTTCTTAACACTGTATGAAAGCGAGTCAGAAAACTGATGGATATCTAATGAGTGCCGCAGAATGAGTACTTACCTGTGCTCAGAAAACGGCTGTCTAATGCCACCGTGCGCCGTAGTGCGCACACCCATACATCACTAGAGCCCGCGCCGTCCTGGCGCGAGCCAGGACAGGAGAAAATTGGCTAAGCCTCGTGTACACGAGCTCGCTAAAGAGTTTGGCGTCACCTCTAAAGAAGTTATCGCCAAACTCGGCGAGATGAATGAATTTGTTAAGGGTCCTTCCTCGACCCTAAACCCCATGGTTGTCAAAAAGCTGCGTGAGGCGTTTCCCGCTGCAAAACCTGCAGCTGAAGCAGCTCAGAAACCTGCCGCATCCCAGAAAGCAGCCTCCGGTGCCTCTGCCGCGCCGAAATCTGCAACAAAGCCTGCGGCTCCGAAACCTGGGCCTAAATCTGCCGCTCAGAAACAGAGCGGTACAAAGCCCGCTCCGTCGGCAGGGAAGACTGCCGCTGCGCCGAAGCCTGCGGCTCCTAAGCCCGGTCCGAAACCCGGCCCGCGCCCGGGTAATAACCCGTTCTCATCACAGCAGGGCATGAAACGCCCCGATGCGCAGTCCGCAGCACCGAAACCCGGCGCCCCCAAGCCTGCCGCGCCGAAGCCTGCGGCTCCTAAGCCCGGTCCAAAACCCGGCCCGCGCCCGGGTAATAACCCGTTCTCATCGCAGCAGGGCATGAAACGCCCCGAACGTGGTGATCAGCGTTCCGGCGGGCCGCGCCCGCCGCGTGGTGGACAGCGTGGTGCTGGTTCCGGCGGCCCCCGCCCCGCAGCGGGCTCACGCCCCGGTGGCGGCCCCCGTTCGGGCTCTGGAGGCGGTTCACGCCCCACCCCGTCAATGATGCCGAAGGTATCCAATGTTGGGCCCGGATCGCCTTCAGGCGGCGGTAACTCCGGTGGCGGCGGTGGCTCCCGTCGCGGCGGCGGTGGCTTTAACCGTGGCCCGGGCCGCCCCGGCCCCGGCGGTCGCGGTAACGCCCAGGGCGCTTTCGGACGCGGCGGTTCCAAACGTAAAAACCGCAAGTCAAAGGCGGCACGCCGCAGCGAGCAGGAGCAGCTTTAACGCACCAGCACCCGGCGGCGTGGTCGTGCCTCGCGGCGACGGCTCAACCGAAAATCCGTATGCGCCGCGGCGCTCCATCATGGACTTTGCCGAGAAGATTGGCGCGAACCCCGCAGCCCTGATTACGGTGCTCTTCCACTTGGGTGAGATGGCAACTCAAACCCAGTCCCTGGACGAGGATACGTTTGAGCTGCTGGGTGCCGAGCTGGGGTACGTTATTAAGATCGTTTCCCCCGAAGACGAAGAGCGTGAACTGCTGGAGTCCTTCGACATTGACCTTGAGGCCGAAGCGGCTGCTGAAGGCGATAAAGAGCTTGAGGTGCGCCCGCCGGTTGTGACCGTGATGGGTCACGTTGACCACGGTAAAACCCGCCTGCTGGATGCCATCCGTAACACCAACGTCATTGAGGGCGAGGCCGGCGGCATTACCCAGCACATCGGTGCGTACCAGGTACACACCACCGTTGAGGGAGAAGACCGTGCTATTACCTTCATCGATACCCCCGGTCACGAGGCGTTTACCGCTATGCGTGCCCGCGGTGCGAAGGTTACCGACGTCGCTATTCTTGTGGTCGCAGCGGATGACGGCGTGATGCCGCAGACCGTTGAGGCCCTGAACCATGCCCAAGCGGCTAACGTGCCGATCGTGGTTGCGGTTAACAAGATCGATAAGGAAGGTGCCTCGCCCGATAAGGTCAAGGGCCAGCTGACCGAGTACGGTCTGGTACCCGAAGACTACGGCGGAGACACCATGTTCGTGAATGTTTCTGCCCGCAACGGCACCAATATTGACGAACTGCTGGAGGCTGTGACCCTCACCGCCGACGTCCTGGAACTGCGTGCTAACCCGAATAAGGAAGCTCGCGGCGTTGCCATTGAAGCGAACCTGGACAAGGGCCGCGGTGCGGTCTCCACCGTTCTGGTGCAGTCCGGTACCCTGCATGTGGGTGATGCGATTGTTGCCGGCGTGGCACACGGTCGCGTGCGTGCAATGTTCGATGAAACGGCCAGGCAGTGAAAGAAGCCGGTCCGTCCCGTCCCGTGCAGGTTCTGGGCCTTTCGACGGTGCCCCGTGCGGGTGATACCTTCCTCTCAACGGAGGAAGAACGCACTGCACGCCAGATCGCTGAGAAGCGTGAGGCAGCGGACCGTAACGCACAGCTTGCGAAGCGTCGTAAGCGCGTAACCCTTGAATCCTTCGATGCCGCCGTGGCTGAGGGCAAGATGGACACGCTGAACCTGATTATTAAGGGTGATGTCTCCGGTGCTGTTGAGGCTCTGGAAGAGTCGCTCATGAAGATCGACGTGGGCGGCGACGAGGTTCAGCTGCGTGTGATCCACCGCGGTGTGGGTGCTATTACCCAGAACGACGTGAACCTGGCAACCGTGGACAACGCGGTGATCATTGGCTTCAACGTTCGCCCCGCAGAGCGCGTCTCGGAGCTTGCCGACCGCGAGGGTGTCGAGATGAAGTTCTACTCGGTCATCTACCGTGCGATTGAGGAAATCGAGCAGGCCGTTAAGGGTATGCTCAAGCCCGAGTATGAAGAAGTTGAGCTTGGTTCAGCTGAGATCCGCGAAGTGTTCCGCTCCTCCAAGTGGGGCAATATTGCCGGTTCGCTGGTCAAGAACGGTATTATCAAGCGTAACTCCAAGGCACGCCTGGTACGTGACGGGTCCGTGGTGGCTGAAGACCTCACCATTGAGTCGCTACGCCGATTCAAGGACGACGCCACCGAGGTTCGTGAAGGCTACGAGTGCGGTATTGGGCTCGGTTCCTTCAACGACATTAAGGAAGGCGACGTTATTGAAACGTGGGAGATGCGCGAGAAGAAGCGCGTCTAAGGCACTAAGGCCGTCTGCTTCCCAGCCGCAGTAGGGAAGCGGGCACCTCACATACCGTGCGGGCCGGTCCTTATGAACGGGAGTTTATAAGGGCCGGCCCGCCCCGCTGTGGGGCCAGTGTCAGCGATGCACCAGCGGCATCGTACCTTGCGAGCAGAAAATATACGGAAGAACTATCGCGTCGCCCCCGCGCCGCGTATCACCTACAGAGGAGAACAGCATGGCTGATGCAGCCCGCGCGGCTCGCCTAGCCGACCGCATTAAAGTGATTGTGGCACAGGCGTTAGAGCGTCGTGTCAAAGACCCCAGGCTCGGGTTCGTGACCGTCACAGACGCCCGCGTCACCAACGATCTGCAGCACGCAACCGTGTACTACACGGTGTACGGTTCCGAACAGGAGCAGGCTTCGACAAAGGCTGCCTTGGAATCCGCCAAAGGTATCCTGCGGTCGGAGGTGGGGAAGAACATTACCGCCCGCCTGACCCCAACCCTCACCTTTGTGCCTGATGAAGTCCCCGTAAACGCCTACCACCTGGAGGATTTGCTCCGTAAGACCCGTGAACGCGACGCTCAGCTGGCCGCCGCCGCCACGGGCGCGCAGTATGCGGGGGAGGCCGACCCCTATAAGAAATCCGCCGACGATAACGAGTTCGGCGAAGACACCACCGGTGAGGACACCGAATAAGTGGCTAAAACGAAAGGGGACGGACCCAGTGGGCTGGTAGTGATCGATAAGCCCGAGGGGATAACCAGCCACGATGTGGTGTCGAAACTCCGCTGGATTGCGGGCACCCGTCGCGTTGGTCATGCGGGCACCCTTGACCCGGCGGCCACCGGGGTGCTGATTCTGGGGCTGAATAAGGCGACGAAACTGCTGACCTACCTGGTAGGGCAGGATAAGACGTATCAGGCCACGATTCAGTTGGGTATTAGCACAGAAACGGACGACGCGCAGGGCCGACAGACCGGAACTTGCCCGGAGGCTGTGGAGGCACTGACTGAGCAGCGCATTCTTGAGGCGGTCGCAAGCTTTAACCGGCGATATTATGCAGGTGCCTTCTGCGGTATCTGCCATCAAGGTTAATGGGGTCCGCTCTTACACTCGGGTGCGCAGCGGTGAACAGGTAGAACTAGCTGCCCGCCCGGTGCGGGTGAATGAGTTCACGGTGCATTCCATACAACGCACTATGACCAGTTGGTGTGTTCTCGTTTCTCAGCAGGAACTTGCCGAGGCGGGGATCGACGCGGCTGGAACACACGGCGAGCTGTCAGATCCCACTACTGCGATCACCTCGGTGCCGGTGATCAACTGTGAGGTGACGGTATCCTGCTCCTCAGGCACCTATATTCGTGCCTTGGCGCGGGATCTGGGTCAGATGCTGGACACCGGCGGGCACCTCATACGTTTACGCCGCACCCGGGTGGGAGAAACCACCCTTGCAGACGCCGCTGCTTTGCCGGAACTGCTGGAACGCCGGCAGACGGCGGGGCAACCGTTGACGGATATGCCGCTGCTGAGTTTAGAGGAGGCTGCGCGCCGTCTCTTTAAGGTTCGTGAGCTATCGGCGCAGCAGGCCACAGATGTGTCTTTTGGCCGCCGCATTAGCCCGAACGGGGACGGGACGGTGACTCCGCGGCAGGCCCACGCAAGTACCGGTGACGGAGGGGAAAAGCAACACGCAACTACCGAGGGCGTGTACGCGGCTTTTGCGCCGGATGGCACGCTGGTGGCGCTGCTGGAGAACTTAAAACAGCGCGGTAGCGTGGTGGCCGCACCGACCCTGGTGTTCGAGGCTGGGACTGATTTTTCCGGAGCATTGGAGAAGAGCTCATGATTGCTGGGCTGGACTGGTGGTTTTGGGTAACTGCCGTACTGGGCTCCCTCTCAGCGGCTGCAGCACTGGTGCAGTATGTGCGCGGCTACGCCCCGGATGATTATTCGCAGGGCCCGGTGCTGCTGCTTGAAGCGTACCTGGTGGTGTACCTGATAGGGTCGATTATTATGCAGGCGGTTGGCCCGGGACCTCGCGGTGACTGGCTGGAGTACTACGGGTATTTGCTGACGGCTATGGTGATCCCGGCGGGTGCGTTTTTCTACTCGTTGAGTGAACGCACCCGGTGGGCTACGCTTCTGTTGGCGGTTCCCGGCCCGGTGCTGATTGTGATGGTGCATCGGATGAATATGTTGTGGTACTACTACTGAGCCGGCCGCAGTGACCTTCTGCCGCACACACTTTTTGGAAGGAAACATGGGTAATAATCTTCAATCCGCCTCCGGTGGGCGGCCTCAAAACCGCAGCATGGGCTCCTACCACGCCTCGGGCCCGGGGAAGCTGATCGCCGTTTTGTACGGTGTTTTTACGTTGTCGGCTGGGGCGCGGGCGGGGTACCAGCTGGTGCGTAAATTTGATGAGGCTCCGCTGGCAATCCTACTGTCTTTGCTGTCGGCTGTTATTTATGCTGTGGCCGCAGTTGCCTTGGCACGGCGCGGAGAGCTGGCACGGCGAGTTGCCCTTGTGACTATTTCAGCTGAACTTGCGGGCGTGCTGGGGGTGGGGGCGTTGTCTCTGGCTGCCCCGCACCTGTTCCCGCTGGCCTCAGTGTGGTCGCATTTTGGGCAGGGGTACGGGTTTATTCCGCTGGTTTGCCCGTTGTGGGCCTGTGGTGGCTGTTCCACTCCAGGCGTGCCTAGGCGCTGGGTAGCCGTGGCGCAAATTATTGAATTGTACACATTATGTGAGGAGAGAATATATGAATGACAAGACCTCAAAAAACGAGGCTGCGAGCCAGGGCGACCGTGAGGAATCTGCGGGTTTCCTCACCAGTGAAGCGGGTACTGTGGGTCGGCCTGAAAAAGAGCCCCAGGCCCTGAAACCGGCCCGAACCACACCAGAGAACGGTGAGACGGTAAAGCAGCCTGCACCGAAGAAACCCGAGCAGAAAACGAAACTGGAGCAGAAGCCGCAGACCCTTGAGGATGCGGCAAAACCCCAAAACCGTGGGCTGTTCCGTTCGGTGGTGGGGCTGTACGGCGTGGCGATTATTGCCTACGCGGTGTGGCAGGTGATGGCGGGTACGCAGGCGGCCCCGGACTCCGCTGCGGTTGCGGTGAACCCGTCAATCGAGTCGAACTATGCGTTTCTTGCCGCCGTGTATGCGGGGGTGGGCATCGCGTTCTTGTTTATCGCCTGGAAGTTTAAGTGGGCGAATATGCTGGTACTGGCGTGCCTGGTGGTGTTCCTTGGCGGCGTGGGGCGCATTATTTCGTGGGCTTCGCACGGTACCCCGCACTGGTCGCTTATTGTGTTGATGGTGACGGATTTGGTGATCCCGCCGTGTCTTCTGGTGTGGTACGCCTGGATTAATAAGTCGAATACGATCCGTCAGCAGATGCTCAGCGCCTCCCGCGTTTAACCGGGGCTTTGGCCGGGCTCGCCGTACCGGGGTGCACCCCGTTTTAGGATTCAGCATCTATGCCCGCGCTGGTCTAGGATGTATAGTACAGTATTTTTTATGCAGGAGAGCACGTGACCCTCTATACCGAGCTGAGCGATATTCCGGCGGATTTTGGGCCGTCGGTGGTGACTATCGGCAACTTTGATGGTGTGCATATTGGTCATACCCGCGTGATTTCGCGCGTTGTCGAGTTGGCTGGGGAGCACGGGCTGGCCTCTGTCGCGGTCTCATTCGACCCGCATCCAATGCAGGTTCACCACCCTGAGCTGATGCATCAGGAGATTATGGGGCAGGGCTCACGCCGCTATTTTATGTGTCAGCTGGGCCTGCAGAATTATGTGCTGCTTCACTACGACCTGGAGTTTGCGAAGCAGAGTCCCGAAGAGTTTGTGAAGAGCGTTTTTGTGGATACTCTGCACGCCCGTTACGTGGTGATTGGCGATGATGTGCGTTTCGGGCACCGCAACTCTGGTGACCTTAACACCATGCGTGAGCTGGGCGAACAGTACGGGTTTGAGGTTGTAGTGGTTGATGATCTCATGGCTGATGACGGCACCAGGTGCTCTTCTACGCGTATCCGCGAACTGCTGAATACGGGGGATATGGAGGGTGCCGCCAGATTGTTGGGCCGCCCTCACCTCATGTACGGGGAGGTGGTGCACGGGTTGGCTCGCGGGCGTGAGCTGGGGTTCCCCACCGCAAACCTGGAGCTGGAGGCGCGCGGTTTTATTCCGGTGGATGGAGTGTACGCCGGGTGGCTGACGGACGAGTCGGGAACACGCCACCCGGCGGCTATTTCGGTGGGAACGAACCCAACGTTCGATGGTCTTGAGAACCGGCAGGTTGAGGCGCATGTGATTGACCGGCCGCAGGAGCGTGTCGAGGACTTTGACCTGTACGGTCAGCATGTGGTGGTGGAGTTTGTGAAGCATCTGCGCCCGATGGTGGCGTACCGCGGGGTGGAGGCCCTGGTGGAGCAGATTAACCAGGATGTGGTGCAGACTCGGGAGGTACTGGCCGCCGCGTAGTCCCTGCGAACCGGGCGCACCGTGTTGAGGGACGCGCCCGGTACCCGTCTGCACCGCCAAAGGTGTGGGCGTCTATGCGTGCAGCTTTTTGGGTTACATTACTCAGGTTTTAAGCGAGAATGGAACCATGGAAAAAATGAATGTTGAGTCCTTTAACCTGGACCACCGCGCTGTCGCTGCTCCCTATGTGCGCATTGCGGATCGTAAGATGCTGCCGGGCGGGGACACTCTCATTAAGTATGATGTCCGTTTCACTCAGCCAAATACTGCGCATCTTGACATGCCTGCTGTGCACTCTATTGAGCATTTGAGCGCCGAGCTGATGCGCAACCACACCGATAAGCTCATTGACTTCTCTCCCATGGGCTGCCAGACCGGCTTCTACGCTCTCACTCTAGGTATTGAGCCGCAAGAATTTATGCCCATCCTTGAAGCAACGATGCGCGATATTCTAGAGGCTACCGAAGTTCCCGCCGCAAACGAGGTACAGTGTGGCTGGGGGGCACACCATTCTCTGGGTGCTGCTCAAGAGGCCGCCCGCGGTTTCCTAGCCGCCCGCAGCGAATGGGAGCAGGTGATGGCGTGAGCGATTTTCCTTTTGCTGCGGCGCAGATGAATCCTGACGAGGTTTACACTGCCATGCTTGCTGACCTCGAAAACCTTAACGATCTGATGCTGAACTTCTCCAACGCCGTCATTATTCAGGTGGCTATGGACGAAGAAATCGCGCCGCTCCTTAACGCCACCGCCTGGGCGCAGGAACCTATTGATGAGGGCGCGGCGGTCTTTCACCCGCGCACCCTGACCGTTAACCAGCGTGAGGTGCCTCTGCTGCTGGTGCGTTCCAAGATTGGGCTGGTGAACGCCGCATCCGCCGTGACTGAGGCATTGAGCTACGCCACCGACTGTTCTGGCGTGATAAGTGCAGGCACCGCGGGCGGGCTTGCCGCCACAACGAACGTGGGGGATGTGATAGTCGGTACAGAGTACACCTACACCGATGCTGATGCGAGCGCTTTCGGGTATGTACGTGGGCAAATCCCCGGCATGCCCGAAACCTATGGCGGCCCGGATTCCGATGTGGATGATGCGGTTGCCGCCGCCGTCGAAGCTCTTGATGCTGAGCAGGCAGAAGGTGGCTGGCAGGTGTGCCGGGGGCTGATGCTTGCCGGACATTCATTCGTGACCGCCCATAATGTCAAAGACACCCGTGAGGCGTTTCCCGCCGCGTTAAGTACCGATATGGAAACCACAGCTATCGCCCAGGGTGTGCCATAACTATGAGGTGCCGTTTGTGGCGGTGCGGTGCGTCTCTGATTTGTGCGGCCCCGCCGCTGGGCAAGATTTCCACCTTGGTGTGGAGGTAGCTGCTGCCCGCTCAGCCCAATACGCTCTGCGGGTTGCTGCGCACCTGTGGTTCCTGCGCGGGTACACGGATGACACCGAAGACACAGAACAGGAATCTAAGGCGTAATACGGGCTGCAGCTGCGGCTCTGCCGGTGCTGCGCGGCGCTCACTTGCTCTCCGCGGACCCCTGCCTAGTGGCGGCTCGCAGCGGGGTGAGGATGCATTTGTGGCGCACATGCAGTATGGTTATTAGGCAAGAGATTTTTCGGACCCCAGGAGAAACCCCATGAAGGTTTGCCCCACCCTCGCATCTGTCACCGGTCTGCTCGGTGGCTACAAGGTGGCTTCCACCACCGGTAACCGTCCTCTCGGCGGTGCTGTGCTGGGTGTGTGCGGCATTATTGCCTTTATGAACTGGAAGCGTAAGGCCGGGGCACCCCGTGCTACCTTCCTGACCGGCCTGTACCTGGGTGCTTTCGGCGCATCTCATCCGCTCGCCAAGAAGATTGGCGCGTGGCCTTCGGTTTACACAGTGACCGGAATAACCGCTCTCGCTTCGATCCTTATTGGTCGTAAGCGTAAGAAATAAGTCTTAGAAAAGACGGCGGGTTGGCTTCGTTGCCAGCCCGCCGTTTTTGCTTGCGTCCCTCACGCACCGGGGGTTGCGGGCATCACGGTATACGGCGGGTGCGGCAGCCTCCGGCTTTGGCTTATTCCCTGTGGGGAAACGTGCCTAACCTATCCAATCCGCTTAGCCCACCGTCCCGCCGGGCCCCGCGTAGCAGGCGCCTGGCACCCCAACCCAGTGAGGACAGTATGAAAAACACGGACTCAACGGATCGTAACCCCACACCGGTGGATACCGCTAAGGTGCAGCCGGGCACCCCGCACCTTCAGCGTGTCCTGACGCTGCGTCACATTATGTTCATTGCCCTTGGTTCGGCGATTGGTACGGGCCTTTTCTACGGTTCAGCATCTGCTATCCAGTTGGCTGGGCCTTCGGTGCTGGTCGCCTACATGGTTGGCGGCGCAGCGGTGTTCATGGTGATGCGCGCTATGGGAGAGTTAGCGCTTGCAAAACCCGGTTTCAGGGGGCATTTTTCGGAGTATGCTACCCGTTACTTGGGGCGCTGGGCGGGTTTTGTGACCGGCTGGAGTTACGCCCTGGAGATGGCGCTGGTCGCTATTGCGGATGTGACGGCGTTCGCCGTCTATATGCAGTTCTGGTTCCCTAATAGCCCCGCCTGGGTGTGGATTGTGTCGGTGCTTCTGATTCTGCTCGCCATTAATCTCACGAAAGTAAAAGCGTTCGGGGAGGCAGAGTTCTGGTTCACCCTGGTGAAGGTTTCGGCTATTATCGCCATGATTATTGGTGGCGTGATTCTGCTGTTTGTTGGGGTTCAGGCGCACGATTCTGTCGCACCGTCGGTTACCAACCTGTGGTCGCTGGACGGCGGTTTCATGCCGAACCAGTTCACCGGCTTCTTGGCCTGCTTTACCGTGGTGATGTTTTCTTTTGGCGGTATTGAGACTATTGGTATTGCGGCGGGTGAGACGAAAAACCCGCGTGTTTCCATCCCTAAGGCAATCCGCACCGTGCCGGCCCGCATCATGATTTTCTATGTGCTTACCCTGGGTGTGATTATGTCCCTGTACCCCTGGTATTCGGTCAGTAAAGAGAACTCGCCGTTCGTGCAGATTTTTAGTTCTTTGGGTATACCTGCGGCAGCTGGCATTTTGAATATTGTGGTGATTACCGCCGCTGTTTCGGCCATGAACGCAGATGTGTACGGTGCCGGGCGTATGCTGTACGGTTTGGCGCAGCGCGGGCTGGCCCCCGCATCGTTCCGTAGGGTGAGCCGTAACGGCGCGCCGTGGATGACCACTTTGCTCATGATCGTGGTTATGGCGGTGGGTGTGATTGTGAACGTGCTCTTTAGGATGCTTTTGAGGTGGTTGCCTCGCTGGCCACCTTCGCCACGGTGCTGGTGTGGGTGATGATTCTGCTGGCGCACATCGCCTATAAGCGCGGCGGGTATGACACCGAGAAGCAGCCTGTGCGCCTGCCCCTGTGGGTCAGCTACCTCACGTTGGCGTTCATGGCGTTCGTGGTGGTGCTTCTGGGGCTCTTTGAGAGCACCCGTTTGGCGCTGGTGGTTGGGGGTGTCTGGTGCGTGTTCCTGCTGGGGTACTACCTCCTGGTCTTGCGGGGTAAGCAGCCCGGCGTTACCGTCAAATAGCGGGTATATTCCCCAAAAACACGGCTTGTGCAGTAGAATAGTAAGGATGCGTGTCTGCGGTCCGCGGTTGACACGCTGAGGGCTTTCGCCCAAACCCCGCGCAACAACACTATTGTGCGGGAGGTACGCGGCACTAACTCCAGGAGTTAACTTTCATGGCACTAGATCCGGCAATCAAGCAGGAAATCATCAAGGAATACGCAACCCACGAGGGCGACACTGGTTCGCCTGAGGTGCAGATTGCTGTTCTGTCTCGTCGTATCTCCGACCTGACCGAGCACCTGAAATTCCACAAGCATGACCACCACTCACGTCGTGGTCTGATGATGCTCGTTGGTCGTCGTCGCAACTTGTTGGGTTACCTCAAGAGCATCGACATCGAGCGTTACCGTTCGCTCATTGAGCGTCTGGGCCTGCGTCGATAAAGGGCTTATAGTGCGGGCGTGTCAGTCTCTCCACAGAGGCGGGCACGCCCGTAACTGCAACCTGGGGAGGGGCATGGGGCGGCAAGCAGCAACACTTGGCCGACCCCGGTTGCCTCATGATGCAATGAGCCGCAGGGGAGTGCCCCGCAAATGTGCCACGCATCGAACACAGTGAAATATTAACCTGAGGGAGCGCCCCGCGCGTTTAGGGTGCGGTCCTCGGTAGCGAATTACGGGCCCCCGCCCGGGAGCAGGGTGCGGCCGTGGTTTCCTATCGAAGGCCGATAGTTAGAACGCACGGTGTGCCGACCTCACCAACACAGAAAGAAGGAACCGTGGAAGGTCCCGAAATCCAATTTTCCGAGGTCGAAATCGACAACGGTGTGTACGGTAAACGTCATGTGCGTTTTGAAACTGGACGCCTCGCTAAGCAGGCGGCGGGCTCCGTGCTTGTCACCATTGACGACGAAACCACCCCTGCTCTCTGCAACCGCTGTGGGGAAGTCACCGCGTGAAGGCTTTGACTTCTTCCCGCTGACTGTGGATGTTGAAGAGCGCATGTATGCTGCCGGTAAGATTCCCGGCTCGTTCTTCCGCCGTGAAGGGCGCCCCGCAACTGAGGCCGTGCTCGCTGCACGTCTGATTGACCGCCCGCTGCGCCCCGCCTTTACCAAGGGTATCCGCAATGAGGTGCAGGTTGTCGTAACCGTTCTGACCGTTGAACCGGACGAAATCTACAACACCTTCGCCATTAACGCTGCTTCCGCCTCAACCTCGCTTTCGGGCGCACCGTTTACCGGGCCTATCGGCGGTGTGCGTATGGCTCTTATTGACGGGCAGTGGGTGTGCTTCCCCAAGTACTCTCAGCTGGAAAACGCCGTATTCGATATGGCTGTGGCCGGTCGCATCGTGACCAAGGCCGACGGCAGCGAAGACGTTGCGATCATGATGGTAGAGGCAGAGGCAACCGATAACTCCTGGAAGCTCATTAAGGAAGACGGCCATGCTGCCCCCACCGAAGAGATCGTAGCCGAAGGTTTTGGAGGCTGCGAAGCCCTTTATTGCTGCTCTGTGCAAGGCTCAGGCTGACCTTGTGGAGCGCGCCGGTAAACCCGCCCTGGAGCTTCCCTACTTCGGCGGACACGGTGAAGACGTTGATACCGCCGTGAAGGACTTCGCGGGCAAGCGCCTCGTGGAGGTTTACTCCATCGCGGGTAAGCAGGAGCGTGAAGCCGCTGCCGCGGAGCTTGAATCCGAGCTGATGGAAACCCTCACCGGGGAAGGCAAAGAGTTTGAGGAGCGCGCTAACGAGGTTTCAGTAGCGTTTGCGGCTCTCACTAAACACACCGTGCGCCAGCGCATCCTCACCGAACAGGTGCGCATTGACGGTCGTGGGCTCACCGATATTCGCCAGCTGACCGCCGAAGTTGAGGTGCTGCCGCGCGTGCACGGTTCGGCAATTTCGAGCGCGGCGAAACCCAGATTATGGGCGTGACCACCTTGAATATGCTCAAGCTGGAGCAGCAGCTCGATTCGCTGCACCCGGTCAAGTCCAAGCGGTACATTCACCACTACAACTTCCCGCCGTACTCCACTGGTGAGACCGGCCGTGTTGGTTCGCCCAAGCGCCGTGAAATCGGCCACGGTGCGCTCGCAGAACGCGCACTGACCCCGGTGCTGCCCTCGCGTGAGGAATTCCCCTACGCGATCCGCCAGGTCTCTGAGGCTTTGGGCTCGAACGGCTCCACGTCGATGGGGTCGGTCTGCGCTTCAACCCTGTCGCTGCTCAATGCCGGTGTGCCTCTGCGTGCACCTGTTGCGGGTATCGCAATGGGTCTTGTCTCTGACGAGGTTGATGGCGAAACCCGTTACGCCGCGCTGACCGATATTCTGGGCGCCGAAGATGCCCTGGGCGATATGGACTTCAAGGTCGCCGGTACCAGCGAGTTCGTGACCGCTATTCAGCTGGACACCAAGCTTGATGGTATTCCTGCATCGGTGCTGGCAGGTGCACTGACCCAGGCACGCGAGGCTCGCCTGCATATCCTGGAGGTGCTCACCGCAGCTATTGATGCACCCGATGAGATGAGCGAGTTCGCGCCGCGCATCATTTCGGTGAAGGTTCCGGTCGCTAAGATTGGTGAGGTGATCGGCCCGAAGGGTAAGACCATTAACCAGATTCAGGAAGATACCGGTGCCGATATTTCCATTGAGGACGACGGTACTGTGTTTATTGGCGCGACCGATGGGCCCTCTGCTGAGGCCGCCCGCACGGCGATTAACGCCATCGCGAACCCGCAGGTTCCCGAGATGGGCGAGCGCTACCTGGGTACCGTGGTGAAGCTGACTGATTTTGGTGCGTTCATCTCTCTCACCCCCGGCAAGGACGGGCTGATGCACATTTCTGAGATGCGTAAGCTTAACGGCGGTAAGCGCGTGGTAGACACCGAGGATGTGCTGTCGGTGGGGCAGAAGGTGCAGGTTGAGATCACTAAGATCGACGACCGCGGCAAGCTTTCGCTCTCCCAGTGGTTGATGACGCCCAGTAGTATGCCCGCTGCGGCACTCTAACTGGCGAGGATGCGTCTTCCGCACGGCGCCCCGGGTTCGGGGCCCGGTGGGAGGCGCATCCTTCGCGTATATTTGTGTGTGGTTCATATTGTTCGTGAGGTAAGGACTGACTTTTTCATGGCTATTAGCCTTCCTGTGGCGCCCGGTGAAATCGCTGAGGAGCTTGATTATGAGCGTGGCCGCCTGATTTTTGCTGGTGCTGATTCGAATGAGGTGCGCCGTTCTATCCTGCCCGGCGGGGTGCGTGTCATCACCGAACGTATGCCGGGCACTCGGGGCGTTTCGATCGGTTTCTGGGCGGGGGTTGGTTCTCGGGACGAGGCCCCGGGCATGTTGGGGTCTACCCATTTTTTGGAGCACCTGCTCTTTAAAGGCACGGCTTCGCGCACGGCGCTGGATATTGCACAGGCGTTTGATGAGGTGGGCGGCGAGTCAAACGCCCTCACCGCGAAGGAACACACCTGCTACTATGCGCGCGTACTTGACGACGACGTGCCAATGGCGATTGACGTGCTGGCGGACATGGTCAGTAACGCCCTGCTGGATCCTGAGCATTTGGAGCAGGAGCGCGGGGTGATTCTGGAAGAGCTGGCGATGGATCAGGACGACCCGACCGATGTTGCCTTCGAGAATTTTGTGGAACAGCTGATGGGTGATAACCCGCTGGGCCGCCCGATTGGTGGCACTCCGCAGGAGATTATGCAGGTTCCGCGGGAGGCGGTGTGGGAGCATTACAAGCAGTATTACACGCCGGATCGACTGGTTGTTTCAGCGGCTGGGTCGCTGGAGCACTCGCGTATTGTGAACCTGGTACTGGATGCGCTCACCCGCTCCGGCTGGAACCTTCGCGAGAGTGTGGCTCCGGCGCCGCGCCGTGTGCGCACCGAAAGCGGTATCGTTCCGTTCTCTGAGCTGCGTGAAGTCCAGAAGGGCTTCGAGCAGACCAATATTGTGATGGGCTGCCCGAGTATTATTGCGGGGGATGAGCGACGCTACGCGATGAGCGTGTTGTCGAGTGCTTTTGGGGCGGGTATGTCTTCACGGCTTTCCAGGAGATCCGCGAGAAACGCGGGCTGGCGTACAGCACGTTCGCGTTCTCAGGTGCCTACTCCGATGCGGGGTATTTCGGCATGTACGCCGGGTGCCTGCCCGCTAAAACCGAGCAGGTGTGTGAGCTCTTGCAGTATGAGTTTGATAAGTTGGTGGCTGCCGGAATTACCGCAGAAGAACTCAGCAAAGTACGCGGGCAGCTGGCCGGTTCAACTGTTCTGGGCAGTGAGGACTCGGGCTCCCGCATGTCCCGTCTGGGGCACGCGGAACTGGAGTCGGGCCGGTTTACGAGCACTGATGAGTTACTTCAGAAGATCCGCGCGGTCACCCTTGAGGATGTGCACGGCCTCGCCAGGTATCTGGGGCAGCAGCAGATGATCACCACAATTGTGCGCTGACAGATTTTGCTGTTCCGGTTGGTTGAAGGACGCCTATATTTTTTGGTAGCGAGAGTTTGGCAGGAGCAGCTGGTGTCATGATTGAGCCTCATTCCATAGAATACAGCCCCTCAAATGAGGACGGGTTGGCGTACGTTTATTTCTCGTATGGGCAGCACGAGTACTTCACACTTGCACGTACTCCTGAGGAGGAACCCGTCATCTACTTAGAGCGTAATGACCAGTCGCTCGCTCTTGAGAGCAATAACGTGTGCTACACGCTCAGCGGCAACACGGTGGTGTTCACCATGGGGGAGGATGTTCAGCAGGCGCTGCAGGTTGGGCCTGTCCTGGAGGTGCTGGTGAATCTTGACGACCGGCACCTGCCGGAATTCCGTAGGGCGCTGGCCGCTATTTTTCCCGGTGGTGCGCTCGTCGCAGGGCGCGGAGCATCCCGACCGATAGCCGAAGCGGGTCAGCCTCACCTGCTGGAAAGACCGGATGTCAGCAGGCTATGGTGTGGCTAAGAAATCCAAAAGCTGCCGGTGCAGCGTCTCGGCGGGGTACTCGTCCGAGATGAGGTGCCGTAAGGCGGCAAGGATGCGTTCCTGCGGCTTTCGACTAAAGAACAGCTCGTACTGTGCGCGGGCGATGCGGGCAGCAAGATCAACTTGAGAGTATGCGGGGCTGCTAATTCACCAAGCGTGTCTGCGAGAATGCTGTACTTCTGCATGAGCCGCTCACTGTCGCTGAACACATCATTCTCGTGGGTACGGTACACCTGGTGCCACCCCAGCCGGGGGAGAGCAACCGGCTCCACTACGGTCTCTGAGCCTATTTCCTGAAGGAAAGAACGCAGATCATCCACGGGCCAGGTGACGTGTTCAAGAAGACGTATACCAAGGTCCGCGAAGAATGCCAGATCTTTACCCTGATCTGCCAGCTCGCGGCAGAGGTCCGGTAGTTTAAGCAGACACGCATGCCGATCAAGGTAATCTTGAAGATCACGTGTGAGGTCTTCAACCGAATAATCTTTTCCCACAAGCCCCTCAATCGCACAGGTAACACGCCTGCGCGGGTCTGGCTCAAAATACGAGCTGTAGTGGGCATTGACGATTTTCCACAGGATGCGAAGATCGTATCCTGCCAGGGTCGTATCTCTTGGCGCGGCAGTGGATATGTGATGGGAAGTTCCCGCCTCATCGAAAGCTTCTAGAAGGATAGAATATTTGCCCATAAGCCATTCGCTCTCCAGAAACTTTGGGTTTGTTCGGAGCTCGGCAGGATCGCGTGGAGCTGCCATATCTTCGGGCTCTAAACCCCGCATAAAAGCCCTAACATCCCAACCATGCTTTGGAGACCGTGCAAGCAGACGAAGACAGAGACTTATGTAGAAACTAAAGTCTTCTCCACGCTCTACAAGCTCTTGAAGAAGAGACTCTAATATATCGTGTGATGTTTCCTGCTGTGACTCCATAGAATCCCTTTGATATTGGGTATAGGGGCGGTGCTTTTATGGTAGAGATTATCGTGTGCAGCTTTCATGAGTTTCTCATGCGAAGATTCCTCCCTGTTTCACTTTACCCTTGTGCTAAGGTTGAGAGAATTCGCGAAAGGAACCCCGCTATGTTCACTATCGTTGTCCCTCCCGACTACGCCGAAGAACTACAGCAAATCTGCACTCTAGATGCATCACAACGCGCGAAACTCATCAGCCTTTTAGCCCTGGCGTGGCTTGACTGGAAACAGCAGCACCTTTCAGCGTTTGAGGTGGCTGAGGATATTGTGCGTATAGTGCGTGAGCAAGAAATCTTCTCCCACCCCGAACGTCTCCGGCAATGGGCAGAGAGCATGGACGAGATGTACCTTGAGGAGCTCGACGCCGATAAACCGTACGATATTGTACAACCGCTTTTCTACCGTGCCCGGTTTGCCGCCTCTTTATCGTATGCTCAAGACGCTCTTACGGAGGATAAAAGCCTGGATTATCTGCTCTACGAATACTCCTTCTCACAGGAGACCGGCACCGATCACCTGATGCTTCATGCACTTCACACCGTGCGCGGCTAGGCACCCTATTTTCACCGCCCCACACTACACACAACACCTACCGCGTATACTGGGGCCTCATGAACCTGTTGCCAGAAGCTAACCTGTTATACCAGGAAATCAACGACGCCACAGCGAACGCTGAGATGCGCGCCAAAGGGTACACGCCGGTGTACACCGCTACCGCAGCAGCACGCATTATGCTGGTGGGGCAAGCACCCGGCAGGATTGCGCAGCAAACCCACAAACCCTGGAATGACGCCAGCGGGCGGCTGCTGAGGCAATGGCTGGGTGTTACTGATAACGAGTTCTACAACCCGGACCTTTTCGCGCTTACCCCCATGGATTTCTACTATCCGGGTAAAGGCAAACATGGGGACAAACCGCCGCGCAAAGATTTTGCCCCCACCTGGCACCCGCGGCTGCGTGAGCTCATGCCGCAGGTGCGGCTCACCATTCTCGTCGGCTCGTACGCGCAGCGCTACTACCTTGGTACCGGCGCTAAGAAAAACCTGTCCGAAACCGTCGCCGACTATGAACAGTACCTCCCCGCCCAGCTGCCGCTGGTGCACCCCTCGCCACTGACCATTGGCTGGCGCAAACGCAACCCCTGGTTCGAAGACGAAGTGATTCCCGCCGCGAAAGAGCTGGTGCGCAGCATCATTGACTAGTAGCGGCGGCGTTGCCTGTCATCACCTGCCGGTGAAGCCCCCATACTACGGTGGGCGGTGCGGCCCCTGATACATCCGATCAGTAAAGCCGAACCGCCCACACCTTTAAGCTTGTCCTTTAAGACTGTGCTTTTGCTACCGCCTCAGTTATCACGCGCGCATAGATAACCCTGCCCCTGACAAATCCGGATGCACCCCGTCGGAGGTCGCGAGCGTCGGGTTTTTCTGTAGCTCCTCACGGATCGTGCTGTTCCAGTCGGCCAGCACCACACGCGAAGAGTTCTTCTGGGCAAACTCGCGAATGATACTGTTCGAGTTTTCAATCCACGTCAGATTACTCGGGCCGAACCCTGTCACCACCACCAGTTTGCTGTCCTGCGGCAGGGTCTCAAGAATCTGCTCCAGTTGCCCCGGGGCGAACGTTGAGTTAGCGGCCACAGAAATTACCACGGTCTTGCGCAGCTGACCGTTGGAGGCCATTGACTTCACTATCGGGATCACCTTATCAATGGTGCGGCCTTCTTCAGCGTCCACCTGAGCATCGGGCATCGTATCGTACAGGTCGGGTTGGGTTGCCACCACAATCGAATCACCAATAATGGTGACCTGTGAAGAATCAACCTTCGGCTGCGAATCCCCGGAAGGCCCGGGGGAGGGCGCCGCGGAAGGATCCTGCGACTGCTGCGGGTCGGCCGCGGCGCTGGCGGAGGCAGACGCACGGGCCTCCTTTTTAGCCTGCAGCCGCTCCTGGGCGGCCTTCTTACCGTTCTCCACAGCGGTTTGTGCACTGGTCATCTGCGGTGCACTGTGCACCGCCATTGCGGTGCTGGCAAAGCACGCTCCGGTCACGGCCACAGTAATAGAGAGCGGTACAAGTTTCATCCGGTCGGTGCGTAGCCACTGCCACACCGTGCGTGCACACCCGCGGAACCCGTAGCGGCGTACCGGTGTCTCAACAAAACGGTACGACAGCTCTGCCACCGCTAACGTCAACGCCAGCACCAGCAGATTAATCAGGGGAGAACGATCGGGCCCATACAAGTAATGAGCAATGACCGCCAGCGGCCAATGCCACAGGTACAGCCCGTACGAACGCTGGCCAATCCACAGAAGCGGCGGGAAAGACAGCACCTTACGCAGCAGCTCAGAGGCGCCCGCCACCATATCGGGCAGCATCCCCTGAATCACACCGATCGTCAGCAAAGAAGCGCCAAACAGCCCCCAAGGGATGAAGAACTTCGCCGACTCGTGAGCGAGCACAGCATAGGGGATGAGCGCAAATAGGCACACCCAGCTGATGAGCACCCGCGCAAACGTGACCATGCCGTAGGGGCGGGACACCGTGTAGAGCACGTGCTTATCCGTGGGCGGGTACAGCGACCAGGGCACCGCAAACGCCAGCAGAACGCCGCTGAGCAGACCGTACATGTGGGTGTCAGTGCCGTAGTACACGCGACTCAATGGCGCTTCGCCAGCAGCCAGCACCGTGCTGATTGTCAGCGAAAAAACCACCAGGACCCCCACAGCAATGGCGAATAAGCGCCACCTGCGCTGAAGGATAAGGGCCACAGCCACCAGTAATAGCGGCCAGATTACATAGAATTGTTCTTCAACCGCCAGCGACCAGAAGTTTGTGAACAGCTGCGGGGAAGTCTGCGTAAAGTAGTCGTTGCCTGAAAGGATAGAGAGCCAATTAGAGGAGAATGTGGCCGCGCCCAGCACCTGACGGTCAAGGGCCACCCGAATATCGCCCTGCATAATCTGGGTAATGGGGCCCATGAGAAGAATTACTAGTGCAATAGCCGGGAGCAGACGTCTGGCACGGCGTTTCCAGAACTCCAGCAGGTTAATACGCCCGGTGGTGGCTCCCTCACGCAGCAGCAGGGCCGTGATCAAATACCCGGAGATGACGAAAAAAATGTCTACACCAATCATGCCCCCGGGGACTACCGTGGGCCATAGGTGATACACGATTACCAAAGACACTGCGATGGCGCGTAACCATCTAGCCCAGGTAGTATGAACTTTTGATTCCCCTCTTCGGGGGCAATAGCGGAGGCGAAAAGCTGCTTCATTGACGGTGACTACTCCGGGTCAGGTGATGGCGCAATAAATTACTGCTTAATTATAGGGTCGGTTCGTGCGGTTCTTTGCGCTTCCCCCATGTTTAGACCGGCTTTAACGGCTAATATTAAAAATATTAAGGGTACGGGTGCAGTATTTCCTGGGTAACGCCCATAAATACTGTGAGAGAAGGAGCAAGGCAGGTAGACAGTGGTACAACATACCGGTGAGATGACGACTAATAAAATATGGCGCGTGGCCGTACTCGGCGCGAAAGGACGCATGGGGTCTGAGGCCGTGCGGGCGGTTAATACTGCCGCCGATATGGACCTCGTGGCAGCGCTGGGCAGCGCAGACCCGCTCACGAAACTACTTGATGTTAAAGCCGACGTCATCATCGACCTCACCGTGCCCACCGCAACTGAAGCAAATGTGCGTTTCGCTGTGGAACACGGCATACACGCAGTGGTGGGAACCACCGGTTGGGATGAAGAACGGCTCAGCTCACTGAAGCAGCTTCTGGGCGAGCACCCCGGCGTGGGCGTGCTCATCGCCCCTAACTTCGCTATCGGCTCGATTCTCGCCACCGAATTTGCGGCCAAAGCCGCCCGGTATTTTGAATCGGCTGAAATCATTGAAATCCACCACCCAAATAAAGTGGATGCACCCTCCGGCACCGCCGCACACACCGCCCGGAAAGTGGCTGCCGCCCGAGAAGCAGCCGGGGTAGGGGCGTCCCCTGACGCGACCGAAACTGACCCGCTAGGATCACGCGGGGCAAAAATTGATGGTATTAGTGTGCACGCGGTGCGGCTGCGGGGCATGGTCGCTCACCAAGAAATCCTGTTGGGAGACACCGGGCAGCTTTTGACGATCCGGCATGACTCGTTTGACCGTGCCTCCTTCATGCCCGGGGTGCTGCTGGGTGTGCGAGAGGTTGCCTCCCACCCGGGGCTGAGCGTGGGCCTGGATAACTACCTGGAGCTTTCATGAGCACCCCTGTGCCCTCTTCCGGCACGGATTCCTCTCGCCGCTCACTTTTTTTATCGTTGCGGCTCTGGAGTGCGCTCGCCTGCATCCTCTTAGCGGCTACAGTGCTGTTGCTGCCCGTGCCGTTTGGTGCCCGCGCTTTCATACTGGGAGTGTTGCTCTTTAGCGGTGTATTCTTGGTCGTCGATGCTGGCGGTAAAGGGAAAACCTTCGCGGCTCTCACCGTAGCGCTACTGGGGTTGTATCTGCTCTTTACCGCACAGCGTGGGGTGATGCTGATCGTCTCAGGCAATATTGCGGGAACTGTTCTGGGGGTTGGGCTGCTGCTGTTGCCAGCGGTGGGGGCGTGGGCGTTGGTACGTGAAATTATTTTTTTGGTGCACGCATCCAGAAGCTCGCCGATGAGCTGGCTGCTGCCGGTAAACTCCCTGAAGACACCCTGCCGCGCAGCCCCTCGGGGCGGGTGGACAAGTCCGCAGCTGCACAGGAGTTCGAGAAATTTGCGCTTGCCGTTGAAGACGCCCCTGACGACTGTGCCAGCTGGTTTAATCTCTCCTGCATGTACGATGCGTGCGGCGAGCGCAAACGCGCCCGGGCCGCCATGCGTAACGCGGTGAGTCTGCACCGGGGGGCGGCCCGCCAAGCCTATGGTTTAGCCCGCCTGCCGTAACGGATAAGAAAAGTGGGCGTGACGCGCGACAAATAAAGCTGGGAGTAGTAGGGTAGTTAGTATGTCTGATAGCGCAGTGAACACCGAAACCTCCAACCGTCCCGTGAACAGTGCTGGCGGGCTGAAAACCCCGCATAACCAGGGTACGTTCGCCACACCGATTTTTGGCCGTCTGCTGACCGCCATGGTTACCCCATTTGCCGCCGACGGCTCCGTGGACGAGGCGCAGACCGTGAAGTTAGCCGAGTACCTTGTCGACAATGGGCATGACGGGCTAGTGGTGTGCGGCACCACCGGCGAGTACTCGACCATGACTGATGATGAAAATGAACGCGTGTTCCAGATCGTCAAAGATGCCGTGGGGCACCGGGCTAAGATCGTCGCGGGTGTTGGCTCGAATGACACTGCGCACACCATTGAGCTGGCTCGCCGTGCCGATAAGGTGGGCGTGGATGGGCTGCTGGTAGTTACCCCCTACTACAATAAGCCCACCCAGGCGGGCGTATTTGCGCACTATCAGGCGGTGGCGAAAACCTCTGACACGCCTATTATGGTGTACGATATTCCCGGGCGCTCCGCCATTCCGATTGAGCCGGATACCTACCGCCGCATGGCAGAAATTGATAGTATTGTAGCGGTCAAAGACGCGAAAGCTGACTTTGGCGCCGCGTCCGAGGTTATGGCAACTACAGACTTGCAGTACTACAGCGGTGATGATGGTTTAACTCTGCCCTGGATGTCGGTGGGGGCCGTCGGGCTGGTATCTGTTACAGCGCACGTTGCCCCACAGCTATTCCGTGAACTTATTGATGCGGTCGTAGCCCAGGATCTGGTGACTGCCCAGCGTGTTCACCTCCTGCTGACCCCGATCGTGCGTGCGACAATGAGCCGTGCCCCCGGGTGCGTCTCCGCTAAGCAGATTTTGTCGTGGCAGGGCGTTCTTGGCACCCCTGTGGTGCGCCTGCCGCATGTGCTTTCTGAACCCGCCGTGGTGGAAGCGATGCGTTCGGATTTGCGTGACTCGGTCATTGCGCACAGCATTCAGAATTCTTAGCTGATTCTGTCTCCTTCACGGGCCCGCGTGAGTACCCTGCACTATTGGGGTGCGAACGCCGGGTCCGTTTCGATGCATTCAGGTGTGCCCAAGATAGCGGGCCGCCAGCACAGGTTAGAGAGGCAGCAAAGCAACTATGAGTACAGACAATAGAAAACAGTAAAAACCTATAAAGGAGAATAGATTGAGCGTATTCGAGGCGGATCTGCCCGCCCCTCCGCCGTTGCAGAAAGACACCCTGCGAGTGGTGCCGCTTGGCGGTCTGGGCGAGGTCGGCCGCAATATGACCGTGTACGAAATTAACGGCAAACTGCTGATTGTGGACTGCGGTGTGCTTTTCCCCGAAGAGTCACAGCCCGGTGTTGATCTGATCCTGCCCGATTTGAGTTACGTGGTGGGGCGCATCGACGACGTGGTGGCCATGGTGCTCACTCACGGGCATGAAGACCATATCGGTGCAGTACCTTACCTGCTGAAAAAACGCCCGGATATTCCCCTCATCGGCTCGGAGCTGACCCTGGCCCTTGTGGAGGCGAAACTTGCCGAGCACCGCATTAAGCCGTACACGCTGGCGGTGAAAGAACACCAGGTGGAGCGTTTCGGCCCGTATGAGTGCGAATTTATTGCGGTGAATCACTCTATCCCGGATGCCCTTGCGGTCTTTATTCGTACCGGTGCTGGCACCGTGCTGCACACCGGCGATTTTAAGATGGATCAGCTGCCGCTGGATGGGCGCATTACCGATCTGCGCCACTTCGCTAAGTTGGGTGAAGAAGGCATTGACCTGTTCCCTGCCTGACTCCACCAATGCCGAGGTGCCCGGGTTCACCCCGACCGAGAAGAATATTGGCCCCGTTATTTCCAACGTGTTCCGGGACGCAACCGGGCGTATTATTGTGGCATCGTTCTCGTCTCATGTGCACCGTGTGCAGCAGGTTCTGGATGCTGCTGCCGAGCGCGGCCGCAAGGTGGTGCTGGTGGGCCGCTCGATGGTTCGTAATATGACGATCGCCGAGAAGCTTGGTTATTTGAAGGTTCCCGAGGGTATCCTGGTGGACCTGAAAAAGGTAGACGAGTACCGTCCCGACGAGATTGTGATGATGTGCACCGGCTCGCAGGGTGAGCCTATGGCTGCCCTGTCCCGTATGGCAAATGGTGACCATAAGGTGCAGGTTGAGCCAGGGGATACGATTGTGCTCGCTTCCTCCCTCATCCCGGGGAACGAGACCAGTGTGTACCGTATTATTAACGCCTTGCTGAAGCTGGGGGCGAACGTGGTGCATAAGGGTAACGCGAAGGTGCACGTTTCGGGGCATGCTGCCGCGGGGGAGCTGCTGTACTGCTACAACATCCTCAAACCCAAGAATGTGATGCCGGTACACGGGGAGGTACGCCACCTGATCGCTAACGGCGAGCTGGCCCAGGAGACCGGCGTTCCTGCGGAGAACGTGCTGCTGTGCGAATCCGGCACTGTGGTCGATATGAAGGATGGGGTGGCCCGCATTGTGGGCGAGGTGCCCTGCGAGTACCTGTACGTGGACGGCCGTTCCAGGGCGCAGTCACCGAGGACGATCTGAAAGACCGCCGTGTGCTCGGTGAGGAAGGTTTCGTTTCGGTGGTGAGCGTTATTGACCGTGCCGCGAAGCGTGTGGTGACCGGCCCGGATGTTCACGCGCGCGGTATTGCTGAGGACGACTCGGTGTTTGACGAAATTACCCCGAAGATCACCGCCGCCCTTGAGGATGCGCTTCGCCGCGCACCGCAGAAGGTTCACACCACCCAGCAGCTGCAGCAGATTGTGCGCCGTACCTTGGGCGCCTGGGTTTCGCGCCGGTTGCGCCGCAAGCCAATGATTGTGCCCGTTGTGGTGGAGCACAAGAGCGGCCCGGAAGCCGCTAAGTAGCCGGTGTATGCGCCGTGACGGGGTCAACCGCTGTGTTCGGTTGGCCCCGTTACGCTTTCAAGGTTCCTTATGCGGTGGGTTGTTCCGCATGGTACAGCGGTTTTTCGGCCGGTTAATCTATGAATGAGAGAGAAGGTTGTTACTCTAGTAAGTATGGCTTCACGGACTTCTAAAGGTCGCTCGACCTCAGCCAAAAAGAAAACTTCGGGTTCTTCACGTTCCCGGAGCTCATCGGCGCGCCAGAATCAGGTTCCCGCCAATGCTTTCACCCGTTTCGTCTCTACGGTGTGGTTGAGCATTGCGCACGCCCTCGGCGGTATTGTGCGTTCTATCGGAACCGCACGTACCGATTCTGACCCGCAGCTGCGGCGTGATGGCGGCGCTCTTTTTATCGCCCTTTTTTGGCCTGATAACTGCTGGGGTGGAGTGGTACAGCTGGAGGGTCATGACCGGTCCGGCTATTATTCACTGGCCGCTATCGGCCTGGCACGTGATGCTGGGCGGTATTTTTGGGCAGGGGGCGCTGCTGGTTCCAGTGCTGTGTTTTGTGCTGGCGTGGTGCGTGTTTCGTGACCCTGAGCGGGTTCAGCGCAATAACCGGGTTACTTTTGGACTGTTCGTTCTCTTGGTGACAGCCTCACTTTTCTTCGCCCATATTGCCGGGTACCCCAGTTTCGCTGACGGCTTCGAGAAAGTCTGGTCAGGCGGTGGGGTGATCGGCGCAACCGTGGGGGTTTTGCTCGCGCGCGTGGTGGGCCAGGTGCCGTTCCTCGAGTGGCTGCTGCTGTTTGTGCTGTTTGTGGCGGGGCTGATGGTACTGACCGGTACGACGGTGCGTCAGCTGATACCGCGTATCGTGTACCTGGTGCGGTTGGTGCTGGGGGAGAAATCTCCCGGGCCTGCGTGGGAATCTGCCCGCGCTGAGGGCTCTGGAACCGCCGAGACCCGTACTGTTGATTTGGGGGCTGCGGAGCATGACCGCAGTTACCTGTACGGGGATGAGCCTACCGCACCCCAGAAGAAGCAGGGTTTCTTGACCCGGATGCTGGGCGCATTAGGGGTTATTCGCAACGAGAATGATACGGATGCTTCGCTTGACGAGTATGCGGGCGATGAGGCGTTTGTGAGCCCCGTGGTCTCATCCGACCGTGCTGGTGAGGCGCACGATTCGGACGCTACCGCCGTGCACCCGGTACAGCAGACCACGAAAAACAGCGCGGTAACGGTAACGGTCGGCTCAGCCGCCTGCCCGGTTACCCGCATGGGGGTGAACAGCCCTCAGCAGACCCGTTCGATGTGGAGGCCTCAAACGCCCCCGCCACGCGCCTGAACCAGGTGCAGCAGGCGGCCGTGGAGCATGGGCGAGTGAACCCGAATGAGGCCACCCTCTTTGATGTGGAGGCGTACGATCAGCCGCAGAAGCCAGCGGCCCAGACGAAGCCCCAACCTTCCGTGCAGGAGCGGCCTAGCCAGGGGCCTGCACCTGAAGGCGCGGTCCCTGCCGCCGCAGCGAGCGCACCCGCGAAGCCTGCATCCGGCGGGACAGGCGTATCCCGCCCGCTGCAGAACAACACCCGTGTGGCGCAGACTGAGCAGGCCCGCCCGGCGCAGACTGTGGAATCTTCGCGAGGTAACTACACCTTGCCGTCTGAACAGATGCTGATCGCAGGCCCGCCCGCGAAGGAATCCTCCGAAGTGAACGAGCAGGTGGTTCAGGCGCTCACGAGCGTGTTGGAGCAGTTCAAGGTGGATGCGCAGGTTACCGGGTTCTCGCGCGGGCCGACCGTGACCCGTTATGAGATTGAGCTGAGCCCCGGCACGAAAGTTGAACGTGTGACGGCGTTGAGCAAAAACATTGCCTATGCGGTGGCGTCTGAAGAGGTACGTATCCTCTCACCCATCCCTGGTAAATCGGCGATCGGTATTGAGATTCCCAATACCGACCGTGAGACGGTTGCGTTAGGCGATGTGCTCCGCTGCCCGCAGGCGCACTCGAACCCGCATCCGATGGTGATGGGCGTGGGTAAGGACGTTGAGGGCGGTTTCGTGCTGGCGAATTTGGCGAAGATGCCGCATATGCTGGTGGCGGGTGCAACCGGTGCCGGTAAGTCTTCGTTTGTGAACTCAATGATCACCTCTATTTTGATGCGTTCCACCCCGGACCAGGTGCGCCTGGTGATGGTGGACCCTAAACGTGTGGAGCTGACCGCCTATGAGGGTATCCCGCACCTGATTACCCCCATTATTACGAACCCAAAGAAGGCTGCTGAGGCCCTGCAGTGGGTGGTTCGTGAGATGGACGCCCGCTACGATGACCTGGCGCATTACGGGTTTAAACATGTGGATGATTTCAATAAGGCGGTGCGTGAGGGCAAGGTTCAGCCTGAGCCCGGCAGTAAACGTACCATCCACGAGTACCCGTACCTGCTGGTGATTGTGGACGAGCTTGCCGATTTGATGATGGTCGCCCCGCGCGATGTTGAAGAGGCAATCGTGCGTATTACCCAGCTGGCTCGCGCCGCCGGTATTCACCTGGTGCTGGCCACCCAGCGGCCTTCAGTGGATGTGGTGACGGGTCTGATTAAGGCGAACGTCCCTTCACGTATGGCGTTTGCGACCTCTTCGGTGACGGATTCGCGTGTGGTGCTGGATCAGCCCGGTGCGGAGAAGCTGATCGGCCAGGGCGACGCCCTGTTCTTGCCGATGGGTGCCTCAAAGCCGCTGCGTGTGCAGGGTGCTTGGGTGTCCGAGTCGGAGATTCACGAGGTGGTTGAGCACGTGAAGCAGCAGGCCCCGACCGTGTACCGTGAGGACGTGGTCTCTGCCGCATCGAAACGTCAGATTGATGAGGAGATCGGTGACGACCTGGACGATCTGCTGCGCGCAGCGGAGCTGGTGATTAGCACCCAGTTCGGTTCTACCTCTATGCTGCAGCGTAAACTGCGTATGGGATTTGCGAAGGCGGGGCGCATTATGGACCTGCTGGAATCCCAGGGCGTGGTGGGCCCCTCAGAGGGTTCGAAGGCGCGTGACGTACTGGTGCGCCCGGACGACCTGCAGCTGACGTTGGCGCGTATCCGTGGCGAGGATGTTCCAGAACCGGCCGCCGAGCCGGAGGTCAGCCCCGACCCGTACGCCAATCGCGGTGGATGCCGGTGATCCGGCTGCTGACTATTTCGACGGTGAGGATGAACAATCTGAGGACGCCTGGCAGCTGACCGGACGGTAGGGGTCCGGCGGGCCTTGTGCCGTTGTTTTGCCGTGAACCCATAGAGAGATGCGCCGTGCGCACCGTAACCAGCAGGTTTACGGTGCGCACGGTTTCTGTGTCCGGTTTTTCGCGCAGTTCCTGTGGGGCGGGTGCATTCTATAATGGAGGGACTTGCCCGGTATGGGGCCGGGAACACGACGAGTACGGAGCGATAGAGCATGAGCGAACAGGCCGGTGGTGCCGCACCTACCGCATCTAACTGGAATTTGCCGAATGCGTTGACGGTGGTTCGTATTGTGATGGTGCCGTTTTTCGTAGTGGCTCTTATTGCGGGAGGCGTCTATGGCGCCGATAGTTTAGGTGCGCGGTGGGCGGCGCTGGCACTTTTTGTTGCCGCAATGATTACGGACTGGGCGGATGGCTACTTGGCACGTTCGCGTCAGCTCATTACCAGTTTCGGGAAGATCGCGGACCCTATCGCCGATAAGCTACTCACCGGTGCGGCTTTTATAACGCTTTCATGGCTGGGGGAGCTGTGGTGGTGGGTGACTGCGGTGATCCTGGTTCGTGAGTGGGGTATTACCGTGATGCGCCTGTTCGTGATTAAGTACGGCGTGATGGCTGCGAGTAAGGGCGGTAAGGTGAAGACTGTGCTGCAGACCGTGGCGCTAGTGGTGATGCTTGTGCCGCTGGGGCTGTGGGGCACGGCGTGGTTAATCCCCGGGTGGGCGCTGATGGCGGCGGTCACTGCGATTACCGTGTGGACCGGGCTGGTGTATGTTCGTGATGCGCGTGAGCTGCGTAAAAACTGGTTGGCTCGGCAGAGTAAGGACTAAAAAGGGCAGCACGGGCTGCTGCGGCATCAGGGGTGCAGTCAGCAGAACATAGGCAGAGAAAGGTGCATGATGGGTGAGGGTATTCGCATGGTGGGGCCAACTGAAGTTGAGGAGGCTGCCCGTTCTTTGCATGATGCTTTGGCAGGAACCGGGCGAACAGTTGCCACCGCTGAGTCCCTAACAGGTGGGGACGTAGGCGGGGCTATCTGCACTATTGCGGGGGCTTCCGAGTATTATTTGGGCGGTGTTATTTCGTATGCGAGTGCAGTCAAAGCAGCTGTGCTTGGGGTGGATAGGGGGCTGTTAGAGCGGTGCGGTTCGGTGGATGCTGAGGTCGCCGTGCAGATGGCCGCCGGTACGGCTCGAGTGTGCGGGGCCGATTACGGGGTGTCAACAACCGGGGTGGCGGGTCCTGAGCCTCATGATGGTAAACCAGTGGGGACGGTATTTATTGGTGTGTTCGGCCCCGCCGGGTCGGCGGCGCATGAACGGCATTATACGGGGGATCGAGCGCAGATTCGGGCTCAGGCCACCTATGATGCGATCCTGCTTCTGCAGGCGGTGGCATCGGCCTAGCTGCGGTATTCGGGTAGCTATTTCTGGTGTTCGTGGGGTAGGATAAGGCGGAGTATAAACTTTCTAAGTAAAGCTTTAGGGGGCTCTCAGCTGCTATTCAGCTCAGTGGGAATAACCGCACAGTTTTATGAGTTTGAATAGTTACAAGCCAAATGAGAGAGGTTCTCTAGCCTTGAAGCGAAAAATAGGTTAGGCTTAATCGAGTACATACCCGCGTGTCGGGTGCAACTACGCAATAGGAGAACAAGGCATGACCAAGCAGCGCGTTTCAATCAATGGTATTACCAGGTGGAAGGAAGTAGACACCACACCTAAGAAAGCGGCTCCCGCCGTTGAGGAGGCGAAGGTGGTTCCCCTCCGCCAGGCTATCGGCGAGGTTTTGCGCGATATCCGTCAGCGCCAGGGCCGTACCCTGCGTGAGGTGTCCCAGCGTGCACGTGTTTCTCTTGGCTACCTCAGTGAGGTAGAGCGCGGTCAGAAGGAGGCGTCATCCGAGCTTCTGGCGTGGATTTGCCAGGCTTTGGAGACCCCCATGTACCAGATGCTCCGTGAGGTCGCTGACCGCATGGCTATTCTTGAGGGCGTTCATGTTCCCGATACTGTTCCCGCCGAGCTGGCCGAGCAGTACAGGAATGATTACGCAATGGCTTCCCTCTAAACGAGGCTCTTGTGGGCGGGTCGTACACCGGTGGGTGTGCGGCCCGCCCGCTTTGTGTCCGTTTTGCAGGTGGGGTGCGCGAGCAGGTGTGGGTTTTGGGCACTGCGTGCTGGTTATAAGCGTCATAGTCTGTCATGTAGACGGTGGGATGAGGAGATCCGCGTGAAGCTGAGTGAATTTTGGCTGTGTATGGAGCATGAATTCGGTCGGGGGTACGCCCGGGTGCTTGCCGCAGACCTGGTGCTGGGGCAGTTGGGGCAGCTGACCGCCTTGGAGGCTCTGGAAAAAGGCGTTGATCCGCGCCGCGTGTGGCTGGCGATTTGCGATACGCAAGACATTCCCTTAGAGCGCAGGCTGGGGCCGGATATTAAGCCAAGTAGTTAGAGGTGAGGCGGCGCTTTGTTGGTATTTGTTGGGCGGGCTGAATGTAGCGCAATATAGGGGTACTGCACTCCTTATCGAAAGCCTGTGCTATTTTCTAGAAATTTGTTCGATACATGGTAGGCTTATCCACGAAGAAATTTTTTGCAGACCTTTTGACGGACTTATCCACAAAATCCGCAAACCGGTCTTAAACCGTCAGGGGCGGCCCCTACAGTGGTGCACGAAGGGGATAACCAGCATCCCCATAAGTGTTAGAACCACGCAGAGAAAACGAGGTAACAACCGTGGCAAAGAACAGCAAAGCTGAGAGCGTATCCCGCGTTCCCGAGGAGGGCCGCGCCAAGGCTATCGAAGCCGTCATGGCGAAAATCGATAAGAACTACGGTAAGGGTGCCGTGATGCGCCTAGGGGATAAAGAAACCACTAAGACTGAAGTAATCCCCACCGGCGCCATCGCTCTAGATGCGGCCCTGGGCATCGGTGGTCTGCCGCGCGGGCGCGTTATTGAGGTGTACGGCCCTGAATCCTCCGGTAAAACCACTGTGGCACTTCACGCTGTAGCGAACGCACAGAAAGCTGGCGGGGTGGCCGCGTTTATTGACGCCGAGCACGCACTTGACCCGGTGTACGCAGCAAAATTGGGTGTTGATACTGATGCCTTGCTGGTCTCCCAGCCGGATACCGGTGAGCAGGCGCTTGAGATTATGGATATGCTGGTTGGCTCCGGCGCCATCGACATTATTGTGGTGGACTCTGTTGCAGCATTGGTCCCGCGCGCCGAGATTGAAGGCGATATGGGTGACTCGCATGTAGGTCTGCAGGCACGCCTCATGAGCCAGGCGCTGCGCAAGATTACCGGGCGCCTATCAGCAACCGGCACCACCGCCATCTTCATTAACCAGCTCCGTGAAAAAATCGGCGTGTTCTTTGGGTCCCCCGAGACCACCACCGGCGGTAAAGCCTTGAAGTTCTATGCTTCAGTACGTATTGATATTCGCCGTATCGAGACCCTCAAAGATGGCGCAAACCCGATTGGTAACCGCACGCGTGCCAAGATTGTGAAGAATAAGATGGCCCCGCCCTTCAAACAGGCTGAGTTTGACATTCTCTACGGTGAAGGTATCTCGGTTGAAGGCGGCATTCTTGACTTGGCGGTGGAACACGATATTGTGAAGAAATCCGGTGCCTGGTTCACCTATGAAGGGGAGCAGCTGGGGCAGGGACGTGAGAACGTGCGTAAACTGCTTAAGGACAACCCCGAACTCACCGAAGAACTGCAGTACAAGGTACTGGTGAAACTGGGAGTTATCGAGCCTGAGGAAGAGGAAACCGCTGAGGAGGCCGGTGCCGCCCCCGAGGTTGATCCCTTGGACGAAATCGCTGAGGAAATCTAATAAGTATGCCGAGCGTGTGCCGCGTAACCCGCATCAGGGTACGCGGCACACACCGCATAAGTGCTGTAAAGACATCATGGTATTCAGCAGGAACTAAACATTACAGGGCGTGGGAAGGGAAACGAATGAGCGACTGGTTAGCGGACGCCTGGGGCGAGAACCCTCTGCTGGCCTCCGACCGTGCACAAAAGCAGCGGCCGCAGCAGCATTCAAAACCCACCCCTCCTGCCCAATGGTGGGGGAACGCTGAGGTGGAAAACACTCCGGAGCCTCCCTCAGGCACTCCGGGTCTCCGCCAGAACAACAGCGAAAAGCAGCGGGAAGAGAAACCGAACAGCCAGAGGGCTCACCAAAGCACAGACTTTCCTGAGTGGCACCCGGCCGCCCTTGGAATTGACGAAGATGCACTGGGTATAGGTTCGGGCATCGGCCCAAGCACATTATCTGCTGACGCAACACCCCCGCATACTACCCCAGCAGAAGAGACAGCACCGGGGGCGGGAACAGACAATACCTCACGCCCTGCGGCACGTTCTGCAGGTGAGACGCACAAGGCAAAAAATAACAGTCAGCCAGCACGCACGGCCCGCCGTTATAACCCCGACAGGAAAAAAGGGTTCCGTCGCCCCCGCAATAATAACTCTCCGTTCGCCCCAGCGATCGGGGCTCAACGTTCGTCAGAACAGGAAAATTCACGCACCCACACCCCGCAACGAAAAGCTGGAACCCGGCGTCTTTTCCGTGAAGGGAGCGCCTTAAACGATGCCCTCACCCCCGAAGAGGAGACGCTTATTCGGGGTATCGCGGCCGAAGAAAACCAGAAAATCCCCGGGACTCGTGGGCGCGCCGCGAGCACTCAAGCACGTCGAGAAGAAACAGACCCATATACGCGGGCGAAAACCATTGTCTATAACCAGCTGGCGTATTCGGCGAAATCCCGCGCGCAGCTGCACAAAAAACTGGAATCTAAAGGGTTTGAGGCTGAGCTGATCGAACCACTCCTTGACAAATTTGAGGCGGCGCACCTGATTGATGACGCCGAGTACGCGCGTTCCTTCGTAACCCAGCGGGGCACGGGCAAAAAGCTTTCCCGAAGTGCCCTGCGCCGTGAGCTCAAAGAGCGAGGAATTACCGGCGACCTTGCCGAAGAGGCACTTGCTGCACGCACCGATGAGGACGAACGCCGTGACGCCGCCGAATTAGTGCGCAAAAAACTGCGGCCCGCCATGAACTTCTCAGACCGTACCGAGAAGGAGAAAATCATGCGTCGCCTGGTAGGAATGCTAGCCCGCCGCGGGTATTCTTCGTCGGTGGCTTTCTCGGTGGTGAAAGAAGAAATCGAGAGGTACTGCAGCGAGTGGGAAGAAGACAGCTGAGCTGTCTCACAAGAGCCGTGACCGATACGAGATCATCTATGCAGCCGTTACAAGAACTTCGTGCCAGGCGTATGATCGCCCAGCTCCTCGCCCCAAGCGCAGCGCATCGCGATATAGGGGTAGACGCTGACACTCTGCGGCAAGAGACGAACGCTGCGGTATATGCCTTAGACCATCTCTACGCTGTTCAGGGGCAAAACTATAACGCCGGTGTGCGCGCCATTGCACTACGAGCTGGGTGCAGTACTGACACAGTTCTTGAAGGCATTCACGACTACAGCATTGTGCGTTCGTGGCCCATGCGCGGAACACTCCACTTTTTGACTCTCAATAGTGCAGATTCGCTGTATGCTGCTGTCGCCGGCCGAGGCGCGAAGCCTCAGCCCGCCTATATGCGTCAATGTAACTTTACGCTCAAAGACTTCGAACGGTGGCGTGAGCACCTTCATGACGCTTTACAAACCAGGGGACATCTTGAGCCGCTCACCCGCACTGATCTCTACACCATTCTGTGCGAATACGGCTATAGCGGGCCAAGATCGCGGCGCAGCCACCTCATTCGACTCTACGGCGGTGAGGGCACGGTTCTCCAGGGGCCGCTTCGGGAAAAAGAAGAAAGCTTCGTGCACCGTGACTCCATACCTGTGCCCCGCACAAAATACGAGCGAAAACAGGCACTGGCTGAACTGGGTACACGTTATATATGCGGTCACGGGCCGGTGACCGCGGAGGATCTGCGCTGGTGGGCTGGGATTACAATAACCGATGCCCGGTATGCATTTGAACATGCTCGCCGTACCCAGACTATTGTGCTGGGTGGGCAAGAATATGCGGTAGGTTCCTGGCAAGAAGGCGTTACCCGTTCGGAGCTCAGAGATGCACTCAACCGAGAGCTTAGCCTCCCGGCCTTCGACGAGTACCTGCTGGGGTACGCCGATAAGAGTTTTGCATTGCGTGAGGAACTGCGTCCGCAGGTTCTCACCTGGAACGGAATGAGCTGGGATTTTACGCTTGCCGCCGGTGAAGCAACCGGGCGAGCCAGCACATAAGTGCCATCAGCCTCAGAGGTCCAGCAGCATCTTCTGCCTATTTGACATTCCCCAGGCGCTTGGCCAGATCAACCAGCGCCGTATCCTTCGAATCTCCGGTGCGTAGGAGCAGCATCATCAGCTCGGCACTTTGCCGCCGGATACGCCCCAGCAGATGGGCGCGCTCGCCGTGAGAGTACAGCTCCATGAGGGTGCAGGCTGTCACGGCGGCGCATACCGCCAGATCTTCCGCTAGGTGCGTATCCAATGGGGTGTCCCCAAAGAGCGCCGCGAAGAGGCGGGGTACGGTACGTTCCCGGTTCACCTCATAATTCGGGTACCCCGGTGAGGATGGGAACCCCAGCATCGCCTCCACAAAGGGGAACCCCCGGTGGTGGATGCACGCCCCTTCCGCGTCGAAAGCCCGCACCGTATCCCGCGCCGAACCAAACAGCACATTGTGAGGGGAAAAATCTCCCGAAGAGAACATGTACACCTGCCCGCGGTTCAGCGTGAACTGCTCAGGCACCGGGGGCGTTTCGTAAAAAAACGGCTGAACCACGCGGCGAAACCGGTATGCCATTTCGATGAGCGTCTGCTGCTGTTCACCCAGTTCCTCAAGCTCAACGTCTTCGGGGACCTGCAACCCGTCAGCCTCGGGGTATAGCGACGCTAACCCGTTCTCAGCGAGCGCGGGGGGAGGGCATAGCACCGGGGTGTTGGGCTTTCCGGTCTGCCTTCGCCAGTGCTTTACGGTACCGTTCAACGGCGCGGGGCATGACTCCCGCTTCTGCTAGTGCGTTCCATACGGACAGGTATGAGTCTACTGCGAACGCGAGATATCCGGGTGGGGTTTGGGTTGTGCTTGGCAGGAGCGCATCACCCACGGCACGGGCGTCGGCAAACGCCACGTCTTCGAGGGCCACGCACCGCAGGGCATCGTCAGCGCCATAGAGGTGGGGGAACACCCCGGGGGTCAGCTCCCCAAGAGCCACCAGCCCGTGGCGTTCCCGCAGGTACCCGAAACCACCCGAGTTTTTCGCTGAATCCTGCCGCCGGTACCATTTTAGAATCATAGTGGAGGGGGCATCACCCGCTGCCTCGTACCGCACCCGCAGCACCACCGAACGCATACCGGTGCCCAAAATGGTCACGGCAAGCGGCTCCCTGCCTGTGAAGACTGTCAGGGAACAGGCCCAGAGGATGGCTTGTGCGGCGTCCTCGCGGAAGGTACCGGAATCGGCGGGGGCGTGGTTTTTTGCGGGGGAGTAGGTGTCGATGGCTGATTCGATCAGCCCGGTCACTATACTTTCTATAGAGTCGGGGGCCATTGAGTCACCGGTTGAAGAATTACTAAGGGGTACCTGCATAGAGCCATTATCCCCCATCCGTTACCCTAAAGGCGTGAGCATGACCATCAGCGAAACCACAGAATCCCCTCAAACCAGCCTACGCACCTACGAAGTGCGCACATTTGGCTGTCAGATGAATGTGCACGATTCCGAGCGGATGGCGGGCCTTCTGGAGGCGAGCGGGTATGTGCGTGCCGCTGAAGGTGAAGAGCCTGACCTCGTGGTGTTTAACACATGCGCGGTGCGCGAGAACGCATCGAACCGTCTCTACGGGCATTTGGGGCAGCTGGCCTCTGTGAAGCGACGCCACGAAGGCATGCAGATTGCTGTGGGCGGGTGCCTGGCTCAAAAAGACCAGAACACTATTATCGAAAAAGCCCCCTGGGTAGATGTCGTGTTCGGTACCCACAATATTGGCTCGCTCCCCACGCTCCTTGAACGCGCCCGCCACAATCATGAGGCGCAGGCGGAACTGCTTGAATCGCTTGAGGTGTTCCCCTCGACCTTACCCACGAAACGCGATCATGTGTACTCGGGCTGGGTGTCAATCTCCGTAGGATGCAACAACACCTGTACCTTCTGCATCGTGCCGTCACTGCGCGGTAAAGAGAAAGATCGTCGACCCGGCGATATTCTCGCTGAAGTTCAAGCGCTCGTCGATGACGGCGCGATCGAAGTAACTCTGCTGGGGCAGAACGTGAACTCCTACGGCGTGGAATTTGGAGACCGTCAGGCATTCTCTAAACTATTGCGCGCCTGCGGTAATATTGAGGGACTGGAACGAGTACGGTTCACCTCACCGCATCCAGCTATGTTCACCGACGACGTGATAGAAGCGATGGCAGAAACCCCGAACGTCATGCCTGTTCTGCATATGCCACTTCAATCGGGATCGGATAAGGTGCTCAAAGACATGCGCCGCTCATACCGATCCAAGAAATTCTTGGGTATTTTAGAGAAGGTGCGCGAGCGCATTCCGCACGCTGTCATTACCACCGATATTATTGTGGGATTCCCTGGTGAGAGCGAAGAAGACTTCCAGGATACGCTACGCGTGGTGGAGCAGGCCCGATTCTCGTCAGCGTTTACCTTCCAGTACTCAATTCGCCCCGGCACCCCGGCGGCGACTATGGAAAACCAGATTCCAAAAGATATTGTGCAAGAGCGCTACGAACGCTTAGTGGCTCTGCAGGACCGTATCGCGGGTGAAGAGAATCGTAAACAGTTGGGTAAAACCGTTGAGCTGATGGTTGTCGCCGAGTCTGGGCGTAAAGCGCAGCAGACGCATCGTCTAGCGGGCCGCGGACCGGATCAGCGCCTCGTGCATTTCTCAGTACCTGCTGGGTGCGAAGAGCCTCGCCCTGGCGACATGGTAACCGTTCCTATCACTGAGGCAGGGTCATTCCATCTGATTTCAGATCCCGCCGCTGAGCAGTATCAGCTTCGCCGCACCCGCGCCGGGGACGCCTGGGACCGTTCGCAGGCTGAATCTTGCGGTGCCGGAACTACCCAGGTTTCGGGCGGCCCGGTGGGGCTTGGTATGCCCACTATCGGCCCGAAGTAAGGCGGCTCAGCCCCCACATTGTGGGAGTGTCGTTCCTGATCCGGTGGCCGAGCTGCCGGTAGTATATAAGTACATCCTTTCTGTTCACGAGGTGGAGCCTAATCTGCTCCACCTTGTGTTTTATATCACTCATAATGGTTTCTCGGTGGGGAAGAAACTTTCCCAGCCCCACCTTTAAAAGAACTTGCCTAGCGGCAGTACATTCTCGCAATAGCCAATGAACCCGCCGGTAGAATGGTGCCCATGACCTCACCAGCACCGGCTAAACCCCCGTCTCGTCCCATTCTCGCTGTCGTTGGCCCCACCGGCACCGGGAAAAGCGCTCTGGCCGTTGCGCTCGCCAAAAAACTGGGGGGTGAATGCATTAACGCCGATTCCATGCAGTTCTATAGGGGTATGAACATCGGCACCGCAAAAATTACTCCCGCCGAAACCCAAGGCGTTGCGCATCATCTGATCGATATTATGGACCTCACCGAAGAGGCGTCCGTTGCCGAGTTTCAGGCACACGCTCGTGAAGTTATTACCGACATTACCAGCCGTGGAAAAATACCCCATCCTGGTGGGGGATCGGGGCTTTATGTGCGTGCTGCCCTCGATAAACTTGAACTGCCCGGTACCGACCCTGCGGTGCGTGCCCGCCTTGAAGAAGAAAGCAGGGCCCACGGCATCGGGGCGCTTCGGGCACGCCTGGCGGACGTAGACCCGGACTCGGCCGCCAAACTGAACGATGAACGGCGCATTATTCGGGCACTTGAGGTGTATGAGGTAACGGGGCGCCCCTTCTCTGCGTTTATGCCCACCCGCGAGTACGTGAGCGACACTTTGCAGATCGGGCTGAACATGGACCGTGCTCGTCTGCATGAACGGCTCCACAACCGTGTGGTGGCTATGGAAAAGGCGGGGCTCTTGGCGGAAGTTGAGCAGCTTGTTGATCGGGGGCTACGTCAGGGTAAAACAGCCTCCCGCGCCATCGGGTACGCCCAGTTTTTACGCGCCTTTGAAGCCCAAACATCCGGGGCAGATCAACCATACACGGTGGCGCAGGCGATCGAAGACACAACCGTTGCTACCCGCCAGTTTGCCCGCCGCCAGCTCACCTGGTTCCGGGCCGACCCGCGTGTGCACTGGTTCGACGCCGAATCCCCAACCCTCCTTGAGGATACGCTCACGCTCATACAGGGCCATATTGCAGGTTCTGCTAACCTAGCCTAAACCACTACTCAACCTGTAGGGTTTTGTTACAGAAGCCCGTCGGCACATTAGAATTTAGGAAGCAGCTCAACTCAATAAACCCTAAGAAGACTTATGACCACACTGGAAGCCCACTCGCCGCCCACCCTGCGTGACGCATTACTGAGCCGTGAGAACTCCCTAAATTTCATACGATTAATGCTGGCGGTCGCGGTGATTATCTCGCACGCCCCATACCTGGTTCTTGGGGTGGAGGTAACCAGCGCAATACCTGTGCTGAACCTCAGTCACCTGTTGGGTGACTATGCGGTGAACATGTTTTTCTGCATCTCTGGTTTTCTGATCGCCCACAGTGCCCAGCGCGGCACCTTCGGTGGCTACCTGAAACGGCGTATACTCCGTATTTTCCCGGCCTACTGGGCCTCAATCCTGTTTGTTGTATGCATTGGTGCACCACTGGCGAACTATACCGTGCACTCAGGTAGCCCGTGGACAGCACAGGGGGCTTTGGAGTATGTGGGGCACAACTTCGACTTATTCTTCCTGCAGTATTCGCTTTTTGACGGACCCTCCCATCTGCCCTACGAAAACTCCTGGAATGGCTCGGCATGGACACTCAGCTACGAGTTCTTGGGGTACTTGGTGCTCATCCCAATCTTTTACCTGCCCGCGTTGAAACGAAATTCTCACAGGGTGGTACCCATGGTGTACCTGTTGAGCCTGCTGCCGTTTTTTATTTTTACCGCCGCTGGGGCGACAAACAATACGTTTTGGGAGGTGGCACGCCTGTACCCCATGTTTTTTGCGGGCGCACTCCTGTACATTTGGGGGAATAAAATCAGGCTCCACCCGCAGGCAGCCTTAGCGTGTTTCTTGGTTCCTTTTGCCCTGCAGTTCGTAGCCCCTAGTGTGGTGTTACAGCTTATCCAGCCCGCCTACGCGTACGGTATCTTGGCGTTGGGGGCGCTTATCCGTGTCCCGTTGTGCCGCCGGAATGACATCTCTTACGGCATGTATATCTACGCGTGGCCGGTGCAGGTGATCCTTCTCATGCTTGGCAGCGAGCCGCTGGGGTGGGTGCTCAATGCGCTGCTGACCATTGTCGTGACCGTGCCTATTGCCTGGTTCTCGTGGCGGTATATCGAAAAAAACCGGCTATGGCGTTGAAACACTGGCAGCTTATCCCCACTAAGCCCGTTGACCGCCAGACGGAAGCGGGCGGCACCGAGGCACACCCCGTGCTGGTGCAGGTAAGCACACCCCAGAAGCGGTAGAATTCTCACAGAGACACCGCACAACTACGAAGGGGCAACGAACGCATGAGCGAGAACGCATCAGCCTGGGCAGATCTTACCGGGCGCACCCTCACCCAAAGGGCAGGGCACCGGTAACGATTTTATTTTCATCACTGACCCCAAAGCCGAGGCGGTGCTTGACGCCGATCTGGTGGCGCGTGTGTGCGACCGTCATTTCGGGCTGGGCGCCGATGGGTTTATTCGCGCTGCGCATACCGAAACGTTCTCTACGGGGCAGAAAATCCTGGAAAAACACCCCGAGGCCACCTGGTTCATGGATTACCGCAACGCCGATGGCACGATCTCAGAAATGTGCGGGAACGGTGTGCGCGCCTTCGTTGAGTATCTGCGCACCGAGGGGCTGATCAGCCTTGAAGTGGGAGAACACGTGAGTATTGGCACCCGCGCCGGGGTAAAAACTGTGGCCCGCACCGACACCGGGTATGCCGTAGATATGGGCCCCTGGAGCTTTATCCACGGTGATGCCGCGCGTGAGGGCGGTGAAGACTCGCAGGTTTCCGCACGTGGGCTTAAGACCCCGCGCCCGGCTTTATCCATCTCTATGGGCAACCCGCACACCGTGGTCATGCTCGGCAGCGACGGGAAACTCGACGGCCTAGACCCTAGGGCGTCGCCCCAGTGGTCACCCCCGCCCCGGAGAACGGTACGAATGTGGAGTTCGTGGTGCCTCTCGAACTGGAGCATGAACCCGGCGACACCGGGGTCTCAGGGGAACAGTCTGAGGTGGGAGCTATTCGTCTGCGCGTGCACGAACGTGGTGTGGGGGAGACCCTCTCCTGCGGCACAGGCGCGTGCGCAGCTGCCGCAGCCACCCGCTTCTGGGGAGGGGAGGACGCACCCGACGAGTGGCTCGTACATGTTCCTGGAGGCACCCTCGCGGTGACCTTCGTCCTGGGCCCCGACGACCTAGAGCACGTGGTACTCGCTGGGGGCGCACAGATGGTGTATACGGCGCAGCTGAGCTAGCCGTACCCCACGCCCCGTGCGCCTGTATGCGCCGGGGACGGAAGCGGGTTAGGAGCGAAGAACCTCCAGCACACGGAACCCTTTAGAAGTAGCGTACCTGCTTACCGTGAACTCTCCCTCGAACCGCTCTAAGAAGTGCGCATCCAGCCATTTCTGCAAAGAATCAGACCCCAAATTCTTTTGAACCACCAGATAGGCTGCGCCACCGGGGGCTAGCCGCGGAAGCCACGTGAGCAGAATATTGTGCAGAACCTCTTTACCCACGCGAATTGGAGGATTAGACCAGATAGTATCGAAACGTAACGTGGGATCTACCTCATCAGGGGTGCTCACCGAGACGTTCTGCAGCCCCAAAGCTCGGGCATTCTGTTCGGTAAGCGAAAGCGAACGGGAATTCACATCTACCGCATAAACCTCAGCCTGCGGGGCGAGCATCGCTAAAGATAGCGCAATGGGCCCCCAACCACACCCAATATCGAGCATATATTTCCCGTGCGGGGCAGGTGTCTGCCCCAAAAGGACAGCGGTGCCTTTGTCTATTCCCGAAGGGCTAAAAAAATACCGTTAGCGGTCGTTACAGAAACTTCACGGCCCGCCAGCTCAACTTGAACCGTGCGCGGCTTGAACTCGGTTTCAGGGGACGAGGAAAAATAATGCTGTTCGCTCATGCCTACCAGTGTACGGGACGTATTACGCCCACACCCCGCAGCAGCCCGCTCCTACCAGCCACCGAGTCCAGCGCGCTGACTGTGCTGCGGGCATGAGGTAACGGAACACCGCGACAGCCCCGCATCCGCCCGGTAGAATAGGAACCACCTATGAATTCAATGCAAAACACTGAGAACACCACAAATAACCCCGGCGAAAAACTGCCCAGTGATGAGCAGCTACGCCAAACCGTAGAACGAGTCCTCGGCCGTGCAGACGCAGCGGCCCAGACCACTATCTACCCCGAAAGCACCGGCAGTCCCGCACAACGCCGCGTGCTCGACACCCGTGCCCGAGAAATTTCCGATAATCAGCGGGAACACTCAGAATTTGACGGCGAACAGGAAGACCTCGCCGAACGCCGCGCACTACGCCGAGTCGCCGGGCTCTCCACCGAACTCGACGACGTGACCGAAGTCGAATACCGTCAGCTGCGCCTAGAACGCGTGGTTCTTGCCGGGCTGTGGACCGAAGGAACCGTCGAAGACGCCGAGAACTCCCTGCGAGAACTCGCCGCGCTCGCCGAAACCGCAGGATCTGAAGTGCTGGACGGGCTAGTTCAGCGCCGCCTCAAACCAGACCCCGGAACTTTTCTTGGGTCCGGAAAAGCCCTCGAACTCAAAGACATTGTGCAGGCGACCGGTGCCGATACCGTGATCGTCGATTCTGAATTAGCGCCCTCACAACGACGAGCCCTCGAAGATATCGTCAAAGTCAAAGTGATCGATCGTACCGCCCTGATTCTAGACATCTTCGCTCAACACGCGAAGTCTCGTGAAGGCAAAGCACAGGTCGAACTTGCCCAACTCGAATACATGCTCCCGCGTCTGCGCGGCTGGGGCGCGTCCCTGTCACGCCAGGCAGGTGGGCGTGCCGCATCCGGTGAAGGCATTGGTTCACGCGGACCCGGTGAAACCAAAATCGAGATGGACCGCCGCCGTCTGCGTGCCCGCATGGCAAAACTCAAGCGCGAAATAGCCGCTATGGCGCCCGCCCGTGAAACAAAACGTCTGAACCGTAAACGCAACAGGGTACCCTCGGTCGCTATCGCGGGGTATACAAACGCCGGTAAGTCGTCGTTGCTGAATCGCCTGACCGACGCCGGTGTCCTGGTGGAGAACGCACTCTTCGCAACTCTGGATCCGACCGTGCGCAAGGCACAGACTCCGGACGGCATCGGCTATACACTTTCGGACACTGTAGGATTCGTGCGCTCGCTGCCCACCCAGCTCGTGGAAGCATTCCGTTCCACGCTCGAAGAGGTAGCCGATGCAGACGTGATTCTGCATGTGGTAGACGCATCTCACCCAGACCCTGAGGGGCAGATTCGCGCCGTGCGTGAGGTTATCGCAGATTTAGATGCTCGCCGTATACCCGAGATTATTGTGCTCAATAAAGCGGATGCGGCTGATCCCTTTATCCTCGAACGCATGCGCCAGCGCGAACCGAACCACATCATTGTCTCGGCGCGCACAGGGGAGGGTATTGACGAACTCAAACAGAAGATTGCGGATACGATTCCGCGCCCTTCCATCCTGGTGAAGCTTCTCGTTCCTTATGACCATGGGGAGGTCATCTCCCGTCTGCACTCGTGGGATGCCGAAATTAAACGCACCGAGTTTGTCTCCGATGGCACTTTTATCACCGCACTGGTACGTGAGGACGTCGCCGCTGAGCTCTCAGAATACGTTATTAGCGGGGAACTGCTAGAGGTGCTTGAGTCGGAGCTTGCGGATGCTGCCGCAACACCGGTGGCCGCTTCGGGCAGCTAGGGGTTAAAGTGCAAGAGAGCGTGAGCGCCCCCACCGGTGCTGAACCCGAGACCCTACCGGGGGCCCAGCCTGTGCTTCGTCTGCTTGACGAGGTGATTGAGGCAACGGGTGGTCAGCGACGTGAGGGGCAGCGACTTATGGCAGCCCATGTTGCTCAAGCTTTCGAGCTCGAGCGGCATCTGCTGGTGCAGGCTGGCACGGGAACCGGTAAATCTTTGGGGTATCTCATTCCCGCGCTTCACAAGGTTGACGACAGTAACAAACCCATTATTGTGGCGACCGCAACCCTTGCTTTGCAATCGCAGATCGTGAACCGCGATATTCCGCGTCTGCTTGCGGCACTTGAACCGCGCCCCGAGTCGCAGGCCCAGGTGGCGATTCTTAAAGGCCGCAATAATTACCTGTGCCTGCATAAGCTAGAAGGCGGGTACCCTGAAGAGGAGCCTGAGGCTCTCTTCGATGCCCCTGGATCTTCTGGGACGTCGTCTCGCCTGAGCGAGGAGGTGCAGCGTTTGCGTGCCTGGGCGGGACGCACCGAGACTGGTGATCGTGATGAAGTGCGCCCCGGTGTCTCAGATAGGGCCTGGGCGCAGGTGTCTGTGAGCGCCTCAGAATGCTTGGGACGGCGCTGCCCAATGGTTGAGGAGTGCTTCAGCGAAATGGCGCGTACCCGCGCCAACGAATCGGATATTGTTATCACCAACCACGCGCTGCTGGCCATTAATTCGTTTGAAGGGCTGGGCGTGCTGCCTGAGCATGACATTGTCATTATTGATGAGGCGCATGAGCTTGCCGATCGGGTGACTGGCGCAGTCACCGGATCCCTGTCGGCGGCGATGGTGCGCCGTGCCGCTCAGGGTATTCGTAAGAACTCAAAAGCTAGCCCGGCCGCTTTGGAGAACGCGGCTTCATCCCTTGAAGAAGCGTTTCTGGGGGTTCCGGAAGGTTTGCTGAAGGGCCTTGACGGGCGCCTACTCACTGCTGTGTCGGCTGTGAATGACGCCGCCCGAGGTGCACTGTCGGACTCTAAAACGGATTCGAAAGAGGTGGACGCTGGCCTGCAAATGGCACGTTCGCGTGTTTCTGAGGTGCATGAGGAAAGCGGGCGTATCCTTGAAGCTTTCGAGAACCGGGAGGTTCTGTGGGTTTCTCGCCCCCGGGTGTTTGAGAACGGCCGTTACCATGATGCGAATGATACGGACCCGGCAACTTTGCATATTGCGCCTTTGAGTATTGGTTCTCGTCTGCGGGAGGGCTTGTTTGAGGATCGCACGGTGATTCTTACGAGTGCCACACTTGCGGTGGGCGAGTCGTTTGACGCTGCTGCCGGTGCGCTTGGGCTGATGGGTACGGGTGCTCCGCGCTGGGAGGGATTGATGTTGGATCTCCTTTCGACTACCCCAAGCAGGGGGTCATGTATGTTGCTGCGGATCTGCCTAAACCTGGTTTTGGAGTGAGCACCCCGCAGCTTCAGCGGCTTCTCGAATTGTGTGAAGCAGCTAATGGCGGCGCGTTGGGTTTGTTTTTCGTCGAAGAGAGGGGCCGAGCAGGCCGCAGAGTATGTGCGTCAGCACAGCGACTTGACGGTGCTTCTGCAGGGGGAATCGTCCCTGCGTGCGCTTGTTGAGGAGTTCACGGAGGATATGGATGCGTGCCTGTTCGGCACGATGAGCCTCTGGCAGGGTGTTGACGTTCCCGGAGATTCGTGCCGGTTGGTGGTGATGGACCGGATCCCGTTCCCACGCCCGAACGACCCGTTGGTGCAGGCCCGCACTGAGGCTGTTCAGGCGAACCGAGGTAATGGTTTTATGGCGGTTTCGGCGTATCATGCGGCGATTCGTATGGCGCAGGGGGCTGGGCGCCTGATTCGTTCTGTGACGGATAGGGGCGTGGTTGCTGTGCTTGATTCGCGTTTAGCGACTCAAAGCTATGGCGGGTATATTATGCGTTCGATGCCGCCCCTATGGGCTACCCAGAAGAGGGAAGTGGTGCTGGGGGCACTGACTCGCCTGTCGCAAAGTATCCGTAACGGATAGCAGAGGTATTTGTTTCGGGCTGGGCTGGTGTCCGGTAGTCGCGGTACGTACTGGGGAATACTAGGGTGGGGCGGCAGTTCCAAAGAACTGTCGCCCCACCCTAATGTTTTATTTCATGCGTATTTGAGGTTACTGATTAGTGCAGATGTTCTTAAAACCGTCAGGGTGGGGGCGCATCCTGTAGCCATGAGGACAACACGCAGGATGAAATTACAGGCTCCGCAGTACCGAGACGACCTTACCCATAACAGTTGCTTTATCTCCCATAATCGGTTCGTACTGGGAGTTGCGGGGCATCAGCCACGTGTGCCCGTCTACCTGACGGAAAAACTTTCACGGTGGCTTCTTCATCCAGCAGGGCCGCCACGATGTCCCCGTTATCGGCGGTGTGCTGTTCGCGGACCACCACCCAATCGCCGTCACAGATGGCGGCGTCGATCATCGAATCTCCTTTGACGCGCAGCATAAAGAGCTTGCCGCTGCCAACCAGCTGTTTGGGGAGGGAAAGCACATCCTCAACGGATTGCTCTGCCGTGATGGGCCCGCCCGCCGCTATGCGACCTACCAGGGGATAGGCACCATATCCTCGTCGCTGACTTCAAAGGTAGGCAGTTCCGGAATTTTGGGTGCTTGGGTATTGGCACGTTGTTCGGAGTTTCCTGAGGCGTCCAGTACCTCAATTGCTCGCGGCAGCTTAGGGTCACGGCGAATATAACCCATTTTCTCAAGTCGCCCCAGCTGGTGTGTCACCGACGAGAGGGATGCAAGACCCACCATGTCGCCGATTTGGCGCATTGATGGGGGATACCCTTTCTGCTCAATCTCGGTGCGAATAGCGTCCAAAATCTTCTGTTGGCGCGGAGTTAGGGCCGGGCGTGGGGTCTCGGGTGCCATGGGTGCCTTCTTTCCTAGACTGCGGCGCCTGCTGAAGCGACTGATACGTGCGGCGTAGCGCCAATGGAACGATCGTTGCTCCTATTTTAGAACAAACTTCCTCAGAAACCAAACATTTATTCTAGATTTCCGGTGAATCTTCGAAGAAATTTTTAGTACACATCTACTAGAATTTGGAATAGAGATTCGATATACTCGGTTCTATCTAAGGAACACATCTTCGAAAGCAGAGGTTTGCTCATGATTGCTCATACATCCGGTGCATGTGTGCAGAGTCTTGCTAATAGCCCGCGTCCGAAGAAACGGGATGATTCGTTACTCGTCCCATCACCACATCAACACCTTTATGACAACCAGCCAGTGAAAGGACTCGTTATGGATACCCAGGTAAGCCCCGCTATTCCTTCCGGTCTAACGGTTATTCACCCCGCCCGACGTAAATCATCGGCGGCCGTGCGACGGCTGGCTCGGGAACGCCAACAGGCTGAACGGGCACGTTCTACGCACCGCGGCGGTTCGGCTGAGAGCCCGGCTCAACAGGTCTCAGTGACTCAACCACCGCGTAACACTCGAGTGCCTCAGCAGCAGTCTGGCGGGCGTATCTTTTCGCCCATTAAATATATTCACAGCCGTTTGGGCCGCAGGGGTATGCTCCTGCTGGGGCTGCCGCTGCTCACACTTGCGGCCCTCATTGTGCTTGGCGCCATCACCCTATTAGCGCCCCAGGGCGCACAGGCTGGAACATCACAACAGACTACGGCAGTTACTAAGGTGGTTACTGTCAAAGCAGAGCAAACCTTATGGGATATTGCTCATGAGGCGGACCCTGAGACAGACCCTCGGGACACGATTGTGCGCATCATTAAACTGAATGATTTACAGAACACCAAGCTTCAGGCTGGTCAACGGCTGGAGGTTCCTGCACGGTAAATAGTAGCTATACGAAACATATTTTCTGGGTCGGGTGTGCAATAGCACCGTCTCAAAAGACCCTGTACCCTAGAAGTTGTGGGTCTAGTGCCTATGGTACAAAGTGATGAATCGGAGGAATGATGGCGCAGGAACAACCGGTCGTTGCGATCCTGGGGGGAGCCTGGCACGTTCGGGGAACTAGCACAGGCTCTTGGACGCGCAGGGGCGCAGGTTCTTGTCACTAAAACCTCTAATGAATTGTTGGACGCTGATGGCATGATTATTCCTGGCCATACAAGCTCTATTGAGACTTATCGCACGGTGCAGTCTTTCGATGCTGAACGTGTGGTGGGGCGTCGTGTGGCTGGGGGACGTCCAGTGCTTTTTGCGGGGGCAGCTTTTGGCATGTTGTTCGAGACAATGGACGATACGACTTCAGCCGGTACCGTCGAAGTTAAAGGTATGGGGGAGTGGCCCGGGCATGCCTGTAAGCTCGCTGCTGTTGGCGCCCCTCTCGGTGTACAACAGCTGGTGCCCGCACAAGAAAGTTCCCTGCTTCATAATCTGCCTGGAGCGCTGCGGTACAAGGCTGAAGACGGCGTGCTGCGGTGGGAGTTTGAGCAAAATATTGACTATATGAGAGCTCCTGCGGTGAGTTGGACACAGACTACGCCGCCGTACATTGCGGCGGTTGAGAATGGCCCGCTAACAGCAGTGCAGTTTTGTCCTATTGCATCGGGAGAGCCCGGTGAGGAGTTCATGCGCCGGTGGGTTGCCTCATTACCTGTGACGGGGCGGACGTCAGTAGTGGTTGAGAACAACGTTGAGGAGAATTAGTCGTCCATGAACCCAATGTATTCCGGTCTGATACTCATGACTGTGGGAGCCTTCTTCGCGGGTGGGGGAATATCGTTTCGTAAGCAGAAATTACCGTTAGTTGCGCAGGTTATTATGTGGCTTATCGCTCTGGCGCTTTTTTTGGGTACGGGGCGTATGTAGCTTTTACTTTTTGGGTCATAAGGGGCTGCTCATGCACTCTCAGCATTTGGGGAAGCTTCAGCTGCTTCCCGCTGTTGATATTTCTGAAGGGCGGGCTGTACGTCCGGTGGGCGGGCAGCTGTTGGGCACTTCGCAGAGCATTGATCCCGTGGCGGCCGCCATTACCTGGTGTGAGGCCGGTGCTGAGTGGATTCACCTGGTAGATCTTGATTTGGCTTTTTGGCCGCGGCACTAATACTTCTGTGCTGGAACAGGTCATAGATGAGGTGCGGGACAGAACCTCCAACCGTATAAAGATTCAGGTAAGCGGCGGCATTAAAGATCACCGCAGCATTGAGTTGGCTCTTAGCTTGAGACCAGATCGTATTAATGTCACCTCAGCGGCACTGGCACAGCCCAGTTGGCTTGAACATGTTCTTGAGGAACATGGCGAACTACTGGCCCTTGGGGTTGATGTCCGTGATGGTGTGGTGGTTGCCCGCGGCACCGATTGGCGGGGAGACGCATTGGATGCGAGTATCATGTGGCTTGAGCGTGCGGGAGCTCAACGGTATGTTGTTACTGACGTGAGCCGTGACGGGGCGTTGTCTGGGCCAGGCCTTGAGCCGCTGCAACACGTGTTGGCGCTGACCGGGAAACCGGTGATAGCTTCTGGCGGGGTGGCAAACCTTAATGATATTCGTGTGCTGCGTGGTATGACAGCCCAGGGGCTGGAGGCCTTGGTGCTGGGCAAAGCCCTTTACACAGGACGCTTTACCCTTGAGCAGGCGCTACAGGTGGCACACGGTACTGCGGAAGGTGTTAGTGTGCAGGAACAACTGGCGTGGAAACCGCCAACAGAGCAGGCAGAAAGCAGCGGCGAATGAGCGACGGAGGGAATAACCAACACCACGGTCCCCAGAGTCTTCACGGCAAGCTCCCTGCTCATATTGCCGCGCAGTTACGTAGTGCCGGTCGTAAGACAGATACCGGGGGGCCAGCCATGGAAAGGTCGCAACCTTGGCGAGGGTACCTCGCAGACCCACCAGTTTTATGGGGATAATGGGCTGACAGAACCTGCCCTTGGTGCAGCATTGAAAGCATTTGCAGCGGGTGAGGCGAATGAAACAACAGTGGTGGATGCTCTTCGTGAGGCCCGGGTATTTGTTCCTGTGGTAGCACAGCTATCTCAGGCACATCTTACAGCTGAGGGGCTGGTCTCAGACAAAGAAGCAGATATGGCGCTGGTGAGTATTCAATCGCCAGATGGTCGTAGGGCATTGCCTGTTTTTACCTGTGTGGACTATTTGACGCAGTGGCACGCCCAGGCACGTCCTGTGGCTGCTTCGATGCGTAAAACATCGTTGAGCGCGGTGGAAGATAATAATCAGCTGATCGTGGTGAACCCGGGGCAGGACCCCACATTTGTGGTGCGTCGACCGGCGATTTGGGCTATTGCTAAAGAACAACCGTGGGTGCCGTCATACAACCACGGGGCGGTCTCCCAGGATGTGCGCCAACTTATTCGCCTGATGCCTCAGGTTGAGGATGTGCAGTTAGCGGCAGCGGCGGGGGTTGACTCTCGTTCTGCTAAGGGGCGCATTCTGGCAGGGGGCGGTCATGGGCCAGAACTTTGAGATAACGCTGGTGCTGAAACCAGGCATGACACGGGAACAACTGGACGCTACTATTACTGATTTTCAGCAGCGGCTTGCTGCTAGCGAGGTTATCTCGGAGCTAGTGGATTCGGTGCAGATAAAACTTTCACAGGCTTCATAGATAGTGGCTGCTGTGTTGGGTAAGGCGAGCGGCGTTACATCATTACCAGTGTTTAGTGTTTCAAAATTCTTGGCGTGTGGCACATTCTTCCGTGGCGTTAGCTCGGAAACACATGTTGTTAAGCTTCTGCAGCAACAGTGTGACCGCTCATTTGGGGCTAGTGTACCCATGTACTACTTCGATTATGCAGGGTACAGTATTGAGTTTATCTGTGATGAAAATACTTATCGTCCTAAAGGCGAGCAGATTGAGGTGTATGCTCCGGAGCTGGTGCTAGATGCGGCTTTGTGCTCCATCCTAACGGTTGAAATTTAACCTCAGCCCTTTAAAACATGCAGCCATTGAGGAGTATTCGGATGGGGACGAGTACGTGATTTTTCTGAGAAACGGGCTGAACCTGTATTACCTCTCTAACGGTGAGCAAGGTTTTTTCCTAGCAAAAATAATAAGCCAGCACGAGTCATCCCGTATTCTGGTGAGAAAAACAATGGTCTCTGCCCGATAGCACTGCCGGGTGAGATTCACGGATAGTGGTGCTCCACAGCTCACAAGGGTGGATATATTTATTATCTAATTAAATCATTAATGAGTGAAACAAAGGAGTTGGGTACGTATAGGCGGCACTTGCTAATCCATTAAATCTGGAGTCATCCTGATAAAGCAATCATATAAATTTTTACCGATTAGATAGATATTTTGTAGTTTTACTTCTTCAGGCATCGGCACACCAAAATCATCAATATAATCCTCTTCATCCCACTCATTTTCATGATCCCAGTAGAAAATTTGCCCAATTCTTTCCCCTTGGGTGCATAGGCATATTAAGTCACCGAACTCATTACTTGATATTGGTAGAAAGTTATCCGGTATTCTATTTTTTTATATTTTTTTAAGTCTTTCACTCATCGGGGAGAATTGTCCACCACCCTTCATAGGTGCTATAAAAAAATCCTAACCCGCCGCCACCCCATGCAATATTACCTCCAACAGGAATAGCATCATCCGGGTAACAATATTCAGGAAGGTTGCTGTATGGTGTTAATTTATATTCTTTTATAAATCCCGTTTCCCCACCATATAATTCAAGGTAATCTAAATAGTCAGCAAATTCTTCTCTAGTAATGTCTAAAAAAATTCAGACATTGTTTCTTGAAGGGTGGGGGCTAGCGGTTCAGATGTAAACCTTGCGACTCCACCCATTTCTTCAACTAAATTCTTAATCCTCATTTTAGTATCTCTTTCGATGATTATACTCAAAGATAAATACTGCAACACCGGGGGTGAAGCATCTGTATACCAGTAATGCTTCAAAAGGCGATCTTTGACCTGATTACGTTTATCGTATAATAATAAAATTATAACTCAGCGTCGCCTCGGTGTAAAGATATTAATTTTTCAATCTACCGTGAAGAAATAATTTTATATCATTAATTCTGAAATTTATGTAGATATCAATAATTCCCCTCCTCCTCTAAATATTTAATTCAAATATTAAAGTATTTCTTCCCATAAGAAATACTTATGTCATTTGCCATAATAATAAAAAGAAGAAGATTCTAAATCGGTATTATTAAATCTTAGGAAAAAAATGATTTTTCTTGTTTCGTGGGAAGATAGGTATATTCTTTATTGCTAATAATTTCTGCAGCAGTAGTGTTATTGTCGATATCTATAGTCCATGTTAAACTTCCGGATATATATTTAGTGTTGTATAGGTCAATATTATAATTGAGATAGTAACTTGGATCGTAGCTGGCAATAATATTTAATTTGGTAAAATCAAATGAAGTGACTTGAAAATCCAGCCAGTCAAAATTTGTTTTTTATATGATTATTAAATGTTGCTATTTCATGCTCTATAGATTTTTTCATTCTTTAAATCCCTACTGTGCAGTCACCGTTTCACATGCTATAGACCCATTCTTGCATATCGTCTACTCTTGAACGAAGTCATTCCCTAAAAGTTTTGTTGTTGCTACATTCTGAAACCTTCAGAAGTCCATCTGTGGTATCAGCAGTGATATTGCGAGCTGACGACTAACCTCGTTCTGTAGATCTGCAACTTGCTGTTTAGGCCAAATATTTAATATAACCTTCTGGGTATTCACCCTCCCATGTATAGGGGAAATAACCTTTTAGATAACATTTCGCCAGTGAATCAATAAAATAGTCAACTTTATCAAAGGCATAATGTTTTATAAGTATTTCTGCATCACGCATTACCTCGTCTATAAAATAAGTATAAATATTATTTTTCTGCACCTAAACCAGTAAGATTTTTTTATCTATCGAAGCAAGTGTTTTTGTCAAGAGACAGGCCTATTTTTTCCTTATTGCTTGAAGAAAAAAATATTTTATTAATATTTTTTTCATATATTTATCTTTTAAATTCCCATAATATTTCTTATCAAGTAGAGGCTCTGAGAGTTTAATACCTTCAACGGGTTTTTTTCTAGATCAAGAGTCAGGAAAAATATTTTCAATATACTCTATGCCATTTTCCTTTACAGCAATCTCTTCTTCAAGGGAAGGTTCTTAATACTCTGTGAAAAAAATATGTGAGAAGCTGGGTGTGGTTATCCAGCAGGCTGTTCATTTCTACGATCAGGCCTGATCGCCGGTTGGGGACTAGTGATACGAATAAATCAATTATTTCTCTTTTTGTAATATACTGATATTTGAGTCTGTAATACTTTTAAAGATTAGGTTCTGTGCCTTTCCTATCTCATTTACTCTGATATATTTCTTAATTATCTCTAATTTATTCATTTTATTATTCTCTGATTTGATATGTCGGAATTATTTATTAAATTTTAACAGGAAGTGCAGGGCTCTGGTGTTGCCCGTTAAGTCTATCCAGCTGTAGTAACTGGCGGTACAGGGTGTACTATCGCTGCACATTCTATGAATAGTCTGGTGACGTTTCGAACGATAGGCCGTTTGAGCTACATATTATCCGTAATATATCACTCATAATTTATTGAGAATCAATCCAGTGATTTTTAATTAACCAATGTTTTAAATCATCCATGAAATAAGGGTTTATGTCCTTTAGGGATGGAAATCTTTTTTCATATTTTTTCATGGCTTTTGGGAAAAAATTATAAAACTCTTGACCTATTATTTTACGCTGTGCAGGAATGTTGTTTATATAGGGTTTGTAATCTATTTCTTGTGTGACAATGTCTATGTATATAAATTATCACTTGAATAGTATCTGGCACCGGATTTCCATCCGCTCCAACTGTCTAAACATCTCACGCAGATCCCTATATTTACGGGAAAATTACTAAATTTATTGATTATCTTTTCTATTCCTTCTAGTTCTTCCCTGAGCTGTGAAACATGAGTCCAAGAAGGAGAGTCTGAAGTTGTCTTAAATTCCACGATAAATAATCTTTATGGATTGCACTTGTTGCTGAAGAGATACTTGTGCGGGGCAACCGCTCGTGTGGAATGCCCCGCGCTTAGAGATATAGGTAACGCAGCGACTGCTGGTTCTGGGTTGAGGTGTTATAACATGCTGCGCAGACTTAGCAGACCGGTCCAGTGAACTTTTCTCCAGGGCCCTGGCCAGGTTCGTCAGGGATAGGGGACGCTTCACGGAATGCCAACTGTAATGTGCGTAGCCCGTCGCGTAGAGGTGCGGCGTGCTGTGAGCCTATTTCGGGTGCAGCGGCTGTAATAAAGCCTGCAAGTGCTGTGATGAGTTTCCCGAGCCTCGTCAAGGTCTTTGAGGTCCTCAGCGTTCTGTTCGGCACCTAATCCGCATTTGATAGCAGCGGCGCTCATCAGGTGAACGGCTGCGGCGCCAATAATTTCGATGGCTGGAACATCCGCGATGTCGCGCATTTGGGCGTTGAGGGCTTCAAGCTGTTCGGCGTCCAAATCTGTGTGTCCGTGTACCGGTTTGCCGTGCTCCGCCTCGAATGTAAACTTCTGTGTTTCGTTAGTCATGCCTCTAAGAATCTCATAGTTCACAGGGTTTATAAAAGAAATATAGGTCTCTACAGCTCCGCGCTGTGATGGCAGGTGATGCGGGGCAGAACTGGTACTTAGGGGAATCAGGGTGTTGCGCACAAAAGCAGCCAGCGGTTCCCTTGTATTAGGCGGCAGCATGGGGTAAACTCTTGTACTGTTTGCAAGTGGATTGTACTCCCACCCGCATTCACCGGTTCGTACAGTCACCGTAGCGTGGCTAAAGGGACAAAGGTCTCTAAGACTATGGTGGTCGGGTTTTAGAACGACCAACCGGTCGTAAGTGTAGCCTCCGCTTGTAACATGCGGGGCTTTTTAGTTCCCGTCAACGGATATATTCACGGGGAAACCCACTATGTACAGGAGTTAGTCATTAGCGAACCGCGCATTAATGATCGAATCCGTGTTCCGGAGGTCCGACTTGTTGGCCCCGGCGGTGAACAGGTAGGCGTCGTGCCTTGGCCGATGCTCTGCGCCTTGCAGAGGATGCTGAACTTGACTTGGTCGAGGTAGCGCCGAATGCAAAACCGCCAGTATGCAAGCTGATGGACTACGGCAAATACAAGTACGAGGCGGCTGTTAAAGCCCGTGAGTCCCGCAAGAAGCAGGTTAAAGCCGTTCTGAAGGAAATCCGTTTCCGGCTGAAGATTGATACCCATGACTACGAAACCAAAGTGGGGCACGCACGTCGTTTCCTTTCTGGCGGTGACAAAGTCAAGGCAATGATTCAGTTCCGCGGTCGTGAACAGCAGCGCCCCGAGATGGGTGTGCGTCTACTGGAACGCTTGGCCGAAGAACTGGCTGAGGTGAGTACTGTTGAGTCTCGCCCCCGCCAAGACGGCCGTAACATGGTGATGGTGCTGGCTCCGCTACGCGGTAAGGCAGAGGTACGCCGTGGACAGGGCGGCGGTGGACGCAAGGGTCGTGAACGTATTGATACGACCAGGGCAGAGCCTGTAACGAACTCGCTGGCGGACGCAATGCCCGCCGAGTTGAAAGCGCAGGCTTCCGCAGAATAGAATTCGGTGGGAACACCCCGCTGGCGCATACATGCGGCGGGGCTATAGTCCTGCGGGTTCTGAGGTATGAATCCTCACTATTTCCGTACCGTGGGGAAAGTGTCCCTTTCCTCAGTAAAACTACCCTGTGCGTATGTGCGGGGGTGATTGTAAGGAGAACGGCAGCTATGCCGAAGCAGAAGACCCACTCTGGTGCTAAGAAGCGCTTCAAGCTCACCGGCAGCGGCAAGGTTAAGCGCCAGCAGGCGAACCGCCGCCACTACCTGGAGCACAAGTCCTCCCGTCTGACCCGTCGTCTGGCATCCGACCAGATCGTGACCGGTGGTCAGGCAAAGGTTGTCAAGAAGATGCTGGGTAAGTAGGCTACCGCTTACTTCTCGCTAGAGGCGGGTGCATTCCCGCACCGACGATGAAAGACTCGCTCCTACAGGCTGGTTCTGAGGCCTTGTAGGACATAAGACGAAGGAGACACACGTGGCACGTGTGAAGCGCGCGGTTAACGCGCACAAGAAGCGCCGTACTATTCTCGACCGAGCATCCGGCTACCGCGGTCAGCGTTCGCGCCTGTACCGTAAGGCTAAGGAACAGGTCACTCACTCGCTCGTTTACAGCTACGACCACCGTCGTAAGAAGAAGGGCGATTTCCCGCCGTCTGTGGATTCAGCGCATTAACGCTGCATCCCGTGCACAGGGTTTGACCTACAACCGTTTCATTCAGGGGCTCAAAGCTGCTGGTGTTGAGGTTGACCGTCGTATGCTCGCTGAGCTGGCCGTAAACGATACCGCAGCGTTTAACGCCCTGGTTGAGATTGCCAAAAACAACCTGCCTGAGGACACCTCCGCGCCGAAGGCTGCATAAGAACGGTTGTTACCTCCCGTCATGTGCCGGGGCAACTAAGAGCTTGAACGGCTGCCGCATATTGTATGCGGCAGCCGTTTTGCTGTACTGTGCCTTCCCGAAAGCATCACGGAAGTAACGGGCATTGGGAGGGCTTTGCCTGTACTCTTGAAGAGTGAGTTTTCTTGAACGAATCAGTTCCCCAGTGATTATGTCGAACCCTCAGGCCGATCGTGTGCGTGATATTGCGAAGCTACGCACCCGTGCTGGCCGTAAACGGGGACAGTTTTTGGTTGAGGGCCCGCAGGCTGTTCGTGAAGCGCTGCATGCGCACCTGCGCCGCCCGGTGCTGGATGCAGTATACGTGACGGAAGAGGCGTTCGACCGCCACCCCGACATTGCCGAGCTATTAGAAGAGGTGCACGGCACACCCACACCCGAGCAGGGGCGCCGTGTTTTTATGCGTGTGGTGACGGACGAGGTACTACAAGCGATGGCCGATGCTCTCACTCCTCAGGGCATTATTGCGGTGTCGTTTAAACTGGATGCCCCTGCCGGACGACTGTGGGGTGAGGGGGCGCTGAACCCGCGTCTTATTGCGGTGCTTTCACGTGTACAAGATCCGGGAAACGCTGGTACGATCCTGCGGGTGGCTGATGCCGCGGGGGCTGATTTGGTGGTGGCGTCAAAGGGCACAGTGGATTTATATAACCCGAAGACAGTGCGGGCAACAGCCGGTTCGCTATTCCATGTGCCGCTGATTCAGGGTGTTGATCTTGAAGATTTTGCGGAGGACGCCAAATCTCAGGGAATGACGGTTTTGGCCGCTGACGGGTACGGTACGGTGGATCTGCAGCAACTGGTGGAGTACTCTCTGGCACGTCCCGCTAATATCGAGACGCCCGTTCCGGCTGGGGTGAAAGGCTCATTCGACTTATCGAAACCAACTGTGTGGTTGTTTGGGAATGAGGCACAGGGGCTTAGCAGCGAGGAAAAAGCGGCGTCGTCAATGCGCGTGGCGGTTCCCGTCTACGGGGCGGCTGAATCTTTGAACGTGGGCACAGCGGCGGCCGTGTGCCTGTACGCCTCGGCGATGGCGCAGAACCGCCCCTAGTGAGTGGCATGTATTTAAGTTTTTGTTCTGACTGACCGATAGATGGAGAGCTATGTCTGCCAATTCTAGTCATTCCGGTTCCGGCGCGATTATTGCGGCGCTCGTGGCAAACCTGGGCATTGCGGTGCTGAAATTTGTGGCGTTTATTCTAACTCGTTCTTCTTCAATGCTCGCCGAAGCCATTCACTCGGTGGCAGATTCAGGGAACCAGCTTCTTCTGCTAGTGGGCGGGAAAGTATCCCAGCGTGCCGCTGACGAAGAGCACCCATTCGGGTATGGCCGTAACCGCTATATTTACGCGTTTATTGTGTCGATTATTATCTTTGCCCTAGGTGGGCTGTTTGCCCTGTATGAGGGGTACGAGAAATGGCACGACCCGCATGGCATTACCGAGTGGCAATGGGTTCCGGTGGCTGTGCTGGTGGGCGCCATTCTTCTTGAAGGCAACTCATTCCGTGTAGCGGTCAAAGAATCCCGCGAACTGAAGGGAACACAAGGGTGGTTCCGGTTTTTGCGCACTTCAAAAAACCCAGAGCTGCCAGTGCTTTTTGCTGGAGGATGCAGGTGCCCTTTTGGGCCTGATTCTGGCGCTCCTTGGGGTGAGCATGACCCTGCTGACTGGTAACGGGCTGTGGGATGCTGCCGGTACTCTGGCGATCGGGGTGCTGCTGGTGGTTATTGCCGTGTTTTTGGCTTCCGAAATGAAGTCGCTGATCCTGGGGGAGGCAGCAACTCCCGAGGATCTGGCGAAGATCCGCGCGGCAATTGAGAACGGTGATTCTGACCGACTAATCCATATTAAGACCGTTCATTTGGGGCCCGAGGAAATTCTGGTGGCGGCTAAGATCCGCATCCACGATGCTGATACTGGTATTACTGTGGCAAACGAGATTGACGAGGCAGAGGCACGGATTCGTGAGGCTGTTCCGGCGGCCCGGGTAATTTATTTGGAACCGGATGTTTATCGTCCTGCGGAGGCATAGAAGCATGATGACGCATTACCCGGTGCAGGTGGTGGGCGCGGCAATTTTCGATTCGCTTCAGTCTCCTACCCGGCTGTTGGTTGCCAGGCGGTCAGCGCCTGAGGCATTAGCCGGGTTGTGGGAATTCCCCGGCGGGAAGGTTGAGCCGGGGGAGTCCTGCGAAAAAGCGCTCGCCCGTGAGCTTGCGGAAGAGCTGGGCGTGCAGGTTCAGCTGGGGCAGGAACTTACGGGGCCGCACCCCCAGGGCTGGGTGCTGAACAATAAGGCGGCGATGAGGGTTTTCTTTGCTGAACTCACGTTGGGTGAGCCTCACCCTTTACAGGACCATAGCGAGCTGCGGTGGCTTCCGTTGGGGTCTGACCATAATGCCTCAGCAGTGCTGAGTTTGGAGTGGATTCCTGCAGATTATCCGATTGTGGAGGCTTTATTGGCGGCGGTACATGCCGTTGGTTAGGTTTTTATTCCAGCGAGCTGGTGTGTTCTGCCAAATTGTTACGTCGGTTAGCTGTTTTTCCTGCGAAACTGTGGTCAGCAAGCTTGCCCTCGGCTGGGGAACGGAAACGTAATAATATTCAAAAATACATCTTTCTATAGGCAACTTCACCTTACTTTAAAGGGAGTATTAAAGATAGTATGAATTATTATGCTGACGGCATGTAGCTAAAAGATAGTCACAGCCGAATCTGTCACCGGAGGCAAAAAAGAGTGTGTAGTGACACATCTCAGCTTGGGATTCGTGGCACACGGATACTCTAGAGTGTTAATTAGAGAAGGAAACTCTAACGTTATGGTGATAAAGCTATGAACTTTTGGGCCGCATTTACAGGCAACTTCCTTATCGGGCTGCGCGAAGGCTTAGAGGCTGCACTTGTGGTCGGTATCCTCATCGCGTATATCCATAAAACTCAACGAACCCACCTCCTCCCCAAAAATATGGGCGGGAGTAGCCTTTGCGGTCGTGGTATCACTAGGATTTGGGGCACTTCTCACCTATGGGCCTAAAACCCTCACCTCTGAAGCTCAGGAAGCAATCGGCGGTTCACTCTCGATCATCGCGGTTGGTTTCGTCACCTGGATGATTTTCTGGATGGCAGAGAATGCCCGCGCGCTTTCCGCCGAACTGCACACTAAGCTCGACGCGGTGCAGGGCAGCACCTGGGCGGTCGTTCTTCTCGCAACCCTCTCCGTTGGGCGTGAAGGGCTGGAAACCACCCTATTTATCTGGTCGGCAACACAGGCCGCAACTGCAGAGCAGGGCTCTGCCGATTCCGCACTGCCCGTTTATGGGGCGCTTACTGGAATCATTGTTGCAGTACTCCTCGCGTGGGCTATGATGCGCGGCATTATGAAAATTAACCTCGCCAAATTCTTTACTTGGACTGGTGCGTTCCTCATTATTATTGCCGCAGGCGTATTTTCCTACGGGCTGCATGACCTGCAGGAAGCAAATATTCTTCCCGGACTAAACAACGTTGTTTTTGAATCCTACAAATACATTGACCCCAGCAGTTTCCTTGGCACTATGCTAAAAGCGGTCTTTAACCTCTCATCCACTACCACCTGGATTGAAGCCATTGCCTGGGTGTTGTACGTCGGTATCATCATGACCCTTTTCTTCCGGGTGCAATTGCGCCACCGTCGCGTGCGCCAAAGCAACACATCCAAGAGTGTTGCCGCTGCGGCGAACAGTACCCCTGAAAATGGCAGTACTACTACAACACAGCCGCTATCTGACGGTACCCCCTAGATTTTCCCCTGTCCCCAAAACAAAGGAAAAACACACTATGCGAAAGTCACTTGTTTCCGCAGGCGCCCTGCTGTCGGTTAGCGCCATCCTGCTGACTGGTTGCACCGACAACCCGAAGAATAATGCTAGTTCCTCGAACTCCTCAGGCGGCACCTCAAACGACGGTAATATTTCTGTTACCTCAACTGATACCGCCTGCAAACTATCAGCCACCGAAACCAAGGCCGGTAAGGTTACCTTTAAGGTCAAGAACGAAGGTACCAAGGTTACTGAGTTCTATGTGCTTGGTTCTGACGGATTGCGCATTATCTCAGAGGTCGAGAACATCGGCCCCAACCTCACCCGTGAGCTGGTGGTTGATCTGCCCGAGGGCTCCTACAAGACCGCCTGCAAACCGGGTATGGTCGGTGACGGCATTCAGGGAGACTTTAAGGTCACCAAGAACGAGAACGCTAAGCCAGTGGCTGAGGACATACAGAAGCTACGCGATACCGCCTCCACCCAGTACGCCTCGTATGTGAAAGACCAGGTTGAGTCCCTGCAAACCAAGACCGAAGAGTTCGCAAAGCTCTACGCAGAGGGCAAGACCGAAGAAGCTAAAGCCAAGTACGCTCTCGCCCGTCTTCACTACGAACGTATCGAACCTGTAGCGGAAAAGTACGGCACCTCCCTTGACCAGAACCTGGACGCCCGCGAGGCTGACCTGCAGGAAGGCAAGATCAGCGAGTGGAGCGGCTGGCACAAGATCGAGAAGGATCTCAGGCAGCCCAAGGCCGATAAGAATGACGGTAAGGAGTACACCCCCCTCACACAGGATGAGCGGAAGAAAGTCGCAGACCAGCTGGTCAAGGACACCAAAGAACTGTACGACCACGTGCACTCCGAGAAGTTCGCGCAAGAGCTGAAGGTTGATGACATCACCAACGGCGCGAAAGAACTGCTGGACGAGATCGTACACACCAAGACCACCGGTGAGGAAGAAAACTGGTCGCACACCGACCTCTACGATTTCCAAGGCAATATTGACGGCGCTAAGGTTGCCTACGAAAACGTACGCCCCATCCTTGAGAAGAAGAACGGCAAGCTCTCCAAGAATATTGAGAGCAAGTTCGCGGCTGTGCAGACTCTGCTCGATAAGCACAAGAGCGGTGACGACTTCAAATCCTACAAGGAGCTCAGCGAGGCTGAGGTACGTGAGCTTTCTGACGCGGTGGGTGCGCTCGCTGAGCCGCTCTCCGAGCTGACGGCTGCTGTTGTTGACGAAACCGGCAACGACACGTCCACCGAGAAAGAATCAGCGGGTGCTTCCGCATCGGCTTCAGCCTCGGCGGGGGCATCAAATAGCGCGGGTGCCTCAGGTTCGGCGTCTGCTGGGGCATCAGGTTCAGCCTCGGCTACCGGTAGCTCTGGCGCATCAGCAGGATCCTCGGCATCAGCTGGGTCTACCTCAGACGATTCAAGCGCCAGCGCGGCAGGCTCAGCCCAGTAACAACAACGGGCACGCAGTCTAGGCAGAGCCAGCACTGACGGCCCCAGCGGGGTGCAGAAAATCCCACACCGCACCCCGCTGGGGTAAACACCGCATCAACACACACGCATGGCCCGTATTCCATAACAAACCCATTAGGGAGAAACCACATGCGCGAAGAAAATTACCCGGTGCCCCCAACAGATCAGGGCACCACACCGCACGGAACTAACCGTCGCGCCCTCCCTAACCGGTACCGCACTGACTGCTGTTGGTATTGCCACAGCAGGTACACTCGCCAGCTGCGCTACCGAGCAGAAGCAGAACGACAGTAAAGATAATAAGAGTCAGGAGGTGAAAGATACCCACTCTTTCTTTGGGGAGCACCAGAGCGGCATTTCCACCGAAGTGCAGGATCGTATGTACTTTGTGGCTCTCACCCTCAAAACAACCGATAAAGAAGAAATCAAGAAACTTTTTAAAGACTGGACTGCCGCTTCCCAAAAGCTCATGGCTGGTGAAGTTGTGGGTGATGTCTCCACTTATGAGGCCCCGCCGAAGGACACGGGAGAAGCCTACGATCTTTCTGCCGCGCATCTGACTCTCACCTTTGGACTCGGCCGGTCGTTCTTCGTCGATAAGGATAATAAAGACCGTTTTGGGTTCAAAGACAAGCTGCCTGCTGCGCTCGTCAATATCCCTAAAATGTCCGGTGATGCCCTTGACGATAAACGCAGCGGCGGGGACCTGTGCATTCAGGCGTGTGCTGATGACCCCCAGGTGGCCTTCCACGCCATCCGTAACTTAATCCGTATTGCTGCGGGCCGGGCCGTGGTGCACTGGAGCCAGCTAGGGGTTTGGGCGCACCGCATCGACTTCTACGAGTCAGGTGACGGCACGTAACCTTTTTCGGTTTCAAAGATGGTACGAACAACCTCAAAATCCAAGAGCCGGAGCTGCTGAAGAAACATGTGTGGGCTTCCTCCGAGAACTCTGAGGGAAACCCCGACTGGATGAACGGCGGCACCTACCTCGCAGCACGCCGTATCCGCATGATTATTGAAACGTGGGACCGGTCCCGCCTGCATGAGCAAGAAGATATTATTGGGCGCACTAAAGTATCAGGCGCGCCGCTCTCAGGCGGAGAGGAATTTACCACCCCAGATTTCAATATGAAGGGTAAAAACGGCCCTATCATTCCCGATGATTCGCATATGCGGCTCATGCACCCGAACCAAAATAATGGTGTTCAGATGCTACGCCGCGGGTTTAACTACACGGATGGCTCCGACGGACTTGGACACCTGGATGCTGGGCTGTTCTTTATAGCGTTCGTCTGTGACCCGCGCACCCACTTCATCCCGCTTCTGGATACCATGACCCAGTCCGATGCGCTCAGTGAGTATCTTAAACACACCGGCAGCGCCGTTTTTGCGGTACCTCCCGGTATCAAAGACGAGAACGATTTTATCGCTTCTGGGTTGTTCTAAACCGCTGAGTATGCTTCTGATGGGCGCCCGGTACCAAGACGGTATCCGGGCGCTTAGGGGTCAGCAGTGTTTCGATAACCGTGGTCTGAACTATTGGGTTCTTCAGGACTTTATCGGGCATGGGAAAGGGGAGAAACTTCGTACTAAGGCATTTTAAAACAGTGATGTGGTATGCCTTGGCGGCGCGGTTTATTGTGATGTTCGGCTGAAAACCTCCGGCGGTGCGCGTCTAATTTGACTGCCACACCGCCAACGGTACTATTGAGTTAAAAATCACATACATATGGGAGACAATGATGACTGCTCAACCCCCTCGTACGACCCGCAGAATTTTTAGGAGCGACGCCGTTCCTTCTGATACGCAAGCCATTTATATTCAAGAAGGCGGAGACTCTGCAAGCAACCTTTTTAATCTGCCTTCTAAACATCCTAAAATTCTTCGTCTACAAGAAATTATGATTGTGTCGGCGATTATCTGTTTTTATTCATGGGCTCATCTCGGCATTTGCGCCGGGTAACGCTAAACCTCTTGAGGGACTGCCTGAATTCGGGGTTGCTGGCGGCATTGGGTTGCTTGTTGTTTCGGCTGCCGTTTACCTCACCGTCTATTTCATGGTGCAAAACGGTAACCGGCTGGGCCTGACAATTGGGCTTATCTTCGCAATTTTGGGCGGGCTGATCGCTATTATGTCCCTTCTAGGTAACATTCTTGATACTCAACGCTACGGTTTTGTGCCGCTCTATGCTGGCTGGTTTATTGCCAATGTTCTGTGGATTCGCGCCGCTTTCGACCCGGCAGTGAAAGCTGCTCTCAAGTAGGTTCCCGTAACTTTTCGGCTGCACCGTGAAAGTAGCCTGCAAAACCGGCCGCACCCCGCCAACTGGGATGCGGCCGGTTCCTATATGTACTCTTCGTGCTGCAAAGCAGAAACGTGAGAGGGGCAAACGGTGAAAGAGCCCTCCGACTGCACTAAAATAGTAAGGATGGGCAGGCCCCTCAAAAATTGTAGGGTGCGCCCCTAACCTCAGGAAGAACGCAGAGAAGAGTAGCAATGACCGATCCCGTGCAGGAGACCGAGAACGTGCCTGAATCGGCGCAAAACCCTCGCCAGCATCGCACAGATTCTCAATGAAAACCCCGAAAGTGGGCTTGAGATTGTGCGCGCCGCCTTTGACGCTGAGCGCGAGCGCGCACTGACCGCCCTCCGCGAACGTGCCAAAGATTTTGAATCGCTTAAAACGGTGCGCCTAGGCTTTTTCGGCGATAAGGGGAGCATGAGCTTGGCAAACAAGCAAATGCGTGACCTTCAGAATCAGCACAAGGGACCCGTGGGGAAACTGCTGGGGCAGGCACGTGCGGCGCTCACCGAGGCTATTGAGGCGCGTACTGCTGAACTGGAGGCCGAGCGCGAGGCGCGCATCTTAGAGGAAGAAGCAGTTGATGTGACAGCGGCTTCAGCGCGGCGTTCGCTGGGTGGGCGGCATCCTGTGGCGCTCATGCAGGAAAAACTCACCGATATCTTCGTAGGTATGGGCTGGGAAGTCGCTGATGGGCCGGAGCTGGAATCTGAGTGGTACAACTTTGATGCCCTGAATATTAAGCCTGACCACCCGGCACGCGATATGCAAGACACCTTCTACGTCGAGCCGCGAGAGGCACATTTGGTACTGCGCACCCACACCTCCCCGGTGCAGATGCGCGCCATGCTTACCCGTGAGCTGCCGTTATACGTTGTGTGCCCCGGTCAGGTGTACCGTACAGATGAGCTGGATGCCACACACACCCCCGTATTCCACCAGATTGAGGGGCTTGCGGTTGATAAAGGCCTGACGATGGCCGATATGAAAGGCACTCTGGAGTATATGGCCCGCGCCATGTTTGGTGAGGAAGCTAGGATTCGTTTGCGCCCGAACTTCTTCCCCTTCACCGAGCCTTCCGCTGAGCTAGATTTGTGGCACCCGAACGCCAAGGGTGGTCCGCAATGGATTGAATGGGGCGGTTGCGGCATGGTAAACCCCAATGTGTTGCGTGCGGCCGGGATCGACCCCGAAATATATTCGGGGTTCGCCTTCGGCATGGGTATTGAACGTACCCTTATGTTCCGTAATAACGTCCCCGATATGCATGACATGATTGAGGGCGACATTCGTTTCTCTGAGCAGTTCGGGATGGAGATTTAAAACAATGCGAGTACCCCTATCATGGTTGCGTGAGTTCGCGCCTGTTCCTGAGGACGCGACGGCTGAAGACGTACTGGACACCCTCGTGAAGGTTGGGCTGGAAGAGGAGGCTGTGCACCGTCCGGCCGATGAGATCTCTGGCCCTATTGTGGTCGGTCAGGTGCTCTCGATAGAACCTGAGACGCATTCTAACGGTAAGACTGTGAACTGGTGCCAGGTGCGTGTTGTTCCTGAGGGGCAGCAGCAGACTCTCACCGGTAAAGGTATCGAAGAATCCGGTGTGCAGGGCATTATCTGCGGCGCCCACAACTTCAAGGTCGGCGACAAAGTCGTGGTGACCCTCCCCGGTGCCGTCCTACCCGGAAATTTCGCTATTACCGCCCGTAAAACCTACGGGCACAAGTCTGCCGGTATGATTGCCTCCACCCGCGAGCTGGGTATTGGTGAGGACCACGGCGGTATTTTTGGTGCTCTCCACCCTGGGACTCGATCCGGAACTTGGGTCAGACGCGCTGGAGCTTTTTGGGTCTGTATGACGAAGCAGCCGAGGTTAATGTGACCCCTGATCGCGGATATGCGTTTTCGATTCGCGGTATTGCCCGTGAATACGCGCATGCGACCGGAACTTCTTTCAACGATTTTGTTCTGGAATACGGCGCTCGCGCCCCCAAAGCGAACTCCGAAGGCATTCCGGTACGCCTGGAAGACTCTGCACCAATTCACGAGAACCCTGCAACCATACGCTTCGTCATGCGCCGGGTTAATGGTGTGGATGCGACCGCGCCGGTACCCACGTGGATGGCTTCGCGTTTGCGTTTAGCGGGCGTGCGTTCTATCTCGCTGCCGGTAGATATTTCCAATTACGTGATGCTTGAGACCGGTCAGCCGCTGCACTTCTATGATGCCGATAAGGTACAGGGAGAAATCGGGGTGCGCCGAGCAGTCGCAGGGGAGAAGCTGACGACTTTGGACGGCGTTGAACGCGATCTGCATCCAGAGGATATCGTGATTACCGATGATTCCGGCGTTATCGGTCTTGCTGGTGTCATGGGCGGTGCTTCTACCGAGGTTACGGCTGAGACGAAGAATATCCTGATTGAAGCAGCGCGTTTCGATGAAGTATCTATTGCGCGTACTGCCCGCCGCCATAAGCTGATTTCTGAGGCTTCGAAGCGGTTTGAGCGTGGGGTAGACCCACAGATTCAGCAGGCGGCAGCGCAGCGGGCGGTCGAGCTACTGACTCAGCTGGCAGGTGGTACAGCTGATGCTGGGGTGACCGATGCGGCTCTGCCGTATCATCCCGTGGTAATTGATCTGCCTTCCGAGTACACCGCTGGCCGTATCGGTGTGGACTACTCACAGGAGCAGATTGTTGCGTGCCTGAGTGAAATCGGGTGCGACGTTGAAAAAACTGAGAACGGTTATTCTGTGACGGTTCCTTCGTGGCGTACCGACCTGCTGGCGAAAGAGGACCTGACGGAGGAGATCGCCCGGATCGACGGGTACGATAAAAATTCCTTCGTCTTTGCCGGTGGCACCAGCCGGGCGCGGGTACACCCCCGAGCAGTCGATGCGCCGCCGTGTTGTGGACGCACTTGCCGCGTCCGGTATGACTGAAGTTTTTGCGTACCCGTTTGTTTCAGCGGATGAAAACGCCCGCTGGGTTGCACCTGTGGCGGGGGAGCAGGTCGCTTCGGTGCGTCTGGTAAACCCGATTTCTTCAGCGCAGGGGTGGATGCGCCGCTCGCTGCTGCCGGGGCTGGTAGGGGTGCTGAAGCGTAATCTTTCGCGTGGGTTTAAGAACCTGGCGATTTTCGAGGCTGGACGTGTGTTTATTCCGCGCCCCCAGCACGGCTCGGCATTGAACCCGCCCTTGGGGCAGCGCCCCAGTGATGAAGTATTGGCTGAGCTAAACGCCGGTATTCCCGAACAACCAATTCATATGGGTGGCTTGTTCACCGGCGCTGAACACGACCCGATGCCAGGCACGCAGGCACGCCCCTATGATTGGCGCGATGCATTGGATGCGGTGCGTCTGATTGCTGATGCTGTGGGCGTGGAACTGGTGATCGTGCAGGGCACACACCAGGCGTTCCATCCAGGGCGTACTGCGCGCCTGTGCACCGTTGAAGGCGAGACGGTCGGGTTTGCTGGTGAGCTTCATCCTAAGCTTTTGCAGACTGAGAACTTACCTGAACGTACCTGTGCGTTCGAGCTGGATTTCACTGCCCTTTTGGACGTGAAAGCCCCTGCGCCGCAGGCAGCCCCGATATACGGCTTCCCCGCCGCCACCCAGGACGTTGCTCTGCTGGTGGATGCGTCGGTACCTGTCGCCGAGGTTTCTCGTGCGCTGCGTGAGGGCGCTGGCGAGCTTTTGGAGGATATTAGGGTGTTTGACGATTACCGCGGTGCGGGTATTGAGCCGGGGAAGAAGTCCTTAGCATTTGCGCTTCGGTTCCGCGCTCCTGACCGCACCCTAACGGCTGAAGAGGCAAGTGCGTCCCGTGAGGCGGCGGTAGCTGTTGCGACGGAACGTTTCGGTGCTGTAGCGCGCGTATAGGACTGATTTCGGTGCTGCTGACGGGGCGGGGGAGCGGTTGCTCACCCGCCCCATTGTCTGGTGCAGGGTCGTTACAACGTATATTTGTTGTTAGATATGCATAATTTATACCTTTGATGGAATTAAAGTTTTTGGGCCGCGTCGGCTTTCTCAAATGCGTTGTAGACCGGTACCCTAGACCGTAGAGAAAATACTAGGAGACACATTCATGGCTGAACGAGAATACGAGCACGAAGAATACGACGAAGTAGACGGCGAATACATCGAAGATATCGACGGCGGCGAAGAAGTCGTTGACGAAGATTTTTTTGATGAGGATGATGAAGTCGAGGAAGTAGACTCGGAAATTCTTCGAGATGCACGGGGATGAGGAATACGAGGAATATTCAGAGAACCGCGCTAGCGTGAGCTGGGGCGCGGTGCTGAGTGTTGTTGCGGCTCTTATCCTGGCTGTTGCTCTGTGCGTTGTGGGTGGTCGGGCGTTGTTTGCGGCGCAGCAGGATACCGGTATTACCGGTAAAACGTGGGTGATAGAGGGTTCTTTTGTCGATGTTACCCCCGACCTGGAAACGAAAGATAATGTGGCCCGTTATAAGGGCACTTTGCCGGTTGATGAGCGTATTGATGGGAAAACATATCGTTCGAATCTGAAAGACCGTCAGAAAGTAAGCCGGGGTGAGGAGATTGAATTCCGTGGCTCTCAGACCGGTATGGTTTCCTCTGACTTCCCGCGTGAAGTGAGCGCGTTGTTGGTCGAAACTGGAGATAACCAGCTTGAGGTAATTCGCACTGGTGAAAAGGGCAGTCTGCATGAAGTAGATGAGGGTACCGTGGGCCGACAGAAACTGATTGGGTGGGTCAGCTTTATTGGTGCTTTGCTTGTTCTCATTGGTGGCGGTTATGTGGGTGTTATTTGACTCGACGCGCTCGACAGCAAGCTCTTGAAAGTGAATATGAGGGTGAAGAAGATCTTGAACTCGATTAACCTTTAGAGTTGGCTCATATTGAGTTTTAGAGGCGGGTATCTGCGGCTGTTGAATGCCGCTGATATCCGCCTCTTTTCGTTACCCCTATCAATAATGGTGGTGAATAACACATAAATTTTGTTAGTGTGGATTGACAAGGAGAAAATAGAAAATATTTGAGTTTTTCACCCTAAATCTTTTTAAATTATTCTTCGCATAATACCTATTTTGAGCGAATATTTATGTGTGCGTGTATTATCTTTATGGAGGAGATTTTGCCGCCCGGTAACCTTCCGGTGTTCCGACGGCTGTACCTCCACGATAATGACCGAAGGAAGAAGAAGAGACATGCCTTTCCCCTCGACCAAAATCGCGCGTCAGGCTCGCATCGTTGAGCTGCTGCAAACCCGACGCGTACGTTCTCAGGCCGAATTGGCGCAGTACCTCATTGATGATGGTATGAAAGTCACCCAAGCTACTCTATCCCGTGACCTTGTTGAGATCGGTGCCGAGCGTATCCGTGATGAAGGCTCCGGGCTAATTTACGCAGTTCCGAATTACCCTGCCCGGCGCGGCGGGGGAGAAACCCCGGATGCGCGTATGATTTCTCTGTTCAAAGAACTGCTGATTACAGCTGAAGGATCTGGTAATACAACTATCCTTCGTACACCACCGGGGGCGGCACAGTTTTTGGCTTCCTCCATTGATCAGAGCGGTTTAGAAGCTATTTTAGGGACCATCGCTGGGGACGATACCGTTATGGTGGTAACACGTGACCCCTCGGGCGGTCAGGAACTTGCTGAAAGCTTCCTTGCCTGGTCGGCAGGTCAGTAGCTTTAAAGAGTTTCAGGTAGAGAGCTAGTAGTATCAGCGGAGCCGCCGAACAATGGGTGTTTGGCGGCTCCGGTGCACTTTGAGGGACTGGCTCTTGTGAATAGGCTAATTAGCAAGTAGCTTCTGCATGCTTGGCAGATCAAAGAACTGTGCCACCTGGGCAGGGGGTTTGTGTGCCGAGGTGAGGGTCAGCACCTGCTTTTAGCAGCGCCTGTGCGATGGGTTCGTTATCGCGGAATACGGCGCATACAAGCGCGGTTTGTCCCCTGTCGTTGAGGCGGTTCAGATCAGCTCCGGCATCAATGAGGATGCGTACCATGTCTTCGTGTTCGTGGTAGGCGGCGAGAATAAGTAGGGTATCGCCGTTGGAGTTGGTGAGATTCACGGGTATGCCTTGGTCAAGGAGTGAGGTGAGCGCTAGGGGGCTTGTTGTCGCGCACAAGGTCAAAGATTGAGCTGAGAAAATCAAGGTCTTGACTGGTGAGGTGTTTATTTTGAGAAGGTTGGGGTATTTGTGTGTTCATGGTTTCTCTTCCCTAATAGGGCGATTTATCGGTGTGGTACGGGGGAGTCTGTGCTCAAAGTACTTATTGTGAATTACTAAAAATATTAAAAAATGATTTTATCATAATAAGAAGAATGGGGAGGTGTCTCGGGGCCAGCCGCAGCCTCCCAAACGAGCCATGTAAAGGACTAAAAATAGTGAGAACGTGCTGCACTATCTTATGCGCCCCCATCAGGTGCATCTCACGCCCCCTGCCCGCAAGGACATTACATGCCAACTAGCGAACCCCAACACCAACAACACTTCGCTGCACCCGCCGAGACGCGGAAAGACTCACACACGCACCTTCCCACAGTCGCGCCACAGCCACGCAATAATATCGCTGCCCTTTTAGCCGACAAAGCCCACAATAACGACACGGCACTCATTGTCCCCAGCGCTGCCGGTGGGGTAACCCATATTAGCTACCGTGAACTAGCTCAGGCAGCCGCCCGCGTACAAGACTACCTGCAGGGTATTGGTGTACGTGAAGGCGACCGCGTTGCACTTTCACTTCCCAACGTTCCCCTTATGCCCGCTATCTATTATGGTGTCCTTGCCGCAGGCGCTATCTGCGTACCGCTGAATCCGTTACTGAGTGCGGCCGAGCTGGAACACCACATTCAAGACAGCACAGCAAAAGTCCTCTTCGCTTGGGAAGGCACAAGGCTAGCCGAAGAAGCCCCGCGTATTCCCCACATTGAGCGAGGCACTCTGCGCCTTGAAATACTTCGCGCGGTTACAGGGCAGGGCTCAGAAACCTGTTTCGCCCCCTTTCATATGAGCCCACCTGATAGCACCCAAGCGGTACTCACTCCATTACCGGTCTGTGGGGCAGATCCCGCGCTTATCCTCTACACCTCAGGAACCACCGGAAAGCCTAAAGGTGCCACTCTAACTCACGCAAATATCCTCAGTAACGCACATAGCTGCGCGGAGGTTTTCGGGTTCACTAACGCAGACATCATCTTTGGTGGGCTGCCGCTTTTTCATGCCTTCGGACAAACCGTGTCCATGAACGCCACATTTAGTGCAGGAGCCGCCGTTGCCCTTTTGCCTCGGTTCACTCCCGCTGACGCGCTGTATCTCATTGAACAGGCCCACGTGAGCGTACTCGCGGCGGTACCCAGCATGTACCTAGCGCTCGCCGACGTTCTTGAGTCTAATCCCGAAAGCTCAGCGTGCTTGAGGGGGCGTATCCGTTTCGGTATATCCGGTGGGTCACCTCTGCCGGAACCGGCGCATCGGAGATTTGAGAAACTGATCTCCTGCCCCATCTATGAGGGGTACGGACTGAGCGAAACGTCGCCGGTGGTCTGCTTTAATCGGTCGCAGTTTGGCCTGATCATCGGGTCGGTGGGGCGTGTGCTGCCCGGGGTGCGGGTGCAGGTACGCACGCAGGACGGCACCCCAGCGCCCACCGGAGAGTCCGGGCAGCTCTGGATCTCGGGAGAAAACGTGATGGCAGGGTACTGGGAAAACCCAGAAGCCACAGAACAGGCTTTCGACGGTTCGTGGTTCGCCTCCGGCGATATTGCCAGTATCGACGCAGATAACAATATTTATATTCTTGACCGTATTAAAGATATGGTGCTGCGCAACGGTTACTCAGTGTACCCGCGAGAAATTGAAGATGTGCTCTACGCACACCCTCAAGTGCGTACCGCCGCCGTGGTGGGGGTCCCCGACGAGCGGGTGGGAGAAGAAATCCTAGCGGTCATTCTTCCACGTGAGGCCACAAATACCTCTCAATTGGAACATGAGTTAGACAGCTTGGCCCGCACCCACTTAGCAGCGTATAAACACCCACGCCGCTACCTTTTTGTGAACGAGCTACCGTTAGGGCCAACCGGTAAAATACTCAAACGTGAGTTGCGGGCCGCCTTGGGACTCACCGAATAAAAGCGAGGTGCCGCTAAAACAGAGTAGAATTCTGTAGGCTACATTAGCACCACGCCCCCCCGACTAAATGGGGTTGCACAGACACCTTGGATGCACAGCATCCGCCACCGGAAAGCGAGATAAATGAGCGTCACCGAGCCTGCCCCCATGCAGCAGATCGTACCTGATGCGTGCACAACCATTGAGAATTATCCGCACGAGGGTATCCTTTTCTACGATGTGACCACGCTTTTTGCCAATGCCAAGGTATTCAAACAATGCATTGATGAGCTGGCCCGCCGGTTTGAAGGTACCTATGATGTGGTGGCCGGTGTTGAGGCGCGTGGTTTTTTGTTAGCGTCAGCGCTTGCCTACGCCACGGGTAAAGGGATTATGACGGTGCGTAAGGCAGGTAAACTGCCGCGCGAGACATTCCGCGAAGAGTACTCCCTAGAGTATGGTACGGCGGCCGTTGAGATTCACTGCAATGATTTCCCAACGGGTACTCGGGTGCTTTTATTGGATGATATTTTAGCCACCGGAGGTACCCTGGTAGCTGCAGCGAAGCTGGTGGAGCGGGCACAGCTGCAGGTGGCTGGTATTGGTGTGCTCCTTGAGCTTGATGGCTTGGGCGGTCGTACCGCGCTTGAGTCGTACCATGTTGAGAGCCTTAGCGCGGTCACTGAGTAATTCTTCACTCACATTTTTGGGTTTTAGCTTAGGGTAAGTTTCCCACTCCTGTGTGAACCCTGTAAAATAGTTCACCGTATTTTCGATACCGCCCGGCGGTTCTCGCCCGGGCGGTATTACTGTTCTAAGGAGCCGCATTTGTCCGCAGATGACCAGCAGTACGCGAATGTAGAAGAGGCGGAACGCCGCAGGGAGCGGGTTTTCGCGGAGCAGCTCAACCTTGAGCGTGACTATGTTTCACGCCTGTATTCTCGTCTTGATACTATGCGGCAAGAGACTGAGCAGAAGCTCGCGCAGGTGCGGAAGAACCAGGCAGTGGGTGGGCACCAGAACCGGTCGGAACGGGACTCATTTGCGGCCCACTATGAGGACCGTCTAGCGCAGCTTAACGCGGTAGATGCGCGGTTGGCGTTTGGTCGTTTAGATATGAGCCGCGGGGGCGAGGATGTGACCCGCTATATTGGGCGGCTGGGGATTACTGATGAGCAGCAGAACCGCCTGTTAATGGATTGGCGTGCCCCAGAAGCGGGAACTTTTTACCAGGCAACAGCGTTCACACCAATGGGGGTGCGTCGTCGTCGCCATCTCATGCTTGAAGGCCGCACCGTGGTGAACCTTGAAGATGAAGTATTTGACCCAGCCATGCTGCAGGATTCAGGTGAGTTACATGGCGAGGGTGCACTGCTGGCTGCGCTCAATCAGAAGCGTACGGGGCGCATGAATGATATTGTGGCGACTATTCAGGCTGAGCAGGATGCGATTATCCGCTCGGACCTGGCGGGCGTGCGCGTGGTGCAGGGCGGGCCGGGAACAGGTAAAACGGCAGTTGCTCTGCATCGTGCCGCATACCTGCTATACACGAATCGTGAGCGTCTCGCTAAGGCAGGCGTGCTGGTAGTGGGCCCCTCGAATTCGTTTATGTGGTATATCGAACGTGTGCTGCCTTCCTTGGGGGAGACAGGCGTGGTGATGGCATCGTTGGCGACCTTGTACCCGGGCTTACAGGCTGTGGCCGAGAAGAGCCGTAAAGCTGCTGCTTTAAAAGGCGAGCTGCGTATGGTGAAAGTGATTGAGCGTGCGGTTGCTGACCGGCAGAAGGTGCCGCAAGAGGCGCAGCAGCTTAACGTTGAGGGTACTGATGTTGAGCTGACTCCTGAGATGGTGCGTTCTGCCCGTGCTCGGGCTAGGGCCACAGGCAAACCGCATAATGAGGCACGTGAGACATTCGTAAAAATACTGCTTCGTGAGCTGACCACTGCATTGGATGAGCAGTTGAATAAGGCGGCGGGCAGGGTAGTGGAACGCCCATATTTGCAGGATGATGTGCGCGGCAGCTTGGATGTACGCCGTGCCCTTAATCTGGCGTGGATGCCGCTTTCTCCCGAAACGTTGGTGCGCTCGCTTTTTTCGAAACAGCACTATCTGATATCTGCGACACCTGATTTTACGGAACAGGAGCGGGCCCTTCTAGCACGTGAGGCTGATGCTCCTTTCACCGAGGCGGATGTACCGCTGCTGGATGAAGCAGCCGAACTGCTGGGCGATTTTTCGAAGGTGACAGGCGCAGCGGCGGCGGCTCGCGCGGCGGCTGAGCATCAGGCGAACCTGGAAAACGCCGCTAAGGCACTGGAGAATGTGCATCAGTCTCTTGCCGATGTCGGGGCTGACGGAGTGGTCACTGCGGAGCAGATTGCAGCGATGAATGAGACGGTGCGTGAGCGCATGACAGCTGCGGCTGCAGCCCAGTCTGATCGTACGTGGGCGTATGGGCATATTGTGGTGGATGAGGCTCAGGAACTTTCACCCATGCAGTGGCGCCTGCTAATGCGCCGGTGCCCCATGAAGTCTTTGACGGTAGTGGGGGATATCGCTCAGGCTTCTTCAGCAGCCGCGGCTTCTTCCTGGGAACAGGCACTTGAGCCATTTGTGGGGGAGCGTTTTACGCTTGATGAGCTGACGATTAACTACCGCACCCCAGCACAGATTTCTGATGCTGCTGTTGATGTGGCCCGATCGGCTGGTTATGAGGTGTCAGCCCCGCGTGCGGTGCGTCAGGGTGACTGGGGGCCGCAGGTTCACCATGTTCCTGCGGAGCGCGTGGTGGCTGAGACGGTGTCTGTTGTGAACCGCGAGGTTGAGCACAGTGGCGGGGCACTGATTGGGGTTATCTGCCCACCAGATGAGTATATTGCGGTGGCACAGGCTGTGGGGCGGGCACAGACCGGGCGTACCGGTACCGCGCAGGACGCTCTTGAGAATCAGGTTCTAGTGCTCACCCCGTGGGAGGCAAAGGGGCTTGAATTTGATGTTGTGGTTATTGTTGAGCCGCAGCGTCTTATTGATGATGCGCTCGGGGCTGTGGGGGATTTATATGTGTCGATGACTCGGCCCACTCAGCGTTTGCATCTGGTAGGTGATCGTATGCCTGAGGGGCTTGAATAGAACCCGCTTGGGCCTGAACTGTTAAAAGTTCTGCGGGCGGCAGCAGTTGTGAGTGTGAGGCTGGGTAAGCGGGATGTGGAGAAAGCGCGCGCTTGGTTGCTACCTGCTAGGCTTAACCCTGTGTAAATCCTCTTGTGTTGTATCCGCTACCTGCGGCACGCAACCTCGACCCGTATGAAACGGAGAACCATGTCTGCCGACATCCTCAATGCGCAGCATAATGACGATACTTTTGAGAACATTTGGCAGGAGCTCAAGTGGCGCGGTCTTGTGCACGTGAGCACTGATGAGGAGGCGCTGGAGAAAGCGCTGAGCAGCGAGACTGTAACGTTCTATACCGGTTACGATCCTACCGCCGCATCTTTGCATCTGGGGCACCTCGTGCAGCTATTGGTGATGCGTCGTTTGCAGCTTGCGGGGCATAAGCCGATTGGTTTGGTGGGCGGTTTTACGGGATTGATTGGTGATCCTCGTCAGACGTCAGAGCGTGTGCTTAATTCCCGTGAAGTTGTTGCTGGGTGGGTTGATTCGTTGCGTTCCCAGATTGAGCGGTTTCTCTCGTTTGAGGGAGAGAACGGCGCCCGGATGGTGAATAACTTGGACTGGGGCGGGCAGCTTTCCGCTATTGATTTCTTGCGTGATGTTGGTAAGCATTTCCGTGTGGGAACTATGGTGAAGAAGGAAATCGTTGCTAAACGCCTGAACTCGGAAGAGGGTATTTCTTACACCGAGTTTTCATACCAGATTTTACAGGGGCTGGATTACCTTGAGCTTAATCGTCAGTACGGGTGCGCCCTGCAAACTGGTGGCTCTGATCAGTGGGGTAATCTCACCAGTGGCACCGAGCTGATCCGTAAGGTTGAGGGTAAAACCGTTCACGCTATTGGAACTCCGCTGATTACCAATTCCGATGGCACGAAGTTTGGTAAGAGCGAAGGCAACGCAATTTGGCTGAATCCTCAGATGTGCTCACCCCTATGCCTTCTACCAGTTCTGGCTTTAATACCGCTGATGCTGATGTCGTGGACCGTTTGAAGGTCTTTACTTTCTTGACTCGTGCCGAGATTGGCGAATACGAGCATAAGGTTGAAACGGAAGCGTATAAACGTGAGGCTCAGAAACGACTCGCCTATGAGGTGACAGCTCTTGTGCATGGTGTTGAGGCTACACATCAGGCTATTGCGGCTTCGGAAGCTCTTTTTGGTAAAGGTGATTTTGCGGCTTTGGATGAAAGCACTCTTCAAGCGGTGATGAGTGAACTGCCTTCAGTTGAGCTCTCTTCAGATCAGCTGGATCTGATTACGGTGCTTACGGAACTTGGTTTTGCTTCTTCCAAATCTGAAGCACGCCGCATTTTGAAAGAAGGCGGTGCCTCGGTTAACGGGGCAAAGGTTCAGGGGGAGGATGCCGTAATTACAGCTGAGCAGTTGCTTCACGGTAAGTACGCGATTGTGCGTCGTGGTAAGAAAAACCAGGGTGCTATTACGGTCGTATAGAGCTTTGACTGTAGACATTGAAGGGGGTTTACTGCACAGCTTGTGCAGTAAACCCCCTTCTCATTTACTGTCACGGGTAAAACGTGGGTGAAGACGCCATAGGCGTGAATGCGCTGCCATACCGGTAATTACCCTTAGGGAAGCACCCTGCCGCACCCAGATACCAGAGTGCTGAAAAATTTTTGTGAGAATTTTTAACGGTCCAACAGGCCAGCAGTTCCGCGTGTTTTCAAGGAACTCTGAGGTGTGAGGGCCTCCGGATAGCTTGTTTATCCCCCAATACTGACCTATTTGTGTCGCAGAACACTCTGATTCAGGTTGCGTGTTGTGTGGGGGGTGTGTATAGTTGTATGAGTCGCCGCGGCGAGGGGCCCTGAAGGGGTGCTGTTGATGTTGTGGTTGGCTCTGAATGATGACTGTCTGGGGGGGCTTCTGCGTGCCTGTTGTGGGTGTGTGGTGGTGTCCTGGGGTGGTGTGTTGTTTGAGAACTCAATAGTGTGCTTTTGTTCAATAAAAATCACCGAATGGTGATGGAAACTGAAACTAATACCAAATATTTTATTTATATTTTGATAATCATCAAATGGTTTCAAATTTAGTCAGCTTTGAGTCACGCACCCCCGTGTGTGATTCGCTGTTTGAGATCAGATTATCAGGCTTTTTCTATTTTTTTGTCAACGGAGAGTTTGATTCTGGCTCAGGACGAACGCTGGCGGCGTGCTTAACACATGCAAGTCGAACGATGAAGCCTAGCTTGCTAGGTGGATTAGTGGCGAACGGGTGAGTAATACGTGAGTAACCTACCTTTAACTCTGGGATAAGCCTGGGAAACTGGGTCTAATACCGGATACGACCAATCTCCGCATGGGGTGTTGGTGGAAAGCGTTATGTAGTGGTTATAGATGGGCTCACGGCCTATCAGCTTGTTGGTGAGGTAACGGCTCACCAAGGCGACGACGGGTAGCCGGCCTGAGAGGGTGACCGGCCACACTGGGACTGAGACACGGCCCAGACTCCTACGGGAGGCAGCAGTGGGGAATATTGCACAATGGGCGCAAGCCTGATGCAGCGACGCCGCGTGAGGGATGACGGCCTTCGGGTTGTAAACCTCTGTTAGCAGGGAAGAAGAGAAATTGACGGTACCTGCAGAGAAAGCGCCGGCTAACTACGTGCCAGCAGCCGCGGTAATACGTAGGGCGCGAGCGTTGTCCGGAATTATTGGGCGTAAAGAGCTTGTAGGCGGTTTGTCGCGTCTGCTGTGAAAGGCCGGGGCTTAACCCCGTGTATTGCAGTGGGTACGGGCAGACTAGAGTGCAGTAGGGGAGACTGGAATTCCTGGTGTAGCGGTGGAATGCGCAGATATCAGGAGGAACACCGATGGCGAAGGCAGGTCTCTGGGCTGTAACTGACGCTGAGAAGCGAAAGCATGGGGAGCGAACAGGATTAGATACCCTGGTAGTCCATGCCGTAAACGTTGGGCACTAGGTGTGGGGGACATTCCACGTTTTCCGCGCCGTAGCTAACGCATTAAGTGCCCCGCCTGGGGAGTACGGCCGCAAGGCTAAAACTCAAAGAAATTGACGGGGGCCCGCACAAGCGGCGGAGCATGCGGATTAATTCGATGCAACGCGAAGAACCTTACCAAGGCTTGACATATACTGGACCGCATCAGAGATGGTGTTTCCCTTCGGGGCTGGTATACAGGTGGTGCATGGTTGTCGTCAGCTCGTGTCGTGAGATGTTGGGTTAAGTCCCGCAACGAGCGCAACCCTCGTTCTATGTTGCCAGCACGTTATGGTGGGGACTCATAGGAGACTGCCGGGGTCAACTCGGAGGAAGGTGGGGATGACGTCAAATCATCATGCCCCTTATGTCTTGGGCTTCACGCATGCTACAATGGCCGGTACAGAGGGTTGCGATACTGTGAGGTGGAGCTAATCCCTAAAAGCCGGTCTCAGTTCGGATTGGGGTCTGCAACTCGACCCCATGAAGTCGGAGTCGCTAGTAATCGCAGATCAGCAACGCTGCGGTGAATACGTTCCCGGGCCTTGTACACACCGCCCGTCAAGTCACGAAAGTTGGTAACACCCAAAGCCGGTGGCCTAACCCTTTTGGGAGGGAGCCGTCTAAGGTGGGATTGGCGATTGGGACTAAGTCGTAACAAGGTAGCCGTACCGGAAGGTGCGGCTGGATCACCTCCTTTCTAAGGAGCACATTTAGTTGGCCATGCTACCCGCGAGTGTCGGGTGGGTGGTTTTGCTCATGGGTGGAATGTTGGTTTTGGGTTGGATGAGGCGCATTGTTGGGTTTTGGGGTAACACATTAGTGTTGTTCCTTTGTTTGCCTGGCATGGTGATGATGCAAATGTTTTTGTTTGTGTTGTTGTTGTGTTGTGGGTTGTTGTTTGAGAACTATATAGTGGACGCGAGCATCTTCTGGAATTTGCGTTGAATCAATGCTTTGGTGTTGGTTTGATTGTTGATTTTAGATTCTTATTTTTCTTGATTGTGTGTAAGTTATTAAGGGCACACGGTGGATGCCTTGGCATTAAGAGCCGATGAAGGACGTGTGAATCTGCGATAAGCCTCGGGGAGCCGATAACTGGGCGTTGATCCGAGGATTTCCGAATGGGGAAACCTGGCTCATCTTCATGGTGAGTTACCGCCAGCTGAATGTATAGGCTGGTTGGGGGGAACGCGGGGAAGTGAAACATCTCAGTACCCGCAGGAAGAGAAAATAAAGTAATGATTCTGTGAGTAGTGGCGAGCGAAAGCGGAAGAGACTAAACCTGTGGTGTGTGATAGCGGTTAGGCGTTGCATCATGGGGGTTGTGGGAGTCACAGTGGCAGTTCTAACTGGCTGCCGGCATGATGTTCAGGATGGTAGGTGAACGACTTGGAATGGTCGGCCGTAGAGGGTGAGAGTCCCGTAATCGAAATTGTTCTGTCCGTGGTGTGACCACCCGAGTAGCACGGGGCTCGTGGAATCTCGTGTGAATCTGCCAGGACCACCTGGTAAGTCTAAATACTTCTTAATGACCGATAGTGAATCAGTACCGTGAGGGAATGGTGAAAAGTACCCCGGGAGGGGAGTGAAATAGTACCTGAAACCGTGTGCTTACAAGCCGTTGGAGCCTTTTGGGGTGACAGCGTGCCTTTTGAAGAATGAGCCTGCGAGTTAGTGTTATGTCGCGAGGTTAACCCGTGTGGGGTATCCGTAGCGAAAGCGAGTCTGAATAGGGCGTTTGAGTGGCATGACCTAGACCCGAAGCGGAGTGATCTATCCATGGCCAGGTTGAAGCGACGGTAAGACGTCGTGGAGGACCGAACCCACTTCAGTTGAAAATGGAGGGGATGAGCTGTGGATAGGGGTGAAAGGCCAATCAAACTCTGTGATAGCTGGTTCTCCCCGAAATGCATTTAGGTGCAGCGTTACGTGTTTCTTGCCGGAGGTAGAGCTACTGGATGGCTGATGGGCCCTTCACGGGTTACTGACGTCAGCTAAACCCGAATGCCGGTAAGTGAGAGCGTAGCAGTGAGACAGTGGGGGATAAGCTTCATTGTCGAGAGGGAAACAGCCCAGACCACCAACTAAGGCCCCTAAGCGTGTGCTAAGTGGGAAAGGATGTGGAGTTGCTTAGACAACCAGGAGGTTGGCTTAGAAGCAGCCATCCTTGAAAGAGTGCGTAACAGCTCACTGGTCAAGTGATTCTGCGCCGATAATGTAGCGGGGCTCAAGTACACCGCCGAAGTTGTGGCAATGACCCTTTGGGGTTGTTGGGTAGGGGAGCGTCGTGTAGCCGGTGAAGCTGCGGTGTAAACCAGTGGTGGAGGCTATGCGAGTGAGAATGCAGGCATGAGTAGCGAAAGATGAGTGAGAAACTCATCCGCCGGATGATCAAGGGTTCCAGGGTCAAGTTAATCTGCCCTGGGTTAGTCGGGGCCTAAGGCGAGGCCGACAGGCGTAGTCGATGGATAACGGGTTGATATTCCCGTACCGGTGAAAAACCGCCCATACTGATATTGTGATGCTAACCATGCGAAGCATGATGTGCAGGCTTTTGTTTGTGTGTTGTGTGGGTTGTGGGACCCGATCTTTGGAGGTAAACGTGTTAACAGGTGTGACGCAGGAAGGTAGCCAAGCCACGCGATGGTTGTCGTGGTCTAAGCGTGTAGGGTTGTCGGTTGTTAAATGCGCCGGCTGTGTGCCTGAGACGTGATGGGACCCCGTTTTTGGGGGATTTGGTGATCCTATGCTGCCGAGAAAAGCATCGGCGTGAGGTTTTAGCCGCCCGTACCCTAAACCGACACAGGTGATCAGGTAGAGAATACTAAGGCGATCGAGAGAATCATGGTTAAGGAACTCGGCAAAATGCCCCCGTAACTTCGGGAGAAGGGGGACCTTGAGCGTGATGGGCACTTGCTGCCTGGAGCGTGTATGGGTCGCAGAGACCAGGGGGAAGCGACTGTTTATCAAAAACACAGGTCCGTGCGAAGTCGTAAGACGATGTATACGGACTGACTCCTGCCCGGTGCTGGAAGGTTAAGAGGATTGGTTAGCTCTTTTGGGCGAAGCTGAGAATTTAAGCCCCAGTAAACGGCGGTGGTAACTATAACCATCCTAAGGTAGCGAAATTCCTTGTCGGGTAAGTTCCGACCTGCACGAATGGAGTAACGACTTCCCTACTGTCTCAACCATGAACTCGGCGAAATTGCAGTACGAGTAAAGATGCTCGTTTCGCGCAGCAGGACGGAAAGACCCCGTGACCTTTACTATAGTTTGGTATTGGTGTTTGGTTTGGCTTGTGTAGGATAGGTGGGAGACTGTGAAGCATGGACGCTAGTTTGTGTGGAGTCGTTGTTGAAATACCACTCTGGTCAATCTGGATGTCTAACTTCGGGCCATGATCTGGTTCAGGGACAGTGCCTGATGGGTAGTCGACCGGGGCGGTTGCCTCCCTAAAGTGTAACGGAGGCGCCCAAAGGTTCCCTCAGCCTGGTTGGCAATCAGGTGTTGAGTGTAAGTGCACAAGGGAGCTTGACTGTGAGACTGGCAGGTCGAGCAGGGACGAAAGTCGGGACTAGTGATCCGGCGGTACGTTGTGGAACGGCCGTCGCTCAACGGATAAAAGGTACCTCGGGGATAACAGGCTGATCTTGCCCAAGAGTCCATATCGACGGCATGGTTTGGCACCTCGATGTCGGCTCGTCGCATCCTGGGGCTGGAGTCGGTCCCAAGGGTTGGGCTGTTCGCCCATTAAAGCGGTACGCGAGCTGGGTTCAGAACGTCGTGAGACAGTTCGGTCCCTATCCGCTGCGCGCGTTGGAAATTTGAGAAAGGCTGTCCTTAGTACGAGAGGACCGGGACGGACGAACCTCTGGTATGTCAGTTGTACCGCCAGGTGCATGGCTGATTGGCTACGTTCGGGAGGGATAACCGCTGAAAGCATCTAAGCGGGAAGCCTGTTTCGAGATGAGATTTCCTGGCACCTTTGGGTGTGTGAGGCTCCTTATAGATGATGAGGTTGATAGGCTGGGTATGGAAGCGGGGACTGAAGACTCGTGGAGTTGACTGGTACTAATAGGCCGAAGGCTTACTTTTCAAGAGAGTTGTTTGTTGTTTGCGTTCACTGTATGGTTTTTGGATAACAACCCTGGGATTCTTTACGGGGGTAATCCCCGTGAAGGTGTTGTTGTGTGGTTTTGCGGTGGTGATAGCCGGGGAAACGCTCAGTCTCCTTTTTCGAACCTGGTTGCTAAGCCCTGTGGTGTTGATGGTACTGCATCTTGGTGGGTGTGGGAGAGTAGATGGCTGCCGCAATTTTTTTGTGAGTGGGGGTCCCCTTTGTGGGGGCCCTCTCTTTGTGCCCCAGGGGGGTGGGTGTGTGGGGTTTTGGTTTTAGTGTGGGTGTGCTGCGTGTGTGGGGGTGTTTGGGGGTCTACACAAAAAGCCAGAGCATTTTTGTTGTTCAGTGCTTGAACCATACTATGCACTAGGCAGCCCGAGTAGGTTGTTGACAGGGTATATCTCGAAGAAGTATTCACCTTATGGGACCTCAGGTGCACATTCACCCAGTCTGTAATAGACTATAACGGAGTAATAATGCGCCTATAACCCTGAAATGGCGTATCCCGCCCCAAGGAGCTTCATGTCTGAGAAACCCCGCCGCACATCCAACGCATCTGGCGATAATCGTCCCATGTACAAAGGTAACCGTACTGAAAAATCACGCGGTAAAAAAGGTGGCTACAAAGGTAAAGGGTTTAAAGACAACCGCCGGGATGGTAACGGATACGATCGTAATGGAGCCTCCGGCCGCGGCGATAAAAAATTCAACCGAAATCACCAATCAAGCCAGCGTTCCAGCACTCGCAGGCAGCACGGTTCAGAAGACATGCCTCAAGAAGATGTGCGCACTATTGGAGGGCGCGCAGGGTACCGGCCCTCAAAAGCGAAAGCCCCTGAAATTGATAATGATGTTACTGGGCGGGAACTAGATGGGGCCACCAACCGCCAGCTGCGAGCCCTAGAACCTCGTAACGCCGAAACTGTGGCAAAGCACCTTGTTATGGCCGGGCGCTACCTTGATATTGACCCTCAGTTCGCCCTTGAGCACGCTATTGCAGCCTCACGGAGCGCTGGGCGCATCGCCGCAGTACGCGAAGCCGTGGGTGTTACTGCATATGTGGCCGAAGAGTACGAGACCGCGCTGCGGGAGCTGCGCACCCACCGGCGAATCAGCGGATCCAATGAGCATCTTGCACTGCTGGTCGACTGCGAACGCGCTCTGAATAGGCTCCCTAAAGCACTTGAAATGCTTAACGAAGCACAACGCGAAGACCTACCAACAGCGGTACGGGTGGAATTGGCAATCGTCGAATCGGGTATCTACATCGATCAAGGCAAAAAATCTCAGGCCATTGCTGTATTACGTATCCCTCAGCTTGACCCTAAACGTGCCTATCACTATAGCCCCCGCCTATTCACTGCTTATGCGGCTGCCCTCGCTAATGCAGGGAAAAAACAGGAAGCACAGCGGTGGGAACGACTGGCCCACATGGCTGAAGCAGCTCTGGGACAAGGCGACTATGCCGAACCCGAAATTTTCGACATCTATGGGGAATCGGATCTTCTGGAACCCGAAGAAAACCCCGCAACTGACGAACAGCCAGATAGTGTAGAAACCGCTGATCTTTCCGAACAAGAGGAAGCGAAAACTACCTCAGAAAATACCGGTGTAAAAGAAACAGAGGCTGGTACTGATGAGCTGCATGGGGAGAATGCCCCAAATGTTGCGGACGAGGAGTCCGAAGAAGACAGCATCATTGACGTTGCGGAATCCGCGGAGAACAAGGTAAAGACCAACCAGGATACCCTCAACTCTGTGCGAGCACAGCAACAAACGGAACCTCAGTAAGAAACCGGCTCTTCAACTAACCCTGCAAAATAGCTGTAGAACCTATCCCCAACCCGCCTACAGTACTCCGGAGGAAACCCCTGAAAGGTGCACCATGAGTGAAACCCTGCTCAGCGGCTACGACGCGCTGCTATCTGACCTAGACGGCGTGGTGTACGCTGGTCCTTTCGCCATACCCGGCGCTCCCGAAGCACTCAACCGTGCCGAAGACAGCGGTACCCCCGTGGTATTCGTGACTAATAATGCATCCCGTTCTGTGGACTCAGTCGCTGAACACCTACGCGAATTAGGTGTGAAGACCCGTGCCGACCGTGTGGTCAGCTCCGCTCAAGCTAGTGCAGCTCTTCTTGCGCAGCAGCTACCCGCAAGGGCAAAGGTGCTCGTGACAGGTACAGACGCCCTCGCCAACTGCGTGCGGGAGGCCGGGCTCACCCCTGTACGGTCACAGCACGAAAACCCGGTAGCGGTTGTTCAAGGATTCAACCCACGCCTCATCTGGGAAGATCTGGCAGAGGCATCCTACACTCTTGCTGACGAGCAGGTGCTATGGGTGGCTACCAATACCGATAAAACCATCCCCAAAGAACGGGGCCAAGCGCCCGGGAACGGGACTCTCGTCGCTGCTGTAGCGACCGCTACGGGACGTACTCCACAGGTGGCGGGTAAGCCTGAGGCAGCAATTTTTGCAACAGCGGCCGCATCGGTTAAAGCTCAGAAACCAGTGGTGGTCGGCGACCGGCTTGACACCGATGTTCTGGGCGCAAACCGTGCCGGTATGCACGGGGCTATAGTACTCACCGGGGTACAAACCTACGCCGATGTGATTGCAGCTGTACCTGACCAGCGGCCAGCCTACATCCTGCGCACCCTTGACGACTTCTTTGCTCCTACCCGAATATTGAGGTGGTGTTTGAAGGGTACGAGACCGTAGCCTACGGCCCCCGCTGGCAGGCAAATGTTCGTGGAGAACACATTCAGCTCACGGCCCCTGAAGGATTCAGCACGACTGCTGCGCATAAAAACTTTGCTGGAAGCGACGATGAAGCAGAAGCCTGGCGTGTAGCATGTGCCGCGTGGTGGGCTGCCCATCCCGATCGGGGAGGGGTGCCCGAAGTACACGGGTTACCTAATGTGAGCGGTGCCGAGGGAACCTCATGAGCGAAAAAAGCACCGGCGCTGAACTAACCCTGGAAGACGGCCCTGAAACACCGTTGAGTGATGAGGAACGCGCGGAGTATGAAGCCTTCGAAGAGAAGCTGGCCGCAGCACTCGCCCTAGATCCTTTGGAACGCATTAACGCCTATGGGAAACTCGTGGAAAAACTCACCGCTGAACTCGAAAGCTGAGCAGCGTGCGGTTAGACAAGTACCTCGCCCACAATGGGCTAGCAACCTCCCGCACACTTGCTGCAAAACTTATTGCTGCCGGTGCTGTGAGCCTCAACGGGAAACCCGTTCGTAAAGCATCCCTGGATGTGACGCCAGGTGATAACGTGCAGGTGCAGCGTAGCGAACTCACTGAATATGTAAGCCGGGCGGGGCACAAACTGGCGGGGGCCCTGAATGCATTCCCGCAGGTGCAGGTGAGCGGTAAACGCTGCTTAGATGCAGGGGCCTCAACCGGTGGATTCACTGATGTACTCTTACGCGCCGGCGCTGCTCACGTTGCCGCAGTAGATGTGGGCCATAATCAGCTGGTGCAGCAACTGCGGGATGACACACGGGTAAGCGTCTATGAAGGGCTGAACGTGCGCTACCTGAAGCCTGCTGATATTGGCGGGCAGGTTGATGTGACAGTAGGAGACCTGTCGTTTATTTCCCTCACTCTCGTCATGCGCCCCTTAGCGGAGGCAACAGTACCCGGTGGAGACCTGCTGCTAATGGTGAAACCCCAATTTGAGGTAGGAAAACATCGTATTGGTAAGGGCGGGGTAGTAGTTGATGCACAGGCCCGTGCGGAGGCTGTGCAGGCTGTGCAGAACTCGGCGCGCGAGTGCGGTTTAACGGTGTGTGCCACCTCCCCGAGCCCGTTACCCGGGCAGGATGGAAATAAAGAATACTTTCTGTGGTGCACCAAACCGATGCGCTAAAAACAACAACTCTTATCGAAAAAATTTTCTAGAATTTGTGTTCGTATTATTATTTTTTCGGGTAGACTTAGGAAAGACACCGCGCAGGGCAAGATATCTGAAAGGGATGTACATGGCAGAGGCAGAAAGCCGTAAAATCCTGGTGTTCGCCCACACCGGACGTAAAGAGGCACGTGAGGCTGCCCGCCAAGCGTGCACACAGCTGTATCGTGCGGGGCTCACCCCGGTCATGAACCGTTCAGATCTTGAGACCCTTACCGAAAACTGGGCGGATCCCGTGCCCGTGCAAGTGGTACACGAAAGCGTACCGCTCATTGATATTGAGCTGGGGGTAGTGCTTGGGGGTGACGGGTCGATTCTGCGTGCGGCAGAGATGGTACGCCGCACCACTATTCCGCTGGTCGGGGTGAATCTCGGACACGTGGGATTCCTCGCAGAATCTGAAGAAAGCGACCTAGGGGAGACCGTTGAGCGTATCGTAAGCGGAGAGTACACCGTTGAAGAGCGCATGGCGATCGAGGTTGAAGTCTGGCATGAGAGCAAACGGGTGCACACCGACTGGGCGTTAAACGAGGTCAGCGTCGAAAAAGGCAACCGCGAAAAAATGATCGAAGTCATCATTGAAGTGGACCGAAAACCCCTGAGCACCTTCGGATGTGACGGGGTGGTAATGGGCACCCCCACCGGTTCCACCGCGTACGCATTCTCGGGGGGCGGACCTGTTGTCTGGCCGGAGGTAGAAGCAATACTCATGGTGCCGCTTTCAGCACACGCCCTATTCGCCAGGCCACTCGTCGCGGCCCCCCACCTCAATGGTTGCGGTCGAGATGATGCCTGGTAACGGCGCATCCGGGGTGCTGTGGTGCGATGGGCGCCGTACCGTGGATTTACGCCCCGGCTCGCGGATTGAGGTACGCAAATCAGAGAAACCGGTGCTGCTGGCCCGTATTCACCCGGCTCCGTTCTCTGAACGGATTGTCCGTAAATTTGAGCTGCCTATCCGCGGCTGGCGTGGCCCCCAGCATCAAAGCTAAACCCCTCGCCATTTTTTACTGTTGCGCCCAGCGCCGGAATACCACGGTGAACTCCAGAACCTGAGTAGATGAGGACCTTGCGTGATTGAAGAAATCCATATTCGTGACTTGGGCGTTATCACCGATGCGCGCCTGCCCCTGCAGCCCGGGCTGTCAGTACTTACAGGTGAGACAGGGGCCGGTAAAACGATGGTTGTGACCGCTCTTGGGATGCTTCTCGGAGCCCGAAGCGACGCCTCTAGTGTGCGCAGCGGCGCTAAGAGTGCCCTCGCAGAGGCTGTGGTGCGCCTTCCCAATAGCCATCCGGCCCTTACTCTCGCGCAGGATGCCGGTGGGTCGGTAGAAGAACTTGACGGTGAGCAAAGCGAGCTGCTGCTGGCGCGCACCGTGAACGCTTCGGGGCGTTCACGTGCCCACATTGGTGGGTGCTCCGCCCCTATCGGCACCCTTGCAGATATTGGGCACACCCTCGTTGCGGTGCATGGACAATCCGACCAGCTGCGCCTCAAATCTGCTGCCGCTCAACGGCACGCCCTTGACTCGTATGCGGGCGAGGCCCTCACACGTCTGCTGGGGGAGTACCGCACCACCTATGACCGTTACCGCGCTGCTGCTGCCGAGCTTAAAGAAGTACGCGAAAACTCTCGCGCCCGCGCCTTGGAGGCACAAACTCTGCGCGGGGCGCTTGAAGAAATCGATAGTGTGGACCCGCAGGAGGGTGAAGATACTGCTCTTAAGGCTGAAAGTCTTAAGCTCATGAACGTTGAGGCGCTGCGTACCGCCGCCGCCACGGCTTCGGCGGCACTGGCAGGCAGCGAATACGCTGAAGGGGATGAGGTGAACGTGCTGGGTCTGCTTGATACTGCCCGAGGGGCCCTGCAGCACCAAGCCGAGGCCGACGAAGAATTAGCCTCACTCGCTCACCGTTTGAATGAAGTGCTGATCCTTAGCACCGACATCTCATCTGATCTCGCCTCTTACACGGCCTCCCTCGACGGGGAAAGCCCTGAACGGCTTGCACACGTGCAGAGCCGCTTGGCGCAGCTGAAAAACCTCACCCGAAAATACGGTGCAGATATTACCGAAGTACTTGACTGGGCGCAGGCATCCCGCGCCCGCCTGAATACTCTTACCGATGACCCCACCCGTCAAGAAAACTTAGAAGCCGAGCTGGTCACTTTACGCCAGAAGCTTGGGGAGCAGTCGCAGGCGCTTCTGGAAGCCCGCCGGGGCGCCGCCCGAACACTGGCCGAGGCTGTCAGCGAAGAACTGACTGCACTCGCCATGCCCAACGCCTCCCTCATCGTGGAGGTTTCCGAGGCAGAGAAGTTCTCACCCTACGGTAAGGACACCATCACCTTCATGCTCGCCCCGCACAAAAACGCAGCCCCGCGCCCACTGGGTAAAGGCGCCTCCGGTGGTGAGCTTTCCCGCGTGATGCTGGCCCTTGAGGTGGTGCTGGCTGAGGTGGACCCTGTACCCACCTTCATCTTTGATGAGGTAGACTCCGGGGTGGGCGGTAAAGCGGCCATTGAAATCGGCAGGCGCCTTGCGATGCTCGCCCAACACGTGCAGGTGCTGGTGGTAACCCACCTGCCGCAGGTGGCTGCGTTCGCTGACCAGCATATTCTGGTGCTCAAAAAAACGATGACGCTTCACTCTCAAAAGTGCAGGTGCTCACCGATGAGCAGAGGGTAGTTGAACTTGCCCGGATGCTCGCCGGACACGACCAATCGGAGGCGGCTCAAGAGCACGCCCGCGAACTATTGCACGCTGGCGGCCAGCTGTAAAGAAGAACCATGCACCCATAGCGTAGGTTCGGCAGGCGGCGTTTGACCACCCAGTATTTGGGCGGTTGTGTGGGTATTATTGGCGGGTTATTACGCTGCGCCCTATTGGATAAGAAAGAAGAAAATGGTAAGCTTGAATTCCGTGGTGAATGAAAAATATGAGCGCATCCGGCGCGTCTTCCAACGGCAAAGTAACCCGTCAAATCTTCGTAACCGGCGGTGTTGCGTCTTCTCTAGGCAAAGGCCTTTCAGCATCTTCTCTGGGGCAGCTTCTGCGCTCACGCGGTCTTTCTGTGACTATGCAGAAGTTCGACCCCTACCTAAACGTTGACCCCGGAACCATGAACCCTTTCCAGCACGGTGAGGTATTCGTGACTGATGATGGGGCGGAAACCGACCTCGACATCGGGCACTACGAGCGTTTCCTTGACGAGAACCTTGACCAGTCCGCGAACGTGACTACCGGTCAGGTGTACTCGTCGGTGATCGCCAAAGAACGCCGCGGCGAATACTTGGGTGATACGGTGCAGGTGATTCCGCACATCACCAACGAGATTAAGGCGCGTATGCGTTACGCTGCCGAGATTGATAACGCCCCGGACATTATTATTACCGAAATCGGCGGTACCGTTGGTGATATTGAGTCCCTGCCATTTATGGAAGCCGCGCGGCAGGTGCGCCGCGATGTGGGGCGTCAGAACGTGTTTTTTTCCTGCACGTCTCCCTGGTGCCGTTTATTGGTCCATCTGGCGAGCTTAAAACCAAACCCACCCAGCATTCAGTCGCCTCTCTGCGGGGTTTGGGGATTCAACCCGACGGGCTGATTCTCCGCTGCGAGCGTGACGTGCCAGCCTCACACCGGGCGAAGATCGGCAACGCCTGCGACGTGGATGTGGACGCCGTCATTTCGTGCCCCGACGCGCCGAGCATCTACGATATCCCCAAAACTCTGCACGGGCAGAAGCTGGACGACTATATCCTTGATTACTTTGGGCTTGAGGCCCCCGACCCCGATTTCACCCAGTGGGATCGTGTGTTAGGCGCCGTGCACAACCCTAATACTGATGTGAAGGTCGCGCTCGTTGGCAAATATATTGACCTGCCCGATGCCTATCTTTCCGTCTCTGAGGCCCTGCGCGCTGGCGGCTTCGCCAATAATGTGAAGGTCAAGATTAACTGGGTGGCGGCAGATTTGTGCTCCACCGATGAGGATGCCGAAAAGCACTTGGGCGACATGGACGCTATCCTGGTGCCCGGTGGGTTTGGCATCCGCGGCCTTGATGGCAAGATCGGTGCGCTCAAATACGCTCGTGAGCATAAAATTCCCACGCTAGGAATCTGCCTGGGGTTGCAATCTATGGTGATTGAGTATGCGCGTAATGTGCTTGGGCTATCTGAGGCGTCCTCGACTGAGTTTGACCCGGACACCACCGAGCCGGTGATCGCCACCATTGAGGAGCAGAAACAGTTCGTGCACGGTGCTGGGGATCTTGGCGGTACCATGCGTCTGGGCCTGTACCCTGCGAACCTGGTTCCCGGCTCTCAGGTTGCTAAGGCGTACGGTGCTACTGAGGTCTCTGAGCGGCACCGCCACCGCTATGAGGTAAACAATGAGTACCGTGAACGGCTTGAAGACGCGGGGCTGATGATCTCGGGCACCTCACCCGACTCCTCACTGGTGGAGTATGTGGAACTGCCCGCCGAGACGCACCCCTACTATGTGGCGACTCAGGCGCACCCCGAATACCGTTCCCGCCCGACCCGCCCGCACCCGCTCTTTGCGGGCCTTATTGAGGCAGCACTGGCACAACGCGATATGTAACGGCTAAGGCAGCAACACCACGAGGCGGGGCCTGTTACATACTTTGGTGAAGGCTTCGCCTCGTGCCGGTCTGGTGCGGATAACTGTGATGGGCGTGTGATGCAGGGATGTTCAGTGTCATTCGCTAAACCACCGACTCTCTGTGCCCTGACCCCTGCACCGGGTCCCCGCCTGGAATCCACGTTAGAATGGGGGATATGAGCACCAAACCGGCGGCATCATCGCTTAACCCAGAATACGCTGATATTGTTGACACTCCCTCTTTGCGGGAGGTCACCTTTCGCGAACATAAATACTGCGGGCATGTGCTCGATGTGACCGTTGAAAAATATTTGCTGAGTCCCCACGGGCCGGAACTGACCCGCGACGTTGTGGGTATGCCGGGTGCTGTTGCCGTGGCTACCCTTGATGAACACGACCGTATTCTGCTGCTTAACCAGTACCGCCACCCGGTGCGCATGAACCTGTGGGAGGTACCCGCTGGGCTTCTCGACATTGAGGGGGAAGACCCACTGGCGGCGGCCCAACGTGAGCTTGCAGAGGAAGCCGACTTAGAAGCTAAGACCTGGCACACTCTTATCGACTACTACACCACCCCGGGTGGGGCCGACGAGGCGGGCCGCATCTACCTGGCTCGGGGTCTGCGCCGTATCCCAGAAGGGCAACGCATCCCACGCGGGGAAGAAGAAGCTGAGATCACCTACCGGTGGGTTCCTCTTGACGCTGCCGTACAGCTGGTGCTGGCAGGGCGCATCCATAACGGGTTGGCGAACCAGGCGATTATGGCGGCTTACGTTGCATCCCAGGTGGGGTTTGCCAACCTGCGCTCGGCCACCGATAGCTGGGATTTTCACCCTTATCTGGGTGGACGGCGCACCCGGTACCGGAATGTTCACTAAAACTGTGTGATGGTATCTCCTGTGACTGGGCGCTCTTCCCGCAGCCACACCCGGCCCCACCCGCTGCAGGCTGGTGTAGAACAGTACCTTACCTATTTGCGTGTTGAAAAAGGCAGCAGCGATAATACGGTACTTTCGTACACGCGCGATTTGCGCCGCTACAGTGCGTACCTTGCCACGCGCGGTATTATCGCTCCCGAGCGCATCCGCACCGCTGATGTGCGTGCGTTTATGCGGGAACTCGCTAACCCCGCCGTTCCACTACCCGAGCCGCAGACAGCGCAAGACCGTAAAGCAGCTGAGCAGGACGCGCATGATGCCCTTGCCGCAACGATTTATGCGGGTGATAAAGCATCTGCTGCGCCCCCGCCGCACAATTCGCCCAGTGCACCAGCGGGGCAAATTCTGCCGGTTCCGCTGGGCCCTAACTCTATTGCCCGCACCATGGCAGCGGTGCGGGGCGCGCACGCTTTCTGGCATAGTTCCCGCACCACTGACACCGACCCGGCGGCGGCGGTGAAGCCTCCCAAAAACGTCAAACGGTTACCTAAGGCTGTCACTGTTGAGCAGATGCAGCGGCTTCTTGCGGTTCCGCCCCTGGAGACCCCTACCGGTTTGCGGGACCGGGCGATCTTGGAATTTTTGTATGCCACGGGTGCGCGCGTCAGTGAGATGCTAGCCGCTGATATAGACGATGTGCACCTGGGGGAGAGCACCACCGATGAGCACGGTGAAACTGTTACTTTACCCGGGTATGTGCGGCTATTCGGTAAAGGGGGAAAGAGCGGCTGGTTCCGGTGGGGTCGTATGCGCAGCGGGCCCTTCAGAACTATCTGGTGCGTGCCCGCCCCGTATTTGCCGCACATGGTAAAGGTACCGCCGCGCTATTCCTCAATGGGCGCGGTAGCCGCCTGGGTCGGCAGGGTGCGTGGCTGATTCTTAAAAGCGCCGCAGAGCAGGCGGGGCTGACCCAGGATTTTTCGCCTCACTCAATGCGGCATTCTTTTGCTACACACCTGCTGCAGGGCGGGGCCGATATTCGGGTGGTGCAGGAACTTTTGGGCCACGCTTCTATTGCCACCACCCAGGTGTATACCCGGGTGAGCCCCGAGGGGATGATGGAGGTGTACCGGATGGCGCATCCGCGAGCCAACTACCCCACACAGTAGGAACAGTAGGAAATGTATGCGTGCGCCTTGGTGCACTGTACCCATCCGCTGCGCCGGTTCGCGCGTAAGGCTACCGAAAGATTCTGCGGTGCGCAAAATCATGTGTAATATTTATTCTTCGTGTTACAAAAATGTAAAAAATGTGTTTCTCCGTGTAAAACCCACCAAACCCACTAGGGTGGCCCGGTAGTATCGTGACTATCGCCGAATCGGCCGCGCCCAACCGCAACTATCCCAGAGCGTGGCTGTTCATGAGATTAAAGGCTATCTCAGGCGGTGCAGACGCACAGTATCGTGCGTGCCCCGAACGGAAGGGATACATGTTATGAGCACGGCATCAGCCCACAACTCATCACCCAAAAACACGGTAGAAAAGAAGCCGTTCTATAAAGACCCCACCCACATGCTGTACCTCTCGGTGATTGTTGCCGTCATTATCGGCTGCGTGCTGGGACTGACCGCGCCGGGCTTCGCTAAAGGTCTGGCGCCCATCGGTACCGGGTTTATCGCGCTCATTAAAATGATGATCGCCCCCGTCATTTTCTGCACCATCGTCCTCGGGGTTGGCTCCATTGCAAAAGCTGCGACCGTGGGGAAAGTGGGCGGTATGGCGCTGCTGTATTTTGTGCTCATGAGCACCTTTGCGCTCGGTATTGGTCTAGTGGTTGGCAATATTATTGAGCCCGGCAGCGCCCTGCACTACGACCCAGCCACCACTAAATACACCCTCCCCAACAACAGCAGTGGGAGCCATGGCGGGGGAGATACCGTGAGCTTCCTGCTGGGCATTATCCCCACCTCCCTGCTTTCTGCACTGACAAACGACAACATTCTGCAGACCCTGTTTGTGGCTCTGCTGATGGGTTTTGCGCTGCAGAAAAATGGGCCCGGTCGGCCAGCCCATCCTAAAATTCCTCACCTACTGCCAAGCGCTGGTGTTCCGCCTGCTCATGATGATTATGTGGCTGGCACCGCTGGGGGCATTAGGCGCTATCGCAGCGGTTGTCGGGTCCACCGGGCTGCAAGCAATCTCGTCTATGTTCGTGCTCATGGCCGCCTTCTACATCACCTGCATCCTATTTGTTGTGGTGGTGTTGGGCAGCATCCTTAAACTGTTCGCAGGGGTGAACATTTTTAGCCTGCTGAAATATTTGGCGCGGGAATACCTGCTGATTTTCTCCACCTCCTCCTCCGAGGCGGCCTTGCCGCGGCTGATCGCTAAAATGGAGCACCTTGGCGTCTCAAAACCTGTAGTGGGTGTGGTTGTGCCCACCGGGTATTCCTTTAACCTGGACGGTACCGCTATCTACCTGACCATGAGCGCACTATTCGTGGCCGAGGCAATGGGTACCCCGCTGGCGCTGGGTGAACAGCTTTCTCTGTTGGTTTTCATGATTATTGCTTCAAAGGGCGCCGCTGGGGTCTCGGGTGCGGGTATCGCTACCCTGGCTGGTGGTTTGCAGTCGCACCGCCCTGACCTCGTGAACGGTGTGGGGCTGATTGTGGGTATTGACCGTTTCATGTCCGAGGCGCGCGCCGTTACGAACTTTACCGGCAACGCCGTGGCGACCGTGCTCATGGGTAAAGCCGTTAAAGAGATTGACATGGACAGGGTGCATTCCGTCCTAAAAGGCGAACTTCCCTTTGACGAGAACACCATGGGGGATGCCCTGCACGGCGACCAGTATGTGGATGATGCAGTGGCTCAGAAATCGCCAACCAAACAGATTCCCGTTGTGCCGCCCGAGAACATAAAGCCACGCACGCACATCGACTCTGGGCGGTAGCAGAGAGCTTGAACGCATCCGTTCAACCTCAACCGCCCCGTACCCCTGAGTTCCACCTCACGTTTAGGCTCTGGGATACGGGGCAAATACTGTAACCTTATAATCAACAGTAAATTTCGCACACGAAGGTGACATAGTTGACTGAAGCACCGGAACAAGAACTCGGGCCCACCGGCCGCCCCCTCCGCGAATACCCCGACCCCGCGCCCATACAACAACACGGTCCCGCGCGCATCATCTCGATGGTGAACCAGAAGGGTGGGGTGGGTAAGACCACCTCAACCATTAATCTTGGTGCGGCCCTTGCTGAATGCGGGCGTAAAGTTTTACTCGTGGATTTTGATCCGCAGGGCGCGCTCTCTGCGGGATTCGGCGCGAACCCGCACGAGCTGGACTTGACCGTCTATAACGTCATGATGGACCGCAAGGTAGACATTAAAGACGTCATCCAAGGCACCGGTGTTGAGAACGTAGACCTGCTCCCGGCGAATATTGACTTGTCCGCAGCTGAGGTGCTGCTGGTGAACGAGGTGGCTCGTGAGCAGGTGCTGGCATCTGCGCTCCGTAAAGTTCGCGACGAGTACGACGTAATCCTCATTGACTGCCAGCCTTCCCTGGGGCTGCTTACTGTGAATGCTCTCACCGCCTCTGACGGCGTGATTATTCCCCTCATCTGCGAGTTTTTCGCCCTGCGTGCTGTCGCGTTGCTGAACGACTCAATCCAGAAAGTGCAGGATAGGCTCAACCCCGACCTGGACATTGTTGGCGTACTTGCCACCATGTTTGATGCACGCACCACCCACTCCAAAGAGGTACTGGCCCGCATTATTGACGCATTCGGCGATAAGGTGTTCGACACCGTCATTAACGCACCGTTAAATTCCCGGATGCGACCGTCTCATTTGAGCCGATCCTGAACTACGCCACCAACCACCCAGGCGCACAGGCGTACCGGCAGGTGGCACGTGAGCTAATCTATAAGGGCGGCGCACCCTAGTCCCGGCCGGGCGCCCCAATACGTACGCGGATGCTGTAGCACGGTGCGGGACTGCACCGGGTACGGTGTCCGCGTTTTCATCGGGGTACCTGCGGACCGCTGTTGAGGCTGGGGCCGCCTGTCGCGGTGCCGTGTTGTTTAGCCTCCGCTGGACCCGGTAAAATATGTGACGTTAGGTTCGCCCCTGTAGTTACAGGTGGCGTGCACCTGCCCTAAGTATTTTGAAGCATCCAAGAATGGAGCATAGGTCACCCATGACCGAAACCGTCGCTGCCGAGAGGGTACCGACACCGACTGGGCCGAACAGCCCTACACCCCCGGTGCCAGGTGCCGGGTTCACTCTCACACTCACTAATTTTGAGGGCCCCTTTGATCTACTGCTGACCCTCATATCGCGCCGTAAACTCGATATTACAGATATCGCGCTCGCTGAAGTTACCGACGAGTTCATCGCCTACCTGCATGCCCTCTACGAATATGGCACCGCCGAGGCGCTGGATGAGGCGAGTGACTTTATGGTGACTGCCGCAACACTGCTTGAGTTAAAGGCTGCGCGTCTGCTGCCGCACCATAATGATCCGCTGCAACAGGATGTTGCGCTTTTTAGAGGCCCGTGACTTGCTGTTCGCACGGCTTCTGCAGTACCGCGCCTACCGTGAAGTTGCCGCTATTTTTGCTGCACGCTGGCAAGCAGAAAATCAGCGGTTTGCCCGCGCCGTGGCCTTAGAACCAGTTTTTGCGAAGGCACTTCCGGAGCTTGTGTTTGAGGAAGGGCCCGAGGAATTCGCACGTATCGCTGCGGCGGCGTTCGCACCTAAAACTCGTCCCGCTGAACCGGAGCCAGAGGTAATTGTTGAAGAACTCAACGAACACCTGCACGTTTCCACCACCACTATAGCCGCTGAGGAACGCACTATTTTAGATGCGCTCCTAGCGGGTGCGCCTGCGGTACGGTCGGTGCGGTTCAGCGAGCTTGTGCGCGGGGCCGGTGAGCTTGAGACGGCAGTAGTGCGTTTTTTGGCGTTACTGGAACTCTATAAAGAGGGGGCGGTGACCCTCAACCAGGACGCGCCTTTGGGAGAGATTTCGGTGAGCACAACCGCATTGTCCCGCGATTTTGTGCCCCACGACCCGGCCGACTCTACAATGGCAGGCAGCGATACTGTACCCGCCGCAGCGGCGCCTGAGCTGCAGGCACACCCTGGGAAGGGGAAAGCATGAACACTGGCGCCACCGGCGGTAACCGTTTTGAGGACGAATTTACTGAATCAGACCTGAGTATTGTGAACCTTGGATATTGGGACCCCGGATCCGATACGGAAATAGCGTCGGGCGCCGGGCAAGAAGGCACAGCGAGCGATGCTGACGCCCCAGAACCCAACAACACTGTGGAGACACCGCCCCAGAGCAAAGGGCTTACAGTATCTAGCCTCCCCGATAAGGACACAAACAAGACCCCATCAGGGCAGCGAGCGCCCCAGCACCCCAGCGGCCGAACCATGGGTGCTGCTGCTGTTGATGCTGAGGACGAGTTTTCCCGCGTGGAGCGTATACCGGGCGGGGTGAAAGCAGCGATTGAGGCTGTCTTAGCGGTCGCTGACGCCCCGGTGAGTGTGCGTGAGCTATCGGCTGCGCTGATCGTGAATGAGCGGGCGGTGGAGGCTGCCTTAGACGAACTGTACCGTGAATATAACGGGGACGAATCAGACTACGGTGATGATGGGCCTTCTCGGGAGCCGAGAGGTTTTGAACTGCGCCAGGTAGGGGGGCGGCTGGCGTTTGTACTCTCGTGCCGATTTCGCGCCTTGGGTGGCCCGGTTTGTGACCCGCAGCCAGAGCGCCACATTGAGCAAATCGGCGTTTGAGACGTTGGCTGTGATCGCGTATCAGCAGCCGGTTACCCGGGCTCGTGTTGCAGCGGTGCGCGGCGTGAATGCTGATGCCGCGGTGCGGCAGCTGGTGCACCGCCAGTTGGTGCGTGAGGCTGGTAAGGAAGAAGGTACAGGGGCGGCCCTGTATGAGACGACTGAGCTTCTGCTGGCGAAACTGGGGTTGGACTCGTTGGATGAGCTGCCGGAGCTTGCCCCGTTTTTGCCGGATGATACGGAGGCGGCACTTTTGGCAGATGATGCGTAGATACTTATAACGGGCTCCGCAGATGGGTAATGCGTGTAATACTTCAGGCCCAGGGGAGTGCTGCGGAACGTGCGGGCAGTGAGCCCGGGATATAACAGATAAATTGTAGAAAATACTGACAGGATATTAGGAAAACTGATGGCATACGGAAAGAATAATTCCCGCCCCGGACATACGGGCGGTTCCAAAGGCGTGGGCCCGCAAGGCGGTGGCCGCAAGGCTAAGGGGGGCGCCCCCAAAAACTCGAAGTATGGCGCCTCGCAGTCTGGCGCTTCCAGGGGCAAAGGCAAGGGGAAAGGTAAGTATTCTGAGCTACCTAAGCGTGAACGCCGGGCACCGGGCCGCCCGTACCGTTCGGGGGAGGCGTTTGCGCATGAGCGCGGCGAGTACCGGGCCAACAAATGGGCGGGGCCGCATCGCCCACGACGTCCGCGTGCTGCGCCAGTGGATCATTTCGATTTTTATGACGAGAACGGTGTGCGTCTGCAGAAGCTAATGGCCCAGGCCGGGGTGGCATCACGCCGTGTGTGTGAGCAGATGATCACCGAAGGGCGGGTCACTGTTAATGGTGAGGCCGTGACCGAGCTAGGGGTGCGTGTGAACCCTGCGGATGTTGTGGTTCAGGTGGATGGTATGACCGTGCAGACGAACGATAAGCTCGTGTACATGGCATTTAATAAGCCTGCCGGGGTTGTTTCAACAATGGAAGACCCCGATGGCCGCCCCTGCATTAAAGATTTTTTGCGGTCTTCAATGACGGAGCGGGTGTTCCATGTGGGTCGTTTGGATGTTGAGACTGAGGGGCTGCTGCTACTGACGAATGATGGTGAGCTGGCGAATCGGCTGACGCACCCCTCCTACGAGGTGCCTAAAACATACCTGGTGCAGGTGCGTGGCCCGGTTGAGTCGGGCGTGGGTGCGCAGCTGAAAAAGGGGGTGCGTCTTGAGGATGGCGTGTCTCGTGTTGATTCGTTTAAGCTGGTGGATTCGGCCCCGGGGCATGTGCTGATTGAGGTGAGTATCCATTCGGGGAAGAACCGTATTGTGCGCCGCCTGTTTGAGGCTGTGGGGTACCCGGTGGAGAAGCTGGTGCGTGTTGAGATGGGCCCGGTACGTATTGGGTCGCAGAAGCAGGGTACGGTGCGTAACCTGTCGAAGGTTGAGATCGGGCATCTACTGGCAAGCGTGGACATGTAATGGGTTCTCAGGATATTTCCCCGGTGCTTACCGGCCCGGTGCTGGTGATCGGCATGGGCTTGTTGGGGGCATCTATCGGGTTGGGCTTGCGTGCCGCAGGAGTGCCGGTGTACTTGCAGGATATTTCGCCTACCGTGGAGGCGGTCGCTGAGGATATTGGTGCGGGTACCCGTTGGTCCTCTCTTGGGGAAGCCAAACGTGCCTCGTGCGCGCCGCAGCTGGTGCTGGTGGCGGCCCCGCCGGACGTGGCTGGTGACCTGTGCGTGCAGGCACTCAATACATATGCGCCGCACGGGGATTACCCGGGGGCCACCGTCACTGATATTGCTTCGGTGAAGTCTTTGCCGCTGCGGCAGGTGCTTGAGTCGGGGGCTGATGCTTCACGTTATGTGGGGTCGCACCCGATGGCGGGGCGGGAGAAGTCCGGTCCGGTTGCTGCACGCGGAGAGCTGTTTCAGGCCCGACCCTGGATTATTTGTGAGCATGAGGCTGCCCGCACTGAGTGCGTGAAACTGGTGCGGGCTTTAGCGGTTGAGCTGGGGGCTATTGTGACCGCCTTGAGTGCGTCTGAGCATGATGAGACGGTGGCGCTCATCTCGCATGTGCCGCAGGCGGTGAGTTCTTTACTTGCCACCCGCCTGCAGCACACACCGTTATATGCGCTGTCGCTGGCGGGGCAGGGCCTGCGTGATACGGTGCGTATCGCGGGGAGTGACCCGCGTCTGTGGGTGCAGATTTTTCGCGGCGAATGCGGAGCCTATGGTGCGTACACTCTATGGTATGCGGCAGGATCTGGACCGTCTGATTGCTACACTTGAGAACCCTACCGCCCCCGGCGCTCGCCTGGATTTGGCGCAGCTCATGAGTGAGGGGAACGCGGGGGTGGCTCGCATCCCCGGTAAACATGGTACGGTGCCGACCGCATTTGCCACGCTCACGGTGTTGGTGGATGATACCCCTGGGTCTTTGGCGCGGCTGCTGGCCGATATTGGTGAGCTGGGTGTGAATGTGGAAGATCTGCGTCTGGAACATTCAACCGGGGCAGATGTAGGCATGGCCGAGTTGTCGGTGAGCCCCGCTAAACATGATGGGCTGGTGACCGGACTGACCGAGCGGGGCTGGAAGGTCGTCACCTAGTGGGTGGGGCGTCCCAATGTTTGCGGGGAGGAATAAACGCCCCAATCCCGTATGCTAAAAGCAGGTAAGTACCTGCGCATCACCATATGAAAGCGAATAAGCATGCATGAGAAACCTAAGTTAACGATTGCTATTGATGGCCCTTCCGGGTCTGGAAAGTCTTCAGTCTCAAAAGAGGTGGCGCGTCATTTTGGGCTGGCGTATCTTGACACCGGCGCCATGTACCGTGCGGCAACCTGGTATGTGCTGGAGCGGGGGATTGACCTGGCTGACGCTGAGGCTATCTCCCGGGCGGTGGTTGAGATGCCGTTGGTGTTTGGCACCAATATTAAGGAAGAAGAGATCCTGATTGGCTCTACCGATGTGCGTGAGCAGATCCGCTCTGAGCGGGTTTCGGCGGCGGTCTCAGCTGTGGCGTCCGTCCCGGCGGTACGTGAGCACCTGATCGGGTTGCAGAGATGGGCCATTGGGCACGCCGTGAACGGTATTGTCGCCGAGGGGCGTGATATTACCACTGTGGTGGCCCCGGACGCGGATGCGCGTATCTTGCTGACTGCTTCGGAAGAGGTGCGTATGGCCCGCCGCGGCCTGGAAAATACTGAGAAGTCGGGCTCTGCGGGCGATTTGACGCAGCAGATCTCTGAGCGTGACGCCAAAGACTCGAAGGTTAATAATTTTATGCAGGCCGCAGCTGGTGTTGAGCTGATTGATAGCTCCGAACTGGACTTTAACGCCACCGTTTCGGCTGTGATTAATGCGGTAAACGCGCAGGTGAAAGCAAAACGCGGGGGATAACCCACGCAGCAGTACGTAATGTGCGAACAGCCTGGCTCCCAGGCTCCTAGTGGGACCCTTATGGGAAGTGGTTCGGGTGTTTGCAGTGTAGAAAGGGGACGCGCATGGCTGAGAACGATGCTATCCGCGATGACTACGAAGACAAATATTTAGGCGGCGGTGAGGATGATGTCACCGAGCGTCTAGCTGATATTGACGATGAGACCGCCGAGGCACGTGCACAGGCTCTTCTGGAGGGGCTTGAGGACTATGATCTTGATGAGGAAGATCGTGCGCTCTTGGGTGCCTGGGGTTTTGAGCTTGACGAGGAAGAAGAACAGCTTGCTGACCCGGTGGTAGCGATCGTGGGGCGCCCCAATGTGGGGAAGTCCACGATTATTAACCGTATTTTGGGTCGGCGTGAGGCCGTGGTGGAGGATAAGCCGGGGGTGACCCGCGACCGTGTCTCCTATAAAGCTGAATGGTTGGACAAACGTTTCACCCTTGTTGATACTGGCGGCTGGGAATCTGATGCACGCGGTATTGACGCCCAGGTGGCGGATCAGGCGGAAATCGCGGTTGAGCAGGCCGACGTTGTTATTCTTGTGGTGGACGCGCGCGTGGGTATTACCGCCTCGGATGAGCAGATTGTGCGCATGCTCCGGCGCGTGAAGAAACCCATTATCCTGATGGCCAATAAGATTGATGACGCTCACCTGGAACCGGAGATTTATAACCTGTGGTCGCTGGGAATGGGGCAGCCTTTTCCCGGTTTCGGGTTTGCACGGTCGTGGCCTTGCGGATGCCCTTGACGAACTTCTAGAGGTCATGCCCGAGCACTCCCAGTATGCGCAGCCGGATGCGCTGGGTGGGCCGCGCCGTGTGGCGCTGATTGGTCGCCCCAACGTGGGTAAATCCTCGCTGCTGAATAAGTTGGCTGGTTCTGAACGTGCGGTTGTGAATGACCTTGCGGGTACTACGCGTGACCCTATTGATGAGGTTATTGAGCTGGGCGGTTACCCGTGGCGGTTTATTGATACGGCGGGTATTCGCCGCCGCCAGCATATGGCGAAGGGGGCAGAGTTTTATTCTTCGCTTCGCACTCAGACAGCTCTGGAACGCTCCGAGGTCGCGGTTGTACTTCTGGACGTGTCTGAGCCGCTGAGTGAGCAGGACGTGCGTATTATTCAGACCGCTATCGATTCCGGTCGTGCAATGGTGCTGGCTTTCAACAAGTGGGACACCCTTGATGAGGAACGCCGCGAGATGCTCGAACGTGAAATTGACCGCGACCTGGCGCACGTGAAGTGGGCTCCGCGCGTGAATATTTCGGCGAAAACCGGCTGGCATAAAGATAAACTGGTGCCCGCCCTGGAACGCTCGCTGGAGTCCTGGGATTCGCGTATCCCAACGGGGCGGCTGAACGCTTTCTTAGGGGAGCTGGCTGCGGCGCATCCTCATCCTTTGCGTGGTGGTAAGCAGCCGCGTATTCTTTTCGGCACGCAGGTGTCGTCGCGCCCGCCGAAGTTTGTGCTTTTCACAACCGGGTTCTTAGACCCGGGGTATCGGCGTTTTATTACGCGCCGCCTGCGTGAAACTTTCGAGTTCACGGGCACGCCGATCGAAATTTCGATGCGCGTGCGTGAACGCCGCTCCTTGGGGGAACGTCAGGGCGGTAAGACGAAGAAGAAGGGGAAGAGCACCCGCAAACGGTAGTCCCCTGCCCCGTGGCGTACTGGGTGCCTTGTGGTGGTCTCGAAGAAGCCGCTGCGAGGCGCCCGTGCTGGCATGGTGACCCCTTATGTGAGCAGCTGAGAACGGTAGCGCAAAAATTTCTGTTCCTTAGTCTGTGCCAAGTTGCACGGGGTAAAAACCTGGGGTATAGTTTATCGAGTGTTCAGGGGAGGGTTCCCCGGAATCATCGGGTTGTGGCGCAGCTTGGTAGCGCACTTGACTGGGGTCAAGGGGTCGCAGGTTCAAATCCTGTCAACCCGACGCAGAAAACGCTCTAATCGGTAGAACTATCGGTTGGGGCGTTTTGTTGTATCTGGTATTGTGCATCATAAGTTACTGGTTTTGGCGGTTGACACAATGTACGTGACCGCAGGCTAGCTATGACCGGAAGGCAGCGGTGCAGAATGCAGAAACTGTATAAGTTACTCGCCATGGTTGATGATGCCCTGATCGCCCCGGGTGCAACGAATACTGAACGCTTACTGGGTTACGGAGCCGGTGTTTGCGGTGCTATTTGCGGGAACAACCGGTGCGCTGCAGGGCATTTCAGGCTTCGGGATTGTCCTGCTGATTGTGGGCGGCTTCGACCTTTTCGGGGGAGCAGTTGTGAACGCAACCCCAGCGTGTTCACGGCGTTTCCACACGGGGAAACGATCCCGCGGGTCTGCTTTGGGGTTTATTGCCGGGCATATTCATACGCTGGTGTTAGCGGCCGTGCTGCCCACTGTAATGCCGTGGGCAACAGCCATTGTCGCCTATGCGGGTGTTCTACTGGCCGCAGCGCTTATCGTCTCTGTCCGCAGTCAGTACCGACCGCCGGTAGCGTTTGGGCTTGCCGTCGTCCTCATCGCTATCTGCCTCGCGATACAGCCGCTAAGCCCCGCCGCAGTATGGGTAATCCCCGTCTTGGTTATTAAGCTGCTGCTCTCACATCTTTTACCGCACCCAACCAACGAGCTATAAGCACAAGGCGCAGAAGAGCCCTAGCAATAACAGAAAATTTCACTCTAATAACAGGCAGCGACTTTAGCAGCCTCACGTGAGCGAATGCCGCTTATGCCTTCATCGTTGTCTCGCCGGCGGCACCGCGTAATGGTGAGTTAGCTGCCGCCGCTGGTAATAACAGCATCGCGGCCAATCCACTCAGCATCGAGGGCGGCACGGTACATAAAATGGCCCACATCGGCGCGGCTCACCTTTAGTACCGCGGAATTCATGGAAATATTCTCTCCCACACGGTAAGTGTCGGTGGCTGGGCCGTTTGTTAGAGCGGTAGGGTACACGATGGTGTAGTCCAAGTCGCTGGCGCGGAGCAGCTTTTCTGCCTCAGCCTTATTCGCATAAATATTGCGCAGTATTGTCTTATACACCGCTTTCTGGCTGAAGGTGGCCGAATCGTAGGTGTGCGCAACACCGAAAGACGATAACCACACCAGGCGGTGAACACCGGTGGCAGATGCCGCCTGCAGAATCGCCAAGATGGCGTCCGTAAAAAGGTTCTCCGCCCGCAGGGCTTTACCACGGCCTAGAGCGGAGATGATGACGTCCTGCCCGTCCATGGCTTTCGTTAGGTCCTCAGCTGAGGTGGCATCACCGCGAACAACCTTCACCTGCTGCCCGAACTGTTCCAGCGTTTCGGGGTGCCGGGCTAAGGCGGTGACGGTATCCCCATGTTCCAGGGCTTGCTGAAGCACTTGTTGTCCAGTGGGGCCGCTGGCTCCAAGTAAAAGGATATTCATCATTATTCCTCCCAGGCGGTATAGGCGCGCTCTGACAACATCTGCGAGTTTACTTAACAATGGTAGTAAAGTTCATGTAGAAGATAAATGTTTTTAGGCGCACGGAATCTGCCCCCAAGTAATAGCCCCTAAAGGCCGTTGATCTGTCTGGATATCCAACATGTTGAGGCGGTTAGCCAAATAATAACGCGGAGCGCAGTGAAATCTTCAGGTTGTGATGCAACTATGATGTTTCAGTCTTTAGGTGGGGATATTTGCGAACAAGTTGTCATGAAGTGGTACATTCATAAGTGGGACGGGGAACACATAAGCCACCGTAACCATCTGGCAGGCAGGTTTAGCGTTTTCTCCGTTTGAAAACACATCAATATGCTGCCGCCAAACCCACAGAAACGCAATACTACCGGTAAGGCGCTCGCTGAGGGAACGACGGCACAGCCCGCATAGAACCACTGCGGGCGCACTGCCGGAAGGACACACCCTCATGTGGCAACAGGTATACGACCCGTTACATTCCACCGTGCTATCAGCCCTCGTTGCGGCCATACCCATTATTTTCTTCCTACTGGGTCTTACCGTACTTAAACTTAGCGGCATTAAAGCGGCAGTCATTGCCCTGGTTCTAGCTCTGGGCATCGGAATCCTCGTCTTCGGGCTGCCAGCAGGTGCCGGGGCGGGTTCGATCCTTTACGGTTTCTTAGCTGGCATGTGGCCTATTGGGTGGATTGTGCTCATGGCCGTGTGGCTCTACCGCATTAGCGTGCGCGCCGGGAACTTCGACATCGTCCGTTCCTCCATCTCAGCTATCTCAACAGACCAGCGCATCCAGATGCTGCTGATTGCGTTTTGCTTCGGTGGGTTCTTGGAAGGGGCCGCCGGGTTCGGTATTCCCATCGCCATCTGCGCCGCGCTGCTGGTGAGCCTGGGGTTCAACCCGCTCAAAGCCTCCATGCTGGCGTTGGTTGCAAACGTTGCCTCCGGGGCGTACGGGGCCATCGGTATTCCTGTCAGCACCGGTGCCGAGAAAGGCAGTATTCCACTTGCTGAACTATCAGCAGATATGATCCCTGTGCTGCAGATTTTTGCGCTTCTTACCCCTGTGCTCCTTGTGGTAATCCAAGACGGGCTGCGCGGTTTACGCGAAACAGGTCTGGTAGCACTCATTGTTGGCGCCGTGTACTCTGGTGGACAGTCGCTACTGCTACAGGTGCTGGGCAACCCCGAACTGGTCGATGTGATCCCGCCGCTGCTGGCGCTTGTAGCGCTCGCACTAATAATGCGTGTGTGGCAGCCCAAAAATACTTACCGTGAGCCTACCGCTCCCACACTCGAAGAGGTGCAAGAGCAGGGGGCAGTTAAGCACACCGCCGGGGAGATCCTAAACGCCTGGAGCCCGTTCGTATACCTCTCCGTCGTTATTCTCTTGTGGTCCACCGTCCTCAAGCCGGTATTTGTTAAAGCCACCAAACCGGGGGAGAGCGACGGGCTGCTAGGATTCACCAATATCCCTGTTAATATTCCCGGTGTGCACAAAGCAATAGCGCAGGCAGCCCCTATCGTTCATGAACCCACCCCAGTGAAGGCTGTGTTTACCTGGAATATTTTGGGGGCATCCGGCACCGCGATTCTGGTGGCCGTCGTTATTACCGTGCTGTTCTCCAAGATCAGTTGGAAGGCCGCGTTCGAAGAACTCGGCGGCACCTGGAAACAGCTGCAAACTCCCATCATTATGATTTGCTTGGTCATGTCCTTAGCGAATGTGATGAACTACGCCGGAATGATCTCTTCCATCGCGCTGGCGGTGGCGGCCGCAGGTGCCGTGTTCCCGCTCCTATCACCCATTATTGGCTGGATTGGTGTGTTCGTGACCGGCTCCGTGGTGAACAACAACATCCTCTTCGCCGGTCTGCAATCAACCACCGCACACCAGATCGGTGTGAACCCCACTCTGTTGGTGGCTGCCAACACCTCTGGTGGTGTGATGGCAAAAATTGTTTCGCCCCAGTCAATTGCTATCGCTGCGGCCGCAGTGAACAGCGCCGGGCAGGAATCGAAGATTACCTCCATGTCCATTAAATACAGTGCAGGGCTGCTGATCGTTCTGTGCGTGTGGGTGTACCTACTCTCACTGGTGATGACGCACTAATCACCTCGGGCGGCTTCAACTCACATACCGCCATAGCATCCACTACAACTGGCGGGTTCCGCAACGGAAATAACCGAGCGGAACCCGCCTGATTCATGTGTCTACACCGCAAGTCAGTGCCGCCTCATATGAGTCACTCCCCGCACTCATGGTACTTTTGAAAAGAAAAGGTTGTGTGTACCCTTATTAGTCTCACATGTCCACGTCTCACTACAGCAATGGGTACAGAGCGGGAATAACACCGGTACACACCACCGTTATATACACACAAATACAGATAAAACGCACGATGCCGCCCACACACCTGCCACACCAGTAGCAGGAACCGTGGCGGCATCACATCGTGAAATACCGAGCGGGAGCACACACAGCACCGCCGGGAAGGACTAAAAACTTATGTGGCAACAGGTCTATGACCCACTCCACTCGACTGTGCTTTCGGCACTGGTCGCGGCGGCGCCCATCATCCTTTTCCTACTGAGCCTTACCGTTTTCAAACTCACCGGCATTAAATCCGCGCTCCTCTCGTTGGCGGCTGCGTTGGGTATTGGGATCTTCGTGTTTGGCCTGCCTGCCAGCGCCGGGGCGGGTTCGATCCTTTACGGTTTCTTGGCTGGCATGTGGCCTATTGGGTGGATTGTGCTCATGGCTGTGTGGCTGTACCGCATTAGCGTGCGCGCCGGGAATTTCGATATTGTGCGCTCATCGGTGTCGGCAATATCCACCGACCAGCGCATTCAGATGCTGCTGATTGCGTTTTGCTTTGGCGGGTTCTTGGAAGGGGCTGCTGGGTTTGGTATTCCCATTTGCCATTGCGGCGGCATTACTGGTGAACCTGGGCTTCAACCCGCTCAAAGCCTCCATGTTCGCACTTATCGCTAACGCCGCCTCAGGGGCTTATGGCGCTATTGGTATCCCGGTCACTACTGCCGCCAACTACGGAAACATTGATCTAGCAGGTCTATCCATAGATATTGTTCTGGTACTGCAGATTTTCTCAATGCTTATCCCCGTACTCATGGTCGCCATTCAAGACGGGGTGCGTGGTGTGCGTGAAGTTGGGCCTGTTGCCTTGCTTATTGGTGCAGTGTTTTCTGGCGGGCAGTCAGCGATTCTATTCTTCCTCGGCAGCCCCGAGCTGGTGGATATTATTCCGCCGCTGCTGGCGCTTGTGGTACTTGCGTTAATGATGCGTGTGTGGCAACCCAAAAATATTTACCGTGAGCCTACCGCTCCCACCCTCGAAGAGGTGCAAGAGCAGGGGGCAGTTAAGCATACTGCCGGGGAGATCCTGAACGCCTGGAGTCCGTTCGTGTACTTATCCGTTGCCATCCTGCTGTGGTCTACCGCCCTCAAACCGGTATTTGCTAAGGCTGTTAAACCGGGGGATAGCGACGGGCTATTGGGGTTCTCCACCATCCTGTTTAACATCCCCGGCGTGCATGGGGCAATTGAGCAGGCTGCCCCTATCGTCACTAGACCCACCCCTGTGAAGGCTGTGTTTACCTGGGAATATTTTGGGGGCCTCCGGCACCGCGATTCTAGTGGCGGTACTGGTGACCGTGCTGTTCTCCAAGATTAGTTGGAAGGCCGCGTTTGAGGAGCTTAGCGGCACCTGGAAACAGTTATGGCTTCCTATCCTCATGATCTGCTTGGTGATGTCCCTAGCGAATGTGATGAACTACGCCGGGATGATTTCCTCTATCGCACTTGCGGCCTCAGCTGCGGGCGCGTTCTTCCCGCTTATTTCGCCAGTAATCGGCTGGATTGGTGTGTTCGTGACCGGATCAGTAACAAACAATAACGTGCTGTTCGCCGGTTGCAGTCTGCGACCGCGCATCAGATTAATGTGAATCCCACTCTGCTGGTAGCCTCGAACACTGCGGGCGGTGTGATGGGTAAGATCGTTTCACCTCAATCGATTGCTATTGCTGCGGCTGCTGTGAATAGTGCCGGGCAGGAATCGAAGATTACCTCCATGTCTATTAAATACAGTGCTATTCTGCTGGTTTTGGTATGCGTGTGGGTGTACCTACTCTCACTGGTGATGGCCCGCTAAAGAGCTCCTTGCTCTTCGTCCAATACCCGTTGTCCGGCTCATCGGTACAGCGAGAAACCGAACAGGCACGTGGTGAGGCGAAGTATGTGCGTTATAAGTTACGGGCATGTATCTTCACTGGTCTGAGGGAGTAAAATTGTTCCTGTTTACCGATTGACACTACAGCAAGGAGAAGAACTTTATGCCAGCTATGCTGACCGTAGTCACTGTGTTCGCGTTTGTGGCAATTGCCATTCACGTGTATATCTGGATTCTTGAATCGTTTCTGTGGACCAAGCCAAAAGGCCGTGAAGTGTTCAACATGAGTGAGGAATTCGCGGAGTCTACAAAAGATATGGCGGCAAACCAGGGACTGTATAACCTGATACTGGCTTGGGTTGCTGCCACCGGCCTGCTCGCTTTCTGGTTTGGTGGGCTCCCGCAGGTGGGTATCGCCCTCATGTTTGCTGGTTTGGGGTCGATGGCTGTAGCTGGTATTTACCTGTTTCTCACCTCAAAAGACAAGCGTAAGCCCGCGCTCATCCAATTTACCCCGCCGCTGCTGGCGCTGATCTTCCTGCTGGTGGTGATCTAGCCTCAGAGGTTTTTTAACAGGATGCACCCGCACCCGCGTATTGTAATGCGCCGGTGCGGGTGCATCTTACTGTTTACGTCATTCTATTGTGTTGTGGTGTTTTCTGAGAAAAGTGCGAGGCGCCCGGTAGGGGAGGTAACATAACCCTAAAATGAGAGGGGTTAGTGCCTCGGGGGAGGGCAGGAGCCTGCCGTTTTCGTCGAAAAGCCCCATGACGCCCCTGCGATGAGAATCCAGCAGGTGCGCATCCACCATACCGATAGCGCACATGAGCGCGTAACAGCTGGTGGGCCCTAAAAATTTTCCGCCCAGTTTCTTAAAAGCCTTCGCCATAGCAGCGGACACGTCGTCCTGGGCGGGGACCTCGCTGAGTTCACGCGGGGTAATGGTGCGTTCGGGGAGGAAAGACCAAATGAAGGCTGGCAGCCCAGGCTCAACCCACTGACCATTTGGCAGATAAAAGCCAGCCAGCGAGGTGTCCCCAGCAGCCGCACGGTCACGCAGTTCGATGGTTAATAGCGCGTTAGAAATAGTAGCCTGTATTTTCAGGCGGTTGCGGATAATGCGCTCATCCTGCAACAGTCGTTCCACATCGTCGTTAGTGAACTTTACCAGAGCGTCTGGGACGAAATTTGCGAACAGTTCACGGAACGCCGGGCGCTTCACAAGAACCGTGTACCACGAGAGACCCGACTGGAAGCCTTCAAGGCAGACCCGTTCAAGCATTCCGCGTTCATCGGTAACGGGCACACCCCACTCGGTATCATAGTAGTCACGTTCCAGATCGTTACGAACCCACGCGGGGTAATTCTCACGGGGCGCTTTATCCCCGGTGCCTATAGCCATGACTCTCCCCATCATCGAAAGTATCTATTGGAACGGCGCGTAGTTCTCAAATATACCAGTCTTTATCGGAAAAATATGGTGGAAAATTGGTGGGCATAACACTAAAACAACCGCCCGCTACGTATATCTTTAGGCTCTTCACGATCCAATAACCAACGTTTACGGTCAAGGCCTCCAGCGTATCCGGTGAGCTTCCCACCCGCACCGAGCACCCGGTGGCAAGGAATAATGATCGCGATTTTATTATGACCAACTGCCTGCCCAACAGCCTGGGCGGGCGCACCAGGGCCAACCATCCGCGAGATTTCACCGTAGGTAACCGTGTACCCGTACGGAACTGTTTTGAGATAGTCCCACACAGCCAGCTGAAAATCGGTGCCGTCGGGATCCAGCGGTACCTCAAAATCTGTGCGCCGACCCCTAAAATATTCGTCAAGTTCCCGCTCCGTTTGAGCGAGGATACGCGCCGGGGCCACATAGATGTGTTCGCCACTGCGTTCGGCATCGGCACCCTATTGCCTGAGCCACCTCGTCGGCCTCAGCGACTAGACCAGCGGGGTCGGTGATACGTTCGCCCAGCTCATGGGGGAGCGGAAAATGGGCTTGCTCTTCATACCAAATGCCGGTCAGGGCGTTATCACTGGCCGCCACATACAGACGTCCCACTGGGCTGTTGATAATACTATGCCAACGCGGCGGGTACTGCCCCTGAAAGGCCCTCGGTTTGACGCTCATGGTCGCTCCCTGATCGTGAGGTTACTGCGAACCCGCCTATAACAGGGGGAGAGCGCTATGGCGTGCCCGCATCATAATTAACCATCATATCGGTTAGCAGAAGATCTGGTTGAGGCGATTGCATAACCGATAGCGGGGGAATAAGGGGCAAACAGGTGATAAAACATACGCGCTGTGTAGCGTTTCTTACCGTTATGTTTCCTGCGGTTAGCGTATCGGTATTCTCAATCAAGCGATACCTTGAACGTATCGACCCTGCCCCGCGACAGGCAAAACCTGGGAGTATGATTTGAAAGTCTTCAGGGGCCAACTGGCAGAGTTCAGAGGGTGCGGTATGCGGCTAAAATATTGTCTAATCACAGACAAACGTCGGGCGGCATCACCACGCCCGCGCGCGGTAAATTTCAGCAAGGACGCCCTATGACTACGAATATGAATACTCAACAGCCCGACGACGAACTACAGCACTGGCGTTCCTCAGTGCAGGACTACATGAGCCGTAATGATGACATTAACCTGTATATCGCTGCGCAGAACCTGAACCGACTAGCCCCCGCCGATCCGCTCGGGCTGTTCGGTCTTGCCAAGGCCCAGCGGCACAGAGGGGAGCTTGAGCCCGCCTACTTTAACATCACCCAGGCGCGCCAGCGCTCCGCAGAACCCGTTGAGGGGATGCTCCTGTTGGAGGCACAGCTCGCCCAGCAGCTCAACCAACATGCTGTCGCCGCAGACCGGTACGCTGAGCTCATTGCTCTTAATCCTCTTGAACCTGGTTACGTCACAGCCCGCGCCGACGCACTCAGGCTCAGCGGCCACACCGAAGAAGCCGATAAAGAACCCGCAAAGGTCGCGATTTCTTTCAATACGACCAGGCCCTACACGACTCAGGAGTTGCAGCCGCCGTAGCAACCGCAGAAAAAGACGCTATTAATATTAACCAGAAACCCGCATACCTTACCGCCGAGGCCGCGAAAAACGCCCTAGAAATACTGCGTAAACCCGAGCCGCTTGAAAGCGTCAGAACTGCCTCAGCCCACCTGCGGGAACGCTACGAGAACCTTCAAACCGCCGCAGAATATGCGCTCAAGAGGCACTTCGTTTGGCGCGAATGGTGGCAGATGATCATTATCGGCCTGTTCCTGCTCTTCCTCATTCCTTTCGAATATGGTGTGCTGCATGGGGCAGTGGCAGGTATCCTGAAAACCCCGACCTTTACAGAGATCTTCGGAACGGTATTTGCAGTACTCGTGCTGCTGGGTATCCCGCTACTGCTGGGGTTTATTTTCTTCTTCCCTAAAGGCTATAAGATTAGCCGCTCAAAAGCCCGTAAGGCGGGGGTTCTCCTACCGCGGTAAAACTGTGCTCTGCGGTGTGACTCCTGACTATGCGGTGGGCTGGGTATCTCAGTCGTACGTTGGTAAAACACCCTGTAGGCCGGACACTCCCTCAAACTGTTTATTCTGTGTTTATTGGAAACCACAACATAACGCAGCAGGTGCCTGAGCTATTAGCTCGGGCACCTGCTAGTTGGCATAGCCAATGGTCACACCTCATCTACGGTGTGTATCTGCATTTTATGCTGTCGGCACGTCCTCATCCACCCAGTCGAGGGTGCGTGCCACAGCCTTCTTCCAGAGGCGGTACTGGCGGTCTACTTCGGACTGTTCCATGGCAGGTAGCCACCGCTTATCCTCAGCCCAGTTTTCGACGACGTCTTTCTCGCCGTCCCAGAAACCGACCGCAATACCGGCTGCGTAGGCGGCCCCCAACGCGGTAGTCTCAATAACCTTCGGGCGGATCACCGGGACCCCCAGAATATCTGCCTGGAACTGCATCAGGAACTCGTTCGCGGTCATACCGCCATCCACACGCAGCTCAGAAAGCTTCACACCGGAATCGGCGTTCATCGCATCCAACACCTCGCGGGTCTGGAAAGCGGTTGCCTCCAGTGCCGCGCGCACAATGTGCGCCTTGTTCACGTAGCGGGTCAAGCCCACAATCACGCCGCGCGCATCGGAACGCCAGTGCGGTGCAAACAGGCCTGAGAACGCAGGAACCACATAGCAGCCACCCGAATCCTCAACGGAAGTCGCCAGCGCCTCAGACTCAGAGGCGTTGGTGAGCATGCCCAGGTTATCGCGGAGCCACTGAATCAGCGAACCGCTCATCGCAACCGAGCCCTCTAGCGCGTAGATGGGGTCAGCGTCACCAATCTTGTATGCCACGGTCGTCAGAAGGCCGTTATCTGAGAACACTGGCTCATTTCCGGTGTTCATCAGCATGAAGTTACCGGTACCGTAGGTGTTCTTCGCCATGCCCTTCTCAAAGCATGCCTGCCCGAAGGTTGCAGCCTGCTGATCGCCCAGGATACCGGCAATGGGTGTGCCGCGCATCAGGCCGGTCGGGCGCCCATAACCGTAGATCTCAGAAGAGGACTTAATCTCGGGGAGCATGCTCATGGGAATACCCATATCGGCAGCGATCTGCGGATCCCACTCAAGGGTACGAATGTTCATGAGCAGAGTGCGGGATGCATTCGTAACGTCGGTCACATGCACGCCGCCATTAACACCGCCGGTCAGGTTCCACACCACCCAGCTGTCGGTGTTGCCGAAAAGCAGATCACCGCGTTCAGCACGCTCACGGGCGCCGGGAACATTATCGAGAATCCACTTAATCTTGGGTCCTGAGAAGTAGGTTGAAAGATTCAAGCCCACAACATCGTGGTACTTGCCCACACCGTCATCACCAGCGAGCTCATCAACAACTTCTTGGGTGCGGGTGTCCTGCCAAACAATTGCGTTATAGACCGGCTCACCAGTGTTCTTATCCCACACCACCGTGGTCTCACGCTGATTGGTGATGCCCACTGCGGCAATCTCGTGATGGTTTACCTCACCGTTTGCCATCGCCATTGCAGTGGCTTTACGCACGTTATCCCAAATCTCAACGGGGTTGTGTTCAACCCAACCTGCCTTGGGGAAAATCTGCTCGTGCTCAAGCTGACCCACAGAAACGATCTTGCCCGCCTTATCGAAAGGATAGCCCGGGAGCTGGTGGTGCCCTGGTCGATAGACATAATGTACTTGCGCTCAACATTCAGGGTGGCGCTGTGTAGGGGGTTAGTCATAGTGATTTCCTCACTGTTGTGGGAGACAGGCGGCCTGAAATACGCCAAACCTGTTATCTGACACGGAATAAAACTTTTAGGAGTAGAAACGGCAGAGGATACGCCGCCCGTCTCTTACATAACGGTACCGGGCGGCGTATCACGCCTTAACAATTAGAGCGCCAACAGCGCCGGAACAATCAGGCCAGCGAGCACACCACCGATGGTGGGGCCAAGCACCGGCACCCAGGAGTACGACCAGTTAGAGCCGCCCTTGCCGCGGATCGGAAGCACAAAGTGAGCGAAACGCGGGGCCAAGTCACGTGCCGGGTTAATGGCATACCCGGTTGCACCACCAAGGCTCATACCAATCACAACCACCACTAGGGCCACACCCAGCGGGCCAATCTGTGCAGGGGTCTTGCCCGAGGCAATAATCCAACCTACCAGCACGAACGTACCGAGGATCTCCGTCACCAGATTCCAGCCGTATGACTTAATAGCGGGGCCGGTTGCGAAGATACCTAGGCGGTCGCCTTCCTCCTCATCAAAATGTTTTTTGTACGCGAGGAAAGCCGCCACAGCACCGAAGAACCCGCCGAGCATCTGCCCGGCAATATAGATCGCAATATTAGCAGCCGAAGCGGGTACATTCTCGGCAAGGTCACGCCCGGCCGAGGCCAGCCCGAGAGTCACAGCGGGGTTGAGATGGGCGCCCGAAGGGAAAGACAGGTACACGGCGGTGAACACTGCAAGACCCCAGCCGAAGGTAATAACAACCCAGCCAGCGTTCTTAGCATATGACTTGGGTAGGTTGACTGCGGCGCACACACCAGCACCGAGCAGAATCAGGATGAATGTCCCGAAAAATTCAGAGACAAACAGGCCTAACGTGTTGGCCTTACCGGCGGTATCCGCAAGGGCGCTACCGCCATCTGCGAGAAGCGTGCCGACGGCGGCAGCTAGAGGAATTGACATAATTGTCCTTTCAGCACTGCATTGTGAACTTCACATAACTATACGGGCAGCTAAAAACCTGCGGCAGTTAGCTGTGGTGCACATTGAGTGTGCGGCGGGGAGCCACAGGCTCAACGGCCTCAATCTTAGCGGATGCTTCGGCGTCGGTCGAGGCTGTCTCTGCCTGACGAATAGCCGCTACACGGGCCGCGTAGAGATCGAATTCTTTTTGGGCTTGTTCCGGCGACCAACCGAGTTCGGAACGCATAATCTCAAGAATCTCGGGGGCTGCAGCCAACCCGCGATCACGCTGTTCAAGGTCAAGACGCACGCGGCGAACCAGTACATCCTCCAGGTGCAGGGCACCTTCGTAGCGAACAGCGAATACAACGTCGGCCCGCAGGAACTGCGGTGCGTGTTTAAGAGGCGCACCAAGGTCCGGATCAGCATCAATAAGCGCCCCTAGATCCTCAATCTGCGCGCCATAGCGTTCCAGCAGATGGGTAATACGGTCTTCACCCCAACCATAGCGTTGTGCGTAACGGCCACGGCCCGCCTCAATAGCGCGATACCCATCAGCACCCACCAGTGCGATCGTCTCCGTTACCGATGGACGTTCCTGCGCATGATCACCGAGTGCAAAATCAACCGCATCCGCCGCCATTACGCGGTAGGGTAGTCAGCTTGCCGCCAGCAATGGCGCTCATGCCGGGGCAACCTCTGTGACAGTGTGTTCACGAGACACCTTGGTGGATTGAGCACCATCACCCTAACCTTCGGCTGCAAGAGGGGACGCAGCCCCGAGTAGGTGCCGATGATGTCATCATGGGTCAACGGGTTAGCAATCAGCTTGTTCGCCTGCTCCAGCACGTAATCAATATCTTGACGTGTTGCTACGGGGCGCTCGCGGTCTTCAGTGTACGGGGTGTCGGTCGTGCCAATAATCCAGTAGCGCTGCCACGGGATAATGAAAAGTACCGATTTTTCGGTCTTCGTAAAAATACCGCTAGTAGCCTGAACGCGATCACGCGGCACGACAATGTGAATACCCTTAGACGCGAGTACCTCAAGGCCGGCATCCGGGTTCGCCAGAGATTCGGACTCTTCGGTCCAGACTCCGGTGGCATTAATAATGTGCTTGGCTTTGACCGTGAGCTCCTGCCCGCTTTCCAGATCGGCCAGCCGCGCGCCCACCACCTTGCCGGAGGAATCTTTATCGATACCTACTACCTGGGTACGTGAAGCAGCCAGGGCACCATAACCGCTGGCGGTGCGAACAACATCAACAACTAGACGAGCATCATCTACGCGTGCATCGTAAAACTGAATAGCGCCGGTAAATGCAGAATCTTTAATATCGGGGAAAACCGTTTTAGTGCCCTTCTTCGTGAAGTGACGCTGCGAAGGAACTCCCTTTTTGCCGCGCGAACCAATGTACGCGAGGGCATCGTACATGCCAATGCCGATAGCGGAATAGGAGCGCTCAATAACCGGAGTCTTCAACGGCCACAAAAAGGGCTGCGCGTGCACGAGGTGAGGGGCAATTTTCTCGAGCAGCAGACCGCGTTCCTTGAGGGCCTCAGATACGAGTTTGAAATCCAGGTTGTAGAGGTAGCGTAGGCCGCCGTGAATAAGTTTTGAGGACCAAGCGCTGGTACCTGCTGCCCAGTCTCCCGCTTCCACAATACCCGTACGCAGGCCGCGAGTCGCCGCATCGAGGGCGATACCGGCACCGGTAATACCGCCGCCAATGACAAGAACGTCGAGTTCGGGTCCTTCCGCCATATCAGCCAGTGCGCGTGCACGAGAGGAAGCGGTGAGGTGAGAAAGTTTATTGAACTGCTGAGAGCCCATTTGTGTTCTAATCCTTTTCTTCAGGGGCGTCTTTGTCGTCTGTGGTTGGGGAGGAATAGGCCCACCTGTGCCGGGTGGGAACCGGCGCCAAAGCCAGCAAACTGTGTGCTTACACCGTTTTGAGGTTGCACTCAGTAAAACCTGGTGGTGAAATATTTACCAAGTATTATGAACGGATTTTCATGCGGGGGAGGGTGCATGTGAACGGACGAATCAATCAAGCCTATGAGGCCGCACAACTGTATTACGTACAAGATATGACTATGGACGGTATCGCTAATCGGCTTGGGGTTTCCGCGCTACCGTCTCACGACTTCTCAAAAGCGCTCGCGAAACTGGCATGGTGCAGATTCGTCTGGATGATTCTTTCCGGGTTCGCAATGAACTTGAGCGGCGCATTAGCGAACGATATAAGACCCGCGTAAGCCTAGTAAACACTCGGGCAGATGCTACGCCTATCGCGGTGATGGGACAGGTGGCCCGTACTGCCGCCCAGCTTCTAGACTCTATGATTGACGACGGAACAAGTGTTGGGGTGGCATGGGGTGCGACCGTCACTGAGGTGTCTCGGCATCTGCCGCGCCGCCCCCTCAATGGGGTAAAAATAGTGCAGCTCAACGGAGCGGGAAACGCCCACCACACCGGAATACCGTACCTGGACACCCTGCTGGGACGACTTGTTGCAGCCTATGACGCATATATAGTGCATTTCCCCGTTCCAGCGTTTTTTGACTATGCCGACACGAAAGACGCTATGTGGCGGGAAAGGAGCGTGCAGGCAACTCTGCGGGCCCAACGCCAGGTTGACGTGGCGCTCTTTGGTATTGGTGCTTTCGGTGGGGCAATCCCATCGCATGTGTACTCTGGCGGGTATTTCGATGCCGCCGCGCAGCGTACACTGCGTGAGCAGGGGGTGGTGGGGGATATATGTACTATCCTGTTGCGAGAAGACGGCTCGTGGAAGGACCTGGAGATGAACCGCCGGGCCTCTGGCCCCACCCCGACAGAGCTAACTCATATTCCACGTAGGTTGTGTGTGGCATCTGGGGTGCATCGGGTAGCTGTGCTGCGGGCAGCATTGCGCACGGGGGCCATCACTGACCTGGTGCTGGATGAGCAGTTGGGGCGGGCCCTTATTGAGAAGTAAGAGCGAGGGCGTTTCGGTGTGGAGGGCAGCTGCTAAGAGTCGAACGCTTCACTCACCGCATACCGCATGGCTTCACGTACCATGGCAAGGGCGGGGGTTGTGACCGCATCGGCGCGTACCGCGGTAAAAATACTGCGGTAGGGGGCTCCCGGCAGATCCACTACCCGTAACCCTTCAGAGTTGGAGAGTGAAGCGAGAATAAAGCCGGGCACAATACTGGCGGCAAAACCGGCACGTACCAAGTTCACGTTAGTGATCATGTCGTTGGCGCTGTATCGGATCTCGGGTTCGAACCCGGCGGCTCGGCATTGGTTGACGGCCCACCGGCGGGAGGTATTTTCTTCCCTTTCAAGAACCCACGGGATGTGTCGTGCCTCGTGTAGGGAGCGGATGGGGGAGTCTGCTGGAACGATGAGGCTCAGAGGGTCTTCAACCAGCAGCTCGGAGTGAAGTTCGGGGTATTCAGGGATGTAATGGTGTGGGTAGGATTCGGCGATTACCATGTCGTATTCGCGGCTTCTGGTCATTGAGATGCCGGTTTCCGGGTCGATCTGAAGAACCTGCAGCACTAGACGTGGGGCGTGGTCGTGAAGGTAGGCGAGGGTGCGTGGCAATAAGGCGAATGATGCGGACTGGAAAATTGCTAGACGTACAGTTCCGGCTGGCTCTCCGGCGAGGGTAGCTACGCTGGTTTGCATACGGTCTACTTCCCGCAGAATACGTCGGGCTGTTTCGATGACTACTAGCCCAGCGCTGGTAAGCTGCACACGCCTGCCTACGCGTTGGAGCAGGGCGGTTCCTGCTTCTTTTTCGAGGTTAGTGATCTGCTGGGAGACAGCTGATGGGGTGAGATTAAGCGCATGAGCGGCAGAGATAATGGTGCCTCGCTCGTGGATTTCAAGGAGCATCTGCATGCGGCGGATGTCGTACATGGCTGTCCTTCTGCTGGGTGAGGTGGGGTTGCGGCGTCTCTACTATGATTTCAAGATTAGTATATAGAGATTAGCCTCACATCTACTCTGGGGTGATGAACCCCACTATTTTGGGGTGTTTGGGGAGTAAAGTAAGCGGCTGAAACCTCCTGCACTCCTGAGATGTGGCGGATTTTCGGGGAAAAACGATGCCACGGCAATTATTTAGAAATTTTAAACAATATATGGCACAAACATTTATTTTTTCTAATGAGGTATTTCCCACCCTTTTGTGGTGAAATAGAGACATCATTAAGCTTCGTGCGCATCGCGCGCACCGTAGTTAGTTAGGAGTCAAGGATGACGCATCCTTTCGCATCTGAGCACTACCAGAACATGGCGAACGAGGCTCGTAAGCTCGTCCGTCAGTGGGTCACTGAGGCGCAGAACGAGAAATCAACCTTTGCCGCTGAGCAACTCGCTGGCGTGCTCAAGGATCCGAATGGCCTGCCTTTTACTGTCGGTTTTGTCGACGGCGTGATCCGCCCCGAAGACGATAATGTCTCGGGTCGTAACCTCTCCCATATTGCATCTCTTGTTCCTTCCTTCCTGCCGTGGTATATGAAGTCCGCTGTTGGTATCGGCGGTAAGATGGCGGGTAAGCTCGCCTGGCCGACCGTTCCCGTAGCACGCCGAGTGCTCCGCGAGATGGTTGGGCACCTGATCGTTGATGCCTCCGATGAGAAGCTAGGTGGCGCAATTGCAGAGCTCACTAAGACTGGCAACCGCCTAAACGTGAACCTTCTGGGTGAGGCTGTGCTGGGTGATAACGAAGCAGAGCACCGCCTTTCCGAGACCAAGCGACTGTTGGCACGTGACGACGTTGATTATGTCTCCATTAAGGTATCGGCTGTCTCCGGCCCGCACCAGCACTGGGCGTTTGACGAAGTTGTTAATGAATCAGTCCGCCGCCTGACCCCGCTGTACGAACTGGCTGCCTCCACCAGCCCCACCAAGTTCATTAACCTGGACATGGAGGAGTACAAGGATCTGGACATGACCATTGACGTGTTCACCAAGATCCTGGATCAGCCGCAGCTGAAGAACCTCGAAGCGGGTATCGTGCTGCAGGCGTACCTGCCTGACACTCTTGCCGCTATGATCCGCTTGCAGGAGTGGGCTGCACGCCGCGTTGAGAACGGCGGCGCAGGTATTAAGGTTCGCCTCGTTAAGGGTGCCAACCTCTCCATGGAGATTGTTGAAGGTGTGATGCACGGTTGGCCCGTCACCACCTGGGACACCAAGCAGGCAGCGGATACTAACTACAAGCGTATCCTTGATTACGCTCTGCGCCCCGAGCATGCCAAGAACATCCGCTTGGGTGTTGCTGGCCATAACCTCTTCGATGTGGCGTTTGCACTGCTGCTGGCTGAGGACCGCGGCGTTGCCGACCGTGTCGAATTTGAGATGCTGATCGGTATGGCCGAGCAGCAAGCAAAGGTTATTCAGAAGCGTGTGGGCCACCTGCTGCTGTACACCCCCGTGGTAAACCCCAAGGAATTCGATGTTGCTATCGCCTACCTGATCCGTCGTCTGGAAGAAAACGCATCAAGCGAGAACTTCATGTCGGGCATCTTTGACCTGGCAACTGACGAGGCTATCTTCAAGCGTGAGGAAGAACGCTTCCTGCGCTCACTGAACTCCGTCACTGACGAGATTCCCTCCGCTAAGCGTACCCAGGACCGTTCCCACGAGAACGCTGAGAACGTCTTCGTCCCTGCGGGTCGCTTCGAGAACACCCCCGATACCGACCCCTCACTGGCAGGTAACCGTGCATGGGGTCGTGCGATCCTTGAGCGTTCCAAGAGCACCCAGTTGGGTATTGATATCCTCAAGGAGAATGAGCTGACCTCTGTTGCTGAGGCGGAGGCACTTATTGAGGAGACCGAGCAGGCTGGCAAGGCTTGGGGTCGTCTCTCCGGTGCTGAGCGGGCTAAGATTCTGCGCCACGTGGGTAAGGGTATTGCTCTGCACCGTGCAGACCTGCTGGAGGTTATGGCTGCCGAAGCTGGCAAGACTCTTGAGCAGGGTGATACCGAGGTATCTGAGGCTATCGATTTTGCGTACTACTATGCAATGCTGGCTGAGGACCTCGATAAGATGGACGGTGCTCGGGCCAAGTCTGTAGACCTGACCCTGGTCGTTCCGCCGTGGAACTTCCCGACTGCTATTCCCGCCGGTGGTGTGCTTGCCGGTTTGGCCGCAGGTTCTGCTGTTATCTTCAAGCCCGCGACCATTACCGCCCGCACCGGTGCTCTGATTGCAGATATTATGTGGGACGCTGGCGTGCCGAAGGAAGTTCTGAAGCTTGTCAAGGTTGTTGACCGTGAGGCAGGTAAGGTACTCATTTCCCACCCCGAGGTGGACCGTCTGATTCTTACCGGCGGCTACGAGACCGCTGAGCTGTTCCGCTCCTGGCGCGATGACCTGCCGCTGTTCGGTGAGACCTCAGGTAAGAACTCCATTATTGTTACCCCGAACGCTGACATCGACTTGGCTGTGAAGGACGTCGTATACTCGGCGTTCGGTCACGCGGGTCAGAAGTGCTCCGCCGGTTCAACTGTTATCCTGGTTGGTTCCGTGGCTAGTCTGAGCGGTTCCGTCGTCAGCTGCTTGACTCCGTGAACTCCCTGCACGTGGCGCACCCGCAGGACATTGAGTCTCAGATGGGCCCGGTGGCGCAGAAGCCTGAGGAGAAGCTACTCCGCGGTCTGACCACCCTTGGTCCGGGTGAGCGTTGGCTGATTCAGCCTAAGGAACTGGATGAGACCGGCCGCCTGTGGAGCCCCGGCGTTCGTGAAGGCGTCAAGCCTGGTTCTGAGTACCATATGACCGAGTACTTCGGTCCGATCCTGGGTATTATGACTGCTGACACCCTTGAAGAGGCTATTGAGCTCAGAACGCTCCCGACTACGGCCTGACTGCTGGTCTGCACTCGCTTGATGCTGATGACCTTGAGCTGTGGCTCTCCAAGGTGCAGGCGGGTAACGTGTACGTGAACCGTGGTATTACCGGTGCAATTGTTCGCCGCCAGCCCTTCGGTGGCTGGAAGAAGTCTACCGTCGGTTCCGGTACCAAAGCTGGTGGCCCCAACTACCTGGTCGCACTTACCGACTGGGAGCCGGATCACGCAACCGCTACTACCGTTCCGCAGTCTGTGGCGGTACGCGAGGTATTGGCCACTGCTGAGGGCGCTAGCCTGTGCGGCGCAAAGGACTTCGAATTCATTAAGCGCTCGGCATCCTCCGACGCTCACGCTTGGGAGACTGAGTTTGGTTACGGCCACGATCCCTCGAAGCTGGGTGTTGAGCGTAATATTCTGCGCTATCTACCCACTCAGGTGCTGGTGCGTGCCGATGAGTCGGCACCTGCGGCAGAGGTCGTACGTGTTGTACTGGCTGGTTTGGCAGCCGGTGCCCCGATCGCTCTGTCAACTGCACGGGATCTGCCGGTCGCCGTCCGCGGTGTGCTGGAGAACAAGGGCGTGAAGTACTCGATCGAGTCTGATGAAGCATGGCGTAACTGGCTCAAGTCCAACGCTAAGACCCCAGTTCGTGCCCTGGCTGGCACCCCTCTGGAAGGTACTCGTATCCGCTACATTGGTAGCGATGTAAAAGTCCGTGTACACCGCTCTGGGCGGCCGCCCGGACGTGGCTGTGTACTTCCAGCCGGTAACCGAAGCCGGGCGTATCGAGATGCTGCCGTTCCTGCGTGAGCAGGCCGTCTCGATTACCGCACACCGTTTCGGTAACCCGAACCCCTTCTCTGAGAAGGTCATTGCTTCTCGCTAGAAGCTGTAAGTAACTCATAGGATGCGCCTTGCCTCCTTCGTGGAGGTGGGGCGCATCCGCCTTTAAAACAGCCTCGTCATACTGGTAATCAACGTGCTCTCGGTTACGTTATATGCGATAATCTAAGGTATATCGTGCGCGTTCCCCACGGCGCGAACGTGGCTCGCGTGGCTCACGCGGCCTGCAAGGAACACAGTGAAAGGAAACCACCGTTATGAGCAATGTTCCCGCAGAACTTTTGTACACCTCCGACCACGAGTGGGTTTCGGCTCTCACCGATGAGGGCACCGTTCGTATTGGCATTACCGACCACGCACAGGACGCTCTGGGCGACGTCGTGTATGTTGATCTTCCCTTGGAAGGCGATACTGTCGAAGCTAACGATTCTTTCGGCGAGATTGAATCCACTAAGTCCGTTTCGGATGTGCTTGCCCCGGTTGCTGGCGAGGTTGTGGCCGTTAACGAGGCTGTGAACGACGATTCGTCTTTGGTTAACAGCGACCCTTACGGGGAGGGCTGGCTCGTTGAGCTGCGCCCTGCAAACGCTGATGATCTCTCTGGTTTGCTCTCTGCTGAGGCATACAAAGCAGAGTTGGACTAGGGTGAGTACGATGGTTTAAGCCCTCGATTCAAAAATGAGAGCTTAATCTCGGTCGCAGCGAATTTGTAGAGGTGCTGGTGAGTTTTGAACTTGCCAGCACCTCCGTTTTTCAAACAGGGTAGGTTCCCCTTAGTTCGGCGTTATTTCACGGGTAAAACGGTGTATTGGCTTCAACCCCGGCTTCATATTCGGGCGTTGAGGGGGCTAATTGGTATTCTTTCTCCCAGCGCTTAATAAAGTACTTTCTCCGTAAAAAAATCATAAAATTTACCCAGAATCTTCGGGAGAAATGGCATTCTCTCGCTTTAAAGCTATAAGATTGAACAGCAGGTTAAGTGTTTATCATTTCGTGATAATTCACGAAGGCCTGCTCTCACACTCAAACACAGGCGCTAAATAGCTGGCTACCGTGCAAGCCTCCCGGTCATGTACGTGTCAGGCGCTGGGGTACCTTGAGCGTACCCCCAGCGTGTATTTAGCGAAAATCTATAAACCCGAAAGTTGTTCTCATGAGCTCACTCATTGATGAAAAACCTCGCAAGGGCCGAGGCTCTCGTAGAAAGCGTCGGGCGTGGCGAAAAAGACAGCCGCGACCCCGCGACATTAAAAGCCGTACCATCGGTCAGGGTTCTTAGTCAGCTAGACTTGGACTTCCCCGGCATTAGCGCTTCGAAGATTCGGTTCCTCGAAGAACGCGGACTGGTGTACCCCAAGCGTACTGACACTGGGTACCGTAGTACTCCCAGACCGATATTGAACGCCTGCGGTACATCCTCACCATGCAGCGTGACTACTATATGCCCCTGAAGGTCATCCGCCAGCACCTTGACGACCTTGAAGCCGGACGCGCTATTAACGCAATCCCTGCGCCGGTCTCTGACGAGGTGCTGGACCAAGTACTCGGATCTTCCGACAATGCAAGCCGCAAGTACACCCTACGCGAGCTGGCAGAGTACTCAGGGGCCTCAACAGAACTTATTGATGACCTGGTTGAATACGGCCTGATCGAGGCTAAGGACGGCGAATACACCGAGTATGATGTGCTGACCGCCCGCACCAGTGCTGAACTGACTCAGCACGGTATTCAGCCCCGTCACCTGCGTTCCTTCAAGTCTGCTGCAGAACGCGAGATTTCTCTGGTAGAAATCGCGGTAGCTCCACTTGCTTCCCGCCGCGACCCTTCATCGCAGTCTCAGGCTCAGGAGCGTGCGGATAAGATCCGCAAGCTGTGCCTGCAGCTGCATGCGACTCTGGTCGAATCGGCAATGCCCAGTTACGAATAATTCGGCATTATCGAAAACACTCTGTTATTCCGGCACCGGGACCGGGACGGGGCGTTTTCCCCAGAATCCGAGACACAATCAATAACCCCGCCGATGGGTTTATAGTGGATTCACTCACTCAGCATGAGGATGCGCGCCTCGCCCCATTAGGCGAGGCGCGCATCCTCTAAGCCATAAAACTTTTTGCTGAAATACGTTCTTATTTAGGTGCGTTGTCCCGTGCAAACGTATTCTTCAACCGGTACGATAGCTAAGTAGGATTCTCATGGTGCATGTCCTCACCGGACGGCCCCACCTCGTACCCTCACCGTGGGGAGAACGTAAGAGAACACAAAGAATAGGAAGTAACCTCAGTGGCGCAGCAATCCAGCCGTGGGCAGAACGCGAAAGGCACCGCATCCGCTGCGGATGCAGCAGACTCTACCCTTTCGCACCCGATGGATCAGCCGCTTGAAGGGTTCGGCTCTCTTTTTCCCACAACGCCACCTCCGCGAGAGAGCAGGGGGTGCTTTTCGCAGACCCTCTGTCTCTAGTAGATGAGAACCTGGGGTATCGTGGGTCGGTAGCCCGCAAAGCGGCGGGTATAAGCTACCGCCAGCTGGATTATTGGGCGCGCACCGAGCTAGTGGTCCCTACGGTTCGTTCAGCCTCCGGGTCTGGGACCCAACGCCTCTACAGTTTTAGGGATGTGCTGGTGCTTAAGATCGTAAAGCACCTGCTTGATACTGGTGTTTCCCTCCAGCAGATCCGTACCTCCATTGAGCACTTACGTACCCGAGGCGTGGAAGACCTGGCGGGAGTGACCCTTATGAGCGATGGCACTACAGTATATGAGTGCACATCCCCAAGCGAAGTGATCGACCTAGTACAGGCAGGGCAGGGCGTGTTCGGTATCGCCATTGGTCGTGTCTGGCGTGAGATTGAGCAGAACCTCAACGGCGAGCCGGGAGAAGACACCCTCGGCGGGGCGCATGAGCACGTGGACCAGTTGGCGGCTAGACGTGCCCGCAAGGCCGGGAACTAAGTCCCGGCCCTGCCTTGCAGGCTGCCCTAACCCACGATACAAGAGGCGGCAGGGAGGCAGTCCCTGAGAAAGAAACCTACACACTAGCAGGTACCCATAGTATTTTTGAATCGTGGGTTTCAAGCGTACCCTGCAAAAAGCCTCACCATTCGGTGAGGGTGCAGTTATTTCGCTAGAATAAGTTGTAAGCACTCATTCATTGGAATACTCAACGGAAATATACTCTCAATGCCTAGAATCGTCAGTATCAGTAGCCTCAAGGGCGGCGTAGGCAAAACTTCCATAACACTCGGTTTGGCATCTGCCGCGCTACATGGTGGGCTCAAGACTCTCGTAATAGACCTTGACCCACACGCAGACGCCAGCACAGGGTTGGACGTTGCCCCTACTACCCCCGATATTGCCTCCATCATGGATGGAGACGATGAGGACGCGTTTACGGCCTCAGTCGGCCCATCTGGGTGGAACCGCCACGCCGGTGCCACTACGCTCTTAACCAGCCACCCCGCCACTACCGGCGAGATACAGGTGGCGCGCGGCTCTGCCCGGTCAATCCTCTTTGATACCCGGCAGCATGTCTCCTACAGTGAGCGGGTGCGGAAACTTATCCGCGCGACTGACGCTACCTACGATCTGGTGCTCATTGACTGCCCTCCTTTTATGGGGACCCTCACCTCGGTGGGGTGGGCTGCGAGCCAGCGGATACTTTCTATCGCGGAACCTTCCCTTTTTTCGGTTGCCGGAACCGAACGCACGCTACGCGGTATCGCCCGTTTTAAGGACAATAACGAACAAGATATTGAGGGGGTTGCGGTCATCATTAATAGGATGCGCCCTAACGCCCCTGAGCACCTGTACCGCCGCGAAGAAATGCGTACCCTCTTCGGTGGTCTCGTGGTTGAGCCAACCCTGTGGGAAAGCTCAGCGGTGCAACGAGCCCAAGGCGCGGCTTTTCCTATCCATTACTGGCCCGATGAGGAAGCCGTGGACCCGGCAACCCGTTTCACCCGCCTGCTCACGGGGCTTGTCGCCGCCCTGTAGCCGTTGGATATGAAAGAGCCGCAGAAAGTAAAGGACTTCTTCATGCCGCAGAACAGCAACTCGCCGCAGCACCCAAACGAACATACTCTACACTCAAACCAGGATGATCTGGGGCCCACTATAGTGTGTGCACCGTTCGCCGGGTATCTGACTCTGCTCGTGGGTCAGGGCGAGCATGTGGACGCGGGACAGAAGCTCGCTATCGTCGAAGCCCTTAAAGTGGAAACTCTGGTAACGGCTCGGACGCACGGTCGGGTTGGGCGTATTACCCACACCGATGGCTCATACGTAACTGGTGGGCAGCTGCTACTGACTATAGTGCCGGAATAAAACCTAAGTCCCCGTGTTATAGCTACCGTTAGAATGATACGAAGGGCACCTGAGGCCCTAGAAACTGGCAAACCAGAGAACCGGCAGGCCCGGGACCACCACATGATAAAGGTAGGAGCGCATGAGCATTAAAGACCTCGAAGTCATTGACGGGGTGGCACAGTACGACCTTGTAGTGATCGGCTCTGGGTCGGGCAATAGCATTATTGGACCCGAGTGGGATGATAAGACAGTCGCCATTATTGACGGCGGTATATTTGGCGGCACCTGCCTAAACGTGGGGTGTATCCCCACAAAAATGTTTGTGTATCCGGCCACCGTGGCAGTTAAAACGCAAGAAGTTGCTGAGCTTGGCGTTGAAGCATCCGTGCAAAACATTTCGTGGCAGAACATGCGCGACCGCATTTTCCCACCGAATCGATAAGATTTCTGAGGCTGGCCGCCAATGGCGTGCTAACCTGCCGAACGTTGACTTCTACCCAGAGTATGCGCACTTTACCGGCCGGCACACCCTGCAGACTGCATCGGGCCGGAAGGTCCACGGTAAGCAGGTGGTTATCGCCGCCGGTTCACGCGCCACGCGCCCCGACGTGCCCAGAATTAACCCTGCCGCAGGTGCTCACAAATGATACCGTGATGCGCATGGAACACCTACCGCAGCGTATGGTGGTGCTTGGCGGCGGGGTAGTGGCCGCAGAGTTCGCACATGTTTTCTCAGCGCTGGGCGTTGAGGTAACCCAGGCGAACCGGTCAGCCCGCCTGCTGCGCGGCGTGGATGAGGAGGTTGTGAACCGTTTCGCCCAAGCCGCATCTCAACAGTGGAATCTGCTGCTGGAGCACGCTCTCATCGAGATCCGTCAAAACGATGACGACTCAGTAACCGTGGTTCTTGAGAACGACGGCGAACTAGTTGATGTGGTTGCCGATAAGGTGCTGGTGGCTACCGGGCGGCGTCCAAATAGTGATAGCCTGCATGCTGAGAAGTTCTTTGATGTAGATGCCCGCGGCCTTATTGGTGTGGACGAGTATCAGCGGGTACTGTACAACGGCGCCCCCGTTGAAGGCGTTTTTGCGCTGGGGGATATCTCCTCCCCATATCAGCTAAACATGTTGCTAACCACGAGGCGCGCATCGTGCAGCATAACCTGTCCCACCCGAACGAGCTACGCGCCAGCGACCACCGCTTTGTGCCCGCGGCTGTGTTCAGCCACCCGCAGCTGGCGTATGTGGGCCTCACCGAGGAGCAAGCGCGTGCCGCCGGTGAACGTGAAGGCTTTGAGGGTGACCGTTAAAAGCCAGGAGTTTGGGGATACCGCCTATGGCTGGGCGATGGAGGATAAAGTGGGGCTGTGCAAGCTGATCGCCCGTAAAGACACCGGTCAGCTGCTGGGGGCGGCGCTGGTGGGCGAGGAGTCATCCGTGCTCATTCAGCCGCTCATTCAAGCGATGAGCTTCGGGCTGGGGGTGCGCGAGATGGCCCGCGGCCAGTACTGGATTCACCCCGCACTGACCGAAGTTGTTGAGAACGCCCTGCTGGGGCTTGAAATCAACGCATAGCTATAGCTGCAAAATATGCCGTAGGGCAAGTTTTCCCGGTCCGAGGAGAATCGGTGGGAAAGCCTGCCCTGCGGCATATATCTCTGAGGAAACATACGTTTGGCAGCCGTCAGCGCACATTGCGTACATGCGGCACCTGACCGTCCCGGCCCGAGACCAAACTTATTGCTCGTGGGAGCGAGAAGTGTCATCCTCAGCTGCTTCGATCACAGCGGTATCCTTGGGGCCGTCAGAGGTCACAGCAGTCGCCTCAACCTGCTCGGTACTTTCGGTTTTCTGCGCTCGCGCAGCCTGAGTACCCTACAGCCTCTCACTGGCCTGTTCCCTGAGCTCCTCAATGCGTTCGCTGGCGTGCTCCGCGTATTCGTGCAGTTTCTCGGACGCCTGCTCTTTTATCTCCTGCAGCCGCTCTAGACGCACACTCATATCGCCGGAGACCCGGCTGTACATATCGTCCACATATGCGGAGAAATCTTTCAGAATCTTTGAGCGTTTAAGCTTCTGCGATGGCGTCAGGTAACCGTCGGCTTCCGTCAGGTCTTTGTTCATGATGCGAAATTCACGCACTGCCTCTGCCCGAGACACCAGCAGGTTTGCCTCGTCAATAAACATCTGCACTGCCTCACGCACCTTAGGGTGCACCGCTGCCTCGGGGATGCTCATGGCACGCGGTAAGCCCAGGTGTTCCAGCTGCTCCGGCAGCGTGTCCGGGTCAAGCGTCACCAGTGCGGCAATAAACGGTTTCTGGTCTCCCACCAGCATTGCCTGAGATACCAAGGGGGAGGTGCGGATGTGATCTTCCGCCACGGACGGTACCACATTCTTACCGCCCGCAGTCACAATAATTTCTTTCTTGCGGCCCACAATTGTCAGGTTGCCGCGTTCATCAAGCGGGCCAGGTCTCCGGTTTTAAACCAGCCGTCTTCAGTAAATGCGGTGGCGTCTTCCTGAGGGTTCTTATAGTATCCATCGATCACACCCACGCCGCGCACCTGCAGTTCACCGTCTTCGGCAATACGCCCCTGCGCTCCCGGTAAGAGCGGGCCGATGGTCCCGATCTGGAACTCGCTAATACGCCCCGCTGCAATCGGCGCGCAAGTCTCCGTGAGACCGTACCCTTCAACCACCCGGATACCTACAGCGTGGAAGAAGTGGCCTAGAGTATCGGATAACGGGCCACCGCCCGAGACGGCGTACTTTAGCTGCCCGCCCATCGCCGCTCGCAGCTTCGCGTACACGAGCCTATCGTAGAACGTGTACTGGGCCGCCAACGCGAGGGGAACCCGCCCGGAAATTTTAGCGCGCGACCACTCAACAGCAACCTTCACTGAGCGGTCAAATAGGGCTTTGTTGAGCGTTCCGCCTTTAGCTGCTTTAGCCTTCGCCCCCTCATAGATTTTCTCAAACACGCGGGGCACTACCAGCAGCATAGTCGGTTTAAAACTGTCCAGATCGGCAGCGAGGTTTTTAATATTGGGGGAGTGCCCAATCTGTACGCCCGCGTCCATCGCCAATATCTGAATCAGCCTGGCGAGCACATGCGCCAACGGCAGAAAAATAATAGAGGAATTATGGGGATTCGCAATCTCTGGTTCCGCCAGTTTGGTGTTTACGCTCAGGTTCAGGAAATGCCCGTGTGTTAGCGGGCACCCCTTCGGCCTGCCGGTGGTACCTGAGGTGTACACAATAGTTGCCAGGGAGCTGCAGGTGGCGGTGTCACGTGCCGTATACACTGCTTCTTCCGGCACGTTGAGCCCGGCCGTAATGAGTGCATCCAGGGCCCCGTTATTAATAACCCAGGTGTTTTCAAGGTGCAACGGCTCAATGCTGTTCGCCTGTTCGATAACACCAGCCAGCTTATCGTCCTCAACGAAAACTGCTTTCGCTTCGGAGTGAGAAAGAGCCCACGCCGCCTGGGCGGGCGCGCTCGTCTCATACACGGGAACAGAGACGGCTCCCGCATACCAGATAGCGAAGTCAATGAGAGTCCATTCGAACCGGGTGCGGCTCATAATGCCGATACGATCTCCGGGAACAATACCGGAGGCGATCAGCCCCCTTTAGCCACCGCCACCACCATGGCCCGAAATTCGCGGGCCCGCACCGGCTGCCAATTCCCCGGTGACATCTGCCAGCGATACAACAACGGGTTGGTAGTGTCAGCGCAACGGCGTTCTAAGATGCTGGTGATATTCAGCTGCGGGTCGCACATTACCTCTGCTGGAACAGAGAAAACCTTCATGAGTTACGCCTTCCACGCCCTAGCTTAAGGACTGTACAAATTTGTGTGTGAATTCTTTAACAAGCTCGGCATCGTAATCAAGGGTCGCCACATGGTAGCTACGGGTGAGCCATTTAAATTCTACCGATGCCGAGACATGTTGCAGAAAATAGCGGTGTGACGCGTCAGTAACGGTGTGGTCTGATACGGAGCGCAAGTACAGTACAGGTGCATGCAGTTTCGGCAGTAGCTCGCGGGTTTCTACCCCCAGCAGGTGCAGCTGCCGGATAGACGCGGTGGGAGTGCGTGCATATGCCCCTTCATCTACACCCGGCACGGCAATATCGGACCCTATTGAACGCATTACCGGCAGCACTGGTGCCACCCGGTGGGCAATGCGCATGAGCGGGTTGACATCAACAAAGAACGGGTTAATAAGCACTGTGCCAGCAACCGGGCGGCGTGCCGCAAGGTGCGCGGCAAGGCATCCACCCATAGACATACCGATAACAATTACTCGATATCCCGCACCAGTGAGCCGCTCGTACGCCTGCTCAACACTATCTATCCCAATCGGTGTAGTGGGTGACTGCCATATCACGCCAGTGAGTTCCGTGGCCGGGTAAGCGGGGTAACTCCACCGGGTACCCTTTCTCTGCTAAATACGCTGCTAACGGGTGCAGACTGTGCGGAGAGCCTGTGAACCCGTGCACGATGAGGATACCTAAGTCACCCGCATACTTTTTGGGGTCTGCGGGGGATGACAGCGGTTCGTGGTTAAAGTCCGGCTGCTGCGCAGGCACCCCACCTGTCTGTTGCCTCTCGTGTACTTTGCGGCGTATCCGACGCACCGGCTCTAACGAGTTCTCAAAAATATTCATACATCCCCCAGGAAGCTGTGTAGCCCCACACTTAATATCTAGCACTATTATTGCTTTCAAGGTGAGATAAAAACTCACGCTATTGAGCTGTGAGCGTGATTTCGTGCGATTCACAGGTAACTGGCAGGTGAAAATGGGCTGTATAACACCCAATGGACCCCCTGGTACCCGGCTACAATCTACTAGGAAGGCACTCGCCCCTCCGATGACGCACACCGGTGTGAATTAATCGAACCGTGCCGCGTTCAATAACCGGAAACACTCCAGGAGAAAACTGTGGTCACACACCCCGCCACAACACCCGTATATGCGGTACTTAAAGCAATAAGCGACCCCACCGTCCGGCGGATCTGGCCGCATGAAGTCATAGGTGCTGAAAACATGCCCAATGGTCCAGCCATAATTGCCAGTAACCACTCAGCCTTCTGCGATTCGGTGTTTATTCCGCTTGCGGTTAAACCCACCGTAAATTTCTTAGCGAAAAGCGACTATTTCACTACCCCCGGCTTTAAAGGGCGTGCAATGGCAGCTTTCTTCCGCAGCGTGGGCCAGCTTCCTATGGATCGTTCGGGTGGGGAGAAAAGCAGGGCTTCTTTAGAAGCGGGTCTAAAAGGTACTTCGTGCCGGGGGAGTGCTCGGCATCTACCCTGAAGGAACCCGCAGTCCTGACGGACGCTACTACCGCCCTAAAATTGGGGTGGCGCGTCTTGCACTGGAATCTGGTGCGCCCGTGGTACCTGTGGGTCAGCTGGGCACCGACCTAATACAGCCAGCCGGGACGAACAGGCCACGTTTTTCGGCATAATGGGAAACCCATTACGGTACGCACTATTATTGGTAAACCGTTGGAGTTCGCGCATTTGCAGGATAAAGCTAATGACCACGCCACGCTCAGGGCTGTGACCGATCAGATAGCTGAGGCTATTCGCGCCCTCTCAGGGCAGCAGTACGTGCCTGTGCCCGCCGACAAAGTTAAACGGCTTATGGCGGCTCATGGGTGGAGCGCCCAAACCGCAGTAGCTAGTCTTCTCACACGCTAACAGCCACATTTCGGTTGTACGGGCCGCTTTGTGGCGTGTGATTTCACGCAGCGAGATAAAAACATGACCGCTCCGTACCGTCTTGCCCGTAGCGGGAGTACAATAACGTAGTACTGCCTCATGGTTTTAGCTATGGGGTACCGCAACCGCAGACAACCCAACCTGAGTGATAGAGCGAGACAACATACATGAGCAACACGATTCGCCCGCAACAGCCCAGCGACCATGGGCTGGATATTTGGCGCACCCTTAACGCTGACCAGCAGCCTACCTGGGCGGATCATCCCGACTACGCGCCCACAGTGGCAGAACTCGAAAAGCTGCCCCCGCTGGTCTTTGCGGGGGAAGTAGACTCGATGCGCCGTCAACTTGCTGAAGTCGCTGAAGGTCGTGCTTTTCTGCTTCAGGGCGGAGACTGCGCCGAAACGTTCGCGGGAGCCACCGCCGATAAAATTTCAGGCCGTGTTCGCACCATCCTACAGATGGCAGCGGTGCTGACCTATGGGGCCTCTATGCCTGTGGTTAAGATGGGCCGCATTGCCGGGCAGTTCTCTAAACCACGCTCCTCGGATGTGGAAACCCGTGACGGTGTTACCCTGCCTTCGTTCCGTGGAGAAACCGTTAACGGTCATGAGTTCACAGCAGAGGCGCGCACTCACGACCCCAAGCGGATGCTGCGCGGGTACCACACCTCCTCAGCAACCCTGAACCTGGTGCGGGCTTTCACGAAGGGCGGTTTTGCCGATCTGCGTTCCGTACACCAGTGGAACCGCGGGTTTACCGAAAACCCTGCGCATGCCCGCTATGAAGAAACTGCGCGTGAAATAGGCCGTGCCCTCAAATTTATGGAAGCCTGCGGGGTGGACTTTAACGCATTGACCACCACCGACCTGTACGTGGGCCACGAGGCACTGGTGCTTGATTTTGAACGTGCCCTCACACGCATCGATTCGCGTACCCACCAACCGTATGACACGTCCGCACACTTTTTGTGGATTGGCGAACGCACCCGAGGAATTAACGACGCCCACGTAGACTTCCTCTCTAAGGTGCGTAACCCCATCGGTGTTAAGCTGGGCCCCAGCACCACCACCGATGACGCACTAGCTCTTATCGACAAGCTCGACCCTGAACGGGAGCCCGGTCGTCTTACTTTTATCACCCGCATGGGGGCAAAGAACATTCGTGAAAAACTTCCCGCTCTCGTTGAGGGGGTTAATGCATCCGGGGCGAAGGTCGTGTGGGTTACCGACCCCATGCACGGCAACACTATATCGGTTCCATCGGGGATTAAAACCCGCCGGTTTGACGATATCCTGGATGAGGTGCGCGGCTTCTTTGAGGTGCATGAGTCCCTGGGCTCTTTCCCCGGTGGCATCCACGTTGAAATGACTGGGGATGACGTCACCGAGTGTTTGGGCGGCTCAGACCCCGTGGATGAGGCAGCACTGGCTAACCGCTACGAATCGCTGTGCGACCCGCGGCTGAACCATTCACAGTCTCTGGAGATCGCATTCTTGGTATCTGAGTACCTGAAGAGCCAGTACGTGCGCCAATTGGGTAATACTATGCGTTAAGCACACCCACATAAACGTATGATGAGGCCGATGAGCCGTCCTAAAGAGGGCAGCCCATCGGCCTTGAATGTATGAGGTGTGGGGGATTAGAGCCCACCAAACATTTGTGACAGGTTAGCCCACCACGTGCTCTGTAATACCGACTGGGCCAGCAGCCACCCCACGAACCCTGCCAAAACTAGGGCCACCAAGAGTACGACCACTCCCGTCACTACTGTAAACGGCGATGGCGGCGGACCTAGCCGTTCAGCCGGGAGCCTCCTGTTACGGGGGGAAAGGACGCGGACCGGGCCGCGCTTGCGGATGCGATGCTGGCCTGCGCTGTGGGGAACGGTTAGGGCCCGGTGGGGTGCGTGGAAGTCCAAAGACATTATTCGGGGAACGCTGAGCAAGCTCTGGGCGCAGCGCGCCATAATGCATCCGCGCCGAGGAACCGTCCAAAGACCGCTGGCCGCCCAGAGGGATATCGCCACGCGCTAAAGCAGGGTTTACCGGCCGGGTTTCAGGGCCGATACCGATCGAGAGCGGAACGTATTCTTCCATGGGCAGCACAGGTTTTGCAGGCTGGGCCCGCCGGTTAGTGCCCACCAGCAGATCCTCAGCACGGCCAATACCACTGATGGGGCTGTTGTGCACCATCTGGGCCAACCCCGTAGTCTCAGCGATGTGTTCCACAGCCTCCCATAGCGGAACTTCAGGTTCCTCCACGAGGGGAGTGCGCCAGGCAAGCTCTTCCTCGCTCATGTGGGCCGTCACATCCCGCAGATCGGTTAGAACTTCAAGCGCGTTCTCTGGACGGTCTTCAGGCTGCTGACGGGTACACCAGCTAATGAGCCCCGCAAGCCCCGGATCTAGGCCGGGAGCAGCCTCCGCGACGGGAGGGATTTCGACGTTTGCATTGTAACGGTGAACCTCGCTGCTGTTGGCGATGCCATCAAACGGCAGATGCCCGGCGAACATGAGGTACATCATCACGCCCAAGGCAAAAAAATATCGGCGGGTGCACCCGTCTGCTGGCCTTTGACCAGTTCCGGTGCGGCGTATGCGGGGGTGCCCATAATCTCACCGGTGAGCGCCTGGTCGTCGCGGCGCGTCAACCCGAAGTCTGCCAGTTTCACCGTTTCGGTCACATCCAACAAAAATATTGCCGGGTTTAATATCGCTGTGTACCAGCCGTCGCGCATGAGCCTCAGACAGTCCCTCCACTACCGGCAGCAGAATCTGCAGGGCTTCCCCCACAGATAGGGCACCGCGCTCCCGCAGCAGCTGGCCTAGAGTACACCCGTGCACGTACTCCATGACAATGTACCGTAGCTTCTGCCCGCGTACCGTCTGTTCACCTGAGGAAAGCACGCCGATCACATGTCCGCCGCCCATCTGCCGTAGCGATGACTCTTCACTGTAAAACTTGCGCTGATTCTCGGGTGAAGCGGCAAGTTCAGGTTTCAGAATTTTAATAGCCACCGGGGAATCGTTGAGCCATGTGTCGGTCGCGTAGTACACTTCGGCCATACCGCCGCCAGCAATGAGCGGGCCAGCCAAGTAGTGTTCATCGAAGATGATGCCGTTTAACCAGTCACGCCCCCGCGTCGCAGAACTCGCGGGGGAAGAAGACGGTGTTGAAGATGGGGGAGGATTCATCATCTACGATTCTAGGGGATATGTGGTGTCCATGCTGCATGGACAACTCTCACTGAGCAAAGATACAGCGGATTCATAGGTAAAGAGGGTAAAACCGGCCAAGTAATAGAGCCCGGACCACACACCATAACAGAACCGGCAATAATGGCGGCGCATAAGTAGGCAAAATTGGGTAGATTCTGGCACTCTTAAAAGGTGAGTAGCGAAAAAACTGTACAGACCTTTGCCCTTGTAGGTGACTGGGTCACTATTCCCGATATTGCCGAGGCACTTGATTTGAAAGTTACTCGAGTGCACAACCTTATCTCAGATGGCACTCTTGTAGCCCTGCGCGAACCAGACACGAATGTGCGTAAAGTACCCGCGCTTTTTCTCAACGGCGATCATGTGCTCGAATCTCTCAAAGGCACCTTAGTAGTGCTCAAAGACGCTGGTTTTAGCGACGAGGAAGCCATCACCTGGCTCTACACTGCGGATGATTCTCTGCCGGGACGTCCCATTGATGCGCTCATTAACGGGCAGAAGACGGAAATCCGCCGCCGCGCACAGGCCTTAGCCTGGTAAAACCCAAGTCCGATAAAACCGCGCGCCGTTGAGTACTTGGGCGCTTTCCTCAAACTAGTGACGGTGGAGGTGGCCACCCGCATGATGGGGTAGTCCCCTCCACCTTTTACAGTTACGCGGCTCGATGCAGCGCTTTTGCTGCAATAGCTTCTAAGGCTTCCCGTACCTGCTCCGGTACCGGTAAAGCAGCCAGCGCCGTATCAATGGCAGCAGACTTGCGGGCAATGAGCTCCTCAAGCTGCGCCACTGCACCACAAGAAAGCATGAGACCACGCACCCGCTGAACATCGTGAACATCTAGTTCGGGTTCCCCAAGCATGTCTCAAGCAGGGACCGTCCCGCCTGATCCGCATTCTTTTCCGTAAGTGCCACCAGTACGGTGCGTTTTCCTTCCCGAATATCATCCCCGGCAGGTTTTCCAGTGGTTTCAGGCTCACCGAACACCCCCAGCTGATCATCACGCAGCTGAAAGCCTTCACCCAGGGGTAAGCCGAAGCTGCGGTACGCATTAAGAATGGGGTGGTGCTGGTTCTGCTGTGCATCAAGGGCTAGAGCGCCGCCAAGAGTCAGCGGGTGCTCGCATGAATATTTGGCTGACTTATAACGGATCACGTTCTGGGCACGCTGTAGTGCCGCATCATAATCTTCGGAATCGATGACTTCCGAGAGCACATCCAGGTATTGCCCGGCCATGACTTCGGTGCGCATCGTATCGAAAACAGTTCGTGCGGTGCGGTCTGGTAGGGAGCCCACCCCCGTGCGCGCAAACATTGTCTCCGACCACGATAGGCACAGATCTCCGGCGATAATACCCCCCGTAAGACCATAGTTAAAAGTATCGCCGCGCCAGGCACTACTTTTATGCTGGTTCTCAAAACGCTTGTGCACAGCGGGTGCTCCACGCCGAGTATCGGAACGGTCAATAATATCGTCGTGGATGAGCGCAGCGGATTGAAACAGTTCAATGGCCACCCCTATACGCACCACCGACAGGGGCTTTGGGTCCTCAAGAATACTCACCCCACCTGCGCCGCGCCATCCCCAGTAGCTCAGTAGCGCACGCAGCCTTTTACCACCTGTGGAGAGCGCTTCAATGGCTGCTAACAGGCTGAGTGCATCTGGTGAAATATTGGAGAGCATCTCGCGCTGTTGGGTAAAAAAACGCGCCATTTCGGCCTCAACCTCTTGCAGATATGCCTGCTGTTCGGCCTGAATTTGCGTTTCAAACGCGCTCTGCGTAGCCATTGTTGCTCCCGTCGATATATATCTGGCGGTGGTCGATACCCATCTAGCTTATGCTATCTCCCATAATTCGCGGTATTTTCGCGTGGGGCTAGCCAACTCGATTTTTTATAGAACAAGAATACTATATAGAATATATATGCTATTATGGGGTGGTGGGAGGCTGAAGATACATCAAAGCTGAGGCACAATAGTCATCCAGGGCCTCCCTCTATCAAGGGGGTGGAATGTCTGAGAACGTAAAAAACATCTTTAATACATCTCGCTTCCAGCGGGGGAATACCGCTGATGACCGAAACGAGAAGCCCCGCATCATGATGCATCTTGATATGGACGCATTTTTTTGTCAACGTAGAGCTGCTGAATAAACCAGAATTACACGGAACTCCTATTATTGTGGCGCATGAGGGCCCGCGCTCAGTGGTATGTTCTGCTTCCTATGAGGCTCGAGACTCGGGTGTTCATTCGGGTATGCCGCTGGCACGTGCTAAACGCCTGAGCCCACAGGCAACTATTCTGCCTCTGCGGGGTGATTACGGCTTTTACTCTCGTGCGGTCATGCGAATACTGCGGGATGAAAGCCCGCTTGTGGAACAAGTAAGTGTTGATGAGGCATTCATTGATCTCACCGGTGCCACTGCCATCGGCGGATCCCCGGTTGCGATAGCACAGCGGGTGCGAGAACGTATTGCAGACGAGCTGTCTCTACCCTGCTCGGCGGGGATATCTATTAATAAGTTTCTTGCCAAAATGGCCTCAACTGGCAGTAAACCCAATGGGCTGTGGGTGGTGCCACCCCACAGGGTGCAGGAGTTCCTGGATCCTATGCCGGTTAATAAACTGTGGGGTGTGGGGGCGCGAAGCGCCACTTTGCTGAACGAATACGGAATCTACACGGTGGCACAGCTGCGTGAATTTGACGCCCAGTGGCTGTGCGGGCGTTTGGTAATGCGGCAGGGAACCATCTCTATGCTCTTGCTCGTGGTATTGATCATCGTCCGGTGGTCACTGAACGTGTTGAGAAAAGTATGGGAGCTGAACATACCTTTGCTGCCGATACTCGCTGCGTCGCAGATATTGAGCGAGCGGTGCAGGGTATTGCTTTACGGTTGGGGCGGCGGCTGCGCGCAGCAGGGAAAACCGCCGGTGCGCTGACCATTAAATATCGTTATGAAGGTTTTGAGACACACACTAAATCTATACCCCTAACTGAGCCTGTAGATTCTGGGATGCAGATATATCGTATTGCTTGCGCCGCCCTGAGGGCGATGGGGCTTTTGATCAAAAGTTGTGATGGTCAAAAGGAACAAGCGTCACGGGCTTTACGGTTGATAGGGGTACGCGCCGAGCGGCTGCAACAATGCGCCTCTGGTGTGCAGCAGACGCTTTTTGCCTTGGACCCACAGGAAGGGGACGGTGCAGAGAAAGCTGACTGGGGTCGTGTGGAGCGTGCCCTTGACGGCATCCATACGCGATTTAGTGCAGAGGCGGTGCGCCCGGCCTCTCTGATGGGGTATACGGCGGGGCGAACACATATGCACAGGGTGCAGCATCGTCAGGTGTAAGGCAGGATGCGAGGCGTAGAAGTGCGAGCTTTTAAAGAATATACGGCTTAGAAATCCCCTGAGTGTTAAGCGTTGAGGCAGGTTCATGGGCCGCTGGGTACTCTGATGCATCCGCGGCAACGCAGGGATGTGGTGAGTGCGGCTTTTATTCTCAGTACATACACAGAGATTTAGCTCAAGAAAGAGTACCTATTGGGGGCCTAAAAGGGGTACTATGATGAACGTACGCTAGGCTACATGTGATGGTCTTGCCCCGGGGTGGATATGTGCCGACGGCAGGGCTTTTGGGCACGGTTTTAAGGAGAATGCTATGGCACTTTCGGAGCGCGAACAGAAAGTCCTTGATCAGCTTGAGGAGTTAATGCACGCCGAAGACCCGCAGTTTGCAAGTTCGATGTCTTCGACGGGTAATACCGCGCCCGTATTTAGCGCCCGCCACATGGTGCTGGGTATCCTGTGCGTGCTTGCTGGGCTGGGCATTATTATTGGGGCGGTTGCCTCAAAGATTATTCTGCTTGGTATTGTCGGCTTCATAGTTGCCGCCGGGGGCGTGTATTTTGCGACCACCAGTAAGAAAACCCCTATTGATTCGTTCTTAGGTGGTAAGGCTAAAGGTGCCTCCGCTGAGAAGGCGCAGCAACAGCGCAAACAATCGAAGCTCATGGAGCGCCTGGAAGAGCGCTGGGATGAGCGCGAACAGGGGCGTTAGTATATTTTTCTTCTTGTGATACGTCAGTGCTGGCGTGAGGTACCACCGTGGTAATAGGCTGGTACGTTTAAACCGTGTTCTACCTCAGACTTGGTGGTGGGGCGGGGCTTCCATAAGGGAGGCCCCGCCCCACTGTCCGTTAAAGGTCGCTGTACTTGCAGCTACTGTACATGCCACACCGGGGTGGTGGTACTAAGAGCCGGTATTTATCCCAAGCTAGCGTTAGCTTCTGATTATGGGTGTTTTCCCCACCGTAAGCGGTACTCACGCTGAAACTGAGGATGTTTCCTCCACTTTTCCCTCCACAATCCTCCACCGCCCCACAATAACCCGTGTAGCGGCGGGATTGTGTCTGCTGCCGCCAATAACTCTAAAACTGCCTGCGTGGAACGGGCAATGATGTGGTTTTTCAAAATATGTTGGCTATTCGTGCGTCGAATCAGCGGGTGGCGAACTCCTCAATAACGGTCCTATCTGGGGTGAAGCTGCGGGATTCAAGGGCTTGACGTGCAGGTTTATTAAAATTTGCGGGAAAATTTGGGTGCTTAAAAAGGGTTAAGTGGTGGAAAGTGGGGTAAAGTGGAGGGTAGCAGATTGTTCAAGTGCGCTGTGAGGGGGTGGGTACGTGTTTTTAGGGACGTATTCGCCTCGGTTAGACACCAAAGGGCGCATCATTCTTCCCGCGAAATTTCGTGAGGAACTTTCTGCTGGTCTAGTGCTCACCCGCGGACAGGAACGTTGCTTGTACGTGTTCTCTGCGGAAGAGTTTGAGCGTATTCACGAGCAGATGCGTTCAGCGCCACTGTCTTCACGGCAGGCTCGGGACTACATGCGTGTGTTCCTGTCGGGCGCATCTGATGAGGTGCCCGATAAGCAGGGGCAGGGTCACCATCCCGGCGGCGTTGCGTGAGTACGCTCGGTTGAGACCGCGAGCTTGTCGTCATCGGCGCGGGTTCCCGAGCCGAAATCTGGGACGCTCAGGCTTGGGACGAGTACCTTGCTCGTACCGAAGCTGAATTTGCACAACTGGATGAGGAGCCTTTCCCCTTCCTGTAAACCACCCCATCTGTTAGCGCATTCGCTGCGGGAGCAGATCCTAGTACGTGACCCTCAAGGAGCGAATATGAGCGCTAAGGAAAGCACCCACGCCGGTGCTCAGGGAGCGGTAGCTCCCGAACACACCCTTACGCTTACTGAAACTCCCGATGCGGCGCTTTCGAAGAAAGAAGCGAAAGAACGCCACGTACCGGTCATGCTTACCAGGTGCCTTGACCTGCTAGCCCCGGCCCTCGAACGTGAAGGGGCAGTGGTCATTGATGGGACGTTAGGAATGGGCGGGCACACCGAGGCAATGCTTGAACGTTTCCCCGAACTGCGGGTGATCGGTATCGACCGAGACCCGCAGGCGCACACTATTGCGGGGCAGCGGCTGGAGCGGTTCGGCGAGCGGTTCATCCCCGTGCACGCTGTGTACGACCAGATTGAATACGCCATGGATGTCGCCGGGGTGAATGCCGTCGATGGCGTCCTATTCGACTTGGGTGTCTCCTCTATGCAGCTGGATGAGCGTTCACGCGGGTTTGCTTATTCTTACGACGCTCCGCTCGATATGCGGATGAATAGTGAAGATGAGCTGACAGCACGCACCGTAGTGAACGAGTATCCGCTGGAGCGCCTGCGGAGAATTATCCGCATGTGGGGCGAAGAGAAGTTCGCCGCGCGGATTGCCGAACAGATCGTTGCTCAGCGGGCCGTTCAGCCGTTTGAGACCACCGGTGAGCTGGTAGCCGTTATCCAAAAGGCGGTGCCAGCAGCGGCACAACGCAAGGGCGGGCACCCTGCGAAACGCACTTTCCAGGCGCTACGCATTGAGGTGAACCACGAACTGGAGGCACTGGAACGCGCTGTGCCGGTCGCAATCGACTCGCTCTCCCTGGGCGGGCGGTTCGTGGCCATGAGCTACCACAGTTTAGAAGACAAGATCGTCAAGCGGGGCCTGAGTGCTGCCGCCACCTCTAAGGCACCCAAAGGGTTCCCCGTGGAGCTTGACGAACATAAGCCAACGATGAAAGTTATCACGCGTGGCGCAGAGCCGCCGACTGAGGCTGAAATCGCAGAGAATTCACGCGCCGCAAGCGCAAAATTGCGGGCTGGCGAGAAGATTAGGGTTACATAAATGAGCGTAACAACGAAGACCACCATGACGGGGAGCGTAGGAACACGCCCAAACCCCCGGGTCGTAAAACACGCCCGGAAGGGACAGCTGCTGCGCCGGGCCGAGCAGGCTCCTCACACCCCGGGTCGGCTCGTCGTGCCTCCACAACTTCGACAAGCACCCGCCGCACCGCGCAGAAGGAAAAAAAGTTGGTGCATCATCTCGGGCTGCTACCGCTGGCAGCACCACCCGAACCAGCACCCCCAGTCGGGCTCGAACAACCGAAACAGCCCGGCCTCAGGGCGCTGGTGCCACACGCACCTCCCGGGGGGCGACCCTGCTAGACGCTCCTGCCCGTTTCTTGGCGTACACGCGCGGGGTAGCGGGAGTATTTGAGAAGCCCTCAACCGCGCAGTTCGAAGCGAATACCACCTCGGTGCGGCCTAAACCTGCTCGGGGCGGTACAGCTGGGCGCGCTGAAGTGCGCGAAGCCTCCGGTGCAAAAAAACGTGCGCCGCTGGCCCGTTCTTTACGTAAACCCACCCGCCGGGGAGGCATCATGAGCCTTCTGATGTGGGCGGTGTTTCTGGTGATCCCGCTATTTCTCATCTTTAACCTGCTGATGAATATCCTAGTGGCTCAGCGTCAGTACGAACTGGTAGACATGCACGCCCAGGAGCTGGCTCTCACCCAGCAGAACGAGGCCCTGCATCAGGAGCTGGGGTACAACGAAGCTCCGCAGGATCTAGCGATCCGTGCTTCTCTGCTGAATATGTTCCCCAGCACCACTCCGGCAACTTTGGACGTGCAGAACGGTACGATTCAGGGCACCCCAACCCCAGCTGCTTCGCCCACCTCAGCTAATGGGACCCGCGGGAATCTGGTGCCAGCACCCGCGACCCGCGATAATGACCCCTCCGGGCAGAAGGCTGCGGATGCTCAGAAGCAGGCGCAGGAGAAAACCGCGAAGCAGAACCGTGAGCGGGAAGAGAAAGAGAAGCAGGAAAAGGAGAAGGCAAGTGCCGCCGCCTCGCCTTCACCCTCGGCATCTCCGCAGGGTTCACAGAGCCCGCAGCAGGCTCAGCCGTCACAGGCTGCGCCTAGCGCCTCCGCGAATCGCTAATACAGTTCACACCCCGGGTAGGGGTGGTGATGCCGATTGGTGTCACCTAATCTACTCGGGGTAGTGTTCTGTTCGGGGCAAGTTATAAGCTGCCCCGGCAGGTGCCAGAAGAGCCCGGCGATATAGGAACAACAATCCAGGAAATAGCGCAGGAATGTACCGGAAGGAACACTGTGGCCCACAAGAAAAAAGCGGTATCCTCACAGAGCGAGCGTAAACTCAGCCGACGTGGATTCATGATAGGCGCCAGCAGCACGGGGCTACTTGGCCTGCTGAGTTTACGTCTACTGTACGTTCAGGGCTTGACCCGCAAAACCTGGCTGCAACCTCCCGGGATTCTCGAACCCGAACCCAGAAAGTTCCCGCAGTCCGCGGGCAGATTACCGATGTGAACGGGCATGTACTGGCCCGTAGTGTGCAAAGGTACAATATCATCGCGGACCAGACGATCGTGGCGGAATTTAAACGTTACGACCACTCCCAAGAGCGTGTGACAGTCACCCCCACCGAGCTGGTGTACGAGGTCACCGATATTTTGCGCACCGTGGACCCGACCATCACCGATGACTTCGTGAAGTCAAAACTTGAGGGAGACTCCCGGTATTCGGTCATTAAAACCAACGTAACCCCCGAAATTTACAATCGTATCGACGCATTAGGGGCGCCGTTCCTCTTCGGGGAAGTAATCAGCGAACGCCTGTACCCCGACGGGCCGGTGGGTGGTTCTGTGGTAGGTCGCTACCGCATCGTTGATGAAGCAGTTGAGGGTAAAGAAAACGAAACCGTTGAACGCAACCTCTCGGTAGGGATTGAGCGCACCTTCGAGAAGGAACTCGCTGGGGTGAACGGCAAACGCGTGTACGAGATCGGGGCCGACGGTGTGCGTATTCCTGTGACCCAGGAGCAGGTGAGCGAATCAGTGAACGGTAAAAACCGTGCGTCTGACCCTCAACCGGGATATCCAGTACTACGCCCAGCAGGTTATGAAAGCCCGTGTAGACGAACTCAAAGCAGAATGGGGATGCGCCATTGTGATGGATGTGCGCGACGGCTCAATCCTGGCACTTGCTGATTCAACAACCATGGACCCGGGTGCCGAAAAAGTTGAGAACACACAAGATATGGTGCCACGTGCCATTTCTCAGATCATTGAGCCCGGATCGACGGAGAAAATCCTCACCGCATCAGCGCTCATTGAGAAAGGCATTACCACCCCCACCGATACATATGATGTTCCCGCCACCCTCACCGTTAACGGGCAAACCTTCAAAGATGCTTTGAGCACCCCGCGCAACGCCGCACGTTCTCGGGTATTATTACCGATTCGATGAACACCGGAACTGTGCTGGTTGGCCAGAAGATGCCCAAAGAAGAGCGCTATGAGTGGCTGAAAAAATACGGTATGGGCGAGTTCACAGGTATTGATATTGCCGGAGAACAGCAGGGCCTAGTCTCCGATTGGAAAACCTGGGACGGACGCCAGGAATTCACGGTGTTTTTCGGCCAGGGCCTTGCGCAGACCCCGCTTCAGACCGCTATGGTTTTTCAGGCCGTAGGTAACCTGGGGGTTAAAGTGAAGCCACGGATTGTGGATGCGATTATCGACCCCGACGGCACCGAGCATAAGGTTCCCGTAGAGGGCGCCCAGCGTGTGGTGAGTGAAAAAAACCGCCCGAGACTGCCTGACCCTCATGGAGAATGTGGTGACTAAGGGGCAAGCGAAACTTGCCCAGGTCAACGGGTACCGTGTCGGGGGTAAAACCGGTACCGCAGAGGCGCCCAGCGAAAAAGGCGGCTATGAGGGATACACCACATCTTTCATTGGTGTGGCGCCCATTGAGAACCCCCGGTTTATGGTGAGTATCACCCTGCAGCGCCCCAAAGGTGAGGTGGGAACTATCGGCGGCACCGGGCAATTCTCCCAAATCATGGAGCGAGTTCTGCACACCTACAATATTCCGCACTCCACCACCGAGCCACATATTATCCCCATTTTTGCGGATGGTAAGAACAGCGGCTAGTCTCGTGAGGGTGCCGAGCACCCGTTGGCTCATTACAATGAGAAGGTACCAATCGCCCCAGCCCAGCTGTGGCACATCACAAGACGATAAATAGGGCGCCCCATGCGCGAAGGAAGAAGGACAATGAACGGCGAACAGCCCGGTGAGAAACTCTCAGACGAAGCTATGCCCGGCGAAGAGCTGTTCGGCAAAGATGCCCAGAACTTACGGCCCCGCCTAACCACAGGCTACCCGCTAGATACGCTCATTCAGAAGCTGCAAAACCTTGAGGCACAGCCGCACCTAGCCCTATCCGGTTCCCGAAACGTGACCGGTATCAGTATGGACTCACGCTCCGTACGCGAGGGGGATCTATATGTAGCGCTGCCAGGTGCTAAAACACACGGAGCTAGTTTCGCTGCAGCTGCTGTAGCCGCAGGCGCAGCGGGTATTCTTACTGACGCTCAGGGGCAGTGCATTATTGCTGAGGCGCACCTTGATTTAGCAGATACTGCGCTTATTATTGGCACAGATTTACGCCGGGTGCTGGGTTCCTTGGCGGCTTTCATCTACGGTTCAAACGACTACCCGCGACTGCAGCGGTTCGCGGTGACCGGAACAAACGGGAAAACCACCACCACCTATATGCTTGAATCCGTTTTCCGTGCCGCTCTGGGCGTCAAAACCGGGTTGGTCGGTACCATCCAAATCCTTATTGACGGTGTGTCGATTCCCTCCGCGATGACCACCCCCGAATCTGTGCATGTGCACGCCCTGCTGTCTCTCATGGGCCAGCGTGGAGTACGTTGTGCAGCCATGGAAGTCTCTTCCCACGCCATTGACTATCGCCGCGTTGACGGGGTGCGTTATGCAATGAGTGGTTTCACAAACCTCACCCAAGACCACCTAGACCTACACGGTGGGATGGAAGAATACTTTGACTCAAAAGCACAGCTGTTCACCCCTGAACGTACTGAACGGGCCGTGATCACCGCAGACGATCCATGGGGGCAGCGGATGCTTGTGCACGCACAACAGCAGCTGGGTGCGCAAAACACAATTCGGTTGCTGACCAATCACGGTGCCGGGTTAGAATCGGTACCGGCAGATTTTGGTGCCAACGATTGGGCTGTCACTGAGGTGACGGCTCAAGGGTTAGGGCATACCTTCGTACTTGCTAACGGGGCTGGGGAGCGTGTTCAGGCTCGTACCGGACTTCCCGCAGATTTTAACGTTTCCAATGCGGCCCTAGCGGCGCTTATGGCCTGGCTCAGCACAAGCGAAGAAGAGAGAGAGCCGTTGGCGGCTGCGCTCGCCAGTGGGGAGGCACTCACCCCGGTAGTTCCTGGTCGAATGCAGCTTATTGGGCACCGCCCCCACACTATTGTTGATTTTGCGCATAATCCTGACGGGCTAATCCGTGCGTTAGAGGCGATGGATCGCCCCGGTGAGGGCCGAGTCATTATCGTGTTCGGTGCTACCGGTGAACGTGATCAAGGCAAGCGCCCCATCATGGGTGAGATCGCTGCCCGCTACGCAGATATTGTTATTGTGACCGATGACGATCCGCATGGGGAAGACCCGGCCCCCATTCGCGAGGCTGTTGCTGCCGGTGCACAGCAAGCTATTGCCGCTGGGGCGCGGGCTCATGAAGTACATAATATTGCCCCGCGTGCTAGGCTATTGCGCAGGCTATTGATATGGCCACCCCTGACGATGCCGTGCTCATTGCGGGCCGCGGCCATGAAACAGCCCAAGATGTAGCTGGGGTAGACGTGCAGCTGGATGACCGTATTGAAGTGGCCCGCGCCATGGTTACTCGCGGATTTGAGATTCTGCCAGATTATCGGCGTATGCTGGAAGAAAACGCTGAGGATAAGAAATAATGATTAAACTAAGTGCCGCCGATATTATCCAGGCGACCGGAGGTGCCGCGCTCGGGCTTCAAGACCCCGAGACGGTCTTCTGTACCTTCGCCACTACTGATTCACGGGAAGTAGTCCCCGGTACCCTTTTTATCGCGAAACCGGGAGAAAGTACCGACGGGCACCGTTTTGTTGCCGCGGCTTTTAACTCTGGTGCTTCCTTAGCCCTTGTTGAACGGCCCGTTACCGCTGAGCCTTCAGGCGAGCTGTATCCTGCCGTGCAGGTGGATGATGCGGTACTGGCGATGGGGCGCTTGGCGGCATACGCTATCGAGAAGATGCGTAGTCTTGGTCCCGTGGAAGTCATTGGGATTACTGGTTCCGCAGGGAAAACCACCACCAAAGACTTGCTGGCAGCTATTTTTGGTGCCGAGGGTGCTACGGTAGCTCCCGTGGGCTCCTATAACGGTGAGGTTGGGGTGCCGCTGACGGTATTCCGTGCGGATGAAACCACCCGGTACTTGGTTATTGAAATGGGTGCCGACCATGTAGGCAATATTGAGTACCTGGCGAATATTGTACAGCCGGACTACGGGGTTATCTTAAAGGTCGGTACCGCCCATGCGGGCGAGTTCGGCGGGGTAGACAATATTGAACGCACCAAAGGTGAACTGGCCGAAGGCATCCGCGCCGGTGGGGCGCTCGCCCTCAACGCTGACGATGAGCGTGTGCTGCGCATGGCAGCGCGTGCGTGTGTTCCCGTCACCTATTTCGGGGTGGGGGATAAGCCACAGTACGAGCGGTATGTGGCGGCCCTGAACTTGAGCACGAATGATGCGGGGTGCCCGGAATTCACTCTGCGGCTGCCCAACGGGCAGGAACACCTGGTGTCGTCACAATTAATTGGTGAGCATCATGTGCATAACTGCTGGCGGCCGCAACTATTGCGTATAACGCTGGCATCGCGGGGGACAGGATAGCTCACGCGCTCAATACCAGCGGTGCTGTGTCTAAATGGCGTATGGCCCGCACCGACCGCTCCGATGGGGTGAGCATCATTAACGATGCGTACAACGCGAACCCGGAGTCAATGTCGGCTGCACTGCGAACTCTGGCGCAGCTGGGCCGCGGCAGCGAGCCACGCCGCACCTGGGCCGTGCTGGGGGCGATGCTGGAACTGGGAGAAAGCAGCGTCGAAGAGCACGACCATATTGGGCGGCTTGCAGTGCGGCTCAATATTTCTAAGCTAATCGCGGTGGGAGACACTGCCAAACCAATCTACAATGCCGCGCACCTGGAAGGTTCCTGGGGTAATGAGGCCACCTGGGTACAGACCCCGCAGCAGGCATTGTCGGTGCTACGCGCTGAGCTGCGCCCCGGCGACATTGTGCTGTTTAAATCCTCCAACGGCGCCAAACTTGGGCAGTTGGGAGATGAGGTGGCATTCAGCAGTGACCGGTTTGGGTCCGGCTCTGAGCCTGCTCCTACTTGGTTGAGCGCTGGCGACTTTGTTGAAGTGACCGATTTGACGGGTTCTGTCGCTCCCACGGCGAGTGAGCCTGCAACCACCTCCAGCCCGGTGGCCACTACGGCCTCCGCTTCCACCACATTCACCGGCCAGGAAGGCACACGCTAGAGAATGATTACTGTGCTCATTGCGGGAGTTCTGGGTTTTATCCTGTCATTTGGGGCGATCCCCCTGTTCATCCGCCAGATGCAGAAGCTGAAGCTGGGTCAGCTTATCCGTGACGAAGGCCCTGCTGCGCACCAGCATAAAGCGGGAACCCCCACCATGGCGGGGCTTGTCTTCATCCCCGCCGCCGTGCTCGCCTATTTCATAGCTCTGCTGCTGAGCGCCTGGTTCTACGGCACCTCCCCAGCACCCAGCGCATCAGCATGGCTGACTCTGGGGTTTACGGTGGGAATGCTCGCTGTGGGAGCGGCAGACGACATTATGAAATTCCGCAATAAGGGCAATGAGGGGCTGACGGAGATTCAGAAAACGGTCGGGCTGCTGGCCGTAACCCTGCCGTTCTCTTACTTGGCGTTCCAGTTCCCAAATTCCGCAGGGGCTACGCCCGCGTCCACAGCAGTTTCTTTTGTACGTGATTTGCCGCTGGATCTTATGGCCCCGGGGGCTATTGTGGGTACCCTGCTGGTGATGGCGTGGATTAACCTGATCGCTCTCTCCGGCACTAATGCTGTGAATTTCACTGACGGCCTGGACGGCCTGGCTGGCGGGGTGATGATGACGATCTTCACCGGCTATCTGGCAATGACTGTGTGGCAGTATTCGCACCGGTGTGTCTCGGCTGCTGGGGTCGGGTGCTACGACGTACGTGATGCTGGTGCCCTGGCCATGATCGCTGCAGCTTTTGTGGGGTCGCTGGGCGGGTTCTTGCTGTGGAACGTGTCGAAGGCGCAGATCTTTATGGGCGATTCCGGGTCACTGGCCTTAGGCGGGGCTCTTGTAGCGTTCGCTATTTTTACCCGCACCGAGCTGCTGCTACCCATTATTGCGTTGGTGCCTGTGCTAGAGGTTTTTCTCGGTAATAGTGCAGAAGTTCGTTTTTAAATTTAGCCGTAAAGGCTCGGTGTCCCGCGGTGAGAAAGTTCCGCATGCACACCGTTTCTTCCGTATGACACCGTTCCACCATCACATGGAGAAGACCGGCGTGAATGGTATGTATTCTATTGATAAGAAGGGTATCGCACCCGGTACCGTCAGCAGCGGCGAGGTAAACTCGGTGTTCCGGCTGTGGGTGGTGAACGCTTTGTGCGTACTCATCGCCTTAGCCCTGTTCTTTGGTGATTGGTTCTCGCAGAATACCGGGGTGATTAACTAGTGACGGAGCGGAACATGAAAACTGCTGAGCAGCTGGCCCGTATTGAGGCGAATAAGGACGCGGTAGCAACCAACCCCGTATTGAATAATCCGCGTCTTGCTGAGCTGACCAGTTGGGATGCTCCTTGGGCCGGACTTCGCGTGGTCGTGGTCGGTCTGGGGGTCTCTGGTGATGCCGCAGCTGATGTGCTGGCTCAGAAAGGTGCGCACGTAGTTGCTATTGACGCTAAAGACACCGCAGAGAAACGGGAGCGTATCCGCCTTTATGATCAGGCATACGGTCATGTGAGCGGCCTTTTCGGGCAGGAGCACATGAGCTCTTTACCCCTGGTTGATGGGCAGGAGCCGGACGTAGTGGTGGTGTCCCCAGGGATCCGCCCTGATAGCGATATTATGTTGGACGCCTATGAGCGCGGCGTTCAAGTGTGGAGCGAGGTTGAGCTGGCGTGGCGCTTAAACACGCGTGCTGGCCGTCGCAGCACCCAATGGCTGTGCCTGACCGGCACAAACGGGAAAACCACAACTGTTGGTATGGTCGATTCAATCCTCAAAGCAGCCGGGCGGCATAGCGCCCAAGTGGGGAATGTGGGCCTGCCTATTGTGTATGCTGTGGCTGATGATGAAGAGTACGAATTCTTCGCTGTGGAGCTTTCAAGTTTTCAGCTGCACTGGACCTATTCGCTTTCGCCCTTGGCTTCTGTGGTGTTGAACGTTGCTGATGATCACGTGGACTGGCACGGTAGTTTTGAGGCGTATAAGGCCGCGAAGGCACGTATCTACGAGAATACGCAGGTGGCCTGCATCTTCAACGAAGACCATGCTGATACGCGTCGCATGGTTGAAGAAGCTGACGTGGTTGAGGGTGCCCGTGCGGTGAGCATCAGCAGCACCGAGATCCCGAGAGTTTCTATGCTTGGTCTGGCTGAGGATATCCTCGTGGATCGGGCGTTTTTGAAGGACCGTTACCATCAGGCCCTTGAGCTGGGGGTGCTAACTGATTTAGCGCAGGCTCCCGGTCAGGTTCCCGCGCAGCACACGGTTGAAAATGCGTTGGCTGCGGCGGCGCTGACTCGCGCGGCGGGTATAGCCCCGGAGCATGTGCGTGAGGGGTTGCGTACGTATTCCCCAGGGGCGCATCGTAACCAGTTGGTGGCCTCAGCTGGCGGAGTGCAGTGGGTGAATGACTCAAAGGCCACGAACCCGCACGCTGCAAACGCCTCCATGAGCGCCTACCCGTCGCTGGTGTGGATAGCGGGGGGCCTGTCGAAGGGTGTCACCTATGATGAGCTGGTGAAGAAGCATGCTGAACGCCTGCGTGCGGTGCTTATTATTGGTACTGATTCTGCGGCGTTGATGTCTGCCTTGGCCACCCATGCGGGGCAGGTTCCTGTGTATAACCTCACTGCGAGTGTGGCGAACCCAACGGATGGGGCGGCTGCGATGGAAGCTGCGGTTATTAAGGCCCGCGAGGTGGCTGAACCTGGCGATGTGGTGCTCATGGCCCCTGCGGCGGCTTCCATGGATCAGTTTAAGAATTATGCAGAGCGCGGTAACGCTTTTGTTGAGGCTGTGCAACGAGCCGTTGGTGAGGGTATTTCAACCACCTAAGAGCAGGTGCGGTGTTGAGCTAGACCACAAGACGCTAAGCTAATAACTGGACGGGAGTAACGGAATAAACGGGGAGATTAGTGTGAGCGGTGCATCTGGCAAGACGCAAAACACGGCGGCAGACCATCGTAAGACGCGGCGTGTGTGGCGTGATGGCGTGCTGGCCAGGCGCTATGCTTCCGCCTATGCGCGTATTTCCCGCGCTGAACTGTCATATGTGTCCCGCCTGATCCTGCTGGTGAGTGTGAGCCTGACGTTCTTCGGGTGCATTATGGTGCTGTCCGCTTCGTCGGTGCGCATGATTTCGCAGGGTATGTCCCCGTTTAACCAGGGGGAACGACAGCTGCAGTACGCCGTCGGGGGTCTTGCCCTCATGCTGGTGGTGGGGTTCCTGCCGGTGGGGTGGTATCGGCGTCGGTGGGTGCTGAACACGGCCGTGGTGTTGGGTATCCTGCTGCAGGTTGCGGTGCTTGTGGTGGGCGTTGAGGTTGGCGGTAACCGTAACTGGATTGTGCTTGGCCCGGTGCAGCTTCAGCCTTCTGAATTGTCGAAACCGATTCTTATCCTGTGGATGGCCCTCATGCTGGCTAGGCAGGGGGACGTTTCGAAGAACAGCTGGCGGGCTCTTCTCCCCGCGCTTTTTGGCTTTTTGCCGCTGGTGGGCACTATCATGTTGGGCCGAGACTTGGGTACCGCTATCGTCTACGGTGTCATCTTTATGGGGATGCTGTGGCTGGCGGGTACCCGTAACCGCACCATGTGGGTATTGGTGGGGTTCGCATTGGTACTCGCAATTTTTGCGGTTGTCATGAGTGAGAACCGTATCCAGCGTGTGTTTGGTGCTGCTGGCGTATGTGACGGGGCCACCTGTGACCAGTCGAATGCGGGTAAGGTCGCCTTGGCAACCGGCGGTTTATGGGGTGTTGGACTTGGGCAGTCCCGCCAGAAATACAACTACTTGCCGGAAGCACATAACGACTATATTTTTTTGCGATTATCGGCGAGGAGCTGGGTCTAGTAGGCACCCTCGCTGTGGTGCTTTTGTATTTGGGTCTTATCTACTGTTCTGTCACTATTATGGTGCGCACTTCGGACCGTTTTGTGCGCTTGGCGGCGGGCGGTATTACGGTGTGGATTACGGCGCAGGCGCTTATTAATATGGGCATGGTCACGGGTGTGCTCCCGGTGATTGGTGTGCCTCTGCCGTTTATTTCTTATGGTGGTTCGTCTCTTCTTGCATCAATGTTTGCGGCGGGGTTATTGTTCGCATTTTCGCGGCAGGCGCCGGTGTACCCGTTGCGGAGGGACCCGAACCGTAACCTTTCTCCGCGTGAGATTCGCCGTGAGAATGAGGATTGGCAGCGCCGCCTGGTTTTAGGGCAGGCAGTTGCTGAGGAGAACCGGCGTATGGTGCAGGCAGGCGGCGCATTGGGTCTTGACGTGTGGCATTGGCGCAGCCAGCTGCGGGATGCGATACACGGTTTGCTCGTATGGTTGGGCCTATCTAGTGAGCAGCGGGCGCGTGCGCATCAGCGTCGGGTCCAGCAGCGGGAGCTAGCTGCCCGTGAGGCGCAGAAACAGCAGGCCGCGGAGCGTGAACGTGAGCTTCTTGAGAGGCAGCGGCTTCAACAGGCGCAAAAAAACAGCAGGCTCAGCGGGCAGAACGTACAGCGACCCGACGGCCCAGTGCGGCAACTTCGGGGCAACAACGGCCTGCAGCCCAGGCCCGCCCAGCTAAGCAGTCTCAGGCAGCTGACAGGAGTCGGGGAGAACGGCAGCGGCCTGAGTCAAAACGCCCCGCTGCAACTGTTTCGGGAGGCGGTGCGGCTCGCCCTCGCACTGCTTCTGAGCAGCGGCCGGGTGCTGCACGGACCAAGACCCAAGGCACAGCGAAGCAAGGGGCGCCTCGTCGTCAGGATGCGCGGCGTACTGCCGTGCGCGGCTCGCAGACCCGGGGGCGTAACCGTACTCAGGGCAAAACTCAGCCCCAGGCGGCGCGTACGCGCCGTCCGCAGCGCACTGGTTCGCTCCCGGAGGGCCTGCGTCCGTTGCACGGTGGCGCTCCGAAGAATGCGGCGTCAAAACCCCGTCATGGTTCCGGGGAAACCCCACGGGGGTCAGGCTCAGCTGCGGTGGGCCAGCGGCGCACCGTAAGGCAGGGCAGCAGCCCCTCAAAAAGCGTGGCGGGTCACCCGGCGGGTCGCAAAATACGGGCCAAAGTGCACAGGGCAATCGTTCCAATCCTCGGCGCTAGAGAAAGCAGCGTTGGTGCTTTCACACCCGGTTCTGTGTACGTTGAGAGCCGACAGTAAGGGGCAGCGTCGCGTTAAAATATAGGTCTGTTTTGCCGGATGAGGAGGGTGTATTGCATGTTGTACGGGGACGGTTTGTGCCGTGTCTGATGCCGTAGAATGGGGAAGAACCGATTTTTAGGGAGATTTTTTTATGTCTAAGGCACCTTCTGTGGTTTTTGCTGGGGGCGGCACGGCAGGGCACATTAACCCGATGCTCGCTATCGCCCGCGAGATCCGTAAGATAGAGCCAACTGCGAAGATTACGATGCTTGGTACGGCTGATAAATTGGAGGCCCAGCTGGTTCCGGCAGCTGGTTTCGATATTGAGTTCATCCCCAAGGCTCCGTTACCGCGTTCGTTAAATAAAGAGGCTTTTGCATTCCCCGGAAGATTCTTGGGTGGTATTCGTAAGGCGCACGAGGTTTTTAAACAAGTGGATGCGGATGTCGTGGTGGGCGTGGGCGGGTATGTGTGCCCTCCAGCTTATATGTGTGCGGCTAAGGAGCGTATCCCGATTATTATTCATGAGGCGAATGCAGCCCCGGGGTGGGCTAATAAGCTGGGTGGGCGCTTCGCGGAGTTTGTGGGGGTGGCGTTTCCTAATACGCCGTTCCGCGGCGCTGAGCTGGTGGGGATGCCCATGAGTGATGAGATTGCGAACTTAGACCGTAAGACGCAGCGTTCTGAGGCGATGCGCAGGTTGGGGCTGGATGAGTCGCTGCCGACGGTGATAGTGACTGGTGGTTCCCTGAGGGGCACTAACGCTCAATAAAGCGGTGGAGGCTAATATTGATGCTCTCGCCGACTGGGGGTTTCAGGTGTTGCACATTACGGGTAAGGGCAAAGCTATCCTGGATGAGCAGGGTAATCCGCGCACCGCGAAGAATTATCACCAGATGGAGTTTTGCACCAGCATGCAGGATGTGTACGCCGCTGCTGATCTTTTGGTGGTGCGTTCGGGTGCGGCGACCGTGAGTGAGGTTGCTGCCGTGGGGGTTCCTGCTGTTTTTGTGCCGTTGCCGCATGGTAATGGTGAGCAGAGTTTAAATATTCGCCCTCTTCTTGAGGAAGGAGCAGCTCGCCTGGTGGAGGACCAGGATGCCACCGCTGAGTGGTTTGCGAGCGAGATTCCGGCTTTAATGGCGGATTCGGCGTTATTAGAGCGGATGGCGCAGAAGGCGTATAAGTTGGGTATCCGCGATGCTGCGCGGGTTATGGCTGAACGGACATTGAAAGCGGTTAAACACAGTGACTGAGTTAATGAACCTTGATCTGGTGCTTCCTGCACCGTTGAATCCGCCGTTTCCTGAACGGGCACGGGTTGCTGATTTAGGGCGTGTGCATTTTGTGGGTGTTGGCGGCGCGGGGATGAGCGCTATCGCATTGCTAATGGCTCAGCTGGGTGTTCCGGTCAGTGGGTCGGACCGTGCCGAGTCGGCTAACCTTCAGTCGTTGCGACAGGCTGGGGTGCGTGTATCGGTTCCGCAGGATGCCGTGAATATTCATGACGTGGATACTGTGGTTATTTCGACTGCTATCCATAAGGATAACCCTGAACTGGTGAAGGCCCGTGAGCTGGGGCTGCCGGTTTTGCATCGTTCTGAGGCGCTTGCCGCAGTGATGGGGGACTCTCAGGTGGTCGCGGTGGCTGGTACGCACGGTAAGAGCACCACCAGTTCCATGATTTCGGTCATGTTTGATGGGCTGAATGCGAAACCGTCGTTTGCGGTGGGTACTGTGATCGCCGGGTTTGGTACGAATGCACGGCTGGGCGCCACAGGCCCCGGATCGTGGTTCGTAGCTGAGGCTGACGAGTCTGACGGCTCATTTGTACGCTACCGCCCGAAGGTTGCGGTGGTGACGAATATTGAACCGGACCATATTGATTTTTATGGCACTGCTGAGCGGGTGTATGAGGCGTTTAACCGGTTTGTGGCCTCAATGGTTCCTGATGGGGTGCTGATTACGTGCGCGGATGATGCTGGCGCTGTTTCGCTGGCTCAGCGCAGTCGGGCGGCTGGCCTTCAGGTGCTCACATATGGTGAATCTGAAGATGCCGATGTGCGTTTATCGCAGATTACAAGTCATGGTTCACAGTCGTCATCGGTGTTAAGCTGGTCGTTTGATCTTGCGGGGCAGCACTATTCGGGTGAGCAGGAGCTCAATCTGCAGGTTCCCGGTGTCCATAATCAGCTCAATGCTGCGGCGTCGTTTGCGACGGCGCTGGTTGCTGGGGCACGCCCTGCGGATGCTGCCAGTGCACTGGGTGGTTTTGTGGGTGCGGATCGTCGGTTCACACTGCGGGGAGAAATAGCCGGGATTAAGGTTTTTGACGACTACGCCCACCACCCTACAGAGGTGTTGTGCGCTTTGCAGACGGGGCGTACTGTTGCGGGTGGACATAATCTGTATGTTGTATTCCAGCCGCACCTATTTTCACGCACTAAGGAGTTTGCTCAGGAGTTCGCTCAGGCGCTGTCCTTGGCGGACAGGGCATATGTGCTTGATATTTACCCGGCGTGAGGAACCCATTGAAGGTGTAACGAGCGAGTTAATTACCGGTGCCGGGTTCTCTGAGGTGCACTACGCCTCTGATGCTACGGTAGCTATTGATGACATTGTGACGTGCGCTAGCGCGGGGGATATTGTGATGACGGTGGGAGCGGGCGATGTTACCGCACTCGGGGAGCGTTTCTTGGAGGCTCTCACCTCGCGTCATGGTGCCTCTGGTGAAGGTGATGCTGGTACCGAGTAGAACGGATAGAGTGTAGCGGAAGGCTGGTATGGGCGAAGAAGAACAGAAACGGAAGGGATCGCCGGAGCATCGTAATGCCCCGGCGGGGGCTCCGCGTGTGCCTGTCCACCGCCGACTAAAAAAGAAATCGGCGGCAGACGGTTCGTCCCCTGCAGCACCTGCCGAGCAGAAACAACAGGCGAATAATCCCCGCCCTGCCTCTGCTGCATCCGCAGATTCTGTTGCTCAAAAGCGGAAGGTATCTGAGCCTGCTGCACCGGAAAGTTCAGCGGCTCAGCAACCAGCCGCACGACGGGCTGAGCCCATGCCAAAGCCCCGTAACCCTAGGGCTCGTGTTTTACCTCCTCATGTCATCGCTACGGAGGTGCAAGAGGCGCCGCACAAAGGGAAGCTGAGACACCTGCAGAGGCGCCGGTAGGCAATGTAGCCTCTGGGCGACAAAAGCCGTCTAGGGAGGCTTCACAGTCGTCTCAGAAGCATGAACCAAGTGATGCTCTCCCGTCCTTACCTGACGCCGCAGATGAATCCACCGGGAAACGGGAGCTTGCCGTCTCTCGCCCCGAGGAGAAAAGCTCGGGACAGAGTCGTTTTGGTCGTTGGCGGGCAAACCGGGAGCAGCAGCGCGAGGCTGAGATTGCGCGTGAGAATGAGCGGGTGCGGGAACATAACAGGCGTGAGCAGATACGTCGCGATCCCGCTCTGGATGGTTTACGTGCTGAAGATAAGGTTGAGCCGGAGCGTGCTCCGCTCTCGCGTATGCGTAAGCTGGCTTATACCGCTTTGGCTCTGGTGCTGGTGGTGGCACTCTATATTGGCGTGGTATTTTTCTCTCCGTTGTTGGCGGTTGAGAAGATTACGGTGCGGGGTGCCTCTTTGATGGACAGCGCACAGGTTGAACAGAAGCTGAGCTCGCTGCGGGGGGTTCCATTATCACGGGTGAGCGAGGACCGGGTGCGTGAGCTGGTTGGCTCTGACGGGGCTTTGCGCGGGGTCCAGATGGAGATTCGCCCCCCGCATGAGCTGGTGGTGACGGTAAAGGAGCGTGTGCCGATCGCTGCGGTGAAACGTGGCGAAATATGCGCTGGTGGATAATGAGGGGCAGACCCTGCGCGAGGTTGATTCAGCACAGCAAGCCGGTGTTCCTATAGTTCAGGTTGAAGATGAAAATCTGTCGCAGAGCGCCGCGTTCCGCATTATCTCGAATGTGTTGGTGACCTTACCAACGTCGCTGTTAGCGGAGGTCTTTGAAGTAAAAGCTGACTCCACCTCAAGCATAACTCTCATCTTGAAGGATAAGGTTACAGTGCTATGGGGTACCTCACAGGAGAATGAAGTTAAAGCTAAGGTTTTAACTAAGCTGCTGGAAGCTACTCGGTCTGAAGATTCGCAGTCGAGCGGGGCGCAGGGACAGGGGAAGAAAATTTCTGTGTATGATGTTTCTTCACCGCTTCTGCCGGTGACTCGGTAGGTGCTATCTTCAAGTTGAGGGTTTAGACAGATGTAATTTTTGGCTAAATCCCCACAAATTTGGGAGTGTCAGTACACCCCGCAACTAGGAACCTGGTGAATCTGTTGGTATCCTTGCAAATAAAGCCAATTTGAGAGCGAGTATGTCTAAGGTTAAACTCGAACTTTGGACTTTTCTCAATAAATCAACGAAACAATTGAGGGATAAATGGACGCTGGAACTCCCCAGAACTACTTGGCAGTCATCAAGGTCGTCGGTATCGGCGGCGGTGGTGTCAACGCAGTCAACCGAATGATTGAGGTTGGTCTGCGCGGCGTTGAGTTCATTGCAATCAACACCGATGCCCAGGCGCTATTGATGTCTGATGCGGATGTTAAGCTTGACGTTGGTCGTGAGCTGACCCGTGGTCTTGGTGCTGGTGCTAACCCCGAGGTTGGCCGCCAGGCTGCAGAGGATCATGCGCAGGAGATTGAGGAAGTCCTCAAGGGTGCAGACATGGTCTTTGTGACTGCCGGTGAGGGCGGTGGTACCGGTACCGGTGGCGCTCCCGTGGTGGCACGTATCGCTCGCTCGCTTGGTGCTCTTACCATTGGCGTGGTGACCCGTCCGTTTACCTTCGAGGGCCGCCGCCGTTCAAACCAAGCAGAGACCGGTATTTCCGCTCTGCGCGATGAGGTTGATACCCTCATTGTTATTCCGAACGACCGACTGCTGTCTATCTCTGACCGTAACGTGTCAATGCTTGATGCCTTTAAGTCAGCAGACCAGGTGCTTCTGTCCGGTGTGCAGGGTATTACCGACCTGATTACCACTCCGGGTCTGATTAACCTTGACTTTGCGGACGTGAAGTCTGTGATGCAGGGTGCTGGCTCCGCGCTTATGGGCATTGGCTCCGCTGCTGGGGAGGACCGCGCAGTCAAGGCTGCTGAGCTCGCTATTGCCTCTCCTCTTCTGGAAGCTTCCATTGACGGTGCACATGGTGTTCTGCTCTCCATTCAGGGCGGGTCCGACCTCGGCCTATTCGAGATTAACGAGGCCGCACGTTTGGTTCAGGAAGTGGCCCACCCGGATGCGAACATTATCTTCGGTGCTGTGATTGACGACGCGTTGGGTGATGAAGCTCGTGTGACCGTGATTGCTGCTGGCTTTGATGCCGTGAACCCCGAGACAAATTCAAATGCATCCGCTGCCGCCGCAGTGCAGGCTCAGGCCCAGCGCACTCAGCAGACTTTCGGCGGTCAGAACGCACCTACGGCTGCTCCTGCTCAGCCTGATTACGGGTTCAACGCTCCCGCAGCTCCGGCATACCAGCAGAATGATGTTCCCGCATCAGCCGGGTTCGATGTTGATCTGCCTCCGGTGGTGGAAGAGCCTCCGGCTCGTCGCGATACCCTAGACGTTCCTGACTTTTTGAAGTAGAGCGTGTAGAACCGCATTTTGAATGTGGGAGTCGGTGCGCGGTACGTGACAGTGCCGTGCCCGGCTCCTTCCTTTGTGCCTTTATAACTTCTAAGGGGGTGCTGGTTATGTTCCACCCCGTCAATATGTACTAAAGATATATCGCAAAATCATGGATAATACCGAACATATTTACCATACTAGTGCACCGCTATTGTTCTCATATCAGCTTTTTCGCTCTGGAGCGCATGAGGTAAATATTGCTTTTACCAGTGTGGCTGCGGGCAATGTAGGACTGCATGTTGATACGGGCGAACCGCAGGCGCAGACGCTACGCCATAGGTTACGTTTAGAGGGGATGCTGAGCACAGGTTTACCCTTTCTGTACCTGAACCAAGTGCACGGTACCACTGTGGTATGCGCTGAAGACTATGAGCCAGCACAGTATGCTCCGCAAGATTCAGCCGACGGATTTAGCGATACGCACACACAGCACCTGTTGGAGCAGGCGCCCGTAGCGGATGCGGCATATAGTACGAACGGTCGGCCGTTGGCGATTATGGTTGCTGATTGTATCCCTGTGGTGCTGGTGGGACAGTGTCAAGATGGTGAGCTGGTGCTGGCCGTGGCCCATGCCGGTCGTAAAGGGCTGCTGGATGGAGTGCTGCAACGCACTGTTGTGGCTATGCATGAGGCTGGAGCTGAGAATATATGTGCATGGCTGGGGCCGAGCATCTGCGGGAGCTGCTACGAGGTTCCCGAGCAGATGCGCACTGCCTCAGCTGAGCGTATTCCACAGGTTGCTGCGCAGACCCGCACAGGAACCCCAGCTCTTGATTTACCTGCGGGTGCTATTGCGATACTAGAAGATATGGGGGTTGAGGTATCCACCGAGCTTGCGGCGTGCACCTATGAGACCGGTGAGCTGTATTCTCACAGAGCGTTCACTCACGGGTCTCGACCCGCAGGGCGTATCGCAGGGCTAGTGTGGCTTAGCACCGCATCGGAGGAGAAGGAAGAGACCACAAACTAGCTGTCTCTTAGGGGTATCTTTGCAGGCTGCTAGAGGTATAGGTGCCTTCTGCAGGCTATCTTCGGCCTATCTATTTCAGGTCATTGGGGAGGAAATAATGAGCACTAATTCTCTAACATATACTGCCGATCGTGCGGAACAGCTTGCCAGCGGTTACCAGCGGGTGGTTGAACGTATTCGGGCAGCTGAGCAAGATACTAGTGGTGCCCGCTCCGCCCAGAGTGAAACGGTGCAATTGGTGACCGTGACAAAGTTCTTCCCGGCCTCCGACGTGATGGCCCTCTACGATGCTGGTGTGCGGCTTTTTGGGGAGAATCGCGATCAGGAGGCTGCACCAAAGGCGGCGCTGGTGAGCGAATCCGTCCCGTCCCATGACCCGGCTCGTTGGGCTTTTATTGGCCAGCTGCAGACCAATAAGGCGAAATCTGTGGTGCGGTACGCCCAGCAGGTGCAGTCAGTGGACCGCCCGTCGTTAGCGGATGCCTTAGCGAAAGCCTATGCGCGGCAGGTAGAGCGCTTTGAGACTGAGCATGCTCCTGCCCCCGCAGCATATAAGGCTGGGAAACTGGAATGTCTTATTCAGGTGTCTCTGGCGCAGGGACAGGCTACAGCGGGTCACGCCTCAACCGGTGCCCGCGGCGGGGCTGACCCTGAGCAGGTGTTGGCATTGGCCGAACATATTGAAAACTATGAACAGCTACACTGTGCGGGAGTGATGGCCGTTGCGCCTTTAGGATCTGAGCCAGATATGGTATTTGAGAAACTATGGAATATTTCTCAGATACTTCGAGAGTCTTTTCCCCAGGCCACCCAGATTTCGGCGGGAATGAGCGGGGATTTAGAAGCGGCTATCCGCTGGGGGTCGACATGCGTTCGAGTGGGGTCTGACATTATGGGGCCGCGCCCAAGCGCATAGTCCTGGTGATGCGTTCGTTACCAGCTGAGGGGCTTCCCGTACCAACTATTCAGGAACCATGGTTTTGAAGGTGTCTGAAGCCTGCAGCGAGGTGTTGTAGCGCGCATCACTGGAAAAAACCAAGGTCTGGGCGCAATTTATGCGTAAGATACGCAAATCTATAAGGTTTAGCGGCACATCCACTGATAGAATAGTGAACAGCAACGCACCCGCGTGACGGAGTGCTCACCCGGCATCCGCCTCCTGGATGTGTTTTAAACGGGATTATTTCCATCTGACTGACTGCGAAGCGAGATTTATAGTATGGCTAAACAGGGCGGCGGTATAGCCCGAATTACCTCGTTCTTTGGTGTTGCGGAGTATGAAGGTGCTCATGAACATCAGGGGAATAGCGAGGCTGAGGGAGCTGCTACTTCCGCCCAGCCTGAAGAGTCGTCGGCACGTCTGAACGCTCTGCCCACCCCGTTAGATGGAGGGCATAAAACGTCGCTACGCGCGTCAGGAGTCTTCCGCGGCCGCGGATCGGGGGTATGATAATTCCGCAGATAACCACTGGGAGGATGATACGGTGCAGGACAACGCAGAGGTCGAGTACACGCAGGATCAGTACGGCTACGAAGACGGCGAGCTGGCCGAGGAGTATCCCGAGGACTACGGTGCTGACGATTACCCCAGTGAGGAAGAAGAGGACGAATTGCGCCGCATCACTACTATTCACCCCCGATCCTATAATGACGCCAAGATTATTGGTGAGGCATTCCGTGAGGATATCCCCGTCATTATGAACGTTGATGATATGCCGGATGCGGACGCGAAACGCTTGGTGGATTTTGCCTCGGGGCTGGTGTTCGCGCTTAACGGTCGTATTGAGCGGGTGACTGCCAAAGTCTTCCTACTCACTCCTTCTGACCTGGAGGTTCTCGGTATTACCAGTAGTGATGATATGCCGCAGGCCTTTGACGATGAGGGACTAGTTCCCTTCGACCAGGGTTAGAGGATCTTGCCCGATGGGTTATCTTTTTGCGGTGCTGACAATCGCCCTGTACGTGTTGTACATTGGGCTTCTGCTGCGCATGATGTTTGATTGGGTGCGTATTTTTTCCCCCACGTGGCGCCCACGCGGGCCAGTGTTGGTCGTGGCTTCTGCGGTGTACGGGGTGACTGACTGGCCAATGAACCTTCTGAGGAAGGTAGTGCCTCCGCTTCGGCTGGGGAACGTGGCCCTTGATATGGGTTTTTTGATTCTTATTATTGCGGTGAGTTTTTTGTTGAATGGGCTACAGTATCTGACGGCTATTACGTCGTAGGGGATACCAGTCCGATAGGGATCTTGAAATTTTGGACTTAAAACTCCTAAATCTTAAGGTGATATGCCTCTCTTTGGCGGGTCAGTAAAAACCCTGGAATAGCGTCAAGTTTTGCTTTAGGTGTAAATGGTTTTCGCTTATCGGCCCGTTAAAGGCGATTTTGCCACCCAAAGGGGGGTAGAATAATTACGGTATACCGATTTCGTGCGGCCCATCCGTGCGGATTCATTGTTTAACTTCCGAGGAGAAACCCCAGTGGCTATTACCCCCGAAGACCTGATTAACAAGAGTTTCAAGGTCGTTAACGTTGGACCCAGCTACAGCATGAATGAGGTCGACGATTTTCTTGACGAACTGGTAGGCGAGCTGCGTCGTCTGAATGCTGAGAATAATTCACTCAGGCGCAAGCTTGAAGATTGTGAGTCGCGTAAGGGCGGCGCATCGACCTCGAGACCACTGCAGCAGCGGCTGCCCCCGCCGGCGGTGGTTCTCAGGATGCTGCTGGCCTGCTGGCCATGGCTCAGAAGGTTCACGATGATTACGTGAGCCAGGGTGAGCGCACGAAGGCTGAACTGATCGCTGAGGCCGAGAAGAAAGCTAACCAGCTGGTAGTTGAGGCCGAGATTAAGCGCGAGAAAGCTCTGTCGGCTCTGAAGGAGGAGCAGGCAAATCTTAAGAGCAGCGTTGAGTCGCTACGTGGCTTTGAGTCCCGCTACCGTACTCAGCTCCAGGAGCACCTGAACAGGCAGCTAGACGATCTGCGTCACCTGAAGAGCATCGAGGCTGAAGCGAGGTACTAAAAGAAGAGGTACTGGTTACGGTACCTATGGTACCCGCGCCTCTTACTGTGACGCGTGGCGGCCGCCTGTGTTCCCTAACCGCCTTATGGCGGGCGAGTTTATGAATTGGGGATGCGGGCGGTCGGTTATATTCTGGTCAATGTTTTAAGCGGTTGAGCATTCTTTGTGCCGCACAATAGTGAATATTTTTTCGCCTGCTTCTATATGTAACCTTTATGTATACCTTAATCGTTGCTTAATGATACGTTCGAACGTTTTTAATGCACGATAATAAGAGAAAAGACTATTCTTAATAACCGTATTATATGCATTGTGAGAATGCTGCTGGTGCCAGACCTTATGAATAGCTCGCAGGTTTGTAAAGAATTAATAATAGGGGAGTAGCTATCTGCAGTTAGTATCTATATTGCTGCTGCCCGGACCCCTGAACTCTATAGGTTACTGGTGCAGTAGTTAAGATGCGATAAGCTAGAGGGTGCGGGGCCACCCCCGTCAGTTACTGAACGAGGAGCCGCATGAAGGACGAGCACACACGCCGCAACCACCTCCAAAGAACAAGCCGCAGAATCCGGCAGCGGATCTACCGGCAGCCCGCGACCGCACGTCATATCCCGCCGCGTTTTTAGTACACGTAGTGCTTGGACGCTGGCTCTTCTTCTAGCAGCTACCGTTTTTATTATCGACCAGGGGACCAAATATTTAGTGGTAACCCGCATGGAGATAGGGGAGCGTATCCCCGTTATTGAGGGGCTGCTGTGGTGGTATTCAATCCGTAATTCCGGTGCGGCATTCTCGTTCGGTGAAGGGGCCACCTGGGTGTTCACCCTTATTATGGCTATCGCAGCGGTAGTGGTGGTGTATACGCTTCGTAAAACCCGGGCTCTGGGGTGGGTACTGGCACTGGGAGGCCTGCTCGGTGGGGTCCTGGGAAATCTTTTTGACCGTCTTTCCGTGAGCCTGGTTTTGGTACCGGGCATGTAGTGGATTTTATCTCGGTACCAAACTTCGCTATTTTCAATATCGCTGACTCCGCGATATGCGTATGCATGGCATTGATCGTGCTTTTGAACTTTAGGGGGATGACCCTCGCCGGAACTCGTGCCGAAAGCCCTCAGCGCACCACACCGGAACACCACACCGATGACACCCCCAGCGACCTGGAGGAAACGGCATGAGCGGTACAGGGCATATGCGAGAGAACGAAGAAGGCATTCACGCTGAATTTGAAGTGAGCGAACCCATCGCTGGAATGCGCCTAGATGCGGCACTTGCGGGGGTCTTTGATGTTCCCCGCACCCGAGCCTCCGCATGGATCCGAGATGGGCATGTGCGCCTCACCCGGGCTCACCAGCCAGTTAAAATCGGCAAATCTCATAAACTGTCGGTGGGGGAACTGGTGAGCGTAAACGCCCCCGCACCGCGTGATTTAGCGGATATTCGCCCCGAAAAAGTAGACGGCTTCTCCATCGTCTACTGCGACGACGACATTGTGGTAGTTGATAAACCCGCCGGGGTGGCGGCGCACCCTTCGCCGGGATGGCACGGGCCAACCGTACCGTCGGCCCTGCTGGGAGAAGGAATTAGCGTAACAACCTCCGGTGCCGCCGAGCGGCAGGGCATCGTACACCGGCTGGACGTGGGAACCAGCGGACTTATGGTACTCGCCCGCAGCGAGCGCGCCTACACCGAGCTTAAACGTGCCTTTAAAGAACGCACAGTAGAGAAGGTGTACCACACACTAGTGCAGGGGCTGCCCGACCCGCTGCGAGGAACTATCGACGCCCCGATTGGACGGCACCCAGGCAGTGAATGGCGGTTTGCAGTGGTAGAGGACGGGCGAGAATCCATCACCCACTACGAAACGCAAGAGGCATTCGGGCCAGCCACCCTGGTTGAGGTGCACCTTGAAACCGGACGCACCCACCAGATCCGTGTGCATTTTTCAGCGCTCCACCACCCCTGCTGCGGGGACCTCACCTACGGGGCAGACCCCACACTGAGCGCGGAGCTGGGGCTAACCCGCCAGTGGCTGCATGCCCACCGGCTGGGTTTACGCACCCCGCCAGCGGTGAGAGAATGAGCTTTGAGAGCCCCTACCCGCATGATTTGACCTACGCGTTAGAAGCGCTCCGTGAGGGGACTATTCGGCGAGGATAAGGCGACGAGTGCGGAACAGCCTCTGAGCCGCACGAACAACCAGTGACGTACTAGATAGCGAACGAACGGAGAGACCGTGGCGAAAAAAGGCTTCGCACACCTGCATGTGCACACCGAATACTCCATGCTGGATGGTGCCGCGCGACTGAGTGACCTCTTTACGCACACCCGTGAGCTCGGTATGGACTCCATCGCCACCAGTGATCACGGTTTCTTATTCGGCGCCTTCGACTTCTGGCGGCAGGCAAAAGCTAATGATGTGAAACCCATTATCGGGGTGGAAGCGTACCTGACTCCCGGAACGCATCGTAGTGACCGTTCCCGTGTGCGGTGGGGAGACGGCTCCCGCGATGATGTTTCTGGCGGTGGCGCATACACACACATGACCATGTGGGCGGAAACCACTGAGGGTATGCACAACCTATTCCGGGCTTCCTCTATCGCCTCCCTGGAAGGGCAGCTGTATAAGCCGCGCATGGACCGTGAGGTGCTGCAAACTTACTCCCAAAGGTTTGATTGCCACCACCGGGTGCCCTTCAGGTGAGATTCAGACGCGTCTACGCCTGGGGCAGTATCAGGAGGCGGTTGCTGCCGCCGCAGAATTCCGCGATATTTTCGGTAAGGGTAACTTCTATTGTGAAGTGATGGATCACGGCCTGTCTATTGAGAAATGTGGCTGCTGATCTGATGCGCCTCGCTAAAGAACTTGACCTGCCGTTTGTGGCAACTAACGATCTGCACTACACCAAACACGAAGACTACAATGCGCACGCGGCGCTGCTGTGCGTACAGTCAGGCTCAACCCTGGAAGACCCCAACCGCTTCAAATTTGATGCGGATAACTTCTACCTGCGCTCACCCGAGGAAATGTACTCCATCTTTGGCGATATTCCCGGGGCATGCGAGAACACCCTCGAAATCGCTGAGCGGTGCAACGTTGAGTTCAACACCAAAGCGAACTATATGCCGAACTTCCCGGTGCCTGAGGGGGGAGAGCGAAGAATCATGGTTCGTGAAAGAAGTTGAGGCGGGGCTGCATTACCGGTTCCCCAACGGCATCCCTGATGAGGTACGTAAACAGGCGAATTATGAGGTTGAGGTTATTACCTCAATGGGCTTCCCCGGCTACTTCTTGGTGGTGGCGGACTTCATTAACTGGGCGAAACGCAATAATATTCGTGTGGGGCCGGGGCGTGGCTCCGGTGCGGGGTCGATGGTTGCGTACGCTATGCGCATCACCGAGCTGAACCCGCTGCGGCACGAACTGATTTTTGAGCGGTTCCTGAACCCTGACCGCGTCTCAATGCCTGACTTCGACGTGGACTTTGACGATCGCCGCCGCCCCGAGGTGATCCACTATGTGACTGAGAAGTACGGTGAAGATAAGGTCGCGCAGATCGTCACCTTCGGCACCATTAAAGCGAAGCAGGCGCTCAAAGACGCCTCCCGAGTGATGGGGTACCCTTACTCGGTGGGGGAGCGGCTCACCAAGGCAATGCCGCCGGATGTGATGGGAAAGAACATTGCCCTGGCGAACGTCTACAACAAAGACGATAAACGCTACGCCGAAGCAGGAGATTTGCGTGAGCTCATCGAAACCGACGACGTTTCGGGCAAGGGTTTTTAAAACCGCTCAGGGCCTTGAAGGCCTAAAACGCCAGTGGGGCGTGCACGCCGCCGGCGTGATTATGTCCTCGGAGGTACTCACCGAAGTCATCCCTGTGATGCGCCGTGAAGCAGATGGGCAGGTGATCACCCAGTTTGATTACCCCACCTGTGAGGGGCTGGGCCTGATTAAGATGGACTTTCTGGGGCTGCGTAACCTCACCATCATCTCGGACGCTATTGAAAACATTAAAGCTAACCGTAATTTTGACCTCGACTTAGAGACGCTTGAGCTGAGCGATAAGCATCCTACGAGCTGCTGGCGCGCGGTGATACGCTGGGCGTGTTCCAGCTCGATGGCGGGCCGATGCGTTCGCTTCTGAAGCTTATGGAGCCTGAAGAGTTTGAGCATATTTCCGCTGTGCTTGCTCTCTACCGTCCCGGGCCGATGGGGGCGAACTCGCATACGAACTATGCGCTGCGCAAGAACGGTAAGCAGGAGATTACGGCGATCCACCCCGAGCTGGAGGAGCCTCTTTCCGATATTTTGGGTACCACGTACGGTTTGATCGTGTACCAGGAACAGGTGATGGCGATCGCCCAGAAGGTGGCGAACTACACCCTTGGTGAGGCAGATCTTTTGCGCCGCGCAATGGGTAAGAAGAAAAAGGCTGAGCTGGATAAACAGTACGCCACGTTCCACGATGGCATGATTTCGAACGGATACTCTGAGGGCGCGGTAAAAGCCCTGTGGGATATTCTGCTGCCGTTCTCCGATTACGCGTTTAATAAGGCTCACACGGCTGCTTACGGGCTAGTTTCATACTGGACCGCATACTTGAAAGCGCACTACCCGCAGGAGTACATGGCTGCGCTGCTGACCAGTGTGGGCGATAACAAAGATAAGCTTGCCATGTACCTGAACGAGTGCCACCGCATGGGCATTACCGTGCTGCCGCCTGATGTGAATGAATCGGAGCTAACGTTCGCCCCGGTGGGTGACGATATCCGCTTCGGCATGGGCGCAGTCCGTAACGTGGGCGCGAACGTGGTGGATGGTATGATTACCGCCCGCAATGAGAAGGGCCGGTATGAGTCATTCAGCGATTTCCTGCAAAAAGTGCCGTTGAGCGTGTGCAATAAGCGCACCATTGATTCGCTCATTAAAGCGGGTGCGTTTGACGATCTGGGGCATACCCGCCGTTCTCTTGCGCTCATGCATGAGGAGGCGATTGACGCGGCTGTCTCGGTGAAACGTAAGGAAGCCGCCGGGCAGTTTGACCTGTTCGGTTCCCTCGGGATGGGGGAGGAACTGGGCGAGGATCTGTCGGTATCGGTACCTGATGTTCCCGAGTGGGAACGGCGCGATAAGCTCAACTTTGAGCGTGACATGCTGGGGCTGTACGTCTCGGATCACCCGTTGCGCGGGCTGGAACGCGCCCTTTCTGATGCGTCCAGCACCTCGATTCACGACATTATGGAGGAAGAATCCCACATTAAAGACGGCGAGTTCGTCACAATCGCCGGGATGCTCACGGGCGTGTCACGGCGTATCGCTAAGTCAAGCGGTAACCAGTACGCCACTGCCGAGCTGGAAGACCCCTCAGGGGTGACGATCACCGTCATGTTCTTTGCCCGCACCTATGAGACGGTGGGCGGGGTGCTCGCTGATGACCTGATCTGCTCAGTGCGTGGACGTGTACAACGTCGAGACGACGGCAGCGTGAATATTAGTGCCCAGGAGCTGACGATCCTGGAGCTTACCGAGGATGGGCGTACCGGCCCGGTGACGATCGCTATCCCCGAGTATCGTGCCACCGAATCGAACCTGGTGCACCTGCGGGATGTGCTGCTTGATCATCGGGGTTCGACGGATGTGCGCCTGGCCCTGCGCGGTCGGGAGAAAGAACAATTGGTGCTGCTGGAAGCTAAGCTGCGGGTGGAACCAAACCCCAGTTTATTCGGTGAGATTAAGACGATTTTCGGTCCCGGGTGCATCCGCCGCTAGGCTGTTGAACCCTCATGAGGCAGCTGACGTGAGATGAGGTCGGCAGGGCTTGGCTCTGCTCAAGCAGATGCGTTCAGGGCATATATACAGCAAACTATGCGGTTAGGGTCCCCTATAGCGGGGTACACTGGGAATAAGTATGCTCACAGTGGGCGGTTATACCCCGTCCGACCGAGGAGGCTCCCTGTGTATTGCCCCTACTGCAAACACACCGATTCCCGAGTGGTTGACTCCCGCACCACCGATGACGGTGCCGCAATCCGCCGCCGCCGTCAGTGCACCGACTGCGGGCGCCGGTTTACCACGGTCGAAACAACCAGTATTTCTGTTATTAAACGCTCCGGGGTTACCGAGCCGTTCGACCGCGCTAAAATCGCCTCGGGTGTGCGTAAAGCCTGCCAGGGCAGGCCGGTCGGTGAGGATGACCTGGCGAAGCTCGCCCAGGAGGTAGAGGAACGTATCCGCGCCAAGGGGCTTGCCGAAATTAACGCGCATGAGGTGGGGCTGACTATTCTAGAGCCGCTATCGAAGCTGGATGCGGTGGCGTACCTGCGGTTCGCCAGTGTGTATCAGGCGTTTGAAAACCTTGAAGATTTTGAGGGGGCCATTGCTTTGCTCCGTAAAGATGCTGTGGGGGATGCGCTGCCCGAGGCTGAAGCACCTGCACCGAAACCTCGCAAGGCCAAGACGGAGACGGCCAGCACCAAAAACCCTAAAGAAGCCCCTCTGCAGGACACCCTGTTATAGGGCCACCCTACACCACATATACTAATGTGCCCTACCGGTTGGAACTTGAACACCGGTAGGGCACACCTCTTTCTTATTGGCAGGTTTTCCCGGCGGGTTCTTTACGCCTCCCCGCGGCGTTGACGTTCGGGCAGCATACCGCCAGCCCACAGTGCCGCCCCCACAATACCGGCATTATTGCGCAGGGTCGCCATGACCATGGGGGTGCGAATCTCGTCCTCAAAATAAGGCATGAACTTTTCGGGGTTCTTCGAGATACCACCGCCGATAATGAAAAGGTCGGGGGGAGAACAGTGCCTCAACATGCTGGAAGTACCGGCGCAGACGTTTACTTGCGTACTTCTTCCAGGAGAGTTCATAGACTTCGCGTGCTCGGGCGGACGCGCGGGATTCTGCATCGTGCCCGTCAATTTCAAGGTGCCCAAGTTCGGTGTTCGGCACCAGCACACCGTTATTAATGAGGGCGGAACCAATACCGGTCCCCAGGGTGATAACGGCGATGAGCCCCATCTTGTCTCGCCCCTGCCCGTAGGTGGCTTCGGCAAGACCTGCAGCATCGGCATCATTAATGCCGTAGACAGCTCTTGAATCCAGGGCGTCACTGATGAGCTGCTCAAGGTTAGTGTTAATCCAGGTCGGATCAACATTCGCGGCTGAGAACACCACACCGTTCTTCACAACGGCGGGGAAATCAACGCCAATAGCCGAGTGAGGTTCAGGCGCTAAATCGCGGGATTGAAGCTCATCAACAATCTGGCGCGCCACCTGGGCAATGGCCTGCGGGGTTGCCGGTTGCGGGGTGGGGATGCGGAAACGCTCAGACACCAGGTTGCCGGTGCGCAGATCAACGATCCCGCCTTTCATCCCGGTGCCGCCAATATCAATACCGATCATTAGGTCTTTCGGCGTGGGTGCCGGGATATCGACATACTCTACTGACTCTTCGGCTGCGGAATTTGCCGCTGTACTCTCGCTCATGGGTTTCTCTTTCCTTGTTGTGTCTGCGTTATGAAGGGAATGCTGAATTAAGGCAGGGTGAGAACATCCACGCCGTCTGATGTGACAACCATGGTGTGCTCAAACTGGGCGGTACGTTTACGGTCACGGGTGACCACGGTCCAATTGTCGTCCCACAAATCCCACTCAATGGTGCCTAAGGTCAGCATGGGCTCAATAGTGAAGATCATGCCTTCTTTAATCTCGGTGTCGTAGGCGGGCGCCGCATCGTAGTGGGGAATAATAAGGCCTGAATGGAATTCGCGGCCCACACCGTGCCCGGTGTAGTCACGCACCACACCGTACCCAAAACGCGCCGCATATTTTTCAATCACGCGGCCAATAACGTTAATCTGACGGCCCGGTTTAACTGCTTTCATCGCACGGTTAAGGGCCTCTTCGGTGCGTTCGACCAACAGGCGGGACTCCTCATCAACGTTGCCCACCAGCAAAGTCTTATTGGTATCGCCGTGCATTCCGTCAAGGTAGGCGGTGACGTCAAGATTCAGAATGTCGCCGTCCTCAAGCACCGTAGAATCGGGAATACCGTGGCAGATCACCTCATTCAGCGAGGTACACACCGACTTCGGGTAGCCGCGGTAGTCCACGGTGGAGGGGTAGGCACCGTGATCACAAATATACTCATGAACCAGCACATCAATCTGGTCGGTTGTTGTCCCCGGGACGGCAATCTTTGCCGCTTCCACAATAGCGCCTGCAGCAACCTTACCCGCTGCACGTACTCTCTCAACCTCTTCAGGGGTGTACATATTTGAGTCGTTGCCCCTCATTGGGGGTTTTCTTCCCCACGTATTCGGGGGCGAACAATATCTGCCGGTACAGTGCGCATGGGGGTGACAACTCCGGGGGTCAGGCACCCTATGGGCGCGGCACCCGGTTCTGCGGGAAGATTATGAGAAGTAGCCATACCTAATATTTTAGCGGCGCCTGCCCGCACTGGGACCGGGCAGACACCCAAATCCTGAACCTTTTGCCAACTGGTGTATTATTTTCCGCGCTGTTTTCAGCGGTGCGGGGGTAAACATATGCGAAGCGAGCACGGATAAGATACCGTGAAAGGTACATACCGTACATATAGATACACTCATGTGGTGTGAGACTAAGGAGAGACTGTGAGCCTGAAAAATGATATGACCCCCGGCCCCCACGAGACCGAATACTGGTACAACACCTCCACTGGGGAGGTTGAAGAAGGGCAGCAGAGCAAGATCACTCACCTGTGGGGCCCTTATAAGACCCGTGAAGAGGCGGAACACGCTATGGAAACCGCCCAGAAACGCAACGAAGAATGGGATAACCAGTGGAAGGACTAGATCCCACCAGCGGTAGGGGTGTCCCTCAATGATGCGTTAAATATTTCCGGCTGGCTCATACACATGATGCGTACGGAACCAGCCGGAGACATATAAGTTGCGTGGGTGCTTTCTTCTAGTCGAACGTGTGCTCATCGGCTGGGAATGAGCCAGCCCGCACCTCAGAACGGTAAGCGCGAGCTGCATCCTCCAGCAGCTGCCCCACTTGGGCGAACTGTTTCACGAAGGTAGGCATCCGCCCTTGACGTACGCCCATGGCGTCCTGCCACACCAGCACCTGCCCGTCAGCAGTATTACCCGCACCAATGCCGATGGTGGGTACCGCACCCACTGCCTGGTTAACACGTTCAGCGGTTTCTGCGGTTACCATCTCCATAAGGATGCAGAAAGCGCCAGCAGCGGCGAGTGCCCGGGCGTCTTCAACTACCCGGTCGGCGGTACCGTGACGGCCCTGAACCCTGAAACCGCCCAGAGCATGCTCAGCCTGCGGGGGTGAACCCCACGTGCGCAACTACCGGGATGCCAGCGGTTACAAGGGCCTGCACCCAGTCGGCCATGCGCGCATCGGCCTCAATTTTTACGGCGTGCGCCCCGCCTTCTTTCATGAGGCGCGCCGCAGAAGCAACCGCCTGCTGCGGCGACTGCTCGTAGGTGCCAAACGGCAGATCGGCGACCACCATTGCCCGTTTCGCCCCGCGTGATACTGCGGCCACCATCGGGATTATCTCATCAAGGGTGATGGCTAGGGTTGATTCGTAACCAAGCATCACATTCGCGGCCGAGTCACCAATAAGAAGCATCTCAATGCCTGCGCGGTCAAAAACCTGCGCCGTGGAAAAGTCGTAGCAGGTGAGCATTGAGAACTTCTCACCCTCAGCCTTAGCCCGCTCCAAGTGGATGGTGCGGATTTTTTTCACCGTATCAAGGCTAAAGGGCGTTTGGGCCATGCCGGGTGTCTCGGCAGTGTTCGTTACAGTGGACGTTGCATAGGGTGCGTTTTTCGTTCTCACTCATGCCTATAGTTTATCCTGCCTAACCCCTGGCACCGGTACCTGCGTTAGCGTTTAGTGAACGCCGCGCGTGCCGCCTCTAGGGCGTCGGTAGAACGCTGGTATCGTTCTGCCAGCGGTTTCTTGCGTGTCGGTAGAGGCTGAGTAGCTCTCTGGTACAGCCACTGAGCACGTTCCAAGCGGTTTGCTGAGGCAGGTTTTGTCTTCTGCTTATCTTGCACGGGTTGCGTTTTGGTGCTTATGCGCGCGCATGCGATATACTGCTCGGCCAGCGCCACATGTGCACCTATTAGGTTTTCCTGGGTTTTTGTGCGCGCCTTTGAACCGATGAGTTTCTGCTCCTGGGCCAGCAGGGAGGCGGTGTCCTCCAGAACGCGGAACATATAGTCTAGCGGCGCGAAATCTTCGGTTTCTAAACGGTCGCGCAGGGTGCGGCGAAGCGCCGCCCGCTGTTGTTCGGCAACCGAAAAATTATGGGAAACTTCCTCAGATAAGAAAGCATCCAGCAGGGTATTTGCCGCCGTCTCACATTCGCGCACGGCCAGAGGCAGACGCCCCAAAACTTCCAGAGATTCAAAGAGAGAATCCAGAAGATCATTCGCCCTCATCCACCCAAGAGCGTAGCTCTTTGAGCTTCTTCCGGGTCTTAGGGGTATTCACCGGCTGGTCGGTTGTGGAGGATGCTTCTGCCAATTCTGTGTGCTCGCTGCTGGCACGTTTCAGCAGCTTTTCAGCACGGCTGTTTAGGGCCTGCAGATCGTTAAGTGGCAGGCCCCGGTACGCCAGCAGGGCACGTTCTATGAGCGCAGCAGCTTGGGTGCGGCGGTTGTGGGCCGCGGCAATAGCTGCGCCTAGGGTATCTACCTCATCCTTCACTACGGAACCTTTAGGCGTGGGCCCACGCTTTGAGGTCGCTGACGTATCCTCATGTTTTTGCGTCTTGTGCGTGCGCTGTTTTCTTCTCGCCCAGAGGTAGCGGAAGATAATCCATGCGCCGTAGGGAGCAAAAAGTATGGCTAGTGCGGTGAGGATAATCCCTACCTTCCAGGATTCGTTCCCGGAGGATTGTGAGGAAGTACCTGGTTTTACACCGATATCGGCTTCAGCCGATGCCTTGGCGGAGGCCTCTTGATCCCTCTGATAACGGGCGAGCTGGGGAGGCTCTTCCCTGCCGGGGGAACCAAAAAGAGTTGAAGCATTTATTCCTGCCTGCTCGATGGCGTCACTATTTCTATGATGCCGTGCCCAATCGGCGGCAGATTTATCGATCTCCGCATACTTGTACAGGTATTGCGCATCCTCATCACTGAGCCACGAGGGGTCTTTAGCCACCAGAGAGATCTGATAGTTATCGGCGGTTGCTATCAGCAGTACTGCATGATCGGGGGCGTTATTACGCTGCAGAAAATCACGCCCCCACCGTATGCGTTCCGCCTGCAGCTCTTCATCACTGCGTTGCTGGCCGGACTGTTGTTTGGAGCTGCCACCGTCAGTATTATCGATCACCACAATATACAGGTGACCGTTGTACTTGGCGGCAATTTTTTGCGTCATACTCTCAAGATATTTAAGGTCATTGTCGGTGAGAATAAGACCGGTGCGGTCAATAACTGCGTGCTGAGAATCTAGCGGGGCGGAGAAAACCTCTGTCGCCTGTGCAACACCGGGGGACAATACACCAGCGGCTACAGTACAGGTGGCACCTAAAAGCACTGTGAGCACAGCAGAAAAGAGCAGACGCAATAACTTTAACCCTGTTCTTACCACGGGTACCTCACTATCAGGCTGCGGTTACAAAACCTACGAATACGAGACATAGCTATGGCCACCCGCATACTAGTCTTCCGGTTTGTTGCGCCTGCGACGACGCATCCACACGTAGCCAATAACCCCTGCCGCAGCTACAGCGCCGAGAACCGCAAGAATCACTGCACTGTTTGGTGAATCTTGTGAAGAACTTCTCTGCGCCGCCTCAGCACTGGGGTTGGGGCTCCACTTACCGCCCGCGCCCGGGCCCTCCCCGAAACCCGGGTTATACGCGGGGCCGAACGCGTGCGGGGAGGGCCGTGCCGCAATAATGCGGTCGTACAGGCCGTCTTTCTGAAGTGCAGCTTCGAGGCTGGTAAGAGTTGCATCCCACTTTCCCTCATGTACAGTGCTTTCGATGGAGGGCACCCCGTCTGCCGGGTGCTCGGAGTATAGTTTTTGAGCTTCATCATTCTGCAAAGGACCGTGTGGAGAATGGTAGAGGCTCGCTTGATGGGTGTCCGTCTCTACTACCAACAGTACATCGCGGGATTCGAGATGATTCTTCTGAGTAAACTGATACGCCCACAGCATCCGTTTCTTATCTTCCGGGGTTTGACCCGCAGGCTTCGGGGCGGCATCGGGGGATGCACTCGAGGGAGCCGAGGGAACCTCTGTAGGGGAAGCATCCGGCACCGCAGTTTTTACAAACACAATATAAAAACGGAACGGGCGTTTTGAATGAATATTTGTCAGCTTTTGTGAGGCCTCCTGTACCTGCTGCTGGCTCAGCACGTCCGCCTTATCAACAATAGGGTGCGAGGGGTCAAACCGGTGCTCGAAAACGCTTTCAGCATGGGCGGCAGGTGCTGCGGGAGAGGGGAGGAACAGTGGGGCGCCTGATCCACCCAGCCCAAGAGCCACAGCTAAGGCAATTTGAGTGATTCGCTGTGACCACCGGGAATGGCACACGCTGCCCGCGCCCGCACGCGTACATGTGAGCGGGGCGTCCTGCGGACTGCGGTGGGAAGAATAGTGAGCAATAACTCTGTTCAATAAGCTACTCATTAAGACTGTATTTCTCCCAGTTTTCTATGGCCAATTTGTCGATATTCGGAATATTAGTGCGTGATTGGTCGGGCTTGTCGCTATCTTCCAGTGTGTTACTTTTTGGTGTGCCAGCAAAAATGCGGGATAAGCCGCGATATACCTTAATAATAAAATTGCCGAACCCTATAATAGCGGCGCATATAAACGCGATAAAAAGCCCAATAATTAAAAATACTAATACGGTATCTAAAAATCCGTTACTTTCTTTAGGGGCGGCTTTTGTCTTGGCGTCCAGCGATTCTTTTCTGATGCCTTCTAGGGCTGCTCTTATAATAACCCCGAGATCGTTATGGTTTGATTTCTCTTTAATGTAGTCATTATTAATCTTATGTAATACGTCATCGCTGATGAAGCTGCTATCATTAGTGGTTACCAAACATTTTTCGAGGATCATCACGTGTCCTATCTCCCTGGCAGACAAGCACCGCAGTGTGCGCGGGGGCATTATTAACGCGTAAGAACTCTTTGCCCCACTCCTGTAAATCTGATGGGTTTTCTGGTTTGGTCAGCAGCACAACATACAGCTGGGCGTCGTCGTTTTTATTAAAACTTATAAGTTCGGGCCATAATTTCGGGTCGGTGAGTGAGTACGATGTGAGACTAAAGACTGGGTCTTCAGGATTAAGCTCTGTTTTTTTATAACAGACTGGCCCGCTGCTGTGGGCGAATGTGTAGGTGATGGGGTAGGTGTGGCTGTTTGCGGAGCGGGTTGAATATTATATTTATCTGGGTACCCTGTGCTATTGTCAAAAGCTTTAGCCATAGCCTGTGCTATACCCGTAAAATCACGTTTTTCAAGGAGCGGGTTTATTGTTTTATTTCTTATTTCAGAGCCCTCAACGGTACCCAGATAATGCATATTAAGAGAGTGGAAACTGGCTTCTGGGGTGGCGTTTTTATCACCAGTACCCTGCGGGTCCAGCTCTATGAGAAGCAGCGCAGTTTTATCATCGGGGCCTGCACCATTCTGTTTCAAAAATTTAGGCCCCCAGTTTCCAGCCCATTCCGGGGCGGCCCTGTCAATCACCACAACCTGCAACGAGACCCCGCGTCGTGCGGAGACATCAGCAAGAGGAACACTCATCTGTTGGATTTGTTCTGTACTGAGCGCACCTGTTTTATCAATGACTGGATGCGCGGGATCCAGCCGTGAGTCAAAAGTGCGGGTGCCTACTACAGCAGAAGAAGCCGGCGGAACAACAACGCCAGTCACCACGGTATGCCCAACACCTAGCGCGGCAGCGAGCGCTATTGCCAGAAAGGTGCGGTGCGTCCTGTGGAATGTGCGGCGGATGCGCTCAGTGCACGTGCGGGTGGGGAAAGTATTCACTAGCGCTTGTTCCTCACAAAAAGTTCGGAGAATAAATACTTTAAAATAAGTATAAAGTACGTTGATTCTGCGTTGGTTGCGAGGGTTACCCCCGCGTGCTGTCTGCAAAGTAGTGCTGGGTTTGCGGTGCAGCTCTGGTAGGCGGCACCCTCCCGCTATCCCTAGAAGAAATGAGCGTGTGGCTATGCGGCGAAACCTTCTCGGGTGGCCTTGGAGAGCACATACTCCAGCTCTTGCAGGATCGTATGGTTCTTATACCCCAAATGAGGCAGCAGCTCCCGGCACCAGTCAAAGTGATCCCAAATATCCGTATTTGCTTTATCCCAGAAGAGCTGGTGCATGAACCGGATGGCCGCTGATTTGCGGAGAGGAGCATATGTTAGGTTGTGTGAATCTAGATATTTCCAGATAAGCACCCGGGCGTTCTCAAGGGCTTGAGGTGATACGTTTCCTGCGTGCCAGTACCCTTCGGCAACCTCAAGATGTGCCCTGAGCTTTTCGGGGATTTTATGCTCGATTCGGGGTATAAAACGGAAGCAGAACTCAATGTAGATTCTGTATGCTTCCTGCTCCGTAAAGTTCTCTTCTAGGCCATCAATAATATCTAAGATACGCTGCTCGTCAGCCACGGGTTCCCTCTTTTCCCTCGTTTAGTGTGGGAGCTTAGTAGTGTATGGGCATGAGGATTTAGCGCATTTCCAGACTGAGTTTTCCTAGAGCTCCGCGCACGTTCCGCATGTTCTACAGGCCCTATTGTATGCGCATCAGAGAAGAAACCTAGGGGCGGACAGTTGCACACGAATTGATGCGGCGGGAATTAGAAACGTGAACTGGTGGCTGTGGCTGCCTGCGCAACGATGGGAACCTGCACACCGCAGAGGCAACACGGGCGGCACAGAATTTACATAAACGAAACCTGTACCCTGGGCGTTCCGCCGCAGAACCCGATAGGCTAGAGGAGAGACAAAACCGTGACAGCGCACGCGTGTGCGCCCGGTACCGCTCACCGCCGACTCAACGACCGCCCGGATCGAGGGAGAAACATATGGACCGTCAGCAGGAATTCGTGATGCGCACCATTGAGGAGCGTGACATCCGCTTTATTCGCCTCTGGTTCACCGATGTGGTTGGCACCCTCAAATCTGTGGCGCTCGCCCCCCCGCCGAGGTTGAAAGCGCCTTTGAGGAAGGGCTGGGGTTTGATGGCTCGTCCATTGAGGGCCTCTCCCGGGTGTACGAGTCAGACATGCTGCTGCAGCCTGACCCCTCAACATTCCAGATCCTGCCGTGGCGCGGCGCCGAATCCCACACTTCCCGCATGTTCTGCGACATCCTCACCCCAGATGGGGAAGCGAGCGCATCCGACACCCGCGGCGTTCTTAAACGCACCCTGAACCGTGCCGCCGAAATGGGGTTCACCTGCTACACCTCACCCGAGATCGAGTTCTACCTCCTTAAATCCACGGAGCTGGGGGCTGACGGGTTCCCCGTCCCGGTAGACTACGAGTCGTATTTCGACCACACACACCCGGCGGGATTGTGCAGGATTTCCGCCGTAATGCGGTGACCATGCTGGAAGAGGTCGGCATTTCGGTGGAGTTCAGCCACCACGAAACCGGCCCCGGGCAGAACGAGATCGACCTGCGTCACGCCGACGCCCTGCAAACCGCCGATAATGTGATGACGTTCCGCACCGTCATTAAAGAGGTGGCGTTTACCCGAAACATGTACGCCACGTTCATGCCCAAACCTTTCACCAAATATGCTGGCAGTGGGATGCACACCCATTTCTCCCTGTTTGAGGGGGACACCAACGCATTCTTCGAGGCGGGTGCCGAATACCGGCTCTCAAAAACGGGGCGGCATTTTATTGCCGGGGTACTCAAGCATGCCCCCGAATTCACGGCGGTCACCAACCAGTTCATTAACTCGTATAAGCGCCTGTGGGGCGGCGGGGAAGCACCCAGCTACGTTTCGTGGGGGCACAATAACCGGTCTGCGCTGGTGCGGGTTCCGCTGTATAAACCAAACAAGATGCAGTCGGCCCGCATTGAATACCGCGGCCTTGACTCGGCCTCTAACCCGTACCTGGCGTATGCGGTGATTCTTTCTGCCGGGCTGAAAGGTATTGAAAACGAGTATGAGCTGATGCCAGCGGTGACCGAAGATTTGGCGGCAATGACAACCGCTGAACGCCGCGCCATGGGGTACCACCCGCTGCCAGCGTCGCTGCGGGAAGCCATTAACCTGACCGAGGACTCCGAGTTCATGGCTGAGGTGCTGGGGGAGCAGGTGTTTGAGCATTTCCTTCGGAATAAGCGGGCCGACTGGGAAGACTACCGGGCACAGGTGACCCCGTACGAGCTTAAACACAACCTGGGCATCCTCTAACGCTGCTTGCGGGCAGGCTATGAGAGAAGCGGCGGGTACTACGTACCGGGAAGGCGAGTATGAATCAAGCGGAATCAGGGCATACACCCCAGAACGGGCGGGAAACGCACCCCAGAGGCACCGCATCTGGCACCGAGAGCCACCTCACCGGTGCCACCCAGGCGGTGGGAGCGGCAGATGCAGCCGACGCTGATGTATCTAAACCCGCTGATGCTGAGCATGCTGAGGAGCAGCGCCGCACCCGCACACGGTTGCGGGCGCAGATGGTCAGCGCGGGTTTCTACGACTCCGGCAAAAGCGAACGCTGGCTAGAGGCCCCTGAGCTTGCCGCCGTGGACCGGGTAAACCTGTTCGCGGGGCTGCGGTACGCGCCTTCACCGGATACCGCCCTACCAGCGTTAGTGCGGCTGATTGAGAAACACCCGCCGGTTGCCGAACGGGCTAATTGCGGCGAAAAAAACAGATGGGCCTGTTCCGGCTGCTGGGCGCATCCCAGGCGGTGGGAGATTTTCTGTACCGCCACCCGCAGACGATCGACCCGCTCTTTGACACTGATACGGTGCGCGGCGAGACGGAGCTGGTGGCAACTGAACACCCGAAAACTGTACTAGATACCCCCGAAACAGACACGCCGAATAAAACACCGGAACGGGAGCAGAAGAGTCCCCTTCCCCAGAGCGCCCCGCTTAATACCCCGTACCGAACCCGTCTGCTGCACGCCGTCGGCGCCGACCCGGACGCTGAGCGCCCGCGCGCCCACGCAGAACTCACCGGCAAAGACGGGTACGTGGCTTTACGGGTGGCCTACCGTGCGGAGCTGGCAAAAATAGCGCTGATTGACGTGTGCTCACCCGACCCGGTGGAGCTCATGCCTACCATTGGGCGGCACCTTGCTGACCTTGCCGCAGCCGCCCTGGAGGGGGCGCTCGCTATCGCCCGCACCGAAGTCGCTGAAGGCGCTGGCGGGGGGCTGTGCGCCGCCCCCGCGCGTGGCGCATCCGTGGATGCCCTGGATCTGGCAATTATTGGCATGGGCAAGTGCGGGGCACGTGAATTGAACTATATTTCTGACGTGGACGTGGTGTACGTGATCGCCCCCGCACCCGCCAGCGACCTGCCCGAGGGGGCTAATCCGCTCACCGAGCAGGAGTGCGCGCAGATCGGCACGGAACTGGTGCACGCCCTCACGAAAGCAATCATGGCCCCCAGCCCCGGAGCCGCCCCTGTGGGAGGTGGACGCAAACCTGCGCCCCCGAAGGTAAGGACGGGCCGCTGGTGCGCACCGTCGAATCCTACGTGAGCTACTACAAGCGGTGGGCGGAGAACTGGGAGTTCCAGGCGCTGATGAAAGCCCGCCCGGTTGCAGGTTCGGCGCACCTGGGGCGGCGTTTCGCCCACGCGATTGACCCGTTCGTGTGGGACTCAGCGGCGCGGGAATCCTTCGTTGAGTCGGTGCAGGGCGATGCGCGCCCGCGTGACCGACAATATCCCCCAGCGCAGGTGGAACAGCAGATAAAGCTCGGCCCCGGCGGTCGCGTGATATTGAGTTCACGGTTCAGCTGCTGCAGCTGGTGCATGGGCGCACCGACCCCACGGTACGCACCAAATCCACCATCGAATCTTTAGAGGCGCTGACCGGTTCAAGCTACATTAGCCGCGCCGACGCGCAGACGTTCGCGCTCTACTACAAGAAACTGCGCCTGCTGGAGCACCGCATCCAGCTGTCCCAGCTGCGCCGCACCCACCTGATGCCCGCCAAAGAGCACGAGAGGCGCGCCCTGGCCCGTTCTCTTGTTTCCCCGGAGGCTGGGCACCTCTCAGCGGAGCAAATGTATAAGGCGTGGCAGAAACTCAAACGGAACGTGCGTTCCCTCCACGAGCGTGTCTTCTTCCGCCCGCTGCTGGCGGCGGTCTCAACATGAGCCGTGACGAAGTGGTGCTCACCGAATCAGCCGCCCAAGACCGCCTGGCTGCGCTCGGGTACCGCGACCCACGCGGCGCTATGCGGCATATTCAGGCGCTCACCAGCGGGGTCAGCCGCCGCGCCGAAATTCAGCGGCACCTGATGCCCGTGCTCCTGGGGTGGTTCGCTGACGGGGTGGACGCGGACGCCGGGCTGCTGGGGTTCCGCATCGTTTCTGAGTCGCTGGGAACCACCAGCTGGTACCTGCGCATGCTGCGCGATTCACCCGCCGCTGCGGAGCGGCTGTGCCACATACTTTCAAGCTCCCGGTACATCACCGACCTGCTGGAGGATGCGCCCACCTCCATTACCTGGCTCGATAAGGTTGCCGACTTGCAGCCGCTGGGTGCGGCCGCACTCAAAGCTGAGATAGCCTCACTGCTGTCACGCCATGACGACTCCGCGGAGGCGATGCGTGCTGTACGGTACCTGCGCCGCCGCGAAATTCTGCGCATCGCCATGGGGGACGCCCTGAACCTGCTGGGCGTGCAGCAGGTGTGCACCGGGCTGGCGACCGTGGACGAGTGCACCATCGGCGCGGCGCTCGCCCTAGCCGAGCGTGAGGAAATAACGGCGAAAGAACGTGAAGAAGCCGCCGGGATTAGGGAAATCCCCGAGGAGGAACCGGAGAACCCGCTGCTGACTGAGATCACGGTGATCGCCATGGGCCGCCTGGGCGGCGCCGAGAACGGTTTCGGTTCCGACGCGGACGTGATGTTTGTGCACCGCCCCGTGGAAGGCTCTGGTGAAGAGGAAGCCCAGTCGCAGGCGAATCGTATTGTGAACCGGCTGATGCAGCTGATTAAACAGCCGGTACGCCCTGCGATCCGTGCCGAACGCCCGCTTGAGGTGGACGCGGATTTGCGCCCGGAGGGTAAGCAGGGGGCGATGGTGCGCTCGTTGGACTCGTACCGCGCCTACTATGAGCGCTGGGCGGAGACCTGGGAGTTTCAGGCGCTTTTTGCGGGCGCGCCCGATTGCTGGTTCTGAGGATTTGGGGCGTGCGTTTATTGAGCTGATTGACCCGTACCGGTACCCGCGTGAGTTCACTGCTGGGCAGGCGCAGCAGGTGCGGCGCATGAAGGCGCGCGTGGAGCATGAGCGCATGCCGCACGGGGCAGACCGCACCCGGCAGCTGAAGCTGGGGCGCGGCGGGCTCTCGGATGTGGAGTGGCTGGTTCAGCTGATTCAGCTGCAGCATGCTCATAAGGTTGAGGGGCTTCGCACGACCTCGACCCTGGAAGCATTGGAAGCAGCCGTTCAGGCTAACCTGGTGGCTGCCGAAGACGCTGAGGTTCTGCGGGATGCGTGGCTGCTGGCGACCAAGATTCGTGGCGGCAATGTGCTGCGCGGCGTGCGCCAGTCCGATCTGCTGCCTACTCTGCGCGATGCCCTGGAAGCGGTAGCCCGCTGGAGCGGTTACACCCCGGGCAGCGCCCGCCAGCTGGAAGAAGATTATTTAAGGGTTACCCGAAACGCTAGGAAAGTTTATGAAAGGCTTTTCTTTGAGGGGTAACTATTTCTTAAGAAAATAATATAAATCACATTCGAATAAGTTTGACATAACCTTTTTAAAGATGCCACCTTTAATTAAGGATTTCATTTCTAGTAGTGTAAGGATGGTATAGACTCATGGAAGAAAGCTTTTAAGGTGGAAGGTAAACCTGAAAATCAGCAAAATGTAGATCCTCAAAAATAATGTATCTTTAATGTTTAGAAAATTATTTTTATGTGGCAGTTTCTTTCTTAAAAGAAAACTGGCAAGTTATAATCGCTTTAACATTTTTCATGCATGGTGTTTACGTCTAGAAATATATATACCGAGCTATTTTTCCGGGGACTCAGAATCCGCTATAAAATTCACTCAAGAGTACTACTCAAATAATATTTATAGGGTAGTTTTCTATTTTTGTATGTATGTCATATTTTTTTGCAGGATTAATTATTTCACTATCTCGTATAGTTTCCTATGAAGATATTGAGGAAAAATATTTTTTTGGACAGAACAAGGACGCCAAAAAGCTGAAATATCCTTCTATTCCCTTGAGATCTTTGCAGGGTTGTGTTTGTTTTACAGTAACCGCATTTATAATATATTTCCTGACTGGTATGTTCACTTTTTGAATCTTTCCGACATGGGTTTATATTTTTATGTTTTTATTTTTTTATTATTTATGTTTGCTCTAATGGTGGGGTTAAATTTTTTAGTATCTGGTCTATAAAATCTGCACATAATTATCTGTCTTCTTCTAAAAATGGAAGTAAATTTTTATAAAAATTATTATTTTTCTCAATCTCTAGAAAAATCCATCATCTACTTTTATGCATCTCTTGTTTTTCTCTTGATTGTTTTTGCTTCCTGCATTGTCAAGTAAGTCTTATGGATATATTGATGTAGCGTATCGTAGAGGATATGTTTCATGTATATCCAGCGAAAACGAGGGTTTTTCGAAAACTGGCATACCTATATCATATGATTCCCGCGGCGTTCATATATTTACTGGAGAGTATTATCCTGATGAATCACTGGAATATTATAATGGAATAAGTTCAGAGAAAGGATATAGATGGAGAAACGTTCATAGAGAATACTTGCAATTTGAGAAGGGTTATAAAATTACCTCTGGTGCTTGTAAGCCTGGCTCCAACACATCTTCCACGCAACCTCCGCCGCATTCTCGGTCCCCACAGTAAGGTACAATAAATTCCTGGTTATACATCATTTATTGTTGGTGTTTTCCTCTCGGTTGTACAATAATAACAATATTATCTACTATCTGGGTAAGCCGAACATTGAGCACTGAGATTTATTCATGTGGGATATTGACACATCCGGAAAAACAATCTGTGTACCACCAAGAACACCTTAAGTGGAGTATGAATGTCAGGGGGTCTGAGATACGTGGATAAGAGAACCCGGCAGCATTTGAGATACATTTGATCACACGCTCGACTATCCCCAGCGGCATTTGACCTGTTGATTCGGGTGCTTGTGCTTGGTGGTTGATTATTTTTCACCATCATACGCTCTTGCCTGGTAGAGGCTGTCGTTTGTGCGTGTGTGGGTTGGGCTTTACTTCCTAACATATAACCCTCAGGGCATTGCTAGTAATGTGGGCGTAGGGGGTGGGTACCCTCAACGTACCTCTCCCACCTATCAGGGAAATCAGCCTCCCAGAGCAGAAGCTTCCTCTGCACCTGTGTGCCGTATCCTTAATAGACACGTTCTGTGGCACCATCCAGCCGTTGGGTTGCCGCCTCGAACATGCCTAAATTATTCACCAAATATGTTGATAGGAAGGCTCTGTTATGGATACGAACATTGAGCACATCATCAAAGTAGATGAGATTATCCACAGTATGGGCGCATTACAGGCCCTCAAACGTAAACTCCAGGACGGGGAACGCGACCCCGAGAAGCTGGGGGAGGCGTGCGACCGTATCGTGGCCGCCACCCAGAAGGTTATTAGCGAGTCCGGGGAAGAAGGGGAGGCTATCGCCGAGCTGCTGCGTGACTCCGTTTCAGACACCGTCTACTTCTTCCTGGAAGAGCACAACCTTGACGACCATTTCGATATCCGCGCATTCGTCACAAACCGCAACTGGTAGGTGGCCCGCCCCTCACAGAACCCGCAATGACCAAACCGGTTGCCCGCCGTATTTGGTGCGTGGGATTATAAGCTCAGCCCCAGTAAACGCCGGGGCCACAGCTCACAATTTTGAAGGAAAAACTATGCTGAAAAACGATGACTACGTCTACGACATGCGCGACGACGACTATTACCCGCCCCACCTGGTGCAGAAAGTCGCTGACGAGCTGCGGAAATTTGATGAGCTTCTGGACGCGGGCGAGCGTGACCCGCAGAAAATCCAGGCCCGCGCCGACGAAGTCACCAAGAACATTAACACCCTTGAAGATGAGTTCGATGAGGGCAGACAGCGAGATTGAGACTGTTGCACGCGAGTCTATCGCTGAGACTTTCTACCTCATCCTCAAAGAGTACGGGCTTGAGGAAGACTTCGATATTGAAGAGCTCATCGCTGAGCGTGACTGGTAAATTAGACCCGCTTTACACATAAAGCTTCGTCATCTCATGGATTCTATAGCTCGGCTTGAGTAGCATATATAAAAAACGGGAGTGGTTTCTTGATCTCAAGAGCAGCTCATACGCTCTTGGATCAAGAAACCACTCCTATACATTAGTGACAACCCTATGTCTACGTCTCTGCTGAACGTTACACCTGGTGTCCGCTTAGATTCTGACCGATGGGGTTCTCCGTGAGGTATTGCTGAGCGGCTGCTAGTGAAGCTTCTGGTGCTAACACCTGCTGATCTTCGGGGCTTGTGGGTGAAGGCCAGCGACCATTAATCTGACGGAAAACTAGCGTGCACATCACCCGCTCGCCCCTGAGAAAACGGGAGGTAAAAGCAATCTTGCGCTTATCCTGCGCTTTGAGAACCAACCATCCGCCGGGATGACTTGAACTATAGGCGTACGAGTCAATCTCATGGAAGGGTATACGGGTAACCTTGCCGTACCAGGTGCACTGCTCAATATAATCTAGACCGGTCTCAACATACTGGCGCTGACCCATGAGAATTGCCCAGATGCCAAATATTAGGCAGATCCCGATAATCCCAAACGCCATATATGGCGGCATCGGATTACTGCCTGAAAGTAGGGTAGGGGTGATGAGAGTGAAGAGTGCTCCCACCGCGACGAGGAAGTAGCCGCAAAATTTGTACCAGCCGGGCATTTTCGCCCTGATCGTCCCATCGGGTTGGGGCTTGATGCGGGCGGCATGTTTTCTGTAGAAGTAAGTGCTGATCGCACCAATGCACACCAGCAGAACGGCAGTAGTAATAAAAGTCATATACCCATCATACGTGTTCAAAAACTAAGAAAGGGGAGCCCAGATATTTGGGGATCGATCTTAGAATATTTGAAGATACGGTTTTCTTAATTGCTTTCCCGTCAAGTTTCTGTACGGTATACTGTACAGAGAAGGAGAGCGCTTATGAAAACCATGTCTTACACTGAGTCTCGGGCTCGGTATGCTGAAGTACTTGATCACGTTGAAGACCACCGCGAAGAAGTTGTCATCACTCGATCCGGGCATGAGCCTGCAGTTATTCTCTCATTGTCTGAGTACGAATCTCTTCAAGAGACTGCTTACCTTATGCGTTCCCCGGCTAACGCACGTCGTCTTATGGAGTCTATTTCTCGTCTTGAAGCTGGTCTTGGAACTGAGCAGCAGCTGATTGAGGAATAGCCGTGAGAATCATATTTGATGATTCAGCGTGGAGCGACTATCTCTGGTGGCAGGCTCAGGATCGGAAGGTTCTCAAACGTATTAATCTACTCATTAAAGATGTTGAGCGAAACGGTAACGAAGGCATAGGGAAGCCTGAAGCTCTCAGACACCAATTCTCAGGTTGGTGGTCACGCAGAATTACCGATGAACACCGTCTCGTATACAAGCTTACTGACGACTCTATCGTTATAGCTTCATGCCGATATCACTATGGAGCCTAGAAGGGCGTATTGTCACAAGATTCTGAACCTTGTGACAACTTTAAGCACGAAACCCCAGATAGAGCCGCCGACAACCTACCTCTTCACCTGCTCCAGCGCCTCACGCTGAGCCTTGGCGATGCGCTTCTCTGAGACCGTGTACGCCGTACCGAGTTCCTGGGCGAAGAAGCTCACACGCAGCTCCTCAAGCATCCAGTTCACGCGGGCGAGCGCATCGGGAATAAGAGTCCCCTCAGGCAGAGACTTCACCACCGAATCGTAGGAATCCTCCAAATCCTGCACCGTGAGCATGAGCTGATTGTCTCGGTTCAGGTTTGGCCCCAACTGGTCAGACGGATCTGCGCCGCCTTCAGGTAGCGCGGCAGGTGAACCAGCTGATCGTACCCGGTGTTCGCCACGAATCCGGGGTACACCAGATTATCGAGCTGCCCCTTCACATCCGAGACGGCGTGCATGGTGCTCAGCGAAGTTGCCTTCTTAATGGCTTTGCGCAGCGCCGCCGCCTCCGAAAGAGTCTCCGCCACCAGCTTGGTGACCTCAAAGACGGTATCGATTAGTTCGGCGCGCACATGCTCGAACAAGTCACGGTATTTGGGGCGCGTGAACACGGGCGTGTGCGGCACCAGCTTGTCGAGTGCGGCAACCGTGCAGTCCCGAATCAGCTCGTCAATCGAGCCGTGCGGGTTCTGTGAACACAATCTTCTCTTGATTCGACAGGTGATCGCTCACGTACCGCTCGGGTGAGGGCACCTGCAGCTGCAGAAGACGAATAATACCGCGCCGCTGCGAATGTACCTGCTCGGCCTCGGTGGGGAAAATACGGATGCCCACACTCGTTTTTTCGTCCACCAGCGCCGGGTATCCGCTGACCGCCTGGGTTGCAATAATGCGCTGCACCTTACGCGGGACTTCCTCTCCGGGAAAGTCGGTCAGGCCCGTGGTTTCGCGGATAGAATCTTGAGGATCTGCCCCCTGAGTGGCGTTTTTCCCGGGTTTTGCGCCCGAGCCTGTGCTGTTTTTCTTCGCGCCCTGCTGCGCCGAACCGGTTCGCGATGAGGCCCCCTGCGCGGAGTTCCCGCCTGCGAGCGCCGCCATTTTCGCGACCGTATCCTCCGAAGCGCCCAGCGAATCTGCCAGGGCTGAGCGAATCTGCGCATGAAGTTTTTGCTGCAGTTCACGGATATCTTTGCTTTCGCCCAGAATCTTATTGCGGGCATCGCGCACCTGGAACGTGAACTTCAGATGATCCGGCACGGAGTCCCAGTCGAATGCATCCGGCTCAACCACCACGCCACGCAGACGGCGCAGCACCAGCGCGAACGAGGGTAAAAAGCTCGTCAGTCGCGGGGAGTAGTCCGCCTCCAGAGACTCCAGCGCCATACGTGCAACATCCGGGGCGGGCACAAAATTACGGCGAATCGCCTTCGGAAGCGATTTAATGAGTGCCGTTAAAAGTTCATGGCGCATTCCCGGAATCTGCCAGCGGAACGGCTCGGGGGTCAGCTGGTTCAAGAACAGAATCGGTACCTGAACCGCCACGCCGTCGCGTTTTGCCGCATCCGTGCGGGCACCGCCCAACCCTGCCCCCGGGGCGTATTCGTACCGCAAATCCAGGGTGAGTTCGCCGCCGTCGGTACGCTGCACCCACTGGCGCGGGAACTGCGAATCGTCATAATCGGCGGCGTCCTCATTAATAAGGTTTTCCGGGTTGAAATCGAGCAGGTTATCGTTCTCTAAACGTGCGTGCTTCCACCATTTATCGAAGGAACGAACGTCCGTCACATGCTCGGGGATGCGCGCATTATAGAACTCGAAAAGCACGGCATCATCCACTCGCAGATCGCGGCGGCGCAGGCGGGCCTCAAGCTCCTCAACCTCAGCCAGGGCACGCAGGTTGCGCTTGTAGAACTTGTGCTGGGTGCGCCAGTCGCCCTCCACCAGGGCGGAACGAATAAAAATCTCACGTGCAGCGGCGGCATCTACCCGGGAATACTGCACAGTACGGTCAGCATAAATCGTCAGCCCGTACAGGGTGCCCTTCGTATACGCCACGGCAGCACCCCGGCTTGCCGACCAATGCGGCTCGGAATACTGCTTCTTCAGCAGGTGCCCGCCCACTTCTTCAACCCACTGCGGCTCAATCGCGGCGTTTGTGCGCGCCCACAGCCGGGAAGTCTCCACAAGCTCGGCAGAAAGCACCCAGTCAGGGTTCTGCTTGAAAAGCCCTGAACCTGGGAAAATAGCGAATTTTGTGCCGCGCGCCCCCAGATATTCACGCGGGCCACGCGGGGCTTTGCCGTAGGTTTTCTCACGCTCCTCCTTAGCGCCCACATGCGAGAGCAGACCCGAAAGCAGGCTCTTATGAATCTCAACCTCACGCCCCGACGCGTCAATATCGCGCCCGTTCGACACGCGGATATTCGCGGTGCGCCCCATCTCACGCAGCTGGGCGAAAAGATCCTGCCACTCACGAATACGCAGAAAGTTAATAAACTCGCGGTGGCACATCTTTCGCAGCTGTGAAGAGGAAAGCTCAGCCTGGCGCTCATTAATGTACTGCCACAGCAGCAGGAACGACGAAAAATCAGATGTATCGTCCGTGAAACGGGCATGCATCTCATCGGCAGTGCCACGCACCTCAGCCGGGCGTTCGCGCGGATCCTGAATCGTCAAAGCGGCGGCAAGAACCATCATCTCTTTAGCGCAGTCACGACGCGACCCCTCAATAATCATGCGTGCCAAGCGCGGATCGACCGGGAACGCACTCATTGCACGCCCCGTAGCGGTCAGCGTCGAGGCAGCACGATGATGCTTCCCCCTCTTATCCGTGCGCGCCGGTTTTTCAGAAAGCGCCCCAAGCTCACGCAGCAGATTCACGCCGTCATTAATCGCGCGTGATGCGGGCGGCTGCACAAACGGGAAACGCGCAATATCGCCGGGCTCACGCACCACACCGATCGCAATCATCTGCAAAATAACAGCCGCCAGGTTCGTGCGCAGAATCTCCGGGTCGGTAAACTCGCTGCGCGACGCGAAATCCTCCTCAGAATACAGCCGAATCGCAATACCATCGCTCACACGGCCGCACCGCCCCGAACGCTGGTTCGCGCTCGCCTGCGAAATCCGCTCAATCGGCAGACGCTGCACCTTCGTGCGCGCCGAATACCGCGAAATGCGGGCGGTACCGGTATCGATCACATACTTGATACCCGGCACCGTCAGCGAAGTTTCCGCAACATTCGTCGCCAGCACGATGCGCGGCTGACTCCCCGGCGTAAACACACGATGCTGCTCCGCCAGAGACAGACGCGCATACAGCGGCAGAACCTCATAGTTCATACGTGGGGACTTGGCGACCAAAGACTCCAAAGCATCGTGAGCATCACGAATTTCACGCTCGCCCGAGAAGAAAATCAGGATATCGCCGGGTGCTTCCTTCGATAACTCCTCAACGGCGGCAAGGATTCCATCGGTTGGGTCACGGTCTTCGTCGCCTTCATCTTCATCAGCGTAGCCGTCCCCATCGAGCGGACGGTAGCGAATCTCCACCAGGGTAGGTGCGCCCCGAAACCTCAATAATCGGGGGAGCATCATCGGGAAGAATCTGCTCGGCAATCTCACGCTCCTCATCGCTAAGAGAATCGTCTACCACACCCTTACCGGGCACGAAACTCGGCGCGAAATGCCGCGCGAACCGTTCAGGATCAATGGTTGCGGAGGTAATAATGACCTTCAAATCCGGGCGCTTCGGCAGAATACGCTTCAGGTACCCCAGAATAAAATCAATATTTAGGCTGCGCTCATGCGCCTCGTCAATAATGAGCGTGGAGTACTTGCGCAGCAGCTTATCGTGCTGAATTTCGGCGAGCAGAATACCGTCCGTCATGAGTTTAATAGCGCTGTTCTCGCCCACCTCAGAGGTGAAACGCACCTGGTAACCCACGGTCTCACCAATTTTCTGCCCCAGCTCTTCAGCGATGCGCTCCGCCACCGAACGCGCGGCAAGGCGGCGCGGCTGGGTGTGCCCAATCATGCCTTTCTCAGCAAGACCGAGTTCCAGGCACATCTTGGGCAGCTGCGTGGTCTTACCCGAGCCGGTCTCGCCAGCCACAATGATGACCTGATGATCACGAATAGCCGCCTTAATGTCTTCGCGGCGCTCGCTGACGGGCAGCTCTTCGGGATAGGTAATCACGGCGGGAATCAGCGGGTTATAGGGGCGCTGTTCGGCCCGGTCCCGGTGGTTCTTGCGGCGTTCGCGTTTTTGGTTTTCGGGGCGTGAAGCGTTATTTTTACGCGAAGAATTCTTACGGGAAGTATTCCGCGTTGCACCTGACTCTGCTGTGGAAGCATCGCCGGGTTTCTCACCGGATGTTTGGGATGCGCGCGCGGGCTTTGAGCTGCGCGCATCGGCGCCGCATGAATAGCAGCCGCCATGCTCGCCATACTGGGTGCGGTTCGAGCGGTCTTAGGAGTATCTGTGTGTTCGGTGGGTTTCTGCTCAGACATATTGTTACTAGTTTACTCTTCTGCCGCCAACCGTAAATCAGCCACCTTCACAGCATCGTGCCCCTCTCGCCGCCCTTTAAGAACGGAGCTTGGGCGCATCAATGAGTCTTAGATGCTCTGCCGATTGTGAAGAAGCAGAAAACTGCAACAGTTTTCAACCGACTTTGGTATGTTTCGCCCATCGGAATACCCGCCGCCGAACAGGCCAAAAACGCCCCGTATGAGTAGGGGTTACGCGTAGCATATGGGGCTATGACTGAGGTTCAACTAACTATTCTGCATACCGGTACCGTGATCGTCGATCAAGCGCTGCCGTACCACCGCGACACCGACCCGCCACTGGCATGGACCCACCTGCTGCGGCCTCAAAGCGCCCTGGTGGATATTCCGGTCAGTTGCTACTTGATTGAAAACCAGCACGGGCTGACGCTCATTGATACCGGCTGGCACACCGATAACCGCACCCGCTGGGGCCAGATGAAGAATCTGCGTCACCAGTACCCCGTGAATAAAGCAAACCTGCCTGCTGGCCAAGCTATTCATGAACAGCTTGAAGAGCGCGGAATCCGCCCACACGACCTTGACCTTGTGCTCATGAGCCACCTGTACTGCGACCATGCGGATGGGCTTCGTCTGGTCAAAGAAGCCCCACGCATCCTGGTGTCTGAGGCTGAGTTCCGAGCCGCTCAGAAAGACCGTATACGATACCTGCCGCACCAGTGGAAGGGCGTTAACCTGCAAACCTATACATGGAATTCTCGCGTAGGGGAGAGGCAGGCGTACGACCCGTACGGTGACGGTTCGGTGGTGATGGTGTCCGCGCCGGGGCACAGCCCCGGGCTGACGGCTACACTCGTGCGCGGTACTGACACCGTACCTAATGCGGAACCGGGCGTTATTGGCAACGACTTACGCAAATATATTCTGCTGACTTCGAATGTGGGATTTGGCCGTCCCTCTTTTTGAGGAGCGTCTGCGTCCTGGGGTTGTGACCGATGCCAAGGCGGCGTTTAGTTCCCTCGACTGGGCGTGTGCCGCCGGTGCCGACCCGCGATGCATCGCCATGTACGCCAACCACGACCCGGAGGTTGACCCCGGTACTCGGGTGCTGAGGTAATAGTGGACGCAGCATCTGCATAATAAATAGTGAAGGTATCATCCCATATTTCGAAAATTTCGAATATATGATAAGGTGGAGGCACAGAAATATCGTAAATTGGCGAGAGAGTGTGATCGTATGAGCACCAGAGGGCAGGGGCGATATTACGAAGAGGAGCCCGACCCGGCTGGCCAGCACAGCACACCCAGCGAACTATTCGACATGCTTTTAAACGCCCAGCGTAAGCGGGACGCTGAGCACCACACAGAAGAAGCCGATACCCTCTACATTGCAAATAGCAAAGGGGAAAAAATACCCCTGAGTCCTGATATGTACGCGCCGCTGGAAACCATTCTGCGGGCACAGCTGGAACACAAAGCAGTCACGCTTGTGCAACAGGATAGAATGATGACCACCCAGGAAGCCGCCGATTATCTGGGAATGTCACGCCCCACGCTTGTTCGGCTTCTTGAAGACGGGAAAATCCCCTTCGAAAAACTGAAAAAAACACCGCCGTGTAGCGTTTGCCGACGTAGAAACATACCGGGCGCACCGGATGAATAAAAAGTAGGGCATAACCCGGCTCGTACCTTTATTATTTCACCTGGTTAAGGCGGCTTACGCTGACTCCGTGGGACTATCGGTACTGTCTGTGGGCATGTGCTGTTGCAGAAACTCTAAAAACTGTGCGGTAATCCTCGGGCTGAAACAGTTCGGGTCCGCATGTTCCGCACCGGGAACTAACACCAGATCGGTGGGTATTCCGTGCGCCTTTAAAGCGTTAAAGACGCGCACCGACTGCTGATACGGCACACACGAATCGGCTATGCCATGCGCCAAAAAAACAGGGGCACGCGCGGGCACCGCTGGCCCGCAGCCCGCACCATATCAAGAGGATGCGCCCGCGCCCAGTTCACCCGGGCTGGCGCATCCGCCGCAGTATCAGCCGGAACCGGATACACGCTACCCAGCAGGCGCCACTCAGCGCCGTCATCATCACGATGCGCCAGTCGGCACCCCGCCAACGGCCTATCGCTAAAAATCGTGCGCACATCACTGACCCCGTAGAACGACCCGCACACACCACCGACGCTGAAACATCAGGGTGAGGCGCTAGAGCCAAAACCCAGATAATACTCGGCCAGCTCAGCATCCAAAGAACCTGATGCGGCGCTATCGGCGGCGAACGCGCAGAGCATCGCCAAATGCCCGCCCGCACTGCCCCCAGCGATAGCGATACGCCCAGCATCCACCCCAAACTGGGCCGCATTCGCCCGGAAAAACCGAACCGCCTCAGCCACATCATGCAACGGGGCAGGGAACAAACCCTGATGCGAATACCGGTAATTCACCGAAGCAACCGCCCACCCCGCCCGCTGAAACAGCGCCCTCATGGCACCCTGGGCGCGAGAAATATCGCGTAAACCACGGTTATCACCAAACCGCCAGGCACCGCCATGCACCCCACCAAAAGGGCAGAGCGAGCATCGGAAGCCGCAGGTGAGACAGCAGGAAAGAAATCGTAGGCAAACGCTTGCCGCTGCTCAAAAAGGGAACGAATCCGGGCGGTAAAAACCAGTCACATAATCAGGCATACCACCATTAAACGGCCTTTGCGCCCTAACCACCCAACCGTTCACCCACACCGAAGCGTACAAGCACTAGCCGCAGCGCCTACGGAACGAACACCACCTTACCGCGCGCGTGCCGTTGTTCAATATACTCGTGAGCCGCCGCAGCCTCAGCCAGCGGAAACACCCGGTCAAGGTGAACCCGCAGCGTGCCCTCCTGCAGATAATGCGCGATCTTAGTAAGCTGCCCGGCATCAGGGTGCACCGTCAACCACTGTGCCGTGAAACCGCGCTCCCGCGCCGCCTCCAAAGGGTCGGGGCTGGTAAGCGTCACAATACGCCCCGCCGGTGCGAAAATACGGTCGGCTGGGGCCAGCACATCCAACGACTCCAGGAACGTCTGCGCGCCGGTTGAATTCAGCACCACATCAATATGCTCACCATCGTCGGCAAGAGCCTCACGAAAATCCTCCGAGGTGTAGTCAATACACACCGCACCCAGGGACTCCACAAATTCACGGTTCCGCGCAGATGCGGTGGCGTACACCTGCGCCCCGGCAGCTGCCGCCAGCTGAATCGCCATATGGCCCACCCCGCCAGCGCCAGCATGAATGAGGATGCGCTCGCCCGCAGCAAGGCGCGCCACCTCAAAAAGCGCCTGGTATGCGGTGAGAGCGGCAAGGGGAGTGGCCCCCAGCTGCTCCATTGGAACATTATCTGGGGCATGAGCCAGCTGGTGAGGCGGGAACCAGGGCGTACTGTGCGTAGGCGTTCCCCAAAACCGGGAAATTCACCATCCCGAACACCCGATCACCCACTGCGAACCCAGTGTAGTCACCCGCAGTGGCGGTTACCACCCCGGCAATATCCCAGCCCAGAACTACCGGTTTGCTGGTATCTGCCAGCTGCGCGGCGGGGCCCAGCCCTTTACGGGTGGTGGTATCAATCGGGTTCACACCCGCCGCCTGAACCCGTACCACCACATGCCCGCGCACCGGCTCGGGGACGGGAACCTCCGCAAGGTGCAGCACCTCAGGCCCACCCCACTCCACGAGCTGCACCTGCTGCATGGTATCTGTCACGGTTACCTCCCTAAAGTGTTCTGTTACTGAACCTATTACCCAATTCTCTCAGCGTCACAGCGGCAAGAGCCAGCAGAACCATGAGAAAAATAGACAAGAGCCGTGCCGCCGTCGCGTATTAAACACCCAGATACAAGCAGCAATAATACGCCGACTAGGGGCTTTAGGGCGGGTTGCAATCAGTGGCAGCTAGCCCCGGCGCATCCGCAGCTAAAAGGCCGTACTATTGGTGTACAACAACCAACCACCAGGGAGCGAGAATTGCCTGAAAGACCATCTGAAACGGCGAATGCAACAGCTATGAGTGTTAAGGAGCGCGCCGCCGCGATCCGTATGATTCTTACCGGCTCAGATACCGAAAACTGGCATATGCTAGAGACCTACTTGACTGAGACAACGGAAAAAGACCGAACCGCTATCGCCCGCAGTCTTGGTGGGATGTACGGGCTGTATGAGGCCGAAGGCCCCACCTTGCGGATGCTCTATCTGTGGGCGGCACTGGCTTCCAACCCCGAGTATCTTGCCGGGGGCGGTTGGGCAGATACCCTGGATTACTGGGGGAAACAACGCAGAAAAACCGCCTACCCCGTATACACGCCCGCCGTCATGCGCGCTGATGAGCAAGCCCTCAACCGTGCGGTACACGCCTACACTGCTGGTCTTATATCGCGAGGGGACATTGCGAAACGATTAGAGACGATCTGCGCGTCTGTGTGGAACAGACGCGAATGGGTGTGGCGGGTATGCCGCACGCTCGCCGGGCACCTCACCCCGGACCAGTACCCGCTGCCTTATTTGCGGATGGTGCGTAACTATATATCTGGTGACGGGCTGAACCTATCTCCGCAGTCCATGGTGGAGCGTATAGTGTGTATCCTCACGGACGATGAGGCGCTGCGTAAGAAAGAATTCTGGGCGTTTTTTTACCGTCGAAGGGATGGGCGATGAGCAGTCCCTTGAGCATCGCAACGATACGGCACTCATCTGGGATGCTGCGCGGGCGAAAGAAGCCCGAGAGAAGATTAAAAACGCCTACCTGTGTGCGTTTAGTGAGCTGTGTGAGCGTATCCCCGGGTTCCGTGACCGCCTGCTGGAGGCCACTCTCACGGGAACACTCAGCGACTTTTCGGCCCGCAACGTTGCGTGGTACGTAAATATTCACCGTTACCTAAAGCCCACCAGCACTGAGATTGCGATGCGAGAACCACGCTACGCGGCGCTTCTTACTGTGCCCTCCGGGGTGGCTGTTGCCCTGGGACAGAACGCCTATAAAACCCTCATGAAAACCGGGGAGCTGGGGGAGGTAAACGGGCTGATAGAAGCAAGCCGAACAGTACTTGCCCGCACCGATAAGAAAAGCGTTAAAGCGCAGCTGAGCCTGCTCCGCCTACTTAATAATTATGCAAAGAAAAACGGGCTTTCTGAGGTTCCCCAGACAGTATCTGCACTAGTAAACGAGTTTCTGCCATCGTTTTCGGTAGATACGGCTGAGTCCGCTAAAAGACTCATCATAGCCGCCGATAATAGCCCCGCAGATAACGGAACAGAAGCCCTCGACACAGAGAATGCCCCAGCTGAAGCCCCTATTGTTCCCGGACCACGCACCGTACCGATACCGGATAACTATGCGCCCTCAGCCCCTGTTACTGACGCCGCCGAACTCAACAAACTAATTATTGAACACCTGCTTAATGCCGGCAACGGGGCAGATCTGCCGCGTATTCTCGACGCGATCATCACCTTAGGCATTGACGCAATAAGCGCACCAACTCTGACCCGCATTAAACGCCTAGCAGGAACCGGGCAGACAACAGGCCAGTGGGAGCTTGCCCCGTACGGAACGCTCCTAGCGTGCGCGCTCGCTACAGTGACCGTGAACGCTAGCGAACCTGAACACGCTAGCTGGGATGCTCTAATAGCTGCCATGACTTCAGGCCGGGGAAAGACGCTAACCGCCGCATCTCACCTGCCGGATCGTGCAGCAAGCACCCTGCTTATCCGCGAACTAGACCGGTTCACCCGTCAGGTTGCTGGCGGGCGGGCAACAGTACCGTTCATGCGGTCAGTTCCCCAGCAGCAGCGCCAATGGACGCGTAAACGGTATAAATTATCGTCGCTGGCGCGTGCCTGGGAAGGGCACGGGTGGAAAAGCCCGCTGTGGTTTGCCCCGGCCATTAAAGCCGGAAAAAATATTAGCCCCGTGGAGTCTGCTCTTCTGGGCGGCCCGTTCACCCGCACCAACGGCAATTTTGGGGTGGCCGACTACGTTGATTTTAAAGGCGAGCAGCGGGTGTATGAGTGGATGGTGTGGGTCCTGCGCCATAACCTAGACACCCTCGCGGCGCACGCACATATGAGCCTCATCGCTGGGATGAACTACCCGCACCGCCCTGAGATTCGGCTTTTTCTGAATACTTTTGAACGCACCGGGTGCATACCGGGTGAGCCTGTATATTCGGCCTTGGGGTACGCCTGCCGGGCTAAAAACGATGCCGACCGTGCTGCTGCCGCGGAGGCGATTGCTGGGCTGTGCGCCTCGAACCTGCTTGACCCGCACATGTTTGCCGAACAGCTCAAACTGCTCATGGCTGATGGGGCGATGATTGTGGGGCGCCTTGCCAAAACTCTCGACGATGCGGCGCAGCTGAACGAGCTGGCCGGGTATCGGGTGCTTCAAACTCTGCACGCTATGCTGCAGGAATCCACCGACGTGGTAAATGAGTACCCGCTGGTTGCTCTTCTGGCCCAGTTGTGCGTGCAGTACGGTGTGAGCGTGCCAATACCTGACCGTCTGATCCCGGCACCGAAAGCTCGGGGCACGGTGGCAACAGCGCTGCGTACCATTCTGGCTCTTGAACCGCACCCCACCGAACTATTGGTGAAAGCGGCGCAGCAAGCAGAGGCAGCGAACAGGCTGCAATACGATGATGAGGACGAATAAATGACCGGCCCCGTGCATCTGCCGCCGCATACCTCACAGGTGAAAAGCCTGGCCGAGATGATTCGTGCAATCCTTGCCGCACCAGAGACCGGGAACTGGCAGGGACTAGACGAGATCCTGGCGGGGGCGGGCGAGAAAGAACGCTCCGCTGTGCTGCGCACCCTAGGCGGGTTTACCGCAGTGTATGAGAGGAAGGGCCAACCCCGCGTATGTTCTATCTGCGGGCGGCTTTGGCGGGGCGTAAGAAAGTGGGCGAAATATTCGTGTGGCCCTCCGCCAACGACCCATGCACTTCATGGATTGCCCGGCACCCAGGCGCCAGTTACCCGGTGTACTCCGGGGAACAGCTATGCACAGATGCGTCAGTACGGGAAGCAGCAGCTGAAGCATTCGCTGCGGGTATTCTGCATCGTGGGGGTACTTGGGTTCAGCGAGTAATGGACGATATGCTCGGTGTGAGAAACCTATGGGCGCTGCACATCATGCGCCTGCTCATGCGGGACGTACCACCCGAACGGTACCACCCCAGCTATTTGCCAACAATCCGTGATTATCTGCGTCGCCCCTACTATCGGGAACCCAAAAAACGTGAGCCCCGCCCGGAACGTATCGCCCGCATCCTTACCTCAGATGAGCGGCTGTACCAGCGGGAATTCTGGGAATTTTTCTCCGTTGAAGGTATGGGAGATACGCGCCGGTTCGCAGAGATCGGTTCAGATGTTCGTGGTATGAACGCGCGAAAACGCGCCGAGGCGTGCAGCAGGGTCGAGCACGACTTCATGGCCGCATTCGATATTCTGTGCCATCAGGTGCCGGGTTTCCGCGACCGTCTCTTAGATGCCGCGCTCGCCGGGATGCTCAGTGACTTCTCAGCGCGAAACATCACGTGGTACGTGAATATTCATCGGCACCTGAACCCCGATAGCCGTGAGCTTTCCCAGCGGGAAGGAAGCTATGCGGCGCTTTTAGCAGCACCGTCTGCGGTAACGGTGAGTGTGGGACAAAACGCCTATAAGAGCCTCATACAATCAGGGAGCCTAGAGAATATGAGCGGGCTCCTTACAGCGAGCGAAGCGGTACTGAGCCGAGCCGATAAAAAGAGCGTCACAACCCAGCTGAGCCTGCTCCACACCCTGAATAGCTATGCAAAAAAGTGCGGCTATGCAGAGGTGCCTGAGAAAGTCAGCACACTAGTGGCAGAATTTCTGCCAACATTCCCCGTAGGCCTCGCCGAGAAGGCACAAAAACTTATAACACCGGAGGAGACGCAGGGTACAGGCATCACAAGTGCTATAAAAACAGATGCTGATTCGCTGGAAATACCCGCCCCACGCACCACGCCAATACTGCATTATTATGCGCAAAAGGCGTCTGTCCCATGTGTAGCCGAGCTGAACGAGCTTATCGCTGAACACCTCATTGATGCCGGAAACGGGGCGGATCTGCCGCGCATCATTGACGGAGTTATTACGCACGGTATAGGCGCGGTAGACGCGCAGAATCTTGACCGTATTCGGCAGCTGGCCCGCCAAGAATACGTGGGCAGCTACCGTGAGTACAACAACCGTGCAGACGAAGGGGCCGAAGCTCACCTGTGGGATAACATTCCGTACAGCTCCCTGATGGCGCTTGCCTTCGCCAAAATCGCGGGGCTGCCCGATCCAGCGGGTGCCGCATGGGATAGGCTCATAGCCCATATGGCAGTCGGCGGGGACACCGGGCTGTTCCTGCCCAACCGCGCCCTCAGCACCGTGCTCATCCACGAGCTCAACCGGTTCGTTGAATGCAGCATCGCAGGCGAAGAAGGCGCTCCGTTAATGGTTGCGGTACCCCCGCAACAGCGGTCGTGGGAACGCAGACACTACCGGATTCCCTCCCTGAGGTACGGCATGGATGAGAACCGCGAAGCCGCATGGTGGTTTGCCCCCAGTACCGCAGGCCTACCGCAAAGACCCAGTCGTGAATGCGCTCCTGGCGGGTACCGCAGATCGTAGAGACGGTAACTTCGGGATCCACGACGCTATGGTTTTTAATGGCCGCCAGCGGGTGCGCGAATGGGCGGGGTGGATGCTTCAGCACAATATTGATACCTACGCGGCCCACGCCCACATGGAGCTGGCCCACGGTATGCAGCCAGTATTGTTTCTACGCTCTCTTGAACACACCGGGCGGGTGCTGCAGGAGCCCGTTTATTCTGCATTAGCGCACGCCTGCGGGGCGGCGCAGGCCGAAGGAAGAGCCGCCGCTGCTGAGGCACTTGCCGGGCTGTGTGCTTCGAACCTGTTTGACCCGCAGTTTCTCGCGAAAGAGCTGATACTCCTTTTTGATGAGAAGGCGATTATTGCATCTCGTATCGCGAAAACCCTTGACGATACGGCGCAGCTGAGCGCCCTAGCCGGGTACCGGGTGCTTCAGACTCTAGCTGCGGTAGTAACGGGGGAAACTACGATTCCTAGAGGGCATCAGCTGACCGTTCTGCTGGCTCAATTGTGTACGCAGTACAGTGTGAGCGTGCCAATACCTGATCGTCTGATTCCCGCGCCGAAAGCCCGCGGCACGGCTGCAGCGGCGCTGCGTACTATTCTGACTCTTGAACCGCACCCCACCGAACTATTGGCGGAGGCGGTGCAGCAGGCAGAGGCAGCGAACAAGCTATAACTAGCACCAGCCCAGCCCCAAGTACCACTGAATAAATATGAGGAAGATTATGGCCGGTAATACCACCGCAGAACCGGGTCTTGTCACCCCACCTAGCCAGAGCCGCTTCGAGGCGTTACGTACCGCTCTAACCAATAAAAACACCGAAGACTGGCACACGCTCGATAGCATCCTAGCTGATGCAGATGAGAAAGAACGCGCCGCCATCATGCGTGCCCTAGGCGGGTTTGCTGCGGTGTACGAGGCTGAAGGGCCAACCCTGCGCATGGTTTATCTGCGTGCGGCCGTTGCACGCCGCGACCACGTGACATACCCGAAAGGGCTATTCGCGCACTCTACCGGGCAGGAAGACACAGACGACCGTTGGGTGAAGCACCACCCAGACCCCGGGTACCCGCTCTACCCCCAGGAGAGCTTTCACACCGACGCAGCGGCACGGCAGAAAGCGGGTGAAGCGTTTGCGGCGGGGATTATGAGCCGCGGTGGAACCTGGGTTAATAAAGTTTTTGAGGACATCCACTGGTGCCACGATCTGTGGAGCCTGTACATTATGCGCCGCCTCATGCGGGATGTGCCACCCGAGCAGTACCATCCGGAGTATCTGCGTGAAATCAGGTACTACCTGTGCCGCCCCTACCAGGATGAACCGTTCACCCGTGAATCACACGCGGAACGTATAGTGCGTATCCTCACGGAGGATGAGGGGCTGCGTGAGAAGGAATTCTGGGCATTCTTTACCGCCGAAGGGATGGGGGACACGCAGGCAATACTCACCTCTTCCACCGGCACCCGCGCCGGCGATGCACAAGAAAACCAGCTGCTCGAAAGCCAACTCATGGCTGCCTTCGATAGTCTCTGCGCGAGGCTGCCGGGGTTCCGTGACCGCCTCTTAGACGCCACACTGACGGGGATGCTCAGCGATTTCTCGGCACGTCATATTGCCTGGTACCTGAATATTCAGAAGCATCTTGCCCCCACCGTGGGCGAGATACTTGCCCGCAAAGATAACTACCTGAGCTTGCTCGCCACCGAACCTGGCCCAGCTGTCGCCTGGGGCCCAAGCCGCCTACAAAACCCTCCTAGCCGAGGGTGCACTTGATAACCCGTATGAGCTGATAAGCGCCAGCGGGGCCGTGCTGAGCCGCGCCGATAAGAAAAGCGTCAAAGCCCAGCTGAGTCTGCTCCGCACCCTGAATAACTATGCCAATAAGCACGATTACTTAGAGGTGCCTCAGAAAGTGTCTGAGCTGGTGCGGGAGTTTCTTCCGTCGTACCCAGCGGATATTGCTCAGAGTGCCCAAAAACTCATACTTGAGAAGCCTTCGGGGGAGGTGCCGAACCATACGCAGGGCAGGTGCGAGGCGGCACCACGGGGCGCTGAAATCCCCCATATTCCTGCCCCACGCACCGCACCGTTACCGGATAACTATGCGCCCGGTGAGCCTATTACCACCCCGGTGGAACTTAACCGGCTTCTCTTACGGAGCACCTCAGCGAAGCATCCGGGGAAACACACGGCATGGGCGCAGGTGAAGAGCTGGCGCGTATCCTTGACGGAATCATTACCCTGGGAACTGAGGCGATTGATAAGCAGAACCGGGAGCTCATGCGCCGCACAATACGTGAGATTCAGGGTATCCACACCCCGGAGGCGAACTGGAGTGTTAGCTCGTGGGGGTTTCTCTGCCGGTACAACGTGATTCTTGGGTTTGCCCTCGCCGAGCTGGTTGAGGTTAAAGATAATGACGGTGCCCTCTGGCAGGAGCTTATTGCTACTATTACCGGCGGCACCATGACAATTACTCGACATGCCCGCCTTGAAAACCGGCGGGTGAGCCTGCTGCTGATCTTCGAGATGATGCGTTTTATCGACGAAATGCGCTCAGGCTCCGCAGCCGTCCCGTTCATGCGCCCCATACCTGCACAGTCCCGCCCCTGGACGCGGGTACACTACCCGCAGTCGCATCTGGACATATGGTGGGATTCAACGCGGGACGAACAGGAGCTACCCATCTGGGAAGCCCCCATGATGACCGAAGAGCAGGGGGCAGGAGCCATGCAGTCGGCGGCCCTTGGCGGCCCGTGCACCCGCATTGACGGCAGCTGCGATACGCACGAGAGGGAAGAATGGACGCACACCCAGCACGTGCCTGAATGGTTCGCCTGGCTTATGCAGAATAACCCGGATACCTATGCCGCTCACTCTCACATTCGCTTAATGCGCGCCCTGACCCAGAACCGGGTGCCAGAGGTTCAGCGAACCATGCGGCTGCTTGAAGCTAGCCGCCAAGTGCCAACGGCTCCGGTGTACTCCGCGTTGGCTCTTGCCTGCAGCGCGAAGAGTGTCGAAAACCGGGCGGCTGCGGCGGAGGCGATTGCGGGCTTATGCGCCTCGAACCTTTTTGACCCCGCCGGGTTTGCGCACCAGGTGCGGCTGCTGCTGGCGGAGAAGCTGCTGACGGCCGGGCGCCTTGCTAAAAACCCTTGAGGATGCGGCGCATATGAGTGCCCTGAGCGGCTACCGGGTGCTGTACGTTTTGGCTGAGCTGCTGAATGAGATAAAGCCCGCCCACCAGCTCCTTGATCTGCTGGGGAAGCTCTGCGTGCATTACGGGGTGGCGGTGCATATTCCTGAGCATCTTACCCCCGCACCGAAAGCACGCGGCGTTGCAGTATCCGCCCTGCGTACTATTGCTGCCGTTGAGCCGCATGCTACGGATGCCCTCATAGCTGCCGCTGACGAGGCCGCAGCGGCAGAAGCATAGAAAACACAGAATAGGGTAACCGCCACGAAGCGGCACTAGCTGTGCTTCGTGGCGGTACAGCCACCTATTCCAAGGGGCCGCGCATATATGTATCGAGAGTGGGGCCAATGAGCCGCGCCGTCTGCTCAATAGAGAGCTCGGTCAGGGGCGGAATCTTTAAAATGTACCGGGTGTAAATCAGCCCAAAAATCTGGGTCCCTGCGAGGGCAAGTCGCGTTGTGGCGTTTTCCACCGGAAGCTGCGGGGCGAGGCGCTCTAAAAGTTCTTCGTTAACAAAGCGGAGGAAAACCTTTTGCGATTCTTCGTGGGTGCCAAGGCTGCGCAGCAGCCCGGTGAAGGCGGGCCCTATGGTGGGGGTTTCGAGGGTGGTGAGTACGGCGCGTATATAGTGCGTGCCGGGTGAGTCGGTTGCCTCCGGGCGGTATTCCGAGAGAATATCGGGTAGCCCGCGGGAGCGGAATACCTCAGAAATAGCGGCTGTGAAGAGGTCTTCTTTGGTGCCGAAATAGTAGTGGATGAGCTTCGCATCAACACCTGCGGCTGTGCCGATTTTTACGCATAGTGGTGGCCTGGTACCCGTGTTCGCTAAAAAAAGCTCGGTGGCGACCTGCAGAATGTGCTTTCGTTCAACCCCTCCCGCTCTGGGGCCGCGGCGGGGCTTGGGATTTTTCTTAGGTGAACTCACGGCTTGACCTTCCCGCTCTTGTGTGGTGGTTTGAGCCCTAACAGCGGGGAGCGCTTGCGCAACCAGAAAGAGCAGTTAAAGCGTATTACGCAATTTTTTTGGATTAACGTCTCAATCTTTCCTGAGAGCCGGTAAAGCATCTGTAGGTTAATAAGAACCACAGCGCTCAAGACCACGGTCAAAATAACTAATGCGAGGTAATCGATATGCTGGGTAGCAAAGATAGCGTATAAGGTAATAGCGTTAAACGGCATGGTAAATACTGCGGTCCTGCTGCCCGGCGCCCACCCCGGGAAGACTATTGCCTCACGAATATGGATGACGAGATGCAATGTGTAGGGCGATAAACATAGCTGCCACCACCTCAGCAGAATCAAGGATGATCCCGGTACAAAGGATGAGGCAGGCAACAACGAATTCTTCAGCGATCATGGCCGCAATAGCCGCGGTTGAGGGGTAATGATCTTGCCCTGCCACGAAAAGCTCGTCGTGATACCGGTTATTATCGGCATGTTTATCAATATAGCGGCGCACAAAAATAATCTCTTCAAATTCGTGCACCATAAACAGCACAAAGGGTGATTAAAGCAAAAACCGCTAATAGTCATTGCAGCCTCCCGAGTTTCCCGTGTAATTTCATGCTACAACCATGGGCGCACGGGGATAAAGGGACAGCGGGTGCTGCTCTGTGCCTCAAGCCGTGGTTTTACATGTTGTCTTCTTTGCTGCTCTGGTGGTTTGGGTATTACTGCTAGGGTACTTGCGCAATGGGATGGGGCAGCTGTAGGGTTAATTTCATCAACTGATGAAATAGGGAGGTGGGGGTAATGACAGCCCTCATTGTGAAAGAATTTCGGGAGTTGGCACGTGACCGCCGCACCCCTGGCGATGCTGGTGATTCTGCCGGTAATCCTACTGATTATTTTCGGTTACGCGGCAAACCTATCCGTCGACAAGGTGTCGGTGGCCGTCATTGGTTCGCAGGCAGAATCTTTCGCCCATAAACTCGACACCTACAGTGCCGCACGGGACAAGCTTGACATCACCCAGATAGAACACACCCGCGGCGGGGAAGATGCAGAGCAATTACTGCGCGACCGAAAAGCCGACGTTGTGGTTGTTGCCGACCGGCCGGACACCTCGGACAAACCCATCTCGGAGCAGATGCGGGTCTACACCGACGGCAGTAACCTCTTTGTTGCGCAGACGGCGCAGGGTGCCTTCGTGCAGATATCGGCTGAGGATGCGCAAAACCGCATAACGGAAGCAAAATCCGCGTACCGCAATGCAGCCGCACAAGCACAAAAAGCGCAGCGTGACCACACAGCCTCACCCGCACAAGGGGCCCTCAGCAGCCCCAGCGGGGCCAGGGGCAGCACCACCAGACTTTACGAGCATGGAGAGCCCTAAACTAGACCCAGATGACCTCGTGACGGTACTGTTCAACCCGGAACTAAAAACATCTTGGGTGATGGTGCCGGGGCTTATTGGGCTGATTCTATTGTTCATCGGTACGGTCATTACCAGTATCGGGTTAGTGCGTGAGCGAGAAACCGGCACACTGGAACAACTGGCGGTCATGCCGCTTCGGCCCTCCTCCATTATTCTGGGCAAAATCGTCCCCTATTTTATGGTTGCCGTAGTCGATATGGCGGTGGTGACCATGCTCGGTGTGTGGCTTTTCGGGGTGCCCTTCAACGGCAGCCTGTGGCTGTTCAGCCTTGCCGCCCTCATATTCCTCTTCGTGGTGCTCGGTATTGGTGTGTTTATCTCCTCCATCTCCCAGAACACCGGGCAGGCCATCCAAATGGCGATTCTTTTTATGGTTCCGCAGGTGCTGCTCTCGGGACTGATTTTTCCCTTGACCTCCATGCCGCTAGGCGTGCGGTGGATAGGCTACGCCCTGCCTCTGACCTGGTTCCGTGAAATTGCCCAGGGCATTATGCTCCGCTCCGTAACCCTCGAAGGTATTTGGCTACCTTTTGTCATTCTGGCGGCTATGGCGGTGGTTGTTTTCGGTGCCGCAACGGCCCGGATGCGGTACATTCTCACCCACGGAGGGGCACGCTAATGGAACCCGTGACTATCAACCTTGAACAAGCCACAGTGCGTTTTGGAGACAAAACAGCTCTTGATAATTTCACGGGCGAGTTCACTCCCGGAACGGTAACAGCGCTGATCGGCGGGGACGGTGCCGGTAAAACCACGCTCCTTAAACTGCTCGCCGGAAGGCTGAGGACGCACAGCGGGAACAACAGCGGGTATGCCGTTGACCGGCACAACGTGGGGTACCAGCCCGCAGACTCTGGCGTGTGGCGTCATCTCTCAGTTGCCGAGAATATCGAGTTCGTAGCGCGTACCTACGGGCTCAGCCCAGATAAGGCCCGCACCCGCTCCGAAGAACTGCTCACAAAAGCCGGGCTAGACCACGTACCCAACCGGCTGGCTGGGCGGCTCTCAGGCGGGATGCGACAAAAACTCGGGGTGGTGCTTGCAACACTGCACCAGCCCGGCCTGGTGCTGCTTGATGAACCAACTACGGGTGTGGACCCCATCAGCAGGGCAGAACTGTGGAGCCTGATCGCGGCCACTGCTGCGGAGGGGACAACCGTCATTTTCGCCACCACCTACCTTGATGAAGCCGAACGCGCCACACGGCTGTTCCTGCTGGATCATGGGACCCTGCTGGGTGTTGGGACCCCCGACGAAGTGATAGCAGATGTACCCGGCTCAATCTGGCAGGCACCGGTGAGCCTGGAGCCCGCGCAGCAAGTACTTGCCCACCCATCCGCATGGCGCCGGGCACATACCGTCTACTGTTGGAGTGAAGACGCACACCCGCCCATCCCTAAGGGGTTTCACCCCCGCCCCTAAAGATTTAGAGAACGCAAGCATTGCGTTGCTGCTGGGAAAGACTTCGGGTGATCATGATTTAAATACCCTACCTACCGGGGTTGAGCGCAGCGGAAAACCCCAAATAGCAGAAAGTTTCGACAGCGGCGATACCCTCGTGCTGGCGGATCATATAGTCCGCGACTATGGCTCTTTCAGGGCGCTTAACGGAGTATCACTGAGTGTAGGTCCCGGTGAAATTGTCGGGCTCCTCGGGGGCAACGGAGCCGGTAAAACCACGCTCATGCGGATTCTGCTCGGTTTGGAAACCGCCACCGCGGGGGAAGCGACACTCTTTGGGCGGAGCCCATCACTTGGCAGCCGCAGGCGCATCGGGTATGTGGCGCAGGGGTTAGGGCTGTACCCCTCACTGTCAGCCCTGGAAAACCTGGAATTCGCGGCTTCCGTTCAAGGGGTCGCCGTGAGCAAACAGGCCCGCGGCTTCGCAGAACGCTACGGCCACGCTCCCGTGGCTACTCTGCCGTTAGGCACTAAACGCACTCTCGCGTATCTTGCCGCTATAGGGCACAACCCCAAACTTCTCGTGCTTGATGAGCCCACCTCCGGTATGGACACGCTCACCCGCGCCCGCCTCTGGGAAAACCTACGTGCCCTGGCTGATAACGGCACGGGCATTCTGGTAACAACCCACTACATGCAGGAAGCCGCCCAATGTGACCGCCTCGTCATGCTTGCCGCTGGCAAGGTAACTGGTACCGGAACCGTTGACGAGATCACCGCCGGGCACAGCTCGCTTGTGGTGAGCGCCAAACGCTGGGAAGAAGCCTTTAAACTGCTTCAGGATGCAGGCATTCCCGCACTCTTGGACGGCCGCACCCTACGTCTACCTGGTGCTGGGCGCGGCCCCGTCACCACGGCCCTTCAGCCGCTCGGGGAACAGGTTCATCTGCAAGAAGGCACCGCAACCCTTGAAGAAACCATGCTGCTAGATGCGGAGCCCTAACGACAGGCAGCTTTTAACGCTTAAAACAAATGCGGTCTGTCTAAATTACTGTTTAGACAGACCGTTTTTGTGCCCTTGAAAGGATTCGAACCTTCGACTTCTTGCTCCGGAGGCAAGCGCTCTATCCACTGAGCTACAAGGGCTAACATATGAAATTTTAGACGCCCCGACAAAAGCCGCAGACGATAAAAACCTTCGACTTCTCAGACTCACTAACGTTCGTCTGCTGAGGCACAAAATATAATTCCTCGCGCTCGGAATTTCGTGCTTCAGCGGAGAATCAAGTGCTCTATCCGCATCGGTTACAAGGGCGAACCTCATCTATCCTAGCAGAGTATTGCTAAACTATTAACTTATGACTCCAGAAGAACTCTCAGACGCTATCACTCACGTTCTTAAAGACACCATTGCCGCCGGTCAGCTGACCCTCGTTGATGGTGCCGACCTGCCACAGGTTCGTGTGGAGCGCCCCAAATCGCGTGAGCACGGCGACTGGGCCACCAACCTCGCGCTGCAGCTTGCTAAAAAGTCGGGAAAAACCCGCGTGAAGTAGCCGCCATCCTCGCAGAGAAAATCGCCCATACCCCTGGAGTTCTGCGGGTAGATATTGCTGGCCCCGGCTTCCTCAATATCACCCTGGACGCGGCAGCGGCAGGCACACTAGCCGCAACTATTGTAGAAGCAGGCGAATCCTACGGTACGAGCGATAAGTTCGCGGGGAAAACCATTAACCTCGAGTTCGTTTCGGCTAACCCCACCGGCCCCATCCACCTGGGCGGAACCCGCTGGGCGGCCGTGGGTGACGCGTTGGCGCGTGTGCTCAACGCCGAAGGGGCGAACGTGGTGCGCGAATACTACTTCAACGACCACGGAACCCAAATTGACCGGTTCGTCAACTCACTATTGGCCGCCGCCAAGGGAGAGCCTACCCCTGAAGACGGTTACGCGGGCGACTATATTACCGAGATTAAAGACCGGATCCTCGCCCAACGTCCAGATGCGCTTGATGCCGAGAATCCCGCAGAGATTTTCCGTGAAATCGGAACCGAGCTCATGTTCGCGCAGATTAAAGAGTCCCTGCACCGTTTCGGCACCGACTTTGATGTCTTCTTCCACGAAAACTCGGTATTTGAGTCTGGTGAGGCCGACCGCATCATTGAGCAGATGAAACAGGACGGTCAGCTTTTTGAAGCTGAAGGCGCCTGGTGGATGCGCACCACCGACTACGGTGACGACAAAGACCGTGTGGTCATTAAATCTGACGGCAACCACGCCTATGTGGCTGGCGATATCGCCTACTATAAAAACAAAATGACCCGCTCCGAGAACCCCGCCGACGTGGCTATTTATATGCTTGGCGCAGACCATAGCGGCTATGTGGGGCGGCTGAAAGCTATCGCCCAGATCCTTGGGTACCAGCCCGAGCAGATTGAGGTCATGATTGGGCAGCTGGTGAACCTCGTTAAAGACGGTAAACCCGTGCGCATGTCAAAACGCGCCGGTAATGTCGTCACCCTCGAAGACCTGGTAGAGGCTGTGGGGGTGGATGCGGCACGCTATGAGCTCACCCGCTACTCAGTGGACAGCACTATCGACATTGACCTGGACCTGCTGGTGCAGAAAAGTAACGATAACCCGGTCTACTATGTGCAGTACGCGCACGCCCGCGCATGCGCCGTTGCACGTAACGCCGCCGACGCCGGGGTGGATACCGCAGCCGGGGTGGATACCGCGCTGCTGGATTCTCCTGCGGACACGGAACTGCTTGCAGCACTGGGGCAGTACCCGGCGGCCGTGCGCACCGCAGCCGAATTCTATGAGCCGCACCGTGTTAACCGTTATCTCGAAAACCTGGCAACCGCATACCACCGCTGGTACGGTATCTCGCGTGTGGCCCCGAAGAGCGATGAGCCGGTGACCGATCTGCATCGCACCCGTTTGCTTCTCAACAATGCAGCCCGGCAGGTGCTCGCCAACGGATTGGGTCTGCTGGGGGTCACCGCCCCCGAACGTATGTAACGCTAACCGACCCGAAGCCGCGTACCCCTCCCATCTTGGTGGGGTACGCGGCTTTCGCTGATCGGCGGCTCATCCGCTATCTGAACACCGCCCATCAGCAGCATCGTGGCGGCGCGGCGTTCCGATATAGTGGTGATGGCATCACGAATCTGTGACCGTGACACAAGACCCGAGGACTATGCATGAGCGACGCGCAATCCCTGTACGCCCCCAACTGGCTTACCTGCCCTGACCATCCCGCCGAGCTGAACCGCACCATCTGGACGGACTCATTTCAGCGTAATCAGGGGGAGAGCTCACCATTGACGGCATTGCAGCGAGTGAGCTTGTCAAAGAGTTTGATACTCCGCAGTACGTATTTTCGGAAGACACATTCCGGGCTAGGGCACGCGGGTACCGCCGGGCATTCGAGGATGCCTTCGCCCGGTATGGGGCGCAGGCGAGTGTCTACTACGCGGGAAAGTCATTCCTGTGCACCGCCGTGGCGCGGTGGGCGCATGAGGAAGGCTTGTGTCTTGATACGGCGTCGGGCGGGGAACTGGCGATTGCCCTGCGGGCGCAGGTTCCCGGGCAAGATATTGCACTGCACGGTAATAACAAGTCGTATGACGAGATTAAGCGCGCTATTAAACACGGGGTGGGCCGCGTGGTGGTGGACTCCATTGATGAGCTTAAACTCATTACGGATGTGTATGCTGAGCTGTGCGCAGAGAGTGTCGCAGAGGGGCTGGAGCCGTATCCGGCGGTTCCCGTGCTCATCCGGATTACACCCGGTGTGCACGCCTCCACCCACGAATCTATTGCCACGGCGCATGAGGATCAGAAGTTTGGGATGTCGCTTCAGCCGGGAACCGCTCGTCTTGCCGGGCTGGAGGCCGACGAACTTGAGTATTGGTCAACCACCGAGGATGAATCCTACGCGATGCTCGCCGCCGGTATTCTTGCCGCCACGGATTCCCTGGAATTTCGAGGTATTCACTGCCATATAGGCTCGCAGATTTTTGAGGCGCAGGGTTTTGAACAGGCGGCAGATACGGCTCTTACCTTTATGCATGCCGTGAACCAGAAATACGGTCTTAGCCTGCCGGAGCTTGACCTGGGCGGCGGCTATGGTATTGGTTATACCGAGGCCGATACTCCGCGTAGTATTGAGCAGATTACCGTCTCGATTGCGGATGCTGTCGCAGCAACCTGCGGGCGTCTTGGCATGACGATTCCGCACATGTCTTTTGAGCCTGGCCGCTCGATTTCCGGCCCCTCGGGGGTGACGCTCTACACCGTCGGCACCATTAAAAACGTGAGTATTGAGGATGAGCACGGTCAGATTCGAGTGCGCCGGTATGTCTCGGTGGACGGCGGTATGAGCGATAATGCGCGCCCGGTGCTCTACGACGCCGACTACACGGTAACCCTGGCAAACCGCGCCCCGGCGGGAGAGCAGGTGCTTTCACGTGTGGTAGGTAAACACTGCGAATCGGGTGATATTGTGGTGCGGTACTGCTATCTTCCCGCTGACCTTCAGGCGGGGGATATTCTCGCGGTGCCAGCCACCGGGGCGTACTGTTATGTGCTGGGATCGAACTATAACTACCTGAGCCGTCCGCCGGTTATTGCTACGTCGGCGGGGGAGGCGGCGCATCCTATTATTCGTCGACAAAGCGAAGACGAGATGCTCGCTCTGGACACGGGCTTCTAGCGCGGGCGCCGCAAATCTTTCCGTGCGATGACCCCGCAATCGCGAGTTCGGCCAGGAAGCCGCCCGTAATATAACGAAACCCCCGTAAATGGCGGTAATGTTGGCGTCTTGACCGCGCCCAGGTACCGCTCTCTTGATACAGTTGATGATGACGTTGCCCGTTCGTACAGGCGCGTTCACCACTCGGTCAAAATGTAGGAGATAACGTGACTGACACCATTAAGGTTGCTCTGCTCGGCGCTGGGAATGTGGGTTCCCAGGTAGCGCGTATTTTCAGTGAAGATAGCGCGGTTCTCAAAGAACGGATAGGGGCACCTGTTGAGCTGATCGGTATTGCCGTGCGTGATACTGCGGCTAAACGCCACTGGGATGCTAACCCAGCACTGTACACTACCGATGCGGACGCCCTGATTGATGCCGCCGATGTGGTGATCGAGCTGACCGGCGGTATTGAACCTGCACGAACCCGCATTCTGCGTGCCCTAGAGTCCGGTAAATCGGTGGTTTCGGGTAATAAAGCGCTTCTGGCAAAACACGGTGTTGAGCTTCAGGCTGCTGCCGATAAGTCCGGTGCACAGCTTTCTTATGAGGCAGCGGTCGCCGGTGCAATTCCGATTCTGCGCCCCCTGCGCGATTCTTTGGCAGGCGATACCGTCACACGTGTGCTGGGCATTATGAACGGCACCACCAACTACATTCTGGATCAGATGGATACCACCGGCGCAACCTTTGCCGATGCGCTCAAGGATGCCCAGGAACTCGGCTACGCCGAAGCAGACCCCACCGCCGACGTTGAAGGCCACGATGCCGCATCAAAGGCGGCTATTGTAGCTCATTGGCGTTCCACTCTGATTTCACCATTGATGACGTTCACATAGAGGGTATTACCGCCGTAAGCGCCGATGACGTTGCCGCCGCAGATGCCGACGGCTACGTGATTAAACTCCTGGCCATTTGTGAGCGAGATGGTGAGGGGGTCAATATCCGCGTGGCTCCTACGCTTATTCCGCGGCAGCATCCGCTGGCGGGTGTTCATGGTGCGTTTAATGCCGTGTTTGTGCAGGCACAGAACGCAGGCGAGCTGATGTTCTACGGCCCCGGTGCCGGTGGGGCACCGACCGCTTCCGCCGTTCTGGGTGATTTTGTCTCGTTAGCGCGCCGCCTGGTACTGGGCGGCCCCGGCGTGCCCGAGTCCTCCTACGCGCAGCTGCCCGCTACCGGACTGGGCGACATTATCTCCCGCTACTCGGTAGGCATGCTGGTTGACGACAAACTGGGCGTACTCGCAAATATTTCCCGTATTTTCGCCGAGCACGGCATTTCGGTGGATTCTTTGCGTCAATCTACTCCGCAGGACGGCGCCGCACAGATTCGCCTGGTGACACACTCCGCCAAAGACTCTGACCTGCGCCGCGCGATCGCGGTGATCGATGGCTTAGACACCGTGCGCGAGATTATTTCCGTGATTCGCGTCGAGTCCGGTAAATAACCCAAGAAGACTAGAATTTCAGCGCGGAAATTCTCAAGTCCGCGCGAGCAACACCACCAGCAGAAAGTAGGAGAATCCCATGGCACATGTGTGGCAGGGGCGTCATTAACGAATACCGCGACCGTCTCCCGTTCGGGGACGACGTAAAACCGGTAACTCTAGGCGAAGGCGGAACCCCGCTAATTCACGCACCGGCGCTGTCAGCGCAAACCGGCAATACGGTATACCTCAAATTCGAGGGGATGAACCCCACCGGGTCCTTCAAAGACCGCGGCATGACGAGCGCTATTACCGCCGCTAAACACGAAGGTGCGAAGGCTGTTGTGTGCGCTTCGACCGGTAATACCTCAGCATCGGCAGCGGCATATGCGCTTCAAGCGGGGATGCGCTGCGCGGTACTCGTGCCGGACGGCAAGATTTCAATGGGCAAACTCTCGCAGGCCATCGCCCACGGCGCCGATATTATTCAGATTGACGGAAACTTCGATAACTGCCTCGAAATTGCCCGTAAACTCAGCGAGAATTACCCGGTATTCTTGGTGAACTCGGTGAACCCCTACCGCATTGAGGGGCAGAAGACCGGCTCTTTTGAGGTCGTCGACACCCTGGGAGACGCCCCCGACTATCACCTGCTCCCGGTAGGTAATGCGGGTAATATCACCGCTTACTGGAAGGGATACAAGGAGTACTCAGACCCCTACACGAACCGTGACGGCAAGATCCTGGAGCCGGTCGCCACCAAGCGACCCATCATGTGGGGTTTCCAGGCAGCCGGCGCGGCGCCGATTGTTGCAGGGCACCCGATTGACACTCCCGAAACGATTGCGACCGCGATCCGCATCGGCAACCCCGCCTCATGGGAGAAAGCTGAGGCGGCACGCGATGAATCTGGTGGTGTGATTGAGGCTGTCACCGATGAGGAGATTCTTGAGGCGCACCGCTGGCTCTCTTCCCGCGAGGGCGTTTTCGTTGAGCCCGCATCAGCCGCTGGCGTTGCAGGTCTGCTCAAGAAACACCGCGCGGGTGAGGCCCCCGAAGGCAAGACCATTGTCATTACGGTGACGGGTCACGGCTTGAAGGACCCGCAGTGGGCGCTGGAACCGGTCAACGGCGCGAAGGTTGAACCGACTAAGGCAGCCTTCGATGTTGTGGCTGTGGCAGATATTCTTGACCTGAATTAAGACCACCGCCCCCTTGAGGAAGGCGCCTCCAGTATCCGCATAGCGGATGCGGCGGGCGCTTTTTCTATACCGCATTACATGCAATGCTAGGATAAAATCCGTAATACACCACAATGTTTGTGTTCGGGACAGAAACCCCTAACACACCCCACAACGCCCCGAGTACGAGGTCCCCATGTCACTCAATTCGATACCCCTTACTCTCACCGACATTCCGGTGGGTAAAACCGTCACCGTCAAGGTTCCCGCTTCCAGCGCCAATCTCGGCCCCGGGTACGACACCCTGGGACTTGCCTTAGGGTACTATGACGAACTGACGGTTGAGCGTATCGCCGAAGGGCTGGAATTCGAGCTGTCGGGCGAGGGCAGCGATACGGTGCCACGCAACGAAAACCATCTGGTGGTTCGGTCAATGCGCGTTGCCTTCGAAAAGGCCGGGCTGGGTGAGTTCCCTGCCCTTAGACTGACGGCGCACAACCGTATTCCGCACTCGCGCGGCATGGGATCATCCGCCTCCGCTATTGTTGCGGGCGTTGCGGCGGCCTCAGCGCTACTGCCGGAGTATGCTCGGTTAAGCCGCGACCAGATTTTCCAGATCGCCTCGGATGTAGAGGGGCACCCCGATAATGTTGCCCCGTCGGTGTACGGTTCGCTGTCAATATCCTGGGGTGAGCTGGGGGACTGGCACTCACTGATCGTGCCGGTGCATCCCACCATTGTGCCTGTGGTTGCGGTGCCTGATTATGAGGTCTCCACCAAACTTGCGCGTTCGCTGATTCCCGCTGAGATTCCGCATGGGCAGGCGGCGGCCAACTCTGGCCGGGCAGCACTGCTGATTCAGTCGCTTGCGCAGGCGCCGGAGCATCTCATGGACGCGACTGTGGACTACCTGCACCAGGGTACCGTGTGCCCGCGATGGAGCCGAGCGCGGCTCTGGTGGCGTATCTGCGTGAGCAGCAACTTCCTGCTGTCATCTCGGGTGCTGGGCCCACCGTCCTCACGTTTGCGCGCGGCGCCAAGGAGGCCAGCCGGGTGTGTGAATTCGTTGAGAAGTTCACGGCGGAACATCCCGGAAATATTTTTGAAAATCGTCATCTGTCATGGCGCGTCATGCCGCTTGAAATCGATGGCGAAGGTGTTATAGTTACACAGTAGGCACATACAGCCGAGTCACCGATTGGCGTGTCTAAAAGCTTCCGGGATCTGTTTCAGTAGCGGCCTTGACCGCGTCGGAAGTGTCAAAAATCACCGGTGGTTTCTCCACCAAAGCTCCGTGTTCTTCGTGGGTGCCGCTTGTGGTTTTTAGACGTAAAAATGGCGCCGTTCAGGGTTGTCGCTTCTTATCGTAGGGTTCTTCCTTTACGGCAAAAATGCGGTAGCTTAGCGAACGAATGCTCCAAGAACTTTGAAAGGATTCCCCGTAAAAGTACGCGTCGAACTCTACCCGAGTTCGGCGGGGGCCGCGCTCAATAGTGAGAAACCCGATCCTTAAGTTTCTGTAGGGATTTTCTGGGTGTTTTCGAAAACAAATATAAGGAAATATTTAGTGGCAAAAAAATATTGTCGTGACTGAAGACGAAAAACGCGTCGGGCACACTCGTAACGAGCTCAAAGCTTGGCGAGCTGAAAGTCGCTCAGCTACGCACCCCTAGCCCAGCAGTTGGGCATTAAAGGGTACCTGCGTCTGAAGAAGGCGGATCTGGTTGAGGCTGTGGCGTCTCACCAGCGCGGAGGTGTGGTGGCTGAACGCGATGAGACCGACGCTGAGAAAAAGAGCGAAAAGACCGAAAAAAACTCCTTCCTCTAAGGCTGAAAAGTCCGAAAAGAGTGAGGGCGAGAAGGCACCCGCAAAGCGAACCCGCACCACGCGTACCCGTAAAACGCAGGAGGCTAAGAAAGCCGAAAAGACCGCTAAGGCGGATGCGGACCTTCCTCCCCTGGACGTGAAGGCAGAGCTGGCTTCCGAGAAAATTCGTGAGCGCCGCGAACAGCGTGAACTCCCCGAGAACTCCGCCGATTTGAAGGCCGAAACCGCAGACGGGGCAACCAGCCTGGATTCCATTACCGCCGCCTTGGATATGACGTTCGGTACCGACCCGGAGAAACCGGTGAAACGCACCCGCACCCGTGAACGCACCAATAACCGCCGTAAGAGCGAAGAGGCTGAAAGCATCGAGCAGAACGAGCGCACCTACCGCCGCACCAATAAGCGCGAACGGTACGAGAAAAACGAGCGGTACGAGAAGAATAATGACCGCCAGGCCAAGGCCGATCGTTCTAACTCCAACGACGATGAGCGCCGTACCCGCCGCAATAAGCGCACTAATGAGCAGCGGGAGCGCCGCAATAACCGCGGGTTCGATAATAAAGTCAGCGAAAACGATGTGCTGGCACCGATCTCCGGCATCCTCGAAATCCTCGATAATTATGCATTTGTGCGCACCTCAGGCTATTTGCCGGGCCCGGATGATGTGTACGTGTCGCTGGCTCAGGTGAAGCATTTCCGCCTGCGTAAAGGCGACCATATTCTGGGTGCTATCCGGGTGCCGCGTGAAGGGGAGCAGAACTCCCGCCAGCGGTTCAACGCACTGGTTCAGATTGAGGCGATTAACGGTCAGAGCGTTGAAGACTCGACGCGCCGCCGTGAATTCTCAAAACTCACCCCGCTGTACCCCAAGGAACGTTTGCGCCTTGAGACCGACAAGAAGAAACTGGGCCCGCGCGTAGTGGACCTGGTGTCCCCGATCGGTAAGGGCCAGCGCGGCCTGATTGTTTCACCCCCGAAGGCGGGTAAGACTCTTATGCTCCAGTCGATCGCGAATGCGATCACGGAGAATAACCCTGAAGTGTACCTCATGATGGTGCTGGTGGATGAGCGCCCCGAAGAGGTGACCGATATGCAGCGCACGGTTAAGGGTGAGGTGATCGCCTCAACCTTCGACCGTCCCGCTGAAGACCACACCACGGTCGCGGAGCTCGCTATTGAGCGCGCGAAGCGTATGGTTGAGCTCGGCTACGACGTGGTGGTGCTGCTGGATTCGATGACTCGTTTGGGGCGTGCCTACAACCTGGCGGCGCCCGCATCCGGCCGTATCCTCTCCGGTGGTGTGGATTCTGCCGCGCTGTATCCTCCGAAGAAGTTCTTCGGTGCGGCCCGCAACATTGAAGAGGGCGGTTCGCTGACTATTCTGGCGACGGCTCTGGTGGAGACCGGTTCGAAGATGGACGAGGTGATCTTTGAGGAGTTCAAGGGCACCGGCAATATGGAGCTGCGCCTGTCGCGCCAGCTGGCGGATAAGCGTATCTTCCCCGCAGTCGATGTGACCGCCTCCGGTACCCGCCGTGAAGAGAACCTGCTCAGCGGCGAAGAGGTGAAGATCATGTGGGGTCTGCGCCGCGTGCTGGCTGGTATGGAGCCGGAGCAGGCGCTGAGCGTGCTGACGAACCAGCTGCGAAAGACCGAAACGAACGCCGAGTTCTTAATGACCGTGCAGAAGAACGGCCTTAGGATGAGCCCCAACTAGTCGCGGTGCTTCTATCGCCCGTCCCATGCGTTTAATAGCGCAGCAGGGGCGGGCGATATTCGGCGTTTAGCGCCGGTAGCGTGGTGCGTTCTGCGGTTCGCACGGCATAATTGGCTTTTGAGGATGCGCACCGGGTGGGTGCGTTCATGAATTGTAAGAGAGTAATAGACAATGTTTGAATCTATCCAGGTGCTACTGGATGAGCACGCTGATTTGCAGGCGCAACTGGCGGATCCTGCGGTGCAGGCAAACCAGGGTAAGGCGCGCCGTGTGGGCCGTCGATACGCCGAGCTGACCGGTATCGTGAGTGCTTATAACAAATACAAGGGTTTCAGCGATGACCTTGAGGCGGCCCGTGAGATGGCGGCCGAAGACCCCGAGTTTGCCGCCGAAGTACCCGTTTTAGAGGCTGAACTTGAAGCGGCGGGGAGAAACTGCGCCGCCTGCTCATCCCGCGTGACCCGGATGATGGCCGTAACGTGATTCTTGAGGTAAAAGCTGGCGCGGGCGGCGACGAGGCGGCGCTGTTTGCGGGCGACCTGCTGCGCATGTACATGCGGTACGCCGAGCACAAAGGCTGGAAAACCGAGATTATTTCCTCCACCAGCACCGATGTGGGCGGCTATAAGGATGCGCAGATCGCGATTAAAGGCACCTCTAATGAGCCCGCCGAAGGCGTGTGGGCGCACCTGAAATATGAGGGCGGTGTGCACCGTGTGCAGCGCGTTCCGGCAACCGAATCGCAGGGACGTATTCACACCTCCGCGGCGGGTGTGCTGGTTTTCCCTGAGGTGGATGAGCCCGAAGAGATTGAGATTAGCCAGAACGACTTAAAGATTGACGTCTACCGTTCCTCCGGTCCCGGCGGTCAGTCCGTGAACACGACTGACTCCGCTGTGCGTATCACCCACCTTCCAACGGGTATTGTGGTGGCGATGCAGAACGAAAAGTCGCAGCTGCAGAACCGTGAAGCCGCGATGCGTGTGCTGCGTGCGAGGCTGCTGGCGCATCAGCAGGAGCAGATTGAGGCGGAGAACGCTGCACATCGTGCCTCTCAGGTGCGCACTATGGACCGGTCGGAACGTATCCGCACCTATAACTTCCCCGAGAACCGTATCGCTGATCACCGTACCGGCTACAAAGCGTATAACTTGGATGCGGTACTGAGCGGAGACCTTGAACCGGTGGTGCAGTCCGCTATTGAGATGGATGAGGCACACCGCCTATCCCAGGTGGGTCAAGAGCAGAAATAACCGGCGCCACGGCAATGCCGGCAGGTGGATGCGATGACGCGGAACATGGACATGACCGATACGACAGGAACATCCCTTACCCCGACGCAATGTGAAGGGGTGAGCCTTGCGCAGGCGCTGCGCCAAGGCACCGCCACGCTGCGGCAGGCCGGGGTGCCGAGCCCGGTGGCTGATGCTGAGCTTTTAGCGGCGCATCTGCTGGGTACCGATGCCGAAGGTAACCGGTGTGGTACCGCCCGTGAGGGGTACACGCGCGGTGCGGTGCAGCAGCGGGCGCTTCTGGGGGATGTTCTCACTGCGCAGGATACGCAACGGTATGAGTCGCTTATCGCCCGCCGTGCCCGTCGCATACCCCTGCAGCATATTACGGGTGTGGCGGCGTTTCACCGTATCCAGGTGCGGGTTGGTCCGGGAGTGTTCGTGCCCCGGCCCGAGACGGAGCTGCTGGTGGAAGAGGCACTTAACGCACTCCAAGCGTACCCCCAGCGGCGCCTGCGGGTTGTTGATTTGTGTGCCGGTTCGGGCGCGATTGCAGCTGCAATAAAAAATGCCCTGCCGAATGATGCCCTGGTGACAGCGGTGGAGCTTTCGGAACATGCTGAGCCCTGGGCCCGCATTAACTGCGAAACATACGGCGTGAACTTCGTACACGGTGATGCGCTCAGCGCCCTTGAGGGGCTGGGTGGGTACTTCGATGCGGTCGTGTCGAACCCGCCGTATATCCCGCAGGGGCGGGTGCCTGCAGAACCCGAGGCCGCCCAGCACGACCCGGATATGGCGCTCTACGGGGGGTCAGCGGATGGGATGCGGATACCGGCAGCAGTTGCTGCCAGGGCCGCGTACCTTGTGAAACCGGGTGGGTTTTTTATTATGGAACATGATGAAACCCAGCAGGAGGCGGTGGCTGAGGTGTTCAACGAGCTGGGGTTTTTGAGAGTGCGGTGTGTGCACGATTTAACCGGCAGGCCCCGCCATACGTGCGGTTACAGGCCAACCGTGTAGGCGGTAAGAAGGCCCGCAGCATTTTGTGGCCTTGGGCTGAACCAACACAACCTAAAAACATGAGAGAATAGGGCACGTGAAAGCTAAGCTGTACCCCGTATCGAGTGAGACTGATGTTTCGGAGGCCATTACGGCCGCCCGTGAAGCCTTGAACTCGCACGAGACTATCGTTATTCCCACCGACACCGTTTACGGCATCGCCTGCGACGCCTTTTCGCATGAGGGCGTGGCGAAGCTGCTCTCCGATAAGGGCCGTTCACGCACCATGCCGCCGCCGGTCATGATTTTTGATCAGGCGTCGCTGTCCGGTGTGGCGGATGAGATTCCTGATGAGGTGTACGAGCTGGGTCGTAAATTCTGGCCGGGTGCACTCACCGTTATCTTGTACTCTTACCCGTCACTTAACTGGGATTTGGGGGATACCCAGGGCACGGTGGCCGTGCGTGTACCCAATGATGAGTTCGCGTTGAAGCTCCTGACGGAGCACGGCCCGCTGGCTGTTTCTTCTGCGAATAAAACGGGGCAGCAGGCGGCGGTGAACGCGCAGCAGGCAGCCGATCAGCTGGGGGAGAACGTGAGCCTGATCGTGGATGCTGGTGACCGGCCAGCATCTGCTGGCAGCACAAAAGAGTCCGCGGCCGCCTCGGACAGTAAATCTCAAGCACCGGATACCGATGCGCCAGGCTCAGAGGACACAGAGACCGCAGATTCGGGGGCTGAGAGTGCCCCCGCCGCTGAAACCACCAAGGATACCCCCTCCGAAACGGCGGAAGGTACCGGAAGTGATGATGCACCGGCACAGGCTCTGCCTTCAACAATCCTGGACTGCACCTGCACCCCGTTTGTGGTGGTGCGTGAGGGCGCTATCTCCGTAGAGGCGCTGCGTGAGGTGGTTCCCTCAATCGTGACCCGCGCCGAGCTGGATGAGCGTAACGAGCTAAAAGCGAAGGAACGTGCCGCTGAGGGTGAGACTCATGCCGCCGCCGGGCAGGAAGACTTAGACGAAGCATACGAGCAGTGGGATAAAGAACATTCGCAGAGTTCGGAGTCCGCTCGCCGTGCTGGCGCACCAGCTGAGGGGTCTATCGCCTCGGCACTCATGGGTGCGGTAGGGGTGCTGGGGGAGGTGTCTGCCTCAGCGGGTATCGATCAGCAGCGTACCCGACAGTACCGCAATAACACTCCGAAACCTGTTAAGCGGGATGAGGCTCAGGCGCAGCCGTTCTCCGCTCAGCAGGCCCGTGCTCTCGTTTTCGGTGAGCAGACGGAGAAGACGGAGAGCGCTTCCACAGATTAGCGGGGCGAGCTTTCTTCGCCTATAAGCCCCACAAGTACGAGTGCGCAGTTTCTGAGGCGTATGGCCGGTTTATCCCGGACCTCGCAGAAACTGCGGACTGTGTGCTTAAACGAGCTGTGTGTTCGTGCTAGCGGAATCGTTTGTCTTTTTTCTTACCCAGTGCCGTGTGGGCGTTGCGCAGCACCTCGCGCACGCGCGGCTCGGGCACCAGGTTATTGGCACGCGCCCACGAGTCGTCAAGCTCCTGACCGAACCACATGAGCTCCACTTTACGCACCGACCCCTGAAACTTATCGTTCAGCAGCTCCGAGACGGTGTAGCCAGCTTTAATAGCGCCACGGCACAACCACTCCGGCAGGTGTTTGGGGGCGCGGCGGCCCGCATCGGTCATGATTGAGTTAACCGTAGCTCCCTCCCAGGGCTGTAAGACAATAGGCGGCAGCTGACCCGGGAAACGGCCCAGTTTGACGGTAAATTCAGCTAGGGCGTATGAGCTGGAGACAGGCGATTTGCGGTTTCCTGCCCCCGCCACCGAGGCGAACGGGGAGGAAGCCATCTTTGCGAACAGTTCGGTGGTGCGGCGCCCGCGCCCCTGTACGCTGGTGGCGCGTAGGATACACAGCTCAACCGCGTGATCGGGGGCCACATAGGCGGGAGCGTGGGACGGCGCAGCGGGGTAGGGGGAATTTGCTGAACCGGGTGCCCGCCCCTGTGCCGCCGTTTCTTCTATTAAGTCGTATAGGTCAAGCAGGCATTCTTCACCGAGCGCTTTCGAGAACGAATAAGCACTGAATGGTTCAGTGTATTCGGTCGCATCCAGCACGGGTTTAGCACCCTGCACGGCGGCGGAGCTGAGGTGAATCATGCGGCGCACCCCGGTGCGCTGGGCGGCGATAGCAATGACGGCCGGTAAGAGGGCGTTCGCGCCCACAAGCGCTGGCAGGTCCTGCATATTGGGGGCTGCCAGCCCAGCGGCGTTGACGATCACGTGCGCCCCCGCGAATGCGTCGGCGAGAGAGTCGATAATACCTTCGAGACGGCGTGCCTCGTCAATGATGATTTCGGGGTCGGTTGCTCGGGTCGCCAAACGCGGCGCTTCGATGGGGTCTGCGCTGATACCCTCGGCGTTGAGTCGGGCTACGATGGAGGAGCCGACGAAGCCGCTGGCGCCGATTACTTTCCACTGGGGGTCGGACACGTCATTCACCTTTCTTATCCCCGAACCTTTACGGGGCTCACTCCAACTTTCGCACATGTGCACGGGTTTTGGAAACGAAACGCGCCTGTATATTCAGGCGGCTAAATATGGGGTGCGACATATTTTTCCGTGAGTGCCTTTTCTGGGGGTAAAATAGAGAGTCTGAATTCTAGTATTCTTTCGGTGAATCACGGTATTTTCTTTGAGCAATGTGGGAGGGAGCTGTTCGTGAACGCAGAGGATGCACGTACTATTGTGGCGCCCAATAATGCTCAACACTCCGATACACTGTATCGCACGGTGGCGGTAGTGGTGACCTATAACCGTAAAGACCTGCTGCCGTTGACATTAGCCGGTATCACTGGGGGAGAGGCCCAGCCAGCTGCGGTGGTTGTTGTCGATAACGCCTCCACTGACGGCACCGCGCAGTACCTTGAGAACCTTCACTACCCGCTCCCGCTGGATGTCATAACCCTGTCCCGCAATATGGGCGGAGCAGGCGGGTTCGCGGCAGGAATTGACCGGGCACTTGCGCAGTATGACCCGGATCTGGTGTGGGTCATGGACGATGATACTGAACCCACCGAAAACACCCTCTATGAGGCGGTAAAAGCCTGGGAGGGTACTCGCCGGTACGGGCTTTTACGCCCCGCCCTTGTCGCGTCCAAAGTTGTGTGGGACGACGGGCGGGATCACCCCATGAATACGATGCGCACTATGTTTGCGGCAGGCGCTGAGCGTCACGCTCGTGCCCGGTCGGTGGGTGCCCGGCCTATCCGCAGCGCCTCGTTCGTGTCAATCCTGATGGATGCACAGGTGATGCGTCAGAACGGCGGGCTACCGCTGACGGAGTTTTTCATCTGGAATGACGATTTTGAGTTTTCTACACGTCTAGCACACCACCGTGACGCTATCGCGGTACCATCCTCAGTGGCGGTGCACCACACGAAAACCTTCGGCACCACCGACGCTAAACCAGGGCCGCGGTTTTACAATGATGTGCGCAATAAGCTGTGGGTTTTTACCCGGTGCCGCACTCTCAGCCCCCTGGAAAAGCTCCTCTACGGCGTATCCAGTGCCCGCCTGTGGGTTTCCACCGTGGTGCGTACCGATGAGAAAAGAACCTATTTCGGGTACTTTGTGAATGGCATAAGGGACGCAGTACGCCCGCCCCGACCTAATGCCGAGGTCATGGCGGGGGTGTATCCCCTGCACTTCCCGGGGCGTTACGGTTCGTCACAGGCACCCTGTCATTGTGCCGGATACGGATAAAAACCCCCGATTTTTTTCGGTTCTCGCGAGCGTATACGCTGAGGAAAAACCCCGAGTACCTGGACGCTGCGTTGGCTTCGAATGCGCGTGAACAGTCGCTTCGGCCAACTGAGCTGGTGCTGGTGCTGGATGGGCCGCTCACCCCAGAACTTAATACCGTGATTGAACGGTGGGTTGCAGAAGGGCAGGCGGGCCGGTGTGCACCTATTCGTACGGTGCCGCTGCCGCAGAACGCTGGCCTTGCTGCCGCTCTCAACGAGGGGCTGGCAGCGTGCACCCACGAGCTGGTGGCTCGCGCAGATTCCGACGATATTTCAGAGCCCTCCCGGTTTGAGAGGCTTATCCCAGCACTGGCCGCTAGCGACTGTGCGGTACTTGGTTCGGCCATGCACGAGGTGGATGCGCAGAACACGGTGTGTGAAGCGAAGCGCTCCACCGTTCTGGGCGCGGAACGGGTTCAGGCAGCGATGCCGTCCCGGAACCCGTTGTACCACCCCACCGTGGCGTTCCGAAAAACCCCGGTGCAGCAGGTGGGCGGTTACGAATATGTGCCCGGGGCCGAGGACTGGTGGCTGTGGTCCCGGTTGGCTGCCGCTGGGTACAAGCTCGATAACCTTTCTGAGGCTCTGGTGCGGTACCGGGTGGGTGCGGGAGCCTACACCCGGCGCGGGGGTCTTGTAGCATGGAAACAGGATTGGGCGATTCAGCATCGTCTGTACACTGGGCACGCCATCACCAAGGCGGGGTGGGTGAAAAATATGGGGGTGCGCACCGTTTACCGGTTTATCCCCGAGTCCGTGCGCCGCACCGCTTTTAGGGCTCTTGTAGGTGCTAAAAGCATAAACCAACCACATACATCTCAGCGGCTCTTTAGCATCCGCTCACAGTTTCGAAAGGGGACTTAGTGACCTCTGAACCCACTAAGCGGTCTGAGACACAGACTGATATTCCAACATATTATGAACGTAAGCTCTCCTGGATGCTGGGGCGGATGTTCTTAGATTCCATCGCGTGGGCTTTAGCCCTCGTGGTGGCGTTCATGTTGCGTTACAGTGTGCTGCTGAATCAGCGTAGCGTGCTTGATGTGATTGACGCTCAAGCTCTGGCAATAAACATTGCGTTGGCGGCTGTCTTACAAGTGGGCTTTGGCCTGTGGTACAAGGTGTACCGTCGGGATCACGAGTACGGCTCATTTGAAGAGATCCTTCTAGCGGGTGCCGCCGTGGTGGCCACCGGGCTGGGGCTATTTGCCTGGAGCTACCTTGATGAGCTGCTGCACTGGCCGCATCTGCCGCATTCTGTGCCGCTGATCAGCATGGCGTTTGCCCTCATGCTGATGGCCGGTATGCGCATGGCTAAACGCACCTATGTTGAGTGGCGTCTGAAGAAGCGGCAGGACGGCGAACCTGTCATTATTTATGGTGCTGGTTTGGCGGGGCGTTTGGTGATTCAGTCGATGATACAAGACCGCCGTTCAAAGGTTTTCCCGGTAGCTATTATTGACGACAACCCGCGCCTATTAGGGGCGAAGGTGCACGGTATTCCGGTGCGCGGCAATATTGATAATCTGGATCAGCTTATTGATGAGCTGCACCCGAAGAAAGTGATTGTTGCGATCTCAAAGTACCCTAAAGACACCTTCGACGTGCTGTGGGAACGGATGCGGGAGAGGGGTATCGAAGCCCGTCGCATTGCGAGCACCACCCAGCGCCTGGTGGGTGACGATACGGTGTATGAGACGGACGATAGCGAAATCATGCAGCTGGTGCGCGGCGAGATTAACTATGAGGTGGACGACCAGCTGCTTAGCTCGTATATTACGGGGAAACGCGTGCTGGTCACCGGAGCCGGTGGTTCTATCGGTTCGGAATTGTGCCGCCAGATTCACCGTTTTTAACCCGCAGCTGCTCATGATGCTTGACCGGGATGAGACCCTGCTGATGGACACTAAGCTGTCGATCACCGGCGAGTCGAGCCTGGATGATGAGCGCATTATTCTGGCTGATATCCGTGAGGGCGAGAACCTGCGCAAAAATCTTTTATGGAACGTAAACCCGATATTGTGTTCCACGCAGCTGCCCTGAAACACGTCTCAGCATTAGAGGCGTACCCCGAGGAGGCGTGGAAGACTAATACCCTGGGCACTCTTAACGTGCTGCGTGCCGCGGAAGCTTCGGGTGTTGGGACTCTAGTGAATGTCTCAACAGATAAGGCGGCTGACCCGACCACGGCCTTGGGGCAGTCGAAACGTGCGGCAGAGTGTCTGACCGCCTGGTTCGGGCACCAGACCGGACGGAAGTACGTTTCGGTGCGCTTCGGCAACGTGTTTGGTTCCCGCGGCTCCATTAAGCCGCTATTTACCCGTCAGATTGAGAGCGGCGGGCCTATTACGCTCACCCATAAGGATGCCACCCGCTACTTTATGCTGATCCCGGACGCTTGCCTGCTGGTGATGCTCGCCGGTAAAATCGGCCGGCCGGGGGACGTGATGGTACTCGATATGGGCGACCCCGTGCATATTTATGATGTTGCACGGGAGATGCGTAAGGCATATGGCCGTTACGATGTGGAGATTGTACTCACCGGCCTGCGCAAGGGCGAGAAACTAGGTGAGGTGCTGTTTGGGCACGGGGAACACTATGAGCGTAGCGCCGAGAACCGGTACATTTCGCACTCGACTGCCCCCGCTCTAGACCCGGATACGCTGGACTACGATACGTGGCTGCGTGACTATGAGGAACACCGCGGCTATGAGCGGCACGGCTTGGAGCGAGCACCTGATCTGGGTACAGCCCGACGTATTACGCGTTAGGTGCGGTTACGAACAGAAGTAAAGGACACCCCGATGCTACCGATAATCACTGTGGCCCTGACCGCTACCATCCTAGGCGGTGTGCTCCCGTTCCTGGTGCGTCCGCTATTGCACACACTGAATATGGTGGATTTACCAAATGAGCGTTCCTCCCATACCACCCCCACCTACCGGGGATGGGATTGGCAACCGCTTTGGCGGTGTGCGCAAGTTTTGGGGTGGCAACTGCTGCGGGATGGACGGTGAATACCGGTATTTCGGTAACCCTATTGGCGGGTATGGCTGCCGCACTGCTGCTGGGCTGGATTGAGGATGTAAGCGGCATTGGAATCGCTATACGGGCCGGGGTGCAGTTGCTGATTGGTGCGGGGGTTGCCGGGGTTTTGTCGGTGCTTATGAATGTGCCGATATTCTGGGCAGTACCGGCAGCTATTTTCGTGGCCGCGTACATTAACGTGGCGAATTTTATGGACGGTATTAACGGTATTTCCGGCTGCCACGGTTTGGCAGCTGGATTGTGCTACTCCTTCACGGGATACCTGACGGAACTGCCGTGGCTGACCCTGGGCGGTCTGGCAATCGCGGGTGCATTCGCGGCATTTTTGCCGTGGAACGTACGCAGCGGTCGTAATGTTTTCTTAGGTGATGCCGGTTCGTACCTGCTGGGGGCGGGGCTGTCGATACTTGCGGTGGGCACCTGGTTTGCGAATGTGAATCCGCTGGTGGCTTTGGCCCCGCTGCTGGTGTACTTGGCTGATTCGGGTACCACCTTATTGCGTCGTATGGCTGCGGGGGAGCAGTGGTATAAGCCGCATCGGACGCATGTGTACCAGCGTTTGACTGATGTGGGCTTCACACATTTAGGGTCTGCAACGGTGGTGACTGGACTAACAGTGCTGGTGTGGGCTCTCATACTTAACGGCCTTAACTTTTGGAGTAGCGACCTTCCTATTCTGGGTGTGGCGTTGCTCGCATTTGCGGTGTTAGTTGTGCTGCTATATTTATCTCTGCCCACACTTATTGCGCGTCAGAAGACCGCAGCGCCGTCAGAGAATAACACCGCGGCCCCCGAAGACGGCACAGGGGGTAGTTTGGGGAGCTCACAGGCGTCCTTCCGCGGAGGTCAAAACCCTCATGATTCGGGAGAAGTTCAATGATTCTGCAGAGGGTTAAAAACCTGCTGTGGTATCCGCCATCAGAACGAAAGGGCGGCCTCTGGGCTCCTATTCGCGCACCTTCCCGTGGAAGACTCTTTACTACCGGGTGAGTGTCTGCTCCGTCCCGCCATTATTGCTGGGTGTAACAGGCGCGTTAATTGTACGCGGACCCTCTGGTTTGGCGGGATTTATGCTCGGGTTTCTGATAATCTATATATGTTTCACCTTAGGCGTATTAACGGTGTTGGGAGCCACCCGATTAAGGGTTGGAATACCCCAGGCCCTAGTATGTGCCTACGTGGTGAAAGCAAGCTTGATGGGGGTGGTGCTCCTGACGGTGCCTATCCCCGAAAACATAAAACACGGGTGGACACTCGCCGGAGCCATTATTGGGGCTGTACTCTGGCTGAGTATTGAGGCCATCACCATTAACAACATACGGATTCTATACTTTGACTCCGAACCATAAAAGCACACATTTTTGGTTTGGAGAAAAACGACAGGAAGATTTTTGGCCGAACCTGAGAAGAAATGGTGGCGTGGAGACAGGGAACTCCGAACCACCGGGGAACTGGTATCTGGCGGGGGCCCCTCCGGCGCCGTCATGACCATTCTTTATCTACTCATCGGCGCCGCCGTCTGGGGGCTTATCGGCTTTGGGCTCGATAGTCTTCTAGGCACCTCCTGGATCGTGTGGGTCGGCGTACTGGTAGGGGTCTGCGGAGGCTTATACCTTGTATATATCCACATGAGTCAGGAAAAATAACTAGGGTCGCAAGACCCCGCGCACACCAATCCCCCATAGTTAGTTGAGTAAATGCTCGCCCGGCGGGCAGCCAACTAGCAGCAAGAAAGGACTTGCTTTGATCGAGAACGGGTCTGTACTCGCGGAAGGCTACGTGCCGCCGACCCCGGATGAAATGCACCTTCCCGACCTATTCGCTATTGGGTCTTTGGCGTGGGCAAGCAGATGCTTCTGGTGCTTCTCTCCGTCGTCATTATCGCGGGCTTTTTCCTGTGGGCCGGACGCAAACGCGCCATGGTTCCTTCCAGGACACAGTTCGTAGCTGAGTCGGGGTACCTTTTTGCCCGTAATTCACTGGCCAAGGAACTTATTGGTGCGCATCACTTCAAGCCCTTCATCCCTCTGCTGTTTGCGTCGTTCTATTTCGTGCTGGTGAACAACCTGTACGGTTCAATTCCGCTACTGCAGCTGCCTTCGTTCTCACACCCCGGCAGTGCCTACGCATTGGCCGCTATTGCCTACCTGAGCTGGGTAGGTGTCGGTATTAAGCGCAAAGGCTTGGGCGGCTTCTTTAAAGATTTGACAATGCCTTCGGGGGTTCCTGTTTGGGTGTACCCGATTCTAATCCCCATTGAGCTGCTCTCCAATATGGTGATTCGCCCCGTGACGCACTCCCTGCGTCTTTTCGCCACCATGTTCGGCGGGCACATGGCAATGATGGTTGCCGCATCTTTGGCGCAGTACATGATTGACTCAATGGGCGGGGTTGGTTATGCAGCTGCTATCGCCCCCGGGGCGCTCGGTATGTTCCTCTACTTCCTGGAGCTTATGATCCAGGTTATTCAGGCCTACGTGTTCGCGTTGCTACTGGCCGTGTACATGCAGGGCTCGGTCTCCGAAGGCCACTAAATAAGGTTTTCGTTCCCAAGCTTTTGGGTAACGAATAAAGCAACCCGTTGCAAGCGGGCTTAGCACACTACAAAAGACTCTGTTCGGCGGAGGAAGGGTTCCTTCCCGGGCACTGTTGAAAGGAAAAATAATGGAAATTACCGGTTCGATCACCGCAGTTGGCTACGGTCTGGCAGCAATCGGCGGCGGTATCGGCGTGGGTCTGATCTTCGCGGCTTATATGACCAGCGTGGCACGTCAGCCTGAGTCTCGCAAAGCCCTGCAGCCGATGCTGTTCATGGGTTTCGCACTGGTTGAGGCGCTGGCCGTGCTGGGCCTGGTGCTTGCGTTCATTAAGTAACCGGCCCCGATACGTCCCAACGACCAACCCATAGAACAGGATTCCTTCCATGACTTATCTGGCAAATGATGGGGGTGCGGAGCACGCCGCGTCTAACCCCCTGATCCCCGCGACCGGGGAAGTCATCATGACCGCCATCGGATTCCTGATCCTCCTCTTCATTGTCATCAAGTACATCGCCCCGGCATTCGAGAAGATCTACCAGGATCGTAAGGAAGCCATTGAAGGCGGCCTCGCCAAAGCTAAGAAGGTTCAGGCAGAGGCGGCAGCGGCTCGCGAAGAGTACAGCCAGCAGCTCGATAGTGCTCGACTGGAGGCACAGCAGATTCGTGAGGAAGCCCGCGCTGAAGGCGAAGCGATTATCGCTAAAGCCCGTGAGCGTGCGACCGCCGAGGCCCAGCGTATCACTGAGAATGCGCAGAAAACCATTGAGGCTGAGCGTGCGGCAGCGGCTGTTTCGCTTCGTAGCGAGGTGGGCAGCCTGGCAACCGCTTTGGCCGGGAAGATTGTGGGCGAAGCTCTCACCGATGATGCACGATCGGCCCGTGTGGTAGATCGTTTTCTTGCTGACCTTGAAACCGAGCAGCAGAACGCAGGTGCAACTCGGTAATGGCAGGAGTATCTACTGAATCACTGAGCAAGGTGGAGGCGGCCCTCGACGCGAACGCGTCGCTCAACCCGCTGCATCTAGCGAGCGAGCTTTCGCAGTGGTCGATGTTATTGACCGCGATGGTGGTCTGCGCCGTGGGCTGACTGACACCTCCCGTGTGGAGGCTGCGCGTCAGAACATTGCCAGCACCGTATTCGGCAGCAAAGTTTCGTCCCAGACCTTATCTGTACTGACTGTCGCTGTTTCTCAGCGCTGGTCTGCAGAACGAGATCTGGCGGACGCGCTTGAGAAGTGCGCCGTACTCGCCGCCATTGTGTCTACCCATTCACATGGTGGTGTTGAGGCACTCGATACCCTCATTAATGAACTTCTCACGTTCGTCCGAAACGTTGATGGCACCGCCCAAGCACAGACGGCACTGTCTAACAATCTGGCAAGCAAAGAAGCAAAGCAGAAACTCGCGGTAGCGTTGGGCGGCCCCCGCCCGCAGCGCTGAAGGCGTGCTTCTGCTGGAACGGATCGGTAGCGAAACTCGCGGCATGCACGCTGCGCGTCTGGCCGACGAGTTCGTAGAAATCATCGTCAAGCGACAAAACCGCTACATTGCAAAGGTAACCTCAGCTGTAGCTCTTTCGCAGGCGCAGCTGAACCGCCTGGGGCACGCCCTCAGCAGGGTGTATAACCGCAAGTTAAAGCTGGACATTTCGGTGGATCCGACGGTTCTGGGCGGTCTGCGCGTTCAGGTTGGTGACGAGGTAATTGACGGTACTGTTATCGCTCGCCTCGACGAACTGGAACGTAACCTTGGCTAGGCCACCCCTAACCAGCGATTCGTCGCAACGGTGATTTAGAAGATACCCCGGGCGATGGGGCGGACACCCCGATTTTTCGCCCCGGACAACAAGTTTCGGTTAGCCCCCTGAGGGGCCAGCCACAAGAAGGAGAGCAGGGACACAAGATGGCCGATTTGACCATCAATGCCGACGACGTCCGTAATGCGCTGAATGAGTTCGCAGCGTCTTACGAACCCGGCAATGCAGAACGTGTTGAGGTAGGCCGAGTGGTATCGGCCTCCGATGGTATTGCGCGTGTTGAGGGTCTTCCCTCAGTCATGGCGAATGAGCTGCTTCGTTTTGAAGACGGCACCCTCGGTCTTGCACAGAACTAGATACCCGCGATATTGGTGTGATCATCCTGGGTGATTTTACCGGTATTGAGGAAGGCCAACAGGTACACCGCACTGGTGAGGTGCTGTCGGTACCCGTTGGCGACAAGTACTTGGGCCGCGTCGTTGACCCCCTCGGTAACCCCATTGACGATCTGGGGCCTATTGAGGCTGAAGGCCGCCGCGCACTGGAGCTGCAAGCACCCGGTGTGACGCAGCGTAAGTCGGTGCATGAGCCGCTGCAGACCGGCCTGAAAGCTATTGACGCGATGATCCCGATCGGCCGTGGCCAGCGTCAGCTGATTATCGGTGACCGTCAGACCGGTAAAACCGCGATTGCGGTCGATACCATTCTGAACCAGAAGACGAACTGGGAGAGCGGTGACCCCTCCAAACAGGTACGCTGCGTGTACGTTGCGGTCGGGCAGAAAGCCTCGACCATTGCGGCGGTGCGTCATACCTTGGAGACTAAGGGCGCACTGGAGTACACCACCATTGTTGCTGCTCCCGCATCGGATGCCGCAGGCTTTAAATACTTGGCACCGTACACTGGTTCAGCGATTGGCCAGCACTGGATGTACGGCGGCAAGCATGTGCTGATTATCTTTGATGACCTTTCAAAGCAGGCAGAAGCATACCGCGCCGTGTCGCTGTTGCTGCGCCGCCCGCCGGGACGTGAAGCATACCCCGGTGACGTCTTCTACCTGCACTCCCGCCTGCTGGAGCGTTGCGCTAAGCTCTCCGATGAGCTGGGCGCCGGGTCGATGACCGGGTTCCCCATTATTGAGACGAAGGCGAACGATGTGTCTGCCTTCATTCCCACCAACGTCATTTCGATTACCGACGGTCAGATCTTCCTACAATCCGACCTGTTCAACGCTAACCAGCGCCCCGCAGTGGACGTGGGTATTTCCGTCTCCCGCGTGGGTGGCGCGGCGCAGACTAAGGCGATGAAGAAGGTCTCCGGTACTTTGAAGCTGGAACTGGCGCAGTACCGCGCAATGGAAGCGTTCGCAATGTTCGCATCCGACCTGGATGAGGCTTCGAAGGCGCAGCTGACCCGCGGCGCCCGCCTGACCGAGCTGCTGCGTCAGCCGCAGTACACCCCGTACGCGGTGGAGGAGCAGGTTGTCTCTATCTGGTGCGGTACTAACGGGTACCTGGATGACCTTGAAGTTTCTGACATTCTTCGTTTCGAAGCTGAGTTCATTGATTATCTGCGTCACCGCACCTCAGTACTGACCGATATCGCTGCCTCGGGGAAGCTGGAGGACGATGTTGTGGAAGCCCTGAAGTCTGCTGTGACAGAGTTCAAGAAGGGCTTCCGCTCTGAGGGCACCAGCCACCTTGTTGATGCCGGTCATGAGGAGTATCAAGCTGCCAAGGACCAGGACATCACCCAGGAAACCATCGGTTAGCGATTATTCCTAGCCCGCTTTCAGCCGTGCACCCCTACACCGGGTGCACGGTGGGGAGAAGGGCAGGAGAAAGGAAGCTCTATGGGGAGCCCAGATTAGGGTTTACCGACAGAAGATTGCTTCGACATCGTCTATGAAGAAAATCTTCAAGGCGATGGAGATGATCGCGACCTCCCGCATTAATAAGGCACGCCGTAGCGCACAGGCGGCAGGCCCGTACGCGAACGCACTCACCCGCGTGGTGACGGCCCTGGCAACTCAGCAGAGCGTGCAGCATCCGCTGATCCACGGCCCAGGGACGATTGGGAAAAGCAAACATAAGCGTTCGGCGGTGCTGGTAGTTACTAGCGACCGTGGTTTGGCGGGCTCGTACTCTTCATCGGTTTTGAAGAAAACCGAGTCGCTGATCGAAAAGTTGCGCGGCGAAGGCCGTGAAGTGAACCTGTACCTCGTAGGGCGTAAGGCGAAGTCTTATTTCGAGTTCCGTGAACGCCCTTACGTTCGGGCCTGGGAGGGGCATACTGACAGCCCGCGCATCGATACTGCGGTTGAGATTCGGGACGTGTTTTTGGAAGCGTACTCTAAGCCTTTTGAAGAAGGCGGGGTGGACGACCTTCACGTGGTCTACACCGAGTTCAAATCCATGGTCACCCAGGAGACCAAGATTCTGCGGCTGCTGCCCATTCATGTGGCTGAGGCCCAGCATCTTGGGGAGGAAATCGTGCCCGATGAGGAACTCACCCAGGCTGACTACGTACAGCCAGCAGTGTTTGAGTTTGAGCCTTCCCCGCAGGAGGTTCTGGATGCGCTGCTACCGCGCTATATTGCCTCCCGTCTGTTTGCCTGCCTGCTTCAGGCGGCCGCCAGCGAGCTTGCCTCGCGCCAGCGGGCCATGAAGACCGCGGGCGATAACGCCGAGACGCTCATTAATAAGTACACCCGCTTGATGAATAACGCTCGCCAGGCGGAGATTACGCAGGAGCTTTCAGAGATTGTGGGCGGCGCTGACGCCCTCGCCTCGTCGTAGCCTGATGTTACAGCATCGAAACCGCCTACTGTTCCAAACTTTTTATAGGTAAGTGAGAGAATATGACTGCCACCTACAACGAATCGGTCTCAGCACCGACTCAGGGCGCAACGGGCCGTATTGCCCGCGTGATTGGCCCCGTGGTCGACGTTGAGTTCCCCGCCGGCCAGGTACCGGATATTTATAACGCGCTGACCACCGAACTCACCCTCGACGGTCGCACCCGTACTATCACCTTCGAGACCGCCCAGCACCTCGGCGACTCCCCTTGTGCGCGCTATTTCGCTGCAGCAGACCGACGGGCTGGTGCGCGGCCAAGCCGTGATTGACACCGGCGCACCCATCTCTGTGCCTGTGGGCGATGGCGTGAAGGGTCATCTGTTTAACGTGCTCGGTGACGCGCTGGATGTGCCTAACTCCGAGATTACTGCGGATGCATACTGGCCCATTCACCGTGCCGCTCCCGGTTTCGCGGAGCTGGAGGGGTCGACCGAGATGCTGGAGACCGGTATTAAGTCGATTGACCTGCTCACCCCCTACATTAAGGGCGGTAAGATCGGCCTGTTCGGTGGCGCTGGTGTTGGTAAGACCGTGCTGATTCAGGAAATGATTACCCGTGTGGCACGTAACTTCGGCGGTACCTCGGTGTTCACCGGTGTTGGTGAGCGCACCCGTGAGGGTAACGACCTGTGGGTTGAGATGGAAGAAGCAGGGGTTCTGAAGGACACCGCCCTTGTCTTTGGCCAGATGGATGAGCCCCCGGGAACCCGTCTGCGTGTGGCCCTGACCGGTTTGACCATGGCGGAGTACTTCCGTGATGTGAAGAACCAGGACGTGCTGCTCTTTATCGATAATATTTTCCGTTTTACCCAGGCTGGTTCTGAAGTTTCGACTCTGCTGGGCCGTATGCCCTCTGCTGTGGGCTACCAGCCTAACCTGGCGGATGAGATGGGTCTGCTGCAGGAGCGTATTACCTCAACTCGCGGTCACTCCATTACCTCGATGCAGGCGATTTATGTTCCTGCGGATGACTACACCGACCCCGCACCGGCAACGACCTTCGCGCACCTGGATGCGACCACTGAGCTTTCGCGTGAGATCGCATCGCGTGGCCTGTACCCGGCAATCGACCCGCTGACCTCCACCTCCCGTATTCTTGACCCGCAGTATATTGGCCAGGAACACTACGACACGGCTATCCGTGTGAAGGCTATTCTGCAGGAGAACAAGGAACTGCAGGATATTATCGCAATTCTGGGTGTGGACGAGCTGTCCGAGGAGCAGAAGGTTGTTGTCTCGCGTGCCCGCCGTATCGAGCAGTTCCTCTCGCAGAACACCTACACCGCGAAGCAGTTCACCGGTGTTGAAGGGTCCACCGTTCCGTTGAAGGACACTATCGAGTCCTTCCAGATGATCTGCAACGGCGATGTGGACCACATCCCGGAGCAGGCGTTCTACAACATCGGTGGTATGGACGATGTGATGCGCCAGTACGAGGAAATCAAGGCACAGACTGGAGCCAAGTAATTATGGCACTAACGGTTGAAGTTGTTTCCCGCGAACGCGTGGTGTGGACCGGTGAGGCATCCTACGTGCGTGTGCGTACCGTTGAGGGCGATCTGGGTATCTCACCCGGGCTTATCCCCACGTGCGCGCTGCTGGCGGAGGACGGCGAAATGCTGCTGCGCCCGGTGGATGGGCAGGACTTGAAGACCCGCCTGCATCAGGGGTTTAGTGACCGTCTCGAATGATAAGGTCACAATCGCGGCTAAACACGCGGACTTCACAGTTCCCGCCACATAGCGCGGCCTGTAATAACAACGAACCGGCGTGTCCTCTTTTACGGGGACGCGCCGGTTCGTGCGTGTTTATATTGGTTCTCGTGCAGGTTCACCGGGTAGTACGTGGGATAGGGGCGTGAGCGCCTCCGCCAGAAGCACGGGGGGCGCAGACCGGCTGTAACTGAGGCGTAAAACTATAACGCGGCAGAGAGCTAGAAAAGCCTGTCTGCGGCGTCGTCTACGCCGCGCATTGCATCGTAGTCAAGGGCGATGCACCCTAATACCGCGGTCTTGGGCGAGTGTGCGGGCCTGCGGCTTGATTTTTTTGGGCCGCGAATATTCCTTTGACAGGCGCTAGCAGCGGGTCTCGGTTCAGCAGCTCCAAGTAGCGGGTGAGCTGCTCCACGCCGTCAATGTCGCCTACTCGTTTAAGCTCCACGGCAACGCTTGCCCCGTTGGGGTCTTTCGCCATAATATCCACCGGGCCGATAGCGGTCGGATATTCACGGCGCACCAGCGAGTATCCTGAGCCCAGTGTCTCAATTTGTTCGGCAAGCAGACGCTGCAGGTCGGCTTCCACACCATCCTTAATGAGCCCCGGGTCGGTGCCAAGCGAATGCTCATGCTCGTGGATGACCTCAAAAACTTTAATGAGCAGCCGGTCGTCACTTTTAGCGGCCTGCACCGTCCACAGCTGCTGTACTTCCTCTTCCAGCTCTTCTAGGGCGGTGGCGGGGATATCATCACGTGCGGCCACAGCCAGGGTGCAGGGCGGGCTCATCCAGTTCAGCGGCTTATAGGAGCCGCCATCGGAGTGAATCAGCACCGAACCGTCCCCTTTAACCATGAGCAGACGGGTGGCGCGGGGCAGGTGAGCCCGTAGGCGGCCTTCGTAATCGACGGAACATTCAGCTATAACAACTCGCACCCATCCACTCTACCAGCAGCGGGTCATTGTGCACACGCCATCTGCGGGTTGGTTATTTATAGTCTCTCCCATGTGTAGGGCAGGCCCACGTGGGAGATACGCCCAGTCTTGAAATACTGTACCGCACACTCAAAAGCCTGCTCTTGAGTCACTAATTCGTGTTCCGTGAAGAGGCTCAGCTGCCCACCCACCAGTATCTTAACTGTTGCTGTGTCACTCATCTGCGGGTTTCTGACGTTTAGAACGGTGCCCTCTTCACACCCGGTGAGCACATACCGTTGGGGACCTCCGCCGATCATGAGGTGGTTGTTATCGGGGTCTTTGCTGGGATGATACAGGCTGAGCAGGGTGTGGTGGTTGGTGCCGAGACGTTTCAACAGGGCCAGCAGTTCCCCTGTTGATACGATGGTGTGCTCTGTATCCTCGCTGCGGTTTCCACCCAGTGATCAAGAATAGCTTTCATGCGGCATTCTCCTAGGTGCGCTCATCATGATGTGGGTGATACACGAGTGTATTTTATAGTGTATGCGGGGGTAGCGTTGTTTCTTGGCCGCTGATAGCCCGGTGAGAAAAACCAAATACATGAAACAATAGAAAGTGCAGGCTGTGAAAGATTTTGCGTATGGTCAGCCATTAGAAGCGACTGAGGCGGAAAAAGTAGTGCAGCGTCTTATCCGTGTCTTTTTCAGAGGACATATGCTCTGCTCAACACCTAATAACTCAAACGAAAATACAGTGAGTTTCTCGTATAAGCGACCATTCGGGTGCGAAAGCGGCCAGCCTCAGCTGGTTCGCCCCCACCGGCTGGGTGAGCTTTTTCCTCACCAAATGCTTTATGTGCTGCGGCATTATGTGTATGACGGTCTTCAGCTGCCTGTCTTCACTGCCCTCAGCAGCGAGATCCAGCACGATTTAGAAGACGTGGACTCTATTGATTTCTACGAGCACGCCTATATTTTTGATAAAAATTTTTTGCGCTGTTTTTACGTTATGGATTCTTGCAATCTTCACGGCAATACGTATGAGGCTATCCTCACCGAGTATGCTCCTTTAGAAGAGACCCCGGTATAACCTTTAAAATCTGGAATGGGTAGTAGCTAGGGATAAAATAGTGAGCATGGCACGTAAGAATCACCCCGGTAAACGCCCTTCGGGCACCACCTCCAGCAAATGGTTACGCACCACCGCAGGTGGCGGGCGTGATATTTCACGTATTCTTGACCCGGCGCCAACCGTTGAGAGCGACCGGTACGGAGACTGGTTCGTGCAGTATATCCCGGCTGTTAATGCCAGAAAAACTTACACCTGCCCCGAATGTTACCGTCCCATACCGCCCGGAACTGCGCACCTGGTGGTGTGGCAAGAAAGCCACGTGCTGGGCAGAGAACGTGCCATTGATGAACGCCGCCACTGGCACCGGCACTGTTGGCGCAGCCGCCGAAAATAACAGCAGAATCCTATGCGCATCACCCCCATTTTTGGGCTTGAGATACACCAACCCCGATTGAAAGACACACTATGAGCGAAGAAACCCGCACAGAATTCGACCCGTCCCGCTATATCTTTACCAACCCTGGGGTGCCAACCGCGATCCGTTCCCGCACGGTGCTTCCCGCACGTCGTGAGAACTTTGAGGTCACGACAGCCGATGGAAAACGCCTCGTGGGTGAACTGGCGCTTCCTGAGGGGGACATTAAAGCGACTCTCGTAACTTTTCATCCGCTTCCAACGCATGGCGGGTATATGGATTCGCACGTGTACAAGAAAGCGTCGTTCCGTCTGCCCGCGCTTGCCAATATAGCCGTACTTCGCTTCAATACCCGCGGCACCTCCTCCATTCGAGGCACCAGCGATGGGGTCTTCGACGGCGGATTTGCTGAGAAGAAAGATTTCGATGCGATTCTTGACTACGTCTTAGGGCGTGCTCTGCCTAACCCGTGGCTTATTGGCTGGTCATTCGGTACAGAGCTGGTGCTCAAATATGGACCCGCGCGCGCCAACGAATTCACCGGTGCGGTCCTCCTTTCCCCGCCGCTTCACCGGGTACACCCGGCGGAGATAGCTGAATGGAATACGATCAGCAACCCCCTGTACGCACTTATCCCCTGAACACGACGACTACTTACAGCCCGCTCAGGCGCGTGAACGGTTTAGTACCATTAACCGTGCCCAGGTAATCCCCTTTGAGGGATGTGAGCACCTGTGGGTGGGCGAGAAGTCTGTGAACGCGGTGCTGAACTCTATAGCAAGTATTGTGCTGGGGGAGCAGACCGTGCTGCCGAGCGAGTATAGCGGTCCGGTCGCAGAAGAGATTACTGAGCTCTAAAGCCCTCTCTGGCAACCGGGTAAATTATTTCAGACAGCAATCGGCGGCTACATCACCGTATGGGTGCAGCCGCCGATTAGTGTATGACCAGGTGCCGTAAACCTTCCGGTTCGTCGCAGGCTACTTCGTGTCTTGGTAAGGGATAAATACTTCTTTCACCAGAATGAGCAGGGAAGCCGCCACCGGTATGGCGATAAGCGCACCCAGCACGCCCCACAGAGCACCACCTGCGGCCACCGCAATAATTGCCACGCCGCCGGGCACCGAAACCGCCCGGGACATAATGCGCGGCGAGATAACGTACGCCCTCAACCTGCAGGTAAATGAAGTACACGATGGCGAAGGTGAGCGCCATCTGCCACCCCGAAATCAGCAGGATGAGCGACACTACTACGAGCGCCACCACGCCGCCGACCAATGGGATAAACGCCAGGATCAGCACGAATAGCGCCAGCAGCTGGGGGAACGAAAACCCCAGGATACTCATCGTAATCAGGGCAAAGGTGGCGTTAAGAATAGCCACCAGCGCCTGCCCCATCACATAACTGCCAACCGATCCGGTAATACGCTCCACCAGGTAGGAGACACGCTCACGCTGGGACGCTGGTGCTAGGCGCACCCCCCACGCCTTAATCGTGTTCATGGACGAGAGGAAGTACAGGGACAAGAACAGCACAATCACGGTGCCGGTGAGCACCTGAGCGATTGTGGATCCTGCTGTAACCAAGTTCCCCATGAACCCGCTAATCGCGTTGCTGGATGTAATAGACTCAATGAACGCGGGCACATTCTTATCGACCCAGTCGCGGATGTGCACCATATCGTCAAAGTTTTTGAACGCCTCTGACTCCAGGAAATCCTGAAAAATGGCGGGGGAGCGGTAGATAAAACTATTCGCCTGTTCACTAATAATGGGCACAATCCACAGGGTGAGGCCGGTAACCGTACCAGCAAATACAGTTACTACCAGCAGCACACCAACGCCTCGGCGGATACCCCACTTCTCCAGGCGCCGCACGGCGGGGTCAAGGCCCAGCGCAATGAACACGGCCCCGGTCACCCACCCCGCGAGTGCCCCAACGTTCGTAAACGCATAGTAGGTCAGCAGCGCCAACCCCACACCCACGGTACCTAAGAAACCGAGTTTTACCGGGTTGGTCACAAGCGAGACTTTCTGAACATCGCTGTTCTCCGGGGACTCAGCCGGGGCACCACATCGGTGGGGGCAGTTGGGGGAGGCATCGACGCCTGTTTCCGTTTATCGCGGGCCTGTAGAACCGATCCGCTGAATTCGGTAATTGTTTCGGTGAGGTGCTCAGTGAATGGGCGCCGCGCCCCTCGCGACTCGTGGGCTTCTCTGGGTGAGGTGCCGCTTTCATCCGGTTGGGGGCGGGCGGAAGAGTCCCGCTGCGGCTGCGTATGAGCGTTGGAACGCCGAGGCCTCAGGCGGCGTCGGCTGGGCAGGGGGCGGTGATCGGTCATGTAACTGCCTTTCGACGAAGCATTTACTTTTTTTAGTCTACCGGGCGGTTGGGGGATAACGCCGGTGCAGGCGTATTGGTGGTGCTACGCCAGCAGTAAAATAGCGGCCGAAGCGGCGCACCTCGGGTGAAAAACCCCGGGGAGTTGAGATAATCAAGGGGAACTATCAGCCTGAGCAGGAGAGGGCGCATGTCAGAGAACAGTCATGAACTACAGTGGGGCAACCCGGCAGCGGCAGGGAAGCAGCCGGAGGCTGCGCAGATTCCAGCTTCGGTACGGAATGTCCCTGATTTGGGAAGTTTAGCGGCATCTGCTGGTGTGCCGCCGCAGCCGGGCAACACTGACCCTCATGCTGCTGCCCAGGGCACCCCTACATGGCGTGTTGAGGTAAACACACCCGAGGATTTCCAGAAATATGTGCAGGAATCCAGCCGGGGTGCTGTTATTTTTGCGCTCTATGCTGAGCACTCTCCCTCATCGGTGCAGATGGTCGATGCGGTGCAAAAACTGGTTGATTCCGCCGCGGGGAATCTGTTGCTGGCAGCGGTAGATATCGCGAAACTTCCTGAGGCCGCACAGGCTTTTGGGGCGAGCGGTGTGCCCGCTGGGGTTGCGGTGCTTGCGGGCCGGCCCGCACCTATTTACAACGGTACTGTGGGTGAGCAGGAACTTGCCGATGTGTTCGGGCAGCTTATACAACTGGCGGCGCAGTATCAGCTGCCGGGAGGTTTTGAGCCTATCTATGCGGAGGAAGAGAAACCGGTACCTCCGCTGCATGCTAAGGCCGTTGAGGCACTGGACGCTGGGGACTATGAGGGCGCTCGCGCCGCCTACAAGCAGGCTATTTCTGATAATCCGGGCGATAAAGAGGCCAAACTTGGCTTGGAACAGGTGGAGCTTTTGGCGCGTGTGAAGAACCTTGATATGGCTGCCGAGCGTGCCGCTGCGGCGGCTGATCCGCTGAATATTGAGGCGGCCTTTAACGTGGCTGATTTGGATGTGGTTGGTGGGCACGTGGAAGATGCGTACGCCCGTTTGCTGCGCTTATTTAAGGCCGTGCCTGCGGATGAGAAAACTCGTGTGCGTGAGCGTCTTGTTCAGCTTTTTGATGTGGTGGGTACTGCTGATGCGCGCACTGTAAAGGCCCGTGCGGAGCTGACGGTGGCGCTTTTCTAAAGGCATGTTTCTGCAGGAACCTGTGTAAAGCTAAGAAATAAAATACAGAATAGTTATTCTTTATGTGTTCCCCATGCGGTGTTATTGCCGTCACGGGGAACACGTATCTTATAGTTATGCTTAGGGGTGAGTAAAAGCTCCGCGAATGGGGTAAAAATAAGGGCATACTATGCTCATACTTGTTACCGTTAATCTATGGAAGATAAAAACTCTCTCAATAACTCGTATCCCTCACCACCTGTCCCCGGGGCAGAAGCAGAGCAACCGAATCCGGAAGTTCACCTGCCCACCTCGGTGCAGCAGAATATAGCCCCGCAACGGGGGGCCGCAACCACCAGAAACGCGATTGAAGTTCGCGGGCTCACCAAAGCTTTTGGGCAGACCGTGGCCGTGGATCGTATTAATTTAGGCATCCCAACCGGCTCATTTTATGGGCTGGTGGGGCGTAATGGTGCCGGGAAGACCACCACCATTTCGATGGTCTCGGGTATGCTGCAACCCACCGAAGGTATGGCGTTTATTAACGGGGTAGACATGTGGCAGGCCCCCTTAGAAGCCAAGAAACACCTGGGGGTGCTCCCTGACGGAGTGCATCTTTTTGATAGGCTCACGGGTGAACAGCTCATCACATACTCCGGGTACCTGCATGGGCTTGATAAGGCAACTGTTGCCGAACGCACCGCCGATCTGCTGCGCGCTATGGACCTCACCGAGGCAGCGGGGCGAACTGTCGCTGACTACTCCGCCGGTATGACGAAGAAAATCGCGCTTGCTGCCGCGCTCATCCACGCCCCTTCTGTGCTTATCCTTGATGAGCCATTTGAGGCTGTTGACCCAGTCTCAGCGGCGAATATTCAGGACATTCTTAAGGGATTCGTCGGCTCGGGGGGAACCGTCGTGCTCTCATCCCACGTGATGGACTTGGTACAGCGTTTGTGTGACCACGTGGCCATTATGAACGAAGGCCATATTCTTGCCGCCGGAACCGTCTCTGAGGTACGCGGAAACACCAGCCTAGAAGAACGTTTCGTGCAGCTCGTGGGTGGGCGCACCAGCTCGGAAGGATTGTCATGGTTGGGCACCTCGTCTCACTAAAATGGCGGTATGTGATTGCCTCACTCAAACGGAGCGTGTGGGCCCTGATTGGGATAATCCTCGGTGTCCTATACCTGGTGGGGATTCTGATAGGGTTGGGATTCCTCTACAGTTTTCTGGCTTTTGAATCCCCTGAGGGGGCGGCCTCGCTTGCCCTGCTGATAGGGACGCTGCTGTGTCTGGGGTGGATGCTGGTACCTATCTTCGTCAGCGGCCTTGATGGAACCCTGGATGAGAGCCGTTTCGTGCTTTTCCCCATAGAACCGAAAACCCTGCAGAAGGGCCAATTTCTTGGTGGGTTTATTGGCATACCCGGTATCGCAACCATAACTATGGTGCTGATCGGTGCCCTTGGCTACCTTACTAACCCGTTGGGGCTTCTCCTGTATCTTCTCTGCGCCCTGCTGGGGGCTGGCCACCCTCATGTGTATAGCGCGTATCGGTAATCAGGTCGGTGTGTACCTGAACGCTAACCCGCGCATTAACCTCATCCTCATGCTCACTGCGGGGATCCTGCTCATGAGCTCCGGTTTTATTTTTGCGGGTGCAACAGCTTACATTGGAGAGAACTTTGAGCAAATAGCGCCCTATGTTGTATGGCTTGGGTATACCCCGTTTGGTGCTGCGTTTGCTGTTCCCCTGCATGCTGCGGCGGGTAACTGGATTCTTGCGGCTGTGTGCCTGGTGCTTGCGCTTGTTTACCTGGCGGGCACCTGGTGGCTGTGGGGGCGTCAGCTGGAACGCTCCATCCGTAACGTGGGTGGGCAGACTCAGCGCGGGACAGCTAAGGCATTGTCCGTTGGTAATATTGGGGTGTTCGCTAAATTCCCCAGCACCCCGGTCGGGGCGGTAGCGGCACGCACCCTTCACAGCTACCTGAAAGATGCGCGCATGAGTGTATCGGCGGCCACGTTAGCCATGATGTACGTGCTGCTGGGAATATTTTTTTACCGATGGCCAATAGCGGGTTTTTTAGGACCGGTAGGATTCAGCTTGGTATGGATACCAGCACCGCTGGTATTGAGGCGGCTTTTAGCTTCTGGGTGTACTTCAGCACCATCTATGCGGGGTACTACATTATGTACTCGGTCTCATACGATAACACCGCCTTTAGCCTGCACGTGCTCTCGCCGCTGCGCGGGCGTGATGACAGGCTGGGCCGTGCCCTGGGGTACTCTGTTTTGATGGTGCCTGTGGTGGTTATTATGACCTTCGCTGTGTGTCTTATTCATGGTGTTGTGGGGATGTACCCGGCGGTGCTCCTGCACCAGTTGGGCACCTATGCGGCGGCTCTGGGCGTGGGCCTGTATGCCGATACCCTGCTATCTCCACCGGTTCCGGCACCCGGGTCGAACCCGCTCAAAACCCCGAAACAAACGGACGGCATGGCCAAGAACCTCTTGACGATGGTGGTGATGCTGATTTGCATGGCTGCAACGATCCCGGCATTTATCTGTGTACTTATTTATATGTTCAGCTCCCATGAACCCATGCTCCTATGGGTGGGGGGAATCATCCAAATGGTTGTGGGCGGCATTCTTCTGGCCCTTGGCGTTGTGATTGGCGGTAAGTCTTACGACCGTAATAGCCACGCCATGCTTCAGCGAGTGGCTAAGTTCACCGCAGCCTAACCTGCCGGACAACCACAGCGCACAGAGGCGGCGGATCAGAATACGCTCTGTATGAGATATTCTGCTCCGCCGCTTTTTGCTGTGCTTTTACTGCTGCCTGGTTTCGGTGAACGGGACAATACCCGGTACCCGCCACTACAATGGGAAGAGTTATCTACACAACCGCAGAATGCCCATGCGGCATTGTCTAAGGAGAGAACTATGAGCTCCATTGAAGGTATTGAGGACCCGTTCGGCACCAAACCCGCAGGTGGCACCAGCCTGCTGGAGCGTGAGGAAACCCAGCTTTCTGAGCCCGGTGACCACGAACGCTTCTCGCACTATGTGCGGAAAGAAAAAGATTATGGAGTCCGCGCTGACCGGTGAGCCGGTTCGCGCCCTGTGCGGTAAAGTCTGGACTCCCGGGCGTGACCCGCAGAAGTTCCCGGTCTGCCCCACCTGCAAAGAAATTTATGAGGGTCTTAAGCCCGGTAAAGACGGTGGCGATAATGGCGGCGACAACTAGCCGCAGCTGACTGGCAGGCATCAGCAGGCCCACGGCAGCCAACACCAGCAGACAGGGCGCATCCGAATAAGTATGCATAGTACTGGATGCGCCCTTCTTTCGCGTTCGGCGTAGCCACCGTACAGTACCGGGGGTACCGTTGAGCCGGGCAGCGTGCAAGGCGGTACACTCTTAAGGCGTCCGCACCGCACCGGCCACTTACGCCCGTGCGAGCTGCAGCGGGGGCATGACGTATAGAAATGATTAAAGGGGTAGGGGAAGAATGAGCGAACACGAAGAACCCACACTGTTTGAAGGCGCCATTAAGCCGAAACTTTCCCCGGCCTACCCCGGCCGTGCCCCGTGGGGAACCTCCGTCAGTTTACGTGCTTGGCAGACGGAGGCTATGAAAAAATATTTTGAAACCAACCCGCGTGACTTTATGGCGGTGGCAACCCCAGGCGCTGGTAAAACCACTTTTGCCCTCACCCTGGCTCGTGAACTTTTTAGCCGCGGTGTGGTGCGTAAGCTCACCGTGGTAGCGCCCACCGACCACCTGAAAAAGCAGTGGGCGGATGCCGCCGCTAAGGTAGGCATACCGATCGATCCGAATTTTAAAAATGCCGATGTTCATGTGGGCCGCCAGTACAAAGGGGTGGCACTTACCTACTCCCAGGTGGCGAATAAGCCGCAGCTGCACGCCCGTAACACCGAGAACGACAAAACCCTGGTTATTTTTGACGAGATTCATCACGCCGGTGACGCGCTCTCGTGGGGAGACGGACTGCGGGAGGCTTTCGACGACGCCACTCGACGCCTCGCCTTGACCGGCACCCCGTTCCGCTCCGATGCCGCACCCATCCCGTTTGTCAACTACGAAGAAGACCACGAAGGGATCCGCCGATCCCGCGCCGACTACTCTTATGGATATGGTCCCGCTCTCAAAGACCATGTGGTGCGGCCGGTGATTTTCATGGCGTACTCGGGGCAGATGCGGTGGCGTACCTCCGCCGGGGAGGAAATGGCAGCAAATCTGGGGGAGGGATTCACCAAGGATGTGACCGCCCAGGCGTGGCGCACCGCCCTTGATGCGAACGGTGAATGGATACCCACTGTTTTGGCTGCTGCCGATAAGCGCCTCACCGAGGTGCGCCGTACCGTACCTGATGCCGGGGCGCTCGTGATCGCCACCGACCACGCTGACGCTAAAGCATACGCCGAAAAAAACTGCATGCTATCACGGGAGAGAAGCCAACTGTGGTGCTCTCAGATGACCGCGAAGCCTCCGCAAAAATTGACGAATTCCGTGAGAGTAAAAAGCGGTGGATGGTGGCGGTCCGCATGGTCTCTGAGGGCGTGGATGTGCCGCGCCTTGCGGTGGGTGTGTACGCCACTAGCACCAGCACACCTCTCTTTTTTGCTCAGGCAATCGGGCGTTTTGTGCGGGCCCGCAAGCGTGGGGAGACCGCCTCCGTGTTCCTGCCGTCGGTTCCGCAGCTGATGATGCTCGCTAACGATATGGAGCTAGAACGCGATCACGCCCTCGACCGCGGCGCTACCCAGGAAGAGATCGACCCCATGGTTGAGGGGCTGGATGATGCGGCGCTTGAAGAAGCAAACCGTGAAGAGCGCGCCTCGGAGCAGCTGGCTCGCGGTAAGTTTGAGGCAATAGGCTCGCAGGCCTCTTTCCACGGGGTGCTTTTTGATGGGGCGGAGTTCGCATCGGGCGGGCTGGAAGTCGGTTCGGAAGAGGAACAGGATTTTCTGGGCATCCCAGGCCTGCTTGACGCTGAACAGGTCGGTACTTTTGCTGCGGGCCCGTCAGCAGGAACATGCTGCCCGCCGCCCGGCCACTGCAGCCCCGGCGGTGGTGGACCACCGCCAGCTCAAAGAAATGCGTAATAAGTTGGCGAAAAACGTGTCGGCCTATTCGCTGAAAAGCGGTAAACCGCACGGGGTGATCCATAATGAGCTGCGTAAAATCTGCGGCGGCCCGGCGGTGGCTCAAGCATCAGCGGAGCAGATTCAGGCACGCCTTGATAAGCTCGCGGACTGGTTTGTCGGCAGGCGGTAACAGGCTGGCTCGGTCTGTGAACGGTTAGGGGATGGCAAAAAAATCCGGTGTTCGTCACGAGCGGGAAGTCAACCGCCGTGCCATTCCATTTAACCTCAACGCCGTGGCCTTCGAGCACCGGGATAATGCGGTTTTGGATAATCGCGCAGTCTGCATCGTGAATCTCTTGATCGCTTACTTCCCCAGTATCGCTGAAGGTGCCGCAGTGCAGTTGGGCGGCGTCGTAGAGCAGTAGGGCCTCCGCGCTTTCTGCACTGAGCGATACATACCCGTATCGGGTGGCACCGTCTTCGGGCCCTTCCTCAGGGATGCCGCACCAGTTGCCGTCTGGGTAAGCGATAATCCCCGTTCGTTCCAGCGCTTCGAAGGCACATACCAGGTTGCCTCGGCACCCTTCAATACCGATCTCTTTAGCATAGGCACGGCGGGAGGCAAGGAGCGCCTGAGCGTACTCTTCTAGCTTTTGGGGCGGGATAAGAATATGCCCTTCACCGTCGTCAAGGAACGGTTCAAAAACCTCCGTGTAGCACGCAATATCTGATTCGCCGACCAGCAGGCATGCCATGAGCCTGCGTTCTACGGTGGGCCGATCCATCCCTGGGATTGGCCAGCTGCGGGGTATAGGTGGGTCAATACGCGGTGCGCGCCATAGTTTTAGCTGTTCTGCAGTCACGTGAGGGCTACTCATGCTCCCAGTGTAACCGGGATACACAACCATCATCCACGCATGGAAGGAATAATATTGTGCCTAAAAGGCTGATTTATAGGGGCAATTATGCAAATTTATGCTATGGGGGTATGTCGGTACTGGGTAAGCGTATGGTACCCGCAAGACCATTGTGCAGCCTGTTAGGGGATAGCAATGTATTTTATGTTCATGACATTAGGACAATAGGTAGTATCGCCGCCCCACCGTACCTGCAGTCCGTGACGTTCAAGTACCGGAATAACGCGCTCTTGCAGAAATTGTTCCGTAACCCGGCGATGAGCTGCACTGCGTTCCTCTTGACTCATTGACTCCCACTGCTGCTCAGAATACTGTTGGCGCACTGCTGGCGGGAAAATGCCGTGTTGAAGGTACACGCTTGCTGTTTCTGAAATATCAGCTGCACACTGCTCGCTGAAAAATACATACCCGTACCAGTCGCGGGAGTCATCTGCCTCGTCGTAAATACTCCACGAACCGCACCTGCTGCAGCAGGAGAACGCCTCACGCGCTACAACCCCCTGACGATTGAGCTCTTTAAAAGCGAGAAAGATATTGCCCCAGCACTTTTCGATCCCCAGTTCTTGGGCATAGGCACGGCGGGAGGCGATGAGAGCACGGGCGTAATCGTCGAATTCTTCCATATGTTTCTCATCGCAATCCCACTTATCGCTCTCATTAATAGTGCTGTCGTTCAAAATATCGACATAGGAAAATGGATCACTGTCACCCCTGAAAAGCGTACCCCACAGAACCTCACCCACGAATTCACTCACCTCATCAGGCATGCCCCAGTGGGCCGGAAGGGGTGGATCAATGCGCTGGGTGTACCAAAGTTTGAGCTGCTCATCAGTAATGCTAGGTGTAGTCATGGGGTTAACCTTAGACCACAAATGCATACTTGTCGTTGCACGCGGTCAGTCACAAAACCGGTGATCCGCAGACCTTATAAGGGAGGAAAAGACAGCACAACACCCGCACGGGGGGCAACGCCCGTGCTATAGGTGCATTACGAATAAGGATGGGCAGGCGCTCTACCTACCACGGGGGCTAAGGTGCAGCGAAAAACTCCGCGTTTTTCAGCACGGGAAGCTCAATGTACGTGCCGTCCCAATCTATCTCAACACCGTGGCGCTCAAAAACCGGGAGGATGTGCTGGCGGATCACAGCACTATTAATGCGGTTATACTCCGCATCACTCATCTCTTCGAGCTCTTCGCCCGTTACAAAAGCCCCGCAGCTGAGACGGGTCTCGCCATTTTTAATGAGTTCTTCGGCCTCTTCGGGGCCGAGCGACATATACCCGTACCAGGTATGCCCATCCTGCGGAGCCTCATGCGGTATGCCGCAACACCCGAAATCGGGGTTCATCTTAACACCCTGACGTTCGAGCTCAGCAAGTGAAAGGTTCAGGGAGTGCCCGGCACCCCGCCTAAGGCGGCAATATAGGCACGGCGGGAATCAATGAGCTGCCTAATATAGGCGCGAACTTCCCCGTCCCAGTCAGCGGAACCATAGGCATCCCTGAGTGAGGGAGTCTCCCAGAAGTAATACTCATAACGGGCCGTATCAGACTCACCGGTGCTGAGCAGGCGCCAGAGGGCATCTTCTAAGGTGCCACGCTCTTCACCGGTCACAGGCCAGTGCGCCGGGATAGGCGGATCGATACGCGGTGCGTACCAGCTGTCACGGAATTCTGTGGTGATGATATCGGTGGTCATAGTTTCAGTGTAACCGGATATTTAATGCATGAAAAGCGTATATTTCTATAGAAACTTTAGCTAAATAAAAAAACTTTTTACGAAATAAATGCTTCTCGAACCAAAAAGAGGTCTTTAAAACTATAGACGGTTATTCATTGAGGATATCCCGCCACCAGATTATTTTGCGGCTGCAGCGCTGGCGACTGCCGGTATTGCTCTTCCGCTAAGGCTGGTGGAGCGCATCGTGCCGCTCTTGCCGAATAGATGCTGTAATATCCAGTGTGATAAAATCCTGTTATTTTTCTCAGTCAGTCCGTGGTGTTTTCCTGATGAGAGGGTGTCCAGTACAACGATAGGGTACCGAGCTGGTCTTTGGCTAGTTATATAATGATGTTTTGTTCGCTGTAATTTTTGTTCCGGTAAAATTGCAGCAAATAAACATTATTATAATTTTTGTAGGAGATGAAATATACGATTCTGACGCCCTAGATAACTATGATGCTTTTTATTTTTAAAATGTATAAAATTCGCCGAGAAAAAAATATTATTCCATTAAAGCCAGTACAGGAAAGAACTGGAAGGTATAATTAAACAATGCACAGACTTTTTTTGGAAGGCAAGATTGGTAAACCTGAACTGGAAAAATATTATATCCAACTAGGTAGAAAGATTCGCTTGTCAGGAAGCTTAGATAAAAAAGAAAAAGAAATACATATTTTTTTATGTCTATTTTTTTCTTGACTCCAATTTCTTGCAAAATACGGCACCTGAGGAACAGCAAGATAGCGATATTTGTAATCTGTTATGTAACCTGTATAGGATAAAAAATGATCTTGAATTATGCAATGCATTCTATAGCAGTCTTTGTTCGGTAGGGGGTAGACGACACATAAGTGAATATATAACTATCGGTACCCATAGGGAAACCAGTACCCAATTGACGCAATAATCGGATCTGCTCGCCAGCACACCTGCGCCCTATTCTACTGAGGGATAAAATGCCTGCCGGTCGTAACGTAATCCATGGGGGTGAAATGTGTGGGAAGCTCCGCATTTTCAATAGCAAAAATATAGTTTCGATAAAATAGGCTATGCGCTGAACGGTCATCTATTTTTTTAAAATATCTTCTTCAAAGCTTCTGGCAAGTTTCAACTGTGCGTTTTCCTTGTCAATACCCTTCCCAAGAGCGTAAAACAAGACCGATAATAATAAACAATAGCAGCACCTAAATTGATGCAATGATGAGTTTATAAACAGTGGTTCTTGAATATCTGAATAATGAAATGGGATAAGCCATACTTCTTTGTGTTTATTGACAGCAAAGAAACCATTGCTATTCTTTCCAAAAACAATAAATTTATCTTTATTGCTGTTTTCGACAATAACTTCTTCATCTTTGAACTTTATGAATTCAAATTTATCTTTATAGTAATTCTCCAACCTTGAATATTCGTTGCTTGCCATATCATTTAACAACTCGGAAAATGAATAAATTTGCTTATTGAAACTTTTTGAAATCTTATAGTCCGTACCTTTTAAATCACTCTCATTAATAATCATCAAATATTCCTTATTGGGCAGATTCTTTCTGCAGATTTGCGGCTCATATCTGGTAAATTGCTACGGGATATGGCTAAATTGTGATGAGAACACCTGCGGCCGTACAGAATAAGAGCCTTCCCAATCTACCCATAATCCGTGCTGCTCGAACACCGGAAGTACCTTTTCGCGCAATAGTTTTACACTCAAACTCTCGTACTGCTGCTCTTGGGTTTGGGCATCAAGTGCGTCCCATTGCTGCTCAGTAAAAATATGCATCCAGAAAAACCCCATAATTGAGGCCTACCGATCCGCTCTCGTATGCGGATTCAGCATCCTGTTCGTGGTAGAAAACGTACCCGTACCAAGTGCGTGAATCATCTCTCTCATCCCAGATTTCGGCTGAACCACACGAACCGCAACAGGTAAAACACTCCCGTGCCACCACGCCCTCATGCGCTAAAGCGTCAAATGCCAACGTTAAATCATTATTCCGAGGCTCCAGTCCAATAGCTGCAGCATAGGCGCGGCGTGCGTTAATAAGCTGCTGGGCGTACTCTGTTATCTCTTCCCTGTATTTTTCACCCAAGCCAGCGTTCTCATCGGGCAAAATATAATCAAATACTTCCACATACGCTTCCGGGGTAGATGCGCCGTGCAGAAGCATCTCCCACAGAAGCTCTTCAAGCTCGGTGCGGCTCTGGTCGTTGAGCCCCCAATGTTCTGGGAGAGGCGGGTCAAGACGCGGGGTATACCAAAGACTGAGCTGATGATCGTCACACTGCTTATTCATACCCATATATTAGCTGTTGAGCCGGGGCGCTGCGCTGCTAGGTTCAGCAGCACTGGCAGCACCTGGTGACAATGCGGGGTACTCCGGTCCGTACTGCACGCCATTCGAACATGCAGATATGTACCACCAGCTCCCCTAGCGTAGCTATTGAGCCGGGCGGCAGGTAGCACTGGGAGAGATTTTACTGTTAGCTTTCGTATGATGTATAATTTTCGTCAGATAGATGTATCTATATATATTCACTCAAGTTTTGAAAGGCTAATGATTGTCTTTGCGTTAATCAGTGATAAAAAGTTAAGTATTAGAAAGCTAGTTTCTGTAACTACTTTAGGATTTTTTTGTTTGGGACGTCATATGTGCCTGCTCTTAGTTTTGAGTCATCTAGTGCCAGTAGCTCACTAACAAATATCAAGTACAGTTTTTCTGACTCATCACAGGGTTTATATAACCAATTTATTGTGACGTTTTCACATGGCTTTGTTGCCCAGCATGCTCCTAATGCGGATACGTTGCTAAGCAACGTTGAGTCTAATAATATGGTGGATGCAATTAAGTATAATTTTGCCGATAAATTTGGCTACACTGTTTCCTATAGTCATACGATTGCTATAAAAAAACTCTGTAGTAATTAATATATCAAATTATATTAGTTCAGACAATATTGATTCTTTTTATAGAATCAGCTAAAAGATATCTCTGGTGTTGAAGATATTTTTTTCCAGACTATAATATAGATTATCAGGGAATCTCTGACCCTGAGATGAACAGAGTCTTCTCAGAATCAACAAGAAGATACTCCTGTACCTGATCTTTCTGCATATTCAAAAAAACTATGTCACTCCAAATGATGAATACTTTGATAAGCAATGGGATTTACATGGTGAATATGGAATTAATGTAAAGTCCGCATGGCAACGCTCCCTGAGTGATAACGTTACAGTTGCAGTTATCGATACTGGTGTCAATCATCATCCTGATCTGGTTAATAATATTGTTCCGGGTTACGACTTTTTATCTGATGCTATACAAGCAGACGATGGTGATGGGCGCGACTCAGATCCTTCGGATAGTGCGATGGTGCCTAAAAATGGAATCTGTTCTAATGGGCGAAAAGCAGAAAGTTATATGCGTTGGCATGGTACTCATATTGCGGGTACTATCGCAGCTTCAGCAAATAATAAAATTGGTATATCTGGGATTTCTCCTAATGCGAAGATTCTGCCTGTACGTGCTTTTGGGCCTTGTGGAACTAGGTTCTCGGATGTTACTGATGCGATAAAATGGGCTGGGGGTCTGAAGGTGCAAGATACTCCAGAAAATAGGTATCCTGCTCAAGTTATTAACCTGTCGTTTGGCTCATATTTAAATTCTGGCAGTAAATGTTTTAAAGGATATCAGGACATATTTGATGAATTACATGCTAAGGGTATCGTGGTTGTAGCATCTGCTGGTAATAAGAACCTTGACGTCAAATATTTTACCCCTGCAAATTGTAATCATGTTATTTCTGTGAGTTCTACTACTCGAATGGGTGAGCGGCCTGTTGCCTCATACGGTTCTAGCGTTAGCATAAGTGCTCCTGGAGGGACTCATGCTCCCAATCAAGGTATATTTTCTACTTTTAATACAGGAATGATTTCTGTTGGAGAGCATAACTACAGCGAGAACGCGGGTACTTCTATGGCTGCTCCTCATATTAGTGCTATTGCTGCTTTGGCTAAATCAGTCAACCCAGATGCTACTCCTGATCGTATACTTTCTGCGATGCAGAAAAGTGCTCAAAACCGTCCTATACAAAACTGTGATCAGTATAGCTGTGGTCCTGGTATTGTAGATGCGGGCAAGACACTGGAATATCTGGACAATCCTGTAAAGAACCCTGATCCATGGAATAATGGTCCAATATTTTACGATATACATAAAAACATGCCATTTTATCAAGAGATTCAGTGGATAGGAGCGCAGGGTATTACTACTGGATACCCTGATGGCACATTCCACCCAGCAGATAATGTAGAACGTGGCGCAATGGCAGCGTTTTTCTACCGATATGCAGGACAGCCAGAGTATGTGATGCCATGCACTTCTCCATTCAGGGATGTTTCGGTTGGCAGCAGTTTCTATCGAGAGATTACCTGGTTGCATTCTACTGGTATAGCTAATGGGTGGCAGGATGGGACGTACCGTCCTGTAGACCCCATCCGCCGTGATGCAATGGCAGCTTTTATTTATCGCTACGCTCACAAGAAGTAAATACGCAGTGTGCGCGGTGTATCTAAAGGTCAAAATACGTTAGGGGTGTGCCGCACGCGCTATGGTGAAAGAGATAACAATGAAAAAAGTAACTACTCGTAGAACCTCTCAGGCAGTAGGTACTGCCATGTGCGCTGTTGCACTGGGAGCTACGCTGCTAGGCCCAGCAGCACTGGCAGCACCTGGTGACAATGCGGGGTACTCCGGTCCGTACTGTGCGCCATTCGAACATGCAGATATGTACTACCAGCTTTCCCCATCACGTTCACCGCTGCGGCTATTGAGGATGCGAAAGCCCAAACCGAGCATCGTGGGTGGAACAATGAGCAGATACACCAGTACTTGGTGGCCCAGCTGAGTCAGAAACTCACCGAGGATAACTATCCTGTGAATATCCAGTACTACAGCTACATACAATCTGGAGACAGAAACTATGCTGAAGTAGAAGTATCCCACTTTGTCACCGCCGCGCAGGGCAAGGGACTTCTGCAGAAACTGCTCTCATACCCCACCGTTCAAGAAGCTCAGGTGCAGCCCGTCCCACACCCAACCGTTGACGGCCCCTGCCGATTTAGTGATGTGCCCCAAAATCATCCGTTCTACGAAGAAATCACGTGGCTAGAGTACCGAAATATCACCACCGGCTGGGCCGATGGTACCTACCGACCGCTGAATAATATTGAGCGCGGGGCGGTTGCTGCTTTCTTCTACCGGCTGGCGGGTTCGCCGGAGGTTACCTTGCCCGCCGCCTCACCTTTTACCGATGTGAACCCCTCGCACCAGTTTTACCATGAGATTGTGTGGATGCATCAGCAGGGTCTTACTACCGGCTGGGCCGATGGTACCTACCGACCGCAAGACGCGGTTACTCGCGAGGCAATGGCCGCATTCTTCTACCGTTACGCTGGTAAACCTGACTATGTAGTGGTTGGGCCAGTTTTTAAGGACGTGCCTCATGATGGCGCATTCTACCGCGAAATTAACTGGCTACGTTCAAGCGGCATTACTACCGGCTGGGCCGATGGCACCTACCGCCCTAGTGAGCCGATTCACCGTGACGCAATGGCTGCGTTTATCTACCGCTACGCGCATCTTGACACCTAAATCATCCGCATATTACACGTGCAGAGGCGACATTCTTACCGGGGCATACTACAGGGAACCCACTAAGAATGTCGCCTCGTACTCTAAAAGCGCTCACGATGAGCGGGACGCGCTTACAGCGCCTGCTTGACCGTAATGCCCTCGTCCTCCATCTCGGCGATTACCTCGTCGAGCTTATTCTCGTGCACAGGGGCCGTCAGATCGATCAGCACACGGGTCTCATACCCGGCATCCACCGCATCTTTAGCGGTTGCCAGCACACAGTAGTCGGTGGCGATACCCACAATATCGACATCCTGTATCTCGCGTTCATCCAGCCAGTCTGCCAGCGGGGTTTTCGGGCCTTCGTCATCCAGTGTGGCGCCTGGCTCATGCTCACCGGTCATGACCGATTCCTCGGGGGCCTGTAGCCCCTCGAACCCTGAATACGCAGCCTCATACCGGCCCTTACGGAAATACGCTTCAATGTAGTCGGTATCAAGATTCGGGTGAATCTCGGCTCCTTCGGTATTCGCCACACAGTGCACCGGCCAGGAATCCACAAAATCCGGGGTGTCAGAGAAATGCGCGCCCGGGTCAATATGCCAGTCCTGGGTGGCCACAACCGCCCTCGTACCGGTGGTGGTTATCCTCAACGTATTCGCTAATGAGCGCGGCGACCTTGGCTCCCCGGTCGGTTGCCAACGCCCCACCGGCGCAGAAATCGTTCTGAACATCAACAATAATGAGTGCTTTTTGCCATGAGACTATCCTAGAAAATCCTTGGGGCTCAGTGAAAGGGGGACAGTTGCTAAAGAACTATATGAACTCGGTGGGGATCACCGGCTCACCCTCCGAGAGACGGCGGGCCGCCTCAGGGAGCTCTGCCAGTGAACGCTGATGCCGTGCGGCGGCGGCACGCACCGCATCCTCGCCCGTAAAACCAGGCAGGTGTTCACCATCCACCACAAAATCCACCATGAGCGGGCGGGTATTCTCGACCTGTGCCGGATCCTCGGTGATGCTCAGTAGCTCTGCACTGGCTATTCCCATGGGGGAGAGCTTACGCGCGGCGCGTTTAGCACCGCCCACCGATGCCTTACCGGCGGAGGCCTTTGCCACAGGCTCCATCTCGCCCGCCGAGTTCTCGCGCGCCACCACCTTATACACCATGGAAGAGGTCGGTGCCCCGGAGCCGGTCACCAGTTTGGTCCCCACCCCGTATGAATCCACGGGGGCCGCCGCTAGGGAGGCGATAGCGTACTCGTCAAGGTCGCTGGTGACCGTAATCTTTGTGTGCTCGTTCCCTAAAGAATCGAGCAGCTCACGCACTCGCTGCGCGGTTGCCACCAGGTCACCGGAATCCAGGCGTACCCCGCCGAGCTCCTCGCCCGCTAGTTCAACGGCGGTGCGTACCGCATTATCCACATCGTAAGTATCGACTAGCAAGGTGGTGCGTGCACCCAGCGAACGCAGCTGAGCTTCGAACGCTTCCCGCTCCGAGTCGTGAAGCAGGTAAAGGCGTGGGCGCTGGTACCAACGGTTTCAAGCCCGTACCGGCGGCCTGCCTCAAGGTTGGAGGTTGCGGCAAATCCCGCAATAACGGCGGCGCGGGCAGCAGATACCGCGGCGCGTTCATGGGCCCGTCGCGAACCCATCTCAATGCAGGGGCGGGTTCCGGCGGCGGCGCTCATGCGCGAAGCGGCAGAGGCGACCGCTGAGTCGTAATTTAGGATCGACAGCAGATAGGTTTCAAGGACGCACGCCTGCGCGAACGTTGCCTCAACCTGCAGCACAGGGGAGTGAGGGAAGAATAACTCGCCCTCAGCATAGCCGCGTACTGTGCCGGTGAACTCAAAATTTTCGAGATATTTCAGGGTTTGGGTGTTCACAATATTGCGGGCCGCCAAGAACGATAGCTCTTCGTCATCGAAACGGAACTTATCGAGTCCTTCAAGAAAACGCCCTGTTCCAGCGAGCACCCCGTAGCGGCGGCCTGCTGGCAGTCGCCGGGTGAACACTTCGAAGGTGCACATGCGGTGAGCAGCCCCTGAGGCGAGCGCGGCCTGCAGCATAGTTAATTCATAATGGTCGGTGAGCAGTGAGGTTGTTGCCATACACCTCATTCTAGAGGGGTGGGCGGCACAAAACAGCATTGTTAAGGTGTGTTGTCCATGACATACGGTAAAAATGACCATAAGAGTTCGCTGTGAACCGAAACCCATAAAAAATAAGGGAAGCAGGCAGATTATGCGGTACAATCGGCCCCATGAGTAGCACGCCCGCCCACACCATCATCACCCCGCCAGTGCTGTCTGCACACACACTCGGTGAAACCGATCTTGATACCCACTTGAGTGACTCACTGGAACTCAATACGCCGTGGCAAGTGATCGTGTGGAACGACCCCGTGAACCTCATGACCTATGTGTCCTATGTTTTCCGTTCACACTTTGGGTTCAGCCGTGCTCGCGCTGAAGAACTTATGCTCCAGGTGCACCATAACGGTAAAGCCATAGTATTTACCGGCAGCCGTGAAGAAGCTGAAAAACACACCCACGCCATGCACGGCTGGGGGCTGCAGGCAACCTTCGAGAAAGTTGATAACTAATGGCGCGCGGCTTCAAAAACACCCCGCGCGGGTACACTGCGTACTTCGAAAAACCCGAGCTGCTTCTCATCCGCGACCTCGCTGAAGACATTGTTGCCCTGCTGCAGCCCGAAACCGGGCAAGACGCCGACCCGCTGGATGCACTTATCGGTATCACCGACAACCCGCAGGTGCCCACCGACCCCGCCGTATCCCGTCTGCTGCCGGTCGGCAGCAGTGACGAAGAAGCAGCCGCAGAATACCGCCGTTACACCGAACGCGACCTGCGTGAACGTAAAATCGCGAACCTTTCGATGCTCGCCTTCGATATCGAATCCGCCGACCTGCTCCTTGACGAAGAACACGCGCGCGCTTGGGCATCGGCCCTCTCCGATATCCGCCTGGTGCTGGCCACCCGCCTCGACATTACCGACGATGCGCGAGCTGAAGAAATCCACCGGTACGTCGACTGGTCACAGATAGAAACCGAAGACGAATACCTGGCGATGGTGTACAACTTCATTAGTTGGGTGCAGGAATCGCTCATGAGTGCGCTGATGGACGGGCTGCACACCCCTAACCCGGTACACCCCGGCCGGTGCTGCCCCGTTGTGCAACGCCACAGGTGAACACAGCGCCCGCAGGTAGAAAAAAACGGGGAAAACACCCCGTAATATCCGTAATATAAAACCGCGCACCCGAGCGGAATACGTTTTAAGGCACCCAAACCGTAGAATGGGTTACGGCGCCTAAAACGGTACAACCACACAAAACCCCAAAACCCGATCTGGCCCTCAAACCGTATATTTGAAGGCAACAACAAAAAGTGCAGGTAAAACCACAGTGAGCGAAAAGCCACAATACGACCGAGCAAACCCACGCTCGCACCCCCTGGGGACTCTCGCCCCCATCACCCCGAGCTCTTCCGCCCCTATCGGCGTCTTCGACTCCGGTGTGGGTGGGCTCACCGTAGCCCGCGCCATTATGGACCAGCTGCCGTATGAACGCATTATCTATGTGGGAGACACCGCCCACGGACCCTACGGGCCCCTCAAAATAGCGCAAGTGCGGGCCAACGCCCTACGCATTATGGACGAGCTCGTGGACTCCGGCGTGAAAATGCTCGTCATTGCCTGCAACACCGCCTCGGCAGCCGTGCTCAGAGACGCCCGTGAACGGTACACCCGCCAGTATCATATCCCCGTGATTGAGGTGATTCAGCCCGCCGCGCGCGCGCTCGCAGCAACCCGCAACCGCACCATTGGGGTAATCGCAACAGAAGCAACCGTCACCTCCCGCGCCTATGAAGACACCTTCGCCATCGCCCCCAACCTGCGCGTGCACTCGGTGGCCTGCCCCCGCTTCGTCGAATTCGTAGAGCGCGGCATCACCTCCGGACCCGAACTGCTGCAAACCGCCCAAGAATACTCACAGCCCCTCAAAGATGCGGGAGTAGACACCCTGGTGCTTGGGTGCACCCACTACCCGCTGCTGACCGGCGTCATCTCGTACATTATGGGTGAAGACGTCACCCTCGTCTCCTCCGCCGATGAAACCGCTAAAGACGTATACCGTGAACTGCTCACCGGCGGGCTCGAAACCCCGGTACTGAACAGCCAGTTTGAACACGAATTCCTCGCAACCGGCCAGTCAGAAACCTTCGAACACCTAGCCCGCAGGTTCCTCGGCCCTGAAGTCACCAACGTGCGCCACACCTCCTCTGTCGCCGAACGGTTCCCCACCGGCTCACTCACCGCCCTCACACCCGACATGATGAGCACCCACACCCGTATCGACCCGCAACTTACCCCCACGAAGGACTAACCCCATGCGCCTGACCGTCATCGGATGCACCGGCTCGTTCCCGGGACCAAACTCCCCGGCGAGCTGCTACCTGCTGGCCGCAACCGACCGCCACGGCCGCACCTGGCGGGTACTCATGGACATGGGCAACGGGGCGCTCGGGGTGCTGCAGCGGCATATAAACCTCGCCGATATTGATGCGATCCTCATCTCCCACCTGCACCCCGACCACTGCATTGACCTCTCCGGGCTGCACGTGGCCGTCAAATGGGACCCGCGCGGCTGGCCCGCCGGGCGCATCCCCCTCTACGGTCCAGCGGATATTAACGAATACCTCTCAGCCACCCACGGGCTCGACCCCGACCCCGGCATGAGCACCGAATTTGAATACCACACCTGGACCGAAGGGCAGAAAGTGCGCATTGGCCCCTTCACCGTAGAACCGTTCCGGGTGATACACCCCGCCAAAGACCCCTACGCCCTACGCATTGAATGCAACACCGCCACAGAAAATATTCTGTTCGCCTACTCCGGCGACACCGACCTGTGCGACGGACTCATTGAGGCGGCACGCGGCGCCGATCTGTTCCTCTGCGAAGCTGCCTACCAGGAAGGGCGTGACGACGCGCTGCGCGGCATCCACCTGACCGGCAAACGTGCCGGGCAAGCGGCCCAAGCTGCGGGGGTGCGCAACCTGCTGTTAACCCACCTGCCCGTCTGGAACGACCCAGATATTGCTCGTGCTGAAGCGAAAAGCGTGTTCACCGGATCCGTGGGGGTCGCCGAAGTCGCGGCAAGCTACCGCATCCACCCCGGCCGAAACCCACCAACCCGCCCACCAGCACCCTGAACGTCATCGAACGGTTCGACTCGCACACCTCAAATATTGAGCTGCCACCCACCATGGACGACAACTAAACACCCCGCCCCACCGTACAAGACAGCGAAGGAGACACCATGAGCGAAAACACCCGTGAAGACGGCCGCGCCTGCAACGAGCTGCGCCCCATCACCATAACCCGCGGCTGGTCACTAACGCTGAAGGCTCAGCCCTGATCGAATTCGGCAACACCCGGGTGCTGTGCACCGCATCCTTCACCGAAGGCGTGCCTCGCTGGCTCAAAGGTGAAGGCAAAGGGTGGGTGAGTGCCGAGTACGCCATGCTGCCGCGCGCCACCGGAACCCGCTCATCCCGTGAATCTGTCAAAGGTAAAATCGGTGGGCGCACCCACGAAATTTCCCGTCTTATTGGACGCTCCCTCCGCGCCGTTATTGATATGGATGCCCTTGGAGAAAACACCATTGTGCTTGACTGCGACGTACTCCAGGCAGATGGGGGCACCCGCACCGCCTCCATTACCGGGGCATATGTGGCGCTCGCTGACGCCATTGGGTGGGCTAAAAAGAACGGCCTGATCGCATCCGGTGCGAATCCTCTCACCGACTCCGTCTCGGCGATCTCGGTCGGTATTATCGACGGCACCCCCATGCTTGACTTGCCGTACACCGAAGATGTTCGCGCTGAAACCGACATGAATGTGGTGGTCACCGGATCGGGTAAATTTGTTGAGGTCCAGGGCACTGCCGAAGGTGCCCCGTTCGACCGGGACGAGCTGAACGCGCTCCTTGACTTGGCGTTGGAAGGCACCGCCGAGCTTGCGCAGATCCAGCGTGAAGTGCTTGGTACCGCATAAGCTGGCATCACACCATTCGGCAACTAACCAGGGGAGAAGACGCATGGCAAAAATCGTTCTAGCAAGCCATAACCAGGGTAAACTGCGTGAGCTGCGCGAGATCCTGCGCGGGCGGATCGACGGGCTTTAACGTAGAGACGGACGTGGTAGACGCCTCGGCTGTGCACGCCCCCGACGTACCTGAAACCGGGGTGAGCTTCGCAGAGAACTCCCTCATAAAGGCCCGCGCTATTGCAGAAGCAACCGGGCTCATCGCCGTAGCCGACGACTCTGGGCTGAGCGTGGACGTGCTGGGCGGGGCACCCGGTATTTTCTCTGCGCGCTGGTCTGGGGTGCACGGGGACGACACCGCGAACCTTAACCTGCTGCTGCGCCGGTTAAAGCGATATTGCCGATGAGCACCGGTCCGCAAAGTTCTGCTGCGCCGCTTCCTTGGCCGTGCCGGAAGCTGACGGCGGGTATGAGGCCGTCGAATACGGGGAACTGCCCGGGGTGCTCCTGCACGCCCCGCAGGGTGACGGCGGGTTCGGGTACGACCCGATCCTGCAGCCCACAGAACTTAACGGCGATAACGCCCTCTACGACGGCGACTATGCCGGGCAATCGTGCGCACAAATACCGGCCGAGATTAAAAACTCCATAAGCCACCGGGCTCGCGCATTTGCCGCACTCGTACCACACCTTGAAAAAGCCCTCACGCACAAGACCGTCTAGCCTTGTGCACTGCCCACAGCGCGGTAATATACTACCCGCACCAATAATTAGCGCAACGCTATGGTTTTCATGCGAAATGGGCCGAAAAGGCGCACAATAGGTAGTACAAGCCAACCACTCAACCTCCCTAAGGGCATTGATGATTGTACTGCTCATACTCATGCTTCTGCTGCTTGCGCCCGCCCTGTGGGCCTACATCTACATTTGGCGCGGGCTCAACCGGCGGGTTATAGCCGCCGTGAAAGTCGTTGACCCCATCATCACCCTGGGACCCTACGCGATGGGGGCGTGGGCGGCGCTGAGCGCGTGCGTGGCAGTCAATATATGGTGTGAAGGGACCGCCCGTCTTATCGGTAATATCATCACCCTCACCATCGCGGTGGGCTGTGCCCTGTGGGCCGGGTTCTGGCTTCTAATGCACTGCCTCGGCGGGCAGACCCCCGGCAAGCGGCCCACCTGGTGGCGTGAGGCGGTGGCCGCAAAATTCGCTTGGCGCAACCTGGAGTCCATGCCCGCCTACCTGGGGGCGCGCACCAGTATCCTGCCGGTGGCAACCCCGCGCATCGTCAAACCTTACAGCGGCTCGTGGACGCGCCCGATCGGGGCCACCATGGAGGGTACCTGCCGGATGGCTCCCACACCGAAGGTTTCGACGAGCACGGGCGTAAAATGCCACGCATCTACCCGGTAGGCCCCGAACCGACAGCATTCGAGGTGGCACGCTGGGGAAAATCCGTCAGCTCCGACCTGCTGCTGCACACTTTCCTCCCCACAGCCCCATTTGAGCGGCTGCGCATGGCCGGGACCATCACCGGGCCCTTCACATTCGCCGGTGCCGTACCGCACGGGGCCGTCACCAAATGGCCGCGACGCTCCGGGGCGAACCGGGCATTCGGCAACTATGCGCGGCTCGGCGAAATTACGCAGCGGCGCGTCGAACTGCTCGTAGACTACCGGCTAGTTGCCGCGTTACAGACCACCCGCGAAAGCTACGAGAGGCGGCACAGCTGGGTGCTGGCCTTTACCGATATCACCGCGGATGACCTCACCTTTGACACCAGCGACGACGGTAAACTGCAAATAGTGTTCGGGCAGGTTGGGGAAGACTACCCCACCCCCTGGGTGTTTACCGCCACCGTGAACGACACCCCCAGGCTGCGCCGAAAAATTATGCGCGCCATGCGTGAACGTAAAATCCTCAAACAAACCAGTGCCGAACTCATGGACTGGCATTTCCGGCCAAAACTTAGCGAATTCCCGCACGGGCCCATCCAGAATGAACTGCCTGAAGAGTTCTACTTTAAATCAAACCGGCTGATTGTGAGCCACCGCGAAACCTCCGCAAAAAGGCGAAGAGAGGCGCACTGACCCTCGTGCGGTAGCTTCCGCTGGGTAGAATAAACGGTATGGCTGAATTCACCCGAACCCCCGATGCATCCAGCGAAAAATACCCGCTCGCGGTGCGCACCGCCCTGCTATGCGCCGCTATGGGGGATGCCCTGGGGTACCCGCTGGAGCTGCTGAGCGCCAAAGAGATCGCAGCCCGCAGCCCCCTAACGGGTGAGAACGAACTCATCTTCAGCGACGACACGCAGCTAAGCTGCTACACCCTTGATGCGCTCACCGAAGTTCTGGAATGGAATAATCAAGGCACCCCCGCCGACGAACTGGCGTGCCTGTGGCTGGCGTATCTGCGCTGGTACCGGGGGATGGGGTTCACACCCGCAGCGCACGCACCGTTTTCCCTTGACCGCGAAATCGACACGAGCGCGCCCCTGACAGCCCGCGAAGGGCCGGGGCAAGCGACTCTGAGGGCTTTAGAGAGCGGCGAAATGCAGACGGTGGCACAAAATATTAACCCTGATGCGCTTGGGACGGGGGCGCTGGTGCGTTCCTGCGCTTTCGGTTTCCTGCCGGTAGCCCCCGAACGCACCGTAGTGTTACTGGCGGCGCGGGCGGCGGCATTGACCCACGGGCACCCGGAGGCCCTGGCATCAGCGGCGGCCTATGCGTTACTGACCCGCGATGTTCTAGCGGGTGCCTGCGGGTCTGAACAGGGCAAAAAGAACAGCATAGCCGATTCGGTGCGGCGCGTCATCGACTGGTGCGGCAGCATCCCCGCGGAGGAGGCTTTCCCCACCGATGCGGCACTCACTCGCGAGGCGCTGGTGAAGGCGCTCGCCCTGCAGGACACCGAACCAACACCCGAAGCAGTCGCAGAGCACTTCGGCACCAACTGGTTATGCTACACAGTGTTGGGTATTGCGGTGTGGAACACTCTGTACTGTTCAGCCCGCATAAGCGCCCCCGGGGAAGGGCTTCAGGCGGGTCTTATGCGGGCGGTCTCGGCAGATTCCGACTCCGACTCGATTGGTGCCATTACCGGCACCCTGCTGGGCGCACACGTGGGTACGCTCGGGGACACGCAGCCGTTACTTGAGAAGCTGCGCGGGGCCGCGGATGTGCGGGCTGTTGCCGACCGCTATATCACGCAGCTGGGGCAGACACCTTAAAACGGACGCATGAGACACGCGCGCCTGGTGACCGTGCAAGATGCGTACCTATTGCTGCCGGTGCGATACTGGGAGGCATGAAAATACTGCACACCTCCGACTGGCATTTGGGCCGTACTTTCCACGGCACCTCGCTGCATGATGTGAGTGAGCGGTTCATTGATGAGCTGATCGCCACCGTAGCCGAAGAAAACATTGATGCTGTGCTCATTAGCGGAGACGTGTACGATAACGCCACCCCTTCCACGGAAACCATTCAGCTGCTCAACCGGGCACTCACCGGCCTGGTGGCTGCCGGGGCACAGGTTATTTTTCAGCAGCGGCAACCACGACTCACCGCGCCGCCTGGGATTCGGGGCTGAACTGTTTGCCACAGCCGGGGTGCATATTATGACCCGGTGTGAGCAGGCCTGGCAGCACCCGGTGATCCTCACCAAAGACGGGGTGCGTGTGGGCGTATACGCCATCCCATACCTGAACCCGCGCTATCACGGCCCTGTTCTTGGGGCGGAACCCACGCACGCGGGAGTGCTGGGCGCCGTGACTGAGCGTATCCGTGAAAAATATTACTGAACTCCGCAAGGAGGGCGGCTTAGACTACAGTATTGTGCTTGCCCACGCCTTTATAACCCGCGCCCCCGCCGCACGGGAGCAAGAGGACACCGGTGGGGAGCAGACCGCCCTAACGGAGCCAGCCCGCTCTGATTCGGAGCGGGATATTAGCATCGGCGGGGTGGAGGCGGCACCCGCCAGCCTTTTTGACGGTATAGACTACACGGCGCTGGGGCACCTGCACGGGCGGCAGCGGGTCAGCGACACTATACGCTACAGCGGCTCACCGCTGGCGTTTTTCCTTCTCGGAAGAGAACCATGTTAAAGGGTGCCTGGCTGCTCACCCTCACCCGCGACGCCGGTGGGGTCAGCGCCAGTATCGACCCCATCAACTGGGATACCACGCTACACCTGAAAACCCTGCGCGGAACCCTCACCGAGCTTTTGAACAACCCCGCGTTTGAGCCCTATGAGGACGCTTTCTGCCGTATCTACCTGGAGCAGGAGAACCGGCCGCTGAACCCTGTTGAGCAGCTTCGCAAACGGTTCCCGCATATTGCGTCCTTCGAATTTCGCAGCACTGTCGAACAGGTACAGCGCAGCCCCTACCACCGCACCCGTGAAAATATTACCCCGCAGGTGATGTGCCGCGAGTTCTACGCCTACGTGCGTGGGGCTCCTTTGAGCGAGCGTGAAGAAGAAATACTCACCGCAATCATTGAAGAAGCCACCGAACCCGGCGGTGACGCCTGCAGACAGTAAGGCATCCGCATGCTCATCCACCGACTAGAGTTCCGCGCCTTCATGGCGTACCCCCACCACGAAAAAATCGATTTTGAGCGGCTTAACGACGCCGGTATATTCCTGCTGAACGGCCCCACTGGCGCCGGTAAAACCACGGTGCTGGACGCCATCTGTTACGCGATCTACGGCACTGTCTCGTCTCAACGGGCCGAAAGCGAGCTGCGTTCCATTTTCGCTGACCGTGATGTGGCGCCTTTTGTGGAGCTGGAACTGACGGTGCAGGGGCGGCGGTTACGTATTCACCGCACCCCCGCCTGGATGCGCCCCAAAAAACGCGGCACCGGGCTAACACAGGAGAAAACCACCCACCATGTGAGCAGGCTGCGCCCCGGGGCAGACCCGCTGGAGGCCGCCAGCTGGGAGGAAGTCGGCAACCGCCACCGTGAAAGCGCGGAGTACGTGCAGACCCTGATCGGGCTCACCCGTGAACAATTTCTGAAGGTTATGCTGCTGCCGCAGGGGGACTTCTCGAAGTTTCTGCGCACCGTGGGGCGAGAACGCCAAGAACTACTCAAGAAACTGTTCCCCATCGAAACGTATGAACGTATTGTGGAGCGCTTGAATGAGCTTGCGCGTCAGGCACACGACCGGGCCCATGACGCCGCCCAGGCGCTGGATACGTTACGGGATGAGGGGGTGAACTCTCTAGCACGTCTAAAAACAGCAGCTACCGCCGCTTGACGAAGAACCCGCAGCCGCACCCGAGGAAGAAGCAGTCCGGACGGTAACGGACGGTCATAAGCCGCACGAGCAGGGGCAAGAGCCGCCCGCGATTGACCCGCGGCAGCTTCCCGCCGCAGAGTTTACGGACTGGGTGCGGCACCAGCTGAAACTCACCCTGCGGGGTGGGGAGGCGGAAGATACCCGCCGCGCCAGCATTGAACAGCGTATTGCTGCACAGCGTGAGAAACTGCATGAACTAACGGCTCTGAGCCGTGACTGGGCGGAATATAAGAGTCTCACCGCCGATAAGGAACGCCTCGAAGAGCAGAAACAGGACCGCCACGCCGATAAAACTACTCTTGAGACAGCCCGCGCCGCCGAACCCGTGCACAGCGCCCTCACCCGCGCTGAAGCCGATCAGGCAGCGAACGAGCAGGAGCTCACCGGCGCCGTCAAAAAACACCGTGCGGCACATGAAATCGCCGAAACCCAACTAGGGATCCTAAAGCCTGGCCCCGGCGGGAAAGAGCCCTTAGAGGCCCGCGCCTACCGGCTCACCGCAGCAGCGACGCAGCCCCACAACGTGGAATATGAGGAACTAGCCACGCTCATTAGCTCCTGCCTGTCGGAGCTCAAAGGGTACCGTAAAGACGACCAGGCGCTCACCGCGGCCCGCGCTGAACAGCGCAGCGCCGAAGAGACGTACACCACCGCCTGCGCGGCCGTCACTACGTTGACCGAAGAGACGCATCAAGCGGTTACCGCAAAAGGAGAAGGCCGGGCAAGATCTTGATGCCTTCGCCGGGGTGGAGGACGCCCTAGCCCGGGCACAAACCGCCGCCGCTGCTGCGCGGGAAACGCTGGAACAGGCGCAGCGGCACGCCCAGCGCCTTGCCGAGGCGTCAGCAAAGGTGCAGCGCACAGAAACCCTGTACGCAGCCGCCCATGCTGCCGCTAATACGGCACGTCAGCGCGTTACCGAGCTCAGCAGTGCACGCATGAGCCAGGCGGCGCTGAGCTTGGCGAAGAACCTGCAGCAGGGTCAGGAATGTATGGTGTGCGGTTCGCGCCAGCACCCTAACCCCGCCACCGGTGCCCCCAACGACACCCTCATCGAACAGGCTGATATTGATGCGGCCTGTGAAGCGTCGGATGCGGCGAACGCAGCCGAATCCGCCGCGCACTCGGCACATACTAAGGCGCGCACAGTGCTGGAGCAGCTCACCGAAACCAGTGCCGTAACCCCTCAGGCTGCTGCTGAGCGCCTGAGCGAGGCGGAGCATGCCCTCACCTCCGCCGAACAGACGCACACCGCAAAACAAGCTGCGCAGCAAAAACTCAAGGCCTTAGAACAGCAGCTTGAGGTGCTCGCTGAGAAAAATACTGAGGCTGCCCGGACGCAAGCCGCAGCCCGCGCTCAGGCTGAGGCTGCCCAGGAGCGTGTTATGGCGCTGGAAGCATCCCTGGAACCGGTGCGCGCCCGGGCAGATTTCACCCAACGCATTGAGGCCCTCGAACGCTACTTTAGCGCCGTGCGGGCAGCCGAAACTGCTGTCACCCGTGCGGAAGAAGCCGCTAAACGCGCCGCGCAGAGCACCGCTGGGGCACAGACCGCACTGGAAGATTCCCCCTTTGACACTGCTGAGGCTGTGTGTGCTGCCGTGCTGTCGGGTACCGAGCAGAAGGCTATTCAGGAGCGCCTTACCGAGTATGAGCGGCAGCTGACCCGAGTCTTTTCGGCTCTTGAGCGTGAGGCTATGCGCGATATTGCGCGGCGTGCAGCCGCCGGGCAGAGCGTCCCCGAAGCGGCAGAACGTGAGAAAGTGAGCGAGTGTATTAGCGGTTTGGAGAAAACCCGTGATGAGCTGCTGGCTCGCCACACGCTGCGTGAGTGGTGAAGAGCATCTTAAAGGAGTTCATTGTACGGTTTGAGAAGCAGCATGCCCGCAGCGCTCAGGCTATCGCACGTCATGAGCTGTACGGTTCGTTGGCGGCGGTGGCGAGCGCATCCTCCGCGAATAATACCCGCCGGATCGACTTGGTGAATTATGTGCTTGCGGGCGAGTTTCAAGCGGTGGTGCGGGCCGCTTCGGCGCATTTGAAGCAGATGAGCGGCGGCAGGTTTACCCTGGTGCATAGCGAAGATAAGGAAGCTAAAGAGCGAACCAGCCTGGGGCTGGGGGTGCGTGTTTTTGATACGTGGCAGGGGCACCGACCGCCGCACCGCCTCACTCTCGGGGGTGAGACGTTCATGGCCTCACTCGCTCTTGCATTGGGGCTGGCCGAGATTGTGCAGGAAAACAATGGCGGGGTTGAGATTGACACTCTTTTTATTGACGAAGGTTTTGGTACTCTTGACGGTGAAACCCTAGAGCAAGTGATGTCCACTATTGATGGTTTACGTGAGAATGGCCGCACTATCGGGCTGATTTCGCATGTTGAAGAGATGAAGAATCGTATCCAGGCGCAGGTTGTGGTGAGTAAGGGGCAGGGCGGCTCAACTTTACGGGTAGACTTCTAGTAGCGGTTTTTCCGCTCTGTCCTACTGCACGGAAGGCATCCTATGCATAATTTTTCTGGCCCGGAACTCGGCAAGAGCGCCGGTGTTCTTCGGTCCTATTCCAGACCGAGTTTTACGGAGCCTGTCGATTTTGTATTAGATGATTATCCGCGTAGTTCAATGATGTGGGGCAGTATCCGTTTTACACTGCGTAAGCAGTGGCGGAATTTTCGCCGTAGTCACCGTGTGGGCAGGGCGCTTCTGTGGCGGCAGCTGCGGTCGGATGGTTTTGCGAGACTCCTGCTTGATGTGCTCATGCACCTGCCCGTTGTGCTGGTCGGTATTTCTCTTTTTATTATTGTCACTAACCATAGTTTTAGCGTTCACCTGAGTGGCTACTCGGTGGGCGCAGCTGTTTTTGCTTTTGCGTGCACTAGCCTCATGACCTCGGTCATGACGCGGTTTATTGGTATCCGCTGGCTGCTGGGCATGTATGCGGTGGTTAATATTCCTGCGCTCGTGTACCTGTCACATTTGTCGGGGGTGGGGGAGTGTCGGCACCACCGAGTATGCGCTCATGTGTTTGGCGGTGGGGTTACGATACCGCCGTGGTCGGTGCTGAGCCAGCGGCACCGTGCGCATAACACCGAGTTTGCGGGTAATGGGCCGGTGGTGATGGCCTGGTCAAATATGCTGAACCTGTCGATGTACCCTCTGGCTGCGCTTTTAACTCTTCCCGCGATGTACTATGGCGGCGGCCGTGCTGGCCTGTGGGTTACTGCCGCTTTGGATGTGCTTTTGATCGCTGCGGTGCTTTTTCACCCCGTCGCTGCTGCCGGGGGTCTTGGCCCCGAGCGGCCGCCACCGCCGCGCCGATTTCTTCGGCGGCTTCGGCGCTGCTGCAGCACCCTGAGACTCAGCTCCCGCATACCGGGCGGGGTGTGCATGTTAATGTGCTGAAGCTGCTGCTGGTGCTGGGTACGGCGATGCTTGGGGCGTGCCTGGGGTCGGCGGCCACTGGCCTTCTGGGTATGGTGATGTCCTATGATTCGCTGTACCTGTACCCGGTCATGATTGCGGTGGGTACGGGCGTTATAGTGGTGGTGGCTGTGCCTATTCTGCTGGGTGGGTTTAGGATTGTGCCGTGGCAGGGCTGGCTGGTAAGTGGTGTGACACTGGTTTTCGCGGCGATGCTGCTGCCTGCCTCCAGCAGTATTGAGGGCACTACTGGGGCGCTGGTGCTATTTGGTGCGGCGTTGGGGGCGTCGCTGGCGGGGCAGTCGTTGAGTCTGTCGATGCTTATGGGGCATTCGCCCGATTCTCAGGTTAGTTTTATTGCCCGGTCAATGTCTGCGGTGGGTATTACGATGGGCAGCATGTGGGGCGGTTTCTTGGGTGATTCGCCGTACTACCGTAATGCTTTTATGGTGCCGATTATTGCGGCGTGCCTATACCTGGTGCTTGGGCACGTGTTTGGGTATGTGTGGCGTCTTGACTATGAGGAGCATTTGGAGCCGCTGCCTGAGGCTGATTAGTGCCCGCAGCTGGCTGGTGTTTGTGGCACCAAAAGTTTGTTCCCCGCGCACCCGCAATATGCGGTGTGGCGGGGAACAAACTGTGTGAGGGCGCTGGTCGGCGGCGCTTTGGTTTTTACAGTTTCTTACACTGCCAGCGTTGTTTTTAGTGCCCGCGTTTCTTCCAGGCGTCGAGGTCGGGTGCCTCCACGCCGATGCCTGTGGAGTCTCCGTGACCGGTGAGAACCGCAGTGGATTCGGGCAGGGTGAGCAGCTTCGACTCGATGGAGTCGATAATAGTGTCGAAGTCGCTGTAGGAACGCCCCGTCGCTCCAGGGCCGCCCTTGAAGAGGGTATCGCCCGAAAAGAGTACACCTTCGCTGTTTTCCCAGCTGAGTTCAGGTGCATAGAAGCAGACCGAGCCGGGGAGTGCCCGGGGTTGCGAACACATGAAGCTCTGCAGCGCCAACACTGATTTTTCTGCCCGTCATGCAGGGGGCTCGTCGAAGTCCCAGGAAGGGTACACCATCTCCCAGAGCACCCGATCCTCAGGGTTCAGGTAGACAGGTGCTTTGAAGCGCTCGGCGGCTTCCTTCGCGGAACGAATATGGTCGTCATGAGCATGGGTCAGCAGAATTTTTTCGACCGTGCGCCCGGCAACCTTTGTTGCGATTTTATCGACGTCATGCGCGGGGTCAATGATTGTCACGTGCTGGTCATCGCCAATAATCCACACATTATTATCGACTTCCCAGGTGCCGCCGTCGAGTGAGAACGTCCCGTGAGTAACAACCCGTTCAATAGCTTCAGTCATTAGGGGTTCCTTTCCCGGTTTTAAAGTTCCACCACGGAGCGCAGCACACGACCGGTTTTCATGGTTTCAAAGGCATCATTGACGTCTTCCAGCTTAATACGCTCGGAGACAAAGCCGTCCAGATCGAGGCGGCCGAGCAGGTACTGGTCCACGAACTCGGGGAAGTCGCGTGAAGGCAGGGTGTCACCGTACCAGGCGCTCTTAATGGAGCCGCCGCGCCCGAAAACCTCATCCAGCGGAATATCCCAGGTGGTGCCAGGCTCAGGAACTCCCACAAGTACCACGCGCCCGGCAAGATCGCGTGCCTCGAAAGCCTGTTTGAAGGTGGGGGCGATACCTACCGCGTCTATCACCAAGTCTGCGCCAAACCCGCCGGTCAGCTCCCGGATAGCCTCGACTGGGTCTACCTTGGCGGAGTTCACGGTGTGTGTTGCGCCCTGCTGACGTGCGCGTTCAAGTTTATCGTCATCAATATCAACGGCGATAATGGTCGTTGCTCCGCCCAGCTGCGCTCCGGCAATTGCAGCGGTACCCACACCGCCGCACCCAATAACGGCCACGGATTCTCCGCGTTTGAGCGCACCCGTATTGAGAACGGCACCCAGACCTGCGGTCACACCGCACCCGAGCAGTCCAATAGCGGCGTACTGCTCGGGAGAAATATCGGCGGTAATCTTCGTGCACTGGCCCGCAGCGACCAGGGTTTTCTCAGCGAAAGAGCCAATACCTAAAGCAGGAGTGAGCTCGGTGCCATCCTCCAGGGTCATCTTCTGGGTTGCGTTATGGGTCGCAAAGCAGTACTGCGGCTCGCCCTTACAGCATGCACGGCATTCACCGCAGACCGCACGCCAGTTCAGGATGACTAAGTCTCCGGGAGCAATATCGGTGACATCTTCTCCCACTGCCTCTACGACAGCGGCAGATTCATGCCCCAGCAGGTAGGGGAAATTCATCGCCCACACCACCGGCAACATAGTGATGATCTGTCTGGCACACGCCGCAGGTAAGAACTTTCACGAGGGCCTCGCCCTGACCGGGGTCTGGCACGTTAATGGTGGTTACGGTGACGGGTTCGTTCTTAGCGAGCGCTACAACTGCTTTAACTTTGTGCATGTTGTTCCTTAGGGGTTGGGCTTCTACCACAACGGCAGATAAAAGAATATTTATACGTTTATTCTAAGGTCTGTGCCCTTGCCGCAACAGGTAGACTCGCATTCGGCGAACACATCCCCCGCTGTTTGGGGTCTTCCTCAGATCGGGGAGGACTATACCTTGGCGGCTGCTTCCGAGTCTTGGGAGAACGCCAGGGCCGCCCGGCGGAAAAACACCGGCCGTGAGGGCGTTCACGTGGTCCCTTCCGGGTAAGAGAAGCAGCTCGTTTTGGGGGTTGTCGGATGCAACCATATCGTAGAGTTCGTGGGCGTCTGCGGCCACGTTGTCTTCGGTACCTACGGCCATGAGAATGGGGCAGCGTGGGCGTTGTCCGCCCCGTATGGCGTCCGGGTCGAAGGGGGGCGAAGGAGAGGGCCACAAATCGGTGGAGCGCCTCCTGCCGGATGGGGGAGGAACTAATGATGCTGGTGAACGCCTGCAGCGTTTCGGTGTCATCAATGGTGCCTCCGTCAAAGAGCACCTTTAAGTCCTGAAGATGGTCGCACAGCGGCAGCCCGCCCAGCACGAGGGAAGCTACCAGGTGCGGGTGAGCGACCGCTAAATCCCACCCCAGGTGCGCCCCGAAGGAGAATCCCACCACGTGCACGGGGCGCCGTTGCGAGGTGGTGTTGCCGCTTTCTTGGAGGCCATCCAGCAGACGGGTGAGCGCTTCGACGAGCGCTCCCATCGCATCGGTGGTGTCTGCCCCATCAGGCGCAGGGGCCAGGGTTCCCACCTGCACGGCTGTTTCTGGCGGCAGTTTGGCCGCTACGGAGAACGAGGGGTCTTTGAGCCAGCCCCGGCCGTGGTACGGCAGATCAACTGCGATCACGGTGTACCCTGCGCGCAGGTATTGGCGCACCCACCCGGTACCGCCCCAGAGCTGGTCACCGCGGGTGGCGAACCCGTGAATCATGAGCACCAGCGCCTGCTGCGTGGGGTGCTCGGGCGTGTAGACGGTGTATTCAAAGTTGGGGATCGTGTGGGTCATAATCCCTATTTTCGCATTCTTTGGGGCAGCCCATGATCACCCCTGTAGTGGCTTTCAGAAACCCGTTACGGGTGCGTCGGCAGCAGAATTCACAGGCGCCAGGCCGCCGTTTTGTGATTGCCCCGTGTACGTCCCAGGGCCTGGGGGCGGTACTTACGCGGCATATGAATCCGTCCGTCCCCCAGACCCTGTACCGGAGAAGCGGACACTAGAAAAGCGTGGGCTGGTTGGGGTCTTCATCGGGTCCGTCGGGGTTATCCGTCTGGGTATCTGCCTCGGATAATGTGGCAGAGTCGGAGGGTTGGCTGGTGTTTTGGGAATTATCAAACATGCCGCGCACCTGGTCTGCTTTGCCCTGTACCTGTTCGAATGTTGCGGTGACTTTCTGCGATACCTGCTGGGCCAGCGACGGTCCTTTGGGCTTGGGCATGATTTGCTGTCCCCCGGACTTGCGCTGCAGCATATTGGCCTGCGATATGAGCGTCTCATTCTTATGATCTAGTATTTTGAGGGCGCGGTCATCACGCACCTCTACTCGAATAATGTCTTCTGAGCGCTCCCCGGCAACTAACTGCCGCATCCGCTCAATTTCGGCGTCTAGGTGCGCGCCATAGAGGAGCATATTGTTCATAATCCAGGTGAAGAGCAGCATAACGATCACACCACCGATCAGGCCATAGGTGGCGTTATATTTACTGAAATTATCGGTGTAGAGGGTAAAACCGAAGCCGCCTAGGGCCATACCAGTCAGAGCCACGAACGCCCCGGGACTCATCCGGCGCATTTTTTCGTGGCGAATATTTGGGGTGGCCGTGTACAGCATGGCGATAAGCCCCTACAGCTGCCAGGAAGATGAGCAGCCAGCGCCCATTGAGCCAGAGCACTTTCACCAGTTCTATGTCAACGTGAGGCGGCAGGTGAGAACCAATAATGTTCAGCACATCCACCCCCAGCAGCAGCATGAGCATCATCAGCACCGCCAGTACCACTACGGCCGTGGTGATGAGTATATTGAACGGTATAAGAACCCACACGGGGCGGCCTTCACGCACCCCGTAGATGCGGTTAATGGCGCGCCCGAAGGAACTAATATAGCCCGAGGCAGACCAGAGGGCGCTCAGAATACCGATAAGAAGCGCAATACCTGCGCCCTGGCCGTTGGTGAGCTGCCGGATAGGGTTTTCGACGATACTGTACATCTGCTGCGGCGCGTTTTCTTGCAGAAATTCCAGGATGACCGTGGCACTTTCCTGGCCCTGCCCGACAATACCGAGAAGAGAGACGAAGGCCAGCAGCCCCGGGAAGATAGACAGCACCGTGAAGTAGGTGAGTGCGGCCGCAGAATCGGTTCCGTTGCTGCTCAGGAAGTTAAAACCTGCACGTCGAAAAATATGGCTGATGCTTCCCCGGGGAAATCTTTCAGACGCACCTGCGCGGTTTTTTGCCGGGTGCTGGTCAAACTCTAAAGCTGTTTCTGTATTCGTACCGTTATCCATAACGGAAAGGGGCCCTTCGTGTGTGCGGGTTCGTTTCCCACATCATACCTGAGAGCAGGCCCCGCTGTGGCAGCCGTAACCCTGGTGCCTGAGCGGGTGCAGTAGGCAAGCCCCCGAGGACAGGTTCACCCTGTCCTCCGGGGGCGTGCGTGGTAGTTAGCGGAATCTAGTTGTAGATGCCCAGAACCTTCGCAGTGTATCCCATGAGCTCATCGGCTAGAGACGGGTTATCATTGAGCTTCATCCCGTACCCGGGCACCAGCTCACGGATACGCGGCTCCCATGCGGCCATACGGGAGGGGAAGCAGCGGTTGAGCAGGTTCAGCATAATCGGTGCCGCAGTCGATGCGCCAGGGGAAGCACCCAGCAGTGCCGCCAGTGAACCATCGGAAGCTGAAACAACCTCGGTACCGAACTGCAGCACGCCGCCTTTCTTCGCGTCACGCTTCATAATCTGCACACGCTGACCGGCGGTAATGAGCTCCCAGTCGTCCCCCACGGCTTCGGGGTAGTAGCGGTGCAGCGCACCCAGCCGTGCCTCACGGCTCTTGAACAGTTCAGTGACCAGGTACTTCACCAACGAAGTGTTCGCGGCACCGGCACGAGTCATGGGGTACACGTTATTCAGCCGTACCGACAGCGGCAGGTCGAAGTATGAGCCCTGCTTGAGGAAGTTCGGTTTGAATCCCGCGTAGGGGCCGAACAGGAGGGAGCGTTTGCCGTCCACGTAGCGGGTATCAAGGTGCGGCACTGACATGGGCGGCGCACCTACCGACGCCTGACCGTACACCTTCGCATTGTGCTGGGAGGCGGTTGCCTCGTTGGTGCTGCGCAGGAACAGGCCAGAGACCGGGAAGCCGCCGTACCCTTTGCCTTCTTCAATCCCAGACTTCTGAAGCAGGTGAAGGGCGCCGCCACCGGCACCGAGGAACACGAACTTCGTGTGAACCGTCAGCGGCTCTTCCTTATTGATGCGGTTCTTAGCCTGAATAGTCCACGAACCATCGGATTCGCGGGACACATCAGTCACCTGGTAGCCGTAACGCACCTCAACACCGTGGGTTTGCAGGTAATCCACCATGCTCTTGGTGAGGGCACCGAAATCAACATCGGTGCCTTCGGGCGCCCACGTGGCGGCGATCGGTTCGTCTGCGGCTCGGCCCGCAACGGTCAGCGGCGCCCATTCAGCGATCTTATCCCGCTCGGTTGAGAATTCCATCCGTTCAAAGAGTTTCTGGGTGCGGAACGCCTCATAACGGGCCGCCAGGTACTTTGAGTGCTCATCCCCGAATACCAGCGACATGTGCGGCACCGGGTTAATGAACGAGTTATCCGGCAGGATGCCCTCGTTCACCAGGGAGGCCCAGAACTGGCGTGACACCTGGAACTGCTCGTTAATGCCCAGCGCCTTAGCGGGGTTTACGGTGCCGTCGGGTCCTGCGGGCGCGTAGTTCAGCTCGCACAGGGCGGAGTGGCCGGTACCCGCGTTATTCCAGGGGTTTGTTGACTCCTGCGCCACTTTATCTAGACGCTCAAGAAGAATGATGTTCCAGGAAGGCTCAAGTTCCTTCAAAAAAACGCCTAAAGTGGCGCTCATAATACCGCCGCCTACGAGGACGACATCGGTGCGTTCAGTACGTGCTCCCACAGATACTCCCAAATCTCGGTGTTTCCCACCGTCAGTGGTGGTTAACAAGCGCTTGCCAATACTTCTAGGGTACTCCTCTTTCACCATTTAGCGGCTACCGGCAAGAACCATGAAGTAGTGATACAGCTCTCGTGCGAGCGGTGAGGTGGGCACGGAAGAGTCGCCTCTAGGCCACCGTAATCTTCGTAAAATACTCAATAGCGTTCTGCTCGGTCACATACCCCCGCACGTCACGGCTAAGAGCCACGTTCGAGGTCACGTTCATGAGCGGAACCCCCGGCATGTACTGAGCCAGTAGCGTGCTCACCTGCCGATACTTAGAGCGCTGATCTTCCACGTTCTCCGCAGAATCGGCATCTCGAATATCGCGCATAATCTGCTCAAGTGAGGGGGCCGGGTCAATATGCGCGGGCTTAACCGTTGGTGTTGGTGATGGGGTCGGTGAGGGCTGCTTCTGCTCACCTTCGGCAGGTGATGCACTGGGGCTCGCCGACTCGCTCTCAGAGGCGGAGGGGGAAGCCGATGCACTCGCTGAGGCTGAAGGCTGCGGGCTTGCAGAAGCTGTAGCGGAAGAGACAGGGTTTTGCGCGGTCTGGGGGAGAGACTTAGCCCGGTTGGGGTCTTTTTCGTTGAGCCACTGTGCTACCAGCAGGGGCGCGAGCACGGGCCCCAGAAAAGCGTACGGGTCGCGGTAGGCGCCGTAGAAACCGCCCAGCACCATGCCGCGTTCGGCCCCGTTGCTGCGGGCCTTCTCACAGTATTCTGCCCACCCAAGCGGAACGGGTTTAATGTTCAGACCCACCTCAATGAGCGAACCGATCAGCTGCGAATAGATCACCTGCGGGGTGCTCATCCACGGCAGTGAAACATCCACCGGGTAGTAGCATTCGATCGCCCTCGTTTTTTTGTAGTTTGCGGCGGCCAGCAGCGATTGGGCGGTACCGGTATCACGGCGGTAGTAGGGTTTCAGCAGGTCTTCGTCTCGGGTACGGAATAGTGCGGGGAGGTACCCCAGAGCATCACTGGTGCCTTGTAGATAGTAGGGGACAATGGTGCCGCGCTCTACGGCTCGGGCGATAGCGCGGCGCACCGAAATGTTTTTGAGCACCGGGTGCTCAAGGTTGAAATCAAAATACACCAGCGAGAACGGGTCACGGGTGGGGGTCAGGTACCCTTCACGCACCAGCGGCGCCAAGTCATTCCTGCTCACCTGATCGCAGGCATCGATTTTTACTGGCAACCAGCGAGTAGTAGCGTTTGTCGGACGAAGAGAGCGTGTGGAACTGTATTTCGTCCAGCTCAACCTTGGTGTTATCTCGTTTAAAGTGTTCGTTACGCACCAGCACGGTGCGCGCCTGATCGAAGGACTGCACCTTAAAAGCGCCAGTGCCTACAGGGTGGTCTTTAATCCGTGAATTCTCGTCCAGGCAGTTGGGGGAGAGGATGCCGAAGGCGGGCTGGGTGAGCATCCGCAAAAAAATGCGAGGGAGGGGCGGCTGAGCGTCATGACGATTTTTGCCCTCACGCTCCTCAACTGACTGCAGCAGCGGCTGGTGGCGGTATGTGGCGTGTTCTTCCTGCGTCGAGTTGTGAGGTGCCGCCCCGGAGGCGCTGGCGCTCGGCTCGGCGGATGCGCTCGCTGTGGGGTCTGCGGTGGGCTGCGGGGATTCGGCGGGGAGGCGCTGCCCTGTTGCCGTGGGCGTTGGTGTGGCAGAGGGGCTTTGTTGTTTCGTCTCTACCTTTTCAGCGGTCCCAAAACCCCACCCGTAGAGCGGAAAGAGCGGTACGCACAGGTGCGCGGTGTCGGTATTGGTGGCTAGGGCACGCCAACGGTCGGCGTTGCGCAGCACCGCACCGGTGTTGAGCGCAGCACCGTCACTGAATTTCACGTTCTCACGGAGGGTGAAGGTGTAGGTGCGTCGGTCGTCGGAGATGTCCCATGAGGTAGCTAACGCCGGTTCGGGTTCGCCCGTATAATGGTTCGCTGCCACGAGCGGTTCCAGGATTTGGGAGGTGATACGGGTGGTGCTGGTAACCGGCGCCAAGGCCGGGTCGAGGGACACGGCCGGGGCGCCTTGGGCGAAACGGAAAACACGGTGTTCACCGTCCTGACCCCCGCTTCCTTTGCGCGAGTCGCAGGCTGCGAGCGTAAACCCACATGTGAGTAGGGCACCCAAGCGCAGTGCATCGCGGCGGCTGACCCGGGTTGGGGGTAGCGGTGCTGTGGGCATCGGGTGCGTCCTTTCGGTTATATGGGTTGGGGCGCCCGGTGCGGGCACTGCGGTACCGATAGATGTCTGCGGTGAGAAATTCTTTAGTCGGAACTTTCAGCATACCGCTTACGGGTTCGCCGTATAGAAGATTAACCGTGTGCTGCGTTGAATCCTCAGACAATCTTCAGGTTCGAAAGTGGCGGCAGATACATCCGTGGGCTGGTACTGCCAGAGGGAACCTCTCGGGGTGGGCAGTTCTTTAAAAATATGTGGTTTGTGTTACCGGGCTGAAAAATTATTGTCGCTATGTTCCTATTGTTTGATAGCACTATGCGCTGCGTTCAAGGAGCTCACGTAAAGAGCCTCCGACCATTGCGGACGGAGGCTCTGAATAAAGAATATGGTGCGCGAGGGGGGACTTGAACCCCCACGCCGTAAGGCACAGGAACCTAAATCCTGCGTGTCTGCCAATTTCACCACTCGCGCGTGAAAACCAACGTATGCAAGTCTACACTAGCGGCAAAAGGGTTCACAAATAGCGTGAGCGGTGGCGCAGCGGGGCGCCTCCCCCGCAATAGGGGATGCTGGTGCTATTTGGGGTCAATACCCATATCGCGCCGTAGTTTTGCTACGTGCCCGGTGGCTCGCACGTTGTACTGGGCAATCTTAATGGTGCCCTGCTCATCAATGACGAAGGTTGAGCGAATAAGCCCTTCGTACACTTTCCCGTAGTTCTTCTTCTCACCCCACGCGCCATATGCTTCGGCCACGGCGTGGCCGGCGTCGGACAGCAGCGGGAAGGTGAGCTCTTCGTTCTGGGTAAATTTCTTGAGGGCGGGCAGCTTATCGGGTGAGACACCCAGCACCGTGTACCCGAGTGAGGAGAACGACGCCAGGTTATCCCGAAAGTCACATGCTTCTTTAGTGCACCCGGGGGTGGACGCCTTGGGGTAGAAGTAGAGGATGACGTTCTGCCCCCGATAGTCGCTGAGGAGCGGGTGGTTCCATCCTGGTCTTGTAGTGTGAAGTCGGGTGCGGCGGTGCCAGGTTCCAAACGAGTGCTCACGGTGTGCCTTTCGGGTTATCGGGGCCAGAAGTGTCTTTACCACAAACCATCATGGCACGGCCTCAGGTGTGCCTCAAGATGAACGGGTCGAAGCTGTTTTCACTAATGGCCCCACGCACCCCAGCTTTAGGGTGGCGAGTATCACCCCAACTGGATTTGCGAGGGTGAAGCAAGTGCCGTATAGTTTTTATCTGTCGCCAGCGGTGCTGGTGGATAAGTAAATAAGCGCCTCTAGCTCAATTGGCAGAGCAATTGACTCTTAATCAATGGGTTCTGGGTTCGAGTCCCAGGGGGCGCACACTATAGCGAGAACCCCGCCAATATCGGCGGGGTTCTCGCCTATTTTTACTCTGTACCCGCGCCCTCGCAGCCAAGCGCGGTACCGGGTACATGCGGGTAACCTGCTAAAAAGGCGCACCCAAACAGCAGGGTGCGCCATGAACCAGTAGCCGCACAGGCCTAAAGCACAGGCCAGATAGTGGTCACGAACGTCCGGAAATCTTGCACATCCAGCGTCTGATCAATAGTGCCCGTACCAGCGTGCGTGGTAATCTCGGGCTTATCTAATAGTGTGAGCCTGAACCGGCTCCCATTAATAGACTCAAGCATAATAGTCAGGTTGTCATTCGTCAGGTGCGCATGCAGAGCGTTTGTGTTGTCGATGGTTGTTGCCGCACCTGCCGGGGTCACCTCAGGCATATGAATAGGTGCAATAATCACCTCATCGGGTGAATCCTGATAACCTACCAGAAAGCACTCTTGGTGATCCTCCTGAAGAGCCGCAATATCGGGGTTGCGGTAGGTAGCGGAACCGGTCGCATACACCAGGTTGTAGGCGCCGTAATTAATGATCTGATTATCAAAAGCAGGGTGCAGTACTCGGATTACTTGTTCTCCGGTTAGTTGTTGTGTGTCCTGCTGTTGATTGGCCTGCGCTACATCGGTGTCGGCCGTATTTTTCACATCGGTCATACCCCCAATTCTACCGGCAGGCGCGTTCTACGTCACCGTTTTATGTCACATAAACGCACTAATTTACTGGTGAAATACTCCGGTAGTGGTCGGCAGATAACACTTGCATCCCGTTCACAAGCCAACTTCTCAAAAAATACTGCAAAAATTCGTTAAAACGGCACGGGAGATTTGACTCACGCACGCCAGCGCGCGAACATAGAAGGGTGCAAAAGCAACAGATGCAGCTGATTCTTAGCCTCGTAGTCGTCGCCTAGGGCGCCGCAGGACGAGGCTTTGATGCTGTCTACGTAAGCGCCCTTCGCTACCACCACCAGCGGAGGGTATTTTTTGTAGCTACGGAACCACCGGGGCGCACGCGCGAAAGGCACACCAGCTTATCGCACCTCACCTCAGATTACAGAGAACTGAAGAACCGATAAGAGGCATTAATATGACCACGGGATACTCGGCTAAGACCGCCCCCGAAACTTCGGCGGCGGGCGAAACACACACCACCGAGCGCATGACCGGCTCCCAAGCGATCATCCGCTCCCTTGAAATGCTTGGCGTCACCGACGTTTTTGGTTTGCCCGGCGGGGCAATCCTGCCCACCTATGACCCGCTCATGGATTCCTCCAAGATTAACCACATCCTGGTGCGCCACGAGCAAGGTGCAGGGCACGCCGCTCAAGGGTATGCGACCTCCACCGGCAAAGTAGGTGTGTGTATTGCAACCAGCGGGCCCGGTGCCACCAACCTGCTCACCCCCATCGCGGACGCAAACATGGACTCGGTGCCCATCGTCGCTATCACCGGGCAGGTGTCCACGAAGCTGCTCGGCACCGACGCCTTCCAAGAAGCAGACATTGTGGGCATGACCATGCCGATCACCAAGCACTCCTTCATGATCTCTGACCCGCAGGAAATCCCGCGGTGCATCGCCACCGCCTTCCATCTCGCCGCAACCGGACGCCCCGGCCCCGTGCTGGTAGACATCACCAAGGACGCGCAGGTGGGCATGATGGACTTCAGCTGGCCCCCGAAGATTGAGGTGCGCGGCTACACACCCGTCACCCGCGGGCACTCCAAGCAGATCCGTGAAGCGGCTAAGCTCATTACCGAGTCCAAACGTCCCGTACTGTACGTGGGCGGCGGCGTGGTGCGTGCGGGCGCCTCCGAAGAGCTGGCTAAACTCGCAGAACTCACTGGCGCACCTGTGGTTACCACCCTCAACGCCCGCGGCGCCCTGCCCGACTCGAACCCCCAGAACTTGGGGATGCCCGGCATGCACGGCACCGTTCCCGCCGTGGCAGCCATGCAGAAGTCAGACTTGCTGATTACTCTCGGAGCCCGCTTCGACGACCGTGTGACCGGTAAAGTCGATTCATTCGCCCCCGATGCGAAGGTCATCCATATTGACGTTGACCCGGCGGAGATCTCAAAAATCCGTTTCGCAAACGTGCCGATCGTGGGGGATCTGCGGTACGTGCTGCCCGAACTGAACGAGCTGCTCGCCACCGAGTTCGCTCCGCACATGCCCTCACTGGCCGAATGGTGGGTTGAGCTGGACAAGATTAAGGCGGACTACCCGCTGGGGTACGTTAAAACAGATGACGGGCTGGGCTCACCCCAGTACGTGCTGGAACGCATCAGCGCCCTCACCGGCCCAGACGCATTCTATGTGGCTGGCGTGGGCCAGCACCAGATGTGGGGTGCGCACTTTGTGGGGCACGAGAACCCGCGTCACTTCCTCAGCTCCTCCGGTCTGGGCACTATGGGCTACTCCGTGCCCGCCGCAATGGGTGCACAGGTGGCAAACCCCAACTCCGTGGTGTGGGCGATTGACGGCGACGGCTGTTTCCAGATGACTAACCAGGAGCTGGCCACCTGCGCGCAGAACAATATCCCCATTAAGGTTGCGATCATTAATAACTCGTCCCTGGGTATGGTGCGCCAGTGGCAGACCCTTTTCTACGACGGCCGCTACTCCAACACGCACCTGCGTACCGGGCACGGCACCGACCGCATCCCCGATTTCGTGAAGCTCGGCGACGCGTACGGCTGCGCCACGTTCAGGTGCGAACGTGACGAGGACGTGGACGAAACCATTAAGCAGGCGCTCGCGATTAACGACCGCCCCGTGGTGATTGATTTCACCGTTAGCCCGGATGCGATGGTGTGGCTGATGGTGCCCGCTGGCGTGTCGAATGATTTGATTCAGATTGCGAAGAACACCTCGCCCGATTTCGGTCGAGAAGAGGGGAGAACTAATGAGCCTGCATACCCTTTCAGTACTGGTAGAAGACAAGCCCGGCGTGCTCTCACGCGTTTCTGGGCTGTTCTCCCGCCGCATGTTTAATATTGCCTCCCTCGCGGTGGGCCCCACGGAGGTTCCCAAGGTTTCACGCATCACGATTGTTGCGGATGGCGATTCTGAAACTCTGGAGCAGCTCACTAAACAGCTGAATAAGCTGATCCATGTTCTTAAAGTGGTGGAGCTGCCGCCGGAGACCTCAACACAGCGCGACCACATTATGGTGAAGGTTAAGGCGGACCCGGCGGTGCGTCTGCAGGTGGTTCAGGCCGCCGATCTTTTCCGTGCTTCGGTAATTGACGTCTCTACGGAGTCGGTAGTGATTGAGGCGACCGGTTCGGCGGAGAAGCTTAACGCCCTGCTGGATGTGCTCGAGCCCTACGGCATCCGTGAGATTGTGCGTGCTGGCACTATTGCGCTTTCTCGCGGGCCGCGGTCGATGAGCGAACGCATTTAGCGCCCTCTCTCGGCGGAAGAAGCCGCTGGCAACCGTGGGTGGAGCCACTATCGTTGGGTGCGGGTATGCGGTGCCGTGCGGTGCCGGTGCCCGCATCCTGAGAAGAGGCGTTTAAACCTTCTGCACGGTACCGCATCTAGTAAACTTATTCACTGAGCCCTTAGCGGGTAAACACCAAAATATTAGGAGAAGAAATGGCAGCAACCATTTTCTACAACGACGATGCAGATCTTTCCCTGGTCCAGGGCCGTACCGTCGCGATTATCGGTTACGGTTCACAGGGTCACGCCCACGCATTGAACCTGCGTGATTCTGGCGTGAAGGTTATTGTTGGTCTGGCTGAGGGCTCCAAGTCCCGCGCCAAGGCTGAGGCTGAAGGGCTGCGTGTGGCGACCGTTGCCGAGGCCGCCGCTGAGGCAGATGTCATTATGATTCTGACCCCGGATCAGGTGCAGGCTAAGGTCTACGCTGAGAGCATCGAACCTAACTTGAAGCCCGGCAATGCGCTGTTCTTCGCGCACGGTTTCAATATCCGCTTTGGCTACATTACCGCACCCGAGGGTGTGGATGTCGCTATGGTCGCCCCTGAAGGGTCCCAGGGGCACACGGTGCGCCGCGAGTACGAGGCAGGCCGTGGTGTTCCCGCTCTTGTTGCCGTTGAGAAGGACGCCTCGGGTGAGGCCCTGGCATTGGCCCTGTCGTATGCTAAGGCGCTGGGTGCTACCCGTGCGGGCGTTATTAAGACCACCTTCACTGAAGAGACCGAGTCTGACCTGTTCGGTGAGCAGGCTGTGCTGTGCGGGTCTACCTCGCAGCTGGTGCAGTACGGTTTTGAGGTGCTGACTGAGGCAGGGTACCAGCCTGAGATCGCGTACTTTGAGGTGCTGCACGAGCTGAAGCTGATCGTGGATCTGATGATTGAGGGCGGTATTGCTAAGCAGCGCTGGTCGATTTCTGACACCGCCGAGTACGGTGACTATGTTTCTGGCCCGCGCGTGATTTCTCCCGAGGTTAAGGAGAACATGAAGGCTGTGCTGGCTGATATTCAGAGCGGCGCGTTCGCTAAGCGTTTCATGGACGACCAGGCTGCTGGTGCACCCGAGTTCAAGGCTCTGCGCGCTCAGGGCGAGTCGCACCCGATTGAGGCTACCGGCCGTAAGCTGCGTGAGCTGTTCTCGTGGAACACCGTGGATGATGACTACACCGAAGGTTCGGTGGCTCGTTAAGCACTGAGCTAATAACGTTACAGGGGTGCCTGCCATTCATGGTGGGCACCCCTTTGTATGCGCTTGGTCTTTGAAGCGTTTATTGCAGCTCATGTAGTACCCTAAAGTTTTCTGCCAGCAGCTTGGCGGTTCGGAACTAGATAATGCTGTGCCAATCCTGGTGAGGGGTACATCAGGTGAGGAAAAACGGGCAATGACGAAACCGATTGTGTGCTGGTTCAGGAAGGTGCTCTAATTAATGCGGAGAACACAGGCGGTGACGCCTGTAACCCCTAACTACCGTAGCTCAGAGCCATCGAAGGAGTTCCCATGAGCAGCACTGCCGAGAAAGCTATCGCCCTTATTAAACAGCTCAATGCTGAAAATCCGTTACCCGTTATTGAGATTAAGGCATCTAAGGCTGCTGAGCCGCTGCCGGTGACCGTTTCAAAGTTCGGGGGAGTGCCGTATCTGCCCGCTGGGGTGGAGGCACCCACCGACTCAGATGGGAACCCAATGGCCATGATCGCGCAGATTAACTGTGCTGAACTGCCCGAGAACCCCATTTACCCGCCTACCGGTATGGTGCAGTTCTGGATAGGGGGCGGTGACGATTGGGGATTAGGCGGCGAAAATGACCGCCGCGTTATCTATTACCCTCAGCTGGGTGAGGCGAACCCGGAAGCGACAGCAACTATGAATGACGATGAACATGATATTTGGCTGCCGGTGGAGCACGAATGCGCACTCGAATTTGTGGTGTTGGAGCATGAAATATTCTCCCCGTACAAGGATTCAGTGAACCACCCGCTGATTGAGAAGTGGAACCAGGCATACCCGGAACAGACCATTAAGTCTCTTTTTGACCTTGACAATTTTGAGGACGGCGATGTTCTGGAGGAAATCGAGAAGTTCACCGATTCGCGGGAATACTCGAAGATCGGCGGTTTACCAGACTTTGTGCAGGGCGATCCGCGTACCTACCATGAGAATGCTCAGGAGCGTGGGTGCACCGTGAACCTGCTGACGATGGACTCAGTCTGGGATGGCGAAGAATATTTGGTGATCTGGGGTGATGGCGGTACGGCGAACTGGCTGATTGCTCCCGACCGGTTGGCAGCACGTGACTTCTCACAGGTCTTCTATGAGTGGTCATGCTGTTAGCGGCCTCTGTAAAAACACGGGCTGACCTCCTGGCACATTCTGGTGCCGAGCGCTGCCCCTAACCGGGGCTTGTCAGATGAGGAAACGCGGGTAATGACGAAATCGGTTGTGTGTTGGCTCGGGAGAGTGTTCTCATTAAACCAGGGCGCAGGTGGAAACATCTGCACAACCCAGCAATGACCATAGATAGAACCGTTGTAGGAGAGCTTCCTGTGAGCGATATTGTTGAGAAAGCTACTGCCCTTATTGAAGAACTCTATGCCGAAAACCCATTACCTGCTATTGGGATTAAGCCCTCTGAGGCTGCTGAGCCGCTGCCGGTGACCGTCTCGAAGTTCGGGGGAGTGCCGTATCTTCCCATCGGCGTGGAGGCACCCACCGATTCAGACGGGGTGCCGATGGGTATGATTGCGCAAATCAACTGTACTGAACTGCCGGAGAATCCCATTTATCCACCCACCGGCATGGTGCAGTTCTGGGTGAGCACAAACGCAGGGTGGGGGATAGATAAGGAAGAGAACCACCGTGTGATCTACTATCCTCAGCTGGGTGAAGCGAACCCGGATGCGGTAGCGACTTGTGAGGATCATGAGCGGGAATTCTGGTGGCCTATCAAACATGAGTGTGCACTCGAATTTACGACGCTTGGGCGCGAAATATTTGCCCCGAACGATTCGATAAATCACCCGCTGGTTGAGAAATGGAACCAGGCATACCCGGAACAGGCTATTACGAGTCTTGATGACTTTGATGTATATGATGTGGAAGATATTGAGGATTTTACTGGTTCAGGGGACTACTCAAGGCTTGGTGGGTTACCGCACTTCATGCAGGGCGATCCACGCCGTAAATACCATGAAAACTCTGATATTCGCAGGCGTACCGTGAACCTGTTAACGATGGATTCGTATGGGAACACGGTGCTCTGGGGCGATGTTGGTACAGCGAACTGGCTGATTGCCCCGGACCGGTTGGCAGCCCGTGACTTCTCGCAGGTCTTCTATGAGTGGTCATGCGGCTAGCGAGCCCAGCCTACAGTGCACTGCTGTAAACGCAGGCGGCCCCTTCGCACATGCTGCGTGCCGAGCACCGTCACGGTGTGCAACGTGCAACATGTGCGAGGGGGTCTGCTGCTGCAGCTGGGGTTGTGTGTGGGTACATGACGACGAGCTTGTCGCATTACTGTTTCGCCGCATCCGGCGCCAGAAACTGGGGTAAGATTAATAATTATGACTGCTACCCCGTACTACATCACTACAGCGATTTCATACCCCAACGGCAACCCCCACATTGGGCACGCCTATGAGACTATTGCCGCAGACGTTATGGCGCGTTTTAAACGGCTCGATGGGTTCGATGTGCGGTTTATGACCGGCACCGATGAGCACGGGCAGAAGATGCAGACCACCGCCGAGAAGCAGGGCGTGACCGCCAAGGAACTCGCCGACGAGAATTCCGCTCGTTTCAAGGCGATGAATGATGCCCTCGGTATTAGCTACGACCGTTTTATCCGCACCACAGACCCCGACCATTATGAGGCGTCGCAGGCGATCTGGAAGCGTATGGAAGAGAACGGGGATATTTACCTCGATAAATACGCCGGATGGTACTCCGTGCGAGATGAGGCCTATTACGCTGAGGACGAGACCGAAGAACGCGACGGGCAGCGCTACGCCATTTCTACCGGAACGGAAGTCGAATGGACTGAGGAAGAATCTTATTTCTTCCGCCTCTCAAAAGTACGCCGATAAACTTCTAGAACTCTATAAGAATGAAGGGTATGTTTTCCCTGAATCACGTCGCAATGAGCTGATCTCATTCGTCAAGGGTGGTTTGAACGACCTTTCGATTTCACGCACCACCTTCGACTGGGGCGTTCCTGTGCCTGGCAACGATAAACATGTTATGTACGTGTGGGTGGATGCGCTGACTAACTACCTGACTGGCCTGGGCTACCCGAACACTGAGGGGGAGCTTTTCACCAAATACTGGCCAGCAGACCTGCACCTGATTGGTAAGGACATTACCCGTTTCCACTCTATCTACTGGCCTGCGTTCCTCTGGTCTGCCGGTCTTGAGCTGCCCAAACGCGTATTTGGGCACGGGTTCCTGCTGGTCAATGGCGAGAAAATGTCGAAATCGGTGGGTAACGTGGTGGATCCTGCCGACCTGGTGGCGGCCTTCGGGCTGGACCAGGTGCGGTTCTTCCTAATGCGCGAGGTCTCATTCGGGCAGGACGGCTCGTATTCCGCCGAGGCGATTAAGAACCGTATTAATTCGGATTTGGCGAATAACCTCGGGAACTTGGCGCAGCGTTCACTGTCGATGGTGGCGAAGAACTGTGACGGCAGGGTGCCTACCCCCGGCGAGTTGACCGAGGCTGATCGTAAGATTTTGGCTGATGCTGCCGCCCTGTATGAGCCGGTTCGCGCGGACTATGATGAGCAGGCATTCCACCGTGCCCTAGAGCGCATCTGGACGGTTCTTGCCGATACGAACGCCTATTTCGCGGAGCAGCAGCCGTGGGCTTTGCGTAAGAATGGTGAGCTGGAGCGCATGGGCACAGTGCTGTACGTGACCCTTGAGGTGGTGCGCCAGGTTGCTATCCTCATGCAGCCGGTGATGCCCGCCTCCATGGCGAAGCTGCTGGGTCTGCTGGGTGTTGCTGAAGGTGATGCGCGCCAGTTTACCGCGCTGGGTGATGCCCTGGTCGCCGGTGCTGAGCTTCCGGCCCCGTCGCCGGTGTTCCCCCGGTATGAGGAGCCGAAAGAGGCGTAACCGGCACGTATCTTCATACGCTAAAAGTCCCGGAAGCAACGAATACCGTTGCCTCCGGGACTTTCTGTTGCTCGTAATGTTGGCGGGCTACTGCTGTGAGGGCAGGAAGAAGCCCCCGGCTCCAACCGACAAAAAGCACCGGGGGCTTTTCCCCTTCCGGGGATCCTTATGAGGTTAGCGGGACCTTAATCCCTCCACTGGGGATTGCCGTGCCGACCGGAAGGCCGGGATGGCCGATGCCGCGAATGCGGCGAGTAGGCCCACTACCAACACGAGTACCATGCCGGTAATTGGCAGGGCCGGTACCATTTCCATGGCTTCACGTATGGCCCGCACCAGTACTCGTGAAAGAACTAAACCAATGAGTACGCCTGAGACGATGCCCATCGCCAGCGCTCCGAGGGTGATCATGACGGCTTCGGTTGAGACCATGCGGCGCAGCTGCTTGCGGGACAGGCCCAGTGAGCGGAGCATCGCGTTCTCGCGGCGGCGCTCGTTCACCGACAGGGTCATAGTGTTTGCCACACCGATCACCGCAATAACGACTGCTAGTGCCAGCAGGATCAGGGACGCATTGAGCATAATACTCAAAGTCTGATCGTTACTCTTACGAATACTCAGTCCGCCCTGGAACTCGGTTCCGTCATTTGCCTTAGCAAGCTCGCTCTGCAGCTGGCTGTTATCGGAGCTGGTGAGCGGGGTCTTTGCCCGCATGAGCACCATAGTTGCGGTACCGCGTGCTGCGAAGCTGCGTGCCAGGGCCGGGTTTTCCTTGGCAGCCTTCATGAGCGCTTCCTGTGCGGCGGGGTCTTCCGGCATAGCCTGCTCATTAGTGGCTGGCTGCGGGTTGGAGGCATCCTGCACCTTAGCACCGGTTGCCGGGTTCACCACGAAGAACGGCTCTTTGGTCTCTGCCTTAATGGGTTTGGCCTCGACCGTTCCCAGCGGCCCGGTGAGCTTCAGACGGGTGTTGTTATCGAACTTGCCCAAGTCCCAAATATCCTGGGGTACGAGCACCTCGTCGTCCTTCAGGTTAATGTTGGACTCGCCGGTGGATACCTTGTGCAGGTCATCATTGCTCAGGGACATCACATTGTCTTTGAGATTGGTGGATCCTGCATTATCGGGTTTTGCGGTGTATTCGATTACGCCCGCAGCCGAGCCAACACTAACGGCTTCAACGTTTTTAAGGCCCTTAATCTTATCGGCCACGTTCTTTGCCTTGGTCACGCTCGCACTGCTATTGGTCACGGAGGACTCACCGAACGGTGCGTACGCTGTTACCGGGTATAGCCTATCCAGCTCTTTGGCGATGGATGTGCTCAAAACCGAGTGGCCAGTTAGCACGATGCCAATCACCAGGGTTCCCACCAGCACGGCGCGCCCGGTTGAGACGGTGCGTTTGGGCGAGCGCAGGGAGTTCGCTAGTGCGAGTTTACCGGTCTGCCCGCGCAGTATCGACCCAATAATCCGAACGAGCGGCAGCAGGATCCACGGGGTGAGCAGGAATACCGCCAACGCGTAGAGGAGGCACGCCCACATGATGGTGGTAATGGCAGTGCCGCCGTTATTATCCTTCAGCGCGGCGGTGGTGAGAATACCGCCCGCAATGGCGAGGACGACGCCGATGATTCCCCCAATGATGCTGGGTTTCTTCACTGCCTGCTCGGTGTTTGCGCTCATGGCGCTAATGGGGGAGATGCGCAGGGCGGTACGGGCCGGGGCGAGCGAGGCGAGTACGGTCACAACAGTGCACATGAGTACGCCCACAATAAACGCCACGGGGGAGAAATTGACAATGAACGTGCTGAACATTGCGTTCAAAATCCCGCCGACTGCATACACCGCCGCCGAACCAATAATGGAGAAGAACAGGCCAATCACCAGCGACTCCATAAGCAGCATTCGCACCAGTGAGCCACCGCGGGCACCAAGGGTGCGCAGCAGGGCGAGTTCACGAGTCCGTTGGCCCACCAGCACTGCGAAGGTGTTCGAAATGACGAATGAGGAAACCAGCAGAGCCAGGATTGCGAAGGCAACGAGGATAGTACCCAGTGCGTCGAAGAGCGATGAGAGCTGCTTCTTGAGGTGGTCCATCATCTGCGTGTTAGAGAACACCTTGGGGGTGGTGTTCTTATCGCCGGTGTTCAGCTCTTTCTGCAGGGCATCGCGCGATTCCTGGGTATTATTCTTGAGCTTAATGAAGGCCTGAGGCGCCATAGGTTTGGAGGGGTCTGAGACGATCCCGCCCTCTTCATCGGCAAGCTGACGCGTGATATCCGCAAGGCTGGTGCCGCCAATGAAAACGTTGTTGCTTATCTGCGAATCTGAGATACCGGTGCTGAAGGTAGCCGTGAGGGTATACTCGGTGTCTTTCGCATTGTCCTTATCGGTAGCTGAGGTGACAATATTAGGCATGGTCACCTTATCACCGATTTTCAGATTGTGTTTCTCGGCGAAACTCTTAGCAACCAGGAGTTCTGTATCTTTAGACGGGAGATTCCCCTCAATATTGAAGGGCGAAAGGTCCTTTGACGGTGGCGCAGAACCGTATAATACCTTCTCTTTATCGGCCCCGTAGGTGCCAGAAAAACTATACATAATCCAGGATGAGCTAACCTCCGGGGACTCCTGAAGCTTCTAATCGTGTCATTGGACATCGGCAACTTAGCGGTGGAGTTCGCGTCTTGGCTCTCCATACCCGCAGAAATCACCACGTTTTGGGAGTTAGCGTAGATATCGCCAATGGTCGCATCCAGCGTCGCCTGAAGCGAGGAGGTAAGCATCAGTACCGCCGAAATGAAGAACGACGAAATGGCAATACCAATACCCGTGAGAATATATTTCTTCTTGGAGGCGCGCAGGTTCGCCCGCGCCACCGTACTTAGTGTAGTAGTAGCCATTTTTACTTACCTTCCAACTGTCCCATGGCCTGCAGGACGGCGTCGTGGGTGGGGTTGAGCATCTCGCCAGCGATCATGCCGTCTTTGAGGAAGACCACGCGGTCTGCGTACGAGGCGGCATGCGCATCGTGCGTGACCATGAGGATGGTCTGCTGGTGCTCAGTCGCCGCATCACGCAGCAGCCGCAAAACCTCAGACCCCGAGTTGGAGTCGAGGTTACCGGTCGGCTCGTCAGCAAATACGACCTCCGGGCGAGCCAGCAGAGCGCGCACAATGGCAACGCGCTGCTGCTGGCCGCCGGAGAGCTGTTCGGGGCGGTGATCCAGGCGGTTCTGCAGCCCCAAAGTCTGAACAAGATAGTCACGCCACACCGGGTCGGGTTTTTTGCCGGCCAGTCCCAGCGGCAGGTCGATGTTTTGCCCGGCGGTGAGAGTGGGTACGAGGTTAAATGCCTGGAAGATGAACCCTACGTGTTCGCGGCGGAATTCGGTGAGCTGGTTGTCTTTCTGACCGTACAGCTCGGTGCCGCCGATACGGATAATAGTCTGGGGGTTACGGTCGGGCGCATCAAGGGTAGCGAGCGTCTGCATCAGCGTGGACTTGCCAGAGCCGGAAGGCCCCATAATGGCGGTGAACTTACCGTGCTCGAAGTCAACGCTCACATTGTTCAGTGCGTGAACGGTTGCTTCGCCCTTGCCGTAGGTTTTGAACAGGTTTCGTGTGGCTACCGCAGGAGTGCCTGCGGGGATGGTTGAAGTAGTCATGATTTAATTGTTTCAGGAATTGAAAGCGATATCCCCTGACATTTGTCATCCTTTGGGGTGAAGTTTTGAAGGCCCCAAAAACGGTTCTCATACTTTCGGATGATATACGGCCCTGACCAGGGTTTAAGGTGGCACGGCGGGGAACGGTGTGGTAAAAGTGGTAGATGCGCTGCATTTAAGCTGCATTCAAAGAGTATGAGGTAATGTATACCCTAAGTGGCGTATGTGATATATAGCACTGTGTCTAATAAAAGGAAAATAAAGATTTAATAACATGCCGCCGTGTAAGGATTATAGGCAGAATAGTACACCCTCAACACGTTTCGGCAGGTAGACTGTATTAACTTTAGCGGGCACAATAAAAACACAGGGCGGGTTCCCCACACCGGGGAACCCGCCCTGTGACGGTTCAGGCCGACAGCGAATCAGCGGCTAGCTGCGCATCCCCCTCCACGGGAGACATACGCGCCGAACGCACCGCCGGCAGCGCCGAGGCGACCAGTGCTGACAGCAAACCAACCAGCACCACAAAGGCCAACCCCAAGAACGGCAGCTCAACCGCAATCTCAGCGGAACTATTGGACGCCGTGAAAATAACCTTCGCCGCGAGCAGCCCAATCCCAATACCGCCTAAGATGCCCAGCAGCACCGCGCCTAGGGTAATGAGAATTGCCTCGGCCGAAATCATGCGACGCAACTGCTTGCGGGACAGGCCCAGCGAGCGGAGCATTGCGTTCTCACGGCGGCGCTCGTTCACCGACAGGGTCATAGTGTTCGCCACGCCAATCACAGCGATCACAATTGCCAGAGCCAACAGCGCCAGGGTGCAGCCCAGCAGAATAGTCAGTATCTGGTCAATCTGTTTCCGCGACTGCAAGCCACCCACAAAATCAACGCCGTCATTAGCTTTAGTCAGCTCATCCTGCAAAGCGGCGTTATCGGAGGACGACAGCGGAGAAGCCGCACGCACCAGAACCATCGTCTGGTTACCGCGTGCTACGGTTCCCAGCTCCCTGCTGCCCGGCACCGTCCTGGCCCGGCTGCTGGGCACTCCCAGCGGATGCACCCGCAGCAGAGCCTTGAGCGCCTTCACCGGCAGGGGCGCTGGCACCCTCAGAACCGGCACCGGTAGCGCCGGGAGATGCGTCGCCCTCAGCCCCAGCGGTGGGTGCACCCTGTGCTCCATCGGCAGGAGCCTGGTGCTCACCACCCTGGGCGGGCTGCCCCTGTGCACCCTGCTGTTCTGGTGCGTTTGCAGCAGCAATCGGTTTCGGGTCGGAGGCATCCTGCAGCTTGGCCCCGGTTGCCGTATTCACGATGAAGAGGGTCTGCTGGGTCTGCGACTTAATCGGTTTCAGTTCCACAGTCCCGCGCGGGCCGGTTGCCTTGAGTCGGGTTGAATCGTTATACGAGCTGGCCTCATAAATCTTGGTGGGAACCAGCACGGTGTTATCGGCAAGCTGCTGCGAAGCCTCACCCGGGATGACCTTCCCCAGCTCGTCTTGGCTCAGCGCCACCAGGTTACTGGCGTGATCCACCGACTTGTCAGTATCTTTGACGGGGATCGTGTACTCCACGGCACCCGCAGCAGAGGCCACAGTTGCTGCTTCCACATTCTTCAAACCCCGCGCCTTATCGGCAACGCTGCGGGCTTTCTCCACGCCCTTGGCACCGGTCGATGAGCCATCACCGTATACGGCCATCGCTGAGATCGGGAAGGTTTTATCCATTGCTTTTGCCAGCGAGGCGTTCATGACGCTGTAACCGGTCAGCACGGTAGCGACCACCAGTGCACCCACCAGCACTGCACGGCCCGTTGAGACCGTACGTTTGGGGGAGCGCAGGGCGTTAGCGACCGCCAATTTACCGGTCTGGGTGCGGAACATTGTGCCCAGCCCCCGCACCAGCGGCAACAGAATCCAGGGGGTGAGCAGGAAGATCGCCACACCGAGCAGCAGGGCAGCCAGCATCACCAGCAGCACAGCCTGTTCGGAGTCCTTCTTGTCGTTGGTCATCCCGATGGCAATACTGACCAGTACGGCACCGCCAATACCCACCAGCACGCCCGCGATCATCCCAATAATGCTGGGCTTCTTCACAGCCTGGGCGGTGGTCTCACCCATTGCACTAATGGGGGAGATGCGCAGGGCGGTGCGGGCCGGGGCCAGCGAAGCCAACACTGTGACGATGGTGCACAGTGCCACACCAGCGACGAACGCCATAGGGTCGTACGTGATCAGAATATTGTTAAACAACAGTGACAGCAGGCCCGCGACAGCATACACCGCCAGCGCACCGATCGCTGAGAATACAATACCCACTACGAGGGCCTCAACGATAAGCATGAGCACCAGCGATGAGCCGCGCGCCCCCAAGGTACGCAGCAGGGCAAGCTCACGCACTCGCTGCCCAATCAGCACCGCGAACGTATTAGAAATGACGAAGGATGAGACCAGCAAGGCCAGTGCCGCGAAAGCGCCCAGGATCGTGCCAATAAGCGCGAACCCAGCCGAGATTTGGTCCTGTATCTTCTTCAGGTACTCTTTCCCGGTTGTAACCTTCGGTTCGGTATTTTTGTCCCCGGTGTTGAGCTTATTCTGCAGCTCAGTACGGGCAGCGGTCTGGTCATCACCCTTGAATTTCACGAACGCAATGGTAGCGCCTGGATACACGTACTCGGGTGCCCCGGCAGGCCTGTTCTTAAGGGCCTTGGTGGCGGCTTCCCCGTAGGTGGTGCCGCCAATAAAGACCGCATCATTTGAGCTGGCACCCGAGAACCCGCCATCGAACAGGCCGCTGACCGTGTACTCCTTAGTGTCGGCGGTGCTCGGATCAGAGGCGGAAGCTACAATATCCTGCGAGGTGACCTTATCACCGGTTTTCAGGTTGTGTTTTTGCGCGAAGATTTTAGAGAGCATAATCTCTGAATCATTCGCGGGCAACTTACCGTCAATGCTGAAGGGGAATGCGTCGGTGCTGGTGGGGGCCTGGTTGTAGTAGGCCGTGGTCTTATCGGCACCGAACTTACCCGAACCCTGGTAATCAATCCAGGCTGAGGCGACCGACGGGTCTTCCTGAATTTTCTTAATGGTCTCCTCATCCAGGTAAATGTTCGCGCTATTGTTAGACTGGTTGTTTGCCCCGGCAGAGATCACAATATTATCGGCCTTGGTCAGCACATCGCCGATTGAGGCGCTAACGGTGCCTTGCAGCGAGCTGATCAGCACAATCACGGCCGCAATGAAGAACGACGAAATGGCAATACCAAGACCCGTGAGAATATATTTGCCTTTGGACGCACGCAGGTTCGCGCGCGCCACTGTATTTAGATTACTAGACACTACTTACCCTCCAACTGTCCCATGGCCTGTAGGACGGCGTCGTGGGTGGGGTTGAGCATTTCGCCAGCGATCATGCCGTCTTTGAGGAAGACCACGCGGTCTGCGTACGAGGCGGCGTGCGCATCGTGCGTGACCATCAGAATTGTTTGTTTCTGTTCGGTGGCTGCATCCCGCAGAAGTTAAGCACCTCAGTACCCGAGTTAGAGTCGAGGTTACCGGTCGGCTCATCCGCAAAAACCACCTCGGGCCGGGACAGTAGCGCACGCACAATCGCCACACGCTGCTGCTGACCACCCGAAAGCTGTTCGGGCCTGTGGTTCAGACGCTCGGCAAGACCCAGGGTTTTCACCAGGTAATCGCGCCATACCGGGTCGGGTTTTTTGCCGGCTAGTCCCAGTGGCAGGTCGATGTTTTGCCCGGCGGTGAGGGTGGGTACGAGGTTAAAAGCCTGGAAGATGAACCCTACGTGTTCGCGGCGGAATTCGGTGAGCTGGTTGTCTTTCTGACCGTATAGTTCGGTGCCGCCAATCTGGATGCTTGTTTCAGGGTTTCGATCCGGGGTGTCAAGGGTCGCTAAGGTTTGCATGAGCGTGGATTTACCTGAGCCGGAAGGCCCCATAATGGCGGTAAATTTACCGCGCTCAAAGTCAATGGTCACATTATTCAGGGCATGAACGGTTGCTTCGCCCCTACCGTAGGTTTTGAACAGATTTCGTGTGGCTACCGCAGGTGCAGCTGCGGCAATAGTCGTAGTACTCATGCCCTCAATTGTTGCAGATGATACCCTCAAATACCTGTTATATCCCTCATCCTTTAGGATGATTTTTAGGGGAAACACCGCAGTGGGGAGTCAGAGCGGGCTAAAAAGTAGCCTTACATGCGTTAGTGCTTTACATGGCAACTAATTTATTTACAAGGTAATAAATAATCCGTCATGTGTGCACCCGCCCAAGACATTATTTAGTCGGTCCGCAGCCCCTCCACCGGGGAACGCCGCGAAACGCGCACCGCTGGGATAAACGAGCAGAGGATAGCCGCCACGAGAGAGGCGAGAAGTGTGAAACCGTACCCCACCCAGGGTATGGTGTACACCAGCTCGTACTGCTCCGGAACCATTGCCCGGGCGCCTACGAAACCGATGATGGTACCGCCAGCAAGCCCAATGGTGACGGTTGCGAATGTAATCAGCACCGCCTCCATGATCACTACCGAACGCAGCTGTGTGCGCGAGAGCCCCAACACCCGTAAGAGCGCGTTTTCATGTGCCCGCTCGTACCCTGAAAGCGCGATAGTGTTCGCTACCCCCAGCATTGAAATCAGCAGCGTGAGCGACAGCAGCGCCATATAAATATACACGGCATAATCCATGCTTTGGGTGAGAGCAGCGCGCGTGTCAACGGTGCCAAGCACGTAATGCCCCTGATGCTTCGAGGCAATATGCTGCAGGTTTTCGCGTAGTTCTTTAGCTTTATTGCCGGTAAGCGGTTTGGTCTGCATGATCAGCTGGGAGCCGCCCCCAGTGCTTCCCTCAACCGTGCGGGGGTGCTCAAGGTCTTGTACTTTTGCGGCCGTTGCACGGGAGACATACGGGGAGTGGTTGTCAAGGTTTGACGGTACAGGTTTAAGCTTGATCTCCCCGGTGGGGCCAACAAACCGGAATTCGCCGGTTTCGCCAGCCCGGTAGGATTCCCAGTCCTGCCGGGAGAGCGCCACCGTGTCCCCATCCAGCAGATGAGAGTCAGCTCCGGGAAGTATCGTAGTAATATCTGCGGTATCAACCGCATACGTATTCGCCAGGGATGCGGCAGATTCTTCGGCGCGCAGGCGCTGGTATTCCTGCTCGCTCATGCGGTTCTGAACGAACCTGTGGTACGGCTCAGTCTCCAGATAGTCGAACCCGCCAGCATACTCCACCAGAGAAACCGAGGATACATCCGTTAGGCTGCGCACCTGTTGGGCTGCTTCACGTGCCTGACGCAGCGATGTCTCAGCGGCAGAAGGATTTGAGCCATTATGCTGCTGCTGCGGCTGTTGCTCGGCAGTATGTTGCGCATCGGATGGTGTAGTGTGTGTGGGCAGCGCAGAGGGCGCGCCAAAATACAGGGACGCTGCCGCAGCCTTCTGCTGGTCAACGGTGTGCATCGCCATTGACTCCAGCGTGGCCCGGCCAGAGAGCACAACGCCCACCAGAACCGCCCCACCAGCAGGGCACGCCCGGTCGCCACTGTACGTTTGGGGGAGCGCAACGCGTTCGCTCGGGCAATCTCACCCGTTAATGTGCGGGCAATAAGCGCCGCCCACCCGCGTACCAGCAGCGGTATAAACCGATAAGCAAGGAACACCAGCGCCACCAGCAGGCACGCTATCCCAAGTGCCGAGAATATGAACCGTTTCTGCCATCCTGTATCAGTAATATCATCTATACCTATTGAATGGAACAACCCCCAGGCTACTAAGCCCGTAGCAAGCAGGAAAAACACGGTTCCTAGGATGGTCTGCACCCGCCCACCGGCATGTACCGTGATCTTTGTGCCTTGCCGCAGACCCTGTACCGGAGAAATACGCATCGCCGTCACCGCTGGCAGAAGTGCCGCAATGAGCGTGGTGGTACAACATACGGCTAGGGTTATTGCCGCTGGCATGAGCGATGAGCTGAACACGAGCTTGGTAATAGCCTGCACAGTTGAGATGGTTATTGAGAAACGGGAGGAACGATCCAGCAACAGGGTGCCCACCGCGAACAAGATATAGGCTAAGACAATACCAGCCAGTGAAGATACCACACCCATAATTGCCGCTTCCCCCCAGCACCAGGGCAAGGAGCGAGCGTTTATTCATCCCCACTGTTCGCAGCAGTGACAGTTCGCGGGTGCGTTGAGCCATAAGCACATTCAGGGTATTAGAGATAACGAATGCGGAAACCAACACCGCCAGTATGGCGAAGCTGAGCATTGAGTCGGTCAGCACCACTAGAACTATATGCTGGATTCCGCGCATAGCATCAGCATATTGGTGGGGAGTTATTACTGTGAGTGCGTGCCCGCCGGAATTGGCCCCGCCGAACCCGTTCAGTCCTGTTGACTCGATCAAGTCCCGGAGACTGGACCCGGGTTTAAGCTTAATGGCTAAACCCTGAATGGCGTCTGAGGACGCTCCCGGCCGGGTTAGCGACAAACCGCCAGCGTATACGGAGATCATTTCGTCAGACTGCTGCATCGCTGGCTTAAACGTACCCACAATACGGTATTCACTCAGCGTATGGCGGGTTGTACTGTTGCCCCTGAGCGTATCACCAATATTTAGATGTAAATCAGCGGCTACGTGCTCAGAGACCACCACTTCCCGTTCGTTAACTGGCATGCGACCATTCACCGCGTAGGGGAACATATCGGTGCGAGTAGGAACCTCCCGGAGTACAAAATACTTATCAGTTGTTCCGGTGGCGATGTAGGATTCTTCCACCAGTTCCCAGACGGCCTCAACATGGGGGTCATTCCTGACGCGCTGCACCTGCTCAGTGGTCAGAGTGTCTGGGCCGTTGTTGGGGCTTGGCGACATTAACAGTGTTTGCGGCACCACAACGGCGTCACTGCGTGAGACCCTATCCTCATAGTGGGCCTCAAATGCGGCGTTGAATGACAGGCTCAGCAGAATTACCATGGCTAAGAAAAATGCCGAGATCCCCACAGCTACCCCCGTGAGCGCGTATTTACGCCATGAGGCGCGCGCATTTGCACGAACCAGCGTCACTAACGGTGCCCTCATCGTTGCCTTTTTCGCCAATTTTCCCACTACTTTTATCGTCCAGCTTTACCGTTTCAGTCGTACACGCCCGCACCCACCGCCGTGGGTTTCCCGCCTTCTAACTCACGATCCCCGCCTCGTACGCCATGATGACCGCCTGCACACGATCCCGTGCGTCCAACTTATTCAACACATGCGACACATGTGTTTTAATGGTCGCCTCGGAAAGCACCAGCTCCCGACCGATCTCAGAGTTCGACAGGCCCTCAGCCACCAGTTTCAGCACCTCATACTCGCGCGGGGTCAGCTGCTCAATAAGTTCCTGATGCTGCAGCACCGGCTGCTCCTGCGGTGGCGCTTCGGCTGCAGCATTTTCCCTGGAGGTATCCAGTACCGGGATCATGTGCTTGAGCAGACGGCGCGTGGCCGAAGGCGCGATCACCGCATCCCCCCGGTACACTGTGCGCACCGCCCCCAGCAGCTCCTCCGGCGGGGCGTCTTTGAGCAGAAACCCGCTCGCACCGGCCCGAACCGCCGAGTACACGTACTCATCCAAATCGAAGGTGGTCAGCATAATCACGTGTGATTGGGGGGCGTGCATCTCAAGGATGCGCGTGGCCGCCTGCAGCCCGTCCAGTACTGGCATGCGCACATCCATCAGCACAATGTTCGGTGCGTGCCCCTGCTCCGCCAGGCGCGCATAACTATCCACAGCGGCGGCGCCGTCATCGGCTTCCATCACCACCTGCAAATCGGGTTGAGAATCTACAAGCATCTTCAGCCCGCCACGCACCAGCTGCTGATCATCAACCAGCATTACCGTAATCTTTTCATCCACTATTACGCTCCTTCACGAATAATTAACCAAAACCTACACTGACTAAATTTCTCGGTATGGCAGGTGCGCCCGCACCGTGTAACCGCCCTGAACGTCCGGGCCGTAGCTCAGCTCACCCTCATACATGTTCACACGCTCCGCCATGCCGCGCAGCCCGTTACCTGACCCCGGCACCGGGGAAAACTTACCCTGCGGGGCGCTATTGTGTGCACTAATGCCCAGCCCCGCCCTGTCCCAGGCCACCACCAGCTGCACCTGCTGCGCGTCCCGGGCGTGCTTAGGATGTTCGTCAGCGCCTCCTGCACCACCCGGTACGCTGCCAGCTCAGCCCCCTGCGGCAGGGTGCCTCGCGGCACCCCGCTAATACCCGAGAACTCAATTGGAACCCCCGAATCGCGTGTCTGCTCCACCAGCATCGGCACCTCACCCAGGCTGGGGGCGGGGGTGTACATGGTCATCTCGTCGGTGCGCAGTATTCCAAGCAGTGAACGCATCTGTGCAAGAGAACCACGCGCCGTTGTGGCGATCGTATCGAGTGTTTGCTCCGCAATTTTTTGAGATGTTTCCGGCTGTGAGCCATCTGCGTCGGTGGCTTCTTCGCTAGCCTGCCGTGCCGCCGCTGAGGCATACCGCGCCCCATCGGCCTGCGTAATAATGCTGGAGAGTGAATGCGCCACAATATCGTGCATTTCCCGGGCAATACGGGTGCGTTCGTCCTGAGCCGCCAACCGCCGCTCCTGCTGCTGCTCAAATTCTAGGCGCATAGCGCGCTCACGGATTTCGTCTTGCAGCAGCACACGCATACGCCGTGAAGCACCAAAAAACCAGAAGAACGAGAACGTGAGCCCGCAAAAGAAGAGGGCGAAAAGCGCTATGAAAGCTGCACCAGCGGCATTGAACACCGGGTCATTCGGGCTGAGGCTATGAAGCAGCGCTATAAAACTACGGACTCCCACCAGGAACGAGATAACCCACCCGCCAATAAATGCGCGTGCTCGTCCCTTTTGGTTCCAATGCCGGCCGGTATGGTACGCGGCCAATAACACCGGCAGGTAGGAGTAAATAACGACGGTGGGGGCGAAAAGCGAAAGGAGCAGCGCCACCGTAAAAACATAAATACTGCCGTAGGGGTTGCGGTACCGGTAGTACAGGCTGGTGGTAGTCACACCCGCAGTAATAAAGGCGACGCCCGCATCACGGTCAGCGGTTCCTAAACAGATCAGCAGGGTAAGCATCTGAATGCTCAGAACAGCCGCGGCATTACCCCACCGGTGGTGTTTGTCGAGGAAGTTATTAACGCGGCTAGTGAAGTCCATGGGTTAAGTTTATCGGTGGGTAGCTACTACTCAGGTATGAGAAGGCCATGTGCGCCAGCAGCATCATGATAAGTACTGCGGTTCTCAGGCTGCCCACACTGTGAGATTCGCGGGGTTGTGTGTGGGCGTGGTTCCGCACCAGCAGTAGGGTAGTAGCATGACTGAACAGCACCTCACCAACAGTATTGACCTCGCCGTAATCGCTGGCGACGGTATCGGCCCCGAAATTATTGCTCAGGCCCGGCGTGTACTTGACCGCGTATGCGAGCTCGATAGCATCGCCGTAACCTCAACCGACTACTCACTTGGGGCTGAGCACTGGCTAAAAACTGGTGAGACCCTGCCCAAGAGCACCATGGATGCGCTGAAAAAGCACGACGCTATTCTTTTTGGCGCTATTGGTGCCGACCCGCGCAGCGGTGATATCCCCTCGGGCCTGATTGAGCGTGAGATGCTTCTGAAACTACGGTTCGCGTTTGACCACTACATTAACCTGCGCCCCGCGCGGCTGTACCCGGGGGCGGTGTCGCCGCTGAGCAACCCCGGCGAGATCGACTTCGTGGTGGTACGTGAAGGCACCGAGGGCCCCTACGCGGGTAACGGCGGTACCCTGCGTGAGGGCACGCAGGAGCAGATAGCGACTGAAGTGTCGCTCAACACCGCACACGGGGTCAGCCGCCTAATCCGGTACGCCTTCGAGCTGGCACAAGCCCGCCGCAAGAAGCTGACCCTCATCCACAAAACGAATGTGCTGGTGCATGCTGGCCGCCTGTACACCCGCCTTTTCGAGGAGATCGGGCGTGAATTCCCCGATGTGCAGGCCGACTACCTGCACATTGATGCGGCAACAATTTTCATGACCACTAACCCCTCACGGTTCGACGTGATCGTAACCGATAACCTATTTGGTGACATCCTGACCGACCAGGCCGGTGCAGTAACCGGCGGTATCGGGTACGCCGCCTCCGGCAATATTAACGCGGTGGGGAAGTTCCCCTCAATGTTCGAGCCCGTGCACGGTTCAGCCCCCGATATTGCGGGGCAGAATAAAGGCAAACCCGACCGCCACAATCCTCGCAGCGGCCCTGCTGCTGCGGCACCTGGGCTATGAGTCGACCGCCGTGCGCATTGAGGAAGCAGTCGAGGCCGACATGCGCGCCAATGGTGCCCGCACCCGCACCACCGTTGAGGTTGGTGACGACGTGCTGGGCTTTATCGGCTAACCACCACCAGCGGGCACCCGCACCCCAGCACGGGTGTGCGGTGCCCAACAGCCCCGGCAGTAATATGCGTGGTGCCCCCATATCGGGTACCCTAAAACAGGGTGCGGCGAGCACACACGGTTTGCCCACCGCTGGCGTGGTCACGAACCACAGCATCCCCACGCGCCACCCGCGCAGTTTAACGATGCGCACCGCTCACCTTCATTCGCGGGCGGCACACCAAGTAACGAACTCTCACGGAAGAAGAACCTCGATGGCCATCGAATTCAGCCACGAAACGAACCAAAACCCCGCCAGCGACGCCCGCCGCGCCGAGATACTAGCCGACCCCGGGTTTGGCGACTATTTTACGGATCATATGGTCAGCATCGACTGGAACGGTGACTATAAAACCGGTGGTGAATGGTCGAACGCGCGGGTGCACGCCTACGGTCCGCTCAGTTTAGATCCCGCCGCTGCGGTTTTTCACTATGGCCAGGAAATCTTCGAGGGTATTAAAGGCTACCGCCACGCGGATGGGTCAGTGTGGACATTCCGACCCGAGAAGAACGCGGCGCGCCTGAACCGCTCAGCGCATCGTATGGCACTGCCTCAGCTGCCCGAAGAGACCTTCATCGAATCCCTAAAACAGCTGGTGCAGGCAGATGAAAAAAATGGGTTCCCAGCGGTGAGGGAGAGGCGTTTTACTTCCGTCCGTTTATGATTGCGACTGAGGCGTACCTGGGGGTTCGCCCCGCGCGTCACGTGGAGTACCACGTGATTGGGTCACCAGCCGGTAACTACTTCGGCACCCTCCCGAACCAGTGGACATTTGGCTGTCCACAAAGTACGCCCGCGCTGGTGAAGGCGGCACCGGCACCGCAAAATGCGGCGGTAACTATGCTGCCGCCATGATCGCCCAGCTTGAAGGCGAAGAAAAACGGCTGCAAACAGGTAATCTTCAAAGACCCGCACCGCAACGACGCGCTCGAAGAGCTGGGCGGCATGAACGTATTCTTCATCTACGGCAAAGAGAACAAGCTGGTCACCCCCGAACTGACCGGAACTATTCTAGAGGGCGTTACCCGTTCCTCAATTTTGCAGCTGGCGAAGGATCGCGGAATGACTGTTGAGGAATGCCCCATCACCCTGAACGAGTGGCGTGACGGTGTGGCCTCCGGCGATATTACAGAGGTGTGCGCCTGCGGCACCGCAGCGGTCATCGCCCCCATCGGAAAGCTCAAGGCTGCTGATTTTGAGATTCCCGCAGCCTCCGAAGGGTTTGGTGAGATCTCCAAGAGCCTGCGTGAGGAACTCGTGGGTATTCAGACCGGCACGGTAGAAGACCGCCACGGCTGGATGACCCGCCTCGTCTAAAAAGCTCACCCCCGCACGTGGCTTTTCGACCGAAACGCACCTCATAGAGGCAGCCCCGGCCGGAAAGCCACGTTTCGCGCTTAAAATCCGTGCCGATTCCCTACCCGCCACCACCGCGCCGGGGTACACTTGAGACAAGCAGAAGGGAGGTTCTGAACCGGGTCACACCCGTGCAGGGCCTCCTTTTGCGCACTCAGAACCACACGGTGCGGGTGCGCGCCACCGATATATCAGGTTCAACCGAGGGAGACCCCATGCACAAGCTGGCCATTATTACCGCCGTAGCCCCCGATCGCGCCGACCACCTGCACGAAACCGCCCAATCCGTGGCCCAAACCCGCAACCACCTCAACATCCAGTGGATCGTGGTGTGGGACGGCGTGAGCACCCAACCCGTCGAACACGCAGACGCACAACTAACCACCGGCAAACTCTGCAGCGGCGCCTCCGTGGCCCGCAACACCGCACTCCCTACGGTCGAGGCCGAATACCTGCTCAAACTCGACGCCGACGACGTGCTCAACCCCGAAGGCGTGGCCGCCACCATCCACCAGCTTGAGAAAAACCCAGACGCCGGGTGGGCCGCCGCAAACATGCTCATCCACGGCACCGGCGAACGCACCGAACACTGGGCCAACACCCCAGAAACCTACCCCGAAGGCGCCCTCGCCGGGCTCTGGACCGTGCCCTTCCCGCTACACCCCGGCGCCGTCATCTACCGCACCGACCGCGTACTCCAAGCCGCAGGCTGGCCCGCCCTCAACAGCGCCGAAAACCTGGGGCTGCTCCTGCACGTCGCAGAAGACACCCAAGGGCTGCGGGTACCCGACGTACTCGTCTACCACCGCCAATGGGACGCCCAAGAAAAGCCAACAAGAATACGCCCCCAACGCGAAGAGCAAGCCCTCAAAACCATCCGTGCCACCATCAACGCCCGCCGTGTTCGCACCGGCCGCGAACCCGTATACTTCCGCGCCCGCTAAACCCCGCCGCAGCCGCAGACAACCCGGCGGCTGACACCACCGCCGGGCTGGTACCCCTAGAGGGTATGCGTATTGCACGATTTACCGTAGATGACGAACTACACTTCGGCCTCGTCGAAGGCGAAGAAGGCGCCGAAACCCTGCGCGTTCTCGCCGGTGACCCGTTCTACAACGGCATAGAACCAACCGGTGCAACCCACCGGCTGGATGATGTGCGCCTGCTCGCGCCCATCATCCCACGCTCAAAAAGTAATCGGCGCTATCGCCAACTGGGCGGGCACACCGGCACCGGCCGCACCACAGTTCTTCACCAAACCCAACACCACCGTGGTAGGCCCCGGCGACCCCGTCACCCTCCCTGACTACTCCGAAGCGGTCAGCCCCGAAGGTGAACTCGCCGTCGTCATCGGGCGCATCGCAAAATCCGTGCCGCTAGAACGCGTACCCGAAGTCGTGTTCGGCTACACCGTAGCCAACGACCTCACCGCCCGCGACGTCATGGACACCGACGCCCAATGGACACGCGCTAAAAGCTTCGACGGCTCAACCCCGCTCGGGCCCTGGATCGAAACCCAGCTCGACACCGACTCGCTGAACATCACCACCTGGGTAGACGGTGACACCCTCCAAGAAGGCAACACCTCCGAGATGCACTACAGCGTGGCTGAACTGGTCGCCGCCGCATCAGAAGTCTTCACCCTCTTACCGGGCGACATTATCCTCACCGGAACCCCCGCAGGAACCACCGTGCTGAACGAAGGCAACGAGGTCGAGGTGGAAGTTGAAGGAATCGGCGCGCTCGTCACCCGAATCCGCAGCTAACCCCCACCCGGCACCAGATAAGCGGGTACCGAACAGCACCTGCGCCCCGCCACCGAACCTCTGACACATATATAGGAGAACAATAATGACCGAATACCGCGGCCCCGCGCTCGCAGACGCGAGCCAGACCCGCGTCCGTTTCTGCCCCTCACCGACCGGAACCCCGCATGTGGGTATGGTACGCACCGCCCTGTTTAACTGGGCGTACGCGCACCACACCGGCGGCAAACTGGTGTTCCGTATCGAAGACACCGACGCGGCCCGCGATTCGGAAGAGTCGTTCAACCAGGTGCTTGAGGGCCTGCACTGGCTGGGCATTGACTGGGACGAAGGGGTGGGCGTGGGCGGCCCCCACGAGCCGTACCGGCAGTCGCAGCGCATGGACCTGTACGCCGAGGTTATTCAGAAGCTCAAAGACGGCGGCTACATTTACGAAGATTTCTCAACCCCCGATGAGGTGCGTGAACGCCGTAAAGCTAAAGGCGAAGACCCGCAGTTAGGGTACGACAACTATGACCGCACCCTAACCGAGCAGCAGAAAGAGGCGTTCCGCGCCGAAGGCCGCCAGCCCGTGTGGCGCCTGCGCATGCCTGAGGAAGACATTACGTTTAACGACCTGGTGCGCGGCGAAATCACGTTCCGGGCCGGTTCGGTACCGGACTATGTGGTGGTGCGCGCAAACGGCAAGCCGCTGTACACTCTCGTGAACCCGGTGGATGATGCGCTCATGGGCATCACCCACGTGCTGCGCGGTGAAGACCTGCTCTCGTCAACCCCGCGCCAGATCGCCCTGTACCGTGCCCTCATTGATGTGGGTGTTACCGAGTTCATCCCCGAATTTGGGCACCTGCCCTATGTGATGGGGCAGGGTAATAAGAAGCTTTCAAAGCGTGACCCCGAATCGAACCTGTTTTTGCTGCGTGAGGCCGGGTTCATTAAAGAGGGCCTGCTGAATTACCTCTCACTGCTGGGCTGGTCGCTCTCAGCAGACCAAGACGTGTTCACGGTGGACGAGCTGGTGCAGCATTTCGATGTGCACGATGTGGTGGGCAACCCGGCACGTTTCGACGTGAAAAAAGCTGAAGCCATTAACGGCGACCATATTCGCCGCCTGGATGCCGCCGATTTCCGGGACCGCCTGGTGCCGTACCTGCAGGCGGCGGGCGTGCTGGGGGAGCAGCTGAGCGAACAGCAGGAGCAGGTGCTCACGCAGGCCGCCCCGCTGGTGCAGGAGCGCATGCAGCTTCTGGGCGAGGCACCTAAACTTCTGGCGTTCCTCTTCACCGCCGATGAAGATATTGCGGTGGCTGATGATGCGCGTAAGCAGCTGAAAGAATCCGCCCCGCAGGTTCTTGCCGCCGCCATTGAGGCGCTCGAACCCATCACCGAATGGGATTCTTCTCACATTGAGGCAGCACTGCGTTCGGCGATCGTTGAGGGCCTGGACATCAAGCCACGCCTGGCATTCGGGCCTGTACGCATCGCAGTTTCAGGTGAGCGTATCTCCCCGCCGCTGTTCGAATCTATGCAGATTCTGGGGAAGGAATCATCGCTGAAGAGGCTGCGTAAACTAGCAGCCGATTTGGGGAGTAGAATATTACTTAGCCCCTTTCTGAAAGTGCCGCCCGACCCGCCGCCTGCCACGCGCAGGGCGGGCCGGGCGGTTCTCTTATACCCCCGTGCACAACCGGCAAGTGGTGCGCGCACTATGGGCGCAGGGTGCGTACAGCTTATGCTTATAGCAGTGCAGGAACCGCTGAGAGGCTACGATGCTGGAGATTTTTAGCAGTAAAAAACGCGTGTGGCGTGCCGTCCGTAAAAAGGCACGGTGATGGCGTTCGCAAACGCATCGATCATTATGCTCATCGCAACCGTTGCCGATGCGCTGCGGTCTGTGTGGACTATTGTGGCGATTATGGTGGCAAGCCTGTTGGCGTATTTCGCCGCCTACCAAGAGGCACGTTTTGACGATGAACAAGACGCCTGGGAGGCGCAGCAGAAAGCCCATGCTGAAGCCGCTGACACCAGCAGCACTGAGCTGGAGAAAGGACAATAAGGATGACCCGCAAAGATGTGGCGCTGGCACTGACGATTTCCGTTGCCGCCCTGCTGCTGTATGTGGGGGTAAAACAGGTGCTGGGCGGGCACTGGGACTGGGTGACGTTCGTGATCTGGGTGCTGGGTGCGCTGCTGTTCGGGTTCGGCATGGTGTACGCAAAATCGTTCCTAATGCGCCTGGTAGATGAGATGAACGAGGACGGTGTGGCCCCCGAAACGCAGCGCAAACGCCAGCCCTCCAACGGCGGTGAGGGCAGCACGAATAGCGACAGCGAACCAGAAGCTGGGAAGACCACAAACGAACACCCAAGCACGGACAGGAACGGTGCTTAAAGCCAGCAGACAAAGGCACGGTATTCGTCGTGACCTGGAGTAGCTGCCGGGCCTTTGCGCACCCGCCCAGAACCGGAACTATCGCTGAGGCACAGCAGCACCCCGATGAGAAAAAAACCTCAGAAAAATATTGGCTATGCTCACCAGTGTTTATGCTTGTCAGAGCGTTCTATGGGATAGTTTTCCGGGTTCAGAGACGGAATTTCACGCCCGCCAGGCCCGTGAAGACTTGCAGGGTGCCCAACAGTTCGGTATAGTATTCTTCGTTGCGCGGTTGTAGCTCAGTTGGTAGAGCACCACCTTGCCAAGGTGGATGTCGCGAGTTCAAGTCTCGTCAACCGCTCCACCAAGCCCCCAAAGGTAAAACCTTCGGGGGCTTTTGTTTTGGTTGCTTGGTATTGCTGCGAGGCCTCGCGAGCACCTAGCGCTTACCGAAAATCCCGGGTTTCGCTCGCGGGGGTATATGCGCAGGTCAATGCAGTTTTTGTGGTCATAGTTGTGGATATTGTAGACTGAAAATCAAGAGTTTAACCCTCGCGCTCGCGTAGCCTTTTGAAACCCCAGTATATTGTTGGAATTTTTGAGGGGCTGTCTCACCTGTGAGAACAGGTGACTTTCATTGAGGGTGGCTAGACTGGCGCACAGGCCAAGTCGGCGCCCAAAGTCTCACCCATGAGAATGGGTGACTTTCATTGAGGGGGCGCTGTGTGTTGTGGTGTCTGTTGTCTTCACTCTGCGGGTCTCACCCATGAGAATGGGTGACTTTCATTGAGGGCCCGTCAATAGCCTGTCCTTTTCGGGGGACAGCGTAGGTCTCACCCATGAGAATGGGTGACTTTCATTGAGGGGCACCGGACGGGCACCAATGGCTGGCGTAGAACACGGGTCTCACCCATGAGAATGGGTGACTTTCATTGAGGGAACGCCGCAGAGGTCATTGGCGTTCAGTGGGCGACTGTCTCACCCATGAGAATGGGTGACTTTCATTGAGGGCGCACTATTGCACCCACGGCACGACACCACTCAAGTCTCACCTGTGAGAACAGGTGACTTTCATTGAGGGGGAAGCCCTGCAAGGAGTGGTAGAGGAAATTGAGTGTCTCACCCATGAGAATGGGTGACTTTCGATTGAGGACGGGCGAAGGATACATCCAGGGTATGCGCAAGATGCGCGTCTCACCTGTGAGAACAGGTGACTTTCATTGAGGGCACTACATCATGGACGGCAAAGAGCAGGTAGGCACGTCTCACCCATGAGAATGGGTGACTTTCATTGAGGGCACCGGATGAAAGCCGTACATAACAGGCTAACCCCGCGTCTCACCCATGAGAATGGGTGACTTTCATTGAGGGCAGCCGGATAGTGAGCCTGATGAGCCGGTTTTGAGTCTCACCTATGAGAATGGGTGACTTTCATTGAGGGACACCCGCAAATGATAATCCAAAGCCGCACGCGCTGTACGTCTCACCTATGAGAATGGGTGACTTTCATTGAGGGCAGCCGGATAGTGAGCCTGATGAGCCGGTTTTGAGTCTCACCTATGAGAATGGGTGACTTTCATTGAGGGACACCCGCAAATGATAATCCAAAGCCGCACGCGCTGTACGTCTCACCTATGAGAATGGGTGACTTTCATTGAGGAGTGCCCCACGCCTGGCCTACCTGCTGCGCCAAATCTAGTCTCACCCATGAGAATGGGTGACTTTCATTGAGGGCGGAAGAATCGCCGGATGGATTGGAGGGCGCTTTTACGTTTCACCCATGAGAATGGGTGACTTTCATTGAGAGCAGCTAAAAGTTTTCGGGGCAACCAACTTTATGAGATTGAAGACACGTGACAGTCTGGGACTTATAGGCGAAAAGTACTGTTACTATGAGAAGCAGACGTTGAACGTTGGTATGTATTAGGGCTTCGGCTCAGCCCCAACCACTGTTGCAAATGTTTGTTCCCAACATAGGATATGTTGGGAAAATTACCTTCTACCTCTGACGCAGGTAGATACCACAGAAATATCTAGAACAATAAAGTTCTATCATCTGAAGGGGATAATGATGTCTGCACCTGAGAAAGTTGATATTAAATTTGAGGATCTGAAGAAGGCATGTGCTTCTGGTGGTGCCTCAACCCTAGTCTCGGTAACAGAGCTTAAACCTGCTGCTGGAGAGCATGCTTCGGTTGCTCCCGCTAAATTTGTTGAAGGAAAAAAATCAATATTCGCGTTTGAAACCCGATATATTGATGGTGAAGCTGCACGTGTGGTTCTCATTGATAGTAAACAATCTCAGCTGAACCGTGCTGAGGCTGCTATTATGCAAGACATTCGTGCTGAGCATCCTGTAATGCGGAAGCTTCCTCGTATCGAAGTAACGTACGAAAACGATGGGAAACCCATCACCTATACTGATCTTGAACTTCCGCATCGTTTTGCTGATGGGCATATTCGAGCAGGGGAAATTGATGGACAGCCTGCCACGGCACACGAAAAATATCGTGCTGTACGAAACTCCACACCAGCTGACCTAAGCGCCCTTTTAGATACGGCTCCTGCTGCCGCAGTATTTGGTGGTTGGGATTCGTTGCGTAAAAAGAATCAGCTCCGTCTTCGTAGCGCACTTGTGGGCGAAATTATCGGGGTGCTGGCAGATCAAAATCTCAGCGGGGAAGAACAGCTATCACACCGTGGTGGTGCCCGTGTTGATCCTCTTGAGATGGGAGTTCATCTCACAACTGATGAGATGGAAAAAGATGGTGAAAATACAGGAAGCCGAGTTAGGCAAAAAGTTTTTAAAAGCGCGCCGAGATGAAATTGTAGATGCCAACAAAAAAGGTAAAACTGTATCGGGTGCTGGGTTTGGGCTTGGCGGTATCCCACCGAAACTTGAAGCGTTGGGGGGTGTAGCATGTCAAAAGATTATTCGTTCGTGGGTACTGAGCTTCGCAACTCTACGTCAGTTACGGTTTGGCAAGAATGAAGAAGCTAATATTGCGGCTCGTGCTCTTCTCGCTGCTTTTGGGCTGAGCGCTATCGCTCGTGCTGAGCAAGAACTGTATTTGCGTGCAAATTGTGACCTGGTTGAGGCGGAAGAACCCCAAGTTACTCTTGATGGGCGGTACGGTAATACACGCCCTCTGAACCATATTACTGTTGAATTAGCGGATGATTTGCTGGCTCAGGCTATCGACTATGCTCAATCGCATCATGTGGCTCATTGGGATGGGCAGATCCTCACTGTCACCGGAAACCCTGTTATTTTGCGAGGCGCAGTCGCTGAATCTGAGGATGCGGAATAATGACGCGGAGCCTCAAAATTACTGCGAGGTTTCCATTAGGTGTTTACCTTGGGCATAAACCCGATGGTAGTGCTGATACCCTTCCTGACCCTGCTCGTTTGCACGCTGCGTTGTTGAACTCGGCGGCTCAGGGGACTCATGCAGTGCAAGGAGAACAAGGGCTAGAACCTAGTGAAACGTCGCTTAAAGCCCTCATGTGGCTGGAGGAAAATCAGCCAGATGGAATTGAAATCCCAGAATATATGCCGGTATATAAGGATGCTCGGCGTTTTATGCACCGCGAAGTGGCCCAGGCGAAGAAGAAACGCCAAACTGAGAAACGCACTATATCAGAGGGCACAGCTGTATCCGGAAAAATCGGTTGGGTGTGGACCCAAGTACCCAATGATATTGCCGACACTGTGGAGCAATTATGTGATGATGTACCACACTTAGGAGAATCCACAAGTGTTGCGGTTCTTGCCCCAGGTGACGTTAATCCAAACTTAAACCTTGATCTTCAAGGGAGCCCCTTAGAATCAGGCGGGACGATGTTACGTGTCCCGGCAATAGGACGGACTAATGCTCTTCTCGAAATGTACCGCATAATAACCCACGTAAATTCCCTACCGTTGCAAGCGATAAGCCAAAGGAGGAAGAAAAACCTGAGAATCTTCCTGTAACGCACGAATGCTTGACTCAAGTGAAGTATTCGACTCCCGAGCCTGAATACCCCGAGGTTCCTTGGAGCCGAGTTATTCTCCTTGAAGTAGAAGGAGAAGAACTGCCTCCAGAAGAACATGTTGCTCTTTGCGTCGCTCTTCATCGCGCGATTATTGCCGGTATAGGGTATGGGGCTTCTAGCTTCTTCACGGGAAAATATCCTAGGGGAGCGGAGGTACCTGCTAATAGGCTTGCTTTCCACTATATTCCTGCGCACTATATTCAGCATTTAGGTATTAAAAATTCTGTGATAGCTATTATGGTTCCTGAAAGTGCTTCGCCGGAAGATCTAATACAGCTTGGTCGTAGTTTAAATGCTGTTCCGCATTTATGGGGTCGTACTTTTGGTAAGCGTAAAGTATATTTTGGCGGGCAAGTAATTAATGCGCATGAATTCTGGCCTGCTGTTCATGCTGGGTATAAGCGTCTCTGGAAGCCTCTCACCGCAATTGTGCCAGAAACCCGTCCCGTTAAAAAGAAAGATGGCGGCGCTCGTTGGACTTTGGCAGATTCTGGTTTGCTATCAATCGCATATGTTTGGCGGGATAAATTTAACACATTTGCCAGGGGTGAACAACGCTACCTTGAACTCCGTAACCAGGTGAAGGAGCAAAGCGACGCACAGGTTTACCAGGCTCGAACTATACATACACGCCCTACAGTATATGTGCATAAAGTACCGCAGAACGTTATGCCTCAGCCTTGGCAGGGCGTGTTGTCTTTAGGGAATTTGGCTAATGATCGCACCATTATTGCGCTTGGGCAATCAAGGCATCTTGGTGCAGGGCTTTTAGTTCCCTATGACGTGCCGGAAGAAGAATTTATCTATTTACAACAAGCATATAAGGAACGCAAAAATGACCAGTAATTTAGGGATTCAGTGCAGCGATTTTTCTGAATTCTTTGCGGCCCTTAATGGAGGCTATGCGCCCTTCACCTGGCAACAGGAGCTTGTAGATCATATTGTTGAAACCGGTTCATGGCCCGATAGGATTGTGGCCCCCCACAGGTGCAGGTAAATCATCTGTTGTTGATGTACACCTGTTCGTGAATGCTTTATATGCCTGTGGAACCGGTCCTCGTGTGCCTCGACGCTTAAACGTGGTGGTGGGTCGTCGCGCGTTGGTAGATAGCCAAGCTGACCGGGCACGGGAGATACTGCATCAGATGGAAATCATCCTTGATAAAGAAGAACCTCTAGCGTCTCGTGAGGAAATTATTTATCGTGTTGCTCAAGCCTTGTTATCGTTCCAAGTTCATGACGATGTACGTCCTTTTGAAATCGGGCATATTCGTGGTGAGCTGAGTAACCGCTCGCTTCCCGTTAATGAGATATCGGTGTGCGCTATTATCGCGGCTACTCCGGATATGTGGGGTTCTCGTTTGTTGTTCCGTGGGTACGGCAGCAGTAAGGGCGCACGTCCACGGGAAACCGCTGTTGTATCTATGGATTCAGTCATGGTTCTTGATGAGGCTCATCTGAACCAGCAGCTTCTAGTGACGGCACGTCGAATTGCGCAGCTACAAAAATATGGGGCTGATGTAGGAGTCCCTACGCTTCAAGTTGTTGAAACAACCGCAACCCCGTCTGAACTTGAAGAAAACCAAAACCAAATCGGCGTTGACGTTTCACAACTGGATTCTCCTCATGATGCTGAACTTCTACAACGGGTAAACTCAGCCAAACGGTTGACTCGCATACCCCTTGATAAATGGAATGGTAAAGCTGAAAATGCCGCTGTCATTAATAGTGCTGTTGATGAGGTACTAGGTCTTTGTGAGAAGCTGGAGCCTAATAACGCAGGACAAAGCAAAACTGTGGGGTGCATTGTTAACCATGTTGGGACTGCTGTTAAGATTGCGGATAAGCTGAAGAAAGAGAATCTCAGCGTCAAACTTATTGTGGGGCGCATGCGACCGTTTGATATGAAAAAACTGCGGGATGATCATCCTAATCTGTTTACGTGCAAAGGGGATTTTTCTATTGACGTTGTTGTGGCTACTCAGACTCTTGAAGTAGGTATTGACCTAGATTTCTCCTCGCTTGTCACGGAACTTGCTCCCGCTTCATCTTTGGCGCAGCGTTTTGGGCGCGTTAATCGACTGGGTAAACGAAGTGACTCCCAGATAATTGTTTTAGAGCCTGAAAACCCTGACAAGATTAAAGATCCTGTTGTGTTACCTTATAAGGCTGAAGATTTGCGTAATGCTTATAACTGGCTGAATGATCTATCAGCGTTTAAAGATGTAAACCCTGGAACCATGCTGACGTGCACTCCACCGGCAACGGCGCCTCAGAGAATGCTGTACCAGCGTCCGGAACTAGTAGATATTCTTGAGTTTGCCCGTAGTTCTGAAACACCATATGCTGAGCCCGATTTCGACCTGTGGCTGCACGATTCCTTAGAAGAGCAAATCGAGCTGGGTGGTGTAGTTGTCCGTGAACATTTACCATTAAATGATTCCGAAGCGCTGGAGCTTCTTAAAGCTTTTCCACCGATGAATGAGGAAGTCTTTCCTGCCAATATCAAGATTCTCTCGGATATATATAAGGAACTTGTCGTAGGGAATGAAGAACGGATACAACAAGAGAAGGAAAACCCAGATATCCGACGGAGAGCTTTTGTGTACCGAGCGGGTGAACTCGAAATTTGTTCTCCTGATATGCGCCTTCGACCGGGCGATGTGCTCGTGATAGACAAGGGTCTTGTCTTCACTACCCAGGATGTAGCCATGGAGTTAGGCAAAGCTCAAGATTCTGAAGCGCCATCTGCTGTTGTTCCAGAGGGAATTAAATTCTTTATTTTTGATAATGACATAGAGCATGATAAACATGGGCTCTTCAGAAAGTTCTGTGGGCTAACTCCAGACGAAGCTACAGAACTTTGGCAGTCTGAAACAGGACAAACGGGAGAAGTTGTACTGTCTAGCTCTATACGCACTGACCCTCATGCGGGTGATGTGGTTGCATGGTATGCCGTGGTGCAAACAGATACTACGGATGATGACTCTGACGTTCGGCAGGAATGGACTCCCTCACAAGGAGCTGTCTATCTGGAAGATCATCAGCATGATGTTGCTGAACGAACGAAAAAGATCGCCGAATCTGTGGGACTTCGAGAAGAATTCACCCAGGATATTATCTTTGCAGCTGAGCACCATGATGATGGCAAAGCAGATTCCAGGTTCCAAACTATGCTGGGTGGAGCACAATCTGATAAGCCACTTGCAAAAAGTGCGGTCCGAACCCGCCAAGAGATCTGGGTATCCCGCCAACGCAGCGGTATGCCTGCTGGATGGCAGGCACGAACAGATGTCTGTTGCTCTGGTAGCGACCAACCGAGCTTCTGGAGAACTGGAGTGCTCAGATCTTGCGTTGAGGATTATCGGGTGCAGCCATGGGCATGGTGAAACTCTTTCCAGCACACCGACCAAACGCTCTTAGGGGAGAATACGAATCATCCCCAGCAAGAAATGCTCTACCAGCAGGCGCATGAGCTTTTTCTAACTGGGCATTGGGACGAAATCATGGAAAACACTGATAGGGAATATGGCCCCTATGCTACCGCTTATCTAGAGGCGCTAGAACGTGCTGCGGATGCTCAAATTTCACGGGAAGGACACTGATGTCTACGATTACACTCGCGGGTGACTACACATCAGCGCTCACCCATTTTGCCCAGTACGGTTTAGCTTCGTTGGCCGAGCAATATCATCCTCAAGGGGTAACTCTTGGCTGGAGCCGCGAAGCAGTGCCTAAAGCACAGATAACAGTTAAAGGCGCAGACGCACATACGATTGCTGGTTATCTTCACGAATTGGCAAAACAGCTGAGCGAACCTGAAGCTGGGTTATGCGAGATGTTATTTATGGATCGGGGAAAGACGAAAAGAAATTTTCTCCTTTTTCCCCACGTATACGTGTTATTGATCCTAAGAAATATCCGACCGACTGGAGGAAACATCAAAAAGCAAGGCACGAAGATTTAGATGGTTTGGCAACTAATCGCGATATTCTTAACCTGCGCTGGATCTCTGGTTTAGGTGAAGCAGCGTACTGGCGTTTCGATCGTAAAGATAATCGTCCAGATCATGGAGCATCACGCTGGGAGATGAAAACACGCAATAAGGGTGAAGAGTTTGTACAACATAGGCTTCGGCCAATGTGCGTAGAACTTACTAACTGGTCTGCTGAGAAGATTCTTTCGGGTTTATTGGGGGGAAAGTTTGAATGATTCTCTTGGCAAGAATAAACCCGATTCACGTACATCAACAGGATTTGCTACCCCTCAGCCTACCGATGTTGCTCTGGTGTTTGCAGCTCTACTTGGTATATCGGTTTTTCCTGTAATACATCAAGTTCATCAACTAAGTGTTACTCCTGGTGCGTGGCCTTCTGACAGTCTCCATCCTCAGAAGATGGTACTCCCGATAGCTACCGAACACATGACTCTGGCAAGATTGCGGACAATTCTTCGCAGCCGTGCGTACACTCAAGCTCTAGAACAGGTATGTAATTCTGAATCCGAGAAGTACAAATCTACCGCAGAGAATGTCTTCGATACTGCAGGATCTGCTGAATGGTTTAAAGCTCGTGGTATACAAGCTGTCGTGCGGTTTCCTATTAAGCTAGCAGGCAGCGATTCTGCACCAGAACGTCAAGTTCAAGTAGGAAAGTCTGTACTATTATGATCTCCACAGACGAGAATTACTGACCTATCTCCTTGGTAGCTCAAACAGTGTACTGTCCTCGGCGAGCTTGGCTAGAAGCAAATGGCGAGAAAACAGATACCTCTCAGATGCAGCATGGGTATTCGGCACATAAAAATGTGGATGACCCCAAAACATCACGAAGCAGACAACGTCGTTCTGTTCTTATTCGTTCGGATTCTTTAAAGCTAAGCGGTAAGTGTGACGCGCTGGAATCAGAGGCGGATGGAACACTTCAGGTGGTTGAATATAAATCAACTCCTGTGCGAAAGAACCCTCAAATCACTGAAGCGAATCGCGTTCAGCTTGCCCTCCAAGGGATCTGCTTGGAAGAGTCAGGGGAAAGTGTTAGCGAATTTTCGGTACATTTTACCGATCATAACAAAACTATTGCGGTTGAGCTCTCTGAAGACGACTTTGCCCTAGCACGAGACTATGTAGAACAGACGCATAAGATCGTTGAATCTGAACATGCGCCAAAACCGTTAGAGGATTCTCCAAAGTGTAGCTGGTGTTCGCATGTCAGTGTTTGTTTGCCGGATGAACATTTTGGACGTGTAGCGACTCAGAAAATTGTGCCTTCAAAACCAGATAGTCAGGTTGCTCACCTAACTGTTCAAGGTTCACGTGCCACAATAAAACAAGGCAGACTGATTGTTCAGTCAAAAGGTGAACAGTTTGGCGATATCCCCTTAGAGAGAATCCACAGCGTAGTGGTTCACGGAAATATCGATATTTCATCTGCGCTATTACGGGAACTCATGTGGCGTAACTATACAGTCATATGGTGTTCAAGCACCGGACGAGTTTATGGATGGTCGCAGGCGGGTAGTGGACCAAATGGTCTAGCTCGTGTACAGCAGCATGTTCTATCCAAACGTGGAAGTTTGCCTGTATCGTGCGAGATGATATCAAGTAAAATTGCGAACCAAGCAACATTTTTACGTCGTAATGGAGAAGCTGCTGAGACGGTAAAAATTCTTCGTGAGTTGCAACAGGAAGCACTGAGACTTTCCTCCTTACCAGAACTTTTTGGTATTGAAGGTGAGGCCGCTAGTTTGTACTTTGCAAATTTCAACACCATGCTCAATGGCGATGTCTTAGAAACACTCGGTTGGAAGTGGCAGGGGAGAATCGGGCGCGGGCTAATGACCCGATTAATATCCTGCTGAACTACGCGTACGGTTTGCTAACTTCTGAATGTATCCGCGCGATATTGACCTGTGGGTTAGACCCGCACGCAGGTTTTCTGCACAGTAGTAACCGGAACAAACCAGCGTTGGCGCTTGATCTTATGGAAGAATTTCGAGCTATTATTGCTGATTCTGTTGTTGTATCGCTTATCAACCGTAAGCAGGTAGATTCTGCCAGCTTCTCCACTGTTGGCAGCAGCCTGCGGCTGTCTCCTGCTGGGCGAAAAGCGATTATTAAAGCGTTCGAGCATAGAATCAACACCGAGTTCAGGCACCCAATATTCGGTTACTCTGTTTCGTGGCGTCGCACTATTGAAATACAGGCGCGGATGATTCTGGGCGTTCTTAACGGTAGCCATTCTGCATACACCGGAGTAAAAGTACGATGAGGCGTGACGACACGCGGCGTACTCTTATTGCATATGACATTCCGGATGATAAACGCCGTGGACGGATTGCGAAGCTGCTCTTAACCTATGGCGACCGGATACAATACAGTGTATTTATCGTTGATATTATTCCTTCAAAGCTTCTTCGGCTAAAGGACGAAATCGGGCAGCAGGTAGAGGCCAGCGAAGATTCAGTACTGTTTTGTGATCTTGGTAGGCTCTCAGAACTTGGCGAAAAGCGTTTTAGCTATGTGGGGCAGTCGCGGGACACCACAGATAATGACGTGCTTATCCTCTAACATATATGTTATGGTGCGAGCACCTGGTGCTTACCGAAAATCCCGGGTTTCGCTCGCGTGAGTGAAACACCTTGTCAGAGTCGTTTTGTGTCTGAATGATTGCCTCCGATAGACTGAATAACATGAGCGGTTGTCCCTACGCTCGCGAAAGTACCTGAGAGACCAGGAATTTACTGGAATTTTTTAGGTGCTGTCTCACCCATGAAAATGGGTGACTTTCATTGAGGGTGCCAGACCTCACCGAACTACTGAAAACCTTCGTCAGTCTCACCCATGAAAATGGGTGACTTTCGATTGAGGGGCAATCTTGCAAAGCACGGTAACGAAAGCAACTCTTCCGTCTCACCCATGAAAATGGGTGACTTTCATTGAGGGTAAGCTGAACGCGGCGTTTGTTCCGCAGGGGTTTTATCGGGTCTCACCCATGAAAATGGGTGACTTTCATTGAGGGCGTAAGAAGTTCTTCGGGTTCTCCGGTGGCGGGCATGTCTCACCCATGAAAATGGGTGACTTTCATTGAGGGTTTATTGCCCAAGGGTACTGAGAAGTGCTCGATTACCGTCTCACCCATGAAAATGGGTGACTTTCGTGAGGAATATATATAATCCAGATGCCAACTCAGAACAGGGTGTCTCACCCATGAAAATGGGTGACTTTCATTGAGGGGCGAATAAGTTCAAGGATGTGTCCGGTTCCCAGTGTCTCACCCATGAAAATGGGTGACTTTCAGTGAGGGCAGGCCATCACTGATACCCCCCCGCTACCCGGAGGGTGGTCTCACCCATGAGAATGGGTGACTTTCATTGAGGGTACGATCAGCACATGGGGCTGGTTGATTTGGGCATCTCGTCTCACCCATGAAAATGGGTGACTTTCATTGAGGGTCCGTCCTAGCGTCCCACTCCTTGCCACTGGTTTTATTAAAATATTTTGCAGATTCCGCCCTCAGCATGTGCTGTGCACCTGCGGGGAGGGGGGTCTATACTCTACAGTTAATAGAGAAGGCTCCTGATCGTTCCCTGCACCCGTAGGGTCTGCTAGAAAACGGCTTGCCTGCCCGAAATTTTTTTGGGTGGGTTGGCCGCTTTCTTTTATTTAATTTTCTTTTGCTGTGTTTTCTAACCGTCAGCTTCGCGTCTACTGTTTTTTCATGGGCTGCGGTGATAAAAGTAATTTTTTGTGTATTTTCGGTATTCGGTTTGTAAAACCCTGGGAGTTCGCTAAAAATTATGGGTAGAGCATTATTGAGGATGCTTTTGGATGCGTGCCCTGTTTCTTCCGGTTAAGAGTGGTCTTCCCGGTGGTGCGCGGCGCGTTTTTTGTTTCGAAAGGAAACCAATGAACCTGACTCTCGCTTCCGGCAAGGTTACAAAGTCTTTCGTGGCTGGGGCCTTGGCCCTGAGTGTTTCTGGGGTTGCTGTTCCCGCGTCGTTCGCTGCCCCTAGCGCACCAGAATCGCAGAGCGCACCTGCTGCCACGTCTCGCACCTTAGACGCGGCGGCAACTAAAGCTAAGATCACGCAGGGCCTACCGGGCCAGTTCCAGGTCTCGTATTCTAAGAAGAACCATAAGCTGTGGGTGGCGGGAACTGCTGATGGGGACATGCATGTCTCTACCTCGCCCGCCTTGATGCTGATTCGTTGAAGGTTGAGGCTGTGGCCGAGCTGCCCATTATTAAGGGTGAGAGAGGCTACAATTTTGCGGCCGCTTACGGGGTGGAAGTTGATGATGTTGAGGGAACCGTGTGGGTTACGAATACCCGCGATAACTCCATTTCGGTGTACGACCAGGCCACGATGAAGCTTGTGTGGACTAACCACGGGCTTGATAAGAACGACGCGAACTGGATTGAGCACCCGCGTGAGGTGCGCATTGACCACGCCTCAGGGAAGGCATTTGTGTCGGGCCGGTTCTATGTGTCGGCTATTGACTTGAAAACTAAGCAGGTTCAGAAGCTGCAGCTTGCGGGTGCCCCTGACGGCGGGGTGCGGTATGTGGGCATGAACATGCACGTCGATTCTCAGGATCACCTGCTGTATGTGCCGGAGCGCACCAGCGGCAAACTGTTCGTGGTAGACACGAACACCCTCAAAACTGTGCGCACCATTGATGTTCACGCAGATACTGAGGGCACTGAGGTTCGCCCTTCTGATGTTGCCATCGATAAGTCTTTGAACGAAATCTATGTTTCTTCCCAGGGCGTGAACGGTGTTAATTCGGGGGTGACCGTATATGACTTCACCACCGGCGAGTACAAGAAAACGATTGCTTTCGGCACCCAGGCCCTGGCCATGGAGCATGATGAAGAGCGCGACCTGGTGTACGTGAGTGATTTCGGCACCGGCAAGGTTGGTGTGATTGACGGCGCCACCAGCAAAGTCATCGGTGAGGTCGCCATGAACGGTGCGAAAGCTAATGACTTGACCATGCTCAATAACGGCTCGATCGTGGCTGTAGACAAGCAGGATCTGCCCGGCACAGCCCGTGTGCCGTACGTGCTGAACGGCGCCACCGGTGAGGTGAAAACCTCAGATAAGACCACCTCGAAAGCGAAGAAAGACAAGGACGGCAGCGAGATCCCCGCCGCCGAGTCAGAGATTCACCCGAACTCCATTATGAAGTTCAAAGCTGAGGTGAAAGCAGGGGATGAGGCGGCCGTGCAGATCACCCCGCAGCAGCGCGAATTTCAGGGGTACCCCACCGAGGCCACCCGCACCGTGAGCTACGCCAACCCGGTGATTGAGTTCCCCGACGGGAAGATCGACATCACCGCAGACTATAAGCTCCACATTAAAGGCAGCGGCTACGTGGGGAGGGCGCCGCGAAGGGCGTGTACGTGTTCCTCGTCCCTGAGGGAACCTGGAAACCCGGGCAGAGCATTGACCGTGAGCAGGCCATGAACCTGTCAAAGAACGCCGTGTGGGTGCGCCCCGAGCAGCTGAAGGACGGCTCGTTTGAGATTGACCTGCCCATCCCCGCGAACACCCTAGAATACGGCAAGAAGTACACGGTCGGCACCATTGCTGCGCACGACTTGTCGGTGACTGACCGCAGCCTGGACTACTCCGCAATGTTTGAGATCACCAAGGACGGGCAGACCAGCTCTAGCGTGTCCGGCCCGAAAAACTGAGCAGAACCAGGGCGGCGGGAGCACCCGGTGCAGCCCACCGAAACTGCGGCTGTGACCGCGCCTTCACCCACCCCGCCCCCACCGAGGTCGGCATCTGCGCAACCCTCAGTAACGGGAGGCACCACCGGTGAGGCGAAGCCCGAGGCCACTCAGGAAAGCGTATCCGTGACCGTTGCTAACGGTAACCACCCCGGCGGTGACTCCGCACCCCAGGCGACCCGCGGCTCCACATCCCGCAGCCTGGCGAATACCGGCGCGAACGGCGTGATCATGCTGGCGGGTATGGGTGCTTTTGGCTATCGTGACCGGTGCGGTGGTGCTGGTTGTACGCCGCCGCAGTAAATCCTAGCCGCCACCTGGTGCGCTAACCGGCAGGCTGCGTGAAAAGCCGCAGGGGCACCCCGAAAAACAGGGGTGCCCCTTCCCTGTGGGTGATGTGTAAAACCGCCGCAGTACGCTGCCTGAACGGGGAGGAAACCCCGGCGGGAGCCGCCCCAAACACCACCCTGTGGAAGTGTCGTAAAACACTGATAGCTGATTTGGTGGTGGGGTACCCGAACTGTATAGTTATATCTGTTGCCGAAACACCCACGGCACACAACGAGAAGAAATTCTCACGGCCCCATCGTATAGCGGCCTAGTACTCCGCCCTCTCACGGCGGCAACACCGGTTCAAATCCGGTTGGGGTCACGCTAAGACTAAAGAATCCCCGGCTCTCAAAAAGCCGGGGATTTTCTATTGCCACAGTGCCAAAGCTACTTCAGAAGATGCGCGTACTTACGGCGGGCCGCCGCAACCTTCGGGCTGATCACCACAGAGCAGTACCCCTGGTACGGGTTCAGCTCGTAGTAGTCCTGGTGGTAGTCTTCCGCCTCCCAGAACGTCTCAAGAGGCTTTATTTCCGTCACCACCTGAGCATCGAAAAGAGCCTGCGCCCGCACCTTTGCCGCCTCAAAAATCTTTCGCTGCTGCTCGTCGGCATCAGCAGCACCGAACGGTACTGCGACCCGGTATCTGCCCCCTGGCGATCCCAGCTTGTGGGATCGTGGGAGGCGAAGAAAATATCCAGCACCGCGTCCTCACCGATCACGTTCTCATCAAAATCAACGCGCACCACCTCGTGATGCCCCGTCGCCCCCGAGCACACCGACCGGTAATCCGGGTTCGGCACGGTGCCGCCAGCGTAGCCGCACACGCTCGCGCTCACGCCCTTAAACTGGCGGAACACCGCATCAATACACCAAAAACAACCGCCGCCAACCACAAAACTACGCATCGTCCCGCTCCTTCACGAAAACCACTGTCTCACCTGACACCCCATTAAACGCCCCGCACCTTCCGAATATTCCCCGCCGGGTGCTCATGCCACAATAGAGACATGACTGAAACCACCACACCAAACCTAGCGCAGGTTGTTGCCGCCTTCCACGACCTCTACCCGCCGCAGCTGGCCGCCGGGTGGGACGCATCCGGGCTGGTCTGCGGGCGCACCGCCGCCCCCGTGAGGCACGTGCACTTCGCCGTTGATGCCCTCGCCGCCACCGCTGACGAAGCCGTAGAACACGGCGCGGGGCTGCTCATCACCCACCACCCGCTGCTGCTGCGCGGGGCGCAGTTCATCCCCGATACGGATTATAAAGGGCACGTGCTGCACACCCTCATCGAAGGACAATGCGGCCTGCTCGGGGCGCACACTAACGCCGATGCCGCCATTGCGGGCGTGAACGAGGCACTCTGCGACGCCCTGAACCTCACCGACCGCACTGCACTGGCCGAACCTCAAACCCAAGAACTTGGGGGGAGAGGAACACCCCGTCGGAACCGGGCGCGTGGGCACCCTGCCTGAACCGCTCACCCTGCGTGCCCTCTCCGAACGCTTAGCGGATGCGCTACCGGCAACTGCGGGCGGGCTGCGTATCGCCGGGCGCCCAGAGCAGCGCATTAGCCGTGTGGCACTGTGCGGCGGGGCGGGCGACTCCCTGTTCGAGGCGGTACGTTCCGTCGGGGCAGACGTGTACATTACCGCCGATTTGCGGCACCACCCCCGCCAGCGAATTCCGTGAACAAGAACTCGTGCGCGGTACCGAGTGCGCGCTGATTGACTGCTCCCACGCGGCCAGCGAATCGCTCTGGCTGCAGCGCGCCGGTGAGAGGCTGCAGACGCTACTGGCCGAACGTGGCCACAGCATTACCTTCACCGTCTCATCACTGAACACCGACCCGTGGGACTTCACCGTATCCACCGGCAGCGCGGCGGGCTCAGCATCCACCCGGTAATTCGCCGTAAAGCCCAAACACCTCAACCCACACAAGCCCACATTGCGGCGGTTTGTGGGGTATAAGGTGTGCGGCGTCTAGAAACGGGAAGGCCCCGGGAAACCCACCACGGGTCCCGGGGCCTTCTACCTTTAGCTGACTACCTCTACAGGGAAAGAACAGCCGGTGCTATCGCGTCCTCGTAGCATTCGCGTACTGGTACAGGAACTGAGCAGCCTCAGCACGGCTCACTTGAGCGCGCGGGTTGAACTCCTTAGACTGCGCATCAAGCACCACGCCCTTTTGCTGCGCCCACACCATGTCGCGGTAGTAAATGTTGCTGCCAGCGCGCACATCGGTGAACGGTGAATACTTCGGGAGCGTCACGTTCGGCTTACCGGCGGCGCGATACATGAACGAGACAAGGGTCTGCCGGTTCACGCTATCATCCGCGTGGAATGAGCCGTCCCCATACTCATTACCAATATTCTGCTGACGAGCCCACACAATCGCCTTATACCGCGGGTTGCTGGTAGAAATATCGCGGTAGGGTGACTGGGCTGGGAGCTGTATATCAGGGGAGCCAGCCATACGGTACAGTGCCTCTACCAGCTGTCCGCGGGTTACACTCTCTGACGGGGAGAAACGGCCGTCACGGGCTTCCAGCACGTTCTGATCCACCGCCCACGTGGCGCTCTGGTAGTAGCGTTGTGAGGACTCCATATCAACAAACCGGGACTTCGGCTTCCGGACCTCCTGCTGTGAGGTAACCGCAGGAATATCAATGGTGCGGCTAACCGCGCGGGACGGATCCTGCGACTTCACCGACACGGTAACTTCGTACTGTTTAGAGGCGCTTACCTGCGACCCATCGATCCCCATTGCCACAATAGCGCCTGAACCATCAGGGAACATTGCGGCCTTCAATCCTGCTTCACCCGCTTCACCACGGTGCCGGTACCCTTTTCACGAAGCACCAGCTCAAAGGAATCGTCCTCATCTAACCGGAAATTCGTGGCCCACACCGACACGTGGTTGTATGACTTGGTGGTGTTGATCGTCTCGCCGATGTACTTGACCCTTGGCTGGGCGTCCTTCACCGGCAGGTTTGCCCGCGCAATCTCATTCACCTGGCCGTTATGCCGGTTGTACACAATGTAGGCGTAACGCTTCGAAGCATCAACCTTGAACCCCGAGTACTCCAGGGTGGACGTAAAACTACTGGTGTTTTTACCGTCCTGCGCGGCAAGGTAATGTCTTTGGAAGCGAGAGGCTCACCCTGAGGCTTCCCGTTCTCGTCCACCTCAACGATCTGCGCGTACGAGGTTGAACCTGCGGGAATATTCGAGAAGTTCAGCCCCCTAACTGTCAGGCTGGCCTGTTTATCCACAGGATTCAGCTGGTTATTGCGAATGGACAGGCGCTGCACCTCACCCGTGACAGTATTGAGCGGAACGCTCACACCCGTCATGGTGCCGTAAAAATACTCGGAGTACACATCCAGCTTAAAGGTGCCAATGCTGTACGGGCCTTTCGCCGGGTCTATATCATTGCCGGGGACGTTGAGCTGAATTTCGAAGGAACCGTCAGCGTTAATCTTGTCTTTCGGAATTACAGTAGTGTAAAGGTTCGGAACGCGCTGCATCTTCTGCCGCGACCCTTCAACAAACATGGACCGCGGGCCGAATGCAATGGCGAGCGAACCGTCCTGTTCACGGTGCTGCTCGGTGAACCCGGTGCCGCGCACCGTAATGGTTCCGCCATCAATCAGGTCAAGGTTTGGGGTATCAACAGTCAGCTTGGGGCCGCTGGCTGCAGGCTGCCCAGCGGCTTGTGCGGCGGCCGGAGTTTCGGCTGCTAATGCTGCCGGCGCTAGGGCGGCACCGAGCGGCAAGGCGAGAGCCCCGGCGAGAGTCAGAGCGCATGCGCGCTTGGGCAGGTTGTGCGGTGAGAATGAATTACCCATCAGATTACTCCACTCGTAAAAGTAATTTATTGATACCTTCACGGTAGCAAAACGCCTAGTGGGAGTCGAGGAAAACCGCAAAATTACCCCGAAAAGCATTAACTGTAAAGTAAAGGTGTAGAAAAAAACTATTCATAGATTAATATTCATTAAATGGCTTATTCGCACTTTTAGTGTCATTAAAAAAATAGATATGTATGTTTATATGCTTTAATTCTCTGTATATATATGTTTCATGCGTAAAGTATCTGGGGTGGTCTTAGTATCGTGCAGCACAGTCAAAGACCTATGACCCCCTACACATGCCCCATGGGCCACATTATTGGTGTGCAAACAGGGGAGTGGGACACAGAGGAGAAAATGTTGAATCCGCAGACGCCCCAGAAAACACGGCGCACAATCACGATGCATTAATACAGCGCAGAAAAGAACCCCCGCGCCGCACAATCAGAGGAGATGATGACTGTGCGTCACGGGGGAGACTCAAAAGCCTGAACCGTTGATTACTTCTTACCGTAAATACGGTGGTAACGGTACAGGAAGGCCGCCATTGCGTCACGGGTAATGGCCTGGCCCGGGCGGTAAGTACGGTCGTCCCAGCCGCGGCTAATACCGCGATCGGCCAGCCAGCTGATCTCGGTGTAGAACAGGTTATCCCCGTTCACATCAACAAATGACGTGTGCCGCGGAGCGTAGAACCGGTAGTCCCTCGCCTGACGGTAGAAGAACGCCGCCATGGCCTCACGGCTGACCGAATCATTCGGGCGGAACGTACCGTCCGGGTAACCGGTAGTAATACCCTGCTGGTACATCCACACGATTTCCTTATAGAACGGGTACGAGGCATCCACATCCTTAAACGGAGACCGGTACGGCATCATCACACGGGGGCTGCCCGCCATACGGTAGAAGAACGCCGCCATTGCACCGCGCTCAATATTATTCTGCGGGCGATAGGTATTATCAGGCCAGCCGGTGGTGATCCCCGTGGAAGCAAGCCACTCAATCTCAGTGTAGAACTGATCCGTGGGGTGCACATCCTTAAACCGCTGAGCTGGTTTGGGCGGCTCAGGCGCCGGAGGCTGCGGTTTTGGCTTTTTCCGGTGTGGGCTTAGGGCTTGGCTTAGGCTGTTCCGGGGTAGGTGTCGGGTCCGGTTTAGGGCTTTTTCGGGCGTAGGCGTTGGACTCGGCTTTGGGTTGCTCCGGGGTGGGTGTCGGGTCCGGTTTGGGCTTTTTCGGGCGTAGGTTTTGGACTCGGCTTAGGCTGTTCCCGGGTGGGAGTAGGCTGCGGAGTCGGCTTTTTCCGGTGAGGGCGTTGGACTCGGCTTGGGTTGCTCCGGGTGGGTGTCGGGTCCGGTTTGGGCTTTTCGGGCGTAGGTTTTTGGACTCGGCTTAGGCTGTTCCGGAGTGGGAGTAGGCTGCGGAGTCGGCTTTTTCCGGTGAGGGCGTTGGACTCGGCTTGGGTTTGCTCCGGGGTGGGTGTCGGGTCCGGTTTGGGCTTTTTCCGGCGTAGGTGTCGGGCTTGGCTTGGGTTGCTCCGGCGTAGGCGTTGGACTCGGTGAAGGCTCGGGGGCCTTGGGAGAGGGTTCCGGGGTAGGAGCCGGCGTTGGGCTTGGGCTCGGCTTAGGCTGCTCCGGAGTAGGAGTAGGCTGCGGAGTCGGCTTTTCCGGTGAGGGTGTTGGACTCGGCGAAGGCTCAGGGGCCTTGGGAGAGGGTTCCGGGGTAGGAGCCGGCGTCGGGCTTGGGCTCGGCTTAGGCTGCTCCGGAGTAGGGGTTGGGCTGGGCTCAGGCGTTGGACTTGGTTTAGGCGACTCGGGCACCTTGAGCGTAATCTCGGCTGTAGTGTCCAATGAACGGTCGCTCTTGTTGAGCTCCGGCGACGCGAAAGAAACAATCAGGTACTTCTTCGAAGCATCCAATGCACCTGCGGCAATGTTGAGGGTCGCACGGAACTGCCCATCGTGCACATCCTCAGCTGCAATACGAGTCATCGCAGCAACAGAATGCGTATCCGGGGTGTTGCCTTCCTGCCATTTCTCAGCCTCCACCACGGCAACATACACGCCGTTCTGGGCGGCAGCACCCACATAGCCGGAACCCGAAACGGTCACAGCATTATCCTGAGTGGGGTCAAGCTCACTCTTGTCAATGCTCAGCTTTGGATCAGCCACCGGCTGCGCGGGCTTGACAGTCACCGGGGAAAGCGCCACCAGTTTCACACCCTCATTCTCAGCTTTTGCGGCCACCACATACTTTTTCGACGCATCCAACAGCGAGCCGGGCACGGTGACAGAGGCGGCAAAGCCTCCATCGTGCAGATCGTTCGCATGCACCAGGGCCTCATTACCAACCGGATTACCGGTAGGCTGGCCCTGCTCATCAGCCTCGTACACGCCAACGCTCACGCCCTTAGCCGCGCCTTGGCCGTGGAACCCGGTGCCGTTCACCAGCACCTCATTCGATTCTGCGTCCACCTTAAGCTCGGTGGCAGAGAGAGTGATCTTCGGGTCTGCCTGCTTTTGCGGCTCGGTTACCTTCACGGGGGCTGATGCCTGTAAAAGCCCCGCTTTCAGGGCGGCACCATCATCCTGTGCCGCACCCGTCGCACCGGTTGCTACCACGTACTCTGCGGCGGGGTCGAGTGTGTTCCCGGGGACATTAAGAACAGCGGTAAACGCACCATCCTGAATATCTGCACCCTTCACGAAGGCGACTGCAGCCACAGCGGGGTCACGCTCATCAGCACTGTGAGCGGGGAATGCATCCTTACGCACCAGGTATACGTACACACCGTGCTGCGCCTGCTCACCGTAGAAGCCGGTACCCGAAACGGTCACCGAGGCGCCCTCATCCGATTTAATCTTATCGGTGCTTAAAGTGATCTGAGGGTTCGCCTGTTTTTCAGGTTCGGGGGCGGGCTGCTGTTCCGGCTGAGCGCTCACCAGGCGGTTCATCTGTACCACGGTGGTGAACTCTTGCGGATCCTCAGCAGTGCTCGGGAAAACAATATCCCCATTGGGCAGTGCCACAGCATTGAGTGAGCCGCGGTTTGTGTTTTTAACGCTCACACCGGTCAGACTGATGCTTCGCTCAACGTTCATATCCTTATCGAGGATAACGATGCGGTTATTCACGGAATCCAGAACGCCAAGCTTATCGCCCACCGTAAATAGCTCACCAATGCTCTCCAGGCCCTTCGCGTGAATCGAGGTTTTGCCATTGAGCACAGTAAACTGCCCGTCGGTGTATGAGAGAACCTGGTATGAGGAATTATGCAGGTAGCTCCAACGGTATACGCGACCGTCGTCGGTGGTGGTTACGCGGCCGTATGAGACGCGCTCAGCAATAGCTGTGCCATCGTCAAAAACCTTCACCGCATCTTTGCTGAAATGGAGCAGATAACCGCGCTGTACCTCCCCCTGCTCATTTGAGATAGTCGTTCCCGAGTCATACACAAATGACCCGTCGGGCAGCGGGGCAAGCACGTTCGCCGTATGCGTGTATTGGGTGCCGTAATACTCCGAGGTATCGGTATCGGGCGCATTGGCCAAAGCCGGATCTAGGGTTTTCGGGTCGGGCAGCGGCATGCTGCTGACCTGTCCTGAGGAATCAACCGTAATGTAGTTTTTAGAGGTAAGCACACCCCAGGAGTGGGTGAACTTGTTGTACCCCGTTGCCAGGGTTTCCTCTGCGGGGTCAAAGTTGAAGCCGGCAACCGGTTGGGCGGGGCTTAGCTGCCCGTCCTCAGTAACGGTGTACCGTTCCAGCTGGTTGGTGTCTGTGGCAGCGATTAGGATTTCACCCGTCTCGGAATTAGCAGCAAAATGCGCGCCGCCCCCAGCCTGCAGCTGCCCGGTTGATACCGTCTGCATGGTTTCGGGGTTAATAATGGTGTAGGTTGAAGCCTCTTTGCCCAAAGCAGAGGCGGCAGCGAGGTGAATAATATATTTACCAACTCGCGCACTCTGTGCAGGTGAGCTATCAATGGTCTTAGTAATAACGTTCTTATTAAAAAGATTGTAATCTGCGGCGGTCTTAGTGTTTTGATCAGTGGGTGCTAACCGGGCAGCTGGCTGAACGGGGGTTGCAAGGACGGGTGTGAGAGGCATAGCGACAGAGCTTACAAGAGCGATTGCGCAGATACCCTTCTTCAACCCCTTGCGGGAGTAAAAGGTAGACATGTGTGTATCCAATGCTTAACGGTACATTGTTGCTAGAACATATTTAAGGTACCAAAATGCGGGGATGTTAAAAGACAAAAACAGCTAATATTTATGAATATTATGCACATCACTTATAGTGCGCTTGAAATAAAATTCAACTATTACTCTAGTGAAGTTAGGAATATATTCCTGGATATTGCAGATTCAATTTAATATTTATGTTTTCTGCATGTAATAGTTACCCGCTGCGGGGTGGCGTGGGTGTAAAAGTCAGGTTGTTGACACACCCGGTATTTACACACCAGCCACCCCGTGAGGCAGCCCCATCTTTACGCCGCTGCGGGCAGTAATGGCACGGGGCCACCTCGGTTATCACTCATTGGACGCTACAGCCTGTCGGCGGTATTACCCCTGATGCCTGTATCGGTAAATAAACGCGGCCATTGCATCACGGTGAATAGGCTCACTGGGCGGTAAGTGCCATCACTCCACCCCTTCGTAACACCCTTCGCTGCCAGCCAGGTAATCTCCCGGTAGAACATCGTGCCGGGGCGCACATCGTTAAACGGTGAGTTCACCGGAGCCGTATACGCCGGAGCACCAGCATAACGGTAGAAGAACGCCGCCATCGCATCACGATTCACCGGATCATGCGGACGGAACGTACCATCCCAATAACCGGTAGTAATACCCCTCTGATGCATCCACACAATCTCCTTATAGAACGGGAACGACGGATCCACATCCTTAAACGGAGACTCCTTCGGCAAAGTAACCTCGGGTGAGCCAGCCATACGGTAGAAGTATGCAGCCATCGCAGCACGCTCAACATTCTGACCAGGACGGAACGTACCATCCGGGTAACCGGTAGTGATGTTCTGAGAACCCAACCACTGCACTTCGGAGTAGAACTGGTCGGTCGCAGGTACATCACTAAAACGCTGCGGTTGAGGCTGAGGCTCCTGCGGTTTCTGAGGCTCCTCAGATCGGGGCTGATTGGGGGTGCTCTTCACCAGGCGGTTAAGCCACAGGTTTGTGGATAACCCGTCATTTTTCTCAAGCATCGTGGGGTAAATAATATCCCCGTTTGGCAGCTCCAGGGCATTGGCGGAACCGGTCTTATCGGTCTTCTTCAGGCCCGTGAGCGGAAGTTCTTTTTCAACGGACAGATCTTTAGACAGCCACACGAGGCGGCCATTTGCCGCATCAACGGCCACAATTTTATCGCCTGCCGGCAGGAGTGAGGCAAGCTCACCTATACCCTGCGGGGCCTTCGCGGTAGCACGCACTGTTCTGAACGACGAACCATCATATGCGAGCACCTGAACGGCACTCACCGCAGGAGCATAGTTATTCCACCGGTACACGTACCCGTCAGGGGTAGTCATTAGCCCGTTCATATACGCCTTAGCGGTGGCATCGTCCGTTGAACCTGCCGCCACCGAGAAGCCCTTGGTGCTCAGGTGCACCAGCTGTCCGCCCTGAACCTGCTTGTCCGCCGCATCGCGTATCACCTTATTGGGGGCGTACACGAACGAACCATCCGGTAAAGCAGCTAGGGTGCGGGTGTCGCCGGTGAAAGTATCCCCGTAGTACTCGCTCACATCGTTCACTGCGGATATGGCGGTATCGTAGTCCTTGGGCGAGTCTGCTTTCTGGACAGTGACCGCACCGTTGGAATCGACACTTATAAAACGAGCCTGGGCGGAGCCGGTGACCGCAAGAACACCCCACGTTTTGGATGCCCCGTTATAGCCCAGCGCCATCACATTCTCACCCTTGGCGAGGCTCAGACCCGCAACGGCACCGCGAGATACAAGCTCACCCTGCTCATTCACGGCATACCGTTCTACCGTCCCTGCGCTCTCATGAGCGAAGATAATCTCACCGCTATCCGGGTTTGCGGCGAATCGGGCACTTTTACCCATCGGCAGGGTACCTGAGCTGACCTCACGCAGAGTATCGGCCTTCAGTACCGAGTAGCGGGCCTGCTCATCAGAACCGAAGCGGGCACCCGAAGCGTGGAACAGATACGAACCTACCCGCACAGTGTTCTGCGGGTCGGCAATATCGGCCCCAGAATCCCAGCTTTGCCCCAGGCGGTAGCCGCTTCCTGTAAACCCTTGGGCGCTTTTACCTGCATAGGAGAAAGTGAGCGCGTCAAGGCCCTCACCGTCACTATAGAAATTCGAGAAAGCATGGTTTCCTTCGGGGGTGAGGTTAGCTGCCACATTTGTCCAGGTGACCACGCCGTTATTTTCCTGCTGCTGCGCCGTCAACAGTGAGAGAGCGGCCACCGGGATCTCATGCGGGCCTTCCCACTGCCCGGAGGCGTAGTTTTTGGTGCGCACCGTCATGTACAGGGTGCCGCTGCCTTTAACCGCATCAAACTCAATGCGCGGGTTCGATAGGGTAAGGTTCAGGGCGCACCCAGTTTCGGGGTTATTGCGGTCGGTACAGTGCGAAATGTAGTGGACTTTACCGGAGCCCTGCAGCGATACCTGATTACCATCATTGGAAACGACGGCATGATGTGCTGGGAACGAGAAAAGGTCTTTGGTGTTGTACGATGCGCCTTCGCCCACCGCATAAGGTTCACCAATATAACTGCGGAATGATGCTTTGATCCCCCAGTTAATGGTGCCAGAAACGGCGGCTGGGGTGTCGTTTTGCGCGGGTGCCTGCCCGGCGGCGGGTAATGCGGCGGCCTGCGTATTGGGGGAGGGTGCAGAGAATGCGGGGGCTGAAGTAAACGTGAGTGAGCCAACTAGCGCCACCGCGCATACGCTCTTCTTCACACCTTTGCTAGAAGAAAAAGTAGACATGGGGTCCGTCCGATGTTAGTAGTGTGTTAGGACGTGCTTAGCTTACCAAAAAGCAACCTATTCATGAAGGGAAGTATGTAATAGTTATGAGTATTACGGTGGGCTCTACAGGTATAGTGAGTGAATTTTTTAGAGGAGTATTTTGGGGTAAAGTGCCTTATCGAACCGCATTTTATCGTTTTTATACTGCTATGCAAGGGGAGTAGGTAATAAGAGGTGTGAGCGGGGCTTGTTGGGTGGGACTGCGTCAAAAAAGTATTTAACGACACACTGTCTGCATATACTGCCTTGAGCGGGAGTAAGTATGAATAAACACGTGAGGCCATGAGTGCACACGCCAAAAGCGGAGCACTGTCGAGAAACAGCGCAGCGTCACTGCCGTATCAGCACGGTGAGCGTGCCAGCCTTCCGCTCGGTTCCGGCCACCCACTCAACATCCCAGTCTGCCTCCAAAGCCTCCACCAACGCAGCGGCCCCGTCGGCATCGGCCGTAAAATCACGCTCGGCCAGACCACTGTGCACCAGGTAGCGGGCCAGCTCACCCCGGTAATGCTTCGCCATATGCGACACCACCTTACGGGTGCCATCGGCGCTCACCCTCTCAACGCGCACTGCTAAAGTCTGCGTGCCAGGGGTCACCCACGACTTCGCGTAAGCCGCCGAACGGCAGTCCAGCACCAGCTCACCTGCCACCACAGGCGCCAAAGCCGAGCTAAGCGCACCACGCCAAAAATTAGCCAGCTGCCCCAACTCACCCAGCTTCACACCCATGGAAAGGCGGTACGCAGGAATCGCATCCTCAGGGCGCACCACACCCCATAGCGCGGACGAAATCAGAATAGTACGCTGCGCTAACTGCCGCTCGGCGGGGAGAAACTGCCGTAGTCCAGCGCCTCAAACAGCACACCCGTGTATGTTTGAATTGCCGCGTGCGCAGGTTCATGAAGCAGACGCGTATTGCGCCGCACCTCAGCCTCTAAGGAAGCCCCCACCTTCAGCTGCTCCAACGCCGTTTCCTGCGCCGAAACAGCAGCCAGCTGCTCTAGTACGGTCTCCCGCTCGCCCGTGAGTTCGGGAAACGACAGATCCGCAAACTGCACGGGAGCGTTCGTCGCCTCAGCGGCGGTTTTACCTTCAGACGGCGGCAGAAGAATCAGCATAATACCCAGTGTAAACCGTGCCGCCGCCGGTTTCGGTAGAATACTCTATGAGGCAGGATGCCCAGGCAATCGCGCGGCACGCACCGTTAGCCGGTGTGTGCTTCGAGGAAAGTCCGGGCTCCACAGCACAGGATGGTGGATAACGTCCACTCGGGGTAACCCGCAGGCCAGTGCCACAGAAAGCAGACCGCCGTCCCAGCTTGGGGCGGTAAGGGTGAAACGGTGGTGTAAGAGACCACCAGTGGGTGCGGTGACGTGCCCAGCTTGGTAAACCCCATCCGGAGCAAGGTCAAACAGAACACGCCATGATAGGGTAGTGCGCCCGAACCGCTGCGCCAGCTGCGCGCGGGGGTGCGTGTTCGGGTAGACTGCTTGAGGCTCACGGCAACGCGAGTCCTAGATAGATGATTGCCCCGGGCACCCGGTAGAACCAGGCGCCTATGACAGAACCCGGCTCATAGGGCATCCTGCCTCACCTCTAAACCCCGTGGCAGCACCACACCCTAGTGACCGAAAGGATCAGGGTCCACGCCCGGCATCCAGCTATTGCCCTCCACGGTCCACCCCTCCTTTTTTACCACTTTTTTCATGCGGGAGGTCCACTTCTTATTCAGACGGTTCACGTACAGTTTGCCGTCCAAGTGGTCGGTCTCATGCTGCATGCACCGGGCAAACCAGCCGGTCGCCTCAAAGCGCAGCGGATTGCCCTCGCCGTCGAACCCGGTGACCGTCACCCACTCGGCGCGTTTGAGCGGGAACCCGTACCCGGGGAATGAGAGGCACCCTTCTTCTTCAGTATCCGGGTCGGGATCTGCCCCAGAGATTTTCCCGAGAGTTAACACCGGGTTCACGACCACCCCGCGCGGCGGCACCCCATCCTCATTCTCCATCTGGTAGGTGAATAAACGCAGACCCACACCAATCTGCGGTGCGGCGAGTCCTACCCCGTGGGAGGCGTCCATTGTCTCGTACATGTCGGCGATGAGCTCTTTGAGCTGCTCATCGAACGCGGTGACAGGTGCAGCCGGGCGGTGAAGTACAGGGTTGCCGTGGATAACGATGGGGTGAACAGTCATACGGTGATACCTTTCGTAGTGTGGTGGTTGGGCGGGTTAATCCAGCAGATCGAAACCAATAGTATCGCGCAGCACCTCGTTCGTGCCCCCAAAAAAATTGGGGAGCAGACGTGCGGCAAGAAAAAGCCTGCGCCACGGGATGCTCGATATATAGGCGTAGCCGCCAAAAAGCTGCAGGCACGTATCGGTGATACGGCAGGGCGTTCTCTGAGGCAAAAACCTTCACCTTTGCGGCTTCGGCAGCGCTTAAAGCGCCCGCATTAAACGCGTCAATGGCACGGCTCACGTACAGCTCGGTGGTCTCGGCGGCCATGAGCGCATCCACTAGTTTGAACCGGGTGTTCTGAAAATCAGCCACACGGGAGCCAAAAACCTGCCGTTCCTTCACATAAGAAACGGTTGCCTCAACGGTGGTTCGGGCAATCACAGCGGATGCAGCGGCAATCGCCAGGCGAGCCTGCGGCAGCTGCTCCTTCACATACCGCAGCCCTTCCCCGAGCTCACCCACAAGGTTCTGGGCGGGAACCCGAACATCATCAAAAAATAATTCGGCAGTATCGGAGGCACGCAGCCCCAGCTTATCGAGCTGGTTGCCTGCCGTGTACCCCGAAGATTTCTCCACCATAAACAGCGAGAACGAACCTGACCCGCCGCGGGTGCTGCCGGTCTCGGTACGGGCCAGCACAAGCGCCGCATCTGCCGAGATACCTGAACCAATAAATGTCTTCTGCCCATTAAGAATGAACTCGTCGCCCTCACGCACGGCGGTGGTGCGGCAGGCACGCAGATCCGACCCGGCACCCGGCTCCGTAAAAGCACACGAGGTGACCAGCTCACCGGTGACCATCGCTGGAAGCCACTGCTGCTTCTGCTCCTTGGTACCGTATGCCAGAAGGTAAGGCAGTACCAAGTCCTGCTGCAGGTGCACGGCAAGAGCGAACCCGTGGCACCCTTTGGCCGCAAGTTCTTGGGTAAGCACCAGCTGGTAGCGGTAATCAGGCATACCCGCCCCGCCGTACTCTTCGGGCACTGCAAGGCCCAGCAGCCCGGCCTCCCCGGCGGCAGTCCAGACAGTACGCGGCATCATGTGCTCACGCTCCCACTGCGGGTAGTGGGCGGCCACTTCGTGAGTAATAAACTCGCGTGCCGCCTCACGGAAAAGCTCGTGGTCTTCGGTGAATTCGATCGTGGGTCGCATGGGGTCCTCGGGTGCTAGATGTAGGCTCGGGAGGGGATAGGATATAGCGAAGGGCCGTTACGGCTACTGCCATAACGACCCTTTCATTCGGGGTGATCGACGGGGGTTGAACCCGCGACCTCCTGGACCACAACCAGGCGCTCTGCCAACTGAGCTACGACCACCATGCTTGCTCGCAAGGGATACCTCGCGTTTGCAGCGAGTTCCACTTTACAGGAGTTTGAAACTCTTGTCCAAATTTATTCTCAGTGATACGCAGCACAGGTTTTGAGGCTAATTTGATGCGTTCAGCTCAGCCCTTTCCCGCTCAATATCACTCGCAATACGGGCCGCTGCTGTCGCATCCGGGCCATCCTGCACAAAAATTGTGCGGCGATAGTACTTCAACTCGTCAATAGAATCCACAATATCGCCCAACGCCCGGTGGTTACCGGTCTTCGCTGGGGCACTGTAACGGGCAGCCGGGAACCACCGCGCGGCCAACTCCTTAATAGTGGAAACATCAATTACGCGGTAGTGCAGGTGCGCCATAAGCTCGGGCATATAACACTCTAAAAAGCGCTTATCCATACCTACTGAGTTGCCGCCCAGCTGAGCCTTACCCGCCACCGGCACATACTTTTTCACGTATTTCAGTACCGCCTCCTGCGCGTGATCCATGCTCACCCCGCGCTCAATATCAGCTAACAGGCCCGAAGACTCGTGCATGGTGCGCACATAACTATTCATGTTTTCCAGAGCGCCCGCTGGTGCCTCAGGGCCGGGTTTAATAACCAGCTCAACCCCTTGCCCCAGAACATTCAGATCAGAATCTGTGACCAACACCCCCACCTCAATGAGCGCGTCATTGGCCACATCAAGGCCGGTCATTTCGCAGTCAATCCACACAATACGTTCACTTGAAATACTCACCCCTTAACTCTACCCCTTGCACTCCAGAACAGGGCGTATGCCCCGAGGCAGAACCCTAAATACCAGGTGGGAACAGTGCGCTGTACAGGGGAGTGCACGCCCGAAGAAGTATGCCTCATTTGGGTATCATGGAAACAGGTATGCCCACAACAGGAATGCGGAGGTGATTCATGTCGCGCACTAAGCGCACGCAGCGGGGTCGTCGCACCGAGTTAAGCGAGCACCAAACGCTCGAAACCCGGTTAGAGCACTACCGGCGCGAAGGCAAAGAACACCGGATGCGCACCCTCATGTGGGGTACCGTCGGGTCCATTATGATCATGCTCGGCTCCTATGGGTCCGGGTGGCTCGCCGATAGTTCAGACTTCTGGCGAAGCTCCATTATTAGGACCATCCGCTATGACCCTTCGTGGATTATTGCATGCGTGGTACTGGTGGCGGCAGGCGGCATGATTATGTGTCGCGAATGGCTGCGCATCTATCAGAAAGTTGGGACCGACGCCTCATCAAGACGATGGATCTACGCCGTCATCGCCTGCTGGAGCACCCCGCAGCTTTTTGCCTTCACGCTTTTTAGCCGCGATATGTTCTCCCTACTATGGTCAGGGACAGGTGATCGCCAATGGCCTCGACCCGTATAAGCACGGCGTATCTGAGATCACCAACTTCTTCCAAAACGGAGCCGACCCCCTGTGGGCGCAGTCGCCCCCGCCTTATGGGCCCGTCTTCATTAAGATCGAACAGTTTATTGTTTGGGTGGCCGACGGTAATATTGACGCCGCCCTGTTTATGTTCCGTTTAGTCAGCGCGCTGAGCTTTTTGGGCATTATGTACTATGCTGTGGGCCTTGCCGGCGAACATGGTTACAGCCGCACCCGCACGCTGTGGCAGGTGGGCGCGAACCCCCCTGTTTATTGCTTCGTTCGTCTCAAGTGGACACAACGACTCAATGATGACTCTTTTCATGGTCGCCAGCCTGTACATTGCTAAACGGCACCGAACTTTTTGGGGCGGTATGGCCGCTGTGACCGTGTTGGCGCTAGGGGTTGCCGTGAAACCCCTCGCTCTTGTGGTGCTTCCTTTCGTTGGTTTGCTATGGGCTGGGGAATATGCCAGCTGGCCGCGCCGGTTTGTGTACTGGGCATTATCGCTGGTAGTGCTATTTACCGAGATGTGGCTCATGGGTGCGGTAACCGGGCTAGGCTTTGGGTGGGTGAGCGCGCTGTCAACCACCGCCGGGCAGTTTATCTGGTTTACCCCGCTGGGGCTCGTTATTGGGGCCGTCGTAACCGCGCCCGGTGTTTCGCCCGAGACCGCCGATCACTACAAGCATATTATTGAGTACATCGGTAAAGGGCTCGGTATGGCAGGGGCGATACTTTTTGCCTTCTTCGGGCGTGACCGCGAGATTGTGCGCCCGTGCCGGCCTGGCTATTATTGTGATGCTGGTGCTGAGCCCCATGATCCAGCCCTGGTACCTGCTGTGGGCCCTGCCAATGATTGCCGCCACCGGTATTCGCACAAATTTTCAGCTCATGTGGTACTTCGCAACCACGGTGTTCTTTATGGCATTATCGGTGAGCGATCAGCTGGCAATATCCCCGTACCTGCTCGACTTCGATAAACACATGGCACAGCTGATTGCCGGGCTGGTATGCCTCGGGTATGTGCTGTACCTGCTGCTTCTTGATCCCGGCACCCACGCCCTCACCCGTAACACCCTCATGCCTAAAATGCTTCTGGCTCATATCCCGCGATGGAGCATGCGCACCCGCATGAACCTCAAACGGGCAAAAGCCGAATACGCAGCGGCCAAACTATTACGGTCCGAACAGAAAAAGCAGCGTGTCGCCAAAACCCCCTCAGTATCGCAGCAGGCGCACAAAGCTGACGCTTCCGGAAAGCAGCAGGAAGGCCAAACTGATACCTCCGTGCACAATAACGATTCGGGGGAGTAGCCCTCCGTAGGGTAAAGGCAGTTCAAAAGCCCGCAGAGTATTCCTTGAGGAATACGTGCCGGGCTTTTGCTGTAGTGAGCAGGATGCCGGTGTGACCGGGTGCGGCGTCACATAGTTCCCGGTTCGGTGCTGTAACTGCTGATGCGTGTCTTGAAAAATGTAGGGTTGCTCACGACAGGCGCCGTTTGGGGTGTAGTGTTCCTAACGTTTTCGTGTTTTATGCTGTGTTCTGAAAATTTAGGTGTAATCTATAAATATCACTTGGCACGATCGCCGTGTACGAGTGAACTAGGCTAAGTATCACTTGCCGTGCGCCTCAGTAGCTCAGAGGATAGAGCAGGAGCCTTCTAATCTCTTGGTCGGGGGTTCGATTCCCTCCTGGGGTACACTACAGCGCCCGCTTGGTTCCACATATTTGTGCGGAACCAAGCGGGCTTTATTATTGCACAGGCACCAGCGTGCGGGTCACAAGCTGGGGCAGATCAGGGATGTGACCTGCCCCCGTCGGTTGGCAGGAGCATCACCCGATCACTTACCTGCGGCTTTTTGCTTGCCGGGGTTAGTGCTCTTGCATGAGTTGAGCACGTTCTCCATTGCCCTTTTCTCATCGGGGTTACCCATAGCTTGTATTTAGCTTTCACATGCACCTGCCGCGCAACATAGGTGCACCGATACGCTGTGTTGCCCGGCAGCCATTCTGAGGCGTCAGAATCAGACTTCTGCATATTTGCGGGGCCATCTGAGGCCACCAGGTTCTCGGGGTCATTAGCGAGCTCGCGGCGTTTTTGCTCATCAATATCCTGCGCCCCGGTCTGCCACGCATCAGACAGCGCCACCACATGGTCAATTTGTACGGCGCTGGAGGTTTTCTTGCCGCGCTTAAAATCAATAGTTTTACCGGTGTACGGGTCAGCCAGTTTTCCGGTGATCACGGTGCAGGCGCGTGTTCCAGCCTTAAAACGAACATCCGTCAGGTCTCGGCGTAAAATATCGTCGCGCGTGTTGCACCCTGTTTTTGTCTACGTCTTCCCAAGCGGCACCAAACTGCTCCCGGGAATACCCGTTCTTTGAGGCCCGTTCTTTAACGGGCAGGGAGGAGAGTTCCTTCTTAACGGTCGCTAAATCGGGGGCGAGCGCAGTGGTGGGATCGACCGCGTCGTAGGGGTTCTTGACCTCTTGCAGGGTTTCTGTTTTGACGTCCGGCTCGTCCTCTTCACCGGTGTTCGGTGATGAGGAAGCACTGGGGTTCGCCTCAAATAACCCGCCCGTACCGTGCCTGCCCACATAGATGACCGCAATAATCAGAAGAATAACCACGGCGATAGCGATCAGTGTATATAGCAGACGCCGCTTTTTGGGGTCCATGGTGGAGGGATGTAGTCCTTTGGGAAGGGTGGGTAGGCTCAACGGGGTTCTCCAGGGTGGGTGGTGGCGGGATAAATTGTGGGCGATGCTATAGCGCTCACGGCGTCGTCGGGTGCGTGCTTTTAACACGTGCACACGACGTTGCCGTATATAGCATAGGGGCTGGAGCATCGTAGCGGAAACCGGGCGGTTGTCTGGTGAGTGCTTGGGCTTTATAGGGGATATGTCATAAAACTAAATATTATGCACGTAATGCGAATATTTTTTAAATATTATGGATAGTATTTCAAGAGATTGTCCACATATTCTAATTTTTCTGCAATCCTTCAGGAAAAAGATAGGAATATCCACACTATTTGCGGTGCGCATTAGTTTTAGCGGGTTTTCTTTGCAACTCTAAGGGGACTTCTTACCCCACTACATTTAGGAGTTGCACTATGAGTGACATTGTGACAATCCGCGGGTTTGCGGCCACTCGCCCCGAGCTGCGGGCTCTACCCAGCGGGGTTCCGGTGGCAAGTTTCCGGGTGGCAAGTACACCCCGCTGGTTCGACACGGCTTCTGGGACATGGCAGCAGGGGCGTACAAACTGGTACACGGTGACAGCATTCCGCAGGCTGGCGAAGAATATCGCGGCCTCAATCGATAAAGGGCACCCGGTGCTGCTAACCGGCCGGTTGCAGATCAAACAGTTCACCCATAAAGACGGCAGCAGCGGTTCCTCCGCTGAAATCGACGCACAGTCGATTGGGGTGGACCTGGGATATGGCACATGCATATTCGAACGCGGTGTGGAACGGCGGGATCTTGCACCGCAGAATCAGAATGAGCAGCATCCCGAACACGCCGAGCCCATTACGAGGAACAGTATTGTGCGGATGCACCCTGAAACCGCACCTGAAACCGAGGGTGATGGCCCCGCCCGCAATAACGCGGCATACGATAACAACGGGGTGCACTGTGACAATGATAGGACCTTCGAACATGCAGATACGCGGACCCGTCCTGCTGCAGCCGGTACCGATTCTAAGGCACAGGCTGCCGCGTAGAGGCCGGAACTGCTGAGACTGTCGAGCGTGCCTCTTGTGCTGTAGGTGCCTTATCTTGCGTGTTGCCGGGGAATCTGCGATAATTCACAACTGTGTTCACGCTGGGCACGCCCCTGCCGCAGGGGGAAGAGCGACCGTAACAGCGTGAACCGTGGGGCACCAATCCTGCCCCACGCAGTGAGTACCCCTCCATGAATCTTATGGGTGGGCAACCGAGCCTATTTGACCTGCGGCAGGTGGCTCAGGAGATCTAATCAATGCAGACTCTCGACTTTATCGACAAGAAGTCCCTTCGTGACGACATTCCCGAGTTCGCCCCCGGTGACACCCTCAACGTTCACGTGAATATTGTTGAAGGTAAGAACCGCCGTGTGCAGGTTTTCAAGGGCTTCGTTGTTGGCCGTCAGGGCGCGGGTGTGCGCGAGACCTTCACCGTTCGCAAGATTTCGTTCGGTATTGGTGTTGAGCGTACCTTCCCGGTTCACTCTCCGGTGATCGAGAAGATTGAGGTTGTCAGCCGCGGCGATGTGCGCCGTGCAAAGCTGTACTACATGCGCAACCGTCACGGTAAAGCTGCTCGCATTCGCGAGAAGCGCGAGTTCTAATTCTTCTCTAGGGTTTAGAACCTGTGGATTCGGCCGAGAACTCGGCGGTTCCCAGCACCAGGCGTCACCTCAAACGGGGGTGGCGCCTGGTTGCTGTAGCCCTGGGCATAGCGGTGGTGACGTTATTGTGCGTTCGCACGTTTTTAGTGGACGTGTACTACATCCCGTCGGAATCAATGGAGCCCACATACACCCCAGGCGACCGGGTGCTTGTCTCCAAGCTGGAGGGAGCAGGTACGGTGCAACGCGGCGATGTGGTGGTTTTCGACGGTACGGGCTCGTTCGCACCGTATGAATCGGGCAGTAGCTTCTGGAAAGACCCGGCTAAAAAGTATTGGGCAGTGGCTGGGGTTTGTCCCCACGGATACGGTGTACATTAAGCGCGTCATTGCGGTAGCAGGGGATCGTCTTTCATGCTGCTCCGATAACGGTAAACTAGTGTTGAACGGGCAGGAACTGGATGAGCCATACCTGTACCCGCAGGATAGCCCTTCCGAGACGCGGTTTGATGTTGTTATACCGCACTCCAGGGTTTGGGTGATGGGGGATCATCGTTCGGCATCGGTCGATTCTCGCTCCCTGCTGGGAGCACCCGGTGGTGGCATGATTCACACCAATAAAATTATTGGTCGAACCGCCTGGCGTATTCATTTTTAGGTTTTATATATACACTATGGTTTCTTTGTAAACCATTTATTTTGTCTACCCGGTGGTTAACACCCTTTACAATGGCATGTGAACCATATGTCCTCTCAGAAAGGTCTTTGGCATGGCTGAACAGAATGAGCCTCAGGGAACGGACGCGGAGTACCAGCCGCGCACGCGCCGTGAGCGTCGTGAACTTGAGAAGCGGTCCCGTAAAGCCGTTCGCGCCCAGAACAGCGAGAACGCTGCTGACGCTACGGGTGCGCCCTCCGGCAGAGCGTTTCGGCCGCCACGCCAAGTACTCCAGCGACGCTTCGGGAACTGAGTCTCAGTCAGCCAACGTAACAGGGGCATCAGGCAGCGCGCGTACCCAAGAGACGGAAACATCACAAGCGGCACAGTCAGGCTCGTCGCGGCGGTTCAGGTTCGGCCGCCATGCTGCCCCTGAACAGCCCGTTGAAGCGGACACCCCGCAGCCCCAGCCGGATCCAGAACCTCAGCAGCAGACCCCTGAAACTCAGGAAAAACCGCAAGAACCCGTAGCGAACTTTTGGGATAACGTCAGCGCGCCCACTAAATCAAATGTTTTTACTGAGCGCAGCACCCACGCCTCAGAAAGTGATGACGACTCCGCTAACACCGCTGAGCAGTCCGATGGTTCAACCCATGTAGCCACCTCCAAATGGCTCAATAGCCTCAAAAAGGCACAGGGCGCAGACTCTGCGCCGCAGACCGGCATTATTGAGACACAGCCCCTTAAACTCAAAAAAAGCTTCCTCAAAAACGGCTACCTGGGGTACAGCACTATGGGCGAAAACACGCCCCAGCAGAGCTCAGAAGCTCTTGACGCAGGCTACAGTGCCCCCAACGAGCCGCAGCAGGGTAACAGCAGCAACGGGTCCGTCACCGAGCCCGCAGCAGATACAGACCCGGACCGCACCGTCAGCATTAACCCCGTGAAACGCAGCAGGCCCTCACGGAAACCCTGTCTCCCGCGATACACGTTCTATTTCGCGCACCACGCGTCCCGCATCCCGCAATACGGCCCCACAACAGACTCTTTACGAAAACCCCGTGCGGCCTAAGCACCTGGGGACGGGGGCATACTCCTCAGACGATTACGACTATGAGTATGAGGACGAGCGCAGCACCAAGAAGCCCAAGAAGAAAGACAAAAAGCCCGAACTAACCCTCAAACAGGCTCGCGAAGAAGGCCGGATGGGTGAGTGGGCATGGACCACATTCCGTGAATCGGCCATGGTGGTGGTGTACGCGCTAGTGATTGCGTTCATCATTAAAACGTTCCTGGTGCGCGGCTACTACATTCCCTCCGGGTCGATGGAGAACACCCTGCAGGTGAACGACCGGGTCTTTATCAACGCCGCCGGGTCATATTTCGGTAGCCCGAACCGTGGCGACGTGGTGGTGTTCAAAGACTCCCAAGGGTGGATCGACTCAGCCCAGAAGAAGAGCAACCCCATTAATGACGCCCCTCACATTCGTGGGCATATTACCGGACACCTCCTCAAATTACCTCGTTAAACGCGTCATCGGTAAGCCCGGTGACCGTGTTGAAGGTGACGGGAAAGGCAAAATCAAGGTGAACGGTGTAGAAATCAGCGAGCCTTACCTGCACCCGGGCTCCAACCCGTCCGATGTGCCGTTCTCGGTCACTGTTCCCAACGACTCATACTTCGTGCTGGGTGATCACCGTGACCACTCCGCTGACTCGCGCTACCACATTGGGGATGGGCACGCATTCGTCAAACGCGGCGATATTCAGGGCAACGTGTTCGTTATCGCCTGGCCGATCAACCGCGTTGGCCTAATGACGAACCAGTCCGATGTTTTTCAAATCAGTGCCCGAACCCTCCAAGTAGGGCAGCGGCATGACTGGCTCACAGGTACCGGCCGCCACTTTAGAGCACGAACATGACCTGTTCGCGGCCGGCTACCGGCTTGTGGCTGGGGTGGACGAAGTAGGCCGCGGCTCTCTTGCCGGTGTCCTCAGCGTTGGGGTGGCCGTTATTGGGGCCCAGGCGCAGCTGCAGGTGGCGGGGCTGATCGACTCAAAGCCCTCTCACCTGCGCGCCGAGAAAAAATGGTGCCCGAGATCCGACGGTGGTGCCTCAGCGCCGTGGGGCACGTGAGTCCCGCAGAGATTGACGAACTGGGCATGACCCTTTCCCTGCGTTTAGCGGCACAGCGGGCGCTCGCGCGCTTAGGGCGTGAGGGGACAACACCTGAAGTGGTGCTCCTGGACGGTAAACACGACTGGCTCAGTGCCCCCGCCCCCGACCTTTTTCGGGCATCAGGATCCCGCGCAGCTGCGGTACGAAGAGCTTCTGCAGCAGGCGTGGGGGCACAGAAATACGCCCTGGCAGGGGCCGGTTCACACCATTATTAAGGGAGATTACCGGTGCGCCTCCATTGCGGCCGCATCTGTATTAGCTAAAGTGGAACGAGACGGGCTGATGCGCGACCTTGCCGCCCGCTACCCGGAATACGGGTGGGAGAATAATAAAGGCTACGGGTCTGCGGCACACCGCTCCGCTATTAGCGAGCACGGGCCCAGCCCGCTGCACAGGCTCACGTGGGCGCTACCGGCAGACGAACAACAGGTACGGATGGCTTATCAACGGCGTCACGCCGAGAACGGGGTAAACGAGAATGAGCGCTGAAGAACTTGAAAACTACGAGACCGATGCGCAGCTGGCGCTATACCGGGAATACCGCGACGTCATGTCGCTTTTCACCCACGCGGTTGATACTGACCGCCGTTTCTACCTGGCAAACCATGTTGAGGTCATTCCCCGGGTGAGCGATGGAACCGTCTACTTTGAGGTACTCATGAGCGACGTGTGGGTGTGGGATGTGTTCCGCACCAACCGGTTTGTGAAGACCGTACGGGTTCTCTCAACGCACGACGTGAACGTGGAAGAGCGCCTGCCGAACCAGGAATTTTCAATCCCTGATATGGGGGTGCGCTCACTCTTTGACACGGCAGAAAACACCGGTATGGTGAGCGAGGCTGAGCACCAGCCAGAAAGTAACGCGCAGCCGCAGGACGCCTCCGATGCCCGGCGGCGCGGCCCCGAAACTGACGGGTAATATCACGACTCCAACGGGTACTAGGGGCACTTAAAAGCCCGCAGCATCTGCTGGCTTAAAAACATACTTTGAAAGTTTCGGGCAGACCGGGTGTCTGCCCTGAAACTTTTTATGCCCGCGTGAGGTGCCTGCAACGGGCCGCTCATGAAAACGTCACATTTCTTCACAATAAGAGTCTTAAACCACATTTTGAAGCATGAAATAGCATAAAACGCCTGTGGATACGACATCTGGCCCCGCACCAGGTGAGTTATCCACAGACCCCGCTGTCTCTCTAGCGAATATCCGCGTACTTCAGGCACAGTACACGTACCCGCACGGTGCACAACACCGAACGGGCCTGCCCCGGTACGCCAACGAAAAGAGAGACCATGATACCCCCGAAGAAACCCACCCGCGCCGCTGCCTGCGCGCGCAGCCAGCCCAAGGCACACGCCGTAGGCTGCTGGGGCGAAGACCTCGCCGCGCGCATCCTCGAAACCAACGGGTACCGGCTGCTTGACCGGAATTGGCGTCTTCCCGCGGGCTACGAAGGGGAACGCACCCACGGCGAGATCGATGCCATCGCTATCGACCCCGACGATGAACTGGTCTTCATAGAAATCAAAACCCGCACCGACAGCGGCTTCGGGCACCCCCTGGAAGCCATCGGTAAAGACAAGGCACGCCGCACCCGTGAGCTTGCCATCCTCTGGTGCCGCCAGCGCGAGACCCTGGACTTCGGGCACTTCCGCATAGACGCAGTCAGCATACTAGGAACCCCGAACAGTTCACTTTCGAACACCTCAAGGGGGTGGCATGATGGGGTTCGCCCGTACCTACTCCGTGGCGCTTGTGGGGCTGCGGGGGCACATCGTCGAAGTAGAGGCGGACGTCTCCTCAGCCCTGCCGTCTTTCGTACTCCTTGGGCTGCCGGATACCGCACTGAACGAGTCAAAAGAGCGGGTGCGCTCAGCCGCCAAAAACTCCGGGATTGGGCTCACCCAACACCGACTCACCATTAACCTCACCCCCGCAACCCTGCCTAAGAAAGGCTCCGGGTTTGATGTGGCGATGGTGGTAGCGGCCCTGCAAGCCGAGAAAAAACTCAAACCCAGCGGTGACTGCGTTTTCCTTGGCGAAGTCGGGCTAGACGGGTCGATCCGGCCCATACCCGGCATACTGCCCGCTGTTAAAGCCGCAGCTGATGCCGGGCACTCTCGGGTAGTGGTACCCGCCCAGAATATGCACGAGGCAGCGCTCATCCCCGGGATACAGGTCAGCGGGTTTAGGGTGCCTCGCCGAAATATTTGTGGCTCTGGGCGCCTCAGCTGAGAACCTCAAATACCCGCCCGAGAGCGTGCGGGAGCAACCCACCGCCGAAATCCCCGAACACGGTATCCCCTCAGATATGTCGGACGTTGCCGGGCAAGCCCAAGGGAGATTCGCCCTCGAAATCGCCGCCGCTGGAGGGCACCACCTGCTCTTTTACGGGGCCACCCGGGTCTGGAAAGACCATGCTCGCAGAACGGCTGCCGGGCATCCTGCCGCCACTTGATGATGACGCAGCCATGGAAGTAACCGCCATCCGTTCTCTCACCGCAGGCGGCACACCGCTGCGCGAACTGGTACGCACCCCACCGTTTGAGGCGCCACACCACAGCGCCTCCGCCCCGGCGATCCTTGGGGGAGGCAGCGGCATTCCCCGCCCCGGATGCGTCTCAAAAGCCCACCGCGGCGTGCTGTTCCTGGATGAGGCACCGGAATTTAAACGCACCGTACTCGACTCGCTACGCCAGCCGCTAGAGAACGGTGAGATCGTGCTCGACCGTTCAGCAGCCTCAGCCACCTACCCGGCACGGTTTCAGCTGATACTCGCCGCGAACCCCTGCCCATGCGGCATGAACGTAGGAACCGGAACCGAGTGCACCTGCACCCCGCGTGAACGGCGAGGCTACTTCGGGAAACTCTCAGGCCCGCTGCTGGACCGCATTGACCTGAACCTGTCAGTACCCAAAGTCTCTTCAGTGGAACTGGCCAGCGGCGAGCGCGGTGAGGCATCGGCCCTCATCAGGGAACGAGTGATGACCGCCCGAGCCGCTCAACGCGAACGCCTGGGCCGTTTCGGGTTGCGGGTGAACGCTGAAGCGAACGGGAAGATTCTGCGCGGTCCTCTGCGGCTGGATGCCCCACTCACCCGAGAACTCAACCGGGCAGTCGATCGGGGTGTGCTCACCGCCAGGGGTTACGACCGGGTGCTGCGTACCGCGTGGACACTGAGCGACCTTGACGGAACCGTCAGCCCCCAGCGTGAGCATATGGAGCTTGCACTGTTCCTGCGGCAGCAGGGCAGCGGGGCAATCTAAGGGCCCAGCAGGGCATAACGCAGGTCAGCAGTCAGATAGTTATTCTTCGGAAAGGACGAAAAATGCATAAAAATAACCGTGTGGTTCACCAGGAAACCCGTGACCACAGTACTGATACGCAGCTCTCCACCGGTGTACTAGCACCGCAGGAACCAGCCCTGAACATTTCCGGTCTTGATACCACCGCCCTTACGCGCCTCTGCGCGCACCGGCGGAGGCTGCTCCAAGAACTGGGCGGGAGGCGCATCCCCGACGGGGCACAGGAGCCCCCCTGGCGCTGGGCGCTCAACCCGCAGGCTGAGGCCGAACCCCCGCAGCTCTTCGACCCGCACCTTCCCGCCGAAGCCCTTGAAACGCAGGGGATTGAGTACCTGCGCCTGTGCAGGGCGCTCATGATGCGTCTAGCGGAACCAGCCGATAACATTGTGGCGCAGGCGCTTACCGCCTTCGGCCCAGCCTTTACCGCCCATGTGCTCGCCAGCGGAGGCCGCATTCCGCATAGTGTGGGAAAAACGGTGAACCCGACCCGGTACTGCATGCCATTCTGAGGCAGCGTTCACCCGGGTACCGCCCGGGAGAACACGAAACAACCCGCGAAGAGCTTGAGAAAGCGCTCGCGGCCCGCAGCAAACGTTGGGCTCGGCGTGCTTTGAGCCCGGTGCGTGAATACGAACTGGCGCTTGCGTGCGGTGCGTGGCTGGCGATCCCCTGAAGACGATGACTACCCTCGTTCTCTTGACGATTTGGGGCCTGCGGCCCCTTGCGGCCTGTGGGGCAAGGGGGAACGCAGTAAGCTGCGGGTGCTGGCGGACCATCATCACAGCAGTGTCGCCCTGGTGGGCTCCCGGGACGCCACCCAGTATGGGCAGGCGGTTACCGCGCATCTGAGCTCTGAACTTGCCGAGCACGGGTGCACTATTATTTCGGGAGGCGCATACGGCGTTGATATTGCCGCGCACCGTGCAGCTTTGGGGGCGGGCACGGGGAAGCTGCCCACTGTTGCTCTCATGGCTGGTGGACTTGATCATTTTTATCCGGCGCAGAACACAGCCACCCCTACAGGTGATTGCCCGTGACGCCCTGGTACTTAGCGAGGTTTCGATTGGCAACACCCCCACACGGTGGCGGTTTTTGGAACGTAACCGGCTGATCGCGGCGTTAGCGGCGCACACTGTGGTTGCTGAGGCCCGGTGGCGGTCGGGGGCGCTCAACACGGCGCATCACGCCCTGGAAATAGGGCGGCAGGTGTGGGCTGTGCCGGGGCAGATTGACGCCCCGAACTCGGTGGGGTGTAACCGGCTCATAAGAGATGCCCACGCGCAGATCCTCACCGAAGCGCAAGACCTGCTTGAGGCCGGGGCCGGGTTCGACGCTGAACGTGAAGACGCTGCCCAAGACGCGGGCGTGCAGTATCCGACAGATTCCCTCACTGAGGCACAGAACAGGCTGTGGGATTCGCTGGCGGTCACCGCCTCACCGTACTGTGGACGATATTGCGGTGAGGGTTGGGCTGGATGCCCGCACGGTCATGCTGCAGTTGGGGGCACTCGACCGTTTGGGTCTTGCCCAGAGTAACGGGCAGGGGTGGCGGAAGGTACGCTTTAAAACCGCCGCATAACCTCCCTCTGGTGTGCGGCGGCTACAATGGGGAAAGCAGTGGGGCCAGCTGTTTTAGCCCCTTCATAACGCACCATTGGGGGCGTTGTGTGGGTGAGAAGAAGCAAGGCCCCGCATCTAGTCGGCTAAACCATGAGGGGAGCATATGGACGGTTACCAGGGTTCACCAACCGGTCCCGGCGCGCTTCGGGACAGCACCACCTTGCTTCTGACCACCAGGCGCCTTCCTCACCTGCTCCAAACCCCCGGTGTTGCGCCCGGTTCGCCGGTGCCGGGTGCATCCGCCCCCACCCTTGAGGTGTACCGCCCCCATCTGCAACAGTTTGAACGCTACCTGCGCTATGAGAAGCACCGCTCTGAGCAGACCGTGCGCTCCCTACATTTCCGATCTTGAAGGGTTTTTAGGGTTCGCTGCGCGGCGGGCGTGAGCACGCTCGAAGCTATTGACATTACGCTGATCCGCGAATGGCTGGGAGCGATGCACCTGAGGCAGAACTCCAAAGCCACGGTGGCCCGGCGCGGCTCAACCCTGCGCACCTTCTTCACCTGGGCGCAGGATGAGGAACTGATTATTGATAACCCCACCCGCGGGATGAGCACCCCAAAACGTGACCGTCACCTGCCGTCCGTGCTGTCTCAGGCACAAATGAACCAGCTGCTGGACGAGCTGCAGCAGCGGCACCGCCAAAACCCCACTGATGCCCGTCTGCTGCGCCTGTGGGCTGTGGTTGAGGTGCTGTACGCCTCTGGGATGCGTATCTCGGAGCTGACGGGGCTTGACCTGCACAGTGTGGATCGAGCCAATAGGACGGTGCGGGTGCTTGGCAAAGGCAATAAGGAACGCATCGTGCCGCTGGGTGTTCCGGCAATGAAAGCACTCAATAGGTGGGTGGCCCATGGGCGGCCCCAGTGGATTCCTGAAGGGTCCCGCAACGTAACCGCCCTCTTCATTGGCCCGCGCGGGCGGCGCGCCAACCCCCGGCAGGTGCGTGAAGACCTCAGCCGGTTACTGCGCACCCTTGAGAATTCTGAAGCCTCCGGTGCGCACGTGCTGCGTCATTCCGCGGCAACGCACCTGGTTGATGGTGGCGCCGATATCCGCACCGTGCAGGAACTATTGGGGCATTCCTCACTTGCCACCACACAGATCTACACTCACGTCTCCATGAAACGGTTGGCCGAAACCTACGCCCGGGCGCACCCCCGCGCCTGAGCTGCCTCGCATCACAAACCAGTCCCGCCCTTTAGACCCGGAGTCTAAAAATATGTGCTGCGGGTAAAATATTCTGCCGGAAAACCCTGTAAAACCATCCCGGAAGTTTATGCGCAGGCTGAACGCGCGGTAGCATAGTATGCGAACACTTACCCAGGCGTACCATTACAAGGCGCCGCAGACTGATATGACACAAAGACAGAGAGGCGAGCGATGCGTGCACTCGTATGCCCCGGTCAGGGCTCCCAGAAGAAGAGCTTTTTGAGCCCCTGGCTCGAAATAGACGGGGTGCGTGAGCATCTGCAGCGGCTCTCTGACGCGGCGGGTATTGACCTGATCCACTACGGCACTGAAGCCGAAGAAGAAACCATCAAAGACACCGCCATCGCGCAGCCGCTCATTGTTGCTGCAGGTATTGTTACCGGGCGCAAAGTTCTGCAGAAGCTGGGGGAGTCCAAGCTCATTCTCGCCGGGCATTCCGTAGGTGAAATTACCGCCGCCGCGCTGGCGGGCGTACTCACCGAAGAAGACGCCATGCGTTTTGTGCGGGTGCGAGCCACCGGCATGGCGCAGGCCGCCGCCGCATCACCCACCGGCATGGCTGCGGTGCTTGGCGGTGTTGAGCAGGATGTGCGGCAAGCTATTGATGAGGCTGCGCTGGTAGCCGCCAACTCTAACGGGGCGGGGCAGATCGTCGCTGCAGGCCCCTTGAAGCTATTGGAGGCATTCGCCGCCAACCCGCCCGCCCGAACCCGTGTGATCCCGCTGAAAGTAGCAGGCGCATTCCACACCCAGGCGATGGCCTCCGCCGTGGAGCCGCTGGCCGCTTTCGCCGCAGAGCTGACCGTGAACGATCCCGCCTACGAGCTGCTGAGCAACCGTGACGGCGAGCGCATTAGCACAGGCCGGGAATTTGTAGATAGCCTTGTTTCGCAGGTCACCAGCCCCGTGCGCTGGGACCGGTGCATGAGCACGCTCATGGCCGCCGAGGTAGACAGTATTATTGAGGTGGCTCCCGCTGGCACCCTGGTGGGTCTCGCTAAACGGGCCATGCGCGGGTACCGTCGGCAGCGGTGAACACCCCTGAAGATCTTGAAGCTGTTACCGTTTAGATTCCGGTTGCTACCACATAGGACGTGAAGGAAAACCTCTTTTGACTACTCTCAAACAGAACGAGATGAACCGCTACTCCCGCATCCTCGGATACGGTGCCGCCCGCGGCGAGGTACTGGTGCACAATAACGACATTGTTGAGGCCATTAACTCTTCGGACGAGTGGATTACCCAGCGCACCGGTATCTCAACCCGTCACCGTGCGAGCGAGAACCAGTCTGTGGCGGATTTGGCGTTTGGCTCCGCACATGATGCGCTCGCCGCTGCGGGGTTGAGGGCGCGGATATTGGTGCGGTGATTGTTTCAACCATCTCGCACCCCTACGCGACTCCTTCTTTGGCGACGTTGGTTGCGGAGGAGATCGGATCAAAATGCCCCGCCTACGATATTTCGGCGGCGTGCGCCGGTTTCTGCTACGGGATCGCGCAGGCGGACGCATTGGTGCGTTCGGGCGCGGCGCAGTATGTGCTGGTGATTGGCGTGAGAAGCTGTCCGATTTTTATTGATAATACCGAGCGCTCCATTTCGTTCCTGCTGGGTGACGGCGCGGGCGCAGCGGTTGTGGGCGTTTCGGATGAGCCGGGGATCGCCCCGACCGTGTGGGGCTCTGACGGCTCCCGGTGGGGAACCGTGGGGATGACACACTCTTTGCTGGATATCCGTAACCGTGATTTTGTGCAGAACCCCGTGGGTGAGGATGAGAAGATTTGGCCCACGCTGCGCCAGGATGGGCCGTCGGTGTTCCGCTGGGCGGTGTGGGAGATGGCGAAGGTTGCCCAGCAGGCCCTTGAGGCTGCGGGTATTACCGCCGACGAGCTGGGGGCGCTTATCCCGCATCAGGCGAATGCGCGTATTATCGACCAGATGGCGAAGACCCTGAAGCTTCCCGAGAGCGTGGCTATTGCCCGAGATATTGCGGATGCAGGGAATACCTCTGCGGCGTCTGTGCCGTTGGCGGCGCACCGTCTGCTGCGGGAAAACCCTGAGCTGTCGGGTAAATTTGCTTTGCAGATCGGCTTTGGTGCCGGTTTGGCGTTTGCTGCTCAGGTGGTTGTCTTACCGTAGACCGTGCCGCTGTGAGGCTGGGCCGGAAACGGTGCGGTGAGGGCGGTGAACCTAAAACTTTCCGCGTTCTGGACGCCCCGTGTGCGGCGGCCAGGATTTTCGGGAAAACACCGGGTTTATCGTGTGCATTGAGCGCACAGACACGATAAACTCATGTAGTATGTGTGCGCCTGTTGGGCGTGCCAGGGAAAAGCGGTCTTGCGGCCGTATTGAACAATAAAAGGAGCCCCTCAATGGCTAACAAAGAAGAGATCCTTGCTGGTCTGGCAGAAATCGTGAACGAAGAGACCGGCGTTGAGGTTGAGGACGTTCAGCTGGATAAGTCCTTTACCGAGGACTTGGACATCGACTCCATCTCAATGATGACTATCGTTGTGAACGCCGAGGAGAAGTTCGAGGTGACCATCCCGGACGAAGAGGTGAAGAACCTTAAGACCGTTGGTGACGCTGTCGAGTTCATCGAGAACGCCTCCTAAAACAGAAACTGCAGGCGATGGGCGCGGGCCGCACACGCACCGCGCCCATACGTTTATTTCTCTCACCCACCGATATACATGAAGAAAGTGTGAAGATGTCTCGAAAAGTGCTGGTGACCGGCCTCGGCGCGACCACCCCCATTGGCGGCGACGTCCCCACCACTTGGGCGAACGCCCTTAAAGGTGTTTCGGGTATTACGACGATCGACGAGCCCTGGGTTGAAGAATACGATCTTCCGGTCTACATTGCAGGCCGTGTGGCTGTCCCCGCGCAGGAGTCCGAGAGGCTGAGTAAGGTTGAGGCGAAACGCCTTGACCCTTCGGGGCAGCTCGCCCTCATTGCTGCACGTGAGGCGTGGGAAGACGCCGGGTTCTCCGGCCCTGACGCCGAATCTGCTAAGGAAACAGATCCTGTGCGCACCGGTGTTGCTTTCGGCACCGGTATCGGTGGCGTGTGGACTCTACTGGATGCGTGGGATACCCTGCGGGAGAAAGGGCCGCGTCGTGTGTTGCCGATGACCGTGCCGATGCTCATGCCCAACGGGAATGCCGCGGCGGTTTCCATGAGTTTGAAGGCTCGCGCGGCGGCGCAGACCGTGGTGTCGGCGTGTGCATCGTCGACGGAGGCCATGGAGCTGGGCGTTGAGATGATCCGCACCGGCAAGGCCGACGTTGTGGTGGTGGGCGGCTCTGAGGCCGCTATTCACCCGCTGCCGATGGCAGCATTCGCTAAAATGCAGGCGCTTTCTTCCCGCAATGATGAGCCGCAGAAGGCATCCCGTCCCTACGATACAGACCGTGACGGGTTCGTCATGGGTGAGGGCGCGGCGGCAATGGTGCTGGAGTCACAGGAGCACGCTCAGGCGCGTGGCGCTCGGGTATATGCGGAATTGGCAGGTACCGGCGTCTCAGCTGACTCGTACCATATTACCGCCCCGGACCCGGATGCTTTGGGGGCTACTCGTGCCCTGCGGGAGGCTCTTGAGGATGGGCAGATCGACCCGCAGTCTGTGGTGCATATTAATGCGCACGCGACCTCAACACCGGCCGGTGACCTTCCCGAAGCCACGGCAATGCACGCGGCGTTTGGGGAGCATACGAAGAACATTGCGGTCTCGGCCACGAAGTCAATGACCGGGCATCTGCTGGGCGGGGCGGGCGCGCTGGAGGCAGTGCTGACTGTGCTGGCCCTGCACCACCGCAAGGCGCCCTGCACGATTAACCTGGAGAATAAGGACCCGCAGATCGACCTGGATGTGGTGACCGACGCCAGGGATCTTCCCTCAGGTGAGATCGTGGGCCTGTCGAATTCTTTCGGGTTTGGCGGACATAACGCTGTGGTGGCGTTCCGTTCGGTCGAAAACTAACCGGGGATAGTCCTGGTGCGGACCGGTAAACGCGGGCAGCCGTGTGCACCCGCCGAGAAGTTCTAGCGCCAGTGTGCCCCTGGTACGCGGAGATATTCTTACACTACGAATGTAATGGTGCGCGGTTTCCCTGCCGTTTGGCGGGGCAGCCGCGCACCTTGTTCTGTTGTTTGCGGTCTGTTGCCGCACTATACGGGGTAATAATCTTCGGGGAATGTCTGGTGCCGGGCGGGTGCGTGCTGGTAGGGTGAAGAACCACCACCGCACTGAAAAATTATCACCGCACTGAGAAATCACCATTGTGCTGAGAAGGTCACAGCGCTGAGGAACTCCGACTGTAGTCGAGGGTACCCACCGGGTTCACCAGGTGATAGTGCCCGAACATGCTGAGGATAAACACCATGCCGTTGCCCACTACCCACTCCGAAGCATCCGCCCCCGCTGAATATTCGGGCGGGTTTAAGACTCCCGATGAACACTCCGCTACCGCAGCATGCTCGTACCGTTCGGTGCGGGTGCACGCCCAGCAGGCCCAGGGGCTGCCCGGGCAGTATTTGGCCGCATACTCGGCAAAGACTCATAAGCTGTATGTGAGCAGCATCTTTAATTTCACCCCCGCCCACGGTTCGACCGTGGCCACTATCGCCCGCGTAAACCCGCAGACACTGCAGATTGAGGCGACCGCTAAAATGCCGGTCACCGAAGAGATCCGCACCGAACTTGCGGGGCAGTGCCAGTTCCGGGGTGCCTTCGGTATTGATATTGATGATGAGCACGGCACCATCTGGGTGAGCGACGCCAGCTCCTATGCCGTGACCGTGTACCGCCAGGACGCCTTAGAGCAGGGCACCCTGCAACCGGTGTGGACCAGCTACGACCCCGCGAAGGGGCTGTTTGAGCAGGATATTAAACACCCCCGTGAGGTGTATGTAGATGCGGCTAACGGCAAAGCGTTCGTGACTGGGATGGGCGGTTTCTGGGTGATTGACACCGCCACCTTTGAGGTTCAGAAAGTGGACCCGGCACCCGGTGCGCTCTCGCACCCGATGACAATCGATCGGGATACTCACAGCGGGAATCTCTACATGGGGGACTACTACCTGGATCAGGTGTATGAGGTAGACCCCACCAGCCATACGGTGGTGCGCACCCTACCCGTACCGGCGGGGGACGTTACACATTTTGGGCGGGTAAAAGTACACGGTGTGGTGACAGACCACGCCCTGAACGAAATATATGTGTCAACGCAGGGGTATGAGGGGAAGAACACCGGGGTGCACGTGCTGGATAAGACCACCGGCGAGCTGAAGCATTTTATCCGGTACGGGGTAACCCCCACCGATATGGTGATTGATGAGAAACGGCACCTGATCTACCTGGGGGATTTCGGTGCGGCCCACGCCACAGAGCCCAGTGGTGGGACGGTTGCGGTGATTGATGCGTGCGCCGGTATCGTGGTCGGGCAGGTGCGGGTGGCCTCGGCAAAAATTAACCACCTGACCCTGCTGCCGGATGGCTCTGTGGTGGTGCTCGATAAGGCGGGTGATCATAGGGGCGTCACGGTCGATTTCCATATTGATGCGCTCACCGGCGAGTTCACCCCCTCATCCGTCGATACCCATTCGGGGGAACAGACCCGTATTGACGCTGATAGCCTCACAAAAATCTCGGTGCAGGATACCGGGACGAAACCCGGGACGGTGCGCTCTCACCGCGTGATACCCCTGGCGACGGGAACCAGCGGCGACGGCTCCACGGTGGGGATGCCCGCAGTGGTGGTACCCGGGCAGACCGTGGAAATTTCGGGGCTCGGCTGGGCTGCTGGCGAGAAACGCCACCCGGATCTGCCGCCTACCTTCCCGGCCCTTAAAATCCCCGCCCAGCTGAGGGTGAAGGCTGACGGCGACATAGTGCACGAGTTCCGGGCAAAACAGCTGGCCCTTGATACGTACTTCATCACCGATTTTCGGGTTCCTAAGACCTGGAAGCCCGGTCAGGAACACACCATCACCATCGAATCCGCCACCGAGCCGGTGCGGTCCGCCTCTGTCACAGTGCGCGTAGCCGAATATCCTCAGAAGCAGCTGGATCGCGAATGCGTTGCCTGCGAGCAGCCGGATACGTACCCCACCGTGACCCCGTTCGCAGGGTACCCGGCTGCGGGCGGGCACCGTGAGAATCCCCGTGTTCAGGTGTGCGATAATTGAGGCGTTCAATCGTGCTCCGGGGTCGGTGAAATTCCGAACCGGCGGTGATAGTCCGCGAACCGCACCTGCCGTGAGAAGGCATGGTGCGGCCGAACCGGTGAAATTCCGGTGCCGACAGTACAGTCTGGATGGTAGGCAGCACGAGCAAAAATAGTGGAGGACGCGCCCACACTCGCCGCCCGGCTCGGCGGCAGTGCCGTGCGTATCCGGTACCGTCGAGCAGTAAAGGCTCGGTCGGGGCATGTTTTTGTTCTCCCCGGGGCCGCCGCGATCTGCAGCTCGAAAGGGAGAAAATGGAATTTCTGCGGTGGCTCTTCGACGCACAGTTCCATGTGGGGAACCAGTCCCTGCTGGTGCGCGAAGTTCTCGGTAACGCGTTTGGCCTGGCATCGGCGCTGGGCGGGATGCGGCGTAAAGTGTGGGCGTGGCCGGTGGGTATTATCGGTAACCTGTTGCTATTCACCGTTTTTTATGGGGGCGTTTTTTTGGCAGCCCTAACCCCGTGAACATGCTGGGCCAGGCGGGACGGCAGCTCATGTTCATCACCGTATCGGTGTGGGGCTGGTACCGGTGGCGGCAAACCCGCGTAACAGAAGGTGCACACGCTCAAGGTACGGCGGTCATACCGCAGTGGGCCTCCGGGTGGGAACGGGCGGGACTAATCGCCGTAATGGCCGCAGGGACTGTGGGTCTCACCCCGGTATTTCGGGCAATGGGCTCGTATGAGCCGGTGTGGTCTGATGCCTGGATTTTTACCGGTTCGCTGCTGGCAACCTACGGTATGGCACGCGGCTGGGTTGAATTCTGGCTCATCTGGGTGGCTGTAGACCTGGTGGGTGTGCCGCTGTTGTGGGGCGCCGGGTATTACGCCACCTCGCTCATGTACGTGTTTTATGGGTGTTTCACCCTTGTCGGGTTTTTTGTGTGGTGGCGCACCCGCAACCGGGAAACACAGCGTACCCGTGTGCAAACGCAGTTCCCGGATATTACGGTCAAGGTGGAGGCGAGTAAATAATGGTTTCGGTAACGCACACTCCGGTGAATGATCTTGACTATTCCGCCGCGGAGTACGGGCATGTGGACGGCGTACCCTCCCCGTACACGCTCAGCATCCCGGATGGGCCCCTCACCGATGAGCAGGCGATGCGTTTGGCGTTAGACGCTGCACGGTGCGGTATTCGCGGGGCGAACCCGCTGGTGGGTGCGGTTATTACGGGCACGGACGGGCGGGTGCTGCACGTGGGCTGGCACCGCGGGGCAGGCACCCCTCACGCTGAAGCGGATGCACTGGCACAGGCACGGGCGGCAGGTACCGACCTGAGGGGTGCAAGTATGTATGTGAGCCTTGAGCCGTGCAACCACACCGGGCGCACCGGGCCCTGCTCACACGCGATTGTGGCCGCAGGGGTGCGGCGTGTGCGCTACGCTTACCCCGATACTACCTCCGCCGCCGGGGGAGCGGCGCATCTGCGCAATAATGGTGTGGATGCGCAGCTGATGGAAGGGTTTTCAGCTGACTCGTACCTGCTGAATGAGCGCTGGTTTATTGCCGCCGCCGAGCGCCGCCCGTTTATTACAGCCAAATCGGCTTCCACCCTGGATGGGTTTATTGCTGCCGCTGATGGCACCAGCAAGTGGATTACCGGCCCCGCCGCCCGCATTGATGGGCACCTGGTACGCCACCAGGCCGACGCGGTCATGATCGGAACCCGCACCGCCCTTACGGACGACCCTTCCTTGGATGCCCGCCGCAGCGACGGGAGCCGTTTTACGAAGCAGCCCCTGCGGGTGGTGATGGGCCGACGCGAAATCCCTGAATCCTACCGTATTCGCGGGCTTGCAGCAGAAGGCCCATACGACCCGGACCGGTTTTTGCAGGTGTTCACCCACGACCCGTTTGAACTGCTGAGCACCCTGTACGACCGCGGGGTGCGGCACCTTATGATTGAGGGCGGCCCCGGCATGGTGGGGTTATTCGCGGGTGAAGATCTGGTTGATGAGATGATCTGGTACCGCGCGCCCCTGCTGCTGGGGGCACGGCAAAAAGCGCCGTGTACCGTCTTAGCACCGGCACCCTGGCCAACGCCCCACGGCTGCACCTGGACGATCTGGGGATGTTCCCGGCTGTGCGGGTGCTGGGGGCAGATACCGCAACTCACCTGGTTCCGGTTCCGCGCGGCGACTACCAGAACCCCGGGGCCAGGCGGGTACTGGAACGGTGCACAGAGTGCTACGCCCCCGAGCCCCGCGAGGACGGGTGAGGGCTGCATCATAAGAGGGCGCATCCGCAGAGTGAAAAGTTAGCCGGAACGGGAATAAACCGGCGCGTGTGCGCCGTTAGAATGGATTGGGTGCCACTAGCTGGCGTGACGAGGAGAGAAATGTTTACAGGAATTATTAGTGCTTTAGGCACTGTAGAGTCAGTGACGCCGGTTCTGGACGCTCAAGGTAGAGATACTGGTGCTGCGCACATCACCATTAACGCTGGTGATATTGTTGCCGATCTGGGGCACGGCGGTTCGCTGGCTGTTAACGGTGTGTGCCTGACCGCCATTGACCTTCCCCACCTGAGCGAAGGGCAGTTTAGGGCCTACGCCATGGGTGAGACTCTGGCCCGCACCAACCTGGGGGCTCTCGTACCCGGTTCGCACGTGAACCTTGAACGGTGCATGCCCGCAGACGGCCGTTTTGACGGGCACGTGGTACAGGGGCACGTTGATGGAACCGCAACCGTCGTCTCGGTGACGGATCATGATGCGTGGCGTACTGTCCGCTTCGCCGTGCCCGCCGAGTTCGCCCCATATTTGGTGCAGAAGGGGTCAATTACGGTCTCGGGTGTTTCGCTGACCGTCACCGCCGTCTCCGGCCCCGCCCAGAAGCAGCACTGGTTCGAAGTTGGGCTGATCCCCGAAACCCTCGCCGCCACTAACCTGGGGGAGCTCACCGTGGGGGACACCGTGAACCTGGAAACTGATGCACTAGCCAAGTATGTGGGACGCCTGCTGGCATTCGACACCCCGCCGGTTCGGGAGCACACCACCGCGAACAGGCCCGGCCGGACACTCGATACGGTTCAGAGCGCAGTCGATGCGATTGCCGCCGGGGGCGCAGTGGTCGTGGTAGATGATGAGAGCCGCGAGAATGAGGGCGATATTATTTTTTGCGGCCGAACACGCCACCGAGCAGCTGATGGGTTTCACCGTGCGGCACACCTCTGGGGGTGATATGCGCCCCGATGAGCGCCTCCCGCGCCGATAAGCTGAACCTGCCCCCGATGCTCGCCCATAATGAGGACCCGAAAGGTACCGCCTACACTGTCTCATGTGACGCGCGTATGGGGGTCAGCACCGGTATTAGCGCCGCCGACCGTGCCCGTACCGTCCGGGTACTGGCCGACCCGTCTGCAACCCCAACCGATATTACCCGTCCAGGACATATTTTTCCCGCTCCGCGCGGTAGCAGGCGGTGTGGCCCAGCGCCCCGGGCATACCGAAGCAGCCATGGAACTGTGCCGTGCCGCGGGGCTTTCGGGGGTGGGCGTTATCGCCGAGCTGGTGCACGATGACGGCTCAATGATGCGTTTCGACGCGCTGCGGGCTTTCGCCACCGAACACAGCCTGCCGATGGTCTCCATCGAAGATCTCATCGCCTACCTGAAGGAGAGTGCATGAGCCCAGAACCGAAACCTGCCGCCTCCACGGGGCAGGGCTGGGAGGCCTGAACCTTCCCCCGGAGCAGGAGCAGGCCGTTGCGGACGCCGCCTCATCCTACATTGCCTCACCTCTGGATACGGTACCGATGCCCAGCCCGCAGCTGATCGAAACCACCTACGAGGTGCCGGTTCCCACCCCGCACGGTGTATTTGGTGTGCGCGCCTGGCTTTTCGCCGACGGCGCCGAACATATTACCGCCCGCGCCCTTAACGATGACGGAACCCCCACCCCGTTCACCGGCACAGGCACGGAGCCGCCAGCACCCGCAGTGCGCATCCACTCGGAGTGCGCCACCGGCGACATTTTTGGTTCGTACCGGTGCGATTGCGGTCCGCAGCTTGAAAACGGCCTGCGCATTATCGCCCAGCAGGGCGGCTGGCTCGTGTACACCCGCAACCATGAGGGGCGCGGCATTGGGCTGGTCAATAAACTGCGGGCCTACCGGCTGCAGGACGCTGGCCTTGATACGGTAGACGCGAACCTGGCGCTTGGCCTGGACGCCGACATGCGCGACTATACGCAGGCGTCAGTGATTTTGCAGGAGTTGGGCGCCGAACGTATCCGGCTGGTGTCAAATAACCCGGCTAAGGTTCAGGCGCTCGCCGAGCTGGGGGTTGAGGTTCTTGAGATGATACCCGATGAGGTGCCCGCCCGCGCCGAGAACACCCGGTATTTAGCGACTAAACGCGACCGGATGCGGCACCAACTGGTGGGCCCCAGGAATACACACCCCAACCACCCCCACAACCACTAATACCCTGAAAAACACCAGAACTACACGTAGGGTTCTGAAACAACCCGAAGGAGAACACCATGAGCGGCGCAGGCGCGGCAGATACCACCCTCACCCCCGAAGACTACCGAGGTTTTTAAACTCGCTATTGTGGCAGCCAGCTGGCACACCCAGGTTATGGACGGGCTGCTGGACGGTGCCCGGCGGGCCGCAGCGGACGCCGGTGTAGAACCCACTATTGTGCGTGTTCCGGGCACATTCGAACTACCTGTGGCGGCCACCCGCCTGGCTGAGAAGTACGACGCGATTGTGGCGTTGGGGGTTGTGATCCGCGGCGGCACCCCGCACTTTGACTACGTGTGCCAGGGCGCTACCAGCGGCCTGACCGATGTGTCTGTGCTCACTGGCCGCCCCGTGGGGTTTGGTGTTCTCACCTGCGATAATGAGCAGCAGGCACTGGACCGCGCGGGCCTGCCCGGCTCCTCCGAGGACAAAGGGTATGAGGCCACAGCGGCGGCGCTGCAGACCGCCGCCACCCTGAAAAACCTCCCGTAAAGCTGCCCGCCCCGCCCCGGCGGAGCAGCTTTGGGGCGGGACTACACTGGATGTGTACACCACCGAATCAAAGAACTGAAGGAACACCCCATGCAGGATTTGGGTATTATTTCCCCCTCGCTTGACGAATTCCGTGCGTTAGCGGCGCAGCGGCGCGTCATCCCGGTGCGTCTTAAAGTGCTGGCGGATGCGCTCACCCCCATCGGTATTTACCGCTCACTTGCCCTTCAGGACGATGGCACAGCAGCCCCGGGCACGTTCCTGCTGGAATCGGCGAAGGTCACCGCCGAAGGGGAGTCTGCCGCCTGGGACAGGTACTCGTTTATTGGTGCCTCATCCCGCTCGACCCTTACCACCGTGGACGGGAAAGTGCACTGGCAGGGCGAAACCCCGGCCGGGGCGCCCACCGAAGGAGACCCGGTGGAGGCCATCGCCAAAACCCTGCATATGCTGCACACCGAGCCGCTGCCTGGGCTGCCTCCGCTGACATCGGGGCTGGTGGGGTACCTGGGGTGGGACGTGGTGCGCCGCTGGGAGCACCTGCCGTTCCCTCCCGCCGATGATGTGCACCTGCCGGAGTTCGCGCTGAACATGGTCTCTGATATGGCGATCCACGATAACACCGACGGAACGGTTCTGCTGGTAGCTAACGCCATTAATTTCAACGGCACTGACGAGAACGTAGATGCCGCCTACGCCGATGCCCGCGCCCGGCTAAACCGCATGGTAGAGCGTCTTGCCCGCGGCGCATCCGATATGGTCTCAGTGCTTTCGGACGTTTCGCGGGTGGATGAGCGTGTCCGTCATGAGGTCAACGAAACCTGGTCTGAACAGGGGTACATGGACGCCATTGACAAGGCGAAGAAAAACATTGTTGACGGCGATGTCTTCCAGATCGTGCCCTCACGCCGGTTCGAGGTCGCCACCAAAGCTAACCCCTTGGACGTGTACCGGATGCTGCGCCAGTCAAACCCGTCCCCGTACATGTACCTGTTTAATTTTTGTGGATCCGGCAGGAACTCCGTTCCATATTGTAGGGTCCTCACCGGAGGCACTGGTGACTCTCAAGGACGGGAAAGCAACCACCCACCCGATCGCTGGTTCCCGACCGCGCGGGGCCACCCGGGAGCAGGATATTGCGTTCGCTCAGGAGCTGCTGGCGGATCAGAAGGAGCTTTCGGAGCACTTGATGCTGGTGGATTTGGCCCGTAATGACCTTTCCCGCATTGCTAAGCCTGGTACTGTGTCGGTGGATGAGTTTATGATAATTGAACGGTTCAGCCACATTATGCATATTTCTTCGACGGTGAGCGCCGACCTTGACCCGAAGTTCGGTGCCTATGATGTGCTGCGGGCGGCTTTCCCGGCGGGCACTTTATCGGGGGCGCCCAAGCCGCGTGCGTTGCAGCTGATTGATGAGTATGAGCCTACCCGGCGTGGCGTGTACGGTGGTGTGTGCGGGTATTTTGATTTTGCTGGGGATATGGATATGGCGATTGCAATCCGCACCGCTGTCCTAAGGACGGTAAAGCCTATGTGCAGGCTGGCGCTGGTATTGTTATGGATTCTGTGCCCACCTCCGAAACGCAGGAGACCGTAAATAAGGCGGCGGCCCCGTTACGGGCTGTGCTGAGCGCCTCTGGTTTGGCGCCTTTGAACTCGCAGAACGCAACCTCTTAGGAGGCCCCAATGAGTGATGAACCCGACAGCGGGCGGGCAGACGGGCAAAACCCCCTCGAAAACACCGGTGCCCAAGAGTCGAGCATGGAACGTGAACCTGCCACACCGGATGCCATCGCCTCCGAACAGCAGGCTAAGGAGCGCAGCACCCGCCCGGGACTGGTGATGCTCTCGGGCTGCTGGTGGCGGCCGCAGCGTTCGGCACCACTCTTCTCACATGGGTGGATGCGCGAATCACCGGTGCTTTCGGTGAGCAGTCTTTAGCGGTTTCCGGCTCAAAAGCCGCTCCGGCGGTGAGCGCGCTTGCGTTGGTGGCGTTGGCGGCCCCGCTTGCTGGGCGTATCGCCCCGCGTCTGTTGCGGTATGTGGTGTACGGTGTTGCCGCAGCTGCGGGGGTTGGTATCGTCTTGAGCGTTATTGCGGTGACAAGCAACCCTGCTGCGGCTGTGGTGACAGAGACTAGCCGCCTAACAGGCACAATTTCTCCGGCAGGCGAGTATGCGCTGAGCCCGTGGCCGTGGGTGTCGGCGGCGTGCGGTGCGCTGATTATCGTGGTCGCGCTGTGGGCTGCGTTCACCTCCCGCACCTGGGATGCTGGGCGCAGGTATGAGCGTTCAGCCGCGCGTAGTGTCCATACGGAGGACGGGCACATGGATGAGATGGACGCTTGGGATTCGCTCAGCAGGGGAGAGGACCCCACCACCCGGTGACCCGGTGTGCCCCCTGTTTTTTCGTGTTTGGTGTCTTAAATTCAGCCTTAGCCCGCGATATGTCATAGAATCGTGTTAACAAGTGGCGGATTGTTCGGTGAGCATCCGCTGGCACACACTGAGGAGTTTTCGTGGCTGAAGAGAAAATTGTTATTGTTCCTGAACGCCCGTACGCTAACCACGGCAACACGGTTGCCGCGTGGGTTATGGTCGCCATTATGACAGTTGGTGTTCTGGTGGGTTCCATTGCTTACGACTTGGGCAGTCAACCGGTGGTTTTCGTCGGCGCGGGCATTATTGTGATTGGCCTGTTGGTTGGGTTTTTCCTGAAGCAGGCTGGCTATGGCCAGGGCGGGGCGAAGACGAAGAACACCGCACGCCACTAGGGCTTGCTGGTAGAGGCGTTCCGCGAATGTGCGGGGCGCCTTTTCTCTACCTGCCACGAAGGGCACCTTTGCGGGCGAGTGAACTGAAGGAGTGAACCATGAGTACCAGTACCGTACTGGATGAGATTATTGTTGGCGTGCGTGAGGATTTAACGCAGCGTATGGAGCAGGTTCCCTTGGAGCGCGTGAAGGAGCTGGCTCTTGCAGCTGAGCCTGCCCGGGACGCGCTTGCGGCGTTACACGGTGATGGTGCGAAGGTACGTATTATTTCTGAGGTGAAGCGTTCTTCCCCGTCGAAGGGTGCCTTGGGGGACATCCCGGATCCGGCGGTGCTTGCGGCTAAATATCAGGCTGGTGGTGCGGCGGCTATTTCTGTGTTGACTGAGCAGCGTCGTTTTGGCGGCTCGTTGGCTGATTTGGATGCTGTGCGTGCTGCCGTGGATATCCCGGTGCTTCGTAAAGATTTTACAGTTGATGAGTACCAGATTTGGGAGGCCCGGGCGCATGGGGCGGATATGGTGCTGCTCATTGTGGCGGCTTTACCGGAGAAGACTTTGCGGTATTTTTTGGAGTTAACGGAGCTGCTGGGGATGAACGCTCTTGTTGAGACGCACACACCGGATGAGATTGAGACAGCCCAGCGGGTTGGCGCGAAGATTATGGGTATTAATGTGCGTAATCTAAAGACTCTTGAGGTGAATAATGAGCATTATGCGTCCTTGGCGGCTAATCTGCCGCAGAGCGTCATTAAGGTGGCGGAGTCTGGGGTGTCCGGTATTGAGGATGTGACAGGCTACGCTAATGCCGGGGCAGATGCGGTGCTCATCGGCGAGGCTTTGGTAAAGTCAGGCGACCCTGAGGCGGCGGTACGTGCGTTTTCGGCGGTGCCTCGTTCGCAGTAGCTTTATTGTGCGTTGAGTATGCTCAGCGGGTGGCGCCGGTTGTGCGGGCCGCCCCGTAGAATATTAAGGATGCGGGTGTTTTGTCTGCCCGCATCCCAGTAGAATCACCCCCAGGAAGGACAACAATGAGCGAAAACCTGGCAGAGACATTCCTTAAGGGCCGCACTCTTAAGGACGCACCCGGCCCTTATTTCGGACAATACGGTGGCCGGTGGATGCCTGAGTCTCTCATTGCTGCCATGGATGAGCTGGAGCAGACTTTTAACGAGGCGAAAAATGACCCCGAGTTTATTGCGCAGTTTCAGCGTCTTTCTCGCGAGTATTCAAACCGGCCTTCACTGCTGACTGAGGTGCCGCGGTTTTCGGAGCATGCGGGGGCCCGAGTCTTCCTCAAGCGTGAGGATCTTAACCATACCGGGAGCCACAAGATCAATAATGTGATCGGGCAGGCGTTACTGGCTCAGCGGATGGGCAAAACCCGTTTGATTGCTGAGACCGGTGCGGGCCAGCACGGTGTAGCTACCGCAACTGCCGCTGCCTTGTTCGGCATGGAGTGCGTTGTGTACATGGGGGAGGAGGACACCGAGCGGCAGGCTTTGAACGTGGCTCGTATGCAGCTGCTGGGGGCAAAGGTTATTGCCGTACAGAACGGTTCTCGAACTCTTAAAGACGCTATTAATGAGGCGTTGCGTGACTGGGTCGCTAACGTTGAGAACACCCACTACCTGTTGGGTACGGCTGCGGGTGCGCACCCGTTCCCGGCGATGGTTCGGTTTTTCCATGACGCTATTGGCTCAGAGACGCGGGAGCAGGTTCAGGCTCTTACGGGGCGCCTGCCTGATGGGGTGGCTGCCTGTGTGGGTGGCGGGTCGAACGCTATTGGTATTTTCCATGCCTTCCTTGACGATAGGGACGTTGAAATATACGGGTTTGAAGCTGGTGGTGATGGCGTCGAGACTGGGCGCCATGCGGCGACTATTACCTTGGGCCGCCCCGGTATGCTTCACGGCGCGGTAACGTATCTGATGCAGGATGAGGACGGGCAGACTATCGAATCTCATTCCATTTCGGCGGGGTTGGACTATCCGGGGGTCGGCCCGGAGCATTCGTACCTTTCGGATATTGGCCGCGTGAGCTACCAGCCGGTGACCGATACTGAGGCCATGGAGGCGTTCCGCCTCTTGTGCCGCACTGAAGGAATTATCCCCGCTATCGAGTCTGCTCACGCGCTTGCTGGTGCGCTGCGTGTTTGCCAGCAGTGGGCGGCACAGGATCCTGCGGCCGCTCGGGAGAAGATTATGGTGGTGTGTCTGTCTGGCCGTGGTGATAAGGACATGGAGACTGCCCTGAAATGGTTCGACCTGGGGAAGGCCATCCCGTCTTCTACATTAATGACTGGTAATAAAGAGGCCGCCGCGCAGGGGGCAGCTGAGAACCTCAAGCAGGCAGAAAGCGAGAAAAACTAACTTATGAGCTACCAGGATGCACAGCCGCATGCCGCCACGTACTCCGTGCTTGACGGCGCTTTCCCGCCCGCTAACCCGGGATCGGCATTAGCCGCCCGCCTGCGTGAATGCCAGCAGGCCGGTCGCGCCGCCCTGATCGGTTATTTACCAGCCGGGTTCCCCACTGTGGATGAGTCGGTTGCTGCCGCCATTGAGCTGGGTAATAATGGGGCGGATATTATTGAGCTTGGCGTGCCGTACTCTGACCCTGTCATGGACGGCCCGGTGATTCAGCAGGCTACAGGCACCGCTTTGGATAACGGGTTTAAAGCTCACTCAGTTGTTTGATGCGGTGCGCCGTATTACTGAGGCAACTAACGCCGTTGTGGTGGTGATGACGTACTGGAACCCGGTGCTCGCGTACGGGGTAGATCGGTTTGCCAGTGATCTTGCCGCTGCCGGGGGTGCAGGGATTATTACCCCCGATCTGGTGCCGGATGAGGCTTCTGAGTGGTTTGAAGCGTCCGAGAAACACGGGCTGGATCGTATTTTCTTGGCGGCGCTGTCGTCGTCCCAGGATCGTCTTAAGACTATTGCGAAGGCGTCTAGTGGTTTTGTGTATGCGGTGTCGGTGATGGGTGTCACGGGTGCCCGTGCCTCGGTCTCTGAGGCGGCTCGGTCGCTGGTGGATGATATTCGTGCCGCCGGTGCCAAGCATGCGTGTGTTGGGTTGGGGGTGTCTACCCGCGCCCATGTGGAGGAGATTGGTGCCTACTCGGATGGGGTGATTGTTGGTACCGCACTGGTGAAGGCGCTGCAGCAGGGCGGGCCTGAGGCTGTGGGGGCTTTGACCCGTGAATTGGCAGGTCGTGCATAATGTTGAGTTTGGTGTCTTCAGCTGCCGTGTCGGCTGTTTCTAGTGTCCCTTTGGCGTCTATCCCTTCTCCTGATGTTTCGTATATTCAGGTTGGGCCGCTGCGGATCCATTTTTATGCGCTGTGTATCCTCGCCGGGATTGCGGTGTGCCTGTGGCTTAGCGGCAGGCGGTGGGCGCAGATGGGGGGTACCCGTGAGCGTGTGTATGATGTGGCGATGTGGGCTATCCCTGCCGGTATTGTGGGTGCCCGAGCCTATCATGTGCTCATTACCGACCCGGGCAGCTATTTTTGGCCCGAAGGCAAGTGGCGATCCGCTGGCCTTTTTAAAGATCTGGGAGGGCGGTATCGGTATTATGGGCGCGGTTTCTGTGGGCGCTCTTGGTGCCTGGTATGCGTGCCGCCGTTACCGCATGAATTTCGCGGCGTTTGCGGATGCTGTGGCGCCGGGTATTATTTTGGCGCAGGCGTTTGGTCGTTGGGGTAACTGGTTTAATCAGGAGCTTTTCGGTAAGCCTACGACTCTTCCGTGGGGTCTGCAGATTGATGCGAATAGTCCAAATTTCCCGAGCCAGTACCCGGCGGGTACGCTGTTCCACCCCACCTTCTTGTATGAGTCGCTATGGAATCTGCTGGGCGCGTTCTTGCTGATTTACCTGGGTAAGAAGGGCGTTTTTGAAGCTGGGGCAGACCCTGTGGCTGTATGTTTTGTATTACGGTGTGGGCCGCTTGTTCATTGAGGCTTTCTTGCGTATTGATACTTCCGAGATGCTGCTGGGGCTGCGTATTCACGTGTGGACCGCCGGGTTGCTGGTGGTGCTGGGGTTGACCGGCTTTATTGTTGCGGGTGTGCGCGCCTCGGCGAAGGCTGCTGCTGGTGTGACGGATGGCCCTGTTGAGGAACGCGGGATAGCTGAGAACCCGTCGGATGTACTCGAGACGGGTTCAAAGGATGCTGCGGAGGACGATGCAGCCTCGACAGGGGAGAAAGCTGACGACAAGAAGAAGGCTGCGAAGAAAACCGAGAACACCAGTAATGTTTCTTCGGCGAAGGATATGTCGAAGGCTAAAGCTGCAAATAATTCTGCGGCTGAAAAATCTGGCGAAGCTCAGGACCGCCCCTCTCAACCGAAAGAAGAGATAACAAACGATTCTGACGGATCGTAGCCTCACCACCAGTATGGAAAGGTAGGTACCCTGTGTGCTGCCGATAGTTTGAGATCTTCCCGAGGGACTGCGCTGTGCTTGCAGTAGGTGGCAGCGTATAGTCTTCGGGGTTGTATGTTTCAGCTGTGGCGATGCAGGAGTGGCGGTGAAGTGTGGGTGAAGAGCTCAAAAGGGTAGTAGCTTATAAGCTTTTATCTGCTGACCGGGATACGGTGATTGATGGGCTTATGGAAATGGTCTTTGCCGTAGGTGATGTTACCTGGGTGTCTGAGCGGCTTTGCGAACAGGCTGACAGCGCCAACACAGAAGTGAGCTCACTGGCTATTACCTGCTTTGGGCATTTGGCGCGACTACATCAACAGGTGGGGGATACGTCCCGTATTTTCCAGCTGTTGAGAGATAAACATCGTTCCCCTGTGCCAGATATCCGTGGGGCCGCCGAGGATGCAATGGACGATATTAGCGTCTTTATGGGTATTGATCTTAGGAAGAAAAAGTCCACAGGCTACTCCGGATCATCAAAAGAGCCTATAAATGTGAGGTCATTGTAGAGAATCCCGGGGTTTTCTTCGGTAAATTTTGCGTTCACATAATAGTAGAGGGCGTTGCCGTGGGTTATCCCTTTGTTCTTTGCCGCTGCCACAATGCTGTTCAGTGTTTCCAGGGAATTTGTATCGACCTCATCTGCTAGTTCTTCCACGGGCAGAACTTCACCGTTGGTGGTTCTGTAGGCGACGAAAAAGTCAGTATCGATAAATGAGACCCCAAAATCTTTGAAAGCTGGGCATCCAGAACGTGAGTCTTCCAGGCCGTGGGTGTATGCACTAAATTCTTCTATCGTTTGATGGGATATCCCCAGCCACACAGATATTATTTCCCGAACGGTTGTATCAATCATTCTTGTGTCCTCCCTGTTAACGAGTAGCCATCAGAGCTTTCTAAAAAGATATAAAGTACCGGATGAATAATCGAAAGATTTCACATGTGTTTTTTAAATTTTCTTTCGAAGAATTATCGAGATGCACCACTAAATTATTGGGGTGATTTTTTTCCATATGGGTGAGTATTTCCAGCCGCAGGGTAAATAACCGAGATTTAGTAGAGATATTAGATTTCTATTAAAATTAATAAGCATATTTTTGTGGAGTCTTGATACATAGAATTCTTGAAATCCTCTCACTAAAGCGGGCATTAAAATATAATCAGCAACATTTTCATTTATTTTTGTAGGATATTAACCTATGGGTTAGATAAGTTTTGTTTTTCGTCAAATATATTCTTACTTTCTGCCGCTAGATTATTGATGATACTTCCATCTATAGAATGCATTTCAAAGAAATTCAAGAATGTCATTAAAAACATCAATATCAATATTCGTCCAAGCATCAGCTTTCATGCACCTGTATACCCGGTCTTTCTCTGTAATGAACTGGATATTAAAAGGTGATGATATGCTGCCACCATAATTTTGATGGTTTCCAATATTGTTCAACCAGTTATTAATCTGGAGTGTTTGTCTAAACTCTTGGGACACGATTTGTATGTCTAAATTCATGATTTTCCTATGGTTATTAGTGTATCCTGTTTGACAGCACCTTCTGATTTATCTCATCTGGGAGTGTACTCTCAGAATAAAATTATACTCTGTCGGAGTGCCTGGATTCGGGCAGGGCGCCAACCTATACTCGCTTGCTTGCTAATGTAGTTGATTGTCTGTATGAGGAGCTTTCAGACGATCAATATTTAGGAGTAAAATATTTTATGTAAGTAAAAGCTCATTCTAAAAAGATTAATTTACTTAAGTTATTAATTTCTAACAAATTGAAGAGAATCCCTCAAATATTTTTGGCCAAGGCTTTTGTGTTAAAAACATTTTTGCAAGATTTCGGTAGTATTGGTTAGATTATAAAAAACTTCGAAGAGGTCTTTTCCTAGAAGATATATATCTCCCCACAAAAATCAGTTGCGTATATATCAAATTCATCAGCTAGATTTTCGCTATATATATCCCAAAATAAATAATATCCTGATTCGCTTCTAGCAAATGGCTCCATACGTTCCATTAAACTTAATAAATCATTTGGATAATAGCCGATGTATTCATCAATATTATTTATATATGTCGACCTAATGTCTTCACGTGCTTGTTGCCAGGAGTCATGAAACTTAGGGTTTGAGGATATAGATTAAGTAATTGTTCAATGCTCTGCCCCATCCGAACTGGTCCACAAAAATTTGGTAAGAAGAAGGAAAAAGGTTTTTCCATTTATGAATCTAAATTCTTTCAAGTATTTTGAATCGGCAAATACTTGAGAATAACTGATTATTTCTAGATTATAATTCATAATTCTATTTTCCTATTTTATTAATTAAACTGAATATATTTTAGTATTGGTATTTAATATTTTTGATGCATTCTATTTTCTATATCATTATTAATATAATACCTTTTTATCCTAAGCGAGCATTTTACCTTGGAAGGCACTAAACTGTTGCCTTCATAAAGGGCTACTACTATTATATAAAACAGTACTCCTTCGTGATAACAAGCTGACCCGAGAAGAGTATGAACCTTTGGCACAGGTTTAAAGCCACATTGACGCTGAAGGTGAAAGTCAACAACAGATCTATGTCATGTGACAAAATCAGTATCCAAGGGCGTTGCGCATAGTTTTGTACATTATATGGTGGGACACGAATAAAATAAAAGGAGCAGCACCAGTTGCGATACAGGTAAGAAATGGAAAGCTGATATCAGCATGTAAATCGTGTGGTAAATTTTTAGATAAGCTGAGGCATCATTGATGGTGTAGCAGCCCAGGATTATTAAAAAAATATTTTAAATATTGAGGTGAAAATGAAACAACCATATGAAATAAATTCTGATTTTTTAAAAAGATGATTTCTTCCGGTTGGTATCCGGAAAAGGGACATTGTACTTGAAAAAGCTGCCATCTCATATAGAGGACTTACCCAGCGTGGTTAAGAAATTTTTACGAGAAATATGGTATATTTCAGTAACTAAAAGATTTTTTTACATGCAAGATAATTATAAAAGATATATATTTAGTAATGATGTTTATACTTTTTGGGAAACAACCCAAAAATTAATAGATTATTCATCAGAAGAAGAAAGTTCATATTTTTGTACATATTTGACAAATAAGAAAATAAGAAATTTTTGGTTTTAAGAGCGGTCGAGAAATTTTTGATTGATGAATCAGGGGAATTTATGAAATCCCTGACTCGGGGATATCTATTATGTTGGAGGGAAATTTTATGAAGGACTCTATAATTTAATATTTACAAGAGGAACCTCTTATCTTATAAACGATACTGGTTCATTGTTTATAGAGAGTAAGGAAGGACTAACTTCAGCAAATGTTAATATTGAAGATATTATATAAGGTTTTAAAAGAAATGAATAATTATGAGCTATAAAAAGTGTCTAAGTCAAAAAAATTATTAATGCGTATGATAAAATTAGAGAATTAAAATTAATTGAATCAATTCCATACACAGAGTTAATTAAATTTTTGATTCTATTTGTTGAGATAGAAATAGCTCCTCTTAGCAATGGAAATGACCCCCAAAATAGATTTAGATTACGCTAAGAGATTTTTATCTGGAAAAAAATTACTGCCAAAAATTACATACTCGTGAAAAGTATGCTTGGGCTAATTATGAAATATTGGAAGGTAAAGAAAAAGTATTCAACGTATAACGGTAAGCTTTTTGTTTCAAGGGTAGCAGAGAAAAGTCGTTTATTAGGAGATATATATGAGGAATTGTTTCTTTACCTTGAGCTGCTATATGAAATTGAGGATGTTTTTGTGTGATAGGTTCATTGCCGCACTGGAAAACTTTATATCAAGTTCTTAATTAGACAAAATATTGGATGAAGGTAAAACAATTGAGTGGATTATCTCCTCGTGATAGGTATGAAATCGGCATGGAAAATTTTGCTAAAAAATGAAGTGACCATAGAATTTTCATGGGCAGATAGAAATTCTGGCAATCTCATGAAAAGAACAGAGGGACCAGGCGGTGAAATATTATAGTGAGGAAAAATGTTAGATAAAATTAAAGTAAAAAAATCAAAAATTCAGAGTGGTAATTATGTCATTACTAAAAAGATTTGAAAAAGCTAACTTTCAATCCAATTATAGATAAAGAAGCTATTCAACATTTTGAAGATGTTAATAATGTTGTCCTCCCTGAGGATTATAAAGAATTTATACAAATCATTGGAAATGGAGGAGTCGGCCCTGGTATAGGAATATTACCATTGGATAATGATAAAAGTATTATAGATCCAAGAATCTTGTCAGAAGAAGGAGAAGACAAAATTTTATTGTCTGAAAATTTTCCTTACTGTAAAGCTTGGAACGATGATTCCTTTTTATGCTGCGTTAGAAATTAATGCTAATAATTTAGATGTCCTAAGTAGAAATTATTTTTCAACGAAACATATTAGTGGTTCAATTTGTTTCTGTGACTTAGGATGTGGTGAACTATTTTTGCTCGTCTTAACAGGACCAGAAGCTGGTAATGTTTGGTATGATGGGCGAGGTAATTATGGTGGAATTTTTCCATATTCATATAAAGAAAAGGAAAGAGTTAGTTTTTTAGAGTGGTATGATATTTGGCTTACCGAAATTCTAGATAAAGTTCCTATTGTAGAAAGAGATTTTTGATAACAAACATGAACCTGTGCTGTATAGCGACTGCATCTTTCGTTAAAAATTTTTGATACCACAAAAAGCAAATAAAATACAGCTTAAAGTTTTGGCGAATATTTTTTACGCAACATGCGTTCAGAATGACCAGCAAGCTGTGGAGATATATAATGTATTTATTTAACGTGTGGTGTAGCGTCGTGTATGCTAACTGCACGCGCGCTTCTGTCTAATTACCTGCAAAAAAATAATAGACAACTATATGGAATTGCAGACCAGATTATTATTGAAGTTAATTTAAGTCAAATTCAGGGAGATATTTATTGATTTACCTAGTAGTTGTTCCCGGTTAAAAAGGTAATACAGTTAAAAATAGGGCATCTAAAGCACAAGAAATATTAGTAACAGGTAGTATTCCCACAAGTGCAATTAAAAAAAGTAGATTAAGGGCATAATATGGAAGAAAATAAAATTCAAATATTTACTAAAAAATTTTTGGATGTTTCATATCAAGCAGAAACGCGAAAAAGGTATAACAGACTATGATTGTGAGAATTTAATTAACTCACTACTTGAATTAAAAAGAATATTCTGGCGCGGATGCTTTACCTATTAGTTTAGTAAATATATTTATTGATATGACTTCTGTTCTTTTGACATGTGGAAATAGGCAACATGAAGTATATACTAATGAAGAACAAGCAAATAAAATTTTTCATTTAATGGATGCGCTACATGAAATTGCAATGGAAATGACTAGCTAAAACCTTCCTGGCCGATGATGCATTCTTCTTCGGTTAAAATCCGCAAGCGCCACATCATACGCGTTGGCGATATGTTCTATATGAACAACAAGTTCAAAGGAAAGCTGTTGCCTAAACCCCTGTATTTCCTGTAAGGCCGCTGCTGCTGCCGGCCGTCCGGTCAATCCGATATACGGGCTGAAGTTTTTGGAGAGTGAAACCGACTTTGCTTTTGAAGGCATCCTGCCGCCCTGACGGGTAGTAGCGGACGGTTCGGGCGAAGACTGTACCATCTTCCTGCTGGTGGCGGTGGAAGATACCAACGGCACCTGACCCACAGTACCGACCAGCGGACGGGAACAACGCATTTCGAGTATGACAAACTGGGAAGGATCACCAAAGCGGGCAGCGAACTGTTTGTCTTTGACCTGCGCACAATATCTTTTCAGAGGAACCTCGAGGATAAAACCGGATTCGTTCGGGACGGCAGCCACCTACTGCAGGAAATTCACTCGGACGGCAGATATACCTACCTGAACAGCTATAAACCGCTTGCGCAAGTCCGCGATGGGCAACCGACGAAGGAGAAAGCTGATACCAAATCCACTACTTCCACTGTGAGCATATCGGCATCCCGCGTGAGATGACCGATAAGGATGGCAATCTCTTGTGGTTTGGGGATTATTACGGTTGGGGCAAACTAAAGAGCGAAACCAAAGTAACGGATACCGTTTATCAGCCATCCCGGTTACAGAACCAGTATGCCGACCGCGAGGCAGGACTGCATTCCAACTTCTTCAGGTATTATGAACCTGATGCGGGTCGGTTTGTGCGTCAGGATCCGATTGGGTTGATAGGTGGAGGTAACTTATATCTATTGGCACTAAATGTTCATGGTTGGGATGATTCTTTGGGATGGAAAACTTGGGTCAAGTATAAAGAAAAAAATCTGAAATGTTTTTGATCAAGTCGTATATCATACAAATAGCAAGGAATTTGTGATCATTACTCAAAAAGTTTTGCCCAAGAAAAGTCTAACAAATATTATTTTATAATTACGAAAGTATAAGAATTATTAAATGAAAAAGCTAACCATAAAATTAATGTCATAAAGCAAATAGAAGATGCTGTAAATATCGTTGGTAATCATCCCCACCAAAAATCCTGATAGGGTGTTTTTATATATTAACTATGATATGCATAGCTTTTGAAGATTCATTTGATGAAATTTTCAGTATTTCTGAACTGGAATCGGAGGATTTTTTTGTTTGATTTCGTCCAATTGTGAGATTACTTTACCTAACGGGGAAAAAAATTTTTGTGGGATATCTTTCAAAAGTAACTCAAATAAGACATTAATTCTGCAAAAGATTAAAAATCATTTTGAGAGAAAAGGATATCAGTATGGGGTTATTAGAAACAATAATTTAATATTAAGCACAAATAATGTGATTAACTTAGATGACTGCTCTGCTATCCTTTTATGACTATGATTAACATTTGAGGATTTAACAACTGTAGCAAAAAGTTACACCGGCTGCTGACGGAGAAGCCTTACCTTCTTGTGAATCTTATTCTTTTGTCTTGAATCTCTTAGTAAGGAAATTCTACTTTAATAGTTCTTAGGAGTATGATATGCCTATTAATTCAAAAAGAAAAAGGGAAAAGAGAAGATATTTATATAGGAAATAAAATAGATAGTAAAAATCTTTTTAGAAAATTTATCCTATGAAGAGTTCATAATAATATGTATTTCATTTACAGAGAAATTTATTGTTACTCTTAGTAAAAACCTTTCTTTTTAAGGAAGATATATATTATGTCAGCTTGTTTACCAAGGGAAAAATAAATCAAGAAGTGCTAAGAAAAGAGGAGAATAGATGCTTGGTCCAGATATGATTTACTAGAAGGTAAAGATAAATACATACAGCGTGTAATCATTTGCTTTTTATATCCTGATATAATTAATTCAAATAATGAAGGAATAGATGATTTTCAGGAATTATTTTTAAATTTATTACTTGATATTAAAGATAGTTTATGTATCATGTTTTTTTGATTTTTCTATCTAATCACGCAGGTTAATTAAAAATATAACAAATTTTGTGATACATATGTAGCCATATAGGTGACAGTACCGGTAGCCTTCAGATAAGCATCAGGCATGGATGGTACCGCAGGTGTTAATGAGGGGTAGAAGTGATGTTTCAACCGTGGCGATGATCCGGCTGATAATGGTTGCCAGGCTCCGAAGTTTTTCGGTGAGTTCTTCGGTATGAGGGTACCGCAGGTATCGTACTGGATTAACTTGGCATCATCACAATAGCCCAGGTAAATTAGAATTAGTTGATCGATAAGATTATAGAAAGTATCACAAGATATACCACCCTGATGGTAGCGGTAGTCGTGAAAAATGGGGCGGCGGAAAGAAATATCGTAATAAATGTAGATAACTTATGAAAGGAAATTACTCTATGATTAAATTTATTGGAATTAAAAACTTAATTGATTCAAAAGAAAGCCTTTTTAGACTATGGTTTTCTTTATACATTAAAAAAATGATGACGTAGAAACCGCAAAAGGATTACTCAAGTGTACTTTTTGTTACCAGAAACTGAAAGCGATGAGTTTTTATAGAAAATAATAAAGATTATCGAAACTGGCTTGAATCTCCAACATTTATTGACATAATTGAGAATTATACAGAAACCCATTCTGATGCTACGATAAATTCCTTTAATTAATGCAGTTTTTACATTATTGGGATCATGATGATTTTTTTAGATTAATTGTTTAATTATCAAAAAAATTTAAAACCATCAAAAAAACAACTTATTAAAAGCGAGCAAGCAGTAGCTTGTATGTAGGGCGTGTACCCAAAGGCACGAATGTGGTTTTTAGTTTAATGATTGCTTAGGCCGTCTGAAAAACCTTCCCACAGCCCTTGCCTGCTTCGATTACAACGAAAACAGCCAACTCATCGCCCCGCACCAATGGAAAGTACCGTCCAAAGAAGAGAATTCCCGAAACGGTTTGCCCGACACCGACTGGCGCGATGCGCAGTACGATATGCTGCACCTGCCCGTTACCGAAACCATCCGCTACCACTACGACTTCAACGGTAACCGCACCGCCACCGTCCTGCTCGACGGCGAAGTGCAGAACTATTTCTACGATTTGCACGACCAACTAGTTAAAGTGGAAATATTCAGAAAAGACGGTATGAAAGAAGCGTAGGCTTACCGCTACGATGCCTTGGACAGACGGATAAACAAAGCCCGTCTGAAAGCAAACGCTAACGAAGTTTCAGACAGGCATTCAGCAGACCATACCTGTCTGAATACACCAAACAGCAAAGATATTTTAGATAGCGAAATTGCCTGCATCTACACCGATGCAGACAGCTATGAGCCGCTGGCTCAAATCCGCAATTGCACAGATACAGAAGATAGCAACAAACAGCAGACCAACTACTTCCACTGCGACCAAATCGGCATCCTGCGCGAGATGACCGATAAGGATGGCAATTTATTGTGGTTCGGGGATTATTACGGTTGGGGTAAGCTGAAGATCGAAACCAACATAATAGAAACAGCACATCAGCCGTTCAGATTGCAGAACCAGTATTGCGATCAAGAGACAGGATTACATTACAACTTCTTTAGACATTATGAATCTGACACAGGACGATTTATTAATCAGGATATGCTAAAAATCAACCGTTAGAACAAGACGTTCTTACAACAGAGGCAAAAAAATAAAAACGAACGCACAGTTTTTTTCAAGATGACTCTGCTTTTTGATTGGAATGATGATAATCTTTGTAATATAATAACCAAAGGAAATACCCCAATCGGAAAAGATAGGCTTCAGAATATCTACAATCGCAAGGAAGGCGCAGAAACTCTAAGGAAATTTCAAAATATCGCAAAGGTTGCAAGAACAGGTAAATAGATTCTGATTATTTAATTGATTATATCAACTAAATTAAAAATTCAAAAGTGATATCAATTTTATACATAGATTGATTTTTTTATTTCTTAAAAGGCTTGATAATATGGACGTATTAAATTTAGATCTGCCAGATTCATATAAACAATTTATGAATTCAAGAGATGAAATGGTTGATTTATATTATGAATTTAGCAGGAAAAAAACCTAAAACTTTTAAAAAAAGAATATGGTATTTGGTGTTCATTCATGCTAGAACAATATTCTTTCTCAGATAAAGTACCTAATTATAAAATTCTTTCCGATAACGAGCGTTATTTTAAAGATATTGAAGGATTTACAACAGGAATAAATATTGAGCTGGTCAAAAATCATTTGCATTTGGATTAGTATCAAGTGAAGGTGGTATATTATTTTTTTCATCCTGAGAATTTCAGTATTTGGGAAATCTATCCTGATCTATATATAAATTTTTTTAGCAGACACATTTGATGAATTCATAACAAATGCTAAATTTGGCCGGAAATGGGAGCATAAAAATTGTAGTCTACACAGTGTAGAATACTTACTGCAGTTTTAGAATACCCACCTGTGAAAGGCTTGCAAGAAGCACGTATCTTCTTCTTCATGCCATTGACTTTATGCCGTCTGAAAGATCTTTTCAGACGGCATAAAAAGTCTAGAGCCTATACAATCCAACTTTTCTAGTAGCAATCATCTAACCTGTTTCCGCTACTAGGGATGAATAAATATGATGAGGAGCCTGTATTGTTCGAGAGTGAACAGATTTGGTTCAGCAAAGAGCCCGGACGGGTGCTTCTCTGATTGGTTCGATAGTTCTGCGTTTTGCGCCTTTGGTGGTCGCAGAAGACGGAGAAAGCCGACAACAGACCCGTTACTTCCACTGCGATCACATTGGCATCCCGCGTAAGATGACCGATAAGGACGGCAACTTCTCATGGTTCGGCAACTATACCGGCTGGGGTCCTCTGAAAGAGGAAACCAAGGTAACGGATAGCGCTTACCAGCCGTTCCGCCTGCAAAACCAGTATGTCGACCGTGAAACGGGGCTGCATGACAACTTCTTCAGGTATTATGAGCCTGATGCCGGGCGGTTTTGTTAATCAGGACCCGATTGGGGTGTGGGGTGGAGATAATCTTTTATCGGTTTTCGTCTAATATTCAGATTTGCATTGATCCCTTAGGGTTAGCATGTATACCCAATCCAAATAGAAAAAAATAATGAGGATCTTGCAAGAAGTATTGATAAATTGTCTGATAATTTGACAAAAAATAGAGATGGTTTCACTACGTTAGCCTTGGCAAGGGTAACACTTGCTGATGGAACCTCTCAAATATGGATTGCTGAGGCAGGCTCTTCTCCGTCATCAAAAGCCTTCTAAAAAGGCAACAAGGTCTTGCGGGTGCAGATGAAATAATACAAAATTTACATCCAGCAGGAAGAAGCGGGCCAGATGGCAACCATTTAAAATGATGCTGAACGTCAACTTATACGAGAAGCGAAAAAAGAGGAGCTAAAATTAAATCTCTTGGAGCTACAAAACCAATGTGTGGCAGATGCGAGAAAGGAGCGAGAAGAGCAGGGATACTGAGACGTGTCATAACCCCCAATTAAGAGTAGACACTGTTAGTATTTAATATTTTTAAATTTATTTTAAAAATTAAAGGAGTCCAATATGAAGCCGATGGAATTGGATGAAATGCCAAAATGATATTTTTTTATTCAGGATATAAAAAGAGTTAACAGAGAGTTTTTCAATAGATTTTTCCTGATGTGTTTAGACAACTTTTGACAGAGTTAAATGTATCAAAAGATAATTTATTTATCACGGATTTTTATTGAAAATCAGAAGATTGCCAACTCATATACAGGATATGTTTTTGACAAAAACCCACAAAAAAATGTATGACTATACAATCAAAAATAAGAAACTTAGTTTTTTTGAAGTCGATATAAAAAAACTAACTACTAAGGACACGGATAGCATCCGAGTGTTGGATGAACTTTAAAATGCAAGCTATATTTGCATAAAGTGTCAGTGACTGTAGGTTGGGTCAAGACCCAACAGCCCTAATAAGGTCGTGTGAAAATTTTCAGACGACCTTTTTCTTATGTGTCATCCTTCCCTGCCCTGACTACAACGGAAACGGCCAACTCATTGCCCAACACCAATGGAAGGTGCCGAGCAAAGAAGAGAACGCCCGAAACGGCTTGCCCGAAACCGACTGGCGCGATGCGCAGTACGACATGCTGTACCTGCCCGTCACCGAAACCGTCCGCTACCACTACGACTTCAACGGCAACCGCACCGCCACCGTCCTGCCCGACGGCAGACAGATCAACTATCTGTATTACGGCAGCGGCCACCTGCACCAAATCAGCCTCGACGACGAAGTCATCACCGACATCGAACGCGATCAGCTGCACCGCGAAATCTTCCGCACACAGGGTAAGCTCGCCAGCCGTTACGAACTCGACCCTTTAGGTCGTCTGAAACGGCAAATCGCCACCCTCAATGATTTGACGGAGGGCGGTAAAGGCAAAACCAAAGTAGCGGCGGGCTATGGCCAAACCGCGGTCAAACGCAGCTACGGCTACGACCGCACCGGCAACCTGACCCACAGCACCGACCAACGGACGGGCACGACCCGGTTCGAGTACGACAAACTGGGCAGGATTACCAAAGCCGGTAACGAACTGTTCGCCTTCGACCCCGCGCACAATATCCTCGATATCCCGACAGAAAAGGTCAAACCATACCCTACCCATTCTCCCGTGGGAGAGGGTGGGGAGAGGGCAAAACGACCGCGCCGCTTTCAGACGGTTGCTCCGCCGTCACCAACAACCGCCTGAAAACCTACAACGGTACGACCTATTACTACGACGACCTCGGCAACCCCATCCACCGCGAACTGGCCGACGGCGAAGTGCAGAACTATTTCTACGATCTGCACGACCAACTGGTTAAGGCCGAAATCTTCAAAAAAGACGGCACGAAAGAGACTTGGGCTTACTGCTGACGATGCTTTGGGCAGGGAGGATAGGCAAAAGGTCGTCTGAAAAACGAAGAATTTTCAGAAACGTCATCCCCGCATGATTTAAGCGGAAACGACCTCGAAAACTAAACCCGCTTCGTTTGGGACGGCAGCCATCTGTTACAGGAACAAAATTCAGACGGCAGATATGCCTATATCTACACCGACCAAGATTCCTACGAACCGCTCGCGCAAGTCCGCGATTGGACCAACGAAGACGGAGAAAGCCAACAACAACCCCACTACTTCCACTGCGACCAAATCGGCATCCCAAGAGAGATGACCGATAAGGACGGCAATTTACTGTGGTTCGGCAACTATACCGGCTGGGGTCGTCTGAAAGAAGAAACCAACGTAACGGGAACGGCGCACCAGCCGTTCAGGTTGCAGAACCAATACTTTGATGCCGAAACGGGGCTGCATTATAATCTTCTTAGATTCTATGATTCGATTTCTGGAAGATTTATTAATCAAGATCCCATAAGATTATTTGGAGGAGAAAATTTCTATCATTTTGCATTTAATGCACAATCTTGGATAGATCCTCTAGGGTTAGAGCACGTTGAAAGTTATAAAAGACATTTGAAGAAAAAGGTGCAAGAAAGGGAAAAGATTTTACTGCTGCAGGGAAAGAGCGGTTAGAGAGCAAAAATAAAGCAGATAATGACGGAAAAATGATATGTGGTAGATGCGGTGTAGAGACTATTGAGCCTAAGCGACATGAAAAAGGTGTAAGCCCGCCGGATAATGAGGCTCATGTAGATCATATAATTGCCAAATCAAACGGTGGATCTGGTACAGTAGAGAATGGTCAAGTTCTATGTAGATTATGTAATCTTGAAAAAGAGTAATAAATGAAAAATTATGAAGAGTGTAGAATTTTCTATAAACTAATTTTTAAGGTAATTAAAATGAAAAAAAGGTTTCTTTTAATCTAGAAGTAATTGATGGTTATCCTCCAGTATCTATGGAAAGCATTTGGGCAGAAGTAACTGAAGAAGGCTATTTTTAAAATAAACAATATTCCTTTTTACAGCAAAAGAAATATCTTTGGGTGATATTGTTAGTGTAATACAAAAGGAAGAAAAATTACTTATTATACGATAAAACTATAATTAATAGTAAAAAAATAGTACGTTGCGGATTGTTTTTCTTTAATGAAAAATCAAAAATTTAAAGATAATATATTAACCAAACTAATAGATCTTGGATGTGAGTCAGAAGCGTTTAATGTAAATTTCTATGCAATAAACATACCAATTCAAGTAGATATAGAAGAAATATATTTTTCTTAGATGGCTTTGTGGAAACTAACGATTTAGATTATGACACAGGGTATTTGGCACAATAATTTATGCAAGCTATAACTTGCGTAATATCGTAATATGTAGAAAATTCTAGCGTTGTTTACGTAATAGAAATTTTAAAACTATGTGACGGCAGCCACCTCTTGCAGGAAATCCACCCGAACGGCAGGTATACCTATATCTACACCGGCTCGGATTCCTACGAACCTTTAGCACAAGTCCGCGATTGGACCAACGAAGACGGCGAAAACCGCCAACAAACCCACTATTTCCACTGCGACCAAATCGGCATACCGCGCGAGATGACAGACAAAGACGGTAATTTGCTGTGGTTCGGCAACTACACTGGCTGGGGTCGTCTGAAAGAGGGAACCAAGGTAACAGATAGCGCTTATCAACCGTTCCGATTACAGAACCAGTATGCCGATCGTGAGGCGGGGCTGCATGACAACTTCTTCAGGTATTATGAGTCTGATACGGGTCGGTTTGTGAATTAGGATCAGGTTCCAATTGGATTGATAGGTGAGGAGAATTTTTATCAGTTTGCGTTTAACACTCAAGAATGGACTGATCTCCTAGGGCTTGCTGGAAAAAGAAAAAATGCTAGCGATGAAGTAAGTGGCTGTGCATCTGATAGTTCCAAAAATGAAAAACATATGGATGATGGACGAGCTATTTCAAAATCTCAACAAGATATTGCAAGATTAAGGGAGTAATTAAAAACAGCAAGTGGCCGAGAGAAAAAGAAAATAGAGCAAAAAATTCAAATATTACTAAAGCTGCACAAAGAAAAGTAAAGGAGAGGAACATAGCAGAGGAGCAAAAAGATGAGATTGGAGTTATTTCCTCTAAAGTCGGTGGGGCAATTCAAATTTGGTAATCATATTCAGTGCTACACATCCCTGTTAAAGGATTTCAAATGTGACGATCCCGATGAATTCGGCTATGTCCACTATGAAGATCCTGATGAAAGTTTTTTTCATTACAGTGAAAGATAATAGAATTGATTCTATATTTTGTTATAAAGAACTTTGGTTTAGGGGCGTGAATTTAATTGGGGTAAGTATTGAAGAATTTCAAAAAATAACAGAAAGCAGTTTTGTAGGAGAGATTGATGAATTACATGTTGAAGATGATAGTATTCCCCAGTTAGTTTACCAGTTTGAAGAACTTGGGTTACAAGTTTGGGAGAGAAATAAAGTGATTGTAACTATAGTTGCTGACCCTGGTCGTTAACCAAAAGATACTTTCGACCACCTGATTGCCGAAAAGCAAGCATAATATGTTCGATCGAGACCCTAACAGCAAGCCGTAGCCCGCATGAAACCTCCAATCCTGACGTAGGGTGTGTGCGGTACGCACGCGGTTTCTGCTTTTCAGACGACCTCAATCCTTTTTCGAGGTCGTCTGAAATATTTATTCCGTAACAATCTAAGCCTAAACCGCCTACGAACAAACGCAGCTACGGCTACGACCGCACCGGCAACCTGACCCACAGCACCGAGCAGCGGACGGGCACAACGCATTTCGAGTACGACAAACTGGGCAAGGTTACTAAAGCGGGCAGCGAACTGTTCACCTTCGACCCTGCGCACAATATCCTTTCAGACGACCTCAATGCCATCACCGACAACCGCCTGAAAACCTACAACGGCACAAGTTACTACTACGACGAGCTCGGCAACCTGATCCACCGTGAACTGGCCGACGGCGAAGTGCAGAACTATTTCTACGACCTGTACGACCAACTGGTTAAGCCCAAATCTTCAAAAAGACGGCACGAAAGAGACTTGGGCTTACTGCTACGATGCTTTGGGCAGAAGGATAGGAAAAGGCCGTCTGAAAAACAGAGAACGCTAATGAAGTTTCAGACAGGTATTCAACAGACAATGCCTGTCTGAATACACCGAACGGCAATGATATTTAGATAGCGAAATTACCTGCCTGTGGGATGGTAGCCATCTGTTGCAGGAATAAAATTCAGACAGCCTCTACACCTATATCTACACCGACCAAGACTCCTACGAACCGCTGGCGCAAATCCGTGATTGGACGGATGCAGAAGATAACAGCCAACAGCAAACCAACTATTTCCATTGCGACCACATCGGCATCCCGCGTGAGATGACCGATAAAAACGGTAAGCTGCTGTGGGCCGGCGAGTATGATGCTTGGGGTAAAGTAACCGAAGAAACCAACGTAACGGGGACGGCGCACCAGCCGTTCCGGCTTCAAAACCAGTATTGCGACCATGAAACGGGGGGGGGCATTACAATTTCTTCCGGTATTACGACCCTGATGCGGGTAGGTTTGTCAACCAAGACCCGATTGGCCTTGAGGGAGGTTATAATTTATATTGGTTTGCATTTAATATACAAGAATGGATTAGCCCTTTAGGGTTAGCGCGTTCTTGAAGATTATTAAGAATTCCAGGTTTGGTAGGAAATCGTCCTTTAAGTCAATTTACGCATAATCAAATTTATAATGCATTCAAAAATAGGTATTAAATTAAGGAATCACGCTATACCACGCTTAAAAGATATAAGAACTGCGAAACTTGGATTTAAGACTCCCAATGATATTATGAGAATTTTTAATTAAAAAGGAACTTTTGATGCCGGAAAAGGAGATGTTGGAAAAGTCTTGTAATGGGTTAGAAGCTATTATAAATCCTAAAACTGGCGTGATAATCTAACTAATAGACCGGCAACGAAAAGCTAGGAAGTAGAATAAAGTCAAAGGGATTGTTATGTATTTTTTTCTGATTAAAAACACCTTAATAAGGTTAGAAATTTTTAGGTTATGAATTTAACACATTTTCTTATGATGAAGATGCAGATTGGTTGAATGTAAAAAAATTGAAGTGAATGATAAAAAAAGAAAAACTTGCATTGGACTGTTTGTAACGCTTGCTTGAGAACCTTTGAATTAAAAAGAAATTAAGAGTTGGTTTTTATCCATTCTTAACAAAGAGAAATTCATCTTATCAAAACTGTCGTTTATGGAACCGGAATTATCTTTTTATTTACAAAAGATGGTATTATAGGTTTGGAATTTAATTATGCTTTTCACCCTGAATGGGGAGTGGATTTTGATATAAACTCCGATGGATATGCATTATATTTTAAACTCAATACAAATAGTTTATTAAGTTTAATATCAGAGTTAGATAAATTAATTTGTGCATATCCATGTCGTTCAGAGTAAGCGCAGGTTGTATCAAGACTCAACAACCCCACAAGCAAGCTGCAACCTGTATGACATACTTATTTGACATGCAGGTTGCGTACTAGCAGCACGCACCGTTTTTATCTATTAACATCTCAACAAAAACCCATCATGGCCATCAATAAAATCGCCCGTAAAAGCAGCAAGTTCCGCGTGATTTTTACTGTGCCCGATTTCTGCTGGGCCCCCTCCTGCTCCGCTTGCAGAACCAGTATGCCGACCGTGAGGCGGGGCTGCATTACAACTTCTTCAGGTATTATAAGCCGGAATGTGGAAGATTTATCAACCAAGATCCGATTGGGTTGGCTGGTGGTAGTAACCTCTATTGGGCTTTACAAAACAGTCAAATGTGGGCTGACCCATTAGGGTTAAGTTCTAAAAAATCGCCTGGAACATGTAATGATCCATGTGCAGGACAAGATCCTGCCGGTGAAGCGGCTGGCTGGCAAGGAAGTGAGGACTATCCAGGTGTGGATAATTGGAAAAATGTTGTCCTAGAAAAAGGGACAATATTGTTTACATTGTATCCACATGGGCCGGCAGGTATGGCTTCTGCCCCTGGGAATTATTTTGTTCGAGGATACGCTGTACGTTCTACAAGAGGAAATGCCAGAGCATTTAACGATTCTGTACAGGTGAAACATAGTGGAAATGCTACTGCAGCACGTGACATGAGAAAAACAATTACATATATTTGTAGTAGAAGAAGATATTTGCGTAGGAAAAGCAAAAAGCAAAAGCAAATAAAAAAATATGGCGACGGGGGAGCAGCTCAATATTATATTCGAGATATGGATAAACCGAAATTAACAAGTACTGGCAAACTTCGATCTTTCAGGAGGTAAAATTACATATGAATCAAATTAAATTATTTATACAACAAAAAAACATTGTCATCAATAATCTCTCCTTAAACTTTAATGATATTAAAGACATTAAAGAAAAAAACTAAATTAATAAATTTTAAAAAAATATACAAGAAGGTATTTATTTATTTCAAGAAAATATTTATTACCTTGAAGAAGAAGGAAAAAAATATTTATTGACATATACAAAAAGGAAATTGATATCTTATTTAATGACTATTTTTTATTTAACTAAAAACATCTTAGAATCAAAAAATTATTCAAAAATTTTTCTTAATTTATATCCTCCTTTAAAAATCATATTGTGTACTAAAAAAAGTGCTCCAGTACTCGAATTTAAAGGACCTGAATTGGCATGGAATTCCCTTTTGTTCATCTATGACTCCAAACAGGCGTCAATAAGGCTGAATATTTCATTCTAAAATACTACAGTAAAAATAACAAGAAGTATTTATGAAAAACCATATGAAATACACTCAGATTTTTTTAAGAAAATGATTGCTTCAGGCTGGTATGAAAATAGAGAAATTATTTTAGATTCTCTACCCCACCATTTTAAAGGAGTTACCTGATAATGTAAAAAAATTTCTAAGAGAAATATGGTATTTAACAATTAGCTATGACGCTTATTATCGTAGTAATGGACGCATCTTTCTATCTACGGTACTGCATAACTTTTGGGGAAACTACAAATACCTTAGTTGACTATTCGATAGATGATGAGGATTATATTTTTTTATCAAAAAAATCTATTGGCAAAAAAATTAAGAAATTTCGGCTTTGCAGATAACCGAGAAAATCCTTATTGATGAACTGGGAAGAATTTATTTTTATTCCTGATTCTGGAGATTTATATTATTTGGGAGGTAAATTTTATGAGGGATTATATAATTTAATATTTAGAACTGGAAATTCATTTATCGTAGAGGAGGATGGGGAACTTTTTGTAGAATCAGAAGAAGGTATTTCACCAGGGAATATGAACATTAGAGATACTGAGTAAACATAGGCTTTCCCAAGCTCTAACGCCCCCGTAAGGTCGTCTGAAAAATTTTCAGACGACCCCACCCCCTAACAGGAGCAAGCCGCCATGGCATTCAATAAAATCGCCCGTAAAAAGCAGTGACTTCAGAGTCGTCTTTACCCTTCCCGATTTCTGTTGGCCGCCTCCTGCTCCTCCTCAAGTCCCGCCCCTCCCCTTCCCGCTCTTCGCCGACTTAGGCAACGCTAAAAACCGTAGCCAAAGACGTTCGCCTCAACCGCAAGCCCGCTTTCGTCTTCAAAGCCAGTAAAACCAACCGCACTACCGGCGATGAACCCGCCGTGTCCGGCCGCAAGGGTGTACTTTCCCGCACCGCCACCAAACCTGCCTGGCCAATGTTGCATTCTTCTTCGGTTAAAATCCGCAAGCGCCACATCATACGCGCCGGCGATATGTTCCACATGAACAACAAGTTCAAGAAGAAACTGCCGCCCAAACCCTGTATTTCCTGCAAAGCCGCCGCCGCTGCCGGTCGTCCGGTCAATCCAATATACGGGCTGAAGTTTTTTGGAGAGTGAAACCGACTTTGCTTTTGAAGGCATCCTGCAGCTGGTCTGGAGCCGCAGCTATTATTCCGACCAAGACGGTATTGGCTGGCTTGGCGAGGGTTAGAGTGTGCCGGGTTGCCAGCGCATTATCCGTGATGCGGCGGGATTGGCCTATATTGACGATCAGGGCCGTTTGTTCCCGCTGCTGGAAGTCGATGAAGATGATGAGGAGCCGGTATTGTTCGAAAGCGAACAGGATTTGGTTCAGCAAAAAGCCCGGACGAGCAGTCTGCCAAAATGCGGCTGCTGTCGGTGTCGCTGTTGGAGGGTTTGCCCGTCTTCGGTGAACCGGTCCGGGTCGGCAGTCCGCTGGTTCGCTACGAATACAATAGCAGCGGTAACTTGGTCCGCATCATCGGCCGCGACGGCAACGTCAAACGCAGCTTCGGCTATAAAAACAATCTGACGGTGTCGCACACGGATGCGGCAGGATTGGTATCGGAATACGAATACGACCATTACACCCCGACCGGCAAGGTGTTGCGCAACTGGACTTCTTTGGGCGAGGAATGGCGTTTTACCTATCACGACGGCTATACCGAGGTAACCGACGTGTTGGGCCGTACCGAGCAATATTATTACGATTACAACAACGAGTTGACCAAACGGGTGTTTGCCAACGGCAGCACCAATCTGGTGGAATGCGACAAGCTACGTCGTGGTATCTATAAGACTCAGAGTAAATTTGTCATCCGTTACGAATTCGGCCTCTTTTGTCGTCTGAAAAAGCCGAGTAGGTTTATTGGAATTTGCACAGCTGTTCAGATTTTCAGATTATAGAACTAGTATTTTTGATGAAGGGAACGGCTGCATTACGAACTGATGTGGTACTATGAGCTTTTAAAATAGGTTGTTTGTAAATCAGGGCCCCAATTGGGGTGCTGGGTGGGGAGAATCTTTATCAGTTTGATCCGAACTCTTTGAAATGGACTGATATGTGGGGTTATAATTCCTTTCCGAAGTTCAGCAAAAAGTAAATTCTATATAATTTTACAAGGAGAAAAAGGTGAGATTTGGAATTTTTCAAAACTCGCAAATTAGAAGATTTAGCAAGAAAAGACGATGGTCAAAAACAATTAGGTAAGTATTTTTTAGAGAGCGCAAGTTATGGAATACTATAAAAATACTTAGTATTGTTCTAACAGATGATATTAGTTTCGAGGATATCACAAATAAAATTGCAATTGCATTTAATATCAAATTACAAACAGTGAATGATGATGGTAGATTGTTATCTGTAGGGAGAAACTGAAAAAAATATAAAGTTATTGTTATAGATAGATATGATGATTTATCTGATTTATTGTGTGACGAGAACTACGTTTTAGATATAGATCTGCATCAAGAGATTTTTCAAGAGAAAAGAAATCCTGGAAGAGGAAATAATTAGTATCCTAAAAATGCAATAAAATTTCATGGGAGAGAGGAATATGGGCTCCATGGGCTCCAGGAGATATCACTAACGGTTATAGGGAAATTTTCCCAGAAAACTAAATCCAGTGAGCAATTAGGGTTGGGCCAAGACCCAACCAAACTGTAAGGTCGTTTGAAAAACTTTCAGGTAGCCTTTGCTGTGCGTCAGTCAGCCACCGCTACATCTACAAAGCTGGCACCTGATCAGAGTGCAGGCCAAAAGAAAACCGCACCCTCAGTTGTGTCTACATAATAAAAATCGGATGGATCAGTGAAGTCAAAAAAATAGCCAAACAGACCGAGGCAAAACACTGGTATCATACGATATGGCCGACGAACACCTTAATCTGGAAAACTATTTAAGAGTTAACGATAGCACTGTCTCTATCGTGACCTCAATAGAATGATAGATGTGTATTAGATAGTAAAAATTATTCAAAAAACAGCAAACATATTGATAATGCGATTAAAAGTATGAGTATTCAAACACAGTTACATTATCTGCAGAGGGAAACAAGAAAAACCAAACAAGTTACCCTGATAGGAGTACTTAACAATACTTGCCTAATGGATTAAAATTTAAATTCTTAATTACATAAATGATTGGAGAAATAATGGACAATATTGAAATGATTAACTTAATTAAAAACAACTGCAAAACAGCAGCGCAAGAAAAAGTATATCGACAGACTGGAAAAGAAATTTTTCTATTAGGTCAAAAAGAACACTTGGAACACTGGAAGGTTTGTATTCTAGCCTATTGGTAAACAAACAACACCAACTCTTGATAGACATATTACCTTATTTCCTGACAATAAAATTTGAAGGAAATTACAATTATTGGTATAGTATAGAACATATTTTTAGAAGATATTTATTTTTGCTATCTTAGCAATGGGCGGAAATGAAGTATTGGAAAAATCAGATATTCTGCCATTATAAAACAGTGTATGATTTTATAAATAAAGACGGAAGCAGTAATAAATACGCCATTGATCTTGAATGGAATAACTCTCACCAAGCTATTAATAAATTTAACGATGAAATCCGTTCTTGCGAAGAAGATAAAGATGTTCTATATGAAACTTCTGTTAGAGCAAGTTTATCCAGGGAAGTTGTTTCCATAATTCTTTTTGTGTAAAATCAAATCTTTTAGAGTTTGATGATTCGCTACTGGAATTAGCTAATGAGCAGTTAGAAATATTGACCAATGCTAAATATAAAAAGGTATATATAATATATATGATTGTTTGTGTAGCGAGTAAGCTAGGTTGCTAAACCTAATAGTTTTTTTCAGGTAGCCTTACTTCCACCTTTCAGATTGCCTGAAAGCATGGCACAGGTCTTGCGGGTAGGGAAGATTCTTTATGGCTTTGCGCCGAAGGTGATGAGGTAAGCTGACATGTTTTTGAGGGGGTATGTACTGTTCCAAAAATGGGTTCAGAACCAGCTATAGTAGACAAGATAGGGGGCTACTGTAAACGTATTAATTTCACGTAAAGGTACCATGACAATGGTAGCTTTGGTTAGGTAATTAAGGAGACACGAAGAGAAGCAGAGCGAAAAATTACTCTGCAGCAGTACCATAACCCATGCGTAAGAAACGTCAAAAATATGCATGTAAAATGAAATTTTTGACACATACAATAATTTTTGATGAAAAAAAGTTATGTTATTAAATTAAAAATAAAAGAATTTAAAATGGAACCAATAATATTAAACAATATACCCGATGAGGTCTTTCTTGATGATATTAAAGAATTGACGCAAGAATTTCCTATTGAGTTTCCAAATTTATTTAAACAAATAAAAGACTATTTAAATGTAGATACACAAAATATTTATATTACAGATTTTTGTTGAAGATGAAAATAACAGTGACTATTTCTATGGATATCTCTTTGAGATTTTTAAGTAGGAAGATGTACAAATATTCATTTGAGAAAGATAAATCAAAAATTTGAAGAAGTTAATATAAGTTCTTTAACCTTAAAAATACATTCAGCATTAAGGTATTACATTTATTGTAGCGGCTATTGAAATTAGCAAATAGTAGCCTGCGCAGGTAGTGTATGCTCTCTACGTTCAGGAGGTTTCGGCTTTCACCCGTTTCGGGCTACCGGAAATATGCACTGTTTTTCGTTAAAGACTCCAAACAAAAGCCACCTGAATAATATTCACGTCACAAATCAGCATCCCTCCATGAGGTGGCCGATTGAGCAGCAAATGAACAAATGCGATAATGGTGGTGGAACGCGATATTATACTCCCAGCAAGGCGTAAATTGACTTAATGCCAAGTAATATAATTAATATATAGAGATTTTTATGAAAAAAATTATAATATATTTAAATTGTGTGAAGAGCTGCAATCTATTCTAGATAAAGAAATAACAGCAGGGAATGTTATGACTGAGCTTCCACGCTGTACGGACTGGCCTCTGGAGGGAAGTATTTTTGTTTCATTAACAAATAGACTAACTGCTGGTAAGAAAGCTTTAACAGATGATGTTTATTATTCTGTTAATAATGATATTCATTATGGTTGGATTGATGAATGTGTATGTAAAATTCACCATAATTTATTGGTTGCAGGTAACTTAATTACAAGTAAATATGAATGATTTATTTTAACCTTTATAAGGTAACTATTTTCCCGACTCATAGGTCAACGTAATACATTAGAACTTTTCAATCGGACGAACGATGTTCTTTAATCCCCAGTTCTAGAAAAGAATAACAGTAGTTCTTCTCCAGTTTGTGATGGGGCAGTGACTTTCTTCGCAAGGTATGATAGATGGAAAATGGTTTATTGAGTCTTTTTAGACTATGTTCGATTATGCTAAAAAGTTTCGTATATGGACAGTTTGATAAAATTTTTATTATTAATTGAGTTTAGAAGAATCCAAGATTTTTATTTTTCTGTAGGTATGGTTGATAAGAACCAGTTCCTCAAAAATCAGTTAGCACAAACACGTTAACCGAAAATAGTGTAGAATCTTAAAATGTCGAAATTAGAGCTCTGGGAGATGTAATAATGAATGCTGATAATACTGTTAACGTTCAAATTTATTGGAGATCTCGAGAAGAAGGCGGTAGGAAGACGATTCCCCCTATTGGTCTTTTTATCCTGTAAGTGAATTTGAAGATGGAGTTTTTCAAGAGAATTTTTCCTAGGAGTATAGTCTTAGATATTTACGAGCACTTACCAAATAAAAATATGAGTTATGCAAGAGCTCGGTTTCTTATAAGAAAAAAATGACAAAATACCGCCGGGTACGAAATTTAAAAATTTTTGATGGAGCGAGATGTATTGCGGATGTTATGTCAACTTTTTAAACAAACATGGGTTGGGTCTTGAATCAACAAGACCATAAGACCGTCAGCAATATAAACCCTTTTAGAGGTAAAGGCATGCACCCATAATGAATAACTCTTATCTTGCCAAAGTTTTGTTACTGAGGGGAGGGAGAAGGAATAGTGGATGCAGTAGGTTACACTGAAAAAGATGGGGACTGCACGATCCGATTCAGCAATGATGAGCTGCTGGTTATCTTTGACTGGATCGCCCAGTCTGACCAGCACGAAAATAGTGAGTTGGATTCTGCCACGCAGCTAATATTTGAAGAATTTGAATGTTTACTGGAATCTATATTGGCAGAACCTTTTGATAATGACTATAGGATACTCGTGCGAGCGGCGAAGTCAAGAATTATCCGGGAAGTACAGCGGGGATTTTAAATAGGCTCTACTCCATCGTGTAGGGCTTGAGGTTATTATCATTTCTGTATTTTTCATCCCAGTCATAGTAGTCTTGTGGCTTATCCACTGTGTGACCCTTGTGCCAGTACCCTTCGCCGTAGGCTAGTATCATAGCCCAGTGGTATTCTTCGTCGTGGCAGAGCATGCCCACAGAATGGTAGTTAATACCTGCGTCAGAGCATAGTGGGGCATTCTTTATCATGTCATATGCCAGTTCAGGGGTAAAGCCAAGGTAACGGGTTAGTATTCCGTGTATCGTGCACAGCCAAGTTTTTCTATGAAAAATAAGTTGATCTCCGGTTTCTGGATCGGTGAATACCATATTGTCATGAGCATCTTCAAACATGCTTTTTTCCTTTGGGTAAATTTCTAAATGCTATGTACAAGAATATCCCAAATATAAAAAAATAATAAATATTGTCATGTGTTTAGTGAAATATTTCACTGTATTATAGAAAATTTGTTATGTACGTTTTATGGTTAAGACTACATCTTATAGTGAGCTAAAACACTGGAGGTTCTCATGAAGGCAGTTGTTGTTCCTGAACACATTGATGGCTCAGTAGTCGTTACTGATGTTCCTGTACCCGAGGTGGGGCACGGCCAGGCACTCGTAAAGCTAGAGTATTCCGGCGTCTGCCACACCGACTTGCACGTTGCGGCTGGCGATTTTGGTAAGGTTCCGGGACGCGTCCTGGGGCATGAGGGTATTGGTATTGTCACCGAAGTTGGTGAAGGCGTTGAATCGCTCAAGCCCGGTGATCGTGTCTCTATTGCCTGGTTCTTCCAAGGGTGCGGGCACTGTGAATACTGCACTTCCGGCCGGGAGACTCTGTGCCGTACCGTCAAGAATGCGGGCTACACCGTGGACGGCGCCATGAGTGAGTATGCCCTTGTCACGGCGGATTATGCCGTGAAGGTTCCCGAAGGTTTGGATGCTGCGCAGGCAAGCTCGATTACTTGCGCGGGCGTAACCACCTATAAGGCTACGAAGGAATCTCAGGTGCGGCCGGGGCAGTGGCTGGTCGCCTACGGTGCTGGCGGGCTGGGCAACCTGGCGGTGCAATACGCCAAGAAGGTTTTCGGCGCCAAGGTTATTGCCGTCGATATTAATGATGACAAGCTGAAGTTTGCTGCTGAAACCGGTGCCGACGTCACGATTAACGGTCGTGAGGTTGAGGATGTACCAGCGAAGATTCGTGAGGTGACTGGCGGGGGAGCACAAGCCGCCGTTGTAACCGCGGTATCGAAGGTCGCTTTTAACCAGGCGGTTGAAAGCGTGCGTGCCGGGGGCAGCGTAGTAGCTGTGGGACTTCCGCCCGAGAAGATGGAACTGTCTATCGCGAAGATTGTCCTTGATGGGATTCGCGTTCTCGGTTCGCTGGTTGGTACTCGCCAGGATCTTGCTGAGGCGTTCCAGTTCGGCGCCGATGGGCTCGTTGTTCCGCTGGTTCAGCTGCGTAAGGTTGAAGAGGCTCCGCAGGTATTCGAGGAGATGGGCGCGGGTAAGATTACCGGGCGTATGGTGCTCGATTTCGCAAGTATCTGGTAAATCCTCCTTACTAGAGAAAAGGGTGTTCCCCCTACCCACATGGGTAGGGGGAACACCCTTTCAGTTATGCATACCTAGCAGGTGGTTAGCGCATGCGGTACAGGAATGCTGCCATGGCTCCACGGCTAACAGAATCGTACGGACGGAAAGTGCCATCACCGTAACCTGCGGTGATCTTCCGAGACTCAAGCCAGATGATTTCGCGGTAGAAGGAGTTATTGGCGCGAACATCCTTAAACCCGGAGCCGTGAACTGCCGGGATAGCGGGGCTACCGCTGTAACGGTACAGGAATGCTGCAGTTGCTTCACGGCTGACGGCCTCATTCGGGCGGAAAGTGCCATCACCGTAACCGGTGGTGATACCGCGCTGGTGCATCCACACAATTTCCTTATAGAAGGGATGGTTGGTGGGTACATCCAAGAAAGGGGATGTCTTCGGCAGGTTTACGGCAGGGGAGCCAGCCATCCGGTAGAAGTAGGCTGCCATTGCGCCGCGTTCCACGCTTTGATCCGGGCGGAAAGTACCATCACCATAACCAGTGGTGATTTTCCGCGAAGCAAGCCACTCAATTTCAGTGTAGAAAGCCGCGTGAGTAGGAACATCGCTGAAACGGGTCTTTACTGCAGGCTTAGGAGCCGGTGCGGGCGTGGCCGGGTGCCATGAGCGGTTGGTTGCCTGCGGGTTGGAAGCCAAAGCTTTCAGATCGTTGAAGGAACCAGGGAAGAAGTTGGAGTCGCCAACAAACGGGCCGTCGGCTGAGAACTGCCAAATATCGTAGGACTTCCACCCGTTGGGAGTGGGACCGGGAACATAGTTATAGTTCGCCAGGTGAAGCAGAGTCTTACCGAACTCGCCGGTTCCTACACACTGGCTCCACCAGGAGTTAGCGGTATAGACCATAGGGTAGCGTCCGGTGAGTGAGCGGTAGGTTTCGTTAAAATCACGAATCCAGTTGGTCAGCTGGGCAGGGCTCAGGTTGTAGCAGGTATTGCCATACTGGGAGTAGGGGTTGAACTCAATGTCGAGTAGACCAGGAAGGGTGCGGCCATCATTGCTCCAACCCCCACCATGGTTCACAAAGTAGCGAGCCTGGTCGGCACCTGAGGAGGTGCGGGGGTTGGCAAAGTGGTAGGCTCCGCGGATCATACCAACATCGGCTGATCCAACATACTGCTGTGCGAAGTAAGGGTTGGTGTAGTAGGTGCCCTCAGTTGCTTTGGTGTACGCAAAGCGTGCACCGCCGTTGTATGCTTCCTGCCAACGCACATTGCCTTGGTGAGAGGAGACATCCATACCGAGGGTGCCGCCGCTGGGCGTCCAGGTTGCTGCAGGGCCAACTCCTTTGGCACGCCCGTGCCCGCCCGGTGCCTCGGTAGCGCCTTCAGCTGGTAGGCCAAGACGTTTACGCTCACCAGCACCCATGGCGGTGTTCATGTCTTCGGTGGGTGGGGGAACATCCTCATAAGATATCGTGGCGGAGGGGTCAGTGGCGGGTTCTTCAGCCGCGGCAGCTGGGGCGAAAGAACCTGCCAGCATGGAGAGAGCACCTAGCGAGACCAGGCATTTAGATAGTTTCTGATTCCGAGAGAAGAGGCTCATAGTATAAGTAACCTGCAATCTTCAAATAGACTTGTGTTTGAGTGTGAATAAACGTGAAGTTGAGTGACATCTACGCATTAGTGCTTTCGGGGTCTTTTAATGCCCCTGGATTATTTGCATCTTTACTGAGAGCTCACAATAAAGATGCACCCTTGCACGCATCTCATTGTAGGGAAAGATTTTGTTAATTTTCAAGATAGATACTCAGTTAACGGGCCCCTTCAGGTAGGGGTAGAATTTGTTGGACTAAAGCCTTAAGGAACGAATACATAAAGGTAAGAGTATTCTAGTATCTGATTGAACATAACATAAAGTGTGTGCGATGGTTGAGGTGGTTAGTTGAAGCTAAAGGTTCATAGAGCGTTGTATAAAGATTGAATTTTTATGCCAATCTGTGCACGCATACTCTTCAACTGGAAAGTAATTTTTCTTCTAATTGGAGATGATTTGTGCCACAATCCCTTGCATCTTGGGTTGCCTTCTTCGATTTCTGTGGTGCTGACGCTTAGGAAGGCCTTGACCGTCTCTTCAAGGAGGATGTGGATGTTCTGCAGGGAGTGAAGGCTGGGGGAGTGATTGGTCACTGGTACGGCTGACGCTCGTATGGGTCAGGCAAAAATACTCGCATACCTATGCAGGTTGTTATTACAGTATGTTTCTTAGGTGATCGAGGCGGGAAGAGTAAAGATATGGTGTATATCGAAAGGTAGTGTATAGGTATGCCCTTGTCTTCTTAGGGTTATTATTACGTATAAGGTGCAACCATTATCTGCTTTTTGCCACCCATAAAAATACCCATGAGATATGTCACGTTCAATGATTGATGGTGTTCTGTGGGATCGTGGGAGCGGTCCACGGCTTACAGAGACTACCTGCTAATCTATGCACATCTGTGAAGGTGCAGACCTGCTGCCCTCGCCCCTCTTAGTTACCTTCTTTGGTAAGGGGGATGTGCCTGTGTGTGGTATGGATCTGAAGCCGCCACCTTATCCAGCGGGCTTGAGTGACACACTATGAGTGCAAGGTCTGTCTCGGTCTTTTTTCTGGCGGGGTGATCTGCAGTGTTGCTGCGAGGAATGTGGTTCTGGGGCCAGGTGGGAAATGCGTATGTGTAGGGTGAGAATAATGTGTGTGTATTTTGAGAATAAAAAAGGAGGTGGGCCGCACACACAAGACCCACCTCCAGCTCTCCAAATACAGTTAACGCGGCCTCGCATCCGCTGTACTCGGAAACCTACGGTCGGAGGAGGAGAGAAAAACCTCCGACCGTGTATCTATTGCCCTCGTTGGTATGGGGCAAGTTTGTAGGGAAGTGCTCTTTGAATTAGATAAGCTTTGCTACTTCCTGTGCAAATGGCTCAAGGGATGCGCGGTTGGTGTAGTCTGCTCCCTCGGTACCATAGCAATCAAGCATCTGTTGGATGCCCTCATTTGGGTTGGGCTTAGCGGCAAGCCAGGCACGAACGGGACCTTTGAGGGCTGCCTTATGGGTTAAGGATAGCTCTGACCATTTAATGCCGCCGCGTAAGTGAGCAACAGGCTGTCCTTCGGTGAGCTCAGCAGTGTAACTCTTGGCAACAGCTTTATTCAGAAGATCCTTGGAGTACTCACCAGTGAATGAAACGGTGAAAAACGCGGTGCGTTTGCGCTTGGGTAGTAAGAGGGGAACAATCTTTTTGCGTAATGAGGGTGCTCCGGTCAGGAATCCACCGTAGTCACTCCCACCAATTACTACAACGTCAGCAGCTTCTGCCTGTTCGGGGGTTACCTTAGCGGCGGGAACCGTTTCGACCTCGGGTGCCTGAGGCAAAGCTCGTAGATCTTCAGCGAGCCATGTGGCGTACTGCTCTGTGTAGCCATAGACTGAGCCGTAGATAATAAGTGCGCGTGTGGTGGACACCGGCAACCTCCAGGGCAAATTTGCATAAAAGATACTAATTATTGATTCAAGTCTAGGGCAGGTGCCCCTAAATGTGAAATCACCTCAAGGGTGACTCTATTCACAATAGAAGACTTGTGGGTATTAACCCTCCAAAAATGGGTGACAACTATGAGACTATCACCCTGTTTCTCTCCCAATCTGCGGGCAAAAGTCCTATACTTGAAGGCAGGATATTCATAATACAGCACGTTGTGAACGTGCGGTTTTCTGTGGATATATGTGGGAGTTTCCCCGTGTGCTCCCGCACAAACAATGGGTCTTAACCCTAAGACCCGCGCCACAACTCACGAAGGTTAGGTACATGAGGCGAGCAAAAATCGTTGCAACAATCGGTCCCTCCATCTCCGCACCCGACAAAATCGCCGCGGCAATCAAAGCGGGCATGAATGTGTCCCGTTTGAACATGAGCCACGGTGACCATGATGTTCACACCAACTCTTACAACACTATTCGCGAACAGTCCGCAAAGCTCGGTAAGGAAGTTGCAATTCTTGCCGATTTGCAGGGGCCGAAGATCCGCTTGGAGCGTTTTAAGAACGAGAAAGAAATCCTTGAGCCCGGTGCCGACTTCACCATTACCTCTGAAGAGGTAGAAGGTACTCAGGAAATCTGCGGTACCACATATAAGGGGCTGCCCGGCGACGTGAAGCCTGGCGATAAACTATTGCTGGACGACGGCAAGATTCAGCTTGAAGCTGTTGAAGTTACCCCAACCCGTGTTCGTACCCGTGTTATTGTGGGTGGCCCGATCTCAAACAACAAGGGCATTAACTTGCCTGGTGCGGCTGTTTCGCTACCCGCGTTGACTGAGAAGGACGAAAATGACCTGCGTTTTGCACTGCGCTTGGGTGTAGACATTATTGCGCTTTCCTTCGTCCGGTCCGGCAAAGATGTTGAGCGTGTACACGAGATCATGGAGGAAGAAGGGCTGCGCATCCCCGTGATCGCCAAGATCGAAAAGCCGCAGGCGGTGGAGAACCTGCAGGACATTATCGATAAGTTCGACGGCATTATGGTTGCACGCGGCGATCTGGGCGTTGAGCTACCGTTCTCTGAAGTTCCGCTGGTGCAGAAGCAAGCTATTCAAATGGCTCGCCGCTGGGCTAAGCCTGTGATCGTAGCTACCCAGGTGCTTGAGTCAATGATTAGTAACCCAACCCCCACTCGCGCGGAGGTCTCTGACTGCGCCAACGCAATTCTTGACGGTGCTGATGCGGTCATGCTGTCCGGTGAGACCTCAGTGGGTAAGTACCCGATTATTACGATCTCAGCGATGGCCTCCATTATTAGTGATACCGAGAAGAAGGGCCTGTACCGTGTGCCCGAGCTCGACCGTAAGCCGCGTACCCGCGGCGGCGCTATTACCCGGGCAGCAGTAAATATTGCTGAGCAGCTGGATGTTGATTACATCAGCACCTTCACCCAGTCGGGTGACTCCGCCCGCCGTTTGGCTCGTTTGCGTCCCAAGAAGCCTGTGCTTGCGTTTACCCCGAACCCGAAGGTCCGTGCCTTTATCTCGCTGCTGTGGGGTGTTGAAGCAGCCCACGCGCAGCTCACTGCTGATACTGATGGTATGACCAAGATTGTGGACGACTACCTAATGGAGCATAACTTGGCAGAGAAGGGCGACCTGATCGTCATGACTGCCGGTTCGCCTCCCGGTGTTGCTGGCTCTACCAATACGGTCAGGGTGCACCGCATCGGTGACCGTGACGAGACCGGGGCTAAGCTGCCAGAGGAACGTGAAGCAGTGCGTCCTTACGCCGACGAAGATCACGACTAATACTCGGGTAGGCCCAGATTCTCTAGGGTTTTCGAGCTTTATGAAAGGTTGAGCCCCAGGGAGATTTCCTTGGGGCTCAACCTTTTCATGAAGGTAGCGGGTGATCATGTGCCCGCCAATAAAATCGGTGATTGTGATTCAGAGCTGATGAATCCCAGATGTGTGGGGTGCCCGAGGTGGGACTCGAACCCACACTCCGTAGAACCTGATTTTGAGTCAGGCGCGTCTGCCAATTCCGCCACTCGGGCGCACACGCAATGTGTACGGCATTGATTCTACATCATACGGCGCCGCAAAAATCGAATTTAGGGGAAAACAACGCCCAACCGTGCTTTACCCTAAATTTCTGAATGAAACAAGTGTGTACTGTAGATGAAGAAATATGAACTGCTGTAGACTTGAGACGAGAAGAAATTGCAAAAGGAGAGAGTTTTGTCAGAGCAGACCACTCATGACCACGAGGGAGACGCAGACGCTCCGGCACGCACCGTTGTTGTTGCCGAAGACGAAGCGCTGATCCGTCTCGACATCGTGGAAATCCTACGGGAACGCGGTTACGAAGTTGTTGCTGAGACCGATAACGGGAAAACCGCCATTGAGCTCGCCCAAAAGCACCGGCCTAATCTGGTGCTCATGGACGTGAAGATGCCCATTATGGACGGCATTACCGCCGCCGAAGAGATCGGTAAGGAACAAATTGCCCCCGTAGTACTTTTAACCGCATTCAGCCAGAAGGAGCTGGTGGACCGCGCGGTTGAGGCTGGGGCCATGGCATATGTGGTAAAACCGTTCACTCCCCAATGACCTGTTCCCTGCCATTGAAGTGGCTATTGCCAGGTACGAGCAAATTCGTGCCCTTGAAAAAGAAGTGGGCACTATCCGCGACCAGTTCGAAACCCGTAAACTAGTGGACCGCGCAAAGTCATTGCTCATTACCAAAATGAGCCTGACTGAACCTGAAGCATTCCGCTGGATTCAAAAAACTTCGATGGATCGTCGTCTTTCAATGCGCGAAGTTTCAGATACCATCATTAAAGCAGTTGTCATAGGAACATAGAGAGCTGTAGCAGAGGTGTGCCCCCATAACGTTACGTTATGGGGGCACACACCTTAATCTTTTTAACGTTTAGAGAAGGTTGCCTCATCATCATGTTTTAGCGGGGGAGCGGTTGGCGAGCTGGCCCATAGGGCTCCTACCGTCACAACTAACAGTGCTGGCCACCATAGGCCGCCCAGGTTGTAAGCAGCAATAAAACAGACAATAACGGCCCCAATAAGAATAGGCATCGCAATGCGTTTGGCCCGTTTAATCTTGGGATACCGCTGATAATAGGGAGCGCGTGCCATGAGGCTCCTTTCCATGGATGGTACTTTAGCGGGCGGTGCGGGGGATGAGCATATTAGTGATGCGCGCCGAACATACACCTCTGCCAGCCTCATCGGTAATTTCTATGGTGTGAACGCAGACGGTGCGTCCCAGCTTAACGGCGGTGCACACAGCGGTTACATATCCTGCAGTTGCTGGGCGCAGATGGGTTGCGTTAACATCCACCCCCACAGCCATGCGTTCTATACCCCCGTGCACTCCGGAGGCTAGGGAGCCAAGGGTTTCAGCAAGAACTACGGACGCCCCACCATGCAGAAGCCCCGCAGGCTGGGTGTTTGGCGTGACAGGCATCGTGGCCACCGCACGTTCGGCGGATAACTCGCTCAGGCGAATACCCATAGCAGGAATAAGCCCGCCAAGACCATGCGGGAAAAGAGGATGTAACTTCTCAGGAACACCGTGCGCGGTCAGTTCCGCGATGACGGTGGGGGAAAGCTCAAGGCTGGAATCAGTCATGCCTATAAGTGTACCCCCGCCCCACCACCCCTTGAGAAACTCGAATAAGAATACTACTGTTAGGTGAGAGACACCTTCGACTAAAACTAATATGCCGGTTTCTAACGCTACAGGGCCGGTATTGACCGGGAGACATGATGAACACCGTAGAACAGATTTTTGAGCTGTGGCACAGCTACGCTCAAGGACGGAACACAGAAGGGCTACTGAGTCTCTACGCTGAAGATGCCGTGTTTGAAAGTCCGCTGGTTCCAGCGATCCTTGATGATGCCCGCAGCGGGGTGCTACACGGTAAAAAAGAGATTGAGCGGTTCCTGAGTGAAGGCACTCAACGCCGCCCCAACGAGCTGGTGAAATGGTACCGGACCGGTGAATACCTGACGGACGGCAGGATGCTCGTATGGGAATACCCACGCGAAACCCCAGACGGCGAGCAGATCGATATTTTAGAACTCATGATTATTGAGCAGGGCCTGATTGCCCAGCACCGTATCTATTGGGGATGGAAAGGATGCCAGCACATTAGCGGGGCCCTTGCCGGCGGCGTGACACACACCTGTTCATAATATAGAGGATGCGCCCACCGCTGTGTAGCAGGCGGTGGGCGCATCCTCTATAAAAATGGGTGCCCAGGCTAGGGCCGGTAGTACTAAGCCGAGATAGACTCGGCTTTCTCAATATCTTCATCACGGATTTCGAAGTCGGGGTTAATGCCCATGAGCTTAGAAAACCGCTCGGTAAATGTTGCGATGGTCGCGTCCCCAGTCACGTTGGTAGCGGTGCCGAAGGAATCCTGCGCCAGGTACAGGGCGATCATGAGCGCAATCATTGACTCGTTAAAGCCCAGCATTGATTCCAGCAGCCCGATAGCGGTCATCACGCCACCACCGGGTACACCAGGGGCTGCCACCATCATAATGCCCAGCATCAGCACGACTGGGGTGACAGAGGCGAAACTTGGGTTCTGCCCCGTCATATATAGCACCGCCACAGCGCATGAGGTGATGGTAATCATTGACCCCGACAGGTGGATGGTGGCGCACAACGGGATAGCAAAATCAACCACTCGGGACGCAATACCAGCTTTTTTAGCGGAACGCACCGTAACAGGGATAGTAGCCGCCGAGGACTGGGTGCCGATTGCAGTGAAATACGCCGGGAGCATGGTTTTGAGCATCTTCGCCGGGTTGCGTTTAGAGACTGCACCGGCCGCCGTGTACTGAATACACAGGGTGAACCAGTGCAGAAGAATAACCATAATGAACACCATGCCGAAAACTGACAGGATTTTCACCACCTGGCCTGCGAGGGTCATATTCGCAAACACCCCCACAATGTGCACCGGCAGCAGGGGAATAATTACGTAGCCGAGCATTTTCTCGACGATCACCTGAAAATCTTCGAAAAGGTTCAGCATCGACCTGCTTTTGAGTGCTGTGATACCCAGACCGAGGATGAATGAAAGTATGAGGGCGCTCATCACACTCATAATGGGCTCAAGTTTAAACGTGACGTACCCGCTGGAAAGCGCGTTCTCGGGGTTATCGAACGATTCAAGTTGCTGACCCTTGAGGAGAATTGGGTACAGGAAAAGGGCTGCGGTAAGCGCTAAGAACCCCGCGACAATACTTGACAGGTACGACAGGCCTACCGTTACCCCCAGCATCTTCCCTGCGCCCTGGGCCAAGGAACCAATACCCGGGACGATGAAACCGATAATGATGAGCGGGATAGCGAAACTCAAAAAAACGCACTAAAAATAGTGGAGAACGACACAAAAATTTGCACCACAACGTCGGTGGGAATGGAAATTTTCGCAGCGGAGTTAATGCCGCTAATAAGCCCTGGTGTGAGCGAACCGATGAGCACGCCGCCAAGGATGGCGATAACAATCCACGCCAGAAGCGGGATTTTCTGAAGCACTTTCATGATGTCCTCAAAGTTGTGAATCCGTGTGTTTATTTCTGGTTCCACGGCTATCGTGTAACTATAAGGTTTTATCGTAACCTTAGTACCGCCGCTTATTCCAGCAGCGCAACCACAAAACCGCGGCAATACACCATGTACAGGCTGCGGTGTAGGCGTTACGGGTGTGGAAGCTGCAAACAGTATGGGTGCAGCCTTGGAGCAGCTGCACAATAAACGTTTACCTTCATAATTTATGTGGCACGAAGCAACATTTAAAGCGCACGGAAACCCTTTTTGATAGGGTGAGAAAACTACCGCGAGAAAACCCGTCGCGCCCCAGCCAGTGCAGATGAAACGGAGAGAAACATGTCTAAAAACCCGCCCCTAGCGCTCCCCGTACCCTTGAGATAATCGCTGAACAGAACCAGGGATTGCCAGGGCAGTTCCTCGCCGCCTATTCACCGAAAAACCCAGAAAATATATATCGCAGGAACCTTCAACGCCGCCTCACACCGCGGTTCCTGCGTGGCCACTATCGCCCGCGTTGACCCGCAGACCTTGGCCATTGAAACAACCGCGCAGCTACCCGTCATTGATGAGGCACACCTAACCTGATCGGTGAATACCAGTTGTGCGGCGCATTCGGCTTGAGCGTTGATGATACACGCGGCACTATCTGGGTGACTGACCCGACCACCTCCTCCGTGGCTGTATACGACCGTGATACGTTTGCCCCTATTTGGAGCAGCTACCAGCCCGACGTATCGCTAGAACAACAGCCTGTGAATCACCCGCGTGAAGTGCTGGTGCTAGAGGACATCGGTAAAGCCGTAGTGACCGGCCCCGGCGGGTACTGGTTTATTGATACCGGAACCTACGCAATCACCGCCCACAACCCAGTACCTGGCTCCCTGCCACACACCCTCACTATTACCCGTGACACCCTCGGCGGGAATATCTACCTCAGCGACTACAACCTAGACAAAGTGTATGAGGTAAGCCCCGCTATTGGGGAGGCAGTACGCACCATTAATGTTCCTGCCGGAGAGACCTCCGACTTCTCACGCGTCAATACCCACGGGGTGGCAATCAATAACTCGCTCAACGAAATATATGTCTCAACTCAGGGCGAGAACGGCAAGAACTCCGGGGTTCAGGTGCTTGATAAAATCAGCGGCTCGTTCAAACAGTTCATCCCTTATGGGATAACTCCCACAGACATTATCGCGGACGAAACCCGGGACTTGGTGTACCTTACCGACTTCGGCCCCACCTCGGTGCACCCGGCAGATAGCGGCGGGGGAACGGTCGCTGTTATTGATGCGCGCACCAAAAGTGTGGTGGCTGAGGTGCACATTGCCTCGGGGAAAGCGAATCATCTCACCCTGCTGCCGGACGGCATGGTTATTGCACTTGATAAGGCCGGAACCCACAAAAACGTTGAGGTGGGGTTCCATATTGATCCGGTCACCGGTAAACACGTGAACTCCGCGATAGATGTGCACGCCAGCGGCACTACCCCCATTAATGCCGATTCCATCACCAAAATTACGGTGGCGCTAAACAACGCTGGCTAATACTGCAACTGCGGTCCGTGGGTGCGTCGAAACCGCGCGGGGTGTATTCCCTATACGTTTAAGGCGCGCTCACCGTGGCGGCTCCTGAGCTGTATGACGCTGCAGAGCACTTGCGATCACCACCGCCTCAACATCCCTAGACCTCGACGGTAAACTAGAGTAGATGAGTACTTCTGATAAGACCCTCCTTCTGATTGATGGCCATTCCCTAGCCCTGCGCTCCTTCTTCGGTATCTATACTATGGCCGAGAAAACCGGGCAGCACGTCTTTGTGCGTAGCGATGGGCAGCATACCGAAGCTGTGCACGCCTTCCTCTCAACCTTGCTCAACATCATTAAGGACTACCGCCCCAGCCACATTGCGGTTGCCTTTGATCTGCCTGGTGGCACGTTCCGCACCGCAGAATACAGCGACTACAAGGGCGGTCGAACCGAGATCCCGCAGGCATTTGACGGGCAGATCGACCTGATTAAGAAGATGCTCACCGCCTTGCGTATCCCCGCGCTCACGCAGGAGAACTATGAGGCCGACGACATTGTCGCCACCCTTACCCGCCGCGGAACCGAAGAGAACTACCGAGTATTTATCCTCTCGGGCGACCGCGATATTTTTCAGTTGGTTACCGACAAAGTGACCCTGTTGTACCCCGTCACCACAGGCCCCTCCAAGGGTATCCAGCTGATGGATCCTGCCGCTGTAGAGAAAAAAACTAAAGTACCCCCGCGCCTATACCCCGACCTTGCTGCGCTCACTGGTGAACAGGCCGATAACCTGCCCGGCGTTCCCGGCGTGGGGCCCGGGTTCGCTGCAAAATGGTTAACCGAATACGGCGACCTTGATGGGGTGATCGCCAACCAAGACAGCATTAAAGGCAAAAAAGGGGAGGCCCTTCGCGAAAATATTGAGAACGTGCGCCGTAACCGTCGCCTCAACCAGCTGGTGGATGACCTCAACATACCACTGGACCTGGGGGAAGACACCAGGTTCCTTCCCGACCTTGACGCACTGGATTCCTTCTTCGATGAGGTTCAATTCCGCACCATCCGCAAACGCGCCCATGAAACGTTAGGCCCGGTAGTGCGTGCTGCTGGGGCTGCCACGCGCACCGCAGCAGCAACTGCTGGGGGCGAGGTTGATGAATTCGGGCAGGGACGCTCTTCGCTGTGCCGGGGCAGCAACCCGCCACCCCGAAAACGTTACCCTCTGGGCCTGTCTTTGAGCCCATCGCAACGGATAAACCGGTCACCGCGCAAACCGCCGCGCAGTTTCGCCACTGGTGCACCCAGGCTGCCACCGAAGGCTACGGTGAAGGCCTTGATGTGCCTGAACGCCTTTAAAGGTGCCGTAACCCTCCTGCCGGTTATTGATGTGCCTGTGGCCCGCGAAGGCGTGAAAACCACAAAAACTAAAAATCCGCTCGGCCGAAGAGAATCCCGTGCTTCGGGGGTTAATCCTAACCAGCAAAAGCTCTTCCCTGTGGGTGGATACCGTCACTATCGGAGAAGAGCTCAATAGCGCACTCGCGGCGTGGCTCTCCAATAGGAACGCGCACAAAATCGTGATGGACTTAAAGATTCAGCGGAAGCTTCTGCACGAAAAACGGGTACGAGCTAGAAGGTGCCGTGGAGGACCCCGCTCTTTCGTCGTACATGTGCGGGCATATCCCCGCTACTACACGCCGTCTTTTCGCGGAACGTATTGAAGACTTGGCGGAGAAATACCTGTGGATTCCCGCCGAGGACTACGGTGAGCTCGTATTCTTGCCCGAGGACATTATGGGACCCGAAAACCTGCGTTATTTCACTCAGGTATCCCGGGTTATTCGTGAACTGGCGCGGCAGCTCCACTTTGAGATGGCAGAACAGGGGCAGCTGAAAATCTATGAGGATATTGAACTTCCGCTACTGTATGTGCTCGCCGATATGGAACGCGCTGGCATTGCCGTCTCTGATGCCCTGCTTGAGGAGCTCAACGGAACATTCGCCTCGCGTGCGAGTGCCGCTGAGGAACAGGCGAAGGCCGTGGTGGGGTCACATATCGACGGCGAAGAGCTGAACTTTGGCTTCGGTGAAACAGCTGCAGACTGTACTATTCGAGAAACTGGGGTTGCCAAAGACCCGCAAAATAAAAACCGGGTACTCGACTGATTCAGAGTCAATGACTGACCTGCTGGGTAAGATCTCTCCCGAATCTGACGGGGCTCAGTTCTTAGTATCTTTGCAGGGGTACCGCGATAATGTGAAACTCAAACAGACCGTTGAGGGGCTACAGAAAGCGGCACGTATTGACGGCCGTGTGCACACCACCTTCCAGCAGGGGGCAGCATCCACGGGGCGTCTTTCTTCAACCGCGCCAAATCTGCAGAACATTCCGGTGCGTTCTGAGGCGGGGCGGCGCATCCGTGATGCGTTTATTGTGGCGCCTCATCCTATTGACGGTGTGGAATATGAGGGGCTGCTAACCGCCGACTACTCGCAGATTGAGATGCGTATTATGGTGCATCTTGCAAAGGACGAGAAGCTTATTGCCGCTTACCAAGAAGGCGAAGACCTGCACCGTTTCGTGGGGTCTGAAGTGTTCGGTGTGGCTCCTGAGGACGTGACCTCGCAGATGCGCTCGAAGGTGAAGGCGATGTCGTACGGGCTGGCGTATGGGTTGTCTCGTTTCGGGCTGGCGAAGCAGCTGAACATTAGCTCTGATGAGGCGGGCCAGCTGCGCACGAACTACTTTAAACGGTTCGGGCGCGTGGGACGTTTCTTGCGCGGCGTGCTGAAACAGGCCCACGCTGACGGCTACACGCAGACTATTTTTGGCCGCCGCCGCCAGCTCCCTGATTTAGACTCGCCCAACCGCACCCGGCGTGAGGCCGCTGAACGGGCCGCGCTAAACGCCCCAATTCAGGGTACTGCAGCAGACATTATTAAAATCGCGATGATTAATATCCACCGACGCCTGCGCGACGAAAACCTGAAAACCCGTATGCTCTTGCAGGTGCACGACGAGATCATCCTTGAGGTTGCACAAGGGGAACGGGAAACTGCACAGCGTATCCTGGTGGAAGAGATGAGCGGTGCAGCGCAGCTGTCGGTTCCGTTGGATGTGCAGGTCGGCTGGGGTAAATCCTGGCAGGAAGCCGGGCATTAGGGAAGTCCTGGCTGCTGTCACGGCAGTACATTAGCGGGGGTAAAGTACGATGTGTGGCGGCTACACGCCGTTGCATTCGCCTTAGATGCGTGTTGTTCATTGACGACACGCCCGAGATTCGCATACACTAGTAATTGCGTGTATTGGCACTTCTGTGCGCCCTCACCATTGGTGGGGGCTTTACTAGACGGTTCGCCGAATAGTCTGGTTATTACGGTATGCGCGGTAAGTATCCGTCAGACTCGACGCATCCTTCCGGGGCGAGCGCTTCACAGCGCAATACCGGAGGCCGAGGCATACCTGCCATGGTGGATGCGCCGACCTATAAGTAATCCAATTGGAGCCCTAACTATATGAGCACCAACATCCCTCAGGTCGCAATCAACGACATTGGCAACGAGGAAGAATTCCTCAAGGCAGTTGACGAGACCATCAAGTACTTCAACGATGGCGATCTCGTCTCCGGTCAGGTTGTTAAGGTTGATCACGATGAGGTTCTGCTCGACATCGGTTACAAGACCGAAGGCGTCATTCCCTCCCGCGAGCTCTCCATCAAGCATGACGTTGACCCCGGCGAAGTCGTAACCGTCGGCGACGAAATTGAGGCTCTCGTCCTCACCAAGGAGGACAAGGAAGGCCGCTAATTCTCTCCAAGAAGCGTGCACAGTACGAGCGCGCATGGGGCGACATCGAAAAGATCAAGGAAAACGACGGTGTTGTCACCGGTACCGTCATTGAGGTTGTCAAGGGCGGCCTTATCCTCGACATTGGGCTGCGTGGCTTCCTGCCCGCGTCACTGGTTGAGATGCGACGCGTCCGTGACCTCGCACCCTACATTGGTCAGCAGCTTGAAGCGAAGATCATTGAGCTTGATAAGAACCGCAACAACGTTGTGCTCTCCCGCCGTGCATGGCTTGAGCAGACCCAGTCTGAGGTTCGCTCCACCTTCCTCAACCAGCTCGAAAAGGGCCAGGTGCGCGATGGTGTGGTTTCCTCTATCGTCAACTTCGGTGCTTTCGTGGATCTGGGCGGTGTGGACGGCCTGGTGCACGTCTCCGAGCTGTCCTGGAAGCACATCGACCACCCCCTCCGAGGTTGTCGAGGTTGGCCAGAAGGTCACCGTCGAGGTGCTAGAGGTAGACCTGGATCGCGAGCGTGTCTCGCTGTCTCTGAAGGCCACCCAGGAAGACCCGTGGCAGGCATTCGCCCGTACCCATGCTCTGGGCCAGATCGTTCCCGGCAAGGTCACCAAGCTTGTTCCCTTCGGCGCGTTCGTCCGCGTGGAAGACGGCATCGAGGGTCTGGTTCACATCTCCGAGCTGGCTGTGCGCCACGTGGATTTGGCAGACCAGGTTGTCTCGGTTGGCGAAGAACTGTTCGTGAAGATCATCGACATCGACATGGACCGCCGCCGCATCTCGCTGTCCCTCAAGCAGGCTAATGAGGGTATTGACCCCAACGCCACCGAGTTCGACCCCGCACTGTACGGCATGGCCGCAGAGTACGACGAGAACGGCGAGTACAAGTACCCCTGAGGGCTTCGACCCCGAGAAGGGCGAATGGCTCTGAAGGTTACGAGGCACAGCGCGAGGCATGGGAAGCTCAGTACGCCGAGGCCCAGGCTCGTTTCGAAGCACACAAGGTGCAGGTCGCCAAGGCCCTGGAGGCTGACGCGGAAGCCGCTGCATCCGCACCGGTTGCTGCGGAGCCCGCACCGACTTCCTACCCTCCGATGATAAGTCTTCGGCAGGCACCCTAGCTTCTGATGAGGCGCTGGCTGAGCTCCGTAAGAAGCTGACCGGCAACTAAGCCTAGTTTCACGCTCCTGTAACTGATTGAGCGCATAGGGGAGGGGCTTCCACCGCACAGGTTGGTGGGAGCCCCTCCTTTGCTGCGTTTATGACGGCCTGGATCGTTAGTGGTTGGTCATGAGTGCCCAGATACGTTCCACTTGGGTTTGTGTGTTTTCTGCGGAGCCGTCGTTGTCGATAATCCAAGTGGCAATGGCGGCGCGTTGGGTATCTGTGGCTTGGGCTGCGATACGGGCCCGTGCGTCTTCTTCAGCCATGCCCCGTGTCTCCATGAGGCGGGTGAGTCGCTTCTCCAGGCTGGTACGTACCACAATGACACCGTCGAACTCTGCGGCACGGTTTGTCTCGGCTAGAAGCGGAATGTCGTCAATAATAATGCCTGAGAACCCGGGGGCACGCCAAGCCTGCTCCACCAAAGCATCCGCACGGGCGCGTACGGCCGGGTGCACAATATTGTTCAGACGGGTGCGGGCGTCCTCATTGGAGAACACCAAAGCCGCTAAGGCTGGACGGTTGAGCGTGCCGTCCGGGTGCAGGATATCGGGGCCGAATTCTGCAACAACGGCATTGAGCGTGTTTTCTGTAGGGCGCATGAGTCTCGTGAGATAGCATCCGCATCAATGATGACCGCCCCCAGACGGGCGAACATTGCGGCTACTGTGCTTTTGCCGCTGCCGATACCGCCGGTGATTGCGTACCGTCGAAGTGTTTTTTTCTGTCATGCGACCGCCTAAAATAGGTAGGGTGAATAGTCCCCAGGATATTGCCGTTCAGACCCGTGCTAACCGGTATACCGTTCCGCACGGTACCGAAGAGTACGAGCATCTGCTTGAGATTAAGCGTAGCGAGTTTATTGGGCATATCAAACGGGTGAGTTCTCAAGATGAGGCCCGGGATTATATTGAGTCGCTGCGCAAAACCTACCATGATGCACGGCATGTGTGTTCGGCATTTGTGGTGGGTGCTGATAGGGATGTGCAGCGTTCTTCTGATGATGGTGAACCAGCTGGTACGGCGGGTATTCCAATGCTTCAGGCTCTTTTAGCGCGGCAGAGCCGACCGGATGGCACCACTGATCTTTCGGATACGGTGGCGGTGGTGGTGCGCTATTTCGGCGGTATTAAATTGGGCGCCTCAGGGCTGGTGCGTGCCTATACAGATGCGGTGGCACAGACTCTAGATGCGGCCAGCTTCGATTCGCGGGAGCGTGTGCGGGTGGGGGTTGTCGCGGCGTCTCATGCGGATGCGGGCCGTTTGGAGAATGAGATGAGGGCGTGTGGGCTGAACATTTTGGGTACTGACTATTTAGCGGACGGGGCTCAGATTTCTATAGGCGTATTTGACCGCACCGAGGATTTGGAGCGCGCCAACGAGCAGGTTGTAACGATAACTGCCGGGGCTGGGACGGTGCTCTGGGGAGATACCCGCTGGGTTGATATACCGTTTAATTAGTTCAAACAACCTAGTATAAAAGTTATACCTAAATATTAAATCAGGGTGAGCATAGTATCTGGTGTGTGTTTGTGGTACGTTGAATACGGTGCGGCGTTACCTGCCGCGTTAAGTCAACCAAGAGCCGAGAGTTTCTAGTGCGCTTTCCCGATTATGAACACAGCACACAAACCAATACCCCGCCAGAGGCTGACACCGCAACCGTTGAGCAGATTCTTGAGGCCTACAACAAAGGCAACCTGGATACACTGTTAAACGTTTTGGCGAGGCGCCCGCGTGAACTCGCTCAACAGCTGAACCGTATTTGCAGGGCTTTCCCCGCAGAGCTTGAGCGTGTCGCGGTGGTTCTTCAGCAGGTCGGGGATCAGCTGCCGGTGGAAACCTTGGTTCGTTTGCACAATCAGTATGCGAATGCCGCCCGTGGGGTGGGTGAGTGTCTATCAATGGATAACCTCCGAATGGTGCACCTGATTCAGGCGCCCGTGATAACCCGCAGCCACGCTGCGCGCCTGCTGTTGGCTATTGAAATGTGCCTGGTGGGCAGGATGGAAGGCTTCAGCGTTGAGATGCCTCCCCAAGACTATTACCGCCCTATGAAGGCTGAGCCTGCACCTACCTCATGCAACCCCGCGCTGGACGGGGCGATTAACCCGTTTACACCAGCGTTGTGGGAGCCATTCCGGCTTGGCGGCAGCGATGAGGCAGTGGCATTGAGCGCTACAGGCGTGCGGGAGGTTCCTGACGGTTATGAGCTTTCGGTGCTCCTGCTGGATGACGACTATGCCCGGGTGAAAACCATTGAACGGGGCGTTGAGGATACCTGTTTTCCTGCTTCTGGGATGAGGAAGGCGTGGACTCGGAGAACGATATACGATGCGGGCTCACGCTTGGGTACCGTATCGAAGAATATGCCGAGGTTAATGTGCACCGCGCTATGGCCTTGGGTGTGCGGTATGTAGTGGTAACCGCGCGGGTAGGGGAGCGCTTCCCACAGCTTGGTAGCGCAGACAACCTGGGGAAAGCCCCGCAGGGCTTGCCCGTGCACCCTGACACACCACGTTTTACCTCACAGGTGGCTCCCGATATGAGGTCTTTGACGATAACCCCGGAGGCGACTATTCGCCCGGTGGAACATCGGGGTAATTTTCATGTGCTTGATGCGCCTGGCCGCACCGTGTGCGCTGTCCTGGATTTGTATAAGCAGCGCATTAGCACCCCTGCTGTGGGTATCCCTGAAGGGGCAGATGAGGATACCACCCTCACTGCTATTATGGGCGTGCTTAACGGGTACCTGCCCATGACCGTTCGGGAATTCATGCGGTTATCGGGTGCTGCTGTGTGCAAACCCGACTAGTTAGCCCAGAATATAAGGCGGGTGGGCCGCAAGGTACAGTAACCTTTTGGTGGCCCACCCTTTCGGATTCCGCTGTCCCTAAGATGCACACTGGAGCGTCGCTGATAACGGCTAACGCTGTAGGGCAACCGACGCGTGGGTGAATGGAGCAGCAAGAACGTGACGGAGGCTATCTTCTGTCGTCAAATTTATATAATTTATGTCACTCTGCGAGAAATGGTGCGGAATGTGCGCCCGTGACGAACCAGTGCGTACTAGGGCGTGGGCGGTTATTAGAATGAATATATGAGTCTTGCGCAGGAAATTAACCGAGTCGTCGCCCCGTTTGAGGTTGTTAGCCAGTACAAACCTGCCGGGGATCAGCCAAAAGCCATCGCGGAGCTGACTGAGCGGGTGGAGAATGGCGAAAAAGATATTGTGCTCATGGGCGCTACCGGTACCGGTAAGTCTGCCACGGCGGCGTGGCTCATTGAGTCGGTGCAGCGTCCCACCCTGGTGATGGTTCAGAATAAGACTCTTGCCGCGCAGTTGGCGAATGAGCTGCGTGAGCTGCTGCCGCATAATGCGGTCGAATATTTCGTTTCGTACTACGACTACTATCAGCCTGAGGCTTATGTGCCGCAGACTGATACGTTCATTGAAAAGGACTCCTCTATTAACGAGGAGGTGGAGCGTCTGCGTCACTCCGCTACGAACTCCCTGCTGACCCGCCGCGATGTTGTTGTGGTCTCAACCGTTTCGTGTATCTACGGTTTGGGTACTCCCTGAGGAGTATGTGGAGCAGATGGTAACCCTCAAACGAGGGGATGAGATTGACCGGGATGACCTGCTGCGTCAGTTTGTGGCTATGCAGTACGCCCGTAATGATATGGATTTTCACCGCGGAACGTTCCGCGTTCGGGGAGACACCGTCGAGATTATTCCCATGTATGAGGAGCACGCTATTCGCATTGAGTTCTTCGGGGATGAGATTGAGGCAATCTACACGCTGCACCCACTCACAGGTGAGGTTATTCGAGAAGAAACCGAGATGTATGTTTTCCCGGCAAGCCATTATGTTGCCGGTGCCGAGCGTATGGCCCGGGCCATTGCCTCCATTGAAGATGAACTTCAGGAGCGTTTGCAGGCCCTGGAATCTCAGGGGAAACTTTTGAGGCTCAACGGCTACGCATGCGCACCACCTATGACCTTGAGATGATGGAGCAGATGGGGTTCTGCAACGGTATCGAGAACTATTCACGCCACATTGATGGACGCGCGGCCGGTAGCGCACCGCACTGTCTGCTGGATTATTTTCCGGATGATTTTTTGCTCATTATTGATGAGTCTCACGTGACGGTTCCTCAGATTGGGTCCATGTATGAGGGCGATATGTCGCGTAAACGCACCCTAGTGGAGCACGGTTTCAGGCTGCCGTCTGCGATGGATAACCGCCCGCTGAAGTGGGATGAGTTTTTGAGCGCATTGGGCAGACCGTGTACCCTGTCGGCAACCCCGGGTAAGTATGAGCTTTCGCAGGCTGACGGGTATGTGGAGCAGATTATTCGACCGACTGGCCTGGTGGATCCCGAGGTGGTGGTGAAACCCACGAAGGGTCAGATTGATGATTTGTTGGAGCAGATCCGTGAACGTACCGAACGTGATGAGCGCGTGCTGGTAACCACGTTAACGAAGCGTATGGCGGAGGACTTGACTGAGTACCTGGTGCAGCACGGGGTGAAGGTACAGTATCTGCATTCCGACGTGGATACGCTCAAACGCGTGGAGCTTCTGCGTGAGCTACGGCTGGGCACGTTCGATGTGCTGGTGGGTATTAACCTGCTCCGTGAGGGGCTGGACCTGCCGGAGGTGTCGCTGGTGGCGATCCTTGACGCAGATAAAGAGGGGTTCCTTCGCTCGACGACATCGTTGATTCAGACGATTGGGCGCGCGGCGCGTAACGTCTCGGGGCAGGTACATATGTATGCAGATAAGATGACGGATTCGATGCGCACTGCCATTGATGAAACGAATCGTCGCCGTGAGATTCAGCAGGCGTATAACCGTGAGCATGGTCTGGACCCGCAGCCTTTGCGGAAGAAGATTGCCGATATTACGGATGTGCTCGCCCGTGAAGAAGAAGATACTCGCGAACTGCTGCAGCTGCGTAAGGCGGGTAAGAGTGGTGCCCGCAGCGTTGAGAGCGGTAAGAAAGCCACGAAGGGTGGTGCAGGTGCCAAGATTGCAACGAGCACTCCGGAGTCAGATGCCCTCTTGGCAAAAGCTCAGGAGCGTGTACGTGCGGACGGCCTGGCGGCTGAGCCTGCAGAGGACCTGCTGGATCTGATTGAGCAGATGAATGAGCAGATGCGCCTTGCTGCCGAGAACTTGCAGTTTGAGCTGGCGGCACGTCTGCGTGATGAGCTGTCTGAGCTGAAGAAGGAGCTTCGTCAGATGCAGCAGGCGGGGCATGCCTAAAAAGGGCTTGCTTTACCAGTAAAACCTATGCAGTAAAAATACCTCTGCTGATAGTTGAGAGTTTTATTTGGGGTTGGACTACGTGTAAACTTATCGAAGCGGTTGTATTTTTTTGCGCATATGCGTTGCCGCTTGTGGAGGGTTCAGCATTAGCCCTCTACATACTCAGCTCTCAGACACGCATTCACTCACAGACCTACGGAGGACTTATATGTCACATAGCCCCGCGCGCACTTTTAACAGGCGTACTTTCGCTAAAGGTGTTGGCTGGGCGGCGCCTGCCGTCGTGGCTTCGGCAGCGGTACCCGCTTATGCTGCTTCCATATGTGAGGTTCGTACAGCGCCCTCGTTTAGGCAGGCTGGGGCGTGGACTTTTAGGAACCCCGAAAGCGGTGTTTTTGAAAGCTCCTGCATCGAACCAGCCTGCTAACAAGTTCGGTAAGCAGTACTGGATTTCTAACACAACCGCTTTGGGGACCACCCCTGCTGTTATTAAAATTTCAGCAGGTTTTGAAGCGAGCGCTGGCGGTGGGGCTATTTTAAATACCGCCTGCAGTTACCGTGTATACATGCACGTGGCTGCTTTTGAAACTAGTGCCGCATCAGGAGAGTACCGGGGGAACCCTAAATTATCCCTTACCCTTCGCGATCCGAAGGGGAGGACCATTAACGGTAAGGTGCTACGCTACACTACCGATCCAAATGGGGTGCAGGGGTATACTACAGTCCCATTAGGTCAAGAAATTAAGACTGTGGAGTGGAATCTAAAAGCAATTCCAGGGGTGTACAGCTTTGAGGCAGTCTACGATATTCCCGCCGAAGGAGTTGAAGCACGGCGGATCCAAAACCGCGGCTTAGCTTTTACTCCACCCACATTTGAACCTCAGTAGCACATTCTTCTTGCCATAAGACAACATCTAGTGCTGAAGGGGAGCCTAAAAGCCAACAGCAGTATAAGTTCATCACATCCTACATAAGGAGGCATTGCAGTGGATACATCAAAAGGCACATCTTTAAATCGTCGTGCACTGGCCAAAGGGGCAACCTGGGCAGTCCCAGCTGTGATGGCCTCCGCTGCGGTACCAGCCTACGCCAGTTCGGTGTGCGAGACGAAACCTCCGCTGAAGTTTAATGAGAAAAGCCGGTGGGTGTTTCAAAATACCGGTTCTGCGAATCTGTACTCTCGTGACGGGTTTAGGGCCATCACGTACCAGCAACAAGAGTTTTTCACATCTTTATCAACTGTGGATTACGATAAGTCCCGTACGGATAAACCTCAGATAGCTGTGGTGCGTGGCAGCTACGAAGCGTCCAGTACGGGGGACGCAGCCTTTAATCCGCGGTGCGGTAAGTACAGATTTAAAGTTGATCTGATATCGATGCGGGGTGCTGCCCCCACAGAGAACACTAGGTTATACCCTACTCTGGAGATTCGGCTCATTGGCCCTGACGGTCTTACTGTTCCCGGTACCGAGCAGAAATTTACTACCGATCCGAAGTCCACAGAAGCGGGCGTGAAGATTCTGCCCGCCACAGATGCGAAACCGCCGAGGCCCCAGTACGTGACTGCTGCAACTCCAGTCACGTTTACCCCTAAAAGCTGGCATGTACTATTTTGAAGCTAAGCTTACTGCACCGGTTAACTATAACCATGGAGCTGGTGTGCGTGATAGGAACATGCAGGCTGACGGGATTGGCGTTACTGCCCCAACCTTTGAATTTATTGGGCAGTAACCTTAGCGATTAATCACATAAACCAGGGCCAAAATAAACGCATAAACATACGTAACTAGTGAACAGACAGAACCCCGTTGAGCATACAGAAGCATTCGAGAATAAACCGCCGCACCCTCACGAAAGGCGTAGCGTGGGCGGTACCGGCGGTATTAGCGTCCACAACGGTACCAGCTGTTGCTGCATCCCGCTGTGCTGATGCGGTGGGTCCTAGCTTTGCAAGGCTCACGCACTGGAACATCAGAAACCCCATTGATGGCGTATTGCTGTCGCCAGAGTCCAATCGGGTGGTACCCGTACAAGGCCGCGAATACTGGATGTCGCAGAGCACGGCGGGTGGCTCCAGGCCCGCGACCATTATGCTAGAGGCCGGGTATTTAGCCGATAATACCTCAGCCGGTATCCTCAAGCCCGGGTGCGCCTACTCCCTAAAGTATTACGTATCTGCAACCGATGTCACCTCAAGCGCTCGCAAGGCAGATGCGACGCTGGCAGTTCGCATGATTGATACAGACGGGCGAGTAATGATGGGATCATTTGCCCAGTACACCACCGAGCAGCGTCCTCTGAGCCGGTTCACAACCTCCGTACCGTTCGGTGTTGCCGTGGAATCTCGGGAATTTACGTTCACCGCAAAAACTGGTGTTTACCGTTTCATAGCTACTATCGAGGTTCCCGCCGCTGGTACTGGCAGTCCACCAGCGGCGGCCCGTGGGATAGGGATTACATCACCTGATTTTGCTCTTCGGTAGAGATAGAACCCATAATAAACTTAGAATGTAGCGTAAAGTTATTCATCAGATTGCTAGAGTTGCTAAAACTTACGAAGGAACTCCAATACGGTTCGTATGCAAGATAATCACGGAGGATTAATTGTGACCGTTTCCAGAGCTACTACGTTCAAACGCCGTACCCTCACGAAAGGCGTAGCGTGGGCGGTACCGGCGGTGCTAGCATCTGCCGCCGTACCTGCTTTCGCGGCGTCTCGGTGTCAAACAGCTGAAGGGCACGGGTTCGCCCGATCCAGTCGATGGGCTATCGCTAACCCCGCAACGGGGGCTTTAGCATCACCTGCATCTAATGGGCCAGCAGTCATTAACGGTAAAGAATACTGGATATCCCAGACAACGGCTTTGGGCGATGAGAAAGCGGTCATTACCCTCACGACAAGCTACCTTGCCAGTGATGATGGTGAAGGGGGAGCTGAAACCGGGGTGTAAATACACTTTTAGGTACTTTGTAGTAGCCTCAGATACGAACCACGGTGGCCGTAAAGGGGACGTGAAGCTGGACATTCAGCTGCGTAACCCCAGCGGGGTTTTGGTGCGCAATACCGGCCACTCGTACACAACAAAATCAGGTCAGAATACTAATAAAACAACGTCCGTGCCGTTTAATACCGAGGTTGCGGCCCGCGGGGTGAACTTCACTGCACGGGAGGGGCTGTACCATCTGGAGATTACGATAACGGTTGCAGCAGAGGGAAACCGGCGAGAGAAGGTTGCGGCTCGCGGCATCGGCATCACCTCACCTTATTTTGAGTTTTCTGGTTAACCTGCACCAAGTGTTGGGTCAGCTCGTTAGAGGGCGTTTTTCTGGTCGTATTTTTCTCGGGCGGCGAGTACTTCAGTCATATGGTCTTGGGCCCAGCGGCGTAGCGCATTTATGGGTGCGGTAAGGGTGGTGCCCAGGGGCGTGAGTGCGTAATCAACACGTGGCGGCATAGCGGCCGTTACTTTTCGCGTCACCAGACCATCCCGCTCCATAGAGCGCAAGGTCTGGGTGAGCACCTTGGGGGAGACACCTTGAATACGGTCTTTAAGCTCACTAAACCGCGCGGTGGGTTCTTCTGAAAGGGCCGCAACAATCATTGGGGTCCAACGGTCGGTAAGATGCCGCATCACGGTTCGTGAAGGGCACGCGCTGGCGAGGATATTAGCGGGGGGAGTCAGTGTGGGGCGTCTCTGTGTTGGTGCTCATCGTTCTATGCTCTCCTTATGTGTAGAGGGTGAAGTTTTGCCCGCGGTAGGCTGCGGAAGACACTTTAAAAACTCCCCAATAGTTACCTTGAGGTACTTAGTATCTAAAGAATACTATATATTGTGTTGGCGCAACACATGAACCGCCCACAGAAAGAACACCCTCGAACCTATAGGTATTCCGGGGAACACGAAAGGACATATGAATGAATATTGCAGTCATTGGTGCAACTGGGATGGTTGGTGAACGTACCGTAACCGAAGCCGTCGCACGGGGCCACCAGGTGGAGGGCTACAGCCGTTCTGGTCAGGCCGTTGCGGGAGCAGAAGGGAAGGCTGTAGATCTGAGCAATACCGGAGAACTCGTTACTATCATCAATAGCCATGATGTAACCATTATTGCTGTCTCGGCAGGGCGCGGCGTATCAGCCGAGCCGGTCATCCAAGCACACAAGGCACTTATTGCAGCAAAACCCTCTGGCTGTTTGCTCATTGTAGGTGGTGCGGGTTCTCTCGAAGACGCCAAGGGACAGCGGTTCGTCAATAGCGCCGGATTCCCCGAAGAGTACAAGGCCGAGGCACTGGCCTTCTGCCAAATCCTTGACGAATACCGTGCATCTTCAGGACTAACGTGGACCATGCTCTCACCCGCATTCAATATTGCCCCCGGCAAGCGCACCGGCGCATACAATACCGCCCTTGACAACCCCGCAGGCGAAGCGATCAGCGCAGAAGACTTTGCGGTGGCCCTCATTGACGAAGCTGAAACCCCCAAGCACATTGGACGCCGTTTTACCGTCGCCAACTAGGAGCAAATCAGCCGGTAAACCTATACAAAGGAGCAAATGAAGAGGAAGCGGCGAACCTGTCGAGGTACTCACGCCGCCACGCAGAAAACCCCTCGTTACCACCTGGAGGGTAACGAGGGGTTTTCTGCGCCCAATATGGTTCTTACTGGTTGTGAACCTCAGCTAACATATTCTTCAAATGCCCCAGAATAGTCAGCGGGTCAGAGCCAAAACCATCATGGTGATGAGTCTTTGACGTCCACACATGGGTGTTACCCACCCACCGGGCGGTCTCCATGGAATTCTCATAATCCACATAAATATCCGGAGTATAAGCCGCCGCGACCACAGGAACCTCATTCCGATGAAGCTGCTCATGATCGTAGAGACGACCCCAATCTTTCTTCTCCGCGAGCAGCTGCGCCACTTCAGCAAGCGGCCGCAGCGCCGGATCCTCCTCGTAGTACCAGGGGAAAATATGCTCGCCCGTGAAGAAAAAGCGTCTCAGCATCAGGGGCAAATTCGGGGCGCTTAGCTGCAACGCGCGCCGCAGCCCAGTTCGTAGGCGCCGGAGAAGGTGAAACCGTGAAACCAGGTATACCCGGCAGATTACCGTCAGCCGGACCATCCGCGTAAATCGTTTCGTGCATAAGAGCGTACAGCGGGTTCGCCAAGAACGACACCTCACCGCTCATGCTCGATAGGAATTGGTCTGAAAGATGGTCATCTCCTTCAGCAAACGCAGTTTCCAAGAAATAGTGCAGTCCGCGTTCACGCCAACGCCCACCCAGGTAATGCCCCGCCATCTGGAACCGGTGATCGGTGAGGCGCTCGCCGGTGGGCAGGAACTCCTCATGGGTACGCAAATGCTCGGCGATGCGGGTAGCCAACGCAGCATCTTCCGGGAACCAACTGTAGTATTCCTTATTACGTTCAGCCATGCGGTCGAAGGTGTGCTCATACACGTTATCGACAGTGGTGCGGATCGGGGCCAGGCCTGCGGTAATCCGCGAATCACGTAGGGACTGTGGCGCGAACGAAAGGTAGGAAAGAGTGAGGAACCCGCCGAAGGACTGGCCAACTGTAGACCAGCGCTTATCGGTTCGGTCAGCTAGAAGAACCTCACGCACGGCCTCGGCATCTGCAATGATAGAGTCCGCACGGAACAGCTCCACGTACTCTGCCTGTAGCTGCGCGTCACCAACGGCGGTGATATTACGGGCAGATAGCGGGGAAGACATACCGGTACCGCGCTGATCCAGCAGGATGACACGGTGCGTTTTGGCTAGTTCAGCAATCCACCCGCCGATCGAACCGGTCTTTGGAGAACCGAACCCGGGCCCGCCCTGCAGGTACACAATATAGGGGCGTTTCTCAACGGGAAGAGTCAGCGTATCTGAGGTATTAATAACCTCACGTGCAAAAATCTTAATGCTCTGATCCGCAAACCGTGAAGAGAGAGCAGCATCTTTGCCACGAGAAAAAATAAGACCGTGGGTTAACGGTACCTCAAACCAGTGATCAATAATCTCGTGCTGATCGACCTTGGTGGTTGCGCCCTTACGGTACTGAACCTGGGGAAGCTTAGCGACGGCCAACGTTGAACCTTCTTTCTGTAGTGAATTACACTGCTTTTAGTCTACCTCTCATTATCCCCAAAAACCGTACAGTGCAGGTGAAAAATAGGGACAATCTAAAGCGCGAGGAACACGCCTTACCCTCCTATGTTGGTAGCGTATTCCTCGCGCTCATAGGCTGCCTAGTCTTGTATCTCGCAGACAGTGGCGAACGATGTGCCATTCACCCGGCTACCGGCAACACCCGGTGAGGTTCCGGTAGCTATATATCCGCTATACACCCGTTGGTTGTCAAGATACGACCCTCCCGCACCACCGGCCCCGGAGAACGCAGCTGAGCCCACGGGGGACCAGTAGTCTCCTGCCTGGTATTCGCCATTAACGTACGTGTATTCCCCAGCCCACCGCTGGTCGGTGGCGTAGCCAGCAGCGGTCGTTACCGAGCCTGAACCGCCGCCACCGTACCCTCCGCCTCCGGTTGATCCGTGCAGTACGGAGCATTGGTTGCGGTCTGCGTGTGTGGAACCTATGGTTACCACCATGCCGATACCTACCACACCTTTACCTCCGGTACCTCCTGGAGGGGTAGTCAGATACCCGTTATCACCTGCATTGCCTGCCAAGCTCTGCCGGTATGTGTAGTACGTGGAATTGTTCTTGAAGGAAAGCGAGGAGTTACTGGTGGGGTTGAGGAGGTTTCCAGCTTCGCCGCCAGCCCCGGCCCACCCGTTGTACCCACCTTTACCACCGTTCATATGCAGGCTGGGGCCGGGGAAATACTCATAGGTTTCGTCATACCCTTCACCGCCGGTGTATGAAGGTCCTCCGGTGCCGCCATTAGCTATATTGCCGTGATTAAAGCGCAGTCCTTTAAATCCGCTGGGGCGTTCGCCGTAAATTTTACTCCAGGTGGTTCGGGAAATTTGGCGGGCACCGCCGCCGCCTCCGCCGCCCGCAATGGCGATAGGTGTTCCGTTGAGTAATACGGCGGATGCGCCTCCGCCAGTGGGACCATAGAGCTCGGTGATACGGCCGGGACCTTCTTGGAATGCATTAGTGTAGCTGTTAGTCCCGATGTAGGCGGCTTCATGGGAGCCCCCGTCAGCCCAGCCGCGTCCGGGGGCTTCAGCTGATCCGGAGTAGGGGCCGCCACCGCCAGCGGTAATGAAGGTGACGGTGTCACCCTCGGTGAGGTCAATAGTTCCCGTAATATATGCTCCGGCCCCGCCAAAACCCTGGTATGAATCCCCTTGGTATGAACCGCCCGCGCCGCCGGTAATCGTGAAGGTTAGCGATTGGGTTTTATCGGTTGCTGTGAAGGTGTGCGTGAGTGAGCTGCCGTCGGTGGAAGTATTGGTAGGAATAGGGACAACGATACCGGGTTGGCAGTGCGATGCTGCAAGAGCAGGCACAGCAGTACTCGCGAGAACTACAGGTACAGCCCATGCTGTACCTTTGACCAGTCCTCGTCTAGAGATATTTCCCTTCATGAATGTTCTTTCTCCCTGTGGTTTAAATAATCTTCAAATGTGTTCGATATAAGCCGCTGTGCGGTATTCAGTAGTGTGATGACGACACGCTGAAGTCTCAGCCAGTAAGTGAATAAATTTTCTGTAAATAGAATAATACAACACTCTGTGCGAAAGGTAGGGGTGCTCAGAAGGTCGTTTTTTACTAAACGTGTAGTCTAGATATAGATGAATCTATATCTTGAGGGAGTGTATATACTTTCACTCAGGGGTGGGGTGGAAACTGTTGGTATGCAGCTGGCTTTAGGTGTTAAAAGAACAACCCCGCCGCGGGGTGACGACGGGGTTGGTGGCATTCAGGAAAGCTCGGATAAAATATCCGGTGTTCGCGTGCTTTCCTTGTGCTGATACCTAGTGTGCATCACAAAAAGATAATTTCCAACTCTCATAAATCCCCTGAAAGATCTGTCAATTATGAATGTTTATCTTGAAGTATTCATGGGATTTTCTGGAAAAACAGGCATATTTTGTTTAACTGTTGAGTAAATATAAAGATATTTATATGACCTGCATAACACAAAAGGGTCTAATACTCGAAGAATATAGCACTATTTATGTGTTGCATATCACTAAAATTGAGGTGGGGAATGACTGTACAACGGTCATAAAACTGTTGGGAAAGCCCCGGCTATTCAACAAAAACCCAAGCATATGCCGAGTATATCCTCCGGCTACAGTTCAACCTGCACCAGGTTCATTACCGGAAAAACAGGGAAAGGGAGCATAAGAACCAAACCGCCACCCCATGAGTCATGAGAAACACAAAAAGAGCACGTCAGGAAGGTGCGAGAGCGGATACATCCTTCCCTTTCATCACATGTTTAAAATTTCATTTACTTATAGTAAGACATGCAACAAATGCCTATTTAGGTACATTATTGCTAAATCTAGAATTCACCCACGCTCAAAATCTTCAAAACTGGGTAACCGGCATCATCGGAAGCAGTAAGATCCACCTCCGCCCGAATACCCCAGTCGAAGTTGTCCTCAGGATCAGCAAAGGTCTGCTGTACTTTCCATACACCAGGATGCTCCCGCACATTATCGTCAATCTGAACGAGCTTAGGGGAGCGGGCCTCAGCATCCGTATAAATATCGTCGTAAACGTCAAAATAGTCGTCCATCGCATCCGCCCATGCGTCAGCATCCCACCCTGAAACCTCATCTAGCTCCCCAAGTATGCGATCTCGCTCATCAGCGAAAAAGCTCCACACGGCGGAAGAGAGCATTGCGCACCATCACCCGGAACGCGCGTACATTCTTCGTGACGGCTGGGGAGTATCATCCTCAAGCTCGGCGGCGGCACGATCAGCTGCCAAGGATGCAGCATCTTCGCCAGCGGCAAGTTTCTCCCACTCGTCCACCAGCGATGAGTCGGTTTGGCGCACTAGTTCACCCAGCCACTCAATAATCTCTGCAAGATCATCGTTGACGACCGACTCGGGTACCGTTTGCCGCAGCGCCTTATATGCATCCGAAAGGTAACGCAGCAACACACCCTCGCCACGTTCTAACGCATAGTACTGTACAAAGTCGTTGAAACCCATAGCGCGCTCGTACATATCACGCACCACAGATTTCGGGTGAGGTTCAAAGCGCGCCACCCAGGGCGCCGACTGCTGATACGTACTGTACGCCTGCTCGATTAACTCTGCGAGAGGCTGAGGGTAGGTTACCTGATCGAGCTCATACATACGCTCGTTATACTCCACACCGTCTGCCTTCAGCTGCGCTGAAAGCTCGTTCTTAGCCTTACGCTCCTGCGCGTATAACACCAGGTGCGGTGGCTCCAAAGTTGCCTCAATCAGTGAAAGAACATCCAACGCATAGCTGGAGGAATCGGGATCCAAAAGTTCAATAGCTGCCACTGCGAATGCCGAAAGCGGCTGATTCAACGCAAAGTTATCCTGCAAATCCTCGGTCAGCCGCAGGTATGAACCATGCTCATCCGGGGTATCTGTACGCTCAATAACCCCGCCAGTCAGCAGCTCCTTATAAATACCAACGGCTTTACGCAAAAGTTCCCGACGACGCTGCGGCGGCTCATGATTCTCCTGAAGAATGCGGTAGGCTGCGACCACCGGATTCTGCGGGCGCTGCATCAGGTTCAAAAGCATTGAGTGGGTGATATCGAACGAAGAGGTCAGCGGCTCAGGCTCTGCTGCGACCAGCTGATCGAAGGTCTTCTCCGACCACCCCTAAAACCTTCCGGCGCTTTCTTGCGCTTAGACGACAGTGACTGATTAATCTTCTTCGTATCGTCACCGAACTTCGCCTGCGCTTTAGCCAACAGACGCGCATTTTTCTATATCGTGTTCGGGCGCCTGCACCACCACGGTACCGGCGGTATCAAAACCAGCTCGACCGGCACGCCCCGCGATCTGGTGAAACTCACGTGCGCGCAGACGGCGGTTCTTCGACCCATCAAACTTCGACAAGGCCGTAATAAGTACAGTGCGAATAGGCACGTTAATGCCCACGCCCAAAGTATCGGTACCGCAAATCACCTTTAACAACCCAGCCTGCGCAAGCTGCTCCACGAGGCGACGATATTTAGGAGCATTCCCGCATGGTGAATACCAATACCAGCCCGCACCAGTTTATTCAGCACCTTGCCGAAGCCCGGGCCGAACCTGAACTTCGCAATAAGCTGCGCGATCCGCTCTTTCTCCTCCTTCGAAGCAATAGCTACCGGCAACAGCGCGTTTGCCTGCTCCAAGGCGGCCTTCTGCGAGAAATGAACAATGTAGACGGGGGTTTGCTTAGTCTGCACAAGCTCCTGAACCGCCTCCTGAATAGGATCGGTCGAGTAGTAGAAATGAAGCGGAATCGGGCGCTCGCTACTGGCAACCAGCACGCTTTCACGACCGGTGAGTGCCGTCATCTCTTCCTGGAAGCGTGTAGTGTCGCCCAGGGTCGCGCTCATGAGCAAGAATTGCGCCTGCGGAAGCTCCAAAAGCGGCAGCTGCCACGCCCAGCCGCGTTGCGGGTCAGAGTAGAAATGAAACTCATCCATAATAACCTGACAGACATCTGCGGCCTTACCCTCGCGCAGAGTAATATTCGCCAGGATCTCGGCGGTACAGCAGATAATGGGGGCATCCGCATTAATAGCCGAATCCCCGGTAATCATACCGACATTTTCGGCACCAAAAACCTCGATAAGATCAAAGAACTTCTCGGAAACAAGCGCCTTAATGGGGGCGGTGTAGTAGGAACGCTGACCAGTCGCCAAACCGGTAAAATGCGCCGCCACCGCCACCGTAGATTTACCAGAACCGGTGGGGGTAGCCAGCACCACATTATGTCCCGCCGCAATTTCCAAGACAGCTTCATCTTGAGCCGGGTAAAGCGTCATGCCTCGGCTGGAGATCCACTCGGTGAACGCCCTCATAGATTTCATCCGGGGTGAGCGGATTGCCGGTGTAGTCGCGCCGGTTGTAATCTCCGGGATTCTCCGCGAGTTTGGGGGAAAGGTATTCAAGAATGCTCATGGTGCTTCAATTTTACCGAGTCTAGGGGCAGAGAATTAGCAGAATCCGTCAAAAATCAGCGATGCGCACAATATTGGTAGCTGTCGCAGCATACAAAGTAGATAGGCCACAGAAAACTTGGGCGTATGGTCAATCTACGCTAGCCGAAATCCGCCGACTGTTAGACTTGCGTATAGCGACGTGTGGTTATTTTCTTTTCCAACAAGGAGCGCACAATATAGTGATGGACATATCCCTGAAGGACACAAAAATAGCAGGATACTGGGCGACCGCAAGGGAAAATACTCTTGATGATTGCGTGTCAGAACTTCACCATTTTATGACCTTGCTTGAATCACTGTACCCGGGTGGACACTGGCGTATTATGCGCGAAGCTCCTCAGCGGCTAGGGGCCAATGTTGAAAATTCTACTCCCGGACTGACCGATCTGCTATTGGGCCAGCTAGAGGGCGCAAAAACTCCAGATGCAGACGCCTCATTTGGGTACTACTTTAACCTGGAATATCTGGGGCCGCTCCCAATAATTGTCCAAGGATGCGTAGGAATACAAACAGACAATAAGAATTTAAAAACTTTGTCCTGATCAAATTTTGGCGAGACCCCAAAGTACCAGAATCTTCACAGGGAGAACTCACTCTTGAATCCGGTCACCAGCTGCTTGAAACAATTATTCGTTGCTGGTCACCGCACTTAGCGACATGGACAACAACTGCCTGGTTACGTGCTGTACCGAAGAGAGAGGCGTACACACTCTCTCTAGGGTGGAAGACCTATTTCAGTGAACCGGCGGTATGCGAACTAATCAGCGACTTAGGCAAACCCCTGCATCAGGGAATACTCCTTGAAACCGCAACGGATATTCACGACGTAACCCCGGAAAAAATTGCGGCGTTAGCGCAAGAACTCGCTGACCGGGGAGTAGAGGATACGCTGTACCGTGGTGCATAGCAGGATACTGGCCCTGGCAGAAGATGCTAGCGGAACGGCTTGACCGTAGAAGTAGAGGGCACACGGATGAGTGTTTCGACTGCGCCATTATTGCTTAGCATAACTGCCGTGAGAAACCCTCCGCGATGCTCCACACCGGACTCCAGCGGGCGGATTGCCTCAAAATCTAAGGGCGACATACCCTCCATGTGTTTCTCATGCCGGTGACCGAACCACTGCACAATACCGCGGCGAGTGCAGGCCGTATCCAGTTCGTCTGCGAACACCCGGTAATTCGTTTTGCCGTACAGCGCCCGCTCCGTATTATTCGTACCACGGCACAACACCTCGTCGGCGAGCAGCCCCGTCACATACCGGCCAGGTGCCGCCGTCACCGCATCCAGCACAGCGGGAATAACACCACCGTGGCTCACCCAATGCTCCCGGGCGCCCACGGTAAATGCGAAGAACGGCACCGAACGGTTAATAAGTTCTTCACGCACTGCTCGTTTGGTAATGCCAGCTTCTTCAAGCTGCCGCAGAGTCTCGATCGTGTCATCCGGTTTATCGTAATTAACAGTACCTAATGAGGCACGCCGCACCGCGATCTCGTGGTTACCCTGTACAATCACCACATTCTTGCGTTCAGGCAGCAGAGTGTTATACACCGTCACCGGGGTGGTGCCCCGGTCGAACAGATCACCCACAAATATCCAGAAATTGTGAGGGCTATCTAACCCTCCCGGAACTTTGGCAATAAGCTCTTGAAGCTCATCACCTGCACCTTGAATATCGCCTACAAGGACAATGCGTTCATACTCTGAAAGGTCGTGCGGCGTTACGGTGAGTATCTGAGCAATGTCGTGCATATTCACCCAGCCACGCATAATCTTACGGTCTGGTTTTTGTTCCCATACACCATCAAAGGCACTATTAGTATCCGTGGGGTTTGGGGAATTTTTATGGTGCGCATCTACTAGATGAACGGTGTAGTCGTAGGCCCTAGCCAGTCTGATGACACCTTTAACGTCTTTAGTGGTGAGTGTATCGGGGGGAGTCGATAGTTGAGAGCCCCGTCAAATCTCCGCGCAGAAAAATTGTTTCACCCATCGTCATTTTTGATTCAATAGCACCGTAAATAGCCGTCATGGCGAGTTTGCGGGCACGATCGGTCAGCGTGGTTAGCCTGCCCTCGAAAGAAAAACCAACACTTCCATAGAGGGAACGGAAATCTCCCATGTCAATGATGTAAGAGCGCCAATCTAGTATGGGGCTGGGAAAAATACTGTCTATAGCCTGGTGGCCGAAGATAACAAAAAGTCTGCGCATGTTCTAATCCTTTCACACTGCTGGTAAGTGCAGTATCTGCTGTAAAGCGTAGAAACCCCGTACACTGTAGTGTAATATACAACACATGTAGAATAAATATGTTACCATCTGTATTTACTGAATGTATACAGAGGGGACGGCAGATAGCGAATACGATAATGACAGAAACAGCGGAACCAGCAGAACGAAACACCACAGAAAAAACAGTACACACCCACACAGACGCAGAAAACACACCCCAGCATCCCGCAAAAGCCCCCGCCGCAGATGAGCTGAAAAAAACAGGGTGTCATTACGGGTAACCCCGCCAGGGTACCGCTACCCCTGGCACCGCTGGGTGATTCCCATGGTGGGCGAAACCACGGCGGGTGTGGGCGCTATCCTTATACCCGTTATTGTGGGCGTTTTCATTAACCAGCAGATTGTTGGCAACACCGCAGTCGCATGGCCGCTTTTCTGGGTGGTTGTAGCATCTATCATGGTGATTGCAGCCAACGAGTACTTCGGGTGGGGCGCTTCCCTCAGATTTGGATCGGAACTCGACCGGGACTGGCGCACCTATGTGAATGGTCTGCTGGGGCGTTCCCTCGCGAAAGCAGACCCTGGCGAGATGGTCACCGTTATGACGAAAGACATCCGGCGCGTCACTAACCTCTTTTTCTCCGTGCCGCTCTTCGCCAACGCTATTATTGTTGCCGCAATGGGTGCGGTAATGCTGTGGCTCATTAGTCCGCTCACTGCCATTATTACCTTCGTCGGAACTTTCATCGTGGTTGGTGTGCTCATCCAGTACTCTAAATTCCTGGAGAACAGGGTGGGTGTATACCGCACTAAAGATGGAGAGAACTCATCCCGTGCCTCAGACATCGCCACCGGGTTACGCACTATCACCGGGTTAGGGGCTGAACAACAAATGCAGGCACGCTACCGTGAAGGTGCTAACGCAGTGTTCGACTCCCTCATGGCTTATGAACGTATCCGCCGCTGGATGTTTTTCGTACGCGTACTCCTCACCGGCATAGTCACCCTGCTTGGTGTGGGGTTCGCACTTACCGGCCATGTTGAAGAAGGACGCTGGGTGCCTGACGTGCACGCCGCATCCCTGGTGACTGTTGCCTCCATTATCTCCATGATGGGCGGCCCCATCTGGATCTCCCAAAACTTCATCACAGAATGGCGGTACGCAAAAATTGGTCTGGCAAAAATAGCTCGGCTTGAAGGGTATGCGGGTGTTCGAAAAGGTGTGCTGAAAAAACCGCGCACAGACGCCGAAATGGAGGAACTACAGGCAGAGGCCAACGCCCACGAAAGCACCACCCGTGTGCGGGTGCGAGAAGTATCAGCGCAAGCAGCCAACCAGCACATCATCTACATTAACCCGCGTGCGCACAATATGACCGCCCAAGACTATGCGCAGGCGCTCACCGCAGCACTACGAACCGGCAATAGCGTTGAGACACCCACCCCGCACAACACTCAAACGGAAGAGCGTGTGCTTCTGAGTGAATCAAACCCCATGATCTTCGCCGGAACCCTGCAAGAGCACCTACGACTAGGGACCGTGCCGCCCGACACCGCAGAAGCCGCCCGGGCAAAAGACGAATTTTTGCTCAAGATCACCGATTCCCGGGAAATTGCGCACCGGTTAGGCGGGCTCGACCCCGACGACTACTATGCTGCCCGCATCACCAGTGAAGGGGCTAACCTCTCGGGCGGGCAGCGCCAACGTTTAGCACTAGCCCGCGCTCTCGCCCAAGACGCCCAGATTCTCGTACTCACCGAACCCCTCAACTCAGTTGATGAGCCCAGCCAACGCTACATCTACGACCATTTAGAGCAGCACGTGGGCCAACCGGGGCTGCTCGAAAAAATAGCAAAAATATACATCGTCTCAACCACCGCCGAAGTGGTGCGCCGTATTGAACGCGACGGGTACGTGGTTGTAGAAGACGATGGCACCATCAAACCTTCAAGCACCACCGACAAACCCAAGAAACAGGAGGTGAACCGTGGCTAAACTACCCACCGAACCGCCCGAAGTAGTAGCCCGCATGATGGGCGCATATATTATCCACCACAAGGGCAGGGCAGCTTTCACCTTCTGCATATACCTATTCGCCAGTGTGATGGGCGCGGTCGTGCCCCTGCAGATCGGGGCTGTAGTCGATGAGGTGGTCGCTGGGAAATACACGGAATACCCGTGGAAGCCGCTAATGATTATTTTCGCGGCAACCTTTGCGGAGGCAATACTAATCTGCATCGCCATGTACAGTGCATCCCGGCTAGGTGCGCTCGTCACCCGAGAAGCCAGCATCGACACTATTGACGCCGCCCTTGACCTTGACGCGCGCACCGTCGAAGAATCCGGCAGCGGCGATCTGCTCACCCGCGTAACCGACGATCTCTCCTCGGCCTCCAACGCGGTCAGCTTCGATCTACTCGAAATCCTGTTCGTGGTGCTCTACTTTGTTGTTTCAATGGCCTCACTCGCAACACTGAGCATACCCATGAGCCTTATTTTCCTTCCCATGATTGTGGGGCTCGCGGTGCTCATGCGCCACTACCTGCCGCGTATGGCGCAGAAAAACCAGGTCGTGCAAGAAAACACGAGTGAACTCAATAGTGTGCTCACCGAAAACGTGCGCGGTGCCGCCACCATCCGTGAACTCGGGGTGCACTCAAGCCGTGAGAAAGTCTTCGATGACGGGAACAGGCACCGGTTCGAGGCGACCCTCCAAATGCAGCGCCTACGCCAAAGGTTCTACGTACTTGATGCCCTCAACGCCTGGTTTCCCACCATTGTGTGCCTGCTGTGGGGCAGCTTCTGCGTCATGCAAGGCTGGGCCAGTTGAGGGTGCGGTGGCCACCGCCTCCATTATGGTGTTTAGCCTGCGCGTTATGGCAGATATTCTGGGGCATCACACTAACAATATTCGTCTGATGCTGGTGAACATGGGGCGCGTCTTCGGCGTGGTCAACCTGGCGAAAGCACAACGCGAAAAACGCACCGCAGAACGCAACGCAGCCCGCGAGAGCTGCGCTCCAGCCCGAATGAGGCGCCCGTCGATACGCATCTTATCGAACGAGCCGAAGCTGCCAGGGCACTTCTCGCACGCCATCGAATGCCGTGGGGTGTCGTACGGGTACTCCTCCCAGGCGCTTGTGCTGGAAAACATTAACGTCACCATCTCACGCGGGGAGTGCCTGGCGTTGGTGGGCCGCTCCGGGTCAGGAAAAACCACCCTGGCACGGCTGATCGGCGGCTCGCTCACCGCACTAGAGGGCACCATCAGGGTGCTCGGCAAGCCCGTAAGGGAACGGTGATTTCCCCACTGATGCGCATGTGGATGGCCGTCCCCGTCTGCTTGTATGCACCCAAGAGGCCCACATCTTTTTCGGTACGGTCGCCGATAATTTCACCGCCGTAGCCCCAGAAGCCACCGAGCAGCAGATCGGCCACACCCTAGATGCGGTGGGTGCCCGCTGGTGGCGCACCCTCCCTAAGGGGTTGAACACGCAGATCAGCGGCGGCGATTTTTGAGCTGACCCGTGACCAGGTGCAGCAGCTGGCGCTGGCACGCATCGTACTGGCAAACCCGCACGCGGTGATCCTTGATGAATCGACCACGCAGCTTGAGCTGGTGGACGCGACCGAATCTTTACGCGCAGTCTTAGCTGACCGTGCCGTACTGATTATTTCCCATGATGCGCGTATCGCCTCCCTCGCTGACCGTGCTGTGCTGCTGGAGGATGGGAAAAATCACTGCCGAAGGTACCCCAACCGAGATTTTTGAGCAGACCTAGCGGCGCGACCAGACAATAAGGCGCACATATACCCTGCGCCCATATATTACGGTGCACCTGCGGCACCCCAAGTAGCAGGTGTGTTAGAGTGAAGAAGCGATATGGGGTGCCCCGAACCCACCGGTATACACGATAGGACGCCGTGGCGCGGGCTGAGAAATACCCATTGAACCTGCTCTAGTTAGAACTAGCGAAGGGATATCGAACCATGGCAGAGCAGCCTTAAATCTTATTTCTCAAACACCGAACAACCATTCTTTTATACTGTGGTGCGCCAGCAGCGATGCCGTGCCGCCCCAAGGAGACTATAGCTATGACGCTACTAGACACATCGACGCCTCGTGTGCTTTCCATTGCCGGAGCCGACCCCACAGGCGGTGCCGGAATCCAGGCTGACCTCAAATCTATTGCCGCAAGCGGCGGTTACGGTATGTGCGCCACAACCGCGCTGGTCGCACAGAACACACGAGGGGTTCGCAGCATTTTTGCCCCACCTACCAAATTTTTAGAGGAACAGCTCGCGGCAGTTTTCGACGATGTGACTGTGGATGCCGTTAAAATCGGTATGCTCGGCGATGTCGAAACCATCACCACCGTCAAGACCTGGCTTGCAGAACATCCGGTACCAGTGGTGGTACTTGACCCGGTGATGGTTGCCTCCAGTGGTGACCGTTTGATTAGCCAAGACGCCGAGCAGGCACTGCGTGAATTGGTGGCGCAGGCAGATGTTATCACCCCGAATATCGCCGAACTCGCGGTGCTCTGTGAGAGCAACCCTGCCCAGACTTTGGAGGAGGCTCACAACCAGGCGGCCCAGCTTGCCGGGAGCACTGGCACGATCGTGATTGTTAAGGGCGGCCATTTGACGGGGGAGGACGCCGGAAACTCGGCTGTTTTCCTGATGGAACTCATACACATGTGGCTGTTGCCCGCATTCAGACGAAGAACACCCACGGCACCGGGTGCTCGCTCTCATCAAGCCTCGCTACCCGCCTTGGACTTGCCCTTGTGAACGGCAATAAAGAACTGAACGCGCGAGTACTCACGAATGCGCTGGCATGGAGCACCCGGTGGCTCAACGAAGCTATTATCGCGGGTGAGGCACTGCACGTGGGCAACGGGCAGGGCCACGGGCCGGTTGATCATCAGGCACGCGCTCGCCGTTTTGAGCGTGCAGCCGATACGAAACCGTGGGAACACTTGTATGTTGCTGAAGAGCTTACAGGTGAGAACCCCAAGAACTTGGTGAAACCCGCGCAGCGGAAATCCCCAGAGCCGATGGTAACTCCGGCGGGCCCGTGGACCGCCGCCCTGTGGGAAGCCACCGGTGATATTTGGCGAGACATTCTCGATTTGCCGTTTATTCACGGGCTGGGCGACGGCACGCTTGACGAGGATTTGTTCGGCTTCTACCTTGACCAGGATGCGCAGTATCTTGCCCAGTATTCTCGCGCCTTAGCTACTCTTTCGGCACGTGCCAGCTCATCGCAGGGGCAGGTACACTGGGCTGCGGGCGCTCAGGCGGCGATTGTTGAGGAATCGCTTTTGCACGATGAATGGTTAGCGGCGCACCCCGCTATTCCTGCGGAGCAGGGCGGTATTCGGCGCGGTGCACCTTCGGCAGTGACAATGGGGTACACGAACTTTTTACGTGCTACTGCCGCTGGCGAGGATTATGTGGTGGGCGCAGCTGCGGCGCTTCCATGCTACTGGCTGTACCTTGAAATCGGTTACCGGCTCTTGGAGAAAACCCACGAGGAACACCCGTATAATGCCTGGATTTCGGTGTATGGCGGCGAAGAGTTCGCTGCGGATGTGCGCCGCTGCGTGGCGGTTGTTGAGGAAGCATTCGAGCAGGCTTCCCCAAACCAGCGTGTTGCCGCTGCCCGAGCGTATATGAGCGCATGTCTGTACGAGCGTGACTTCTTCGACCAGGCACACCGGGCGTTACGGTAATAGCTGAACCCCTGCAATACACCCGAAGAACATAAACATGTTGCCCACCCGGTCTGCAGAATCCGGGCGGGCAACATGTTTATGTGAATAAAACTCATGTATTTAAAGCGGATTACATGTATTTTTTTATGTATTTTTGAGGTATGCCCTGGTTGAGAGCTTGCACAGTTGCTGCAATATCTCCTAGCCACGTGTAATCTGGCTGGCGGGTATCCACATAGGGTTCCCCGAAGATTGAGGCAGGCTCAACGGTACCATGCTTAACAAGTGCATCTGTCAGCATGGTGACGAGGCGTATTTGTTCTTCTGTTGCATCTTCTTGGATAAAAACTTTGAGGTGTTCTTGAACTGCTTCAAGGCTCATTCCCATTATTGACCGCAGGAATAGCCCAAGGTTCGGGTGGGATTCATGCATCGTAAGAATGTCGGTAACTGTGAACTCACCGGATGCCACGAACGCGGCGTCTAGTTCTTGTTCGTCTTCTTCGGTGAGGGCATATCCGTCCCGAGCTTTTTGCACCACAGCCATGCCCATAAGTGTCCGCATACGGTGAGCTATTTTTGCTTCGAACTCTGTGGGATCCACAGTGCTGGTGGTATTAGTCTGGATCTGGGCTTCTACACTTTCGAACGTGGTGTCAGCAAAATCTGTGTAGAACACTTTTCGCTCGTGCTTGGGCAGCAGGTGAATGATGCCGCGTACGTCTTCACGGATAGCTTCAAGGCGCGCCAGGGACACTTGTTCGTTCCATGCTTCTGAGAGCACATAGTCAAGGTGCGCTTTCTGCTTTTCAATGGCGGGAACCCTGTCAATCAATTCGGTGAGCGCCACCGCAATATCGCGGATACGCTCTAGACGTTTAGCGGCCGCAGCACTATTTCCTTCGACCAGATCTAACTGTAGAGTACGTACCGTGAGGTCGAAAGTGCGTGCTTCAGGGCTACCATCACCAATGTTGCCGCCGAGCTCTGCAAGGGAGAGCATATGTGCCTGACTCTGCGCATCTAGCTTAGTTGACCACACGTTTCACTACTGAGGGCCTGAACAGCGGTAAGGTGTTTACGAATGAACGGACTTTCAGTATTTAACGAGCAGACAAACCCGCGCAACTGCTGTACCACTGCGGACCGTAGCACCTGGTAGTCGGCTTCTGCCACCTGACTATTCCCGGGGGAGTCGAGAGCGGTTAATAACGCCAGCGTGGTTTCGAGGGTGCGGGCCGCCTGCGATTTTTGGATGGTTCCTTCGGCGGTGGCAAGCTCATTGTTGAAGAACTCAATGTTTCGGCAGCAGTCGAATACCAGGAAGTCTTGCTTATGTGCGCCGGGCCCGAATATATCGGGGCATAGGCGAGTTCCACGCCCGATCATCTGCCAGTATTTGGCGTACGAACGCACTGCTTTGAAGAACACTAGTTCAATACCTCAGGCACATCGACACCGGTGTCTAGCATGTCTACGCTAATGGCTACCTGTGGCATTTTCTGCGGGTCTGAGAAATCATCAATCAGCGCCTGCGCACGTTCAGTACTGTGCGTGATTACGCGCGCGAATGAGCCTCCGTAGTGTGGGTAGAGTGCATCAAACCGGGCTTTTAGGTATTGGGCGTGGTTCTGGTTGTGAGCAAAAATAATCGTTTTGCCCAGTTTATTACCGTTTTCAACCCTGTGTCCGCGTGTCATGAGCTCGTTAATCACATGGTCTACGGTTTGCTGGTTGAACAGGTAGGTATTAAGTAGCTGGGGTTCAATGTGGGTGGGTTTTTCGTCTGTTTCTTCGTCCCAGTCGATGAGGTCCCATTTTTCTTTTTCCTCATCGGTGAGGGAGTCGTAGCGGATCCCTTCGGTGAGGAACTCGGTGCCTAGGCTAATACCTCGTGGCGGCACCAGGTACCCTTCAGCCACGGCGGTTTCGAGCGGGTAATGGTCGGTTGGTTCGCCTTTATTCAGCTCGAATAGGGCGTAAGTATCCCTGTCTACTTCGTCTTTGGGGGTGGCGGTGAGTCCAACCACGAGTGAGTCGAAGTATTCGAAGATTTGCCGGTATTTGGCGTAGACAGAGCGGTGTGCCTCGTCCACAATAATTAGGTCAAAGAACCCGGGCGAAAATTTACGCTGGTCAATGAGGGACATGATAGTTGGGTAGGTGCACCCATACACGCGCCCACTGGCGTTTTTATCAGTGAGCAGGTTGACCACGCTCAGCTCGGTTTTGAATTGTCCACGGAATGCGTTCACTGCCTGGGTGACTAGGTAAATACGGTCAGCCAGGAATAGCGTATTTTTAACCCACCCGGCGTCTGAGAGCATTTTGACGATTGCCATGGAAGTGCGGGTTTTACCGGTTCCAGTTGCCATAACCAGCAGAGCACGACGGCGGTTTTCTTCATCAAAGGCGTTACCGACAGCTCGAACAGCACGAATCTGGTAGGGGCGGTCAACAAGGGCTTCGCTGATGGGAGCGTTTTTGAGGGACTTGGCGTTGCGGCGCGCGTGCATGCGCTCCAGGTCGTCGCGGGTGGGGAACGCCAGGATAGCACGCGGTGGGTAGCCGGGTTTGCCATTGGGGTTGTGCTCCCATTTGTCCCAGAGGGTGTGGTCTGCGCCGTTGGTGGTGATAATGACGGGGTACACCCCGTACTGAGCGTACAGGCCACGCGCATAGAGTTCGGCCTGGTATTGCCCTTCGCTCGGGTCTCGTTTAGTGCGTTTTGCTTCGATGACTGCCAACGGTTTACCGTCAACACCCCAGAGCACATAGTCTGCGCTTCCTGTCCCGAGTGTGCCGTCTTTGCGGATGGGGATGTCGGGTACGGGTACTTCTCGCAGGTTTTTAGCGGCGATATCCCACCCTGCGGCTTCAAGCTCATAGTCGATGAGTGCGGCGCGGGTTTGTGCCTCGTCGTAGTCACGGATGTCTGTGGAGGCGGTGCCCGTGAAGGTGTGTTTGAGCCGTTCTTCGAGCTGGGCTAGGCGTTCTTGTAGGGCTTTGTTCTCTGCGTCTTTTTGGGCGAGTTGAGCCTGATGGGTTTTGCGGGTTTCTTCAAGTTCTTCAGCGAGCTGGATGAGCTCTTTTGACGTTTTAGGTTTAGGCGCGGTGCCTTGTATGTGCGGCACCTTGGCGAGGTCGAATACGGTGCGGGGGTCAATGTTTATTTCGTGGGGGCAGTGGTAGCGCACCGCCCAGATGAGTAGATGGTGCAGGTCTAGTACGGCTTGGGCGGCGGCCTGTGGAGTGATGCGTTTGCCGTGTGCGGCGTCGTTGCCGATTCGGCGGATTAGGTGCATCTTAGTGGTGAGAGCCGGTACGGTGATGAGACGCAAGAACTCGGGGTTGCGTAATCTTTCGTTGAGGGTTGCATCGACCTTACCGTAGGGTAGTGGGATACTGCGTACCCGGTACAGATAGTCAATGAGCTGTTCTAGCGTGATGCGCGAGTAGATTGCGGCCATAGGCGCATCAATGCGCAGGGCGCTTTCTGCTTTAAGAGCGTTCTGGTGCACCTCTGGGATGCTGACGGTGAGGAAATCAAAGTTGCTCATGGTGTGGCTTTGTTAGGTTGTTGGGCTGAGTTGTCGGTGGCGTGCTTGTCGCTTCTTACGTGTTTGATTGTATAATAGCTGAGCTATCACCGTGCCCGTTATATGGTTATGGAATAACTATTCATAATAGCCTATTTTCCCCATTAGGTTGTGAATATACCGGGAGAAATTGGGGCAACCAGCTCGCTCTAGGTAAATATCGAGGCGATGACTTTTACCCTTTTGGCGCATATAGTCAACTTGGAGTTTAATAATCTCGGTTAGCTGATTCGTGTTTTGAGCATCTGTGGCGACTTCCATGAAGAAGATATCCGGGGTGAGTACCTCGTAATGGCGTGGGGGTGGGAAATCTTTTGTATTGTGTGTAAGCAGCACATCGACCTGTCCATCAACAGCAGCCGCATGTACGTGTAGGTCTCCTACGTCTGGTACACCCGTGTTGTGCCCCTGGAATTCAACAAGTTCATCAATACACATCTTAATTTTAGAGATCCGGTGGTTGACGGTAGCACTACTTGCGGAGGGGTAGCGTTTTCGAAGATGGTATCTTGTCTCGGCTAGGATATCTTCTGTGCATATGAGCGTGAATGAGGTGTCCATATAAGCATGGATAAAGAATAGCCAATCCGTTAGGACTTGGCTGTAGAAGATATTAGCGTCTACGAGTACACGGCGAGTCATAGAACAGCCAGCTTACTCATCATCAATTTCGGGGTGAGCAATTTGGAACTTGAGAAGGTCATGGAGTGCTGCACGCTTCTGAGCGCGCTGTTGCTCACGGAATACTAGTACATCCTCCCGTTTGAACCGGCGATGTGTTCCTGCTTTGTGGGAGGGTAAGCGCCCTTCATCCGCCCATTTAGCCAAGGTAGGGCGTGACAGCCCCAGAAGCTCAGCCGCTTCACTAGTGGTTAGAACGTCGGGGGTAAAGTTCACTGCAATATTCTGGTGGTTTAGTAGTGCAGTGAGCTGAGCACGGATAAAATCAGTAACCTTTTCAGGGGCCTGGACTGTTTGCCCATTTGGCAGAGTTCCTTGCACGGTAAGGCTTTGAACAAACTCTTCTGTGAGATCCGGTGCCTGTTCTATAAGAGGCTCCGCAGCGAAAACTTGAGTGTGCTGCACAGACATAGCCTACCTCCTCATGAAGCCTGCGGGTACTGCCTGCATCCATTCTACCTGTTTTCGTTTGTAAACAAAAACAGGGGTGGTGTGCCTTAATAAATGAGCTGATAAGCCTGTTTTTAGCTACTCAGCTCCAAGTTTTAGATGAATACATCTAAAGTCTCGCTGTATGAGGTGATCGTATGTACTTATTTATTGACGGGGGTATGCCTTCGTCTGAAGATGGCTTGTTCTCTGCTTGCCTTACGGGGCACTATTAGGTATCACAAGTATGCTCGTGAACGATTGCTGAAAACGGGAGGTAGAAAATTTCTAATGAACGACTTTCCTTAAAGGGAATATTAATTATTATTATTGCCTCCTATGAAATTGTATAAATAATATTGTAGTGAATTATAAAGTACTTCATTATCCTTTAGTGTTTTTATATATATAATTTTCGGAACTTTTCAATTTTATTTATTTTTATAGGAGAAAGTGGAAAAGTATTTCTTTAAGGGATACTAGGAATGGGGATATTTTTTAGCTCTGTGGCATTTATATTTGCTTGATTGACTGCTGATTTTGCCATTTTTTTGACGTAGGGATTTTTCCGTAGAGTGCTATTTAAATACGTAGCTACAAACTCTGCATAGTGCGGATTTTTATAGCGAACCCGTATTAGATATCCAGCATAAGCTAAAGGAATGTTAGATTTAATTACTGCTGATTTTTCCCACTTTTTCCTTACTGTTCGTTCGATTAAAGAGCATATCATTGATTGCAACAGTATATTTAGGGATTTCAGACTCTTTTATATCTTGATATTTTAAATCTGTTAAATCTAGATGGCCATTATCTGTTATATTCCCCATGCGAAGTACAGGATATTTCCCAGTATCTCCAGATTTGGTGGAGGTTCCGTACTGGGTTGAGAGTGCAATATCTCCAATAGTTGTCATTGGATATTTCTTGCTCCACTTATCTGGAGATCCGAAAAATCAACAAAAATAGAATAGGATAGCTCATCAAGGGCGGCGAGCTGGCGTTCGCGTGCCTCTTGGATCGATTTTGCCTTATCTAGAATAGAAACAATACGCTTTTGCTCTTCCAATGGGGGAAGTGGAAGTACAATACTCTCAACAACCTTTTTAGATATTTCCTTAAATGTTGCCCCATTGCCCATAGATTGAATATAATATTTATTTGCGGATAGCCAGTAATATAGATATTTTGGGATTACATCATTAGTGGGAATAATACTTTTGAAACCTTGATTCGTCGCCATAGGAGTAGTATTAATAGCAACATGCCCAATAGGAGCGCGTGAAGATAATAGAACTGAATTCTCCGGCAATATTGATGTTGCACAGCTTGCCTTGCCGGACTCGGTAATAGTTCGTTCGGTTGAATCTATATAGGCTGATTCTAACCTGCTTAAATCTTTAGGCGTCGCCCAATATATATCGCCGCCCCAATATTCAGGAACACTGGTTTTAGGTGTTGCACCAGAAATAACTTGCCCAATATCCCCTAGCTTCACCATACGTACGTCGCTCATTAGCTCAACAACTCCTTTAGCTCCGCCATAGAAACACGAATCTGTTCATCCAGCTCCTCTAGCTCGGCAATAATTTCGGCGGGGGAGCGGTACTCCACCTCTTCGTACTGTATCTCCTTGTACCGATTCAGCGACAGGTCATAACCTTGCTCCGCAATCTCGCTTTTCGGCACGCAGAATGACTGCTCGGTGCGTGCACGCTCACGCTCAGCCTTAGCCGCCTGCTCATCGTCCCCACGTAGCGTATTCCACCGCTTCAAAACATCAGGCAGATCGTTTGCCTTTACGGGTGCACGCTTATCATCCAGGCTAAACCCGTCAGCCTGCACATCATAAAACCACACATCATCCGTGCCGCCCGAATTCGTTTTTGTGAAAAACAAAATCGCTGTAGAGACACCCGCATACGGCTTAAAAACGCCCGACGGCAGGCTCACCACCGCATCCAGCTTCTGATCCTCAACCAGCATCTTCCGCAGCTTCTTATGCGCCGTTGATGAGCCAAACAGCACACCATCCGGCACAATCACCGCCGCCCGGCCACCCGGCTTAAGTAACCGCAAAAACAGCGCCAAAAACAACAGCTCCGTCTTCTTCGTCTTCACCGTGGACTGCAAATCACGTGCCGTCTGCTCATAATCCAGAGACCCTGTAAACGGAGGATTAGCCAAAATTAACGAATACTTCTCAGACTCACCCGCTGCCCCTTCGGACAGCGAATCCCGGTACTCCACCAGCGGGTTCTTCACCCCGTGCATCAGCAGATTCATACTCGCAATACGCAGCATCGTCGAATCGAAATCAAAACCATGGAACATGTCATGGTGGTAGTGGCGTAACACCGCTGCATCCGTCAACTCCTGAGCAGAATGCTTACGCACATACTCATTTGCCGCCACCAAGAACCCAGCCGTACCACATGCCGGGTCACAAATTGTATCAGCCGCTGCAGGGGCCACCATATCAACCATCAGGTGAATAATATGGCGGGGCGTACGAAACTGCCCATTCGTCCCAGAGGCAGCAATCTTCGAAAGCATATACTCATAAATATCGCCATTCGTATCCCGATCATCCATCGGAATAGCAGAAAGCGGATCAACCACCTTCGCCAACAGCGCCGGGGTAGGAATCGTAAAACGAGCCTCACGCATATGCTGGGTGTAGCTCGAAGACTCACCACCAAGGCGGGCCCCCAACCCCTTAATAAACGGGAACACCCCGTTTGCCACCGTCTCATACATAGTCGTCGGAGACTCATTCTTAAAATTATGCCAACGCAGATGCTCCTCACTCGACCGGAACACGGGATCCTTGAGAGCATAATCAGGGTTAACTCTTCTCATAGCAGACACCTGCTCCTCCTGGCGCAGCTGCTCATCATCGAGAAAACGCACAAAAAGAAGGTAGGTGATCTGCTCCATCACCTCAAGCGGATTAGAAATACCACCCGACCAGAACGAATCCCAGATCCGGTCAATCTTGCTCTTAATATCTCCGGTAATCACAGAAACTAATTGTACCGTCACCCAACCCGAAACACCCCCGCCGCCGTCGCCACCGTGCTTATACAATACCCCAGTCGCGCACTTGCCGTATTAGGTTTATTGCTTTGGGTAAACGAAAGAAGCCCCTTCGCCCGAATCAAACAGCGGAACGTGTGTACCGTTTGGATTCGGGGGAAGAGGCTTCTTTCCCCTCAATACCACAGGGGAGAGGCTGCTACTAACCCTGCTGCAGGGTCTCCAGCACAGCTATCAGCTTCTTACCGTGCTCAACACCAATAGCATGAACAGCCTCAGTGTTACCCGGGTCGCTCGTGGTGCCGTAGCTAAACAGCGGCTCAAGCAGCTGCATACCAGTGAACGCCGCAGTGTTCGCGTAGTCGGCAAAGGCCGGGGGCAGCTCGCTCGGCAGCATGTTCTGGTAAATATCTTCAGCGGCGCCAGCAGTTGCCGAGAGCAGGAACTTCTTACCCTGCAAAGCGGTACCATCAGTGCCGTATGCAAAACCGTACTCGAACACGTCATCAATCCACTGCTTCAACAGTGAAGGCACCGAATACCAGAACACCGGGAACTGCAGCACCAGAACATCATGCTCCACTAGAGCCTTCTGCTCAGCTGCAATATCAAACTTGCCGTTCACACGAGTTTTATCCAACTCACGCACAGTCACAGCATCACCAAAACGCGCTTTAACTGCTTCAAGGGCTGTTTGTTCGCGGTGGACTCTGGCAGGTTAGGGTGGCCCGAGACGATGAGGATCTTAGACATGTTCATTCCAATCTAGAGAGAAGTAAACAGAAGTAAAAAACTTCTGACGTTAAGCATAACCTGCAATAGTTACTTTTATATTGCTGCATCTACGCTCACAGTGGAACCGCGCAAAAAGCCCGAGGCGGTTCGGTCCACCCTATCAAGAAACAGGGCAGAAAACCACTTCGGGCTTCAACGGAATAACTGCAGAAAGCTACTTCTTATCCGTAGAATTCTCGCCTGTGGCACCCTTTAAGGCGCCCATAAGCGGCCCCACAATATCCAGCGGAAGCGGGAACACCACCGTCGAGTTCTGGTCGGCGCCCAGCTCCAGCAGGGTCTGCAAATATCGCAGCTGCAAGGAGGCAGAGGAGAGGCGCTCAGAATATCGGATGCCTCCTTCAGCTGTGAGGAAGCCTCAAGCTCACCACGAGCCGAAATGATCTTTGCGCGGCGCTCACGCTCAGCCTCAGCCTCACGAGCCATTGCGCGCTGCATGGCCTCAGGAATCTCAATATCCTTGATCTCAACCAGCTCGACTTTAATACCCCACGGGCGGGTGCGTGAATCAATAATGCTCTGCAAATCCGCGTTCAAATCATCGCGGTGCGCCAGCAGCGTATCAAGGTCCACGCGGCCCAGCAGCGAACGCAGCGTAGTCTGAGCAATCTGCGAGGTGGCAATCGGGTAGTTCTCCACCTTCAGCACAGCATCTTTCGCGTCGACCACACGGAACAGCACCACAGCATTCACACGGGCCGGAACGTTATCTTTAGTGATAACCTCCTGCGGGGGAATAGTAAGAGTAATCACACGCATATCTACACGCTGCAACGAGTCAATCAGCGGGATCACCATATTAATACCGGGCTTCAGCTCAGAACGCAGATGGCCGAAACGGAACGAAATGCCGCGCTGATATTCAGGAATTACCCGAAGCGTGCGAATAATCAAAAACGCAAGAATCAGGATAATCGGGATAACGATCGAAAGAATAGTGAGAGAATCCATGGTGTCCTCTAAAAAAATTGTGTCTAACAAGGCCGCAGGAATGGCCCGCATAGGTGCTTTAGACAATGTGTTGAGTTGTTAATAATCGCAGGATACAACCACCGGTGGGTGCACCCCAAACCTGTTTTAACCATACCGGCCACAGCCACAGAACGTAAGGGTGCCCACTCCCATATGTTCAAGCTTTAGCCCGGAAATAAGAGGATGCGCTTCCCGGCCTGCGCGTCGCATGCAACAGTACGCGCAGGTCGGGGTGCACATCCAGCCAACCTAACTATTTGCTTCTTCGAGGTTTTGCTCCTGGATAACCTCAGCCGTGGTCTTATGCAGACGCGGGGTAGAAGTTCCCTCGCCGCTCCAAGCTGGCCGATCAGGATCAATAGTTGATGACGGACGCACCGGCAGCTGGGCCGAAGCGATCATCTGTTTACGGGCGTCATCGGTGCGGCGTTTGCGCTCATTGCCCACGCCGCCCCACTTCGCAGCGAACCGGTCAATTTTTGTAGCAACCGATTCGTCCGCGCTTGAACCCGGAATATGTTTCGGGTCGGCTGCGAAGTTCTCGGGTGAGCGGATGAGCTTAATCGCCAGCGGGTACGTCAACGACAGACAGACTACCACCGCAGCCAGCTCAATGAGCAGCTCAATGGGGGAGTGCCATCCGAAAGCAGCCGCAACCATAATGACCGGGCCGAATAATGCCACCGCAACCGCCAGACCACGGTGGAATTTCCCCGACTCCGAATACGGCCACTCATCAACCTCACGGGTGAGTTCACGCCCGTTCGATGAGACAGTGCAGGTGTCCTAATGGGGCAGGTGTTGCATACGCTGGGCTTAGCCCGGTAGCGCATCACACGGTTATCCGTGTCAAACGCTACCGGCCACAGCCACTGGTCTTCCGGGCACAGCCAGGCGTCATTACTTTCGTGGTAGGTGAACCCGAACGTTCGGGACGCCACAAAAACGCTGACTGGTGCGTTTCGCGAGGATATCGAAACCCCAGCCGACGGCGACCAGACCCAGCGCGTACACGCAGGCCAGCCACACCATCATCGAAACCCCGGCAAACTGTTCAGGCATCATCAGCCTCGGCGATCACTGCGGTAGGGGCTGGTCTGCTCGGGCAGCTCGTCGGCAGCTTTAGCGCCAGCGAACTCGGCGATACGAGCGTCATCAACCATCTCGTACAGCGGCGGCTCAGGCAGCTCAAGCACAGTCTCCTTATTCTTCGGTGCGAAGTAGGAGGTGATGCCCAGCCACGCCAGCTTAATCAGCGGCAGAATACCGGCCAGGAAAATCACATCGCCCGGCAAGCGCAGCCGAGTCCATGATCAGGTTGGCATCGGACTGAATGTACGCCAGCGAACGAGCCTCATAGTAGCCCTGACCAACCGAGTGGTACAGCTGAGCCACGCCCAGCGGCAGCAGCGAAATAAACACCATCCAGATCAGGCCGATATTCAATGCCCAGAATGAGAACTTCACGCCCTTCTCAGGCCACTTGTTCTCGGGGATCAGGTACCGCAGCGCAAACACTGCGAAGGCCAGCGCCAGCATGCCGTACACGCCCATCATGGAGCCGTGTGCGTGGTTTGCGGTCAGCGCAGTACCAATCTCGAAGTACGAAACGATCGGCAGGTTGATCAGGAAGCCAAACACACCTGCACCCAGGAAGTTCCAGAAGCCCACGGCGATCAGGAACATCACAGCCCAACGGTGCGGGAACGGCTTGGTGCGGTTGGAGTACTGGCGAGCACCCAGCTGCATGAAGCCCCACGCCTCAACGGTCAGGAAGGTCAGCGGAATAACCTCTGCTGCTGAGAAGAACGCACCGAATGCCATCTGCTCAGACGGGGTACCCGCAAAGTAGGTGTGGTGCATGGTGCCGACCACACCACCAGCGGAGTAAAGCACAGCGTCCATCATGATGATGGAGATTGCGATACGCTCACGCACCACGCCCAACAGCACGAAGATGTAGGCGACCATCACAGTGGTGAAGAGCTCAAGGAAGTCCTCAACCCACAGGTGCACCACCCAGAAACGCCAGAACTCGGCGACCGAGAAATGGGTGCGCTGACCAGCGAGCATACCCACAGCGTAGAACATCGGAATTGCCAGGCCTGAGAAGAGGAACAACCACGGCATGGAGGTCTTCTTCCCGGTCTTCAAACGCGAGCTGAGGGTACGCCACACGATCACAATCCAGATGAACATGCCTGCGGTGAGCAGAATCTGGAAGAAGCGCGGCAAATCAAGGTATTCCCACTGCTGCGAGAAGATCGAATTCTCAGGCACCCAACCCTTTTGCGAAAGCCACTCGTTCAGCAGCGAGCCGAGCACCACGAACACCACTGCCACGAACAGGATAACGGTCAGCAGCCCCTGTTTCTTCGGCTCTTTGCGGGTAATGAGCGGGGCGATGAAGATACCGCCTGCCAAGAACGCCGCAGCAGTCCAGAAGAGGGAGAGCTGCACGTGCCATGTTCGGGAGACGGTGTAGGGGATAAGCTGCCCCATATCAATCCCGAAGAAGCCTGTGAGCTCCACACGGTAGTGCTCGGTAAGAGCACCCACAAGAGCCTGCAGCAGGAACAGCACCAAAATAGTAATGAAGAACAGCCCGGCCGCCTTCTGCGAGGGGGTCAGGCGCACCTCGTCGGGCTGGCGGAAGTCCAGCACGGGTGCCTCCTCACCATGCCAGCCGATGGTGCGGGACCAGCGGCCATAGATGGCGAACATTAAGCCGGTACCGCCCACCAGTGCGATCAGCGACAGCGCCGACCAGACCATCAGGTCTGCGGTGGGTTTGTTATCTACATTAGCTTCTGCAGGCCAGTTATTGGTGTAAGTGTAATCCTGGTTGGGACGCTCAGCGGCTGAAGCCCACGCAGTCCAGCCAAAGAACGCTACAAGGTCATGTAGTTCTTCTTCGCTCTTAATGGCGTTGGGGAACAAGCCCTGAGAGGTATTATCCTTGGTGAGCGTATCCCTATAGTGGTTGACCATCTGGTCAAACCCCTTGGTCTGCCCCGCCGTCCAGTTCAGAGTCTTGCTGGACTCGTCGTACTTATTTTCCTTGCGCCACTCGTTCTTAACGAGTTCACGGGGCTCTTGCTTACCCTCTTCCCTGTATTGTTTGACGGCAGCGTCCGTAGTCAGGCGCAGGTATTCCGCCGTGAAGTCCGGGCCGATGTATGCACCGTGGCCGAGAACCGATCCGTACTGCTGCAGGCCGCGGCTCTGGTAGAGCTCCTGACCGTGCTGGATCTGTTCTGCGGTGGCGATTACCTTGCCGTCGTTGCCGATGATTTTATCGGGCAGCGGCATGGAGAGCGCATAGGTGCGCATCGCCAGGATTGCCATAATGGTAAAGCCCAGGAGCATCACAAATGCAACGGCCTGTACCCAGCCTTTACCGGCGTAGGCACCGACCGCGTCCGTGCGGCGGGTGACCTTAGCGATCTCCTCGCGCGTTACGGGTTTCTTAGCCATATTGTATGTCTCCAGTGTGCGTATATTTTTGTGATTCGAGTGGGCTCGTTTGGAGAGGCTCGACAGGCGAGCACAACTAGTCCACCCGTTTTTATTCTTGCATTACAAATACTTATTTAGAAAATTTTTAGTGACACTATGTCGAGAATGTGAAGTTAATTGCATAGTAACCTTTAGGGTTGTTTTTGGGCTAAATTATTACGCTCATTAGGCAGCGTTGGACGCCCTTGAAGTACACAGCCTGCAGGGCCCAGCCAACAGCTGACAAAGTCCTGTAGGGAGCCCCCAATATAGCCCCATTTTTCAATATAAACGTATCCGGCACAGGACCCCCGTCGAAAACACGTCACTAAATGTCATAATAACCCCATGAACGTACTGAAAAGCTGCGGCACTGTGGAATAATGAGAAGGCAGGTAGGAGGCATCCCCTAGGAGTCACACATTTATGGTTTTCTACAAACTCAGCCAAAAAAACCGTTACCGGGCTATTACGCTCGGTTTTTCGTGCACGAGTCACAGGCCTTGACCACTTCCCCAAAACCGGCCCCGTGATTGTTGCCTCCAACCACCTATCATTCCTAGACTCCATCATTATTTCCGCAATGATGCCCCGCCGCGTGGCTTTCCTCGCCAAAGCCGAGTACGTTAACACTCCCGGTATCCGTGGTAAAGCCATGAAAGCATTCTTTGAGACCGTCGATATTATCCCGGTGAACCGGTCAGACCGTTCAGAATCCCTCAAAGCACTTGATATTGCGCTAGAGAAACTGAACGAAGGCAAAGTTTTTGGCATCTACCCCGAAGGCACACGCTCCCGTGACGGCTACCTCTACAGAGGGAAAATTGGTGTGGCCTGGCTGGCCCATATGACGGGTGCGCCCGTAGTCCCGGTAGGGCTGATCGGCACCGACCGGCTTCAGAAACCTGGGTCAAACATGGTGTACCCGCACCGGTTCACGATCCGCGTGGGTGAACCCATGTGGTTCGAAAAAACAGGGGAGCAGATGACCGGTAAACAACGCCGCCAAACCACCAACCAGATTATGGACGAAATCGCCCAACTTTCGGGGCAAGCCCGAAAGGACGAATACAATGTTTCGCCCTCTGCTGAGCGTGACGCCGGGTAAGGTGCCCTGCGCCAAAGGCGAGTAAACTTAACCGCGCATCCGCAAAACCCGGCGGATGCGCGGCTTAACTCTAAGCAACAGGAGGCTATGTGGCAGACCCGCGTTCGTACCGCCCCGCATCGGGTGATATCCCCACCGAGCCGGGGTGTACCGTTTTTCGGGACGAACACGGCCGTGTAGTGTACGTGGGGAAAGCAAAAAATCTGCGTAACCGCCTCAATAGCTATTTCGCTGCCCCTGAACGCTTAGCCCCTAAAACCTACGCCATGGTGCACACCGCCACCAGCGTAGAGTGGACGGTAGTCGGCAGCGAACTGGAATCGCTGCAGCTTGAATACACCTGGATTAAAGGAATATAAGCCACGTTTTAATATCGCCTTCCGTGACGATAAATCCTACCCCTACCTTGCGGTCACCATGCGCGATAAGTTCCCGCGTGCACAAGTAATGCGTGGCGACCGTAAAAAAGGCGTGCGGTACTTCGGACCCTACTCGCAGGTGTGGGCAATCCGTGAGACGCTGGATGCGCTACTGCGGGTGTTCCCGGTGCGTACCTGCTCACCGGGAGTATTTTCAAAACGTGCCGAAGCATCAGGGCGCCCCTGCCTGCTGGGGTATATCGATAAATGCTCCGCACCCTGCGTGGGGCGCATTAGCCCTGAAGAGCACCGCAACCTAGCGGACGGGTTGTGCCGTTTTATGGCCGGCGGAGCCGAAAAATTTATTGCAGAACTCACCACGGACATGAAAGATGCTGCAGCCAATATGGACTTTGAACGTGCAGCCGTACTGCGTGATGACATCGTGGCACTTACCAAAGCTTTTGAACGTAACGCGGTGGTTCTGAGCGACTCAACAGACGCTGACCTGTTCGCCTTCGTACAAGACGAACTGGAAGCGGCAGTGCAGGTGTTCTTCGTGCGTGGCGGGCGTATCCGCGGTCAACGCGGCTGGATCGTTGAAAAAAAGTAAACGACGGCAGCGAAGGTGAACTCATCGAACAGCTTCTCGTCCGGTTATATGGTGAAGCCGCCGCACACGTGGCGAGCGCATCCAGCACCCTGGCCGAAGAGACAGACGCGAACCGCCACGAGATTCCCCGCCAAATCCTGGTGCCGGTACTGCCGGATAACACCGAGCAGCTGCGTGAGTGGCTTTCTGGTGTGCGCGGGGCGAAGGTAAGTATTGCGGTGCCGCAACGCGGCGATAAAGGCCGAGCTGATGAAAACTGTTGCCGAGAACGCCCGCCACTCACTGGCTCTGCATAAGAGCCGCCGGGCTGGGGATATTACCACCCGTTCCGCTTCGCTCGTTGAGCTGCAGGAGGCTCTGGAACTTCCCGAACCTCTGATGCGCATTGAGTGCTACGACATTTCGCACGTGCAAGGAACGAACGTGGTGGCCTCTATGGTGGTGTTTGAGGATGGCCTGCCCGCTAAAAGTGCTTACCGTAAATTCTCGGTTAGTGGGGATGCCGCACGGGATGATACCGCCAGCATGTATGACGTAATAACTCGCCGTTTTAAGAGGTATCTCACCGAGCAGCAGCAGCGTGCGCAAAGCAGGCCCGCAGCGTTCGGGAGAGGTAGCTTCAGATGCGCATGCGCAGGAGCCAGCGAAGTTCGCGTACCCCCCGAACCTGGTGTTGGTTGATGGCGGCCCGCCGCAGGTGGCGGCCGCCCAGGCTGCGCTGAGCGACTTAGGTGTGGTGGATGTGCACGTTGCCGGTATCGCTAAACGCCTGGAGGAACTGTGGCTGCCGGATGATGATTTTCCGGTGATTCTGCCGCGTAATTCTCAGGCGCTGTTTTTTGGTGCAGCGTATCCGGGATGAGGCGCATCGGTTTGCGATTACGTTCCATCGTTCTAAACGCGGTAAGGCGATGGTTGCCTCCGCGTTGGATGCTGTGCCGGGGCTGGGCCCTGCTAAGCGTGAGGCGCTTATTAGACACTTTTGGGTCGTTAAAAAGCTGAAGGCGGCCAGCGCCGATGAGCTGACGCAGGTGCAGGGGGTTGGGCCGTCGCTGGCTTCGAAGATTAGGGAGCATTTTGACGCGGAGGCTGCTGCCTCAGGATGATGCGGTGACCGTCTGATACCTGTCTAGTATTATTGGATTACCAACATACTCGCATCAAAGGGGAACGTAATATGAGCGTTGAGTTACAAGAGCAGAAACCGCAGATTTTGGTGATTACAGGTATATCTGGGGCGGGGCGCAGCACCGTAGCTAACGTACTTGAGGACGAGGGCTGGTATGTGATTGATAATATTCCGCCGCAGATGCTTGAATCGCTGGCGGAGCTAGTAACTCGTGACGGTGCTCGTGTGCCGAGGGTGGCTTTGGGTATTGATGTTCGCGCCCGCGCCCTATTTGATGATCTCCCGGCTGCTATCGACACACTTCGAAAATCCGATGTAGATTTTTCGATGCTTTTTTTGGATGCTAAAGACGAGACGATTGTGGCCCGGTATGAGGCGCAGCGTCGCCCGCACCCGTTGCAGGGAGAGGGGCGTGTTCTTGATGGTATTCGCGCGGAGCGCACCCTGTTCGAGGTGTTGCGAACAGCTTCCGATCATACGATTGACACAACCGGGATGAACGTTCACGAGCTGGCTCGTACAGTACGTGAAATGTTTGCTGAAGGCGCTGACAAAAAGCTGAATCTGAGCGTGATGAGTTTCGGATTCAAATACGGAGCACCCGCAGATGCGAACTATATGGCGGATATGCGGTTTATCCCGAACCCGCACTGGATTCCTGAGCTTCGCCCGCTTACCGGCCTAGACGCACCGGTACGCGACTATGTGCTGCAGAACACCGGTACGGAGGAGTTCATTAGCAACTATCTTGCGGCTTTGCGCCCGGTGCTGGAGGGGTACCGCCGTGAAGGGAAATACTATGCGACTCTTGCGATTGGGTGCACAGGGGGTAAGCATCGGTCGGTTGCCGTGACTGAAGAGATAGCTCGAAGGCTCGGGGAACTGCCCGACGTAAACGTTAACGTACAGCATCGTGATAAGGGCCGCGAATAATGTCTGAAGGAACGAATACGCCCAGCCACTCTTCGGGTAGCAGCAAGAACGTTCCGAAACTACCGCCGCTTCCCACCCAGGCGTTGCGTCTGCTGAAGACTACCCGCCGGGTGCCTAAAGTGACGGCGCTTGGTGGCGGGCACGGATTGTACGGGTCGCTTTCTGCACTGCGGCATGTTACAACGGATGTGACAGCTATTGTGACGGTCGCCGATGACGGCGGGTCGTCAGGTCGGCTGCGGAATGAGATGGGTGTACTCCCGCCTGGGGATTTGCGTATGGCTCTTTCGGCACTGTGCGATGACACCGATTGGGGGCGTACATGGAGCGATGTGCTTCAGCACCGGTTCAGCGCCCCGGAGGGGCACACCGGTGAGTTCCCGTTAGACTATCACGCCCTCGGTAACCTGCTGATTGTTACGCTCTGGGAGTTGCTGGGCGATCCTGTGGCTGGTCTCGACTGGGTGGGCGCGCTTCTGAACGCGCGCGGCAGGGTGCTTCCGATGGCTTTGGAGCCGCTGGTGATTCAAGGTATTGTGCTTCGTGAGCACGGCGGAGCTTTTGAGCGGGTGCAGGTGCGCGGGCAGGTGAACCTGGCCCATGAGCCGCAGGTGCACAATATCGAGCTGGTTCCTGCCCAGGCGCGTGCCTGCCCTGAGGCGTTGGCCTCAATTGAGGAGGCAGACTGGGTGGTTCTTGGCCCCGGCTCGTGGCGTACTTCCGTGTTACCGCACCTGCTGCTGCGCGAACAGCGTGAGGCGTTAAGCACAACAAACGCTAAACGGTGCGTGGTCATGAACCTGGCGTTGGACGATAAAGAATCCAATGGCCTGGACGCATCCGCTCACCTGAAGCTACTGCAGCAGTACGCCCCCAATCTGCGCCTTGACGTGGTGATCGCTGACCCGAGCAATATGGGTGTGCAAAGCGAATTTGAGGACGCGGCCAGAGAGCTGGGCGCGAAGGTGCTGTGGGCGTCCGTGCGTTCAACCACAAACCCGAATGTGCACGACCCGCTCAAGCTGGCTTCAGCGTACAATGATATGTTTGCTATGCGTTTATAAAACTTTAAGGACGCAGTTAAGACACACACGAGACACACATGCACACGAACGCGGCTAGTTGCCGTGTCCCCCGCTTCGAGCGGGTTAGGGCATCGCCCTAATTCTGTTTTGTAAGGAGAGAACAATGGCTCTGACCGCCCTGGTGAAAGAAGAACTTGCCCAATACGAGGCGAGCAAGGCGTCGGTGCGTAAGGCCGAGGTTTCCACTATTTTGCGGTTCACCGGTGCCCTGCATATTGTGGCAGGCCGTATCGTTATTGAATCTGAGGGTGGATACCGAGCAGACCGCGCAGCGTATGCAGCAGACTATTGCCGAGATTTACGGACATGAGTCGGAGCTGACGAGTGTTACCGGTGGGGGATTGCGCCGTGGCGGACGCTATATTGTTCGTGTTGACTCCGGGGAGAGGCACTGGCCCGGCAGACCGGGCTGCTGGATTTGCGGGGCAGGCCGGTGCGTGGTTTACCCCCGCTGTGGTGAACGGTTCACTGCAGGATGCTGAGGCCGTTATGCGCGGCGCATTCTTAGCGCACGGGTCGTTAACGGAGCCTGGCCGTTCATCCGCGATTGAGTTCACCTGCCCCGGCCCGGAGGCGGCGCTCGCGTTGGTGGGCGCGGCCCGGCGTCTTGATGTGATGGCGAAGGCCCGCGAGGTGCGTGGCGTGGATCGGGTGGTGGTGCGTGATGGCGAGACTATCGCCCATCTGCTGGAACGGATGGGTGCCTCGGAGTCGCTGCGTACGTGGCGTGAGCAGCGCACCCGCAAGGAGGTGCGCGCCACGGCGAACCGGCTGGCAAATTTTGATGATGCAAACCTGCGCCGTTCCGCGCAGGCTGCTGTGGCTGCGGGCGCACGGGTGGAACGGGCCCTGCATATTTTGGGTGATGATGTTCCCGAACATCTGAGGTACGCCGGGCAGCTTCGGGTGGCTAATAAGCAGGCGTCGTTGGATGAGTTGGGCCGGTTAGCGGATCCGCCGTTGACGAAAGATGCTATTGCCGGGCGTATTCGCCGTTTGCTGGTGATGGCTGATAAACGTGCACAGGAACTGGGCATCCCCGGTACGGAGCTAAAAGAAGACATTCAGGGAGCAGAGGCCGCTAGGGGTGTCTCTTCTGCCGCCCCCACCGGAGCATAAAACACATGTGCGCACGCCGTGGTGCGCGTTTGTTTTCTGCTGCAATGGTGTTTTACGTGTGGTGTTTTAACCGTGGGATTGTGCTCTGATAACCCTAACGGTGATGAGGTCGTGCAGACCTCTCACACCCTCATTGTGTTTGTGTTGGAATGCAATTATCCCAACGTGTAGGGGCAGGTATAATCCATATAAAACAACAGAAAACAATGGAAAAACAGTCTAAAAGTGACTTGATTCACTAAAAAATCCTACATGAACACACCCAAACACACACGAACTAAGGTATGATTATTACCAACATCAGGCGGTACGCAACCGCGCACCACAGAGCACGGTATGCTTTTGCCATAACCGACCACAAGTCCCGGTGAATGCTGCGGCCGCCGCCCAACGCACTGACAAGGAGAACTTCAGTGACTGTACGTGTAGCAATCAACGGCTTTGGTCGCATCGGCCGCACCTTCTTCCGCGCAGCACGCGAGGAAGGCGTAGGCTTCGAAATCGTCGCCATTAACGACCTTACCAACGTTGATACCCTAGCTCACCTGCTCAAGTACGATTCGATCATGGGTCGTCTGGACGCAGAGGTGGAGGTCAAGGAAAATGCGCTGGTAGTAGATGGCAAGGAAATCAAAATCCTGGCTGAGCGCAACCCTGCTGACCTTCCCTGGAAGGATCTCGGCGTTGACGTAGTACTCGAATCCACCGGCTTCTTCACCGAGGGCTCCAAAGCGCAGGCACATATTGACGCTGGCGCAAAGAAAGTTATTATTTCCGCCCCCGGTAAGAACATTGACGGCACCTTCGTGATGGGCGTGAACGACGACCAGTACGACCCCGCCACCCAGCATATTGTTTCGAACGCATCCTGCACCACCAACTGCTTGGCTCCGCTGGCGAAAGTCCTCAACGACTCCTTCGGCATTGAGCGTGGCCTGATGACCACCATCCACGCATACACCGCTGATCAGCGCCTGCAGGATGCTCCTCACTCCGACCTGCGCCGCGCCCGCGCAGCAGCCGTGAACATGGTTCCCACCTCCACCGGTGCGGCAGCCGCTGTTGGCATTGTGCTGCCTGAGCTCAAGGGTAAGCTGGACGGTTTCGCGGTGCGTGTTCCCACCATTACCGGTTCCATCACCGACCTGACCTTCACCACTAACCGCGAGGTCACCAAGGAAGAGGTTAATGCGGCTCTGAAGGCAGCAGCCGAGGGTCCGATGAAGGGCATCATTAAGTACAGCGAAGATCCGATCGTCTCGAAGGATATTGAGGGCGAAGGCATCTCCACCATTTTTGATGCACCGCTGACCAAGGTTATCGGCAACCAGGTGAAGGTTATCGCTTGGTACGACAACGAGTACGGCTACGTAGCACGCCTGGTGATGTTCACCAATAAGGTTGTGGCATCACTCTAATGCGTCCGCGTGTAAACGTATAGAGAGAACCCCGGATTCACCGCGTGATTGAGGCGGAGAACCGGGGTTTTCCCATAACAGCCGCTATTATTAAAAGTATCTAAAACCCATTATTAGGAGGATTATCCTATGGCTAAGGCACTGGCAGAACTGCTCGAAGAAGGCGTCGCAGGCCGCCACGTTCTCGTTCGCTCCGACTTGAACGTTCCCCTTAAAGATGGCGTGGTGACCGACGACGGTCGCGTGCGTGCTTCCCTGCCCGTTATCGAAAAGCTTGCTAAGGCCGGCGCTCGCGTGATCGTAACCGCGCACCTCGGACGCCCCAAGGGCCAGGTGGACCCGCAGTATTCCATCGCTCCTGCCGCTGCACGTTTAGCCGAGCTGGCTTCCGTACCCGTGCAGGTGGCTACCGATCTGGTGGGTGAAGATGCAAAGGCTAAATCAGCAGCCCTGAAAGACGGCGAAGTGCTGGTACTGGAAAATGTGCGTTATGATGCCCGCGAAACCTCGAAGGATGATGCAGAACGCGGCGCATTTGCCGATGAGCTAGTGGCACTGACTGGGCAGAACGGCGCATATGTTGATGATGCGTTCGGGGCGGTACACCGCAAGCACGCCTCCGTGTACGACGTAGCCAAGCGTCTGCCTGCCTACTTGGGCGATCTGGTGAAGAAAGAAGTGGACGTTCTGGCGAAAACTTTGAACAACCCCGAGCGTCCCTTCGTGGTCGTCATGGGTGGTGCGAAGGTTTCCGATAAGCTTGCTGTTATCGACAACCTTATCGGCAAGGCCGACGCTATTCTCATTGGCGGCGGCATGGGCTACACCTTCGCTTACGCGCAGGGATATAAGGTCGGTAAGTCGCTGCTGGAGAAAGACCAGGTAGAGACCGTGCGGCGCTACCTTGAGACCGCCCCTGCGCAGGGTACTGAGATCGTAACTGCCGTAGACGTGGTGTGGGCCGATGATTTCTCAGCAGACGCTAAGACCGAGATCCGCCCCATCGAAGACCTTGAAGGTGGCGAGCTGGGCGCCGAGGGTGAGGGCCTGGATATCGGCCCGAAGAGTCGTGAACTGTTCGCGGAGAAGATTAGGCAGCTAAAACCGTCTTCTGGAACGGCCCGGTGGGCGTATTCGAGATTGCCCCCTTCGCGGGTGGTACTGAGGCTGTTGCGAAGGCTCTTGCTGAATCGGAGGCTTTCTCCATTATTGGTGGCGGGGACTCGGCATCGGCGATCCGCAACCTAGGGTTCGCTGACGAGCAGTTCGGGCACATTTCCACCGGTGGTGGAGCATCCCTCGAATACATTGAGGGTAAGACCCTGCCCGGTCTGGACGCACTGGGTGCCTAATCTTCTGCCCCTTGTCTAATATGCCCCGGCTTATTCGCGCAATAGCGAATGGGCCGGGGTTATCTATAGGGCTTAAACCTTCAGCGGTTCACGGCGTGCATCTGGTAATAGGACAGTCCAGTAATGACCGCTAAGTGGTGGGTGGGAAGAAACACCGCAGTGGTATATTCGGCGGTGAAAATTCGCGATAAACCGTGTATTTACGCGCCAGAAGCACTAAAATAGAGAGTGAACTTTTCCGTAGCTATGCCCTCTTTGGGGATTGGAGCGAATATATGTCGCGTAAGCCGCTTATTGCTGGTAACTGGAAGATGAATCTGAACCATATTGAGGCCGTGACCCTAGTTCAGAAACTAGCCTGGACCCTTGACGACGCGAACTTTGACTTTGATAAGACTGAGGTAGCGGTTTTCCCGCCGTTCACCGACATTCGCTCCGTACAGTCTCTCATTGAAGGCGACAAGTTTAGGATCGAGTATGGTGGGCAGGATATTTCGGCTCACGACTCGGGCGCATACACCGGTGAAATCTCCGGGTCGTTCCTCGCCAAGCTCAACGCCGTATACGTGCTAGTGGGCCACTCTGAGCGCCGCACCTACCATGGTGAAACCGACGAGGTATGCGCTGCCAAAGTGCAGGCTGCGTACCGGCATGAAATCACCCCCGTACTGTGCGTGGGAGAGGGACTTGATATCCGCGAAGCCGGTAACCATGTGACCTACACCCTGGAACAGCTGCGTGGCTCGATTTCTGGTCTGACCGCCGAGCAGGCGAAGAGCCTTGTTATTGCCTATGAGCCGGTATGGGCTATCGGTACCGGTAAGGTTGCCACCGCAGAAGACGCACAGGAAATGGCTGCCGCTATCCGCGCGGAGCTGACCAAGCTCTACTCGGCCGATGTTGCCAACCAGGTGCGGGTGCTTTACGGTGGGTCGGTCAAGTCTTCCTCAGCTCCTTCGATTATGGAGCAGGCTGACGTTGACGGTGTGCTTGTTGGCGGGGCGTCGCTACAGGCCGATGAGTTTGCGGCTATTGCGCGGTTCGACGCGTAACATCTAAGACATTATCGCCGGTTATCCTCCGCATTCTGCGCGGCGGGGTAACCGGCGATTTTTATGCCGCACCGGGCAGTGTGGTATAGAAAACACGGGGAAGACCCCGATGATGTCGCGGAAACCTTAAAAACGTGGGGTAGAATTCAAATATAAAGATTTCATAAAGAAAAGACTCATACATTCCTTCTTCTCGAAAAAAATTTAATATCTAAGATTCCTTTAAAAATATTATTTCGTATATTTTGAGGCATTTTCGTGCACTTTGATTATCTGCAATAATTTGGTTTTACAGATAATTTAGCATTTGTTATACTCTTTCTGGAATGTTTTGAGAAGGTGAGATATGAAGTCGCAAAAATATACGTCTGTTTTTATTGGTTCGTTAATTGTTTCATTAATATTAGTGGCTCTGGGTTTTGTTCCGGGTTACGAGGCAGTTTCTAAAAAAACTGGAGGGCGCTGATCGGAACTGACTTCGGCTGGTTTTACCTCCTGCTTGTAACTCTTATCGTATTGGTCTGCGGGTTTTTTTGTTTTAAGCCCCATGGGGCAAATTAAGCTTGGAGAGCCTGACTCAAAGCCCGAGTATTCCACCGGTTCGTGGATTGCCATGCTTTTCTCGGCTGGTATGGGTATCGGTCTAGTTTTTCTATGGTGCTGCCGAGCCGCTTTCACACTTTGCTAACAAAACTCCGCATGCTGCACCGGGGTCACAGCAAGCAATGGCGGATTCCTTCCAATTTACGTTCTTCCACTGGGGTATTCACGCCTGGGCTGTGTACGGTATTGTGGCTATGGCTTTGGCATATTTCGGTTTCCGTAAGGAAGAGAAATATCTTCTTTCTGTCACACTTAAGCCGCTTTTTCGGTAAAAAAACCGATGGCTGGCTGGGATATATTATAGATATTATTACTGTGGTGGCAACCGTTATTGGTGTGGCAACCACGCTTGGTTTCGGTGCTATTCAGATTAATGGTGGGCTGAGCTACCTCACTGATAATGCTATTCCCAATAACATGGAGGTACGCACTGTTATTATCGCAGTAACCACTGCTCTCTTTGTGCTCTCAGCTCTTTCGGGGCTGGGTAAAGGTATTAAAAATCCTTTCAAATCTTAATATGATTCTGGCTATCGCACTTCTGGCGATTGCTATTGCGGTTGGCCCTACCGTCAAAATTTTTGACAATATGTCGGAATCCATCGGTCTATACATGCAGAACTTTTTCGAGATGAGTTTCCGAACCGCCGCATTTAACGGTGACGAACGCGCCTGGATTGATACCTGGACCATTTTCTACTGGGCATGGTGGATCTCTTGGTCGCCCTTCGTTGGCCTCTTCATCGCCCGCATCTCCAAAGGCCGTTCAATACGTGAGTTTATTACTGTAGTACTTCTGATACCTACCGTCTTAAGCTTTATCTGGTTCTCCGCTTTCGGTACGATGGCTAATACGGTACAGCAGAACGGCCTGGAGAATCTGACGAAACTAGAGGATGAACAACTGCTGTTCGGCACGTTCAAACACTACCCGCTGGGTATGTTAATGTCGATCATCGCAATCATCCTGATCTTTACCTTCTTCATTACCTCCGCAGACTCAGCAACTTATGTGCTCTCAATGCTTTCTGAAGATGGGCGTCTTATCCCCACTAACGGAAAGAAAGTTGTGTGGGGTGTTATCGTCGCGGGTATTGCAACCGTGCTGCTGTATGCTGGCGGGCTAGACGCTCTGCGGAATACGCTGATTATTATTGCGTTACCCTTCGCCGTTGTGATTGCGTTAATCGTGGTGGCGCTAATAGTTGAGGTGTACCACGAGAAGGTACAGATGGGTCTGTCGATCTCGCCTGACCGCTACCCCGAAAAGGGACAGCCGTTCAAGTCGTACGAATCGTACGAAAGCGAAGACGAAGCTGAGAAGTCTATTGAGGATGAGGCGGATACATCTGCTCAGCAGGTAAAACAGGGGAAGAAAACCTCTGAACCTGCGAAGCAGGAATAACCTGCCTTCGACTGAGACGTAAAAACATAAAGAGCCCCTGCTCGCTCTGTACTTGATGGGATGCTACGAAACGTCCCAATGGTACAGATATCGAGCAGGGGCTCTTAGCGCAGTAGGTGGGTTCTTGAAATGATCCGGTAATCATGATTACCGCCACGAGGACAGCTCCACGGTCAAACCAGATACCATAAAGCCTAGATAAGGTAGTGCTGATTCCCCTGCACCCGCTGTTGCGCATCCATCCTATGAGGGAAAGCTGCTCGCGGGTAGCCAAAAACGGGCGCTGCCCTAAATAACGAGCCGAACACTGGGTAGACTTAAAACCATGGATTCCCTTCTCGCGCCCATCATGATCACCCTCCTGTGCGTCATAGTGTTCATGATTATTCGCAACCGCAAAGTTCCCGCTCCCACCATGCCCGGAGAACCCGGTGCGAGCTACAACCCAACCACACACTATTACGACAGTAAACGTGACGATTTTCTTAACTGGCTTCACGCCCGCACCAGCTCCCCAGAAATCCCGGTGCAGGTGAAACTGAGGGACTGGGTAGACCAGGGATTCTACGCCGAAGACAGCGGCAACTACTGGGGTATCGCCCAGCAGTTCACCTATTACCTGCTAGAAGGCGGGTATGTGCGCGCCTACGACACGGAGGGGAAAGAACTGACCTCCCAGCGTGTGCTGATCGACCGGCCGGACACGCTGCAGCTGACCCCCAGCGAATACCAGCGCCGCACCGCCCGCTAAACTTTTTATCCCCATACTGTTCAGCTATGCGCAGCATTAGGGGTGACCAATCCGCTAAGGTGGCGTATAGTTAATACGGTATGCCAAACGGCAGATACGAAAATTATTAGTAACCGCCAATCCCAACAGGAAGGTCCACTGTGGAGACCCTCATGACTGTACTCATGGTAATCATCGCGATTACCAGCGTTATTGCCGTGCTTTTGGTGCTCTTAAACCGCGGCCAGGGCGGCGGCCTCTCAGATATGTTCGGCGGCGGCATGACCAGCTCCCTCAACTCCTCAGGTATGGCATCGAAGAACCTGATCCGTCTGACCGTCACCGTCTCCATCATCTGGGTAGTAGCGATCGTGCTCTACGGATTGGCACTACGCTTTAACGGTCAAATCGTGTTCTAACGTCCTAAAGGTTTTTACCCTTTAAGCCCCGGCAGGCGAACCAACCCCGCCGGGGCTTCTCCTATGCCCAACCGCGCTGCCCGTGCCTACAAACGGACAACCGCCGATTATAGTAAGAATGACGAAACCCTGCTTAAAATGTCAGGGCGTTCAGGCATAGTAGTATCGTAAAGCTTCTGCACCACCCCTCGGAGGAACCCCTCATGGCATACGAACTGGACTACAACTATCTAGGAGCCTCAACGCTGCTGGAACGTGACGGACACCCTGAACTGGCCCTAGCAACCAGCGGCGGCAGCACACCGGAAGGCGCAGCGGCACACCCTTACTTCTTCTCAGGATTCATGGAACGCCCCGACGTGATCGCAGCATCACTGCTGGTGGTCGCGCGTGTGGCCCGCACCCGCTACTACACCCCGCCCGGCATGGTCGCCGCCATTTTGCGGGCCGCAGACCCGGTAGTGACCAGCACCCGTGAAGGTCTACGGTTTGAATCCTTTAGCGCCTGCTGCGGTGTCTATGCCCGACTTGACGTAGACTCCTCCGCCCTAGACGCCAGCCACAGCGCCGTGGGCGTGACGAATGTGGACGTGAATCCGCCGCTTCGCACCGCCTTAGCTTCCCTCCGGGCTGGCGAACCCCTCCACATGGATGTGGGGAATGAGGGGCTGCTGACCACCACCTTAGACGGTGAAGTAATGGAAGATAAAGTGCCCCTGCCGGTGCGCTGGCTCAAAGGGTTCGCCGAAACACAGATGCTCTCATCCCTGATGAAACCCACCCATTCTCTGGACGCGGCAGCAGCCCGCACCTTCATCCAGGGGCTGCCGCGCCAATCCGCCACGAAAAGCGTCATGTGGGCAACCCGTGCAGTGCGTTCACTGAGGCTGGCCACCCGAGCCACCGCCGGGTCGGTGTGCGTGGCCGGGCCGGAGCGGCTGCGGGTGCTTGAACCGCTCATCCGCTTCATGACCCGCCTGGAAGCATACAGTGAACCGGTCACCTCAGGTAACGCCCCGGTAGCGAGCGTGTGGGTGGCCCACTTGCCGGGTGCGCGCCTGAGCATCGGGTTAAGCCCCGAAAAATCACGCGGATTCTCAGGGGAAGGCTCTGTGCTGCAGGCGCTCTCAGACCCGTCAGTTGCTGAAAACGCGGATATGCTCAGCGTGCTTCTCTCCTTTGAGCCGCGTATTGAAGTGCCCGTCATGTCTGCACGCAGCGGACTGAACGAGACGCAAGTACGCGACGCCCTCGCGTTACTGGCATCCTCCGGGCAGGTCGGTTTTGATGTGCAGGCTGGGGAGTACTTCCACCGGCCGCTGCCCGTGCAGGCGGATGCCCTGCAGGCTATGCATCCGCGGCTGGTGGGCGCGCAGAAACTGGTGGACTCCGGAGCGGTGCGGGATGACGAAAGCGGAACGTACCGTGTGCAGTCGCGGGACACGTTCTACACGGTAACCCCCGCCGAGAAAATCGAAGAATACCGGTGCACCTGCCCGTGGTGGGTGAAATACCGGGGCACCCGAGGTCCCTGCAAACATGTACTGGCGGTAAGCATTAAACGTCGTGGCGGGCTGAACTAGCCCGACACCGAACCGTACCCGTAAAGAGTCAAGTTTTCCTTGCACACCCGAATACACAAATAGGCAATGATGGATGAGAAGAACTATCCGCAGCGCATGAGCCTTGAAGAACGACGCGCCCGCCTGCGTGAACTCATGAAGCGTGAAGACGCCACCGTTGAGGAGTATCACGCTATCATAGGCGGGGCTACCGAAGAAGAGCGTGTGTCTCTGGCGAAAACTCTTAAACCCGCGCAGGTGGTGGACGTCAAAAACTATACCCCGCTCGCTGCTTATGTAGCGGGTGCTCTCATCCGCAAACCTGACGGGTTTACAGGGGCAGAGCGACCTACCCAAAACGCCAGCGCCGCATTCCACCAACTCCTGTGGAATAACCGTAAGGGTGGACAACATCAGGATATTGGGAAGTATTTTGTGCTGGGAGCATCCAAACGAAGCGAGGACTGGATTCTAGCGTTTGTGGAATCTATCGCCGAAAGCTGGGCGTACGGGGAGGAAAGCTGGCCTGTATCTCACCAACTGCTGCGGGAACGAAACATCATCTGCGAATCTCCGCAGTATCTTGGGCAGTTCATCAGGAATATTCCACCGGTACCTGAGGATTCAACCTACAATCGTGCGGCTGCTCTTAACTTCTTCGAAGACGACCCGCTGCTGCTGGAGCAAGAATTCTGGGCACTTTTTCGTGTTGAAGGAACAATGCGCGACCACTACTGGACGCTGCTCGGGCCTACCGGCAGTACGCTTACCCTCATGCGTCACATGCAGGACTTCTATGAGGGGTTCCGGGAAAGGGTGCTGGACGAATCGTTACAGTCGCTGACCCGTGATTTCTCGGCCGCGAACAGTAGGGTTTTTCACCAGATCTACCGGGGTATGGAACCCACCGAAGCAGAGAACCTGGAACGAGCCCACGCTCTTATGGCACTGTTGGGGTCTGCGCCCTCAACTACTGTGGGCTTGGCGCAAGAAACACTGACGCCTTTGGTAGTTTTGCTAAGTCGTGAACAGGCAGCCCAGCTGGTGGAGGCATCACAACCGGTGCTGTTCCGGACCGAGAAGAAAGTACTTCGCGCCCACCTGAAGCTGTTGAAGCTACTGGTCACACACCATCCCGAACTGGCTGAGAAGGTGAGTTTAACAGTCAGTGAGGCGGTCGAAACCATACCTGTCGATGTGCAGGATACCGCCCGCAAACTTATACTCGCGCACCATAGAAACAATAGTGAGGAGGTGAAGCACAAGCCGGGTCGAAGCATTAGTATTCCAGACATTACCCCACACGATGGTGAACCAAGCGAATACTTTGCCACTTGCAAACCCCTCACAAGCGATACGGAATTCTTGGAAATCCTTATTGAGCATCTGGAAGGCAACACAGACGGGTTTGACTACCCGCCTCTGCTGTCTTACCTGCAGAAGAACCACACTATTGAGCTGGATAAGGCACAACGGCAGTACGTATACACCAAATACAAGACCCTCCTTGATGACTCTGTGCTACGGTGCCTAACATATCTTGTTCTCAAGCTGTATCAGCAGGAAGACGGTTTAGACCTGCAGCGCACGTACTTTCGGGGATACTACACGTCTTCCTTTTACCAGAGGACTGTAACGGGGGAACTGGTTCGAACAGTTCGCACGGCACATAATTACCGTGGGCCGAAGGCTCTCCTTGCAGAGCAAATCGCCAGCCTAGACCCCGATGAAGAAAACCGCACACCATTGGTTGTGGTTCCTCTTCCCGCCCGGAAGGACATATCGTGGGTGCGATCCGAACAGAGGGTCTGCTGGGAGGAAAAAGACGCAACTCCTAAAACCCCCGAAACCCCGTTCGAGCAGGCGGCACTTAACACCCACGGAACCGTCGAAGAGTATCTGGACCGCAGCGGAGACGGGGAATCCTGGAACATCTGGAATGACGAGGTGGTGCGGTGGTACGCGTGGCTGACCCAGAACAACCCGGATGCGTTGGCGGTACAGTTTCTCCCGCTTGCCTTCGGCGCCGTCTATCAGTCACAGCAGATAGGGCTGCCGAGTCTGCTGCAGGCTCTGGGGCATTCCTACCGAGTATTAGGGGCACCCTCGTACACGGTGATCGGGCAGGCTATGGGGGCTCAGCGTCGCGAGTACCGCACTATTGCTGCCGAAGCCATAGCGCTTCTAGCCGAACGAGGCATGCTGGATACTGCCGCGTTCTCAGCAGAACTGTCGTGGCTTCTTACGCAGAAGCACCTGATGACGAATCGTGCAGTTGAAACGCTCACAGATGCGGCATCCATTAGCCCATTAGCGGGGTGGCGCGTCCTGCAAATCCTTGCGGAGATACTGCCTGTGGCAGGTGAGGTTAATCGTGGTGGCTCCTTCGTGCAGCTAGTGAGTCAGCTAGCGGAGGAATACGGTGTGACCATTGAGATACCCGAGGTGTTGCGGCCCAAAATGAAAGGTTCGACCGTGCTGGCGAAGAGCCTGCGGATACTTGATACATTGCAGCCGCATCCAACGGAGCTTGCGGAGCAGGCCCGGAACCAAGCGCGAGAGATTGTGACGAAGAACGGTGCGGGGCACGCCGAAAAACTTTAGACTGGGAAGAAAACCAGTAATCTATATCACCGATAGGAGTTTTAATGACCACACAGCATCAAACACAACCAGCTTTACCGACACAGCCAACCTTACAGGAGCGTCGTGCCCACCTTCGGGAACTCATGAAACGTGACGACGCCACCGTTGCGGATTATCACACGGTGATTAGCGGGGCGACAGAGGAAGAACGCGCATCGTTGGCCAGGACGTTATCGCCCACGAAACTTGCGAAAGCCCGAGGGGAGAAAGCAGCTTTGGCCGCATATGCAGTAGGAGCTTTAACCTCGTCGGTTCCGCGTGCGGTGAGGCTTATAAGTGAACTTTTTTATCCTCTTCGAGATGAGAATTTTAATATTATTCCTGAGCCGCCTATGCCTGCTACTGAGCAGCTCTGGGATTTCTTCACTCAAGGGACGATAGAACGATCCGATGAGTGGGTCCTGCACTTTGTTGAAGAATGTTCAGATGATTGGTACATAGATTCCTGGACACCCCTCAATAAACTTATGCGCGAACATTCGCTGACGAGCTTATCGCCAGGGTATCTTTGCATGATGATGAATGACGTCCCACACGTGAGGGAAAGTCTGCCAGAGAGTATCGGAATATAGAACAGTTCTTCCGCAACGATCCTGTGCTGCTGGAACGAGAGTTTTGGGATGCTTTCACAGTTGAAGGGGTACTAGCACAGTCTAAGTGGGATCCCGCCTTACAGCCTGAATATCGAAGCCCATCGTTTTCGGCCCTCGCTCAGGTGATGTGCGAAACTTTTCCGGAGATTCGCCCCAGGTTCCTGGATGAAACACTCAAAGGTCTTCTGCGCGACTACTCAGCCCACCACGTGCGGCATTTCTATAGGGCCCATGCTGCTCTGCAGCCAACGCCTCAAGAAATTACGGAGCGTTTTGCGCTCTACCTTTCGGTGCTGGGAACGGCGTATAGCCCTGCTATCGCCATGGCGCAAGATCTGCTGGAGCAGGCAGTCTACGAGCTTCCCGACGCACAAGCACGTGAGCTTATTGAAGTTTCGGCAACAGTGCTGACGCGCACCGAAAAGAAAGTTTTGCGCGCCCAGATACGGCTTCTTTCTTTACTGCTTGAAGTCCACCCCGAATGTACTGAACAAGTAAGCCAGACAGTACAGGATGCCTTCAAGTCTATGCCCCTGGACCTTCAAGATGAGGCCCAGAAGCTCATCAATGATCCGGTGCGAGAAACACCCACGCACCAGGACGCAGAGGGAGGCATCACGGTACCGGATGTCACCCCGAAGGATTGTGAACCGCAGGGGTGTTTGGCGCCTCGACCGCCTATCACTACGGATCGGGAACTCATGGAATGCTTGGCAGCAACCTTCCATGGAGGCGATGGCACCGATATTCCGCGTATCCTGGAGTACTTGGAACATGCCGAGAGTCTGGACATAAACGATGCAGAGCGGCAGCTTCTTGAAGAGACCCGTGACCTTCTCGTAGAAAAATCGTTCGGTATTTATACCCCCTCCAGTCCCAATATCCCGTATCTTGCCATTGCGGCACTCATCAAAAGCGGGCAGATACAACACGCTGATATTGCTAAGATACCGATTATCCCCACCTGGTATACAGAACGTCTCTACCTCAGCGATGAACACGGGGACCCGGTGACAGTAGATGAACAGGCGGTTAAGAAGTACCGGTATTGTCCCATTAATGTAAAAGCTACTGGGACAGAAATTCGTCTCAATGAGCGCGGGCCTCATGCGCTGCTGATGGAACAGCTGTTCTCCCTGATTTTTGCGGATCAAGACGCAGAAACCAACATAGTGACCGCGCCTTTTGCACCCCAGTGTGTAGCCCTTGAACGCACTACGGGTACAGTTCTCACCCAGTATTGGGAATCGCTATATCTTGCTCAGGAGCACAACTTCCCTCTGCAATACCCGCTGTGGGTTGGAACAGATACGCCCGATGCTGCCGCGCTCTCCGTTGAAGCTGCCGCGTTTAACACCAACAGCACGCAAATCGAGTACATGCACCGTATGAGGGAATCAAAATACTATCCTTCGTACCGCACGGTCATGGGGTGGTACGGCTGGCTCATGCAGAACAACCCAGATATTTTCAGCGCACAGACCATGCCTATTCTTGTGGCAGCTATCCATGCCCATAATGCTTATGGTGCCGATGTCATCATACGAATTCTGGGTGATACGCACCGAGTACTGGGTGCCGCCTCCTATAGTGCACTCGGACTTGGGGCCAGCGCTAAAACTACCGAAGTGCGTGTCAACGCTGCGGAGGCGCTCGCCTCCTTAGCGGATCGGGGTATGGTCGATACCGCTTTATTCGCCGAAGAACTGTGTTGGCTGTTGGGCCAGCACCATGTGAAGGCTCAACGAATTGAGCGAACATTTAGGGATGCTGCGTCGATTAGCCCCTTGGCGGGCTGGCGGATTATGCAGGTATTAGAGGGCATACTGCCTGTCGTGGGCGAGGTATATCGTGGTGGCGCGCTGGTGCAGCTCTTGGTGCAGCTGGCGGGGGAGTACGGTGTGAGTATTGAGGTTCCCGAGGCGCTGCGATCCAAAATGAGGGGGCAGACTGTGCTGGCGAAAAGTCTGCGGGCGCTTGGTAAACTGCAGCCGCATCCGACTGAGCTTGCGGAGCAGGCCCGAGACCAAGCCCAAGAACTGCTGGACCAACACCGCTGCGCACAACCATAAGCGCAGAAACTGAGAGACTGCTATGACCCCAAAAGTACCGCAACCTAGTCTTACGGAACGTCGCGCCCGCCTGCGGGAGCTACTGAAACGTGACGATGCCACCTTCCGGCAGTACCATGAAGTTCTCACCGGCGCCACCGAGGATGAGCGCAAGGGCCTTGCACGCACACTCTCCATTAAAAAGCTCATAGACCGCTACAGCCGTGAAGGAACGACCGAGCAGCGGCTTGTGTGTATCTACACGGCGGCTGCACTGGGCGGAACCTTCAAACACGTGGGTGTTGAGCTCTTAAACCTTATCGACAGGGGATTACCCGGTGAAGCGAACTGGAAGTTTTCAACCGCTGAATCGGAAAAATACCTTAGCCAACGCACAGAAGCCATGATGCTTGGACTCAGCGAGCGTGATAACACCTGGATAACCGGGTTCGTTAACGAGCGCGGCTATGGCAGGTTTGGTTACGACTCGCCCACACTCTGGGTGCAGATACATCAGCTTCTTCACGAACGCGGACTCACCAATACCACGCGTTCCTACCTCTGGGGGTTCGTGACGGCCGTTCCTGACATGCACATTGGCTCATCCGAGAATCGGGAAGAGGTTATCTCTTTCTTCAAGAACAACCCCCAGACGTTAGAACACGAAATGTGGGCGTGTTTCACAGATGAAGGGCTTCTGCGGAAAGACTGGTCAGGGCGTGAAAACGCGGACACGCTCGCTCTCTTCCACACGCTGCAGGAGAATTTGACGGATTCCGTGACCGCCTGCTTACTGAATGTCTGAAGGCGATGCTCCGCGACTTTTCCGTCAAGAACACCAGTATCTTCCACCATATCTATCGGGGGATGAACCCCACCCCAGACGAGAACCTTGATAACACCAATCTGCTCACCTCAGTGCTCACCACCGTTCCCTCAACCTCCGTGGGATTGGCTCAAGAAATGTTGATGTCATGCGTCGAAAAGCTGACCGAACCCCAGATTCATGACTTACTTAATGTCTCTCGCACCGTGATGCTTCGCACCGAGAAGAAAATACTCCGGGCGCAGATCGCACTCCTTGGCGCTATTGCTAGAACGCACCCCGAGTATACTCAAGATGTGGACGGCTTGATGAGGGAAACCGCAGATTCTCTCCCGCCTGATCTGCAGCCCGCTGCGCAAACACTCATGTCTCCTGCTGAAGCCGCGACGGATAAAACTAGCGCACCGTCTCACTCAGAGCAAATAATGGGCGGTGTCATGATTCCTGAGACCCGTCCGCAGCTTCTAGAGCAGCACGTTTCAACCCCACAGGTGCATATTTATACGAGTGATGCTGAGTTTATGGATGATCTTATTCCCTGTCTCCAAGGCACGGGTGACGGTTCGCAGCTCCCGCGGCTCATTGATTATTTAGCGCATAATCCTCGCATTACTCTTGATGCAGCCCAGCAGGACTTTCTGGCTGAACGATGCGTGAATTCCGGTATTCGCTCGGGTACTCATGCGTTAGGCAACTATCTGATGTACCGGGTGATTGCCCCGCACCGAAAACTTTTTAAAAAACTGCCGCAAGGGTTTACCGGGTACCGGCATGAATTCCATACCGACCCCCAGACTGGCGAAACCATCCAGCCCTACCAGGTTGAACACACTGGATCTCTGGGGCGTCAAAAACCCCGTATAGAGAAAACGACCACAAATTATCGTGGACCGGCGGGGCTCTGCCAAGAGCAGATTGACTGTTTAGAACATCCAGAAAACCTTGTATTTGTGCCTATACCTCACGCAGAAGAGAGCACCTGGACACGCCGCGTTGAGCCTCTCACTTACCGCCCGCGGCCTCACAATATGTATGACCAAGCCTACGCGGAAGCCCCCAATGACAGCCTAATGATGTGGCTCATTGAAGATCACGAACTGCCGACCGCACAGATGCCTTTCGCGCAGGCGGCTCTGAACACGGCAGGTATTCCGGAAGAGTTTATGCACCGTGCTGTTCAGGCAATCGACGATTTTCACCGTACCCTCATGCAATGGTATGCGTGGCTTCTGCAGAATAACCCCAATACATTGGCGGCGCAGAGCATGCCGTTCGTCACTACAACAGGGTTCCAGAAACACATCAAGGGGCTTGACGCCGTACTGGATACCATCACCCACACACATCAGGTTCTGCAAGAACCCGCCTATTCCGTGTTGGGCTGGCTAACTGGTGCAGCAGCAGCTGAGCACAGGGCTCTCACCGCCGAATCTATTGCTGCTCTTGCGGGTCGCGGAATGCTCGATGCTTCTTTACTTGCGAATGAACTGGCCTACCTGCTCCGAGGGGGATGGGTTAAACCGGCCCGGGCAGCCAGCTGTTTACAGGACGCTGCATCCATTAGCCCGTTGGCAGGGTGGCGTATTGTGCAGGTGCTAGAGAACATGTTGCCAGCTGTAAGCGATATTAATCGTGGTGGTTCCTTCGTGCAGCTCTTGGTGCAATTAGCGGGGGAGTACGGCGTGAGCGTCGAGATTCCTGAGGTTTTGCGGCCCAAAATGAAAGGCTCAACCGTGCTCGCGAAGAACCTGCGTACGCTCGAAGGATTGCGACCGCATCCGACCGAGCTTGCGGAAAAGGCGCGGCAGCATGCTCAGAATCTTCTAGATAAGCGTCTAGGCAGGGATATTACCGTGAAAAAGGAGGAGAGGAATGCAAACTAACCCCGTTATGACGCTTAATAAGCGGCGAGAAGCACTTAAAAAGCTGGCTAAAAATCCGGAAGCACCTCTCAAAGAATTTCATGCTCTTTTAGAGGACGCTACAGAGGATGAACGTGCCGTGCTGGCTAAAACTCTGCCTCCAGCCAAGGTTTTAGGGCGGGGGAACCGGGCTGTTTTGAGTCCTGTAGGCGGCTATCTTTTAGCAGCTTTGGGGACAAACCCTCGCAGGACACATAAGCGTTTCGTGGATTTATATACAGACAGTTCATGGGCGGCGCGCCGAAGCGACGCTGACTCTTTCAATAACCCTCATGACGCTATCATGCGCGGTTTATACTTGGGGCTCTCCGGACGCAGCGATACGTGGATTCTGGATTATATTGCGGCAACCCCTGCTATGGAGGATAACGACGCCTACGGAATATGGCGCGTGTTGCACACGCTCGTGCGGGAACGGGATCTTCACTGTGAATCCCCCCTCTTATCTTTGGAGAGCCTTACGTACCATATTCCCAGAGGGAAACAGGGCTGAAGGGCACCCGGAGATACCCGCCACCTACCAAGAGGCACTTGAGCATATCCGCCGGGATCCTCTCCTGATTGAACGGGAACTGTGGACCTGCTTTCGCGTCGGAACAGCACTAGGTGCGGCAGCAGATTTCAAGTTTTTAGATTATCTAGATTGTCACCTTGACGGGTTTCGCGGCCGTTTTCTCACCGAATGTTTGCGCTCAATGCTCAGAGATTTTACGCCCAGGAAAACACGAGTCTTCCATACGCTTTACCGCGGCATGAAACCAACTACCGCGGAGAACCTGGCACGCACTCCGCTACTGACCGCTATTTTACAGACGCAGCTATCCACGTCGGTAGGCCTAGCACAAGAGATGCTTACCCCCATTGTGGAGCAACTTTCTAAGGAACAGCTCGATGCCCTGTTAGACGCATCAGCAGCAGTACTCCTCCGTACTGAGAAGAAGCTGGTGAAGGCCCAGCTAAACATCCTACAACAGCTGATCAAACATCACCCTGAATACACGCACCGGGTGCACAGCATGATTGCTGGGATTGAGCGAACTCTACCCTTGGAACTTCAAGAGCTGGCGCAAAACGTAGGATCTAAAGATAGTACGAAGCCTACTCGACGTGGTGTAAAGAAAATACAGGAGCCCCAGGAAATACAGTCGGTAGAAGCACTACAGGCGCAGGAACCTATTCTGATACCAGATGTCAACCCACGCCCACGGGCTCCGGGGGAACTCTTCATGGCGGATGCCCCTATTTCCAGCGACACGGAACTTTTTGATGCGCTGGTTGCCATGGTGACCGGTACAGCCCCCGAGACGGAACTGGTGCGTGCTCTCGCATATCTTAACCAGACAGAAAGTATCCGCTTTAACGAGGCACAGATAAAATACCTTGAGTCCGTCAACCTGAATTGGGGACGGCATATCCACGAGTTTGAGACCGCAGGAGAGGATATAGCTTTTCTGATCCTAGCGATATACGTACGATGTGCAGGTACGCGGCCAATAGAATTGCCACCAATTACGATGGGTTACCGCGACTTTCTGTGGCTCGATAGGAACGGCCAGCCTATTATCACAAACAGTATGGAGTACCGCCCCTTAGGGGCGAAAACCAAGCAGGATCTTGTGGTCAACGCTCGCGGGTTGACGGGCCTTTTACAAGAGCAATTTCTTTCACTGATTCCCTCCAGCGGATATGCTGAAAAAATTTATACAGAACCTTTTGAAACACGAAATCATGCCATGCGACGCACCACATGGTCGACGGGATTAACACAGTACGCAAAACAAAGAATTATCAACAGCGATAGCGAGATACCCTATAACAGGAAACTCCTTCTGTGGGAAGACCCAAACGATACTTCTGCCCCCAGTGACCTAGTCTTTGAAGATGCCGCTTTTAATACTGGCAGTGTGCGAGAAGATTACGGTCACCGCATCCATACGTCAAAACGTTATACCTATACCTCGCAGAAATACGCAGTCGGTTGGTATGCCTGGCTCATGCAGAATAATCTGGATTATGCGGCAGCGCAGATGATGCCTGCCCTGGTGACAGCCCTCTACACGCGCACCGTTTTCGGGCTGAACGCGCTCCTCTATGCTCTTGGCAGTACCCCGTGCCCTCTGGGTGCGCCTTCGTATAGCGCCTTGGGAATTGCGGCATCTGCGCTGGCACAAGACACCCGGGTTTTAACAGCTGAGTCTCTTGCCCACCTGGCAGAGCGCGGAATGCTAGATCCTGCACAATTCGCTGAAGAAGTAACGTGGCTTCTGCTACACCAGGATGTTCTGACTAACCGTGTGCTTGGGACCTTTCAAGATGCTGCCTCTGTTAGCCCGTTGGCGGGGTGGCGTATTGTGCAGGTGCTCGAGAACATGTTGCCAGCTGTAAGCGATATTAATCGTGGTGGTTCCTTCGTGCAGCTCTTAGCGCAATTAGCGGGGGAGTACGGGGTGAGTATCGAGGTTCCTGAGGTTTTGCGGCCCAAAATGAAAGGCTCAACCGTGCTCGCGAAGAACCTGCGTGCGCTCGAAGAATTGCGACCGCATCCGACCGAGCTTGCGGAAAAAGGCGCGGCAGCATGCTATGGAGCTACTATAAGTACACCCAACTTTTTTGAACAGCAATCACTAAAAAGGAATAGCCACCTATGACAGCCGCCGCTTCCACACTTGCGCAACGCCGCGCCACCCTCAAAAAGCTCATGGCAGACCCCGAGGCCACTTTCGACCAGTACCGGGGGATTATTAACGGGGCCACCGAGAAAGAACGGGCATCCCTGGCACGAACCCTGAACGCTGAAAAAGCCGCCGCATCAGATCTTCCAAAGAGCATAAAAGCCTACCTGGCGGCCGCTCTCACCGCAAAACCAGCACGTGCCGCACAACAACTGCATCAACTTACACGCCTCACCGAGGCGGGACGCATTGGTCGGCGGCGTGAAATACGTGACCACTTCATGTGGGGAACTGAAGAAAGAAGAGACGACTGGGTACTCGAATTTGCTGATCAATATGCATCTACCGGGGCGTCACTCCACGGGCAGTGGGAACTTAGCAACACAATCCTAAGAAACCGCGGCCTCAGCTGCTCCACTCCGCGGTACCTGGCAATGTTCCTCGCTAATATCCCACCGGTATATGACGACTCACTAAGAACCACGCTGAAACCACCCAATTTTTCCGTACCAACCCACACTGCCTTGAACAGCAGTTCTGGGACGTTTTCACCGTCGAAGGGGTCCTGAGACAGTACCCATCCACATGGGCGCCCCGCACCCGCCGCGGTGAGCCTTCCTTCGGTGCCCTCACCCGTCTACTGAGCAAAGAATTCGAGGGTGTTCGCCCCCGGTGCCTTACCGAAACCCTCCAGGCTCTACTGCGAGACTTCGGCCCCGCCGACTCACGGTATTTTTATACAGCACACGAGGGGCTAACCCCCACAGACACCGAAATTATAGAACGACTACCCCTGTACACCGCCGTGCTTGCCAGCCCATACTCACCCGCAGTTGGGATGGCACAAACTATGCTGCGGCAGGTAGTGACAGCTCTCACCAGCGAGCAAGCAACCCAACTGGTGGATGCTTCTTCACCGGTACTTTTCCGTACCGAGAAAAAAGTGCTCCGCGCCCACCTGAGACTACTAGCTCAGACCCTCACAACACACCCCGAACTTGCGGAACGGGTAAGCCAAAAAGTGGCCGAGGCGGTACAGAACATGCCCGCAGACATTCAGGCGCAGGCACAGCAGCTAGTAGTCCCCTCCCAGCCCACGCACGGTTCCACCGGCAGAACCCGCCGAACCGGCCCAGCTTGTGCGCATCCCCACCATAGTGCCGCAAAACTGCGCACCACAAGGGAACCTCACGCCCGGCCCCGTGTGCGATGACGAAGACTTCGCGCAACGACTCATCCCTCTACTGGGCGGTGAAGGCCACGGCGCCAACATACCGCCCCTGCTGGAATACCTGGGTAAACACCCGCGAGTGCAACTGAACGAAACACACCTGAAAATAGTGCGGGAACACAACTCCCAGTGGTTCATACCTCCCTGGGTGCAAAACATCTACCTCACCCACCTGATTCTGCGCGCCCACGACTCAGAAAGCTTCTCCAAACGCTTTGATGGGTACGTGAACTATTTGTGCCACAACCCCGAAACGGGGCAGCCCATGCTTCCTCACCGCGACTACGCGCCCTCCTGGTTGGAACCCTACGAACTGTACTGGGAGCTTACCCGCCACGACGAGCACCACGACAACTGCGGCGGCACCGCCACCCTCATAAACTACCGTGGCCCCGCCGCGCTTTTCCAAGAACAGCTTAACCGTGTGGGTGAACCCCACGAAGCGCGCTGGGCGCCCCTAGCAACCGAACCAATACCCGCTAAAACCTTCGACTGGTACCGGCACGTGGAAGCCCTTGAGGCACGCGCTCGCCCCAGTAACGAATCAGGGATCTATAAACATGCACCGCATGACTCGCTCATGATGTGGCTTGCCGCCGGGCAAGAGCTCAACCCGGAGGGAGAGACATTCGAGAACGCCGCAGTAAACGTTATGGGCCTGCTGGAAGAATTCACGCACCGCACCAACGATGCGGAAAACTACCCATTTATCGGTGCAATAATGCAGTGGTATGCATGGTTAATGCAGCACAACCCGGATGTTCTGGCAGCCCATGCGATGCCGCTGGCGCTGGCCGCATCCTACCAGAAAACCGTGTACGGGCTACCGGAAACACTCACATCTTTTAGCAGATACACACCGGGTACTGGGAGCCCCATCCTACTCGGTACTGGGGTGGGCGCTCAGGGGCGAAAACCCGCGAATACCGGGTGCAGGCAGTCGAAACCGTCGCCCAGCTTGCCGAGCGCGGCATGCTGGACACTCAACTTCTAGGTGAGGAACTGGCATACCTCCTCAACAACCAGTGGGCGGCAACAAACCGTGTGGTGCAGGCATTGAAAGATACCGCCTCCATTAGCCCGCTGGCGGGGTGGCGTACCCTGCAGGTGCTTGAAGAGATCCTGCCAGCCACCCAACAGATACCCCGAGGCGGTGCACTCGTGCAGCTGCTGGCGGAGCTGGCGGGGGAGTACGGGGTAAGCGTCGCGCTGCCTGAAAGTTTACGGCCAGCGCTGAAAGGTACAACCCTGCTGGCGAAAAACCTGCGGGCGCTTAGCGCACTTGATACACACCCCAGCGGGCTCGCTGAGCAGGCTAACCAGCAGGCGCTCGCCCTTATGACCAAAGGCGGAGCATAAAACAGCAGCCGCACCCTACACTAGTACTACTGCCATCGGCGGCTGCCGTCGAGGTGCCGCCGCCTCACCGATGAAAGAACCCCATGCAAGATTCGCAACAGAATACGTTCACCTCCGCTCAGCGCCTCACCCAGCTGGCGGTGCCTGTGGACTGTGACGCCCCAATGGAGGAGCTGCAGAAGACCGTAGGCGGGGCTGATGAAGAAGAACGGGCCATATTGGCGAAAGTTCTGGAACGCACTGAACTCCTGGATAGCCACGGCGCGCCCCGGCCCGGTGCGTTCTATATCTTGGGTGCGCTGAGTACTGCGGAGCAGGCCGCTTATATACTGCGCCGCACACTGTGGCATCTTGAGCATGAAAAGTTCTCAACAGCCCTTAGCTCCTTTACCACCGGTGCGCGGGAACGCCCCGATGAGTGGGTGCTGGGGTTTAGCAATAATCCGCTGACTATAAACTGCTGGGACGCCATACGCCCTATCTTGCGGGAGCGTGGGCTCAAAAATACTTCCGTCTCTGCCCTGCTGGGTTTCCGAGAATCCATCCCCGTAGTTACCGGCGAATCCTCGCGGGGGCAGAAAGATGTTTTAGAGTTTTTCGCCCGGAACCCCTGAGCTGCTGGAGCATGATTTCTGGGAGCTTTTCTGGGTGGACGGGCTGCTCTATGAGACATACGGGCAGGGCCGAGGCGACACTGTGGCCCTGGTACGCCTGCTGACGAGCCACTATGCGGGGTTCCGTGACCGTGTTCTTGACGAGTGCCTGGCCGCTATGCGCCGTGATTTTCGCGAAACCCGTATTTTTTGGGTGCTCTACCGTGGGCTGGAGCCCACCGCTGCCGAGAACCTGCGGCGCCTGCCGCAGTTATTGGCTGTATTGGAGGCACCGCAGGCGGTTCTTATCAGTTTTGCCTTGGATACGTTGGCGGGAACAGTGCCAGCAATGAATACCGAGCAAGCCGCCTCATTGGTGGGTGCGTCCCATTCGGTGCTGTACCGTACCGAGAAGAAGGTTCTTCGCGCCCAACTGCGTGTTTTGCGGGAAGTTGTAAAAACACACCCGGAATTTACGCAACAGGTGAGTGGGATAATGGCCGAGACCGTAGAGGCCCTGCCCCTGGATCTGCAGGGTACAGCGCGTAAACTTATGACCCCCGATGATACGGTGCCCCCTGAACCCACTGGCCGTACCGTGAGTATCCCAGATATTATTCCGCAGGATCGTGCCCCCGGTGAAAAACCTCACACCACTGCCCCCAATAGATAATGAGGCTGAGTTTCTAGATGTTCTCTTCGGCCAGCTGGAAGGGGAAGAACACGGCAAGAACCTGCAGCGCCTGCTCGTTTACCTCCATAAGCACCCGCGTGTTGAGCTGGATGCGGCAACCCGCAAACGTATCCACACGCACAACAGGACACGGACCCCTGATACCCCTTCGGCCCAGGCGCTGTATCTGAGTTACCTGGTTCTGAAGCATCACCTCAACCAAAACGTACTGCAGCCCGGCACCTTCCCCGGCTATCGGGAGAATACTAATGCAAGTCCCTACGGGGTGCTCCACCGGCAGCTGGTAGCCCTTGACACCGGCGCTGAGGCGCCTCTGCCGCCGGTTCCGCTTCCCGCCGTTGAACGCATCTGGGAGAGGAACGCGGGCAAAAGCTACGGAACACCACAAGGCTGGTATGAGCTTTGCTATGAGGGCCTCGGCAAAGAGTTCATTACCTGGAACGCGGTTGGAGAAACCGAAGAAGACGCTGATTTGCCGCTTGAGCAGGCGGCTCTTCTGACACCCGCTAATATACGTCTTGCGGTTTCAGACCGTGCCCAGGATGCGTTGAGTAACCCGCAGCACCGTGCGGTAGTGCAATGGTACGCGTGGCTTATGCAGAATAACCCCGATATTTTAGCAGCCCACTACATGCCTTTAGCTATTGCCGCCTCACTGTATAAGAAGTCGTATGGGTTAGATACTGTGCTCGGTGCCCTTGCAGAAAGCTGGCGGGTGCTGACAGAACCATCCCACTCGCTGCTGGCCATTGCCTGTAATGCGGCCGGTCCCGATAACCGTGCGGCAGCAGCCGAGACCCTAGCGTGCCTTGCCGACCGGGGAATGCTGGACACCAATGCGTACGCAGCCGAGCTGCGCAGGTTACTGGAACGAAACAACCTCAAAGCGCCTCGCATAGCCCAAACCCTAGCAGATGCCGCCTCCATTAGCCCGCTGGCGGGGTGGCGTACCCTGCAGGTACTCGTAGAGGTTCTGCCGGTGGTAGGAAGCGTGAACCGCGGTGGTGTGCTCGTGCAGCTATTGGCGCAGCTAGCCAAAGAATACGGGGTGAGCGTTACTACTCCGGATGAGCTGCTTCCCAAGATGAAAGGCTCTACGGTGCTGGCGAAAAACCTGCGAGTGTTGCATAAACTTACCGAGCACCCGAGTGATTTAGCAGCCCAAGCCGCCGAACAGGCCCAACAAGTAGCGGCCGGTAACGCCTGCTAATACCTAAGAGGCATAGCAGAATGTCGTTAGCGGCCTATACAGCACGAACACCCCGCCATATATGAGAAAGAAATACTATGACCACCTCAGAACATAAGACTCTCACACTCACCGAGCGCCGCACCCGCCTGAAGCAGCTGATCGCTGAGCACAAGCCGGTTGAGGAATACCAGAAAAGTGCTTTCTGGGGCTACCGAGGAGGAACGCGCCTCACTAGTGCGTACCCTCTCGCCCACTAAACTGAAAGAACCCAAGAACCGGTTTACCCCGTTGGGGACGTACGCGGTTACTGCTCTCACTAAAAAACCTGCCCGAGCCGCGCAGCTTATTCTGCAACTGTGCTGGGATAACTATAAACACCGGGACGCCATCGCCCGGTACGCGGCCGCAGGCGCCTCCGAACGCCCTAACGACTGGGTGCTGGAATACGTGGCGGAAACCTGTTTCATGGATGAACTATGGCCTCTCAGTCAGACATTACTGCGGGAACGCGGGCTCATTTGTGAAGACGAAGAGTACCTGAAAGGATTCCAGGCCCGTATTCCCGCAGTGAATACTGCCTCGACCCACAACCACCAGGAAGCCCTGGAATTTTTGCAGAAGATCCTGCCCGCTTTGAGGAGTTCTGGGCACTTTTCCGGGTGGAGGGCGCCATGCTGGAGGAATACACCTACGGATTTTTCCACCCCAACGGCAGCATGCTAGCCCTCACTAAACTGCTGAGCGACAACTACAGCGGGTTCCGTGACCGGGTTCTTACCGAATGTTTGCAGGCGATGCTCCGTGATTTCTCCCCAGCTAACACGCGGATATTCCACGCGCTTTTACCGTGGGATGCACCCCACCGAAGCTGAGAACCTCAGCCGCTTCGGTACCCTTGTGTCCGTACTGGGCGCATCCCCCTCAACCTCCGTGAGCCTAGCCCAAGACATGCTCACCCCACTTATCCCGCAGCTGGACCAGGAGCAGGCGGCGGAGCTCATGGACGCCTCTGCCACTGTGCTTTTACGCACCGAGAAGAAAAGTGCTTCGCGCCCAACTGCGGTTACTGACGAAACTGGTGAAAACCCACCCCGAATGTGCAGCCCAAGTCAGCACCCTCGTGGCGGACGCCGCCAACACCCTGCCGTTAGATGTGCAAAGTACCGCCCGTAAACTCATAATTGATGAGCCTGTCACTGCCCCGAACACCCCCGACGCTGAGGGCGAGACGGGAAGCATTATTATTCCCGAGGCGGCCCCTGCGTGACCGTGAACCAGGGCGGGAAGCGGAACCGCTTACCCCTATCGCGGATGACACTGAATGCGTAGAGGTTCTCCTCAAAGTTTTGGAGGAAGAGACGCAAGAGACACAGCTGCCGCGCCTGCTCGCCTATATGGTGCAGAGCCGGAAAGCCAACCGAAGCATTGAGATGGATAAGGCCACTCAAGAACGCATATATAGCCACAATAAGAATTTGCGTTACTGGGATGCGGTGAAGGACGAGCTGCGGGCCAGCCTCAGCTACCTGGCTCTCAAATCCTACCGACTAAAGCTCACCCACTGTGATTTTTATGCAGAAGTATCGGGAAAACTATCTGTTCTCGCGCGCGAAGTCACGCGGGCCGCAGGTACTGTTGCAGGAGCAGTTCGCGTATGCCGATAAACCCTATAAAAAGGAACTGGAGCCTGTGGTCACAACCCCGCTTCCGGCCGCGCAGTGCGTGTGGGAACGCGTTGCGGTGGACTGGTCAAAGCGGCGGAACGTGTATGTTGCGGGCAGGATCGTAGAGGGCTTCCCCGGGTATGTTGGGTGGCGCAAACTGGGTGTTACCCGGCAGCCAAAAAGACGCCTCGTTTGCCGAGGCAGCGCTCACGGCTGTTGTGATTTCTGCCGACTACAGCGAGAATATGGACAAAGCTAGTACCTGCCGTTGGTACCGGCTGGTGGTGCAGTGGTGCGCATGGCTTCTATACAATAACCCGGATATTTTTGCGGCCCATATGATGCCTCTGATGACGGCTGCCTTATATGAGAAGAGAGTGTATGGGCTAGAAATTGTGCTCACCGCCCTTGCGCAGAGCTGGCGTTCTCTTGGCGCACCCGCATACTGTGCCCTGGGGTTCGCTACTGCCGCTAAAGACACCGGCTACCGCGCCCTCGCGGCGGAAACACTCGCTACTCTCGCAGACCGCGACATGTTTGATACCTACGCGTTTTCTGCTGAATTAATGCAGCTTTTAAAAGATAAATATGTGCCAGCAAACCGTGTTGTTGAGACCCTGCAGGATGCTGCTTCTATTAGCCCGTTGGCGGGGTGGCGTGTCTGTCAGGTTTTGCAGGGGCTGCTGCCGGTGGTGGGTGAGCTGAACCGGGGTGGTGCGCTCGTGCAGTTACTTGCTCAATTGGCGGGGGAGTATGGTGTGAGTGTTGAGATTCCTGAGGTTTTGCGTCTGAAGATGAAGGGTTCGGCTGTGTTGGCGAAGAATTTGCGGGCGTTGAGCGCGTTGGGGCCGTGTTCGACGGAGCTTGCCCGCCAAGCACTAGAACAGGCTAACAACACCAACCCTGCGTAGCCGCAAGCGTCAGCACCGACACCATACCCCAGGAGATACCCCATGCCCCAGCCAATCACGCTCACTGAGCGCCGTGCCCGCCTCAAAACCATGCTTAAAAGCACCGACCCCATTAATATGGAGGCCTACCGGGAGGCTATCCGCGGAGCCACCGAAGAGGAACGCACCTCGTTGGCACGCACCGTACAACCCGCAAAAATACTCGGAAGTGAACGGGAAGCAGCCCAAGCCCCCGAAACCCTCACCAGTTTAGGGTTCTACCTGTTGGGTGCCCTGACGAGCAGCCCCGCCACCGCGATCCGTACCTGGTGTACGGTGGGGTACATTTCGCGTACACGGTGCAGTGCCGATACCCACAGGGAACACCTGGGATGGTTTATAACGGGCCTGACTGAACGGAGCGACGAATGGGTTCTGCAGCTTGCCGCAGTGGAACACGACCCGTGGACGGAAGCCCAAGACGCATGGGAACCGGTTCATACGGTGCTTCGGAACCGCCGCCTCGTGAGTGAATCCCCAGCCTACCTGGAGCTTTTGACCCACATGATTCCGCCGATGCGCGCCAATGAGGAAGCATTCAAACGGTACAACCCCCGCGAGCTAACAATTGAAGAGTTCTTCCGGTCAGACCCGCTTCTGTTGGAGCACGACTTTTGGGCACTGTTTAGAGGTGAGGGGCTGCTGCGCGGCCGGCTGGGTCAACGTGATGCTGCAATAGTTTTCATGCGGTATATGTGTGAGCGTTTTGAGGGCGTGCGTGAGCGTGCGCTGGAGGAAACTCTGCGGGCGCTACTGCGTGATTTTTCGGCTGCGAACAGCGCTATTTTCGGTCACCTTCACCGTGCTCTGCAGCCAAGCAGAGAAGAAATTTTGGGGCTTTTCCAGCTGTACGTATCGGTGCTGGGTGCGGCCCCCTCACCCAGTGTTTCACTGGCGCAAGATATGTTGAATACCGCAGTTGATGAGGCTTCCGGTGAGCAGGCGCTAGCTGTGGTAGATGCATCCGCAGCCGTGCTATTTCGCACCGAGAAGAAAGTGCTGCGCGCCCAGCTGCGGTTACTGACGAAACTGGTGAAGGCCCACCCTGAGTATGCTGCCCAGGTCAGCACCCTAGTGGCGGATGCCGTGGAGTCTATGCCGCTGGATGTGCAGCCGGGTGCCCGCAAACTTATCGCCCCCGCAACAGTATCTACAAGCACTGTCGAGGGGGCAGACAAAGGCATGACGGATGCGGGTAAAACCGCCGTGAGCATACATATTCCCGATATAACACCACAGAAACAAGAACCCGTCGGGTTCTTCGCCCCGCGTGCGCCCATTACAGACGATCACGAGTTTCAGCGCCTATTCTATGACGGGTACGATGGTGCGGACATTCCCCGGATGCTCGCCTACCTCATGCAGCACCCGGTGGTCGAACTAGGCCCTGAAGCCCTCGCGCCGCATCAACTCATGCAGGGGTTTAACACCGGACCACGTGATGCCGACCCGGGCTCATACATGAGGTACCTCACCATGCGGCCTCACCTCAAAGATGCGGACAACTATAAGGCCCCAGTGCTTAAGTTTCAGAGGTACGAGAAAACCAAACATCATCCTCTCTCATCTCGTCCAGCGGATGTACTGGTGCAGCAGTTCAAATGGGTGCACGCACACCAGACGGAGCAGCAGCCGGTTGTTGAAGGCTCTCAAGAGCTGTGGCCATACCGTACGGAGCTTATTGCGCTTATTACCGAACCGCTACCGGCTGAAAACTATGAATGGGCACGCAGCTGGGCGGTATTTCAGCATATATCAGCCTGGATATGGCTGGACGCGAAGAAAGTCCCCGGCGGCCGCCTACCGCAGTGGCGGCAAGTCTTCTACCCGCACGCTGCACCTGAAAAGTCCCCGTTTGCGTGGCGGGTGCTGAACGTGCACCGGGTAGCTGGCGAGTACCAGCGTCGCATAGAGGAAGCACAGTACGGTACCGGCATGGAACTGGTCGTTCAATGGTATGCGTGGCTAACCCAGAACACCCCGGATGTGCTGGCCGCCCAGTTCGCGCCCGCATGTTTCGCGGCGGTGTATGAGACGCAATCGGCAGGTGCCGAGGTGCAGGTGCTGCGGGCTCTTGCGGATACGCACAGTGTGCTGGGTGCCCCATCCTACTGTGCAATAGCGGCGTGTGCCAGTGCGCGGCAGGAACAGGTTCGTGCCCATGCGGCCGAGTGCATCGCTGCCCTAGCGGGGCGCGGCATGCTGGAACCTGATGCGTTCTCAGCGGAGCTTTCGTGGCTGCTGAGTCACCAATATGTGCAGGTGCAGAGGTTAGTATGTACCCTTACCGATGCCGCTTCCATTAGCCCGTTGGCGGGGTGGCGTGTCTGTCAGGTGCTGCAGGGGCTGCTGCCGGTGGTGGGTGAGCTGAACCGGGGTGGTGCGCTCGTACAGCTACTCGCGCAGCTGGCCCAGCAGTACGGAGCGATCATTAATATCCCGGAGTGTTTGCAGCCAAAGATGAAAGGCTCCACTGTGCTGGCGAAGAATCTGCGGGCGTTGAGCGCGCTGAGTCCGCGCCCGACGGAGCTTGCCCGCCAAGCACAAGAACAAACGTTCACAATACTAAAAGACCAACCCCGTCATAAGAACGCACGGAGAAACTATGCCCAACAACAATATGCCGTCTTCTTTCGCTGAACGGCGCGTGCTCGTGAAAAAACTATTGGACAATAATGCACCCGTGGCAGAGTTCCGCCGCGCTTTAGCGGGGGCCAACGAAGAGGAACGCGCAGCCCTATACCGTATTCTTTCGCCCACCCGGCTTATGGGCAAGGACTACACCTACCACCCTGTTGCGCTCTACGCTATTGGGGCGCTCACCGAAAAGCCCAGCCGCGCTGCCTCGCTGTTGCGGCAATTTAACCGGCATACCGGGTGGCAAGACAACATTGCGCAGCAGGCTGGGCGTTATTTTGAAATGGGGCTCAATGAGCGCCCTGATGCATGGGGGCTAGAATTTATTGACCAGTATGTGCATCTTGCACAAGGTAAAATATATTTCGAGATTGCGCACCGTTTTCTGCGTAGCCGCCAGCTGCGCTGCGTCAGCGTCGGGTACCTGTATGCGTATGAGAATTACGTTATACGGGATAACTCTGTATCATCCCGAGGATTTGCCCCGCTTCTTGACATATTTAATGATGATCCGCTGCTTTTAACACAGGAGTTTTGGGATCTTTTCAGCAACGGAGTGGGAGATGAATTTTATGTTGCCCCGGGGCGCCACCTCAAAACCATTGAGTTGCTACTTTTTCTGCAGGAGCATTATGAGGGGTTCCGTCAGCGCGTGTTTGCGGAGTGCCTTAAAGGGCTGCTGGCCGCAGATACTAATCCCGACGCCACAACATACCGCTCCTTCTACTTGGGTATGCAGCCAAACGGGCAAGAAATCACAGGATATGCCGCCGAGCTTATCGCGCTGTTGTGCTCTCAACCATCAACCGTAGTGGGGCTTGCCCAAAAGCAGCTGCTACCTATACTGGGGGAGCTGACCGATCACCAAGTGCATACACTGGTGGATGCCTCGCAGGCTGTTCTCATGCGTACCGAAAAGAAAATCCTGAAGAGCCAGCTGCGCATACTCGCTGAACTAGCGAAAGCCCGCCCGCACCTGTGCGAACAGATCACCCGCATCGTTGGGCAGGCAGCCAGTACCCTCCCTGTAGAGTTGAGGGACCAAGCCGGTCATATTACCGGGAAGCTCCTCAGCCATGCCGCGGATAACACGGATACGGACGCTCCTGCAGCTCAGCCCGGCAGTATTCCCGATGCGGTACCCCAGCACCGGGAACCAGACGGTTTCTTTACCTCCCGGCCACCGATCGATAGCGCTGCGCAGGCGCAAGAAATACTTTTCGAGCTCCTCGAAAATACCGGTGACGGGGCTGATATTCCGCGTCTATTAGCTTACATTGCAGAGCACCGCGATATTGGCTTGGATAAAGCGCAGCAGGAATATCTGAAAAAATATCTCGAAAATAGTGACGGAAATACCTACAATAACCTCGAATACCTTGCGGGAACAATTCTTAAATTATGTGCCAAAGAGGGGGATAATGTTGCCCCGCAAAAATTCCCGGGATACGAATACGACCGTCGTATCAGTAGTATGACTGGGGAATATTTAGAGGACGGACAATACTATTCCGACGAAGAATACTGGGGTGCTGAGTGCACGGTAGAGATAAGGAATAGCCGCGGCCCGGTTGCCCTGCTGAGCGAACAAATATCGCGCATACTCACCCCCGACACCTGCGGCAGCGGCATTGTGTGTGAACCGCTGCCAGCGGTACAACGCACATGGCGGCGTATTACCGTGCCTCGGGAACCACTCAACGCCGACTTTGAGCGGATCTACGGAAACTACTATGTTGCCTGGACCGTTCACGAAGAACAGCCTGTTACCGCCGAAACCCCGTTTGAGCAGGCCGCCCTGCTGGTTGATAGCGTCAGGGCGGAGTATGAGAGCCGGGACAGTGAGCAACGCGAGCTGCCAGCGATGCGTGCCGTCATCCAGTGGTACGCGTGGCTAACTCAGAACAACCCCGATATATTCGCAGCCCATATGATGCCCGCTGTTAAAGGAGCCAAATTTGCGAAAGTCATACACGGTATGGAGCCTGCACTTGAGGCCTTTGAACACGCCCACCGGGTGCTGGGCGAGCCTTCATACTCGTTCCTAGCCTACGCCGCCTCCGCGGCCGAGCGGCAGTACCGTTCCGCCACGGCGCAGGCGCTTGCGGCCCTCGTGGATCGCAATATGCTTGACACCGGCATGTTTGCCGCAGAGCTGGGGTGGATGCTGCAGGGGGAGTACGTGATGGCTGGGAGGGTTATCGAGACTCTGCAGGATGCTGCTTCTATTAGCCCTCTGGCGGGGTGGCGTGTCTGTCAGGTTTTGCAGGGGCTGCTGCCGGTGGTGGGGGAGATTAACCGGGTGGCGCTCTCGTGCAGCTACTTGTAGAACTGGCGGGGGAGTATGGTGTGAGTGTTGAAATTCCTGAGGTTTTGCGTCCGAAGATGAAGGGTTCGACTGTGTTGGCGAAGAATCTGCGGGCGTTGAGTGCACTGAGTTCGCGCCCGACGGAGCTTGCCCACCAAGCACAAGAACAAGCACTAGCTATATCTGACGAAGAATAGCCATTGAAAATTGACAATACTGCATATTGCGCATATATTGGAACCTGAAAATCACAGAGTGGACGATTCGTCTTCATCAACAGTGGCTGCTATGGCAGCACCGCTGTATGGGATGTAGCGGGTTCGAATCCCGCAGAAGGCTCAATCGCGGATCATGCATTCTCTTACTTTCTCTTGCCTGGTTACGCAATTTCAGAGAATGCGCTTACCGCGAGCACTTTATTGATGACGGGTGGATATAATCCACCCGTCATTTTGTACCCTCAACCACACACCGTCGGCAGGATCTCGGCTGGCATCTAACGGGAATTATTAGAAAAGAGAAAAACGTGGCAACGCTGCACCAAGTCATTCTCCGCCGCACCGGGGTCTATATCCTGCCCGGTGAACCCGCCAACCGCTGGATTATAGAAACACCCACCATCACTGAAGGGCTGCGCCACCGTGTGCGGAGAATTCTGGGTCCGCGCATTGAAGAACTGACGGAGCTCGGGGTGGCTATTGCCCAAGATTCCCGTGCCGTACTGGCCACCATGAGCTACACAGAATTTGATGAGTTCACCGCCGACTGGAAACACCTGCGCGGCGCCCGGGGAGGGCGGGCTTTCCGCCGCGACTTTGATATGCGCCAACCTCACCTCAGCGACAGGCAACGCTACACGGAACAGATTCTGCACTATATCACCCGTTCCATCGCCACAGATGACTTGTTGGATGCATTCGCCCCGCGTGAGGACCGAGAGTTCTACGCCCCCATCTACGGGCATCTCAAGCACCCGCTACTTCCATACGACACTCAAGACCCCCGCCCCCGCACCACCTATAGACGCGGAGAACGCGACCAGAACCAGGTGATACTGCTGCGCGGGAACACGCCATGCGCAGCCTTAGCGCAGGAACTTTTTACCGCTATCGCCGTGCAGAACCAGGTGTACAGTGAGACCGACCGCGCCGATCTGCTCACCCTCGCCGATTACCTGCGTGCGCACCATAAGCTGCCCGCACTAGAACATGCGAGTGCGTACCGCGAGAACCTGGCGTTTCTTACAGTGCATATTGATCGTTGTTATGTTCAGCAGATGAGAACCCTCAACGAGGTGCTGCGTCTAGCTGTTGCCTTCAGCGGGGCAAATGGGAACGAGGCCGACCTCAGCCTGAGCACGCCCACCCGGCTACGCTTGCGCCGCAGCGAACGCACCCTCATTGCGCGCATCATCAATAGACTGTGCGAACGTGACTATGTGGCTGCCCGCTACGACACCGCCAGCCGCTCCGAACAGTTCAAACGGTTGGCACGCACCATACACCCCGGTGACTACCCCCTCACTTACGCATTTACAGCGGTGGGCCGATGACCTGTACCGGGGGCGGATGCAAAGCTTCGAATCGGAGGTGGACGCCGCCTACCGCAGCAAAAACGCGGAACAGGTGGTGCGTCTGCTGAGCAGCAGGCCCGGGGTCTTTGCCCGGCAGCTCAGCCGGGCATTCCGGGCGTTCCCGGATGAGGAACAGGTCATAGCGGACGGGTTCGCCCGTATAGCGCCCCGTGTTGCGCTGCCTGTGCTGGTGCAACTGTACAACCTGTACACCAATCTGAAGCGGGGCAGCACACAGCACCGCCTGGTGATTGATAAGGCCGGCATGGGGACGGTAACCGACGCGAGCAGGTATACACGCACACAGGTGCAGCTCGGGTTGCAGGCTATTGAGAATGGTTTCGCAGCACGCCTTGAAAACACTAAAATATACACCCCCGACGGTATGGATATTTATACCCCCACCGGGGTGGGGAAACTTATCATGCCGCTAGGGAACCGGAACAGCAGCCAGTCCCTTGACGGGTTGTGCCGGTTCAGCCGTGTTCCGCTTCATGAGGGGGCGCACAAGATTATTAGGCTATTCGTATACTGGGATTCGCCAGCGGATATAGACCTCTCACTGATGCTGTACGACGCGAAAGGCGAGCCGCTTGGTGGCGTCTGGTACGGGGACCAGCAGGTGGACGACTACGCCTACCACAGTGGAGACGTCACCGATGGAACCGGCGGCGCCTGGGAGTTCATCGACCTTAATATTGCTGAAGCTCTCGCCCAGAAGGTACGCTACGCTATCCCCACCGTGCACCTCTACGCCGGGTACGGAGGCACCCATGTACACGGGCCGCAAGAGTGTCCCTGCCAAAAACTATACCGGCAGGAGCGCACACTGGCGGATGTTAACGACCTATTCGTGGGGTTTACGATGGTGCCGCGAGCAGGAGCTGGCAAGGACGTGCACGAGGTCAGCCAGGTACGCACTAAATTTATGCTCACCAGTGCAGGCCGCGGGTCGCTGCCGCTCATCTTTGACCTGCGCGAACGCACTGTAACCGTCACCGATGCAGGGCTGCGCGGCTACATTAATATTGTGGAGTCAGCCCGGACTGTGCAGGCGATGCTCGAAACTTTCAGGCACCACAGGCCCATGACCGTTGCCGACTACTTGGCGCTCACCTGGGCCAACGTAGTGGTAACCCCCAATGAGGCAGATATCTGTCTAGAGTCGACAGTCGCTTCGCTGAGCCAACTGTACCTGCAGAACACCAGCCCGCAGTGACCTCACACGTTTTTCGCCCCGGCGGCGGCAGATAGAAAAGCCCCTCCGCCCAGCATCTGTGCAGCGCAACTGCCGACTGCACAACATGCTAGAGCGGGGGGACTCCACTTTTTGAGGCACCGGCAAAGCCGCAGCTAAGCCAGCGACTCCTCAGTAGCAAAAATCAGGGTTTGTTTCTGCCCGCGGGCACCCACAGCGGGAGTTGCCAGTAACAGGTCGGCGGTTAGCTGCTCCGCAGGAATCTGCGCCCCCTGCACAAGGCGAGTCGTCGCATCCTGTTTATCGCCACCGGTGATGAGGAAGAAAATATGGCGTGAACTATTAATCACTGGCAGGGTCACCGAAACCCGCTCGCTGGGGGGCTTGGGGGAGTCCTTCACCATCACCGTCACTGCTTTCGCACCATCCACCGGGTCTTCGGGCAGCCCCGTACCCAGCAGAACCTGCTGACGCCCCGGAAAGAGGGAAGCAATATGCCCATCCGGGCCCATCCCCAGCAGGGTCACATCAAACACCGGCACCGGCCAACTATCCGACCCGGACCCGCCGCCGCAACCGCAGCCCCCGCAGCCGCAGCCTCCGCCGGAAGGCTCAGACTCGGCAGCCCCACCGTGGCCGCCCACTAGCGGAAGCTCGGAGACGCCCTCGGGCATCTCAACCCGCACCGGATCGGCTGAACCAGCGAATTTACGCATCTCATAGGCGTAATGTTCGGCGGCAGCCTCCACATCAATCATCACGTCTGAAGGACCTATCCGGTGTGCGTTCTCCACCGGGAAGCCGTAATCAGTGAGGTCAGCGAGCAGCGCCTCAATCGCCTGCCCATCGTTACGCTCGGCATCCCGCTCAGGCACAAACCGCTCATCCGAGAACCAGAAATGCACACGCGACCAGTCGATATCTTTCACGCGAGCAGAGGCCGCCCACGCCCGGAGCGTCGCAATCCCCATGGTGCCGCCAGTGAGTGAAACATGCGCCACCGTACGTTCCGTGAGCACATGCTCCAGGATGTCAAAAATACGTCCCACGGCGTCAGCCGCCAACGCCTCACGGGTAGGATGAGCCACCAGAGTGGGGGTGCTCTCACCAATATTGTTAATCTTAGGCATCAAAAACCTCCGGGTATTCCCGCTCGTCAAGAAGTGGCTCAGACTCACAGCGGGTGGGGTGCATCTCGATCGTGGGGAACGCCGACTTCAGCACTTCCCCGTATGTGTCATCAGGGTCAAGGCGACGCAGTTCCTCAGAAATGCACTCCGCCAGGGTGCGCACCGGCAGTGCAATCTGCTGCTGCGGGGCGTGCGGGGTTTCCAAGATCGCAATGCTCTTGCCCGGGCGGAACATCACAGTCTGCCCGTCCTCACGCTCAATGGCCACACGGTACAGGCCGCGCTCCGCCGCGCCAATAGTTGCTAAACTAACCTCGGCCTGCAGCTTCCAGCCCAGCCAGGCACCCAGCAGAACCACCGACGGGGACTTCTCAGAACCCCACACCACCACCCGTTTGACCGGGGAGTACGGCATCTGCTCCATGAGCGCCGCCAGCTGGGTGCGCCACAGCGTCAGGCGGGTCCACGCCAGGTCAGTATCCCCGGCCTGGTACACCTGCGACAGGTGGGTTAACACAGCCATCGGGTCATATGCGCGCGCGGAATCGGTAATGCGGCGCTGCGCAATCTTCCCAAGTGAATCCTCGGCCGGGTTATCGGGCACATAATGGGGCCACCACACCACAATCGGCGCGTCCGGCAGAAGCAGCCCGGAGATCAGCGCCTCCGTCGGTTTGGAGGCACTGCCCCAGCCGCGCAGAATAATGAGTTCTGAGGCGCCAGCCTCACCACCCACATGGATCTCGGCATCCAGCTGGTCGGGGTCGGTCTCACTGTGCGCGATGTGCACAATAATGCGGCTGGGGTGCTCATGGGAGGCACGAATCGCGGCATTCAGTGCCTCACGGGAATGTCCCTTCTCAGCCAGTACCACCAGAGTCAGCACACGGCCGCTGCTGAGGCTGCCGTTAGCCGCCAGCTGTTGGGAAAGTTCCTTAGAAATAGCAGAAACATTCGTGTGGTGCAGATGCGAAATCACGGGCGCCTCCAGGCACGGTTATCGCGTTCAAGCATCCGATGCGCCGAACGCGGGCCCCACGAACCGGACTCGTAAGGCTCAGGTTTTAATCTTGTGCTCTTCCCAGTACTCCTCAAACGGGTCAAGGATCTTCCACGAAAGCTCAACCTCCTCATGGCGGGGGAACAGCGGTGGCTCACCCAAGAGCACATCCAGAATCAGGCGCTCATACGCCTCCGGCGACTCCTCAGTGAAAGAATGCCCGTACCCAAAGTCCATGTTCACGTCACGGATCTCCATCTGAGTGCCGGGAACCTTCGCCGCAAAACGTATGGTCATGCCCTCATTGGGCTGTACCCGGATTACGATTGCATTCTGGCCCGCAGGAACTTCCGTTTCCTTACCGAATAAACGATCCGCTGACTTCTTAAACAGCACCGCAATCTCAGTCACGCGGCGCCCCAAGCGCTTACCGGCGCGCAGGTAGAACGGGGTGCCCGCCCAGCGGCGGTTATCAATACTGACCTTCAACGCCGCGAACGTCTCGGTGCGGGAATCAGCCGGGATGTCCTTCTCATCAAAGAACCCGTTCACATGCTCACCACCCTGATACCCGGGAGCGTACTGGCCCAGCGCGTACGAATTCTCAAGGTCATCAACACGCACCGCCTCAAGCACCTTCGCCTTCTCAGCCCGCAGGTGCTTAGAGTCCAGACTCAGGGGCTCCTCCATGGCGGTCAGCGCAAGCAGCTGCAGCAGGTGATTCTGAATCACGTCGCGGGCTGCACCTACCCCGTCATAGTATCCCGCGCGGGAGCCGATACCAATATCTTCAGCCATCGTGATCTGCACATGATCCACGTAGTTAGCATTCCACACCGGCTCAAACATCTGGTTCGAAAACCGCATCGCCAAAATATTCTGCACCGTCTCTTTACCCAAATAATGGTCGATGCGGAACACTGAATCCGGCGGGAACACCCGCTCAACGATAGCGTTCAGCTCACGGGCCGACTCAAGGTTATGCCCGAACGGCTTCTCCACCACCACACGCCGCCACCCAGTGCCAGCATGCGTTGTGCGCGCATCTTCCTCACGGCTGGCCAGCCCATGCTCGGCAAGCTTCGACAGCACCTGCTCGAAAGCCTTCGGGGGATCGACAGGTAGAACGCGTGATTACCCTGGGCACCGCGCTCATCCAGCTCCGCCAGAGTGCCTTTGAGACGCTCATAAGCGGCATCATCATCGAACGCACCCCTGCACAAAACGCATACCCTTCTGGAACTGGTTCCACACGTCTTCACGGAACGAAGTGCGCGCATGCGCCTGCACCGACTCCCGCACATAGGCACGGAAATCGTCGTCGCTCCACTCACGGCGGCCATACCCAACCAGCCCAAAACTGGGCGGAAGCAGGCCCCTGTTCATCAGATCGTAGACAGCAGGAAGCAGCTTCTTACGGGCGAGATCACCCGTGACGCCGAAGAAAAACCAGGGCAGAAGGGCCCGCAATACGCGCCAAACGCCGGTCGCGTGAATCCCGCAGCGGGTTCGACTCGTGGCCGATAGTCACAATAAAAATCCTTTGGTTGCCTCTATGCTGGCGCAATACACCCCGCCTCAGAAATCACGGCGGGGTGCACGCACCATCAAGGTTTATGCCTTGCCAATTGTACCGTTCGGGAAAGCCCGCCGGCACCCCACACTGCCGCTATTTCGCGTTCTGAAGAGCACCGCGGACAGTGTCTAGTAGTTCCTCCCAAGAGGCATCAAACTTTGAAAGTCCCTCGGCCTCAAGCTTCTCAACCACCTCACGGTATGAAACACCGGCGCGCTCAATAGCATCCAGCACCTCGTTAGACTCCGCATACGAGGCACGTACCGTATCCCCAACAACCTCACCGTGATCCGCCACAGCGTTCAAGGTCGCCTCGGGCATAGTGTTCACAGTGTGCGGGGCCACCAGCCCAGTCACATACAGGGTGTCAGGCAGCGCAGGGTCCTTCACACCGGTCGAAGCCCACAGCGGACGCTGCACATTCGCACCCTTCCGCTCCAGACGCTTCCACCGTTCGGAGGAGAACATCTCCTCAAACACCTCATACGCCAGGCGAGCATTCGCCACCCCAGCCTTACCCTTGAGCGCCAGCGCCTCATCGGTGCCAATCGCGCTTAGCTGAGCATCCACCTCGGTATCAACCCGGGAGACAAAGAACGAAGCCACCGAGTGGATCTTCGACAGGTCCTTGCCGTTCTCCAAGGCTTCCTCAAGGCCGAGCATATAGGCGTTAATAACCTCACGGTACCGGGTCAGCGAGAAAATCAGGGTCACGTTCACGCTAATACCCGCCGCCAAGGTTTTCGCAATCGGCTCTAGGCCCTCAACGGTTGCGGGATCTTAATCATGACGTTTTCACGGCTCACCCGCTCGTACAGCTCCCGAGCCATTTTCTTCGTACCCTCAGCATCGCGCGCCAAACGGGGGTCCACCTCAATCGATACACGGCCGTCAAAGCCCTGTGAGGCCTCAAAAAAATCGGTTTGAACACGTCGCATGCGGCGCGCACATCATCGGTCGTGGCTGCGAACACGGCTTCTTCAACATCCGCACCGGATGCCGCCAAGTCGCTCATCTGCCCGGCGTACGCGGCCCCTTTCGAGAGCGCACCGGCGAAAATAGTGGGGTTAGTGGTCACACCCACCACGTTTTTGCTCTTTATCAGCTCAACAAGGTTGCCGCTGGTCAGGCGCTCACGGGAGAGATCATCAAGCCAGATCGAAACGCCTGCGTCTGAGAGTTTCTGGGTGGATTCGCTCATTACAAATAACCTTCTATCTACAGTCTAAAAATCAGATAAGAAAATATGGGGTGCGGTTGTGGAGACACTACAACACGCACGCTGCTGAGGGCGGCGGGGTATCTAGCCATTGCACGCCCCACCGCCGCAGCTCTAGGCATGGGGTTACTGGGCCGCCTTGATCGACTCCTGTGCCGCAGCCACGACGGCCTGGGGGTAATACCAAACTCGCGGTACAGGGTCTTCGCATCAGCTGAAGCCCCAAAATGCTCGATTGATACAGCGCGCCCGGCCGACCCCAGAAGGTCGTGCCAGCTCATTGCCACACCAGCCTCAACCGATACGCGCGCCGCCACAGAAGAGGGCAGCACCGATTCGCGGTACTGTTCGCTCTGCTCATCAAACCATTCACGGCACGGCATCGACACCACCCGGGCGAAGACGCCCTGCTGGGCCAGCTGCTGGCGGGCCTCAATAGCAACCTCAACTTCTGAGCCGGTGGCAATAATAATAACGTCCGGGGTGCCCTCCGTATCTGCCATTACGTACCCGCCGCGTGCTGCACCTTCAGCGGAGGCGTACTTCTCTCCCTCACCGGGTACATCCTCACGCGTCCACACGGGCAGGTTCTGGCGGGAAAGCACCAGGCCGGCCGGGCGCTCTTGGCGCTCTAAGACAGTGCGCCATGCAACAGCGGTCTCGTTTGCGTCCGCCGGGCGAACAACATCAAACCCGGGGATGGCGCGAAGTGAGCTCAGGTGCTCAATGGGCTGGTGGGTGGGTCCGTCCTCGCCCACACCAATCGAGTCGTGGGTCCATACATACAGCGCCGGGATGCCCATCAGGGCGGACAGGCGAACCGCCGGGCGCTGGTAGTCGGAGAAAACGAAGAACGTGCCTGAGAACGCGCGGGTGGGGGAGGAAAGCACAATACCGTTCACGATCGCTGCCGCTGCCTGCTCGCGAATACCGAAATGCAGCACACGCCCGTATGGGCTACCCGTCCAGTCGTCGGTGGTACGTGCTACCGGGTTAAAGGAATCTGCGCCGGTAATAGTAGTCAGGTTCGACCCCGCCAGATCCGCCGACCCGCCCCACAGCTCGGGGAAGGTTCCTGCAATGGCGTTAATGACTTTGCCGGATGCGGCACGGGTCGCGAGCGGTGATCCTGCCTCGAAAACGGGGAAAGCTTCCCGGTAGTCTGCAGGAAGCTGGCCAGCGATCAGACGGTCGTACAGTTTCGCGGCTTCGGGGTTAGCCGCACGCCACGCGGTCATCTTCTGATCCCACGCCTCATGCGCTTTAGCGCCACGCTCACGCAGGGTGCGGGTGTGATCCAGCACCTGCTGGTCAATGAAGAAGCTCTTGGCGGGGTCGAACCCCTAAAAAGCTCCTTCGTGGCGGCGACCTCTTCAGCCCCCAGCTTGGCGCCGTGAACCGCGCCGGTGTTCTGCTTATTCGGGGCCGGGTAACCAATAATAGTGCGCAGCTCAATGAACGAGGGCTTATCGGTTACGGCTTTTGCGCGCTCAATAGCGGCGTACAGTTCCGCGACGTCTTCAACATAGTTGCCGGTGCGCGTCCAATCTACACTCTGAACATCCCAGCCGTATGAGGCGAACCGGGCGGGAACGTCTTCGGTGAAGGCGACATCAGTGTCTTCTTCGATGGAGATGTGGTTGCGATCCCACACCACAATCAGGCTGCCCAACTGCTGATGCCCGGCGAGCGCACACGCTTCGGCGGTGACGCCTTCCTGCACATCCCCTTCGGAGGCAATGCAGAACACGTGATGGTCAAAGGGTGACTGCCCGGCTGGGGCCTTGGGGTCAAAAAGCCCACGCATGTAACGCTGAGCGTAGGCGAAACCAACGGCGGATGCCAGCCCCTGGCCGAGCGGGCCGGTGGTGATCTCCACACCCTTAGTGTGCTTGTATTCGGGGTGCCCAGGGGTTAGCGCACCCCAGGTACGCAGTGATTCGAGGTCGCCCATCTCAAGGCCGTACCCGCCGAGGAAGAGCTGGGTATAGAGGGTGAGGGAGGTGTGCCCGGGGGAGAGGATGAAACGGTCACGTCCCTGCCAGCGGTCGTCGCCTGGGTCTTGGTTCATGACTTTCTGGAAGAGTAGGTAGGCGACCGGTGCTAGGCTCATGGCGGTACCGGGATGCCCTGAGCCTACCTTTTCAACAGCGTCGGCGGCGAGTATGCGGGCGGTATCGACCGCACGCTGATCAACGTCGGTCCACTCCAGCTTCTCGTTTAGGTTTGGCACGTGATTTTCCCTTCATTATCTGTACGATGCGCGCCCGCGCAGTGTGCCGTGCGCGCCTCTGAACGGTATAACCCAATGACGCATGCGTTATTCCCGACCCCCATTGGTTGGGCTGCTGCCTGTGGTGGGCGGACCGGGAACGGGTGATGACGCGAGGCTACCAGCTTCATCTATAAGGATAGTCCACGATGAAGTCTCTCCAAGGTTATTGAAGTGGTGAATGGGAGAGAAACCGGGGCTGGAACGCTATCCGCTTAAAGTCATCCACGTTGTAAGCGGCTGCACACAGGCCTACAATATAGGTAGCCATGCCTGTAACTCCACCGTGTATGGGCGCCTCGGTTGGCGGTTTGTCCGCTGCTGGTTGCGCCTTGGGAAAGTCCCTAGCCACGCGGAATACGGGTGCACACACGCACACACCAAGGAGCCCACAGTGAAGGGTCATACTATTCAACAGGCGCGCGCCTGCGCGCCTGCTGCCCCTGCCGGGGATACAGTTGAGGGGCCCGTTGGCCTCAGGCGCAAAATAAAGGCGTATATTCACCTGACGAAACCTCAGGTGATTGAGCTGCTATTGGTCACCACTGCGCCAACGATGATGTTTGCTGCACACGGTATGCCCAGTTTCTGGCTCATGATGAACACCCTTATTGGTGGTGCTATGGCGGCAGGGGCGTCGGGGGCGTTTAACTGTTATATTGACCGCGATATTGACCGTAAGATGAAGCGCACCGAGAAGCGGCCTCTGGTGACTGGGGAGCTGAGCGACCGGGAAGCTATCGTGTTTGCCTGGGTGTTAGCAGTGGTTTCGGTGGCATACCTGTGGTTTATGGTGAACCCGCTCTCGGGCGTGCTGGGTGTGGTCGCTATCCTGCTGTACGTGGTTTTCTACCACTGTATTTGAAGAAGCGCACTACCCAGAATATTGTGTGGGGCGGTATCGCCGGGTGCATGCCGGTGTTTATTGCGTGGGCGGCCGTGAGGGAAACCATTGAGTGGCCAGCCCTGGTGCTGTTCACGGTGATTTTCTTGTGGACGCCGCCGCACTATTGGCCGTTATCCATGAAATATGCCGAGGACTATAAGGCGGCAGGGGTGCCGATGCTTGGGGCGATTGCCCCAGCGCATTCGGTCTCAGTCCAGGTGGTGCTGTACGGGTGGGCTATGGTGATCTGCTCACTGCTGCTGGTCCCTGTAGGAGGCGCGGGCTGGGTGTATGGTCTTAGTGCCGCGGCGGTGGGTGCCTGGTTCCTGTACCAGTGCCATAAACTGCACCTGCTGGCTCTGGCCCAGAAGGCTACGAGCCGAACCGCGATGGTGGTGTTTCACGGATCCATCACATATCTGACAATCCTGTTTATTGCGTTGGCGATCGACCCATTTGTGGGCGGCCCCTATTATGGAGTCGTTTATTTTCTAGGTGCCCACATGCGCGTCTTATAGTTCGGGGGCGTCCCTCACCGGGGTAATAGGTGAGGGACGCCCCTTACGTTTTACTGTGGTGAGGTGCGCTGCACCCTGCGGCTTAGCGCCAGTTCACGCGCTGTGCGTGAGGTGAGCGTCAGCTGCCGTTCAATGAGGGATATGGCGGCCCAGGTAAACAGCCCAGAGCCGAGCATGTGGGCTTCCACTAAGAGGGCAGGCAGGCCGGTGTTGTACTGGATGTATCCGATGGTTCCCTGGCAGGCAATAACACCCTGTCAGCACCGTAAGGGAGAACTTATACGCCTTAGGCAGAGCATATGCGCGTACTATCAGGTACAGGGTCATGAGGGATACCAGGTATACCCACACCGCCCAGGCGTGCAAACGGGCTATAACTATTGGATTGAAATCGTGGCGGTGGGTGCGTGGGTCTCCCGCATGCGGCCCTGTCCCGGTTACTACCGTACCCATAAACACAAGAAACACGACCAGCACCAAGCCGAACCACCCGAGCACCTGGACGGAAACACGGCCTTTTTCGCTGAATGCGTTGTCAAGGTTTTCGGCTGCAGCCGTGGCGGGCTTAAAGTAGCGGCGCACCCTATTAATAAGCACGGCGGCCAGACCAATCATGACGGCGGAGGCCATGTAGTGGGCGGTCACCATCCACGGGTTTAGCCGCTGCCACACGGTAATACCGCCGATAACCGCCTGCAGGGGGATGCCCCAGAGCAGCAATAGCGTCAGGTTAAACAGGTCACTGTACCGCGAATTTTGGGTGCGCAGACCGGTAAAAAGCTTGGGAAGTACGGAGCGTACTGTAGCTTGCGGCAGGGCTAACCGTAGTACCGCAAAGAACGCGAGCACCGTAATGACCATGAGCACAAATGTGAGCATCCGGTTACCAAATTCGACGAAGCCGTGGATCCCCTGAGCTGGGGTGGTGGTCCATTGTTCGTCGGTACAGCGCGGCCACGTGTCGCACCCCAACCCCGAACCAGTAAGGCGTACCACGGCACCGGTGACGATCAGCAACAGGTTAGCCAGTGCGGTGCCCACCGCCGTGTACAGCACCCAGGGGGTGTATTCGGTGGGGGAGAGCTTATCTTTAAGCGTGGTAATCATGATGACCTTTTCCGACGGTGTGTGAGCGTCTCATGCTGCAAGGGCACGGCTTGCTGAGAGCGGTGGGATACCTGCGGCGGGGTTGCGTAGTCCAGAATATCAGTGGCTAATCGGACCACTTAAATTTGCGGGAGGCAATGAACCCCACAATGAGTGCCCACCCCAGCAGCACCAGATGCGGCAGCGGCAGGAACACATCTTTCAGGTAGTCGCCACGCATGGCTTCACCAAGCGCCCCCGAAGGCAGCAGTGAAACAATAACGCGGTACACTTCAGGGAAACTATCAATGGGGATCAGTACACCTCCGGCACCGGCAAGGATAACCCACGCAATGTTAACAATGGCGAGGGTCGCCTCCGCCCGCACGGTGCCAGCAATAAACAGACCCAGGGCGGTAAACGCCGCAGCACCAAGCAGCAGCGTGCTCAACGAGCGGTACATCTGAAAAATATCGGGCCGCCAGCCGAGCCCAAAACCCACGATACTCACAAGCACAAACTGGATAGCAAGCACCGTCAGAACCGCAATCACTTTGCCAATAATCAGGCCGTTGCGCCCCAGAGGGGTGGTGGAAAGAAACCTCAGCACACCGTACCGCCGGTCGAAACCGGTGGCGATACCCTGCCCCGAGAGCGCAGTCGAAATCACGCACAGCGCGAGCACCCCGGGAACAGCCACGTTCATGCGGGTCGTGCCCATACACTCGGCGTAAGAATCAAGGAAGCTCGTGTAACGCAACGCAAAGAGCGCCATGACGGGAAGGCAATATTAAGCATGAGCTGCTCGCCGTTTTTAAAGCATGGCCAGCGTCTCATAACCGCCCTGAGCAAGCACACGCTGCACTCCGGATGCCGCGCGCGGTTCGGTGAACGTATCAGCCTCGGCGGGCGACTCGGAGGCGGAGCCGGATGGTGCGGTCTGAGTCATCGAATATCACGTCCCGAAATGTCGAGGAATACGTCTTCTAGGGTTTTAGGTTCCATCTTCAAGCTGATGGGCATTATATAGTGCGCAGTGAGCGCAGCTGTGAATGCTGAAAGGTGCTCCGGGGTGAGCGGCCCGCGTAACTCGTACTCACCCGGTGTTCCCGGCGTGTAGGGGGTGTGCTCAATAAGTTCCACACCGCCGCGCAAACCTACCGGCAGCAGCTCTTCCCGGGTGGGGGTGTGCGCGTTGAGGGTGTAATGTAACCGTGCGGTGCCGTCCCCGGCGACCAGTTCGGGGACGGTACCCTCAAGAACGGTTTTGCCTTTTTCAATAATGTACACATAATCGGCAAGTTTCTGCGCGTCATCAATCAGGTGGGTGGTGAGAATAATTGCCACTCCGGCTTTTCGCTGCTCCCGGATAATATCAAACACTACGTTGCGGGACTGCGGGTCAAGCCCGGCCGAGGGCTCGTCCAGGAACAGTACGCTGGGACGCCCAATAAGTGCGGCAGCTAATGAGACCCGCTGCTTCTGCCCGCCGGAGAGACGGCGAATAGTGGTGCCGTTAAAAGATGCAATGCCGAGCCTTTCTACCAGCTCATCAACGGAGGCAGGATGAGTGTACATTTTTGCCACATGGTGCAGCAGCGGGATGGGCCGCATAGCGTTGGGGAGCCCGCCATCTTGCAGCATAATACCAACGGCGGCACGTAACTCCGGTGAGGCGTGAAGAGGGTTCTCGCCAAGAAGTTTCACAGTTCCGCAGTCGGGGGCCAGAAGCCCTTGGGCACAGGCTAGGGGTGGTGGTTTTCCCTGCCCCATTTGCCCCTAAGAGCACCGTCACCTCTTCGGGGTACACCTGCAGGCTCACCCCGTCTACGGCGCGGTGCATGCCACGCTCAGTGAGACGCTCGGGGTTTTTCTCACGGAAAGAACGCGAAGGTTTGAACTCTTTAACGAGGTCGGCGATTTCCAGCGCTGCCCCATCGCCATTACCGCGTGCAGTCTTGCCGGATACATCTTCTTTAGCCACCCCTCTATCTTAAGCCCTGAGAGAGACTATCTTAAGTCGAGCGCGTGCGTGTCGGTTCTGCGGCGAGGACACCCCGTCTCAGCGGCGTGCGAATCCCTGACGCGGGCGCATTCTGGGGTATATGAGCGTTGTCCAAGGCTGCATAGCGGTGGGCTAAGGGTGCAGGTGGGCGGGCGGGATTCTTTCCCCAAAAACACTGGTGTGTGTCATATATGCTTACCTTTCTACCCATTTAATGCACTAATTTATGCGAGAAGGAGCACCTTACTAGCCAGCCGGGAAGTAATTAGGACATACTTTAGTTGTGTATTCCGTGAACAAGACATCTGCGAAGGGGACAAGCTCCCCACATTCGAAGAAGTCGAGCTCCGGCGCACGCAAGGCAGAGGCTGAAGAACGTACCCGCGACCGAGTCCTCCGCGGGGTTCTCAACCACGGTCCCGTTTCTGCGGCTAATCTGGGTGAGCTTCTGAGCCTCACCCCAGCCGCTGTGCGTCGCCATCTCGACGCACTTGAGCAGGCCAACATGATCGAAGTTGCCCCGCTCAAACAGTATGGTGCGGGCGCAGGGCGCCCCGCCCGGCGCTACGTCATCGCCCCTCAAGGGCACGAGCGCCTAGGAAACGACTATCTACTCATTGCGCGAAACGCCCTCGAAATGCTGCGCGACACCGTCGGTGAAAGCGCACTTGAAGCATTCGCATCCGCCCGAGCCGCCGAAATGGAAGCCCGCTACCGCCCCGTGGTGGAAGCAGCTGGTGATGATGTTGCCGCCCGGGCTAAAGCGCTCGCCGAGGCTATGAGCCGTGACGGTTTCGTGGCGACCGCGCAGTTCACCGAACCGCCCGCCGGGCGGAAGGTGCCAGAACACTTCCTCGCCAGCATACAGCTGTGCCAGGGGCACTGCCCCGTACGTGATCTCGCCGAAGACTTTCAGGTCTTTTGCGAGCAAGAGACCTGGATTATTTCCGATCTTTTTGGGCGTTGACGTACGGAGGCTTTCGACCATGGCAGGGGGAGCACACGTGTGCACTACACACGTTCCGCTTAACCGGGTTCCCGAGACGGCTGAGCCGGAGACATCCGCCGCGCCGCATCCCGAGGCCACGGAAAGCACACCCGATGCAGCGACCGCCGCATCCGACCCCGTGAAACGCTCCCGCTAAGGAGTCCAGTATCGGGGTGTGAGGATGCGCCTAGCGCGCTGAGCGAGAACCTCACACGAACACCGCGCCCACATGAATCACGGGTGGCGGGACAGAAATTTTATTCACCCATCGAAGAAAGGCCGTAATGACCGAGAAAGTTGAGCGCGAAGCCAACGACACCGTCATTTCAGAGATCCTGGAGATGAACCCCGAACTCGAAGGTATTGGTAACTACGAGTACGGCTGGGCAGACTCTGACGTGGCGGGTCAGGCGGCAAAGCGCGGCCTCGACGAGGCCGTTGTGCGCGATATTTCCATGAAAAAGAACGAACCCGAGTGGATGCTGAACATGCGTTTGAAGGCGCTGAAGTTCTTCGAACGCAAGCCCATGCCCACTTGGGGTGCTGACCTCTCAGAGATTGACTTCGACAATATTAAGTACTTTGTGCGCTCAACTGAAGGGCAGGCGGAGTCGTGGGAGGAGCTTCCCGAGGATATCCGCATTACCTATGAGCGTCTGGGTATTCCCGAGGCGGAACGTAACTCGCTGGTCGCTGGTGTGGCCGCACAGTACGAGTCTGAGGTTGTGTACCACCAGATCCGTGAAGATCTGGAAGCGCAGGGCGTGATCTTCGTCGATACCGACACCGGTTTGCGGGACTACCCGGAGCTTTTCAAAGAGTACTTCGGCTCGATCATCCCCATCGGCGATAATAAGTTCTCTGCTTTGAACACCGCCGTGTGGTCCGGCGGGTCGTTTGTGTACGTCCCCCCGGGGGTGCACGTGGAAATCCCGCTGCAGGCGTATTTCCGTATTAATACTGAGAACATGGGCCAGTTTGAGCGCACCCTCATTATCGCGGATGAGGGGTCCTATGTGCATTACATTGAGGGCTGTACCGCCCCCATCTACAAGTCTGACTCGCTGCACTCGGCGGTCGTTGAGATTGTGGTGAAGAAGAATGCACGCGTTCGCTACACCACCATCCAGAACTGGTCGAATAACGTGTACAACCTGGTGACTAAGCGCGCTGTCGCCCACGAGGGTGCCACTATGGAATGGGTGGATGGGAACATTGGCTCGAAGGTTACCCAGAAGTACCCCGCAGTGTACATGGTGGGGGAGCACGCTAAGGGCGAGACCCTGTCGATCGCTTTCGCGGGTGAAGGACAGCACCAGGACACCGGCTCTAAGATGGTGCACATTGCCCCGAATACCTCTTCAACGATTGTGTCGAAGTCGGTGGCACGTAACGGCGGGCGCAGTGCATACCGCGGCCTGGTGCAGGTACGTGAAGGCGCTAAACACTCCAAATCCTCGGTGGTCTGTGATGCCTTGCTGGTGGACACCGTCTCCCGTTCGGACACTACCCTTATGTGGATGTGCGCGAGGATGATGTGACGATGGGCCACGAGGCGACCGTCTCCCGCGTCTCTGAGGAGCAGATGTTTTACCTCATGCAGCGCGGCCTAGCTGAGGACGAGGCAATGGCGATGATCGTGCGCGGCTTCGTTGAGCCGATCGCCCGTGAGCTGCCGATGGAGTACGCGCTCGAACTTAACCGCCTCATCGAACTTCAGATGGAAGGATCTGTGGGCTAATGCCGAACACCGAAGAAACCCTGGGCTATCACGCCCCGATCATCCCCGGCATGGACCAGGAAGGTGAGAAGCTCGCCAGCGAGCTTGTGCACGATGACACCATCCTGCGCGCCACCGAGGAACACCACCAGGGGTCGAACCCCAATAACGTGCAGAAAACCCTTGATGCTTCCCGTGCTGAGCGCATGACCTCGTACAAGGTGGAGGACTTCAGCCCCCTCACCGGCCGTGAAGAGGACTGGCGTTTCACCCCGCTTAAGCGTTTAGGCGGGCTGCACACCGATTCCCTGGAACACTCCGCACCCGCGCCGAAAATTACCGCTCCCTCTGCGGTAGTAGTTGAGGAGGTGCAGCGTGAGGATGAGCGTATCGGTCTGGCAGGTGTACCTGAGGACCGTGTTGCTGCAAACGCCTGGAGCCACTTCAAAACCGCAACCGTGGTGACTATCCCTGCAGAGGCTGAGCTGAACGAGCAGGTTGAGATCGCTATTGTAGGCACCCACCGGGATCCTGCCGCGCAGCACCTGGTGGTTGAGGCTAAACCGTTCTCGAAATCGGTTGTGGTGATTCGTCACACCGGTTCAGCGACCCTGGCTCAGAATATTGAGTTCTTGGTGGGCGACTCCGCGCAGCTGAGCGTCATCTGCGTGCAGCAGTGGGACGATGACGCTGTGCACGCTTCCGCACAGTACGCGAAGCTGGGCCGCGATTCACGGTTCAAACATGTGTGCATTTCCCTCGGCGGCGACCTGGTGCGCGTCACCCCCTCCACCAAGTTCACGCAGCCCGGGGCGGAAACCGAAATGTACGGCCTCTACTTTGTGGACGCTGGTCAGCATATCGAATCCCGCCTGTTCGTGGATCACTCCGTACCGAACTGTAAATCGCGTGTGACCTATAAGGGCGCGCTGCAGGGTAAGGGCGCACACTCCGTATGGGTGGGTGATGTCCTGATCGGTAAGGATGCGGAAGGCACCGACACTTACGAGCTGAACCGTAACCTGCTTCTTGAGGTCGGCCCCCGCGCAGACTCGGTGCCGAACCTTGAGATCGAGACCGGACGTATTGAGGGCGCGGGCCACGCGTCGACTACCGGTCAGTTGGATGATGAGCACCTGTGGTACCTGCAGGCGCGCGGTATTCCTGAGGCTGAGGCGCGCCGTCTGGTGGTGCGCGGCTTCCTCAACGAAGTGATCCAGCAGATCCGTGTGCCCGAACTTGAAGAGCAGCTCACCGATGCGCTCGAAGAAGAGCTCGCCCTCAGCAACAACTAAGCATCCCCCCCACTAGGAGAAATAATGTCTACCCTTGAAATCAAGGACCTGCACGTCTCGGTCATCCTGGACGACGAAAACACTAAGCCCATCCTCAAGGGCGTGAACCTGACCATTAAATCCGGTGAGATTCACGCCATTATGGGTCCCAACGGCTCGGGCAAATCTACACTGGCCTCCACCATCGCGGGGCACCCGAAGTATCAGATTGACTCCGGCCAGATTCTGCTTGATGGTGAAGACATCACCGAGATGAGTGTGGATGAGCGTGCCCGCGCCGGCCTGTTCCTGGCGATGCAGTACCCGGTGGAAATTCCCGGTGTCACCATGTCCAACTTCCTGCGTTCGGCCAAGACTGCGGTGGACGGGAAAGCCCCGAACCTGCGCACCTGGACTAAGGACGTGAAAGCGGCCATGGAGCAGCTGAAGATTGACCCAACGTTCGTGTCCCGCAACGTGAACGAGGGCTTCTCTGGCGGTGAGAAGAAACGCCACGAAATTCTGCAGCTTGAACTGCTCAAGCCCAAGTTCGGCATCCTGGATGAGACCGACTCCGGCTTGGACGTGGACGCGCTGAAGGTTGTTTCTGAGGGCGTGAACCGTGCCCACGAGTCGAACGACATGGGCGTTATGCTCATCACCCACTACACCCGTATCCTGCGGTACATTAAAGCCGCAGTTCGTACATGTTTTTGTGGATGGGAAGATGGCCGACCAGGGCGGCCCCGAGCTGGCTGACCGTCTGGAAGAAGAAGGCTACGTAGCCTACACTGGCAAGAAGTAGTTTTACCACTACCTCTCTCTTTCGAAAGAAGGTGCATCATGACTGAAACGGTGCAGGCACGCCCCTCCCAGGAGGATATCGAAGAGGCGCTCAAAGAAGTTATTGACCCGGAGCTCGGCGTGAACATCGTCGACCTTGGGCTGCTGTACGGTATGCGCTGGGACGATAACGGCACCCTCATCCTTGATTTGACGCTCACCACGGCTGCATGCCCGCTGCAGGACGTCATTGAGGAGCAGGTGCAAGCAAACCTCGATAACGTGGTCGCCGAGTGGCGCGTGAACTGGGTGTGGATGCCCCCGTGGGGTCCCGAACGGATTACTGAAGACGGGCGCGATATGATGCGCGCGCTCGGGTTCAATATCTAAAAGCCCACGTACAATCTGTGCACCAGATAACGTGAGCTTCTCCTTAAAACTAACGGCATCGCCCGATACTCTCACAGTAGAAGGCGATGCCGTTAGCTTATTAAACTATGGGATAGTTTGAGAGTGCTGCCTCATTATTCTCCGAGGCTGAGCAGGGTGAGGCTTTTCGCGTATTTTTTCGCTAGACGCTCCCGGGTTTCCTCATCTAAGAGGGCGGTACGTTCCGGGTCAGTGTTATCGGCAATATCGGCGTGCTTCACCAACCGGGCAAGCTCATTTGCCCGTACCCGCGCTATGGACTGTTCTAAGGTCTCGCCCTTGCGTTTGGTGAGGGCATCCACCGCATCCACAATACTGACTGAGAAGTAGCGTGCTAAATAATCGAGTGTCACGCCTGTGTCTTCAACTGTGTCGTGCAGAAGCGCCACAATCTGCGCCTCAACCCGCATATTCTCGGGGGCCAGCTTACGTACCGCAAACGCCACACGGCGTGGGTGAGTAATATAAGGGCGCCCAATCTTATCAGTCTGCCCTGAGTGTGCCTGATCCGCGATGCTGTCGGCCAGGCGAATCATTTCCTTGAAGTAGTTATTCGTCATCATTGAACTCCTTCAATAGCGTTTTTCTACTCTACGCCGCTTTGGGCAAATGCGCATCTTAAAACACCCATCCCGCAGCGCGGCGCGACCCCGTAATACGTCGTAAACTGAGGTATAGCCGGTGTGGTTTTGTCTCTTCATCGCCTAATACCCAGAACGGATGGGAAGAATATATGCGAGGAACACTTTACGAACGGTTCACACACCTGTACCCGTACCATCATCAAGTGCTAACCGCCGGGCTTACCTGGGACGAAGTGGAATCCCTCTATGGTGAAGCGAGCGGGGATGAGCTGACGAGGCATAATACCTACCCGGTGATCCTCGCCGTTGATGAGGGGTTACTTACCCGCATCGAGCAGAACGTCACCGATTTTATGCGCTACACCGGCCGGGAACCGAGACCGGTTACAGCCCGCAGCTTGGGGGAGTATGCGGGGAATATTATTGGGGAATATGAGGCGCGCACGCTTGATACGACTACCAGTGAAGTGGCCGAAAAGATATTCCAACAGCTTGAACGGCACCCTAGGGTGAGCACCTACAAAAGGCGTACCGATAAGATCACGGAACTCTTCAGCCCAGGATTTACCCCTGTGGATGTACCCTACTGTGTTCCCGAGGCGCTGGTATCTGCCTCCGCCACGTGGGGAGCTGACACACTGCTTGTTCTTGTAGATTTCCCGGTGGAACAACCAGCCGATATACTCGCACACGTACCCTGTGTACCCGCAGAAGCACCCTTAGATACGCCTGCGTTCTACGCCCTCACCCGCTACTGGCAGGAGTACACCTACGCCACGCTCGCCTACATTGACCGGTACGGCATCATACTGTACCGCCAGTTCCCTCCCGAGTCTCACGAAGCCATGCAGTTAGCCGCCGAACACGACCTAGTCAGTGTGGGGGAGTGCCGTCAGGCAAACGGAACTCTTGATGAGCTCGCCCAAAGCCTTCACACCCAAAACTATGGGCGAGTATACTGGGGCGGCGGCCTGTAATAATAAAGCAACGCTGCGACTGTTACGAGTAAAACTTCGGTAGGGTAGTGTCATGCCCGCACAACTGACGAAAGGCTCACCATGGCGGCAGGCATATACAAGAAGTTCGTTGAGCTTTTACCCTACCCGCTGCGTCTCATAGAGAACCCTACCCGAACGCAGGATGTAATGGGCCCCTACCGCGAACTTCTCAGTGAAGGAGCCCGTGAAGGGTTCACACCCGTGATCCTAACCCTCACCGAGGCACTGCTAGAAGCAATGCGGATGAACCTCGCAGACTGGGCGGGCTGCTCCCAAGAGCAGACAGACGCCTGCGCCCTTACCGCCTACACGCAACAGCTGGTTGAGAAGTACCGTTCGGCGCTGCGGGGCACCACCACGATGGATATAGCGCAGCAAGCTTTCACCGGTACTCACCCCGCTGCGGCTGCCGCGCTTTTTCAGGGGGCCGGTGGGGGACTAGCTGATTTCTACGATCACCCCGATTTCACACTCCATAATGACTCCTCGGGTAGTGAACCGGTTTTCCTCGCAGCCCACCAGGTTGAAGACGGCATGGCGCAACCGGGTTCCTTGATCGTCATAGCAAAAATACCCGCCCAGCATCCCGCCGATATACCCGTCTACCTGCCTACCGGCGGCTGGAATAACTGCCCCAGCACCAATACCCAATTGGCTATCGCCCACTACTGGTACGAGAAATACGGGGCGTACATAGCAGCGGTAGGAGGCGATAAAGAGCTGGAATTCAACGTCACCCGACCCAGTACCAACCCCGAAGACACAAAACGGTTAGCGGCAGAACAGTATATTTTCTGCCCCGAACTAGTTGGGCCTATCTGCAGCAGTTTTGAGGAACTGGCACAGGGGATATACCGCAACCGCCAATGGTACTTTTGGTGGGAATAACCAGACGTGTAGCACAGGGCTGCAACATTCTGTAGGGTTTTTAGTAGCAATAATCGTTATTGGAAGGAAAGAACAGTGCCTGAACAAACTCCCACTGAGGTATACGAACAATATACCCGCATCTTCCCCTACCCGCACGAGCGTATCACCGAAGGTACTTCGGCCGAGCAGATCATGGGCCGCTACTACACGCTGCTGGCTCAAGGGAAAGAACAGGGGTATGTGCCCGTATTTGTTCGCATCACCGACACCTTGCTTGAAGACATTCTTTTCAAGCTTGCAGATGAGCATAACCTGCCGGACGAGCTGGATCTCATAACCCCAGATCACGCCCGAGCATACACCCACAATATGCTTGAGAAATACCGTGCCTCCCTCAAGGATTTATCTGTTGAAGAGCGTGGGAAGAAGGAAATTGCGGAAAACCTTGACCTGTTTCTTGAGGACGAAGAAGCCTTTTTCCGAAACATGGTGGAAACTTTCAAAGAACCCTCGTTCCTGCCTGACGGTATAGAGCACACTGAACAGCCGGTATTCGTTACCATCAACTCGTTTGAAGGCGGCGATAACATAACTGAAGGTGAGCTTCTGCTGGTTCAGGTTCCAACCGATAACCCTGCGGATATTCCCGCTTACCTGCCCTTTGGCGGGTGGAATGACTGCCCCGACACCGAAAGCCAGCTGGCATTCACTCATTACTGGTACCAAAAATACGGTGCGATACCCGGACTGCTGGACGGGCACGACACGCTGGAATTCTATGTTGAACGCCCCGTGACCGACCCTAATGAGGCAAAACAGCTGGCGGTTGAACAATTTGCGTTCTGCAGCGACGCCCCGACGCAGGTTTTTGACAGTTTTGAGACGCTAGCGACCGCTATCCACCACAGCAAACAGTGGTACTTCTGGTGGGACTAAGACCCCACCCAACGGTAGCTGCCATGAAAGCAGTTTCGGCGGGGCGGCCAGTACGAAAATATCGTATTTCGTGCCGATAGCCGCCCCGCACGGGGGCTTTGACGGCTGCGTGGAAGAGGACGGCTAGAAAAAGCGCGTTCACCCACCCACACGTAGGAACCTACAATAGTGCGCCCCACCCCTAACGCGTTACGGAGTGAGGGCGCATTGTGCGGGTGGATCGTTCCCCAAAGTGCGCTGCCTTGGTTTATGGCAGTGCTGTGACTGATGCTGTTCATGCCGTGCCACAGTACCGCATTCGCCAGTTTCTGCCCCAGAAACGGTGCATCCAAGCAGATCTCCTCAACACTGTACCCGTGCACGCCCTGTTCGCCGCGTGCCGCGAACGCCAGCACACCCGCCTGCGTCTCATCCACCAGCACCTGCCGTAAGAGGCCATCGGAGGCCGCATCGGCTAAAGACTGGGCGTCTTGTGGGGTGGCCCATTCCGGTAAGTCTGGTTTAACCTCGGCAATATCCGCGTAAATACGCGTGCATAAGGCGGCGGCTTCCCCTGAGCTGATTGGGGCCAACTGTACCCGCGCCACATTTTTCGGTGCGGGGCGCTCAAGTAGCGTCTTCAGCTCACCAGAGACAAGGTGCATATCAAAAGCTGAGCCTTGCGCACCGGTCGTTTTCCGCAATTCAGACAGCAGATGATCCGTGCTGCCCGGAACGAAAAACCGCGCACATACAGGCCTGAATTGTGCATATTCGCTCAGCACTAGGCGTGTAAGGCGGGTGATACTGTGCGCATCGCACGGGATATTGGTGGCCACCACATCCACGAAAGGCCGTTCCAGATTTTGCCCCCGGTACCGGATACCCGTTAAGGCCTGGTACTCGTTTACCCCGGTATCGGTGGGGAGCTCAATGACTCGATTAGCCCACGCCTGCGGGTCCTTAGGGGCCTCATACTCTAGGTTCGGGGCGACTGCGTCCCGGTACTGCTCACCAAACGTTAGGGAGGTACGCTCGTGAACCTCGGCGGCAAAATGCTCAGACCGCCTTGAACGTAGAAGGTCTGGTTCGGAGGTGGCGATGCTCCAAGCGCCCGGGATTAGCTCATCTATGGTAGTTTCTGACACCTTCCCAGCATACCCGTAGGCACACCGCAGAACAGAACCGGGCGAATAACCAGTTACTTAGCCAGCAGCGTACTAGAATTATGCGCCAAATAACTCCCAAAAATTAGGTTATTTAGAGAGGTTTGGGGTGGGACAAGGAGCGTATAAAGCCGTCTAAAAATACCCCAACTAGGCAGGACCTTGAAAACAGCGCCGAAACCCTAAAAACCGGGGTAGACTAGGGAGAACCAATCATCGGAGAAACCATGCCTGAGCCCTACGATCGTTTCATAGCTTTATATCCTTACCCCCACGAACGTATACGACGCGGCGAACCGCACGAAGAGCTCAACCGGCGTTATCTTAACCGTTGCGAGAAAGGCCGTGAGGAGGGGTTCACCCCCGTTGTGGTGGCCCTCGACCAGACCCTACTCGGCACCATGCTCAACAACATTTCCGTGCGTACCGGAGTCCCCTCAGAATCTGTAACCGCTGAGCAGGTGCGGCAGCACGCGCACACCATTATTGAGGAGTACCACAGTGCGTTAGCTGGTGCTTCGGTTGAATCTCTCGCCCACGCAGCTTTTGAACGGCTCAGCCCCGACACGTTTAAGGGCAGCTACCATGAGCTGATTGAGGGGGAAGCGCTTATTATACCCGGCGAGTACGGTACGGAGGCTACCGCCGTGCAGCCCAAACCGCTGACCCTTATGAGCGCCTACATTAATGAGGAAGCAGACACCCAAAATAGTGACGCGGCGGGGGAGCTCATACTTCTTGATATGCCGGTCACTGAACCAGCTGAGGCCTTAGCATACCTGCCCTTCGGGGGGTGGGTTGGGTGCCCTGATGCTGCTGACTTTATGGCAATCGCCCACTACTGGCAGGAGCGGGACGAAGCGGTACCGGCTGTAGTTGCCGCCCAATACACAGAGTTCTACACACCTGAACCCGTTAACACCACACTAGACGCCGCTATTTTTGGCAGCAGAACAGTGCATGCTCAGCCCCGCCATGCTCACCGACGTATACCGCGGGTTCAGTAAGCTCTCTGAAAGCCTGTACGGCAGCCACAACTGGTACATTTGGTGGCGCTAAACACCTGGGACGTGCACGCCTCCTAGCAGCAGGGTTACTCATCTAACCCGCGTGCGGCAAGAGCATCACCGGTTTTTTGCGCATAATCAACGGTCTGCACGACGAGGGGAGTAATCAGCCGCCACGTGGATTTAGCCGGTAACCCGCGTGCGGCAGCGGCTTTTAGCAACGTTCCCCAACGGTCCATAATCGCCGGAATTGACCGTATCATAAGCCCAATTGCTAGACCCAGCCGTTCGGGCCGCACCCCCACAAACCGCAGGGGTGCGCAGAACGTTACAACCCCATCAATAAGTACTGGCAGCGGGGTACTGGTGAGAATAATCCGTGAAGCGAGCGTGGCCGCTAGGAGCGTGGCAAGCACATCCGCGCCAAGATCCCACCCGCCCCACAGGGCATAGTAGAACGCCAGGAGTATGAGAAGCCACCGCATGGCGTACAGCATCCGCAGCAGCTCCATTGTTTTTATACCCGCACTGTAGGCCAGTATGAGGCACACCGCGCATACCCCGAAGGCTACCTGCCACCCGGTGAGCGCAAGCAGGAGCATAAAAGCTGCGAAAAGGCACGCCTTGAGCCACAGCGGTACCCGGTGCACCGGTGTCGCTAAAGGACGGTATGAACCTATGAGCGCGGCACCCGGGGAGAATTTAGCCTGAAAACTACCGCCGCGTTTGGGGCGTGTGCGTTTACTCATCGTCGCTTCCTAATGTATCAGCGGCACCTCCGCGGGTGTGCTCATGGGGGAAGCCGTGGGAGCACCAGTTACGGTATGTGCGCACGGTGTCTGCGGCGGCACCGTGCGCCATGAGCCGTCCTTCGTGAAGGATAATCGCCTCATCGCAGGCGGCAGCCAAGTCAAGGTCGTGGGTGCTAATCACCAGCATCTGGTTCAGCGTATTAAAGTGGCGCATGAGGTTCAGTCGATTCCGCAGGTCTAAAAGTGTTGTCGGCTCGTCAAGGAGCAGCACCCGCGGATCGGTGGCCAATACGCTGGTGAGCGCTACCAGCTGTTTTTCCCCGCCGGAGAGCGAGAACACGCTCTGGTCCTGCTTGTCCTCTATTCCGCGCTGTGTCAAAAGCTCGTGGGCTTTATGCAGTCGCTGCTTGCGGGTCAGGGTGGGGTTCCGGCGCAGGCTCAGCTCAATATCTTCACGCACGGTGGGCATAATAAGTTGCGCGGCGGGGTCCGAGAAGATCATACCCACCTGTTGCCGTGCTTTGTGCGGGTGGGCGAGCGCATCCACCCCATTGACCTCCACCGTTCCTTCTGAGGGGTGCACCAGCCCATTAAAGAGGCCCAGAAATGTTGATTTTCCGCTTCCATTAAGCCCCTAATACCGCGGTGCGGGTGCCCTCAAGGTGCACTGTCACCGAGTCGAGGATGCGCTGGTTCCCACCGTCGGGGAGGTCAACGGTAACGGTTACCTGGTGAGTGCGAAGATAGCAGGGGGTATCTGCGGCTTCCTGCGAAGTCTCTGCTACGCGTCGTCGTGAGAAGAACACCGGTGTTACCTAGCTGTTTTGGCGTATGCGCGCCCAGCCAGTGCGGGGAACGCTCGGTGAACCGCCGCCGCCGCGAGAGCCGCTACGACCGCTTTGGCGGAATCAGGCAGCGCGAAAGATATGACGATACCAGCTGCTTTTTCGAAGGGCATGCGCCCGTTGAATATGAGACCGATGAGGCCACCGGTTGAAAGCGTCACGAACCCGATCATCGCTGCTGCCGCAAGTAGTATCACGGTAAGTGCCGGGTTGAGGCGGCGGCGCACTACCAGGTAGGCCACCACCCCGGCAGCGAGTGCCCCAAAAGGGTAACCGATGAGGTATCCGCCGGTGGGGCCAGCTAGTGAGCCGAAGCCTGAGCCGCCCTGCGCAAAAATAGGCAGGCCCAGGCACCCCATAAGAACGTAGAGGCTGGTCGCTGCGAAGGCGCGGATCCCGCCTAGAACGAGGGCAGTCACGTAGATCGCTAGCGGGCCTAACGATAGTGGTACGGGTACGCCTGCGATCGGTATGGAAAGCGGCCCAAGTACCGCTATGAAAGCTGCGAAAACGGCTACTAGGGCAAGGTTACGGGCTGAGGATGGGCGGTACGGGGTGGCTGCAGACATGCGTTGGGGTCCTTAACACTTGGTGGATAGAAATTTATTTGAACACTGTTCAAATTATAGGGGTAGTACTAGAGCCTTCGTGTATAGGCCTGTAAAAACATGTCATATAACGGTGCCTTATAGAGCCTAGTTCGTACTGAGTACCGTCGTACCGCCATGCGAGTCTGAAATAGCCCGCATGGTGCGCCATCGCGTAAACTTGAGAGGTTGCCGCCATAGTTGGCATCTGTCGCATACCCCACCCGAAAGATCCTGCATCGTGATTTCCGTACAGAACCTTTGAACTTCGTGCTGGTGCCCGCCTGCTCATGGAAGAGGTCACTTTCCGTATTGATAAAGGCGATAAGATTGGGCTTGTAGGCCGCAACGGAGCCGGTAAAACCACTATGACTAAGGTGTTGGCCGGGCTTAATCTACCGGCGGATGGCACCATTACCCGTTCTGGTTCAATCGGCTACCTGCCGCAGGACCCCAAAGTGGATGATATGAGCCAGCTCGCCAAGGATCGTATTCTTTCGGCCCGGGCATTGGATGGTGTAGCGCGGAAGATGCGCCAGGCTCAAGATGATATGGCCAGCGAAGACCCGACGGTGCGCGCTAAAGGTATGCGCCGCTACGATAGGTTAGAAGCCGAGTTTATCGCTGGCGGCGGTTACGCGGCGGAGTCTGAGGCTGCGGTCATTACATCCAACCTTGACCTTCCCGAACGGGTACTTTCCCAACCCTTGTCGACCCTCTCGGGCGGGCAGCGCCGCCGCGTGGAGTTGGCTCGCATCCTCTTCTCAAACGCAGACACGATGTTACTTGATGAGCCCACCAACCACCTGGATGCTGATTCTATCCTGTGGCTGCGAGATTTTTTGAAAAATTTTTCGGGTGCTCTGCTGGTGATTAGCCACGACGTGGAGCTCATGGAACTGGTGGTAAACCGGGTGTTTTATCTTGACGCAAACCGGTGCGTGATTGACCAGTACAACATGGGGTGGAAAAACTATCTGATGCAGCGTGAGCAGGATGAACACCGCCGTAAACGCGAGCGTGCCAACGCCCAGAAGAAGGCGAACGCGCTTTTAGAACAGGCCAATAAGATGCGTGCGAAGGCCACAAAAGCGGTGGCTGCTCAGCAGATGATTAAGCGCGCGGAGCGTCTTATGCGTGGGTTCAGGAAGAGCGTCAGGTCGATAAGGTTGCGGCAATTCGTTTCCCTGACCCCGCTCCCTGCGGTAAAACCCCGCTTTCTGCCCGGGGGCTGTCGAAATCCTATGGTTCGCTTGAGATTTTTACAGACGTTGATTTGGCCATTGACCGGGGTTCACGGGTAGTGGTGCTGGGACTCAACGGTGCGGGTAAGACCACCCTGTTGCGTATGCTGGCGGGTGCGACTCAGCCGGATACAGGTGAGGTGGTGTACGGTCACGGGGCGAAGCTGGGGTATTTCGCGCAGGAACATGAAATTCTTGAGGGTGAGCGCACTGTTTTTGAGAATATGAAATCTGCTGCGCCGGATCTGGATGATACGCGGGTGCGCACTATCCTTGGTTCATTCCTTTTCTCAGGTGATGATGTTGATAAACCGGCCGGGGTACTTTCGGGTGGGGAGAAGACCCGTCTGTCACTGGCTACACTGGTAGCCTCTAGCGCGAATGTGCTGCTGCTTGATGAGCCGACGAATAACCTTGACCCGGCTTCTCGGGAGGAGATCCTGAATGCTTTGAAAGCGTACACTGGTGCCATTGTGATGGTCTCGCATGATGAGGGGGCCGTTGAGGCGCTGAACCCCGAGCGGGTTTTGCTGCTGCCGGATGCGGTGGAAGATCTCTGGTCGAAGGACTATCAGGATTTAATTTCGTTGGCGTAGCACGCCGAAAACGGAGCCACATTATACCCGCCCGCCCTGGTTTTCCAACTGGGGTGGGCGGTATCTGTATATCGTGTGTGTCTCTGAAATACGGGGTGCACCACGGGGCGGGTATTGGTGCAGCTGAGCTGCGAAGAGGGGTTGTGTTTCTACGATTTAGTGTTGCTTTGTGCCCGTATCACCGTATTTTTGAGAGTTTTGCTGTGGGGTTTGCCGGAGAGAGTATTGGTTTTGAGATATTGGCTGCGGTAGTGATGGCAAAAACTGCTTGCGATTGTGGGTTTTCCGTATAAAAATCCGTTGTATTTTTCGTTATATTGCGGACAGTAATGTGGGTTTCTGGAAATAGCGGTGTGTGTCTGCCTACATTTTGGGTTTTTGGCTGGAAAACCAATACTGCACGGGTCTACACTGGATGTGTTCCCGCTGATGCGAGGACGCAAAAGCAAAAGAAGGGGCTTGTCCTTGTAGGTCAAGCAAGCATATTGGGACAGGATTCCTTGTGCTGACAAAAGGAGAACATATGCACAACACTGAGTACGAGAAGTACCCCACCTCCGGTGAAGAGAACGTCGAGGTCGACGTCCACTGGCCCATCCAGGACGCATAAGCCGGAGAAGCTATAAAGGATTCGACGCCCCGCCCATCGTTTTGATGAGGCGGGGCGCTCCTGTGTCTTCTTGTGTCTGTGCAACGTTCCCAAAGGTTATTGATGTATGCCCAGCCCGGCTGTCTGTAGGGGGTAGGGGATGAGGGCCACCGGGTGCGGCCGCATACCAGCCGATATAGAGGGTCAGTAACAGCACCAATCCTTTTTCGCGGGCGCTGCCAGCATCACCCAGAAGCGGTAAGGCCATGTAGCCACTTTTCTTCCAAAGTGCCGAAGCAACCGGAGGTTTAAGGATGATGGGGTATAACGGCAGAATTCCTCTGGTGGTCAGGGCATCTCCTATGAGGTGTATGGTTGCCCCTACTGAAATAGCCCAGGGGAGTAGGCTGAGCGAGCCAGTGGTGTAAGCGGCGTACCCCAGGATAATGGCCCCAATCCAGCCGCCTGGTGCACCGAGAACACGCAGAGCTAACCCACCAGAGAACCCCGCAAGTATGAGCGAAACCCAGGGGACACCCTGGTAGGTGAGCTGAATACTGAAGTATGCGATAGCCCAGAAAGCGATGAGTCCTATCAGTGAATGGGTGCCTTTTCGGTGCCCACCACTTATAGCGCCCACCACGCGTGCAAGCCAGCGTGAAAGTGGCGGTATAGAGTTGGCGATACTGCCGTTGTGGTGATCAATATCGGGTAGCATACCCGCGCCAGCGCAGGCAAGAGTGGTAACGATCAGGGTGGGTGTATCGGGCACCTGCACCACACCGGTTTCAGCAAGTATGAGCCACCCGGCGGCCGCGCTCACGGTGTGCGAGTAACCCATCATAGGCGAAACCTCTTCGAAAATACTTTGCAAAAATCTTTTCTAAACAGGACTAACTATAGCAGGTTTTCGAAGTAAAATTCGATACAAATATATGCATGACTATCCGCGGCAGGAACGGTTAGAAAATATGTTTTACTAGGATAGTCAGCGCCGGGAATAAACGGAAAGAACATATAGCAGGGGAACGCTGCAGGTTGGCTGAGTATCTTCAGGCGGCATTGACGCAGACACCTCATACCCTACCGCAGCAGCCTGCTGCGTAGGTGGTTCGTCAGCGACAGAAAAGGTGTTTACGCCTTCCTGCGGACCCTCGCAACACGCCGTCGCCGGGTGTTGACCGGTTGGGCTTGCAGTTCTTACGAGAGCCCATCCAAAAACGCGTCTTCCTCTTCTTCATCGGTGGGCCGGGAACGTTTCCTTGCGGGCCTGGGGCGTACGATCGACTTCATATGCGAGGGCATATCATCAATCATCTCCATTTTGCGAAGCACCACAGCCTCGTCTTCCTCACCCACGTAGGTGCCGTCCTCGTTGTAGAACTGCCCGTAGTAACGTTCCAGCTCCGCCGCCACCTGCGCATCCAGCTCATCGTTGCGCACTTTCTGCCGTGCACTCCAGAAATACACCACATAGATCAGTACCGCGAAAGCATACCACTGTAAAAGAGTAGGAAAGGTTCGGCCCATTATCTAACTCGGGCTGCGCTTTCTGCTGCGGGCGGCGGGCAGCGGCTGGGTTCTCAGCATCAAGCAGCCCGTAGGCGCCAGCGCTAACTGGCTGTGAGGTGCGTTCGGCGATTTCCTTCAAATCAATAGAGGCCACCTGCCCCTGTGGTGCTTCTTTCCCGTGGCAGATTCCCCATTATGCACGCGTGCAACAATACTCACCTGCCCCTGCGGCGGGGCGGGCACTTCCTCGCGCGGAGCCGCAGCATCTGATGAGCTGGCGGGTAACCAGCCGCGGTTTATCACAATCACCTGCCCGTCATCGGTGCGGAAAGGAACCAGCACCTCAAAACCGTTTTGCCCCTCATAGGGCCGGTTGCGGGCCAATAGGGTCTTCTCGGGAAGATACTGTCCACGCATCTGAACCGGATGCCATTGAGTATTAGGGTCGTAGTCTGTAAAGATCCGGGGCTTATCCTCCAGCCGGTAGGGGTCAGCATGGTAGTTCTGCACGATCAGAGAATTACGCCAGTCAAGAGCCTCCTTACGGCTCATCTGCCACCCCGCCAGGTACACGCACAGCACAGAAAACAGCACACACAGGATGAAAGCTAATATCCATTTGCTGGTGAGCAGAAAACGGTATGCGCGCATGAATCCTTCCGGGCGGTGATAGAACAGAAACAGAGTTAACAGTACAGTGCCGCTGAGCGGGTGTCAGCTACTGTGGAAACGGCAGGGTCTGCTTCCAGAACTGGCGTTCTTTAAGATAATTCTCTAACCATGCCGTATGCTCGTCGCAGGCAAGCCAGATTTTACGCCGCTGTGGGGTATGGATTTTTGGATTATTCCACAGGATCTGGTGGGTAGCCTCGGTAGTGCACCCTTTACGGGAACAGATATCCCCAGTGGGTGCTGCATCGCCTGAGAGCGAACCTAATAAGTCCACTGCTAGCCCCTCCTCACACTTTACTCTGCGACTAGGCCCGGTCAGGTCCAGCCGGGTGTGCCTGTAAATCAATGACCTCGGAGGTATTGTACGACGGCTTCCCAGAATCTTGTCCCTGCATGCTGGCGGTTAATGCCAGCTGGGGGACATTATGCTTGAAGGGAACGAACCCGCTATTGCGGTTTTTAGCTTCCCCATTGGCGATTACGACAGCCGCCCACGGCAGCACTGCTGAACCGGCTACAAAAGCCCACCGCATCCACCCGTCCACCAGTACCGCGCAGACAATACACACCACTCGCAGCGACATTTTAAAAATGTACTCGCGGGAGCGTTTATTAACCCGCTGCGAAAGCGGCTCATCCGCACCGGTAATACAGTATGCGTCATCTTGCTCCGCCTGATCTTCAGGGGCCTGTTCTAGTCGGTACCCGTGGTCGGCAAGGTCTTCAGCCGTCCAGTATTTTTCGGACACAGAATCCCTCCCCTTTAGCGCGTCGTGTGTGCTGTATCCATCTGTTGGTTGGGTGCGCCACACCCGCTGCAACAGTTCGGTGCGGCCCTCAAAAGCCGCCATGTCTTCCAGTGTAGACCCCGTGGAACACTTTCAGCGTAGACCTGCAGAATATGAAGCGTTAAGAGTCCCGCCCGGCAGGCTGGGCATAAACGGCGTAAAATATTAGAAGACCAATAAGCCTACCTGTAGGGAAAATAATGAGCGAAACCACCCCCAAAACTGTTCTCGTGACCGGCGGTAACCGTGGCATCGGCTACGAAATCGCTAAAGAATTCAAAGCGGCGGGGCACAACGTATGCGTAACCTACCGTAGCGGGGACGCCCCCGAAGAGTTTTTCGCCGTCAAGGCCGACGTGCGTGACAGTTCAAGCATCACCGAGGCGTTTGAAAACCATTGAGGAGCAGTTCGGCCCGGTGGAGGTTCTTATCGCCAACGCGGGTATCACCCGTGACACCCTGTTACTGCGCATGAAGGAAGAAGACTTTACCGACGTCATCGACACGAACCTCACCGGCTCCTTCCGGGTAGTTCAGCGCGCCATCAAGGGGATGCTTAAACTCAAGCGGGGGCGTATCATCCTGGTGTCTTCCGTGGTGGGTCTGTACGGTTCACCGGGGCAGGTGAACTACTCCTCCTCGAAGGCCGCACTGGTAGGAATGGCACGTTCCATCACCCGCGAGTTGGGCGGGCGTAATATCACTGCGAACGTGGTCGCCCCCGGATTTATTAACACCGCAATGACCGAGGTGCTGCCAGAAGAGACCAAACAGAACTACCTCGATACCATCCCAGCCAAGCGCTTCGCCGAACCGGAAGAAGTTGCGCGCGTGATTCGCTGGCTCGCATCCGATGAGGCAAACTACATCTCCGGTGCGGTCATCCCCGTGGATGGCGGCCTGGGAATGGGCCACCAGCACACCACACATCATTAACCACCGTTTTCGTTCAGCAAAGGACTCATAAGCTATGGCACAACTGACCGGCAAAACCGTTATCGTCACCGGCTCCTCCCGCGGGGTGGGCGCAGACACCGCACAGATTCTCGCAGCCGAAGGGGCGAACGTGGTGGTGAATTACCGCTCCAGCACCACGCGCCGCGAAGATCGTCACCTCCATTGAGGAAGCTGGCGGTAAAGCAATCGCCGTGCAGGCTGACGTCACCAATACCGCCGACTTGCAGAACCTGGTGCAGACGGCAGTAGACACCTACGGTTCCCTCGACTACCTGGTGCTTTAACGCATCCGGCGGCATGGAGAGCGGCATGGGCGAAGACTACGCGATGCGCCTCAACCGTGACGCGCAGCTTGAACTGGCGCGCCTAGCAGCCCAGAAAATGCCTGCGGGCGGGCGTATCGTGTTTGTCACCAGCCACCAGGCACACTTTATCCGGGAAGTTCAGACCATGGCCGAATACCAGCCGGTCGCCGAGTCAAAACGGGCGGGGGAGGACGCCCTCGTCGCAGAAATCCCGGCGCTTGCGCAGAAAGGCATCTCCCTCGTTATTGTCTCTGCCGACATGATTGAGGGTACCGTTACAGCGACCTTACTCAACCGCCTGCACCCCGGGGCCATCGAGGCCCGCCGCGAAAACCGCTGGGAAGCTCTACACGGTTAACGAGTTCGCCCACGAGGTCGCCAAAAATGGTCACCGCAGAGGTTGAGAGCGGCCATGTGGAACTTGTCGGCGGCGCACGCGGGTTCATTGACTAGCCGCACCACGCACCCGCCCAGTACCGTGTACAGGTGAAAGATACACCAGCCGGTTCGTGGCGGGGCTACCTGAGAGCATCCACACTATCTAGAAATTCACAGCAGAGAAGAAAACATGAGCACCGTACTTAATCTTCACAACGTTAACGTAGTACGCGGCGGGCGCAACATTCTGCGGGATGTTAGCTGGTCCGTGAACGAAGGCGAACGCTGGGTTGTCCTAGGCCCTAACGGGGCCGGTAAGTCCACCCTCTTATCAATTGCTGCAGCCCGGCTGCATCCCAGCGGCGGGGAGGTTGAGATCCTGGACGAGACCCTCGGGGCGGTAGACGTCTTCGAATTACGCCCCCGTATTGGCATCTCCTCAGCAGCATCTGCCACGCAGATCCCCGGACACGAGAAAGTGTCCGACGTGGTGGTGACCGCCGCCTATGCTGTTTCGGGCCGGTGGAAAGAAGAATACGAGGCGATGGATGATGCCCGCGCTACCGAGCTGCTGGCTGATTGGGGTGTTGAGACCCTCGCTGAGCGCACTTTTGGTTCTCTCTCCGATGGTGAACGTAAACGTACCCTCATCGCCCGTGCCCTCATGACCGACCCGGAGCTGCTGCTGCTGGATGAGCCCGGGGCGGGTATGGACATTTCCGGCCGTGAGGATCTCGTGGAACGTCTGAGTGCGCTAGCTGCCGATCCGTACGCCCCGGCAACTGTGCTGATTACGCACCACCTCGAAGAAATCCCCGCAGGGTTCACCCACGCTTTGCTGCTGCGTGAGGGGCAGCTGGTGGCTGCCGGGCCGATCGCGCAGACTATTACCGAGGAGAACCTGGCGCGCACCTACAGCATGGACCTGGCCTTAACCACTACCACCACCGGGCGTTACAGCGCCTTTAAACGCTAAATATCAGCCCTGTCGCTGGGTGTTCCCATCGTATGACGGGAACACCCAGCGACAGGTGCAGCATATGAAAAGCATGAGAAAGAAACAACTATCCGCAGCCGATATTGCCGCCCGAACAGAGCGGGTACACGCTATTTCTTCCGTGGTTCCGTTGGAGCAGGCCCCCGAACAGGCTCTGCAGTACTACACCCACCTGACCGATGTGAAATTACGTTCGGTACTGGAACCCCAGTGGGGTATTTATATTGCTGAGTCTTCCAAGGTAGTGCGTCGGGCGCTCGACGCAGGGCACCAGCCGCTCTCATTCCTAATGAGCGAAAAGTGGGCCGATGATCTTGCGGACGTGCTGCGGGCACACCCCGAGGTTCCCGCCTATGTGGGCCCGGAGCAGGCGTTAGAGGGTGTCACTGGGTTTCATCTGCACCGCGGAGCACTGGCGGTGATGGCCCGCCCCGCCCCGGTTCCTTTAGAGCAGCTGGTGGCTGAGGCCTTTCGGGTGGCTATCCTTGAGGACATTGTGGATCACACCAATGTCGGGGCTATTTTCCGTTCCGCTGCCGCCCTAACGTGGATGCGGTACTCGTGAGCCCCCGCTGCGCTGACCCGCTGTACCGTCGTTCCATTCGTGTTTCAATGGGGACCGTTTTTCAGGTTCCCTGGGGGCGCTTAACCAGCTGGCCGGATGACCTTGAGCTGCTGCACAGCATGGGGTACGAGACCGCCGCCCTAGCATTACACCATGATTCTCTCACCCTTGAGGAACTATCGAGCAGGCGCTACCCGAAACTGGCGCTTATTATGGGCACTGAAGGGCATGGGCTGTCGGCGCGGACTCTTGCTGCCGCGAAACACACGGTCATGATCCCCATGTCTCACGGGGTAGATTCGCTCAATGTGGCTGCCGCCTCGGCTGTAGCGTTCTGGGAGACCCGCCCGCTCTAGTGAGTGAAGCGATAAAAACCTGGGTGTGCGCACCCGTCTGAAAAGTGATACCCTTGATGCTGGTTGTGTGCGCATCAGCGCCCGAGAACAACCGTTTGATGCGCTCAAGCACATCATACCTACCCCATCCATATAAGGGCTGCTGGCAAAATCCAGTGGCAGAAGAAGGTAAAAATGAAGGCAGATATTCACCCGGAATACGGCCCGGTGTTGTTCCGAGACCTCGCATCCGGCAAGGTTTTCCTCACCCGTTCCACCATGACCTCCGCTAAGACTGAGAAGTGGGAAGACGGCAATGAATACCCCATTGTAGAGGTCGAGATTTCCTCCGAATCTCACCCGTTCTACACCGGTAAGCAGCGCATCATGGACTCCGCAGGCCGCGTCGAGCGCTTCAACGCACGCTTCGCGAACTTCGGCAAGAAGTCCTCCTAAATTTTTCGTTGCACTAAATAATTTCTCATGCACCCCGTAGCCGCAGACGTCGCGGGTACGGGGTGTCTTTTTCACATACACATCCCCACACTATGGGGCAGGCACATCAGCTATGCGCCGGAGCCGATGGAGGCACCTGCAGGCGCCACAAAATTTCAGCACATAAAGGAATATCATGAGCGGAACACTCACTCAGGCTCTTCGCACCACACCCAGGAAAAAAATGGGTTAAACGCTCCCTTATAGCTTTGCTTATTATTATTCTGGCCCTACTCTTGGGGGTCGGGTTTTTATATCTGGAGCATCGGGCACACCTGGGATAGCCAGACTCAGAAGTTTGACTCGATCACTGACTCTCAGGACGGTCTTGATAACCTCAAGAAATCCCTTGGTGACCCCCCAGCAGCCCCCACCTTCACCGGGCCCGAAGGTAAGGACCCCAAATCTCTCGCCAGTGAGAAAGATCAGAATGGTGACGGCATCCTTGACACTGTTGAAGGCGGCAAAACCCGGGATATCGTTGATAGCCCCGGCACAGATATCCTGCTTCTAGGGAGCGATTCTCGTGCTGGCTCAGCCGATGCCGCGAAAGTCAGCGGACAGCGTGCCGATACTATTATGCTCATGCATATCCCCAAAGACGGTTCGAGGGTGTACCTGATCTCCATTATGCGTGATAGCTGGGTGAATATCCCCGGGTACGGCAGCGCAAAGGTGAACGCCGCCCTGAACTACGGCGGTATTGGGCTGCAGGTAGCTACCATTGAGCAGCTGCTGGGGATCAAAATCGACCATGTGGCTGAGATCGACTTCACCGGGTTCAAAGACCTGACCAACGCCGTCGGCGGGGTAGACGTTCAAGTACCCGTCGCCTTTAAAACCGGGGTGTGGTCGTACACCCCCGGCACCATGCACATGGACGGCAGTACGGCGCTGGCGTTCGTGCGTGAACGCTACTCTTTCGCTGCCGGTGACTACCAGCGTGTACGCAACCAGCGCGCCTACCTGCGGGGCCTGTACAACACCCTTAAAGCTCAGGGGGCGCTGAGCAGTATCGGGAAGTTTAAGACGGTTGTAGATTCCCTCAGCGGCTACCTGACTGTTGATAAGGGCCTGGACTCCTCACAGGTCGCTAACCTGGCGGCCCCGGTGATTACGAACGGGTCCACCGCAATGCACATGATGAGCCTACCCAATGCAGGCCCCGGGTGGTCTATGGATGGGCAGTCTATTGTTCTGGTGGATCAGAAAGCGAACGCCGATCTTACCCGTGCTCTGCAGAACGATAAGATCACCGATTTCACCTCCGTATACGGTGAAGACTAGTCGCACAGCGGAAGGCTAACGCTCAGCTGGTGCCTAGCTACGGCATACCTGAAGGCCCCCACCCCCGGTAATATAACCTGGGGTGGGGGCCTTCACTCGCGTAGAACCGCAACGGGCTTTAGCGGCGCGCCGTATTAAGCGGCTTCTCCGGTTTCTCCTGCTGTTGTTGGGCCTCTTTCTGAGCCTCATAATCGGCGTATCGGATGACTGATGGGCTTACCGCCATCTGACGCCCAACATACAGGGTGGCTAAGACCAGTACCGCCCCCAGCGCCATAATAATGAAGCCCACCACCAGGTATGAGAATGCCACGATCAAGCCGATTAACAGCGCAGCCAAACCGGTGACGCTCATAAGAGTCAGCAGGCGACGGCGCTCGCCCCGTACGACGGCTTCGGTGCTGTCCTCCTGCAGCCCCTCAGCCCTGAGAGTTTCAGGAGCGGCGGTCTCAGCGGGGGCACCTCCACCGGTGAGCGCGCTCATGAATCCTCGTCGCTTCTTCGTTGTTGATTCCTCAATAGCGGAGCGGTTATTCTCACCTTCAGTGGCAACATATGCGTCAGGAACCTCATAGGCCACCCCTTCGGGGAGCAGCTCAGGAACATTATTCGGCAGGGTGCGGTACCATTCCGCCGGGATCTCGCTGGCTCGCAGTGCTTGAACCGTCAGTGAAAGCTCCAAGCTATTGCCACGGATAGTACCCCAGGCGCTTGTGAGGCGGTTACGGTCATAGGCATACTTCACCACGGGAGCTAGCTGCGCGGACATTTGTGTGCTTAGCCGGCCCACCAACTTACGGTCGTGGAGCACCTCAACTGTGTCGATAAGACGCCCATCTGAGAGCTTCATCTGGTTCGCCTCAAGGGTCAGAATCACACGCCCTTCACCATTGGGGGGCAGGATACTGTGCAGGTACTCTGAATGGTCTTTCTCATCAAGAACTTTCATTGACTGCCCCTGCGGCAGCAGGGCCGCTCGTGCGGGGGCCTGGTTAATGGGGAAGAGCGAACCTGGTGCTGAAAGCGACAACACACCGTAGCTTTTCGATGCGGGTGCCCTCACCGACACGGCGCGCAATAGCTGAGAGCTGCAGGTGAACTACCGGAACGTAACCTGAAGCAACTACTCGCGTTATTGGCTCCCAGTATGCGGCTGAATCCTTAACACTCATCCGGCCAACTTTGAGCTCGTCAATGTACACGGCGATACTCTTAGGCTCATAAGGATTATCTGGTTCTGGTACGAGGTGGGCCTCTCCGAACCAGATGCGCTCGCGGTCAATGTGGAGTTCTTCAAAGACTTGAAGGGTTTCGGCCTCGTAGTAGCCATCGGTAACAATCTCGACGCTTCCGCGGTCACCGAGGATGTAGTCGACCAAAGTAAACTCCTTATATTTATGTGGATACATTTATCGGGTGACAGATAATGCTTCTATTCTCTCATGTTTTTGAGACTGAGCCGAACAGAGGTACAGCAAAAACTGGCGATTCTCTGACCCAAAACTTTTTGCGGTTTTAACACCCTGTGACGAGTCGTGGGCGCGGTACCCTGGTATGCCGCGTAAACACCGGCAGTACGCAGGCGCCCGGCCCTCGCCCCGGTGGGGTGCGCCGGGCGCCTGCGTCCATGAGGTGAGCGAATACACAGGTGTTTAGTGTGTCGCGTTGAACTTCTGCGCGTTCAGGTTACGCCGGGTAAGGTCTTGGGCCTCAAGAATGAGGCGACGTAACGCTGAGGGCGCTTCGGGGTGCTCCTGCAGCCAGCGTTCAGCGAGTGCTACCGGGGCGGTGTTATCCACGTCTAATCCTGCGGCTGACCCGTGGCCGTAGGAGATGCGCGGGTAGAGCCCACGTACGATACGGGTAGCCATCCCAATGGACCGGGACTCCCAAATATCATTCAGCGCCGCGAAGTAGCTCTCGAAGTATGGTTCACGCAACTCATCGGGGCCGAGGCGGAATCCGTTGGCAGTTGAGGAGAGGGCGTCGTTTGAGAGGGTGCTGTCTTCCATAACTGTACGGTATGCCTCTGCCTTGTGCTCGGCCTGCGGTAATGCCGCGAGCGCGTAAGCGTAACCATTGGCTGAGATGGAGGAGGGGTTGTAACCGGCAGCCTGCTCCAGCTCAGCGACGTTCACAAGGTTCCGTTCGGCGAGGGCACCAAGGGCAGCCCAGCCGAGGTTCTGGTCGTAGGGTATGCCTGTGGCCACTGCAATGTCTCCGGTGGTGTCTTCAAAGGCCCCGCGGGCGATGTCGCGGCACGTTTCTTCGCCCTGGGTGGCGACGCCGCTAACCGTGATGAGGGCGCGGAGCAGGATGAGCTGCGCATCCGAGCCGGGGGAGGCGGCTGCAAGGGCGGTGCTGAAGGCATCATGGAGTGCGTTGTAGAGGTTTTCCCGTTCTGTTTGGGAGGCATAGTTCGCTACCGCCGTTTGGGCGTGGGAGACCATGCTGCCAAGCAGGGAGGCGCTGGGCTCGAGGGACACGTTGCGCACTACTGCATCTACGAAGGTGCTGACTGGCAGGCGGGCATCACGCACATTCTCCCAGAGGGCGCCCCAGATCAGCCCGCGAGATAGCGTGGATTCGAGGGTGGATACACCAGTGATTGCAGCCTGCAACCCATCGTCGTTAGTGAGTGCCACTTTTGCGTAGGTGTGGTCTTGGGCGTTGAGCATGAGCAGGTCGGCTTCACCCACCTGCTTTTTGTGCTCATCGGCGAGCTCAACCCGGTGTTCTGTGATGGGCTCACTGGGGTATTCCAGGGAGAGCACCCCTGTTGAGACCAGCCGGTTCTCATGCTGGCGGAAGGTCTCTAGTTTGACCACATGCGGGCGCCCCACCCCTGCGGGTATGCCTTCGGGGAGCTGCTGGGTGAGGTACAGGTCGGTGAGTTGCCCGTCGGTTCCGTAGACGCGGCGGGTTCCCAAAGTTGAGAGACCTGAGGTTTGCAGCCAGGCCCGTGACCACGCCTGCATATCCCTGCCGGATACTTCGTTGAGTACGGACAGGAAATCGTTGAGGGTGGTGTTCGCCCATTCGTGGCGTTTGAAGTACACGCGGGCTGCTTCGATGAAGGTGTCGAAGCCCACGTAGGCGACCAGCTGTTTGAGTGTGGAGGCCCCTTTAGCGTAGGTGATGCCGTCAAAGTTTTGGCTTGCCGCCTCAAGGTGCGCAATGTCGGCCACGATCGGGTGGGTGGTGGGCAGCTGGTCCTGCTGGTACGCCCATGCTTTGCGCTGGTTGGCGAAGGTGACCCAGGCGTCTTTGAACCCGTTGGCTTCGATAGCGCCGAGAGTGCCCATGAAATCGGCGAATGATTCTTTGAGCCAGAGATCGTCCCACCATTTCATGGTGACTAGATCGCCGAACCACATGTGCGCCATCTCGTGGCAGATGGTGTTGGTGCGCCCTCCCAAGTCATCCTCGGTGGCACCAGAAACAAAAATGTAGTCTTCGGTGAAGGTCACCATACCCGGGTTTTCCATGGCGCCAATATTGTATTCGGGCACGAATGCCTGCTCATACTTGGGGTATGGGTAGGGGTAGTCGAAGAGGTCTTGGAAGAAGTCCAGCCCGTTTTTGGTGACCCGGAAAATATTGTCGTAGTCGAAATGCGGTTTGAGGGAGTATCGGCAGTAAGCAACCAACGGCACGTCTCCACTATTGACGGTGCTCTTGGGGCGGTAGGTGTCGGTTGCGGTGAAGTATTCTCCGGCAAGAATCGCGGTGATGTAGGTGGAGATACGTTCAGTGGGGGCAAAAACACGTTTGGTGATACCCGAATCGGTGGGGTCGGGTACTTCCGTTTCAAGCACCCCGTTAGAGCTGACCACCCATTCTTTGGGGGCGGTGACCCGGAAATTGAAGACAGCTTTCAGGTCGGGCTGCTCAAAGTTCGGGAAGACTCGGCGGCAGTCGGCGGGCTCGTACTGGGTGTAGAGGTATACGCGCTGATCGGAGGGGTCGATGTAGCGGTGTAGGCCCTCCCCGGAGCGCGAGTAGTAGGAGCGCCCATGAATGGTGAGTTCGTTGTGTTCGGCTAGTTCGGCAGTTTAATACGGGAGCCGTCAATGACTTCGGCGAGGTTCAGGGGGGTGCCGTTGAGCCTGACCGAGTCAATGGAGTGGTGAATGTAATCGATGAACGTTTCGGCACCAGTTTTGGCGTCAAACCGTACGGTAGTGACGGTGGGGGTAGGATTCTCGGGTCTCGTCCTTGGCATGGGTGAGATCCAAATGCACGTGGTATGACTCTACGGTGAGTAGCTCTGAGCGGTGCGCGGCTTCTTCGCGGGTAAGGTTCTCATTCTTCATAGTCTCTATTCTAAGCTTCTGTGCGGGGAGGAAATGAGCGTGTCGAGACGGCGTGGCGCGGTACGGGTTAGAGTACGCCATAAACGGTGCGGGAAATTCGGGGCGGTCATGAAACCGCCCCGCAACACCCCGCAAACAGTGGTGTATAACACGTCTATTTGATTTGCGCGGGTGCGGTAAAGCCCGTAAAGTATTACATGTTGCTGTGGGCGGCCACTCTGTGAAGGCCCACAAGTCACCTGCGCGGGTGGCGGAATAGGCAGACGCGCTAGCTTGAGGTGCTAGTCCTCGTATTAGAGGGTGGGGGTTCAAGTCCCCCCTCGCGCACCAAGACCTTGAATAGTTAAGGCAGAAAAGGGCCCCAGTAGTTACACTGGGGCTCTTTCTTATAGACCATGTTTTTATACCTGCTCACCTTGTGCGCCTCAACCCCAATACATAACCCTAAGGCTAAACTGCATAGTTTGCGGTGGGAATCATTGTCATGGATGCTTAAAAGTAGTTCTGACGAGAATCCAGAATTTCAGGCATATATCAGTTGCTAACCTGACAAACCACTAAAGATAGGGGTATCCCCGGTGAAAGCTTACGATATAACGTTTGATATTACACCTCAGGAGCCCACACGCACCTGGTCCTACGACCCCCAGAACAAAACACTAGTTACAGAGCAGGCGGCGGTGACCGAAGCAGGCTGGTTAGGTTCTCGCGGCCCAGGCATTAGTGACGAACAGTGGCCGCGAAGCCCCCACACAGGGCTTCCCATGCAACACATCTTCACTCTGCACCTACCGGAACCATACCGCAGGCGCGGCCCCGAATACGTGGCGGTATCTTTCTTCGCGGGAGACTCGTGGGAAATCATCCAAGAAACACCCCCACTATTGCTGAAAGAACACAGCGACACCCCGCTTACAAGGCAGCTGCGGCAGTACCAGCCGCACCCAATGTTCCGAGAACTGCACGATATCTTCGGCAGTGTTTTTGGGCTCCTTTACCTAACCCGCAAAGAGTTCTCGGCTCGCAGCAACGGCCCCATTAACCCGTACCGGGAAGGTGAACAATTCATTATTCTTCCGCCGCGCCAGCGCACCCGGCTCTTCACCCAGTGGGGCGCCACCCACCCCACCCAAGCGCTCGGACTGGTATATCGCCCCGACCCGAATGCGGGAGTCCCGCCCGCCGATGACGGAGTGAACGGGTACGAAGACCCCTGGGACGAGGAAACCGGTGATTTTCGAAACTGGGCCGACCCGCTCTTCTATAAATGTCACCCTAGGCGGCACCGCCTTACCCGAACAGTCCCTACCGTCAGGGCTTAGCGCCTACTACCTAGAGATTGAGGAGATGGGCGTTCTTGAATTCGGAGACTGTGGCAGTGCCCAAATTGATCTCGATAACAATGTTTTTTTGACTGGGCCTGCGGCTAGAAGAACACCCAAAAGCCTCCAATCTTCTGAAATCACACATCCCCGCGCCTCCACCCGCCCAACCTGCTGGAGGAAGCATCCGGTAGCGTAGAACTATGAACAGCAACCCACACCCTAATCTGGGCACACAATCCGCCGCACAAGAAATACCCGGAAAAACAGCACACCCCGGAAGCGAATTCCTCACCGCACTCACCGCCGAAACAGAACACCGTAAAGCAACAGCGCAGCACAACATCACCCAGCGCCCCATAGACGAAGACTGCGGGTACGCGCACCTCAAACACGACATCGCCAAAGCCATCGCCGGGCGTAAAGAACAGCTCATACAACTGCTGCACGCCATCCATCAGAATCCCGAAACCGCCTACCAAGAACGGTACGCCTGCGCAGAGCTCACCCGAGCAGTACACGATGCTGGAATCGATGTGGAAACCCCCGTCTGCGGGCTGGACACCGCATTTGCCGCCACACTCCAATCCGCCAACTATGACCCCCGCAAACACCGCACCATCGCCATCCTTTCCGAATACGACGCCTTACCCGGTATTGGCCACGGCTGCGGACACAACGTGATCGCAGCTGCGGGCCTTGGCGCCTTTCTCGCGCTCGCCGACACCCTACGGAAAACCCCGGAGGCGTTCAGCGGACGCATTATCTACCTGGGAACCCCCGCCGAGGAATCCGACGCCGGCAAAGAAAACATGGCACGTGCCGGAGCATTCGACACGGCGGATGCAGCCATTATGGTGCACCCGTATTTCATCGATGTAGCGGATCAGGCATGGCTAGGGCGACGTGAATGCCGCGTCACTTACCACGGAATCAGCGCCCACGCCTCCTCCCACCCTTTTATGGGCCGCAACGCCCTAGACGCCGCAGCACTGGCCTACCAGGGGCTGGGTCTGTTACGCCAACAGCTGCCGGTCAGCGACCGCATCCACGCCATTATCGACAACGGGGGACAGACCCCCAACCTCATCCCGCAGACGGCAAGCCTGCACGATTATCATCCGCTCCCGATACGCCCCCACCCTACGGGCACTCTCACACCGAATAGAAGACGTACTTCACGGCGCAGCACTCATGGCGGGCGTACAGGTCGATATCCACTGGGATTCCTCACCTATGACCATGCCAGTACGCTCCAACCAAACACTAGGGCAACGATGGGTACTGGCTCAACGCGAGATAGGGCGCAACCCATACCCGGCTGGAACCATCAGCGACACCCTAGCAGCATCCACCGACTTCGGGAACATTAGCCTGCGCCTACCAGGAATCCACCCGCTCATCCAGATAGCACCCGAAGGAACCGGCCTACACACCGCAGAATTCGCCGCCGCCGCACAATCACCCCGCGCCGAAGAAGCAGCACTTGACGGCGCCTACGGCCCTAGCGGTGGTAGCACCTGATTTCCTCACAGATGATGAGCTCGCCGCCGACGTGCAGGCAGAATTTGAAAAAGGCCGGGGGAGCGGTGCAGGTGCAAAACATACTTCGACAGCTAAGAACCGTCACAAAACTGCCATCACCTAACTCCACCCCACACAGGCGATCACCACAACACGCCAGCAGATTGTCGCGTCTGTGACCTGCATGAAAAAGTCAATCCGCCCTTATATGGTTTTATGAGAGAAAAATCGGTTGTAGCATCATAAAGCCGCTACAGATCTCTAAAAAAATCAAAAATAAAACCACACAAACCCTCAAAAAAATAGGGCATAATAGAACACAGGGAAACCCCCGCACTAACCCCTCACATCAACCGAGAGGAAAACCCATGAACGGCGAAACTCGACCCACCAAACTCGGCATCATCGGCGCAGGCGGCGTCGGTAGCGCAACCGCATACGCAGCCACCCTCCGCGGCTCAGCCAGCGAAATCGTACTCTACGACATCGACGGCAAACGCGCCCACGCAGAAGCCCTCGACATCGCCCACGGCTCCATGTTCGCCCACGAAGCAAAACATCATCGGCGGAAGCGAACTCGAAAACCCTCAAAGACGCCGACATGATCATCATCACCGCCGGCGCACGCCAAGAACCCAACCAGCCCCGCATGGAACTCGCCGGAGCCAACGTCCGCATCCTCGAAAAACTCCTCCCAGACCTCATGAGCGTCGCCCCCGGCGCCATCTACATGCTCGTCACCAACCCCTGCGACGTCCTCACCGTCGTCACCCAAAAAATCACCGGCCTACCCGCCAACCGAGTACTCTCCTCCGGCACCGTCCTCGACTCCTCCCGCCTACGCTGGCTCATCGCCGCCAAAGCAGGAGTATCCATTAAAAGCGTCCACGCCAACATCGTCGGCGAACACGGCGACTCCGAATTCCCCGTCTGGTCCGCCGCAAACATCGGCATGGTCCCCCTCACCGAATGGGAACACAACGGCCAGAAACTCTTCACCCAAGACGTACGCGACTCCCTCGCCCACGACGCAATGCGCGCCGCCTACAACGTCATCGCAGGCAAAGGCTCCACCAACTACGCCATCGGCGTCTCAGCCTCCCGCATCGCCGAAGCCTTCCTCCAAGGCCAAAACGCAGTACTACCCGTCTCCACCACCATGGCAGGAAAAATGTACGGCTTCAACAACGTCGCACTCTCCCTACCCTCCATCGTCAGCCGCGACGGCGTACAACGCGTCCTAGAAGTCCCCATGGACGACAACGAACACGCAAAACTACGCGCCTCCGCAGAAGCAATCCGAGCATCCCTCGACACCCTCGGATACTAACCACCCCATAACACCCCACCAGGCGCGCACCCACACCACAACGGGTGCGCGCCTGAACACACCACCCACACCACAACCCAAGACCAGTGGGATACAATAACACCATGAACAACAACCCCCACACCGAACTTGACCGCCTCATCACCGCACTCAAAAACCACCTCACCGCCGTCACCAACCGCAACGGCGAACACGACCCCGCCATCGACGAAGCCTACGTAGAAATCGCCAACGCCTTCGAAACCTACGAAAACGCCCTCTTCGAAGAACACAACGAAGTCACCCCCCTCGCCGTCTACGGAGATGACGACGACGAAGACCTCGAAGAACTCCTCACCAACGATGACAACACCTTCACCCCCGAAGACGACATCGACTACGAATAAACCCACAGTGAGCACCCCCAAAACCTACACCGACCACGCACTCATCCTCCGCACCCCAAAAACCTCGGCGAAGCAGACCGCATCATCATCATGCTCACCCGCAACAACGGCATCACCCACGCCGTTGCAAAATCAATCCGCAAACCCAACTCAAAAATTCGGCGCCCGCCTCGAACCCTACATGCACGTAGCCCTCTCCCTCACCCAAGGGCGCGGCACACTCCGCACCATCACCCAAACCACCACACTCCACGCCTACACCGCCCCCATCATGGGCGACTACACCGCCTACACCACCGCAGCAGTCATCGCCGAAACCTGCGAAACCCTCACCACCAACACGCCCCCGAAGAAACCCCACCCCACTACACCCTCACTCCACGGCGCGCTCGCAACCCTCGCCCACAAAAAAACACCACCCCCACCACATCCTCGCACGCTACCTCACCCAAGCCATGCAACTAGCCGGATGGCCCCTCACCACCAACACCTGCATCCACTGCGGAACCCCAACCCCCACCAGCTACCACACCCCCCACGGCACACTCTGCCCCACCTGCGCCCACACCACCACAACACCCCTAACCCCACTCAACACCCAAGAAACCACCCTACCTCAACGCCCTCACAACCGGCCACTGGGACACCATCGACAAAAACCCCCACCCACACCACCCAAAAAAATCCTCAACCTCATCCTCAACACCACCCAATACCACCTCGAAACCCCCTCAAAACCCTCACCCACCTCGAAACCAAAAACACCATAACCCCCACACGGTACAATAACCCCAAGAAACCACCCCAACCCGAAAGACCCCAATGCCCATCAAACCCCCACCACACCCTACTGGAACAACACCACCACCCATCCCCCAAAAAATTCATCCCCCAACACGTCGCCATCGTCATGGACGGCAACGGACGCTGGGCCAACGAACGCGGACTCCCACGCAACGAAGGACACCGCGCAGGAGAAACCGCCCTACTCGACGTCGTCGCCGGAGCCATAGAAATGGGCATCCCTACATCAGCGCCTACGCCTTCTCCACCGAAAACTGGAAACGCTCACCCAGCGAAGTCGCCTTCATCATGCGATTCTCCACCGAAGTCCTCAACCGCCAACTCGAAACCCTCAAATCCTGGGGAGTACGCATCCGCTGGGCAGGCCGCCGCCCCAAACTCTGGAAAAACGTCATCGAACAACTCGAACAATGCGAGCGCGAAACCCGTAACAACACCATCTGCACCCTCACCATGTGCGTCAACTACGGCGGACGCGCCGAAATCGCAGACGCCGCCGCAGCCATCGCCCGCGACGTACAAGCAGGCACCCTCAAACCTAACGCCATCACCGAAAAACCTTCCAAAAATACCTCGACGAACCAGACCTACCCGATGTAGACCTCTTCCTCCGCTCCTCCGGAGAACAACGCATCTCCAACTTCCTCCTCTGGCAAAGCGCCTACGCCGAAATGGTCTTCATGAACGTACTCTGGCCAGACGTGAGACCGCCGCACCCTCTACAAAGCCGTCGAAGAATACGCCCACCGCGACCGCCGATACGGAGGCGCCACCGACAAAATACCCGCACAAACCACCAACTAACCACCCCAAGGAGCACACCATGCGACTCTACCCAACCTTCTTCAAACTCTTCTTCGCAAGCATGGACCCAGAAAAAGCCCACCACATCGGCCTCTGGGGCATCCAAACCCTCAAAAACACCGGCATCACCCGAGTCCTCAAACACTACCTCCAACCCCCACCCCGACCTACAAACCACCGCCATGGGACTCACCTTCCCCTCACCCTTCGGCATCGCCGCAGGCTTCGACAAAAGGCGGCAAAGCAATCCCTGCGCTCGCTGCCCTCGGATTCGGTCACATTGAAATCGGAACCGTCACTGCACAAGCCCAACCGGGAACCCTCAGCCCCGCCTTTTCCGCCTCATCGAAGATAAAGCCGTCATTAACCGCATGGGATTTAACAACGATGGCGCCGCAGCAGTAGGGCCCCGCGTCGCAGCTGCCCGTGCCGACCTCGAAACCGAATACCCCGCCCAAACCCGGCCCCTCATCGGTGTCAATATCGGCAAAACCAAAACCGTAGAACTCGATAACGCTATCGACGACTACCTCATCTCTACCCGTACCCTCGCGCCCCAAGCCGACTACCTTGCCGTCAACGTCAGCTCACCCCAACACCCCAGGACTGCGTTCCCTCCAATCTATTGAGGCACTCCGCCCGCTCCTACAATCCGTACGAGAAGAAGCTGACCGTGTCTCACCCCACCGCCACATACCGCTCACCGTCAAAATCGCGCCCGACCTGGCAGACGAAGACATTATCGCAGTCGCCCAACTTGCTAAAGAACTACAACTTGACGGCATTATCGCCACCAACACCACCATCGCCCGCGATGGACTCGGCCTACGCAGCCCCAAAACCAAAATCACCACTATTGGTGCAGGCGGACTTTCCGGTGAACCGCTTAAAACCCGTTCCCTCGAAGTACTACGTCTGCTCAAACAGGAGCTTGGTGACACCATCACCATTATCTCTGTTGGCGGAGTCACCACCGCCCGCGACGTCCAAGAACGCCTCAATGCTGGCGCGAACCTCGTCCAAGGCTACACTGCTTTCCTCTACGAAGGCCCCCTCTGGGCAGCCCACATTAATCGCGGACTTCTCAAACTCCGCCGCAAAAACCCCTAAACTAATACACAAAAGGCTCCCGCCATCACCGGCGGGAGCCTCACATATCATCCAATAAAAAACTCTAAAACTTCGGGTATTCACCATACTTGACCCGAGGCGCGGGCTGACGCAGACGACGGATCATGCTAACCCGCCCAAAAATATACGACACACTACCGCGCTGGGCCTCACCAAATTTACCTACCAAAATACCTTTCAGCTTGCGCCACAAAAACCACAGGTCCAACGCAAAAAGAAAAAGATAACCATACATGATATACACTGTGGCCGTGTACACCTGCGGTGCGAAACTCAACTGTGTCCCCGCAAAAATAAGCCCAATCAGCAGGCACCCGCCCAGCACATATAACATATAGTCACCAACATTACGCCGAGCATCTACATAATCCCGTACAAACCGCCGCTGCCTGCCCTGATGCTGCGCCGGTAAATATTTCTCATACTTCTCATCACCAGTACGCAATGCATGAGCGTGCAACTTACGGTCCTGCGCCCGCTGCTCCCGCTGCGCCTCCTTAGCGGCCTGACGATCACCACCAACAATAGGTTTACGGCGAGCAGCCTCACGCTCCTTACGCGACGGCGTAGGACGCCCCTTCGGAGCGGTGTAACCAGAATTCTTTGAAACCTGAGGTTCTGCCTCTTCAACCGGTTCAACAGCCTCAATAGGAGACTTCTCAACTTTACTTTTACGACCAAACACCCTACCAGAATATCGAAAATTCGGGTCCCTGCCGAATACTCCATAACCCGGCCTCCAAAAAATCAACAACACAAGCCCCACAGGCGTATGGTTAGAAACATGAACACTACAACCCATACCTTCCCCCACCGGGCAGCCCTCGAAACCGCGATCACCACACGATTCAACGAAACCCTCAACGAGCTCACCAGCCTCGTTGCCATACCCTCCATCGCCTGGGAAGCATACGATTTATCCCAAGTACACCGCAGCGCCGAAGCTGTGCGTGAACTGGCACTTGCCGCTGGGTTCGACGAAGCGCACGTTCTGAGCGCCACATATGACGATGAGACTGGTACACAATGTGAGGGGATGCCCGCAGTCATCGCTTCGAAACCAGCAGCGCCCGGATACCCAACGATTCTGTTATACGCTCACCATGATGTACAACCCACTGGGGAGCGTAAGCTGTGGCAGACAGACCCTTTCGTGGCAACCCGTAAAGGGGAGAGGCTATACGGACGCGGGGCTGCTGACGACAAAGCCGGGGTGCTGTTGCACCTAGCTGCATTCCGCGCCGTTCGTGAAGTTTTAGGAGAGCATTTAAAGCAGGGGTGAAACTCTTCATTGAAGGGGAGGAAGAAGCAGGGTCCCCTTCTTTCACGTCTTTTATCAGCACCTATCGTGAGCAGCTCGCTGCAGACTATATTATCGTTGCCGATTCCGCGAACTGGCGTGCGGGAATCCCAGCGTTGACCACATCACTGCGGGGTGTCGCCAGCGGCGATATTGAAGTGCGCACGGGGAGCCATGCAGTACACTCCGGTATCTTCGGTGGCCCCTACCTTGACGCTCACACCGTTCTGGCCCGTCTTATCGCTACGCTGCACACCGATGACGGTTCGGTAGCGGTGAATGGGCTAGTGCGCCTCAACGACTCTGCTTTAGAATACGCTGAAGAAGACTTCCGGGCCGATTCTGGGATTCTGGACAGTGTTTCTCTGGCTGGGCACGGGCCGATAACGTCGCGGCTGTGGCATCAGCCCGCGATCTCTGTAATCGGTATGGACATACCGTCTATCGCCGAATCCTCAAACACTCTCGCAGCACTCTCCCGGGCCCGGATCAGCACACGCCTTGCACCGGGGGATACTCCCGAGCATGCGCATCAGATGCTGGCGGAGCATCTGGCGGCGCACGCCCCCTTTGGTGCTGAAGTGAACTACACTCCGGTGGATTCCGGATTACCATTTGCTGCAGACACCCAACAGGAAGGGGCACAACTGGCTTTGGCGGCTATGCGCAGCGCTTGGGAAGAGGAGCCTGTACAGACTGGTATGGGCGGCTCTATCCCGTTTATCTCAGACCTAAAATCGGTATTCCCAGAGTCTCAGATTCTTATTACAGGAGTTGAAGACCCCGATACACGGGCACATAGCGCTAATGAGTCGCTGTATATACCTGATTTCAAGTGCGGTATCCTTGCGGAAGCACTCATGATAAGCGAGTTATGCTCCGCTAAATAAGTCCGCAGATCGCTGTGAGCCTGGGGGAGTGGGGAGCATTCTGTTGTTTTCCTCACCCTCCTCGGCGTTGGTGTTGACAATATTGGTATCCTGAGAGCGTATGCAATCTCACGCCCCCGGCGAACTTGGGATGCCCTATGTTGTCGGACGAAGGCAGCGGGCGTAACGTTATCCCTAAATATGCCTTATCTGGGCAGAGGAAAGGACAGGAAATGACTGAAGCTGTAGCAACTGAGCTTCCCACCCACGGCGTGAACCTCACCGAAGTCGCACAGAACAAGGTGCGTACGCTCCCTAGAGCAGGAAGGCCGCACTGACTTGCGTCTGCGCATAGCTGTTCAGCCTGGTGGCTGCTCAGGCCTTATCTACCAGCTGTACTTTGACGAGCGTGTGCTTGACGGCGATGCCGTACGCGACTATGAGGGCGTACAGGTCATTGTTGATAAAATGAGTGCCCCTTACCTGGACGGCTCAACCATTGATTTTGAAGATACGATTGAGAAGCAGGGGTTTTTTCCATTGACAACCCGAACGCTGCTGGCTCATGTGCCTGTGGCGATTCGTTCCACTAGGCTTCTGCTCGTATCGCGCATAATTTTATAAGGTCATAATAGGTTCCCGTACCGAGTGTACGGGGACCTAGTTTATCGTTAAAATTCTGTAATTTTTTTCGGGAAACTCACAAATTCACTGACAGAGTGTCAACGTATTGGGGAAAATCGCGGTAAGCTCTAAGAGACGAGTTTTTATGAAAAACTGCCGAAATCTGCCACCTGGTGGGCTTCGGCTTAGCACACACCGTAAGAACAGGAAGGGCCGTCTGTGAGTTCGCAGCATCGAACCGGCAGTCGCACACCAAAAAGTTTTAGCCTTTTTCGGGCTTGGGACTTCAGTGGTGTTGCTTGTGACTGGTTGTTCAATGGATAGGGCATCCGTCGGTTGGCTGCCGGTAAAACCTGGCCGTCCGGCAACCGATAATGCCGAGAACCTTATGCATCTTTGGGTTGGGACCTGGGCAGCTGCTCTTGTCGTTGGCCTTATAACTTGGGGCTTGATGCTATGGTGTATCATCGCCTACCGCCGCCGGAAGAATGAAACCGGCTACCCGCGTCAGCTTAGTTATCATCTGCCGTTGGAGGTTTTCTACACCTTCGTCCCGGTTGTTCTGATCGTGAGTATGTTTACTTTCTCAGACCGGGTGGAGCGCCAGGTGACCGCACCCAAATCCGGTTCGGATCGCCAAGTAAGTGTTGAAGTCTACGGTAAACAGTGGGCGTGGGATTTCAACTATACCGATGCGAACGTGCATGTTACCGGTGTACAGGCACACCTGGACGGTAGCGAAGGCAAAGAGGCTGCCCTGCCCACCCTGTATTTGCCTGCTAATTCCAACGTTGATATCACTCTTAAATCCCGTGATGTTATTCACTCATTCTGGGTGCCTGCATTCCTTGAGAAGCGAGACACTATTCCTGGGATGACGAACCACATCTACATCACGACTAAGGAGCCTGGCGACTACCAGGGTAAGTGTGCTGAGCTTTGTGGTGAGTACCACTCTGAGATGCTTTTTAACGTGAAGGTTGTTTCCCGGGAGGACTACGATAAGTACATTGAGTCCTTGAAACAAAACCCAGAAAACCAGGGTGTTGTTGGTGACGAATACAACCGTAACCCCAACCAGAACGCGACCCCGCGTCCCGCAGACAAGTAAATGAGGTGAACCGTGACTACCCTCGAGTATTCAACTGAGAGTGCGACTACCGTTGCGCCGCGTGTGGTTCCGAAGTCCAAGGGGCGCATCTTCGTCAATTGGATTACCTCCACCGACCACAAGACCATCGGGTACATGTACCTGATTGCCGCCTTTATTTTCTTCTGCATGGGCGGCACTATGGCGCTGCTAATGCGCATTGAGCTTTTCGAACCCGGTATGCAGATTCTGCAGACCAAGGAACAGTTCAACCAGCTTTTCACAATGCACGGCACGCTGATGCTGCTCATGTTCGGCACCCCACTTTTTACTGGGTTGGCTAATGTGCTTATCCCACTACAAATTGGCGCTCCGGATGTTGCGTTTCCGCGGCTGAATGCCCTGGCCTTCTGGTTCTTCCTGTTTGGCTCATTGGTTGCTATCGCGGGCTTTATTACCCCCACAGGGTGCAGCGTCCTTCGGCTGGTTCGCGTATGTTCCGTTGAACAGCACCACTTACAGCCCATCTGTAGGCGGTGACCCTATGGGTCTTTGGCCTGGCGCTGCAAGGCTTTGGCACCATTATGGGTGCGGTGAACTTCATTACCACTATCGTGGCAATGCGCGCACCCGGCATGACCATGTGGCGCATGTCTGTGTTTACGTGGGCGACGCTGATTACCTCCATCCTGATCATTATGATCTTCCCGCCGCTGGCCTCAGCGTTGTTCGCACTCGGTATGGATCGCCGTTTTGGTGGTCATATCTTCGATCCCGAGAACGGGGGAGCGGTTCTTTGGCAGCACCTCTTCTGGTTCTTCGGGCACCCAGAAGTGTATGTGCTTGCCCTGCCGTTCTTTGGCGTGACCTCAGAGATTATTCCGGTGTTCTCCCGTAAACCAATCTTTGGGTACAAGGGCCTAGTCACAGCAACAATCGCCATTGCGGGCCTGTCTGTGACCGTGTGGGCCCACCACATGTATGTGACCGGTGCGATTATGCTCCCGTTCTTCTCATTCATGACCATGATGATTGGTGTTCCAACCGGTGTGAAGTTCTTCAACTGGATCGGTACCATGTGGCAGGGATCTATTACCTTCGAAACTCCGCTGCTGTGGATTTCGGATTCTTGGTCACCTTCCTGTACGGCGGCCTCACCGGCATTATCCTTGCCACCCCGCCGTTGGACTTCCACATCTCCGACACCTACTTCGTGGTCGCCCACTTCCACTACGTGATTTTCGGTACTATCGTGTTTGGCATGTTTGGGGCCTTCTACTTCTGGTGGCCTAAATTCACCGGAAAGATGCTGAACGAGCGTATCGGAAAAATCCACTTCTGGCTGGTATTCTTGGGCTTCCACGCCACCTTCCTCATCCAGCACTGGGTTGGTGTTGACGGTATGCCTCGACGCTACGCAGATTACCTGCCCGAGGATAAATTCACCTGGATGAACCAGTTCTCGACTATAGGGTCAATGATCCTGGCCGTCTCAATGATCCCGTGGTTCTGGAACGTGTACGTTACCGCGCGCTACGGTAAGAAGGTTGAAGTTGACGACCCGTGGGGCTTTGGTGGTTCGCTGGAGTGGGCAACTTCCTGCCCGCCTCCGCGCCACAACTTTACCGCTCTGCCGCGTATCCGCTCGGAACGCCCGGCCCTGGACCTGCATCACCCGGAGCTCTCTACTAACCACGATGTTGCCGCTGCGGCCTTGGCATCGCAGAAAGGGGAATAGCTCGTGAAAATTCTCGGAATGATCTTCCTCTATGTGGGTCTGTTTATGATCCCGGTGGGAGTTGTCTACGGTTTCATGACTGGTTTTGACGAGTGGGCTGGTTTTCCTGCGCTCCTTGTGACGGGTCTCATGTGTCTTTTTCCTGGCGTACTTCCTGATTTTTTTACGGCGCGAAAGATACCCGAACAGCCTATGGATAATTATGAAGGCGAAATCGCTGAAGGAGCGGGCGAGTACGGTTTCTACTCACCGTGGTCGTGGTGGCCCTTCGCCATTGGTGTTGCCTGTATGTTTGTTGTGCTGGGCGCCGCCATTGCCTGGTGGGTTGTACTCATTGCCATCCCGTTTGCTGCAGCAGCAGTAATCGGCTGGGTCTACGAGTATAGCCGTGGTGACCACGCACACTAAATAATAACCGCGCGCCTTTTATACCGAAGGACTGCCGCAGCTTAGAACCCCCGGGTAGGCTCAGAAAGCTCTGAGCCTACCCGGGGGTTTTGTTTACCTGTTAACAGTGATGGATGCGCCTATTCTTTAAGAACCAATGCGGGCACACTAAAGGATGTGGAGCTACGGGATCATGTAGAACCTCTGCAGAAGCCCGCAGCAGGTCATATAACGAAGCAGTAAGAACGGGCAAGGAGGGAGATCCCTTCCATCTTCTGAGAATGGCTTCAGAGAGTACCATCCTGGGTGTGTATTAGAAACTGGTTTCTAGGTCTTTTACGGAGACAATACGGCCCGCTGAGATATTCTTGTATAAGGCTTTACAATAAACCCGCTAAGCCTTAATCCCACCCCTGCTATAAGGGGAGAGGATAAGCAAACATAGGGGTATACAAACGTGGGGTTCCTGCCCTTACAGCAGGAACCCCACGTTCGGTATGTGAACCGTACTTATTGGTTCAATTCAGACTTGGGCGAGCTACCCTCCACCTCGCGTTCATTATGCTCATGGTGAGCACTTTCTAGCTCTTGCGGGGTAACCGGCAGAACTCGGTCGGTGAAGAAGAACTTAGAAAGACCACCGCGTAGTTTCTCAACAGGGGTAACCTTACCCTTGGCGTTCGGCTGAGCCGGTAGGACAGCGGGGGACTCGAAGCTCACCAGCTTGTACCGGCGGTACTCGTCCAGAGGCTTATGAACCTCAATAAACTCACCGTGAGGAAGCTGAACTACCTGGCCCGTCTCAATACCGTGCAGAACAAGTTCACGGTCCTTACGCTGCAGCGAGAGGCAGATACGGCGAGTAATCTCAAATCCAAGCACCGGTCCCACAAAGAATAGGGCACGCAGAACGTACGCCACGTCATTGAGAGAAACATGGAAGTGAGTTGCGATCAGATCCGAAGAAGCCGCGATCATAAGCACCGAATAATAGATGATACCCGCAACACCAGCTGCGGTGCGGAATGGCGCGTTACGTGGGCGATCCAGGATATTGTGGACGCGGTCATCCTTCGTCACCCAACGCTCAATCCAAGGCCAAGTGAACAGGAAACCCATCAGCAGGCCCGCCAACGCAAACGGTAGAAGCACGTTCAGTACCCAGGTTCCTCCTGCCTGGATTTCCCACGGGAACGGCCACACACCGGGCCATAAACGTAATGCACCATCACCGAAACCAACATACCAGTCAGGCTGAGTACCTGCCTGCACCGGTGAGGGGTCATACGGTCCGTAGTTCCAGATAGCGTTAATGGTGAATGTTGAGGCCAAGAACGCAATAATGCCGAACACAATAAAGAAGAAACCACCGGCTTTAGCAGCGTAAACTGGGCCAACCGGGAAGCCAACAACATTATCATTAGTGCGGCCCGGCCCCGGGTACTGGGTGTGCTTGTGGAGCACAACCATGAACATATGAATACCCACGCACAACAGAAGGGTGGCGGGGATAATCATAATGTGCAGGGTGTAGAGGCGCCCAATAATATGCTCACCGGGGAACTCGCCACCGAAGAAGAAGAGCGATGCATAGGTGCCAATAAGCGGAATTGACTTCATAATACCGTCAATAATGCGCAAACCGTTGCCAGAGAGCACATCATCCGGCAGGGAATAGCCGGTGAAACCAGCCAAGATACCCACAACAAAAAGCACGCATCCCACAACCCAGTTCAGCTCGCGGGGGCGACGGAAAGCACCTGTGAAGAAAACACGGAGCATATGGATGCAGATGGCCAGCATGAACATGAGCGCTGCCCAGTGGTGGATCTGCCGTAGCAGTAGTCCGCCTCGCACATCAAAAGAAATGTCGAGGGTGGAGGCAAACGCCACCGACATTTCTGTACCCTTCATCGGAACATAGGAGCCATCATAGGTGACAGCAGCCGTGGAAGGATTAAACCAGAAAGTAAGAAAAGTGCCGGAGATAAGCAGAATGACGAGGCTGTACAGGGCAACCTCACCAAACATAAATGACCAGTGGTCGGGGAAGATTTTTCGACCAAATTCTTTCACAACGCCTGAGAGACCAACACGGGTATCTACGAAGTTAGCGATGCGCCCGGTACCGGTTTTAGCTTTATATTCGTAGCCGGTCTGAGTAGCAGACATTACTTCTGTCCCTCCTTCTCACGTTCGGTGCGCATCTGCTCAATTTGTGCGCCACGTTCCCAGTACGCGGGACCAACCGGCTCGTGGAAGTCGCTTTGGGCGACAAGGTAGCCGTTGCTGTCAACAGTAATGGGAAGCTGAGGAAGCGCATGGCCTGCAGGGCCGAAAACGACCTTGCATTCATCCGCAGCATCAAAAGTTGACTGGTGGCACGGGCACAACAGGTGGTGAGTGCGCTGCTCGTACAGGGCGATAGGGCAACCCACATGGGTGCACACCTTGGAGTAGGCGACGATACCATCCACATGCCAGTTTTTTTACGTTCCTCAGAGATTTTTCATCTCCTGCGGGTCAAGACGCATGAGCAGAACCACTGCTTTTGCTTTCTCCTCCAGGTAGCCGTTTTCGTGGCTAAGCGAGGACAAAGTCTCGGGGAGCACATGGTACGCGGAACCGATGGTCACATCCGCTGCCTTAATGGGGGTTCCGGATGGGTCTCGAACCAACCGCACGCCCTTATCCCACATGGTGCGTTTGAGTACCGAAGGATCCGCAGGCCCCAGGTCACGGAAGAACGTCACGAAAGTTAACGGTGCCAGAATAACCGAACCAATGAGTGTGTTACGCAGAAGCGGGCGGCGTTTAATGCCAGATTCGTCTACGATCGTTTCAACAATTTCGGTGGCCTCAGCCCGATCCTCTTCAGGGCGCAGATCGTGACGTTCTTCGACAAGCTCATGGTCAGGCATGAGGGTACGTGCCCAATGGACCACACCAATACCAATACCAAACATTGCAAAGGCAATACCAAGACCTAGCAGCAGGTTCTGCAACTGCAATTTGCTGGTGGGCTCGGTGTTGTTAACATCGTAAAAATTACCTTCAGCTGAGATGCCGAAGTATGCGACCCAAAAGAGCAAAGAGCCAAGCATCGATAGTACGAAGAGAAGGATGACTTGACGTTCTGCGCCTTTAGCACGCTTAGGGTCTACGTCTGTTAGACGTGGACGATGAGGAGGCAGCCCCGGGTTGCGAAACTGCTCCTCTGATTCCTCTGAAGAGGTAACTACGGCTGAGCCTTGGGCTTTTGTGCCGTCACTATGGTTTCCATTGTGTTGCCTCAAATCTTTTTCTGTACGAATAGTGTGTGCGTACCTACGCTGAACGGGAAGTCAGCCAGATGACGAAGACGATTACAATACCTAAGCCGACGGTCCAAATGAGCAGGCCCTCAGAAACAGGGCCCAACGACCCAAGTTTCATGCCGCCGGGGGAGACGTTCTTCTCCTGGGCTTTTAGGTAGGTAATAACGTCTCGTTTTTCTTCCGGGGTAAGGTTTGCATCGTTGAAGACGGGCATGTTTTGCGGGCCGGTCTCCATGGCTTCATAGATGTGCTGCTCCTTCACACCCATCAGGGTGGGGGCGAACTTACCGCGGGTTAGTGCCCCACCAGCGCCTGCTGCGTTGTGGCACATTGCGCAGTTGGCAAGAAAGACACGTGCCCCATTGGCAGCATCACCTTGGGTGGTATCAAGGTACGCTGTCTCGGGGATAGTTGGCCCAGCCCCAAGTGAAGCAACATATGCAGAGAGCTGCCTGGTCTGCTCCTCGTTGAACTGGCCTGGTTTAATCTGTGCCTGCGTGCCCTGCATCTGCATGGGCATACGACCGGTACCGACCTGGAAGTCAACAGCGGCCGCACCGACACCAATCAGCGAAGGACCATCGGCGGTACCTTCAGCGTTTGTGCCGTGGCAGGTTGCGCAGTTTGCCTGAAACAGTTTCTGTCCTGCTTCTACATCCTGTTGGGTGTATGCATGGTTTGACTCAGCCTTAGCCTGATTGGTGGCAGTGGCAACTGTATATAGACCACCAGTGAGGATGAGGGCTAAAGCCAGCAACACGACGGCTGCAAGCGGGTGACGCCGCTTTTGGGAAAGTGCCTTCACGTCGTTTTCCTTGTGTGTGCTAGATGGGGTAAGGACGGGGCGCTTGTCGCTACTTCACGAAGTAGACAACAAAGAAAAAGAGCGATCCACACAACATCGACAAAGTGCCAGTAGTACGAGACCACAATGGCACTGGTCGCTTCGTAATGGCCGAAGCGTTTAGCGACGTAGGCGCGACCAATAATCAGGAGGAAAGCCACCAGACCGGCGGTCACGTGGAGAGCGTGGAAACCTGTGGTGATGTAGAAGGCAGAACCATATGCGCTGGACGCAATAGTGACGCCTTCGGATACCAAGGTTGCATATTCGTAAGCCTGCCCGGCCACGAAGATAGCGCCCATAATGAAGGTCAACACGAACCACTCGGCCATGCCCCATGCCTTGACATTTAACAAGGAACCAGTGTGGCGGGGCTTGAGCTGCTCGGCAGCAAAAAAACGCCCATTTGGCAGGGCGACGGAGCTAAGCACAAGAATGATGGTGTTGATCAGTGCGAAAGTCACGTTCAGCTTGTGCACGTTATCTTCCCAAATATCTGGGCGTGACGCGCGGAGCGTGAAGTACATGGCAAAAAGACCAGCGAAGAACATCAGCTCAGAGGCGAGCCACACCACGGTGCCAATAGCCACCGTGTTGGGCCTGTTCAGAGCCGGATGTGCTGGTTTCTTGGGGTTAACGGTTACAGTTGTCACATAGACATTATGTCGCTAAAACCGGCTTGGAACCAAAGACATATGCCTTAAAACCCTAAATACGTTAAAAATTACCTAGAAAAACCCCATGAATTCGGGGATTTTGGCTTCCGCGACGACTCTGCAATTTTTGTAATGTTCCGGTTAGTTGCCAGGCACCGGTGAATCTTTGGGCCGTGTAGAGCGGTAGGCGACATGCACAAAACCTGTCGTTTTGTATGTAGGGCTTAGAATCGAGAGTATGAACGCTACTGTATCTGAGCCTTTGAGCTGGAAGCAGATCCTCAACCAGCTGATAAAAAACATTGACCTCACCGTGGACCAGATTGACTGGGCCATGAATCAGATAATGACCGGAGCAGCCCCCGAACCGGTGTTAGCCTCTTTTTGACGGCGCTGCATATGAAAGGGAGACCCCTGCCGAATTAGGGGCTTTGGCGCGCGGTATGCTTGCCAAAGCCGAAAAAGGTGAACATTGGCCCGGACGCTGTCGATATTGTTGGCACCGGGGGAGACCAGCAGAATACCGTAAACATCTCAACAATGGCAGCTCTCGTCATTGCTGGCACTGGAGCCACCGTGGTTAAGCATGGAAACCGTGCATCCACTTCTAAATCTGGTTCTGCTGATGTTTTGGAGGCCTTGGGAATCCGCCTTGATATGCCCATTGAGTCTGTTGCGGAATGCGCTCAGAAGACGGGTATTACGTTCCTTTTCGCTATGACTTTTCACCCGGCAATGCGTTTTGTAGGGCCAACCCGCCGTGCGCTGGGTATTCCTACTACGTTTAACTACCTGGGACCCATGACAAACCCGGCTCGGGTGCGGTCCTCGGCTATTGGGGTTGCGCACCAGGAGATGGCCCCTAAGATAGCCCAGGTTTTTGCTGACCGGGGGATCACGCCATAATTTTTCCGTGGTAATGATGGGTTGGATGAGTTAAGCATCGCCACATCCTCACAGTTGTGGGAAGCCTCTGCAGGCGAACTTAAAGAATATACGTTCACCCCAAGCGACTACGGAGTGCGCCATGCCCCACTGGAGGCTTTACGGGGCGGGGACGCCCAATATAACGCCACAATTTTTTTCGGGCCATTCTAGCTGGGGAAGGCGGAAACGGGGGAGAGCTGGGTCCTATCCGTGATGCGGTACTGATTAATGCGGCGGCAGGTTTAACAGCCTACCGGGACTCCGATGAAGGCGCTTTCGACGAGCGCTATACTCAGGCACTTGCAGACGTACGGGAATCCATTGACTCTGGTGCGGCTGACAGTGTCTTGAATCGATGGATCGATTTTAGTCGTGCAGCAGCGGAATAGAATAAGTAGCATATTCGTCAGCTAAATATCGTGAAGGTGCGAAAGACTTGCTGTTCTTTTGCACCTTCACGTTAAGGTTGAATGTTTATGTTCAGGGGGAGTAGGGTTATTTCTTTTTTCGGGTATTTAGTTTAAGCACCAGAGCTGCGACCGCCCGCCAGGTGAAAAATAACACGCCCAAGGCGCAGATAGAGACAATAATAAAGCTAATCTGCGCAATCTCACCGGTGGTCACCGCCCGTAGGATATGGCCGATGACAAGAGTTCCACACCAAGCACACAAGCCCTGAACCCACAGGTTTTTAGGACGCTTACCAGTCTTGAAAACAGACATAAAAAAATAAAGACAAACCATACACAGGCCACACCAATCAGAAAGGGTCGAGCGGCTTCAAAAACATGATCAAGGGAGTACCCATGATTCTTCACACCGATGAAGGCAAAAGAGAATCACCACGACAAAAATCTATGAGTGCAGAGACCGCAATAGGAACGCCCCGAGACGCCGTGGCATTCTTGAGAGTATCGCGGCTTAACTGAGGATCACGGGAGCGCATAAGGAACATCTTTCTAGGGAAGAAACTGGAAAATCCTGATACATCGATTGTATCGGTTATGTTCTCGTGCAGGTGCTGAATTCGCAGTCATGTAAAGGCCAACATCTATAGAAGCGGAACCAGGATTTAATGGCGTTGGGTGAGTACGGTGTGTTCCACAGGCGCTAGGCAGGACGCACCGAGAAGGTCAGGAAGGCGTAGATATCAGCTTGATGGGGTAGTGAATTTTAGCTTTACTTTACATAATGTATATTATCGGCTTTATAGGAACCTTGGTATTGGCTGTAAATCATTGATTGGTGATATTGCTCATGGGATAATGCTTCCAGTGGGCTCCTATTCAAAGCCCATCATTGAACCTGCAATGAGGAGGAAATCAATGCTTGACTGGTTCATAGATACACCATGGGCTTTGTGGCTTGTGATAGCCATTTTGCTAGCGCTGATTGAAGTTCTCTCACTGGACTTAGTGTTCCTAATGTTCTCTGTTGCGGCATTGGTCACAAGTGCATCAACTCCCATTAACCAGACATTCATCGGCCAATGCATAGTTTTCTGCGTTGTTGGTGTGCTCTTGGTTTATACTCCGACCCCGTTTGCTGGCACGGTTGAATAAAAATACTCCTGAAAACACTACTAATGTTGCTGCACTGTTAGGTCAGGAAGTTGAAGTTGTACAGGCTGTCACCGCTGATGGCGGATTGGTGCGCCTTGAAGGTGATATATGGAGTGCCCGTTCAACTCTAGGGACTATACCTGCCGGAGGCAAAGCGCGTGTTGTAGAGATTGACGGTGCTACCGCTATCGTTGGAACTATTCAGGAGCAGCCTCTACTCCCCTAGCTAACCCTATTTAATCACCGCTCCAAAATTCGATAATATATTCGAAAATTTGGATTTTGCTCTAAGGAGGAATATCTAGAGTGTTTAACATTCTAACCATTATTGGTATAGCACTGGTGATCTTTGTGGTCATCGCTTTAATACGAACTATCAGGGTGATCCCTCAGGCTCGTGCTGGTATCGTTGAGCGCTTGGGTAGGTACCACACTACTTTCCATCCTGGTTTACATATTGTGATCCCTTTCTTGGATCGGCTGCTGCCGCTAATCGATTTGCGTGAACAGGTTGTTTCATTCCCCGCACAGTCTGTGATTACCGAAGACAACCTCGTGGTTGGCATCGACACCGTGGTCTACTTCCAGGTGACCGATCCTAAAGCCGCGACCTACGAGATTACTAACTACATTCGTGCGGTAGATGAACTAACGAGCGCAACCCTGCGTAACGTGGTGGGTGGGCTAAACCTCGAACAGGCTCTCACCTCCCGCGATCAGATTAACACCGAGCTGCGTGGCGTTCTCGATTCAACCACTGGTCGCTGGGGCCTGCGTATCTCCCGCGTCGATATTAAAGAGATCCAGCCGCCGCACTCCATCCAAGACTCGATGGAGAAGCAGATGCGTGCAGAACGTGACCGTCGTGCCGCTATTCTTACTGCAGAAGGTAAGAAGCAGTCCGATATCCTCACGGCAGAGGGTGAATCCCGTGCCGCAATTCTGCGTGCAGAAGGTGAAAAACAAGCGCAGATTCTTCGTGCAGAAGGTGACGCACAGTCGACTGTGCTCAGGGCAGATGGTGAAGCTGACGCTGTGCGCAAGGTGTTCGAGGCTATTCACCAGTCGAACCCCAGCCAGCAGCTGCTGACATACCAGTACCTGCAGACGCTGCCTAAGCTGGCTGACGGGCAGGCCAATAAGCTCTGGTTTATTCCGACCGAGCTTGGTGATGCACTGCGCGGATTGGGTAATGCTTTCGGGACCCTGCCGGTATCTGATCTTAAGGACGCACCCGTAAATATCACCAAACCTAAGCATGCCGGTGATGATCTCAATGGTGGTTCCGGTTTCTAAAAAATAGCCGTTTAAAACGCCTATAGTGAACTGCAGGCGGGTGGAGACAAGATTTCCCGATATAATGGATGTTTCAAACGTTCGAGGGAAACTCTCTCCCCCGCCTGACGTTATGCACGGATGCCTATAAGCATCAAACCACACCGGCTATTGGAGGAATAAGTGAGCGATCGTAGCCTGCGCGGTATGCGCCTTGGCTCCCAGTCCATGGAAACCGAATCGAACGTACAGCCTGCACCTCGTCAGCGTGTTGAATACCGTACCGCCGACGGCGACCGGGTATTTGTGACCTTCGCGGCCGAAGCTGAAATCCCTCAGACTTGGACTGCTAAATCTGGTAAAGAAGCGTTCCTTGTAAATGGCGACAGCGGTTCCTCCGCAGAGGACGAGAAACCGGTTCGTACCCACTGGGATATGCTCATGGAACGCCGTAGCATTGAAGAGCTGGAGAAAACCCTAGAAGACCGGCTGCAGTACTATCGGTCTCACTTCGCAATCTCGTAATAGTTTTTATAGGAATACTAGGCGGTAACCCGCGTGTATGCGGGTTACCGCCTTAGCTATTTAAGCTTGAAAGGACAGTTTCAAACTGCCTGTAATCCTATTCGATCATGTGCTCAACTTCCATAGGGATCTTTCCTTTAAAGAACGCTGGGCGAACACACCGCTGATATGTCATAACACACAGCCCCAGAATAAGTATTGCTACGCTCAAGCAGAAAACAAGCCCGACTCCCCCAATCTCGGAACCTGACCCGTATCCGGGATCCATCGAATCGTAGCTGGTTCGTGCGAAGAACACTAGAAGCATAATGCCGCCCAGCATCGGGAAAAGGAACTTATTCAAGAATTCCTTAACCCCTGAAGAAAACGAAATTTTACGGAAATACCATACACATGCGAACGCTGTAATCCCGTAGTACAGGCATACCATGAGGCTCAGCGCAGAGATTGTATCCCACAGGACAGATGTAGAGATAAAACGCATAAGAACGTAAAACAGTGTAGCGATTAAACAGGAAGCAAGTGTTGCGTAGCTTGGGGACTGGAATTTAGGGCTAATATTCGCGAACTTGGGCCCCAGAGCCTTGTAATAGCCCATTGCCAGCAGTGTGCGGGCTGGCGACACAGCGGTTGATTGCAAAGAGGCAAGGGCAGAAATCAGCACTGCAAACGACATCATAATGCCAAGAGCCCCCAAGACGGGGCCGGAGAGAGCAGCAAAAATATTCTCCTGGTTGTCAGGGTTGCCCAGCCCCAGCCCCTCCGATGAGGTGCCTGCGAAAGCTAGGGTGCCGACTGAGATAAGCAGATAGAGAAGAACCACAGTCAAAATGGTTCCCACCGCGGCCTGCCCGCTGGTGGTGTGCTCCCCTTCTGTCTCCTCATTCATGGTGAGCACCGCGTCCCAGCCCCAGTAAATAAAGAACACAAGAGAAATACCGGATGAAAAAGCTGAGAAAGATTCAACTCCAAACGGGTTAAACCATTCAAAGGTTGGGGATAAATTAGCGAAACCCCCTCCAGTGATGGCCTTATAGAGAGCAACGATAGCAAAGATAGCGAGAACTACAAGCTGGAAAATAATAAATACGGTTTGGATTTTCTGGGTGGCATCTAGGCCGCGGTAGGTGATATAGCACCCGAAAGCCATAAATGCTAAGAAAGTTCCAATATTAATGAGGTTATTGCTGGATAGAGTAGCCAGATCAGGGTTTGAGAAAACCTGTGAAAGGGCTAGGTAGAAGAAATCAACAGCGATCCCTGCCAAGTTCGAGAGAACCAAGATAGTAGCAGCAAGAAGCGCCCAGCCCCCAATCCATCCGACCCACGGGCCAAATGCTTTGGTGGTCCATGTGAAGGTGGTTCCTGCATCGGGCATAGCAGCATTGAGCTCTCGGTACCCGATGGCCACTAAAAGCATGGGGATGAAACCGATCAGGAAGATAGCAGGCATATGCTCACCTGCAACAGCCCCTACAGGCCCTAGCGCCCCGGACAAAGAATATGCTGGGGCAACCACAGAAATACCAATAATAATAGACCCAAAGAGAGAAACGGATCCGGAAGAAAGCCCCTTCTTATTGGCGGCGCTGGTATCTATAGCGCCATGGGGGTGCGCTGGTGCAGCGTCCTGAATATGGACCTGCCCGTGAGGATTAGACTGTTTATGAGACTGACTATTCTGAGTCAAGGTGCCTCTCCTTTCGGAGCTATCTCATCGCTAGATGGGTGTGTGCTCATAGCGACCTGCTCAATATGTGATTCAGCTTATGGAGTTAAGATTATACTAGAAATTTTAAACTGTAAGTGACATCACTAGTGATTGTTTTATTTTATACATAAAATATGTGAGGCAAGATATCGCAGTAAATGGTATGTAATCTGCAAACTGAATATTGGTATATGTGATGCAAAATAAATTAGGTATGATAAAGCCCCGGCCGCGAAAAATACCGGGGCTTTACCAATAAACGTACTAGGCTACATCACGAATTCCTGCCACAAGGATATCCATAGCCTGTTCTAATAGCTCATCAGGCATCGCCAAAGGCGGTAGGAGTCGCACCACATTACCGTACGTGCCGCAGGTAAGAATCAGTACGCCACGATCCCGGCAATAAGCTGCCACGTCCTTAGCCGCCGTAGGGTGTGGGGCTTTAGAAATGGAATCAGCCACAAACTCTAAGGCCAGCATGGCACCACGGCCACGGAAATCACCTACGATATCTAACTCCTCAACCAAAGGAGTCAGCTTTGCCGTCACAATCTCCTCAATACGTAGCGCGCGGGCATTCAAATCCCACTCCTGCATAGTTTCAATAGCGGCAAGAGCCGCAGCACATGACACCGGGTTTCCGCCGTAGGTGCCGCCCAAACCGCCCGGCTGAACCTTTTCAAAAAGCTCCGCACGGCCAGTTACTGCTGAAAGCGGCATACCACCAGCAATCCCTTTGGCGGTTGTTACCAGATCAGGTTCAACCCCCTCATACTCGCTGGCAAACCATTTGCCAGTACGACAGAAACCGGACTGAACCTCATCCGCGATGAACACGATCCCCTTCTCACGAGCCCACGAAACCAGGGCAGGCATGAACCCCTCCGCAGGTACGATGAAACCGCCTTCACCCTGAATCGGCTCTAACACAATAGCGGCAACATACTCTGAACCAATCTGCTTTTCGATCACATCAATCGTGCGCTGTGCCGCTTCTTTACCGTCCATTGTCGGCTCGTCACGGTACGGGTAGCTCATTGGGGCACGGTAGATCTCCGGAGCGAACGGGCCAAACCCCTTCTTATAGGGGGCAGCTTTAGCGGTCAGCGCCATCGTCAGGTTGGTGCGCCCGTGGTATGCGTGATCAAAAACCACCACAGCGTTACGGCCGGTGGCCGCACGGGCAATCTTGACAGCGTTCTCCACGGCCTCGGCGCCGGAATTAAAAAGTACAGAGCGCTTCTCAAAATTGCCAGGAGTTAACTCATTCAGCTTCTCGGCAACAGCCACATACCCCTCATACGGGGTCACCATAAAACAGGTGTGCGTGAAATGGGCAACCGCCTCCTGAACAGCCTGAACAACCTTCGGGGCTGAAGCGCCGACGCTTGTAACGGCAATACCGGAGCCCAGATCGGCCCAAGAATTACCATCTGCGTCAACGATAACGCCGCCATCCGCATCCACCGCATACACCGGCATACCAGAAGCCACCGAGGCTGGAACCGCCGCAGAACGGCGCTGTCCCAAGGCACGTGAAACAGGCCCGGGAAATTCACCTGTAAGTTTAATATCTTGCGGAAGACGATACATCTCTACCATGAGAACACCTTTCATAGGTGGCGCGCAGAACATATTGCGCGCACTAATATTTATGGATGCAGCCAACCCTGCGGCGCAGGCGCTAATACGCCCGCACCGCTTCGGATTAACACGCTGAAGGGATAGAAGGCACCAGCACCCCGCCCGAAGGTGCAAGAGGCTGGCAAAAGGGTGGGGTTATGCGCTCAAATCGCTCATGACGTGCTTCACACGGGTGTACTCCTCCACCGAATACAGCGAAAGATCCTTGCCATAGCCGGAGAACTTAAACCCACCATGAGGCATTTCAGCGGTCAGCAACACGTGCGTGTTAATCCATACGGCTCCGAAATCCAGGTCCCGGGACACACGCATTGCCGTACCATGGTTCGAAGTCCACACCGAAGAAGCCAGCGCATAATCCACATCATTCGCCAGATTGATAGCCTCCTGCTCAGTCGTAAACGGCTGAAGAGTGAGCACCGGGCCGAAAGTTTCCTCCTGCACGATGGCATCGTCCTGGTGTACACCGCTCAATACAGTGGGCTCAATAAAGAACCCGCGGGTGCCGCACTGCTTACCGCCCGTCTCGACCGTCACATGCTCAGGCAGGCCCTTGAGCTTACCCATCACAGTATTGAAATGGTTCACGTTATTTAACGGCCCATAGAAATTCTTCGAATCGTCCTCGTTGCCAGTGACCGTATCCCGAGCGGCAGCGACCAGAAGATCGCGGAACTGCTCATAAACGCTATCCTGAACCAGCACACGGGTGACAGCAGTACAATCCTGGCCAGCGTTAAAATACCCGAAATCAGCCAGCATACGGGCGGTGCGCGGCAAATCTGCATCCGCAAAAACAATCGCCGGGGCCTTACCACCCAGCTCAAGATGCGAACGCTTCAACCCAGCAGCCGCACCGGTAGCCACCGCCCGGCCTGCCCGCACCGACCCGGTGATAGACACCATCGCGGGGGCTGGATGATTAACCATTGCAGCGCCCGTAGCGCCAGTGCCGAGCACAACATTAAAAACCCCAGCTGGGAAAATATCGGCGATAAGCTTCGCCAGCTCTAACGTAGACTCTGGGGTGGTATCCGAAGGCTTCAGTACCACCGTATTACCAGCGGCTAAGGCGGGGCCGATTTTCCACAGTGCCATCATCAGCGGATAGTTCCATGGGGTGACTTGGGCTACAACGCCCACGGGTTCCCTCCGCACATACGACGTATGTCCCTCCATATACTCGGCAGCAGCCTTACCCTCTAAGGTGCAGGGCTGCGCCAGCGAAGAAACGAACCTGGTTTGCCCCGGCCAGCACCTCCTCGTCCCGAATCATCTCACGCGGCTGGCCGGTATTACGATGCTGTGCTTCAACCAGGGCATCCGCGTTCTTTTCCAACGCGTCTGCAAGCTTCAGAAGCATTAGCTGACGATCGGCTGGAGTGGTATGTTTCCATGTCTTAAACGCCTCCTGCGCCGCCCGCATGGCTGCATCCACTTCATCCGCAGTAGAAACCGGGGCAAGAGCCACCGTCTCACCGGTGACCGGATAAACAACCTCCAGCTCCTCAGCCGAGGCCGAATCAACGAACTCGCTATTTATAAAAATTCTTCAAGCGCTTCATAACGTCTCTCCTTCGGGTTGTTAGAGCAACCGCGCCTTAACGCGATAGCTTTTTGTGTGCCCGCCACACCAACCAGAGTGCGGCGAACCCTAAAAAGAAATATGAGGTACTTGTGCCGATACGAAACTATCCCACGTACGGGTCCCTCACCCCAATGTACTGGGTATAGGGTGTACTCAGCGATACCTTCGGCGGCACCTTCACGACCCAAACCGGAATGCTTCACCCCACCGAACGGGGCCGCAGCATTCGACATCACCCCCACGTTCAGCCCCCATCATGCCGAACTCTGAGACAGTCAGCCATCCGCAGGGCACGGGACGTATCACTTGTGAACACATAGGAAGCCAAACCATACTCGGTGCTATTCGCCAACTGCACCGCCTCCCGTTCGGTCGTAAACGTCAGCACAGGGGCTACCGGGCCAAAAATTTCCTCACGGATCACACGGGCATCCCGGGGAACATCCACCAGTACTGTAGGTGCATAGAAGTATCCCGAACCGTTTATAGTGTGTCCCCCCACCATCGCACGTGCGCCGCGTTCCAGCGCATCCTGCACAAGTTCAGATACAGAATCCACCGCTTTCTGCTCAATGAGCGGCCCGCACGTGGTGTCCGAATCAAGACCGTTTCCTACCTTAAGAGCCCCAATTTAGCGGCTAACCGGGCGGAGAATTCCTCAGCTACCGACTCATGCACCAAGAACCGGTTGGCGGCAGTGCACGCCTCCCCCATATTGCGCATCTTGGCACCCATAGCGCCCTCAACGGCTTCAGCAATATTCGCGTCCTCAAAGACAATAAACGGTGCATTACCGCCCAGCTCCATCGAAGTACGCAAAACATTCTGAGCCGCCGCAGCCAAAAGCGCCTTACCAACAGGGGTGGACCCGGTAAACGAGAGCTTACGCAGCCGCTGATCAGCCAACAAAGGCTCCGAAATAGCCGAAGCTGAGGCTGAAGGCACCACATTAAGCACCCCCGCGGGTAAACCGGCATCCAGCATAGTCTGTGCGAAATACTGGGATGTTAGCGGAGTAAGACGTGCAGGCTTAAGAACTATGGTGCACCCGGCAGCAATCGCTGCACCCGCCTTACGAGTAGCCATTGCCAACGGAAAATTCCACGGAGTGATCAGCAGGCACGGACCAACAGGTTTGCGGGCTACCAGGACGCGGTTCTTACCCTCTGGAGTGGGGTGGTATCGGCCATAATCACGTACAGCTTCCTCCGAGAACCAGCGCAAAAACTCGGCACCGTAGACAACCTCCCCGTGAGATTCCGCCAGAGGCTTACCCATCTCAAGGGTCATTAAGGTAGCGAAATCGTCGGCGCGTGCAATGACTAGCTCATATGCGCGGCGCAGAATCTCGGCGCGTTCACGTGGCGATGTAGCAGCCCACTGCTGCTGTACCGCACACGCGGCATCCAGAGCCGCAACCGCATCCTCACTCGTGGCCGACGATACAGCGGCAAGTTTCTCTTCCGTTGCCGGGTTAATAACATCGAATACTTCATCCGATGAGCTGGGCCGCCACGAGCTGCCAATCAGCAAACCTGTAGGCACCTTCGCCACCAGTGCCTCAACATTTACGCTCATATATTCTCTCCTTTTAGCAATAAATGCGCTACCGAAATATAACAATGCCCTGCGGCTACTCAATGACCGGTATGGAACCCGTCCACGGCTGCTGCTGCGACCCTTTACGCCCTGGATGGTAATCGCGTGGGACAACCACCAGCGGGATAGGCAGCTTAGTCATAATCTTCGCGGTTGTAGAACTCAGGAACAACTCGCCGCGCTGAGCCAGTTTGGAAGAGCCCGCCATTAAAATAGCGTTCTCATCCCAGTGCACAGAATCCACTGCCTCCACGATCGTGGTCCCAGCACCCACTGCGATACTTAGCTGCTGCGGGTTTTGCGGTGCAACGTTTGACTGTTCCATCAAATCTTCAATACTCGCCCGGTACAACTCGTCATCCGCTGCCCCGTTTTGCTCATACAACGAAACTAAACGCACCGGTAAACCCGTTCGATTCTGGGTGGCGATAGCCTCTTCCACGAGGTTAATCGAATCAATATCAGGAGAAATTGCACAATCAATCTGATTAATGACGTGATCCGCGCTGTAATCACGCGGCGCTAAGGCAACAGGCACACGGGAACGGTGTAAAAGCGCGTTCCCCACTGCCCCCAAAGAGTGCCATAACCAATTGCCGCTATTGCCGCCGCCCACAATAATCAGCCCTGCGTCAATAGCTCCGGCTAACTCCATAAGACCCGCAACCGCAGAATCAGCGCGACGCAAATGAAAACGCGCTTTCACATCGGTGGGCACCAAATATTGCGCCTCTTCCAGCCAACCCACCGCCTGCTCCTGAAGTAGGTCACCAAAGTTTGATTTGGGAGCTGCAAGGCGAGGGTTCTGCGGCTTAATAACGTACACAACGTTTAACTCGGCCCCCAAAGAGCGGGCTAAGACCGTGCCTAAATTCAACGCGGCACGACCACGCGCATCAGGAGAATACCCTACAACGTACTTCATATTTCCCATCCGTAAATTCAGTAGCTCTACTGGGCGCACCCTAGTATTCAGATGCACCCAGTAAAGCTACCCGTGTGTGCTCTTACGAGGTGACTATTTGAGCTTCGCATCCAGCGTGGCTGCGGTCTTCTCCCCCATTCGTACCGCACCATCTACATGCTGGTAGCCATCAGAAGCAATATCAGAGCATGACCAGTAAATCGGCCCAACCGGGGTGAGCTGATCAGCACCATACCGGTGCAAACCACCCAAATCGTAGCTAGCAGCATATGCCCCGCGGGTCCACTCCTCGGCGCCCCAGTCAGATTCGTAGTACACGATGGGGTTTTTCGTTTCCTCCCCCAGCATCTGAGCCATAGAATCAAGAATCCGAGCCTTACGCTCCTCCGCACTGATAGTGAACATTTTGTCGGCCGCCTCATCTGAGACGAAACCTACCAGCGTGCCGCGTGACTCTTCCTGGTCGGTCTGCGGGTCATAGTTGGTGTTATCGTAAATCTCCTGCACCAGGTTATTAGCGGCGAAACAGGTACCTGAAAGACCCTTATCACGCCAGAAAGGAGTGGGGTACACGGCGTGCACCTTAATAACAAGCCCCAGCGACTGGTGCTGATGCATCTGATGCTGACGGCGATCCAACGCGGGTACGAAATGAACACGGGAATACAGGTTCGGCGGAACCGCCACCACCACATATTTAGCGCGCACAATAACGTTATCGGCAGGGGAAGCCACGCCGTCTTCCCGAGAATGCCTCAGCCTCAACACGCACCGGGTACTCCCCGGCTCCCTGCCACCGCAGAACACGTGCCGGATGACCCAAGATAATATTCTCAGCCCCTACCTTCTGCGCAAGAGCCAAAGAGACGGATTGCATACCGCCCACCACACGCTTATCCAGAATAAAATCTTCATCAACAAGATTAGAGAACGACCCAGCCGAAGCTGCCATCAGCACTGCCTGCAGTGCCGAGAACGCGTGAGCCGGTTTGGTGAGCATGCCTCCGGCAATAAAAAGCCCAATATTATTGCAGGCTTCTTCGTCATCCGACTGCGTGCGGAGCCAATGGTGAAAACTGATGGTGTCAAGCTCACGGGCCTTGGGGTGGGCCCACGGCTGCTGCGCCCCAATCTCAGCGGCGAGCGCATCTAGTTTTTCAATGAGGCGCACCATTTCCTGTTGGGTTTTTTCGTTGGCGGGGAACATGTCTCCCGTGTAGCGGTGCATGGTGCCGTTGGGGTCGCGGTAGAGGTTTTCGCCATCACGGTAGCGGGAGAAGGTTTTGAGGCCTAGTTCGCTAATGAGGGAGATTAGGGCGGTCTGGTCGGGTGAGACCCATTGGCCGCCGATTTCTAGGAATGCGCCGTTGATGTGGTTGCTCCAGGTGCGGCCGCCTACACGTTCGCGTGCTTCGATGACGGCTACGGTGTGGCCTGCCTGTTGCAGGCGGTATGCGGCGGTTGGTCCGGAGGGGCCCGCGCCGATGATTGCGACGTCGCGGGTTAGTTCGGTCGTGGTTGCATCTTTGGGTTTCACGGTTCTTACACCTTTCGCTTGGCGAATTCTAAAAACGAATTCTGTTCGTTTTTAGTGTATCCCAGAACACAAATAAATTGAAGTTGGTGATTTCTTGGGGCGTAAAATCTGTGGGTTTTACCTGTGTGTTTCAGTTATTGGGAGGGTTTTTGAGATTAAAATTTATAGCGAAAGATATGTGGGGTGTAGTGTGAGTTTTTCTTCTTCTCGGCGTGTGGGGCGTCCGTCTTCTACGGTGTTGAGTGCTTCAAAGATCGCTCGTCAAGCTCGTCGGCTTCTTGTGCGGGATGGGAATTTTTACGATGGGTGCGTTGGCGCGGGAGTTGAGAGTGGCGCCGTCGTCTCTTTATAACCATTTCCAGTCTCGTGATGAGGTTTTGGGGGCTGTTAGTGATGCGGTGGTTAGTGAAATTCGGGTGGATTCTTTGCGGGAGGCTGTTGTGGTTCTTGCTGAGCGGGAGCTTACGGTGGAGGCGAAGACTGAGTTGTGGGTTTCTGCTTTTGGTGCCTGGGGTGCTTCTTATCGGGATGCTTTTAGTGAGAGCGCGGAGTTGGTGGCGGCTTTGGCGTTGACTCCGGTGGGGTGGGCTCCGCAGACTTTGCGGATGTATGAGCTGGTGCTGGAGGCGCTGGCGGCGTTTGGGTGTCCGCAGGAGCGGGCGCTGAGTGTGGTTGAGGCGTTGGAGGCGTTTCTTTTGGGGGCCGCTTTGGACGCGAATGCGCCTGATCACGTTTTTGATCCTGCTGTTGCTGGGGGTGATTATCCCCGTTTGCAGGAGGCGTATCGGATGTTGCGGGGTGGGGCTGTTGCCCCGGCGGAGGATGCTTTTGCGGTGGGTTTGGAGGCGATGCTGTATGGGTTGGCTCGGCGGGTGCTTTCGTGAGGGTGTGGTGGTTCTTCTCCCCTGCTGGATGGTGTGTGGGGTGGGGAAACACGTAGGGTGCCCGGCCTGTGTGGTTTCGGGCACCCTATTGAGGTGTGGGGCTTTATTTGCCGAATTTTTCTTGAGTGTGTTTACTCGGTTTGTGAGGCCCCAGCTGGTGACTTTGCGCATTGAGTCGAAGATGATGTTGCCGGTCATTTTTGAGGCCCCGATTTCGCGTTCGACGAAGGTGATGGGTACTTCAACGATTTTGAGTCCGGCTTGTTCTGAACGCCAGGCGAGGTCAACTTGGAAGACGTAGCCTTTGGAGTCGATGCCGTCGAGGTTGAGCCGCTGGAGTGCGTCGCGGCGGTAGGCGCGGAAGCCTGCGGTGATGTCTTTGACTTTGGTGCCGAGGATCGTGCGGGTGTAGAGGTTTGCGCCGCGGGAGAGGATCTGGCGGTGGATGGGCCAGTTTTTGGTTTTGCCGCCGGGCACGTACCGGGATCCGATGGCTAGGTCTGCACCGGCTTCTACGGCGCGCACGAGTGAGGGCAGCTGCTCGGGCTGGTGGGAGCAGTCGGCATCCATTTCGATGAGTATTTCGTAGCCTTCGGCGAGGCCCCAGTCGAATCCTGCGAGGTATGCGCCGCCGAGGCCGTCTTTGACGGTGCGGTGCAGTACGTGGATTTGGGGGTCTTTGGCTGCCATGTCGTCGGCGATTTGTCCGGTGCCGTCGGGACTGTTGTCGTCGACAACGAGGATATCGACTTCGGGGGCTGCCTTGCGCAGGCGCTCCACTACGACCGGAAGGTTTTCTTTTTCATTGTATGTGGGAATAACGGTGAGTACGCGCATAAATCTCCCTGAGTCCTTAAATGCGAGTGGGATTGTAAAAACTTTCTCCTAGGGGTCAAGTATACCGGTTGTGGTGTGGGGCGCTGTTATTGGGTGTTTGATGCGGGGGTTGTTTTAGGTAAATTTTCAGTTTGTTCACATGTATTTCGGGGTGTTGGTGGGGCTGGGGCGGGTTTTATTGTTCCTGGGTGTAGAGGCGCTCTAGTGTGGGTAACGGTACGTCGAGGGCTGGCAGCAGCGGGATGCGGGCGCGGGGGTCGGTGCTCCATGAGGCTACGCGAGAGTCGGGGGCTTGTACCATGAGTTCGGTGACATTCCAGATGGCGAGGTTGGCGGGGGTGTCGGGGGCGAGCTGACCGGCGAAGGGGTTAGCGTCGGCGAGCGCACGGTGGGGGCTGCGGGTGAGTGCGGCGAAGGCGGAGCGTGCGGAGATTCCGTGGGGGGGCGGTGGTGAATATTTTTGACTGCTTGCCAGCCTAGTGGCGCGTCGAGTGTGGGGTCTGAGCCGATGCTGATGGGGGTCCCGATGGTGTTTGCGCGGCGGGCGAGGTCTGCGTTCTCTGCGGTGGTTTTGTAGGCCGAGGCTGACACGTGAGTTAGCGAGCGCCTGAAGTTCTTGGTCGTTGAGGGTTTCTTCGGGTGTGGTTTTTATGGTGTCGAGGCGTAGGGTGAGGTGCGGGTGGAGTGCGGCGGATGGTTTGTGCGGTGGCTGCTGCTTGGGTGAGGTGCGGGTGTGCGTTGATGCAGAGCGTTAGCTGTGTTTGGGCTGCGGTGTCAGCGAGGTGTTGGGCTTCTGTTGGGGTGTTGGCGTGTAGGCCGGCGAGGGTTAGTGGGGTGCCGTTGAGGGTTTCGCGGGTGTGGGTGATGGTTTCTGTGAGGGCGTGTGGTGGGGTGTTGGTGAGGAGGATCCGCAGGTCGGCGGTGGTGTGGGTGCTGGCGAATTGTTGGGCTGCTTCGATGAGCGGCTGTAGGGTGTTGGGGTCGGTGGTGAGGGTGTGGGTGTGGTATCCGGCGTGGTGTGCGGTGGTGAGGTAGGTGAGGATTTCGGCGGTGGTTTTTCCCGTGACGGGTGCGAGGGCGCGGGTGAAGGTGGGGGTGACGAGTCGGCCGTTGAGGTCGATGGTTTCCATGGTGTTGTCGGTGATGGAGCGTGCCCCGGCGTCGGAGCCTGCCCAGCGGACGGTTCCGTGTTCGGTGAGTATGGCGGTGGCGTAGGGGTCTGCTGGGGTGTAGATGCTGCCGTTGAGGAGTACACGTATGGTCATGGTGTTTGTCCTTAGGGTTCGCTGGTGGGGTGGTTTAGGTTAGATGTCGAGGGCGATGACGCCGCGGCGGATGAGGATGATGGCTTTTTCGCAGCGGGCGCGTAAATCGGCGTTGATGCCGTTGATGTGGGTGATCTGGTCGAGGGAGTCGATGACTTGTTTTGCCCAGCGGACGAAGTCGCCTGCGGTGAGGTCAGTGTTTTCGAGGGCTTTGGCGAGGTGTGCGCCGCGTGCCCAGGCGTAGATGGGTTCTACGAGCCCGAAGTCGCAGGCGGGTGTTTGGGGAGTTTGTGTTCTTCTTCTGAGGCGTTTAGCCGTGCAAGTTCACGGTTTATGGTGGTGATGCTTTTCGCGTAGGGAGGGTGGGGGTAGCGGGGCAGGTGTTCGATGGTGTCGCGTTTTCCTTGGTAGGTGAGGGCGGCGATGGTTGCGGCGATGGCGGCGGGGTCGAGGGTGTTGAGGAATCCTGCTTCGAGGCAGAGGCAGGTGAGAAGGTCTTTGTCGCCGTAGATGCGCCGTAGGCTTTGGCCGGTGCTGGTGAGGGTGAGCTCGCCGTCGGTGGCGCAGTTGACGTACCCGTAGCTGGTCAGTAGTTGTGCGATGCGGTTGAAGACGTGGGCGATGGTGTTGGTGCGGCGGGCTATTTGGCGGCGGAGCCCGTCGGTATCAGAGTTGAGCTTGTACCAGCGTTCGGCCCAGCGTGCGTGGGTTTTCCCTCTCGGAACACCCGTGGCAGGGGTGGTTGCGCATTTTGGTGCGTAGGGTTTCTAGCTGTTCTTGTAGCCCGTTGGGGCGTTCGGTGATGGTGCGGTGTTTGGTTTCGCGTGGGGGTTTGTGGTCGATGAGGGCTTGGCGCATGCGCGAGGCGGTGTCGCGGCGTTCTTTGGGGGTTTTGAGGGTGAGCCGTTTGGGGAGCTTGATGCGTGAGACGGGGTCGATAATACCTTCGAAGTCGCGGGGGTTGCGGTGCGGGTGTGGGCGTCTTCGGTGAGTATTCCGATGCGGGGGTCGGTGTTGGATTCGGCGCGGGTGGTGACCACGGCGTATCCGCGCAGGCGCCCGGTGGGGATGTGGATGATGTCTCCGGGCAGTAGTTCTTGGATACTCTGGTGCGCTTGGGTGCGGGCGTGGCGCTGGTTTGTTTTTCTGCTTTCTTTTCGAGGGCGCTGATGTCTCGGCGTAATGCGAAGTATTCGGCGAAGTCGCCGAGGTGGCAGCGCATGGATTCGTGGTATCCGGTGAGGGCGTTTTCGTTTTTGCGTACGCGGGCTGCGACGCCGACGACGGATTTGTCGGCCTGGAATTGGGCGAAGGAGGATTCGAGGATTTTCCGGGTGCGTTCTGCCCCGTAGGCTGCGATGAGGTTTGCCGCCATGTTGTAGGTGGGCCGGAATGAGGAGTTCAGCGGGTAGGTACGGGTGGAGGCGAGGGATGCGACGTGCGCTGCGGTGGTGTTGGGGCGCCAGGCGATGACGGCGTGGCCTTCAATGTCGATGCCGCGCCGGCCTGCGCGTCCGGTGAGCTGGGTGTATTCGCCGGGGGTGATATCTACGTGGGTTTCACCATTGTATTTGGTGAGTTTTTCGAGGATGACGGTGCGGGCGGGCATGTTAATGCCAAGGGCGAGGGTTTCGGTAGCGAAGACAAGTTTAATGAGGCCGGTGGTAAAAAGCGTTTCGACGGTTTCTTTGAAGAGCGGCAGCATCCCGGCGTGGTGTGCGGCGATGCCGCGAAGGAGCCCTTCTCGCCATTCATAGTAGCCGAGGGTGTTGAGGTCTCGGGTGTCAAGGTGCGCGGTGGCTTCGGCGATGTATGCGCGGATGGTTCGCTGCTGCTCGTCGGTGGTGAGCATCAGATCGGCGTCGATGCACTGGGTGACGGCACCGTCGCACCCGGCGCGGGAGAAGATGAAGCAGATGGCCGGAAGGAGCCCTGCTTTTATCGAGGGTGCGTACCATCTCCGGGCGGGAAATACGGTGCGGGCGCAGGGGGTTGTCCTGTGCGGCGTGGGGTGTGCGGCGGCTGTCCTCGAACGTTTGGGCGGTGCTGTGGTGTTTGCGGGTGCGGCGGAACCGTTCACGTTTGCCGCCGCGGCCTCGGTAACCCCGGTCAGCCCCTGTAACCGGGCCGGAGCTGTTTGAGCTGCGGGTTCAGGCGCATCCCGGCGGGTGCGGTGTGCTCGTCGGCGTCTTTTCGGGGCGTTTTCGTGGCGCGGCGGGCACCCGATGCGCTCTTCTCCCCGGGTCGGGGGTGAAAAAGATCCACGATTTGGTTGCCGACCAGCATGTGCTGCCATAGAGGTACAGGCCGGTGCTCCGAGACAATGACGTCGGTGCCGCCGCGCACCGTATCGAGCCAAGCCCCGAACTCTTCGACGTTAGAGACGGTCGCGGAGAGGGAGATAACAGTGACGTGTTCGGGAAGGTGGATGATCGCCTCTTCCCAGACAGCGCCGCGGAACCGGTCGGCAAGGTAGTGCACCTCGTCCAGGATGACGTACCCGAGCCCCTCAAGGGTGGGCGAATCGGCGTAGAGCATATTGCGCAGCACCTCGGTGGTCATCACAAGGACGGGGGCCTCGGCGTTAATGCTCGTATCCCCGGTAAGTAACCCCACGGTCTCTTCACCGTACTCTCGCACAAAATCGTGGTACTTCTGGTTGCTGAGCGCCTTGATGGGGGTGGTGTAGAAAGCTTTGAGACGTTTGCGCAGCGCCAGGTAGATACCGAACTCCCCACCACGGTTTTTACCGGCACCGGTGGGGGCAGCCACCAGCACCGCCCGACCGGACTCTACACTGCGGCATGCGCTTTGCTGAAAATCATCCAGCGGGAACCCCAGGTTTTTCTCGAAGGCTGCCAGGGCGGTTTTTGCGTGGGCGGCGCGTTGTTGAGCCGCCTGGTACTGTGCGGCGTAGCTGGTGTTCTCGTTATTCGGCATGGTTCTATTCTACCGATACACCAACCCCCAAAAACCGGGTATCCGCCGGGGCATATGTAAAGCCAGGGGTGGTAAAACTGGTGCAGTAAAGCCCCGGAAAACGTGCAGGTTATCCGGGGCTGTGTGCGCAATGGAGCGGGCTAGTTCTTCGCCTCATCCTTTTCGAAATGGCCCATCGCGGCGAGGTCTTCGGCACTGGTTGCGGTCTTGATTGATTCTTCGGTCATGCCCTTGGCAAGTTTCGCCTCACGACGGTCGCGGCGTTTGTCATTAATGAGGCAGATGCCGATGGCGATGAAGAAGAACGCCAGCAGCGGTGCCATGAGGTAGAACATCATCATAATGTCGGTGCCTGGGGCGGTCATAGCGGCGATAACAGCCACGAGCACCACCACCCACCGCCAGGACTTCAGCACGGTTTTACCGCGGATCAGCCCAAGCATATTAATACCCACCAGGATCACGGGGATCACGAACGCTAAGGAGAAGAAGAACATGAACTTAACCACGAACGCGATGTAGTCGTTGGCGGCAATAATGTTTTCGGCCCGGCTGGGGTGAACATGGTCAGCGCTCGCACAACCCCCGGCAGCGTCCACCAGGAGATCGCCACACCGCAGGCGAAAGCGAACAGTGAACCGGAAAGGAACCCGAACAGGTACTTTTTCTCTTTCGCGTGCAGCGCCGGCAGCAGGTACCGCAGCCCCTGGTACAGCCACACCGGGGAAGCCAGCACCAAACCAATGTACATGCCCACGCGCATGAGCTGATCGAACGGGGACGCGATGGTCGAGTAATTCAGGGTGGCGTGGCGGCCTTGCTGCTCGTTGATTTCGATCAGCGGCTGGGAGATGGCGTTAATGAACGGCTGGTAAAGGAAAAACCGATAATATTGCCGCGATAAGGGTGGCGATAGCTGCTTTAATGAGACGGTCCCGGAACTCACGCAGATGCTCCTAAGTTCCATGCGCGCCTCGGGATTGCTTTTTGCGGCTGCGCACATCCTGATCAGGCTTTGCCATCGTGTCCTCGCTACTTCAGATTTTTCTGGCCTCTGTACGGGCACTACCGGTGCCCTGCACGTACAGCGTTGAGCATGTTCTACCTCATGCGGGGTGGCCGGTAACCCGGTGCGCCCCGAAACTACTTTTAGATTACCACTAACCCGCACCCGTTAAACAGGGGTTTTAACAAGTGCGGGCCGAACGGTTCTAAAGTTTTCAGCTACTTGGCGTCGGACTTACCGTTGTCCACAACCTCGGCGGTGACGGTTTCATCTTTCTTGCCTTCACCATCTTTTTGGCTTCTTTACCGTCACTCTTCATACCCTCAACTTCAGACTTGAAGATACGCATCGACTGGCCTAGGCTACGCGCCATACCGGGCAGCTTCGGGGCGCCAAAAAGCAGGACAATGAGGAGGATAACAACGATAATGGTCGCCGGATGGCTAAAAATCTGACCCATAAGGTGTGAACCTTTCTGTGTTAGAGCAGGTCTCCGATATTTTGAGGTTGGCCGAGTCGATCTCGTCGGGAGACCCGTCGCTTGATCCGCTCAGACCTGCGTGTCTGTTTACCTTGTTCATAGTTATTGTATGCCGCAGATACCGGGGTGAAAAATCCCCAAGGTTTGCTCGGCGGGTATTTTGCGGCGCACATTCGCCTCGGCGTCGTCAAAACTTTGTTCAATTGATTCAGCCCACGTGGTCACATCATCAAGGAGAGTAAACCCCCTCACGAGCGCCCTATACCCAAGAAACGCCAAAAACAGCAGGGCGGTAATACTCAGCGCACCCCACAGCAGAACCCAGAACCACCACGGCATGCTTAATATTATACAAGCTCGCGTGCAGAAAGAACGGCCTACGACTCAGCGTCCGGCGAACCTTCCTCAACCATCAGCACATCAATGCGCTCCAATAATTCGGCCCGTAACTGCTGGGGGCCCAGCAGCTCCAGGGCCCCGCCGCCGTCAATGACCGTATCAAGAATACGCCTCATACCCTGCCGCCGCTCCCCCGGAAAATAATGCACCCGATGAAATACTTTAGGGCTGTTCGGTTTAGCCGCATCAAGCGCAACAGCGTGCGAACTGACCCTCAACAGGCGGCGGCAGGCCTCCTTCACCGCAGAAGAACCGGGGCTGCCCAGCGCCTCCACCCGCACCCGCAAAAGAGCGAACGGGTTATCTTCGTCGAACTGCTGGGCCCGACTCCACTGCTCCGGGGTGTGCGCGTGAGCAGGCGGGGTGCGCGGGTGCGCCGGGCCAGCATCCTCAAGATGCGTGATACTGCTGAGCCTAAAATTACGCCACGCATCCCGCTGCCCCACACGCCCGGCAGAAGTTCGGCAGAACGCATACAGGTAGAACTGGTTATACATGAACACCAGCCCATACGGGTCGATCACCCGCTCAAAATCCTGATCCCCGTACCGGATGCGTAACGCCCGGGACGATGCGAGCGCCTCCAGGATCTCGGTACGCCACGGTGCGTCCGGGCGGAAACTTAGGCGCGGGAAAGCTCACCGGCGCGGTCACCATAACTGTTGGCGATAGTATCCCGTAACCTGCTCAGCTGTTCGCCGTGGCCCAGAATATGCTGTGCCGCATCCAGGCTGAACACTAACAGGGCAAGTTCCACGTCCGAGAAAGCAACCCCCGCGTACAGCTGGTGCCCCGCCTCCAGCGGCAGGTACTCCACCAGGTGCGCACCCTTGTGATTGGTCTGCGGGTCGTCAAAACCCCGCTCAAACGGTAAAGAATCCTCCGGTACGTGACGGTCGTAGTGCGCCTCAACCGCCCGGAACGCATCAAGAAGTTTCTTCGGTTTGCCGGTATCTACCGCCAGGGCGGCACCAATAGTTTTCAGGCTCTGCTCACCGGTGGCCTGCACATAGTGCAACGCCAAAAGCGAGTCAATCAGCTTATCTACCGCATCAGGCCTATCGCGGGTTGTGTTTTTCTTCCACCCGCTTGGGGTCTTAGCAGGGTGCTCATGCGCCTGCTGCAGCTCACGCAGGATACGCTGCTGCACCTGCCGAACCGTGCGCTGGTGCTCATTATCCTCCGCATGCGGTATACGCCAGCCGTTGCTGATGGCGTCGGTTGCGGTCTCAACTGTCCCGTAAGAAGGCACCGTAAACTGCTGTCCGGTGCGGGCGTCCTCAACGGTGAGGGTACTGTTCTGCCACCGGCCCAGCCGGTCAAGAGAATCAGCCATGCTGAACTGCGCAGGCGCCGCCGTGAACGCCTTCGGCCCGGTCTTAAGAACCGTTAAAGACCCCATGCGGGAGAGCCGGTATGTGAAACCCTGCTGCTGGGCTCGCGGCTGTGCCTTCGAGGAGTCAAAACCCACGAAATACCAGTTGCCGTAACGGTGCCCCACACCCCACACCGAGAGGGTGCTCTGACGCCGGGCACCACTGTAATTCTGGTAGGAGACTGAGACGTTTTTATGTTCGGCCAGTGCCGAAAAAATCTCTTCCAGGTACGGGTCATCCTGAAAACGGATGCGGGTCAGCGGCTCAGCGTGGGAGTGCAGCTTTTTAACATGCTGCAGGTTCGGCACGCTCGCGGCCACCTTCCGCAGGATACGGCGGGCGCTGTCTTCCAGGTCCGTACCGTACCAGCCTTTGCACAGAGTATCGAGCACCCGGTAATCCTCAACGGTCATATCCCACCTGGTGAGCGGGTTCGGCCCCACCTGTAACCGGTACCCGCCGGTTTCTGTATTCACCAGCGGAATACCCGCATCACGCAGCGCCTTCTTCGCGCGCTCAAACTCCTGCTCCTGCGATGGGCTGAGCGCATCATCACGCCCCACCCTAATACCGAGCGCACCCAAAAATTCGGTGCGTGAAATACCGTAACGGGGGCTGCACGCCAGCAGATGGTACACCCTGAAGAGTTCTTCCATACCCACCATTCTACGGTTTCCGCCCGAATGGGCAGGGGCGAGCGCCTATAAAAAGGCTGCGTCCCGCCGAAGCCGGTTGGCTCAGGCAGGACGCAGCAGCGAAAGCACCTTTACTTTTAGACGGACTGTGGTTAACGAACCTCTAATAGGTCAACCACGAAAATCAGGGACTCTCCCGGGGCGATAGCACTGCCGGCACCGCGATCACCATAGGCCATATCAGCCGGGATTTTCGAGGCGGCGGCGGCCACCGGCCTTCATCCCGATCAGGCCCTCATCCCAGCCGCGGATCACCTGGCCCACACCCACCTGGAACGGCAGCGGCTCATTCCGGTTCCACGAGGCGTCAAACTCCTCACCGGTTGAGAACGCCACCCCCACATAGTGGGCGAGTACGCGGGAGCCGGGCACAACCTGCGCGCCGTGCCCCTCAATTAAATCCTTCACCACAAGCTCGGTGGGGGCCCCATTTTCGGGGAACTCGATTTCGGGCTTCTGCCGGTCGAGGTTACGCTGACCAAATGACATGTGTCTCCTTAGAATACTAATTTCAGTGATGTGAATGAGTGCGCGGGCCGCACACCTGAGATAGTGCGCCTTCAAAGCGCGGGTACCGCACAAAACTGCGGGCTACCTACTTGGTGGATGCGCTCTCACTAGGTTTCTGCTCGGTCGCAGCCGGGCTGGCAGAAGCGGAAGCTGAACCATCACCGGAGGGCGCCGGGGTCTGCGAAGGAGCCGCACCACCAGAAGGATTAGCGGAGGCGGAAGCCGCCTTCTCAGCTGCTTGCTTCTTCAAAGCGTCCGTCTGTTCCTTAGCTTTGACCGCCGAATGGTTAGTCTTAGCATCGATAATATCGATCACGAACACCAAAGGCGCCCTTCGTATTTTCTGGTGCTTGCTCACCGTATGCAAGGTTGGCAGGGATGATAAGCTCCACACGGGAACCGACAGTCTTACCTACCAGTCCCTTCTGCCACCCCTGGATCACCTGCTAGAGGGAACCCGACCACCGGCTGTGTGGAATCAGCATTGTAGTGGTTTTCAAATTCCTTACCGTCCGACCAGCGCACACCCATGTACCTGGCGTATACGTTATCGGTCTCCTTAACCTTTTCGCCCGAGCCGACAATCAGATCCTTAGAGACTAGCTCCTTCGGCTCCTCACCCTTATCTTCCGGCAGCTTTAATTTCAGCCTTACCGCTCTTCTCATCCAGAGTAAACTTGGGAAGCTTCGGGTCTTCCGCCTCAGCCTTACCCGAGACAAGGTTGTTAATCTTCTGCTTCACGGTAATGACCTGAACATTGGTGGGAGTGCCCGGTGAGACAGTCTTAGCCGGAGCCCCCGGTGAAGGCTGAACACGAGGATCCCGGTTAGAACTCATCATGAATGAGCCGCCGACCTTCAGCTTCTTAACCGTCTCATATGCCTCAGGGGTCTTCTTCTTTCAACTGCTCATTAACCGTGATGTTGAAAGGGGCGGATGCGTAGGTGGTCTGTTCCCTGCCCTGTGCATCCTTTTGAACTTCCATCAGTCCCATTGAACTGAGTGATTTCGACGAGAATATTATCGCCATCCTGGATAGCTTCACCGCTGCCTTCTTCGATGACACGTGACACGTTACGATCCACTGAAAAAGGCGTTGAAAAAGAGGCTGAAGGGGCTGCCGTGGCCCCATTCATATCGACCTGTACCTTATCAAGGGGGTTATCGGCGTTATTAGTATTATTGCCACAGGCGCTCAGCAGTAAGCTCAGACACAACACAGACGCGGCCGCTGCTTTTTTATGATGCTTCAGCACGAAGGCTTCCTTTCGGTTGGTTGGTGATTTGAATCGACACTCAAAAACCCATGCTACCGCCACAAGGGGCGGAAGGTCACACGCAGTACGCTGTGAGTGATGAAACCACCATCTAAGGGGGCTGCACCCGGGCTCAAGAGCAAAAACTAGATTAACGGCGGTGCGGGCGGTTCGGGGTGTTTATGCCCCAGCATAGTGACCACCTCATCCACCTGTTCACTGTGTGTTTGGAACGGATCTTTACACACCACAGTATGCTGCGGGTAGGCGTTTAACCGCATGTGCACCCAGTCCACCGTGAACTGCTCCCCTGCTGCCTTTGCCGCCTTAACGAACTGCGAACGCAACCGGGCGCGAGTCGCTGGAGGCTCATCAATTGCATGTTCGGCGGCTCCGGCAGGTAGCACAGTTTTTACCGCCTGACGGCGCACCAACGCATGGTACACCCCACGATCCGGGTCAATATCATGGTACGCCAAATCCAGCTGTCGTATGCGTGCGCTCGCGTAACTGGTCTCTTGCCCCGCAGCCTGCGCCCGGGAAATATAGGCGTCTAACAGTTTCTTCTTAATAGCCCAGTCAATCTCGGTATCAATACTGCTGTAGTCGCCGCTGTGCACCGCATCCAGGGTACGCTGCCACAAATCGAGGGCGTAACCCACGTGCTGATGATGCTCCCCATGCCAGTCCACGTACTTGCGGGCGGCATCCAGGTAGTGGCGCTGCACACTCAAGGCCGTATACCGCTGCCCGTCAGCAGTCTCAAATGCGGCGGACCCGCTCATATCGTGGCTAATAGCACGCAACGCCTGAGGCACTGAAACAATATTCAGGCTGGTCAGCGGGAAACGATCTTCCAGCATGCGCAGCATTTCAGATCCGTACTCACAATCTTGAGCAGCACGGTTGGCTCAGCCATATTTGAGTCCCCATTAATCACGTGCATCCGCCGGTATTTTGAGGCATCCGCGTGCGGCTCATCACGAGTATTAATCAGTGGACGCACCCGCGAGGTGGAGGTGCTGGCCGCCTCCCAAATATGGTCCGCCCGCTGAGAGAACGAAAACGAGGGCACACCGGTCGCTGAAGCCGGGTCAGTCGAACCAGACACCGGTCCGCCTTTCGGATGGGTTTTACCGGCGCCCACCAGAATCTGACGTGTAACTAAAAACGGCACCAGCTGCTCAATAAGCGTGGGGAACGCCAGTTTACGGCTAATCAGGTAGTTCTCGTGACTGCCGTAGGAATTACCCGCAGAGTCCACATTATTTTTCAACAGGTAGAACGACCCTTCAAGCGGCGTCCCGTGTGCCCTTCGGTGCGCAGACGCTGCTGGGCCTGCCGCGCTAAACGCGCCAACAGCAGCTCACCGGCCCGCTCCTGCGCTAACAGCTCCTCAATACTGGCGCACTCGGCGCTGGCGTACTCGGGGTGCGAGCCCACATCCAGGTACAGGCGACCACCATTTGGCAGGGAATACGTTTGTGGAGCGCCACTCATCCAGCACCGGCTTTAAAACAAAGCCGCTGCCGCCTCCTCATTACTAAGCCTGCCAAGGCCCTTGGGCACGTAGCTAAGACCAAACTCGGTTTCAATACCAACGATGCGTTGCTGCACTACTCTTCTTCCTCACCGGCACTACTACGGTGCGGGGCGCTTCAGCTATTACCGCGCCCCCGCGTCCTACTGGCCGCCCTTTTGCACAAAACCGGTCACAAAATCTTCCGCGTTTTCAGCCAGCAGCCCATCAATCTCGTCCAGCAGGTCATCGACCTCGCTCACATCCTGCACCGCCGAATGGGAAGCCAGCGTCAGCTCCTGCTCCTGGGCCTGCTCCTGCCCCAGCGGCTCCGAGGCACTCATACGTTCACGTGACATAATCAACTCTCTCCTTCACCTAAAAGCGGCATCCTTGCTGAACCGCCGCCAACGAACGGGTTTATGAGGCGGCAGTACCGCGCGCCAATAACTGTAACAGCTCATCCGAATGCCGCGCCCGCTCCAGCAGCGGCTCAACCTCCGAACGGTTATAGCGGGTCGGCTCAGGCATCACCAGCCGGGTCAGCTCCCGCGAGTACTTACCCCGGCACGCAACCGTATCCCAGTTCATACTGATCACCTCATCCGGCCAGCGGCTCATGAGAGTGCCGCGTAAATAGGCGCGGGTCTGCTCCGGTGGGGTACGCCCCGCCCGCGCAATACGCTCCGGAGTGAACAGGGTGCGCATACGCCCGCGCGCAACCAGCCGATGGTACAGCCCGCGCTGAGGGTCAATATCAGCGTACTGCAAATCGAGCGCCTTCAGCTTGGGGTCGCTGTAGGCAACACCTTTAGCCACATAGCCGCGCACCAGCGCGTACTTCGCCACCCAATCCAGGCGGTCGGCAAGCTCCATCGGGTCCCGTCCCAGCGCATCCAGCACCTGCCCCCACAGGGTAAGGATCTGCCGGGTCGGCTCATCCACACCGTCGGGGTTGCTCTCTTCATGAGCCAGCGCAGCCTTCAGGTAAGTGCGCTGCACCTCCAAGGCTGTGGCGGTTGCAGCACCACCGGGATACTGCGCCACAGGAAGCTGCGCGCTGAGGGTCGTATCGTGGCTGACCGTGTGCATCGCCGCCACCGGGTCGGTGAGCTGGATGCACGGTACCCGCCCCGACTCGATCAGGTTTAACACCAGCGCCGCAGTACCGAACTTCAGCAGGTTCGAGTAGTGAGAGAGGTTAGCATCAGCTGGGATAACATGCAGACGCCGGTACCTCTCAGAATCGGCGTGCGGCTCGTCACGGGTATTAATAATAGGCCGCCGGATAGTGGTCTCAAGCCCCACGGTGCGTTCAAAAAAGTCGGCGCGGGAACTAATCTGAAAACCAGGTTTCTCACCATTGACGCCAATACCCACACGCCCGGCACCCGTGAAAATTATGCGGGTTGCAAAAAACGGCAGAAGCCCCTGAGCCACCTCATCAAAAGGCACCGTACGATCCACCAGGTAATTCTCGTGGGCACCGTACGACTGGCCCTTAGAATCAGTGTTATTTTTATACAGCTTCACGGCGGGCAAACGGTCCTCGGCGTGGCGGGCGATCTCAGCAAGAGCCTCATACGCGATAGCATCACCTGCCGCGTCGTAGAGCACCGCCTGGGCAGGTGTGAGCGTCTCCGGGGACGAATACTCGGGGTGCGCATGATCCACATAAAGACGTGCCCCATTGGGCAGGGATCGTGTTCATCGTAACCCGGTCCCAATCCAGCCGCTCCGGGTAGCCGCCACGGCCGTGAATCATCTGCTGATCCCCATCAATACCGGCCTCACGCAGCGCCTCTAAAGCAATATCTTCGCTGGTGAGCTCACGGCGGGTATGGGTCAGCTGCGACACATGTGCCTGCGCCTCGCTCATCGTTCCCCCAGCGCATCGGTGAGCGGGGACTCAGACTCCGCAGACCATAGGGGCCCGCTGCGCTTGGGCCGCACGGGACTCAACCTCTCCCCGCAGCGCAGCCTCCCGAGCAGCCACCAGCTTAGAGTAGGTGTTTACCACCATTGCCGACAGGATGGTGGGGTTCGTCCCAGGGCGCGGCGGGGCAATCACCCCGTACTCGGTTTCCGCACCCATCACGCGGGACACCCCATACCGTGGTGTACGCATCTGACTGCTACTCCTTCAACTCGTCAGGGACAGCACGGGCAGCGGTGTGGGCCGGCTCCACCGAAACAATCCGCCCGCGCACCCCGGCCATGGCGAGCGCATCCTCAATATCCGGCAGCGGAGGCAACTCCACCCTGATCTTCGAACTCGGCGCGTACCGCCTCCAGCAGGTGACGGGTGCCGATACCTCCAGTGATTTCTCCCGCCGCAGGGGGCACACCGGGGGCTGTGATGAGGGAGTCCAGCTGCTCTTTAATGGCCTGTTTTTTGGCGCGGTCCACAATATTGCGGATGACCGCGCCCGACGCGAAATCCCCGCGGTACAGCGTGTGCCCCGTCAATACTGCCCCCTGATTTGGCGTGTGCTGAGTCTACGCGGGCTATGGCGTAGGCGTTGGCGGGGGTACGCGAGTACAGCTGCTGCACGGCCGCCGAAATCATCGCCTGAACCGCAGCGTCCACCGAGCCGTGGCGGTCCACTTCGGCGGTATCAAACGGCAGGTCGTCGGTGAGGTAAAGCGCAAAAATTTCGGCTGCCCCAGCGGCGTCCGGGCGGTTAATACGGATTTTTAGGTCTAGGCGGCCCGGGCGCATCACGGCCGCGTCAATGAGGTCTTCACGGTTGGTTGCACCAATAACAATTACGTTTTTTTGAGTGATTCCACACCATCAATTTCGGCAAGCAGCTGCGGCACGATTGTGGTCTCAATATCGGAGGAGCGGCCGGTGCCGCGCGTACGGAAAAGGGACTCCATCTCGTCGAAGAACACCACCACGGGGTGCCCTGCCTGCGCTTTTTCGCGGGCCGCAGTAAAAATATCCCGGATCTGCCGTTCGGTTTCGCCCACGAACTTATCGAGAAGTTCAGGGCCTTTAATATTGAGGAAGTACCCGCGAGTATTAGCCCCGGGGTGTAGCGCGGCGGCGCGTTCGGCCAGCGCGTGTGCCACAGCTTTGGCGATCATGGTTTTACCGTTGCCGGGCGGGCCGTACAGCAGGATACCTTTGGGCGGGGCCAGGTGGTAGCGTTCAAAAATTTCGGGGTGCAAATAGGGCAGCTCAACCGCATCACGGATCTGCTCCAGCTGGGTGGTGAGGCCACCAATCTGTGCGTACGAGATGTCCGGAATTTCTTCAAGTACCAGCTCTTGGGAGCGTGATGCCGGTACTTTCGCGGTGATCATGCGGGTGCGGGTATCGAGTGTCACAGCATCTCCGGTTCGCAGCGTTTCAGAGGCTAGGGCGCCGCCGATGCGCGCCACCTGCTGCGCCCCGGAGGCGGTATCAATGAGCACCTTAGCGTCGGTGAGCACCTCACGCACCGTCACCACATCACCGTAGCCCTCATAGCCGAGTGAGAGTACCGCCTCGGACTGCTCGTTCAGCAGCACGGTCATGCCCGGGGCCAGGTCGCTGCGTTCAAGCAGCGGTGATATGGGGACACGCACAAGCCGACCCCCAGCCTGCACATCCAGGTAGTCTTCGGTCTCTGCCGGGGTTTTACCGTCGGCCAGCTGCGTGTAGGTGGTGCGGCCGGTACCTACCGCAAGAATAAGTGCCGAATTCAGCGGCGGCATCACCTGCTGGGCAAGGGAAACCCTCAGCCGCTCAATTTCGGCTTTGGCGCGGGTCAGCGCCTCCACCAGTTTGCGGTTTTTTTCTCCCCGGCGCTGCGGATGTTCCTCTCCATATTGGTGCGGGTGCTTTCGGCGGCGCTGAGCCGCCTGAGCAGCGCATCATACTCTTGGGGGCTGACAGCCCGCGCTGAGGGCATGGGCCCGGGCGTAGCACCGGGGGTTTGAGCATAGGACGCGGAATAGTGCGGCGCCGGGCTGGGCTGCTGGCCTTGCGTTTCCGTGTGCTGTGCAGGTTCTGAACCGCTCATCAATCCTCGCTCCCCGTAAGAAAACCAGTAAAAACCACTACACCACACGTGCTGCGTGGTGGGGTACCCGCCGTGCAGGGCGTGTGCTGACTGTTTATTCGTCCCCGCCTTGGCGGCTTTCCTCAACCGCGATCTGGTGCGCGGCGGCCGCATTCTGCGCCAGGTTTTTTTGCGTCCCGTACGGCGCGGCGAACCTTCTTATCGGTCACCTCACGCTCCCCCACGTTCATGGGAATCCACGCGTCCATGTCCGCATCCGAAAAATCGCTCTTTGAGGCGCGGCGTTTCGGTGCCAGCCGGGCCGACCCATCCGCTAGGCGGCGGGCAACCACCAAAAACGCGGTGTGCGCCACCATCCGGTGATCCGGGCGGACCGCCAGCCCTTCCACATGCCAGCCGCGCACCATCGTCTCATCGCATTCCGGCTCGGTAAACCGCCCATCTAGGGCGCAGCCCCTCCACCAGGCGGGACATCTGGGTAACAGTTGCCACGTAGCAGACCAGCACCCCGCCGGGGGCAAGCGCCTGAGCCACCGCATCCAGGCACTCCCAGGGGGCGAGCATATCAAGCACCACCCGGTCCACACTACCGGGCTGCTCAGCTTCAGGCAGCGTATCCTGCAGGTCCCCGATGCTTAGCGCCCAGGCCGGGTGCGGCCCGCCGAACATGGTCTCAATATTCGCCTGGGCAACCTCAGCAAATTCTGGGCGGCGCTCAAAAGAGTGCACGCGGCCGTCATCTCCTACAGCCCGCAGCAGCGCAATGGACAGCGCCCCCGAACCTACCCCGGCCTCGACCACTCGGGCGCCCGGGAAAATATCGCCCTTGACAATAATCTGTGCCGCGTCCTTCGGGTACACTACGGCGGCACCACGCGGCATGGACAGCACAAAATCCTTGTACAGTGGCCGCAGCGCCTGGTACTGCACCCCGTGCGTGTTGGTGACGACCGTGCCTTCGGGGGCGCCGATCAAATCGTCATGTTTCAAAAAGCCACGGTGCGAATGGTACTCGCCGCCCTCGGCGAGGGTGATGGTGGTGATGCGGCCGCGCTCATCGGTGATTTGAACGCGCTCGCCGGGGCGGAACGGGCCACGTCGGTTAACGGCGCCGGTGGGGGTGCTCATGGGGTGTGTGTCTCCTGGTGACGATGTAAATACCAGCACCTATTCTACCGGGAGCTACTGTGAGTGACCATCAGCGCCGCCGGAGGTGTCGTCGGTGAGGGTGCCCAGGAACTCCTCAATATCGTTGGCCAGCTCTTCCCCGGAGACCGACTGCAGGGATTCGTCCACGCGCTGTTCGTATTCGCGCACAATCTCAACTTTCTCGAAGTCATCAGCCATCTCATCTGCGAGTTCCTGCTCCCACGAGTCTGCTTTTGGCTTGCAGCTCGGTGTACTCTTCCGAATCGACGGTGATCCCCAGAATCTTCTCCAGGGCCTTAATCATATCGACGACGGCGCGCGGGTTCTGCGCCTCGGCTGAGAGGTACCCGGGGATGCCCACCCGCAGGGTGAGGGAACGCCCCAGCCCCGCCTGCTGGGCCTGGTTCGCCAGTATAGTCGTTGGGGATACCGGGCCGGTGTGCATCTCAACACCGATGCCGGGCACCGCGGTCAGCTGCTCGTCATAACTGGTGAGGGCCAGCGGGTAGCGGCGGGTATGCGGAACCTGCGCCTCGTTGGTCTCAACGAAAACGGCGTGCTGAATGCCTTGCTTGAGCACGTACCGGAAGAACTTGTCCGTAAATTTTTTCAGGTGCAGCGTGGGTGAGGGGCCGGTGACAATCAGCAGGCGTAGTTTCTGCTCGGGTACTTCGATGCTGTTAAAAAATAGTTTTGGGAATACCAGCTGGCTGGCAGATTCCCCGTCCGAGTACAGGTGTGCGGGCGCGAGAGTGTAGTCGAAGAACGGGTCCATATCGATACCTGGCAGTTCCTCGCACGGGTCGAAGGCGCGGTGGATAATGTCAAGGGCGTCTTCGCCGTTACCTGCCGGGTCGATTCGTGAACGCATGCCCACCAGCATGATGGTGGTGTAGTCGCCACTGGTGGAGGCAGCATTAAAGAAACTGCGAATACCTCGCGGGCGTTCAGTATTTTCTTTTGTGAATGTCTCAAAGACTCGGGCGGGCGGGAAGTTGTGCTGACCCATAGATTGCTCTTTTCGGTATCGGTGAATACGGTAGTACCGCTCATTGTATACCGGCCATCCACCGTGGCATGGACCCGGCGGTCATCCGAGCTAAATTATGAAGATGAGTCGGTGCCAGCCCTGACGAAACAAGGTACCTGCGGGGAGCCTAGATAGTCCGATGCGGGTGCTGAACCTGCACCGGGTAGCATTCGGCTGGTAGGGTGCAGAAAATCCCCCGCCGGTAAGGAACCGACGGGGGATTAACTCACTTCACAAAAGACACGCCCAATACGGGCGGTTTTGCTTAGAAAGCCTTGTTTACCAGCTTAGCAAGACCGGACTTCTTGTTAGCAGCGTTCTTCTTGTGCAGAACGCCCTTCGAAGCAGCCTTATCCAGCTTACGGCTCACAAAGCGCAGGGCCTCTTCAGCGGCTTCTTTGTTCTGTGCCTCAACCGCTTCCTTAACCTTGCGGGTTGCGGTCTTCAGCTCAGACTTAATGGCGTTATTACGCAGGCGAGCCTTCTCGTTGGTGAGGATACGCTTCTTCTGGGACTTAATATTAGCCACGGTTAAACTTTCTGTTTGTCTTATTGGTCGGTGAGGGCGACGCTGACCGATCATTGACTGAGCGGCGTGGGGATGCCTATGGCAACCGGCCAGCAGTGCCCGATGACCATCGGACACTCAACCACATATCATAGCAGATAAACTGCGCTTCCGGCGGCGCGGGTTGGGCACCCGCACCCCTCTGCGCCGGAGCCTAACCGTTACGGCGGGTATACGCATCCTGAATCTGCTTGAACGTGCCCTGAGGCATGATCGCACCCTCACGGCGCATCTGCTCTGGGCGCACCCGAATCACCCGGTTCAGCTTCACCTCGGAGGGGCGGCCCTGCGCATCCCAGGGGCCCGTACCAATATCAAGATAGTCACGGTCGGCGTGCTCACGGTTATTGTGGTCCTTGCTGGTCATCATGAGCGCCAGCAGGTACTGCCCGTCACGGCCCACCAAAACCACCGGGCGGTCTTTACCCTGGGAGTGGTCCTCTTCGAAAGGAACCCAGGTCCACACAATTTCTCCGGGGTCGGCGTCCCCATCCAGTGAGGGCGTGTACTCAAAATCGATGGCGCCACGGTAATCACCGGGGTAATCCGACCCAGAAGAAGCGGATCCCCCAGCTGGTTCGGGGCGTGCGGGCGAGCCCTGCTTCTGCGCCGTATCCTTGGCGGGGCGTTTCTTCGCAACGGTGGCCGGGCTTGGCGCCTGCGAACGCCCAGCGTCGTCACTGGTGGTGTGGTTGGAGGCGGGCTGATCGGCAGCGGACTGCTGCTTATTCCCGGAAGCATTCTCAAAGGCATCGGTTGCGGCCTTCCGCAAAAACGGTAGGGCGGCATAAAACATTTTCTTCAAAGTTTCGCGCATCCAACCATTATGCCGCACCCGCCCGGGTGCCTTCACCCGGCCCTACCTGCCGCCGGGCATAGCGATACTCAGAACGGCACGCTCTATCGCGTACACCGGGTCCTGCCCTTCACCTTTGAGCTGCGCATCTGCTTCAGCGAGCATCCGCACAATATGCGCCAGCTGGGCGGGGCTGAACCGCCGGGCGTCACGGATCGCCTGCTCAGCCTGCCAGGGGGCCATCCCCAGCTGCTGCGCCAGCTCAGTGGAGCTTGCCCGCGCCCCGTGTGCGCGCGAAATATTACGCACCCGCATCGCTAAGGCGCCCAGCATAGGGATAGGTTCGGTGCCGGTAGAGAGCGAATGACGCAGCAGGCGCATCGCCTCGGGAGCGTTACCCGCGATCGCCGCATCCGCCACCCTGAACGCGGTCACCTCGGTGCGCCCGCTATAGTAGCGGGTCACCGCGTCTTCGGTAATATCCCCGGGGATGTCAGCAATCAGCTGGGCGCATGCGGAGGCCAGTTCGGCGGTATCGGCTGCGGCAGCAGCGAGCAGGGTAACCGCCGCCGGTGCGATGCGCCGCTTTGCCGAGGAAAAACTCGCTGTGAATGAACTCTGTTTTCTCCCGGTCGGTTTTTAGCGGTTTGCAGTTCACCAGCGTGAACTGAGTGCGCACCGTATCGATCAGCTTCTTACCGCGGTTCCCTCCCGAGTGGTGCATAACCAGCATAATCCCGGGTTCGGGGGCGCTAAGGTAAGCGAGTGCGTCGGTGAGAAAATCGTCGTTCATGGCCCCTAATGCCTCAATCTCAATGAGCTTGGTGGAGCCAAACAGTGAGGGGCTTGCCTGAATTGTCAGGTCCCCGCGCGTGTAGGAGGAGGCGTTCATCCGCACTATTTCAAGATCGGGGTGGGCGCTGCCGTACAAAACCCCGCAGGCGCTGCCTGGCGCGGGACGCAAAGTATTCTTCGGCCCCGTACAGGAGCACAGCGGGTGCCGGTTCAACGGTGCGCCACGCGTTATCGAGTGCGCCGCCTCGGCCGCGCCGCCCATTTGCCCGCTGTGCCATAGTGTCCTTTCCGTGGTGCGCGGTGGGCGCACGGTAGTGTCTGAATCTGGCGGTTATCCCACACGGTGCGGCGGGATAAAAACCGTGCTTTACCCATCATACCGGGGCGGGGTTCGGCGGGCGATGCGGGTGGGGCTTTTCAGCCCCGGTGGAAGGGGCCGAGGTGGCGCGGGTTGGGCAGAAGCCTCCAGGTGAGCGTGTGCCCGTATCAGTCGGGCGCTGTTTTGCGGGTGCGCACTCCATCCTGTACCGAGCGTTCGTTCGGTATTCTGGTATTTTCTCTCGCCCACTGCCCGTGGTGGCTCCGGCGGTACTGCCACGCATCACCCGCCCAGAACAACACACTCACCCCAAGAACCGCCGCAGACGCCACCGCTACGGCTGCAGCGGAGGCCTCAACCTGCCACGGGTTCCCCGGGGCTTTGGCAAAGAACGTACTGACCCGTTCAATCAGCCCCCGCCGGTAGGGCCGCCACCGTCAGGGGACGCATCCGCAAGCGGGGTGAACCCCGCCGCCCACGCCCCCAAACGCCGCCAAACCGGCGAACATGGTCAGCGGCACCAACGGAGCAGCCAATAGGTTCGCAGCCACCCCGTACAGGGGCACATTGCCGCTCATCCCCACAATAAGCGGGGGCGCACCACAGGGAGGCGCTGGTAGCCGCAGCCATCAGCTCCGCCAAAGTATGCGGCAGCACAGCCGATAGCAGCCGCGTGAGGGAAGGGGCCACAAGAACCAGGGATGCGGTGGCCACCGCCGACAGCGCAAACCCCATATCAAGCGCAAGCGAAGGCGAGAACACCAGACACAGAAGCAGCGCCGTCGTCAAGGCGCTCAGCGTATTACGCCCCGTGCCGCGAATGAGCGCCAGCGCACCAAGCGCACCCATCGTCAGTGACCGCACCACCGACCCCTCAAACCCCAGCAGCATAGTGTACGCCGCGACCGCCCCGGCGCCCGCAAACACAAGGGAACGACGCGGCAACCTCAGCAGCAGCCCCACGCGGTAACCGAGCAGAAACATAATGGCAATATTCGCCCCTCGACACCGCCGTAAGATGGCTAAGCCCGCTAAGTTTATAGTTCTCCCGCGTGGTTTTAGGCATTGCCGAATCATCGCCGTAGGTCATCCCCAAGGTGAGTGCAGCGGGCTCAGCACCAATACGGGCCACAGCGTGCTCCCGCAACGCGGTGCGCAGAATCGCGGTGTTTGAGGGGTTCACCACCTCCCCCGGAGCATACACATACGCCTCTTTAAGGTAGGCGGCAGCTCCCCTGTTTTCGACCGTTCCAATTACCGTTACTCGTGTCCCCGGGGTGGGGGTAACCTTCCCAGATCCGGCGGCAGAACGGGTATTTTTCCGTGCCGCAGCCTGATACACACGCACTGTCTCCCCTAAAGGCACCACCTCGTGACCCAGCTGCGCGGTCTCTGCCTTGAGCAGGATGAGGGAAGTACGGGCATCAGCCGCCCGCACCTCAGAAACCGTGCCGGTAATACGTACAGAAGCCCCCTGAACTTGACGCAACGTAGAACGGTCCGTATCAATCCCGCGCGCTGTCAGCAGAACCGACTGCGCCACCAGCACCAACGCGATAAGGCACAGATGCGCTACCGCCTGCGGAGCCGCACCCCGCACCCACACACCCATAAACACAACGTAAGGCCGGGCCGAACGCCATACCCGCCGCACCCCCGTCGGCTTCACCCCAGCATAAGCTGGGCCTTCTGCCACACTAGTGCCGACACCTTCGGGAAGATAAAGCGCCCCAACCGCAACCGCCAAAGCCACGATGCACAGCACTGCGGCCACCTTAACCGTCTCAAAAGTGCCGCCCAATAAAGCAAAAAGCCGTAAACACCCACAGGGCGGCCACCGCCGGGATAAGACGCGCATCCAACCGAATCAGCGCACTCACCGACCGGTCGTGGCGCCGACGGTGCCCGGTACGGTAGCTCTCCCACCCCCGACGGGCTCTCCCCTCAGCCGCCCCACCGCAGAAGGCCCAACACTATTCCTCACGCCCCGGTGCGCCATTACACCGTCACCAGCGGACGAAGCGAAGTCATCATCGCCGGGCCAATACCGGGCACAGCGTCTAGTTCGTCCACGCTCTTGAACCCGCCGTGCTCATCACGCCACGCAATAATCCGGGCAGCCAAAGCCGGGCCAATACGCGGAAGAGTCTGCAGCTGCTCGGCGGTGGCCGTATTCAGGTTCACCTGCCCGCCCGAGGCCGCACTTGCCGAACCCTTAGCCCCAGCGGAGGCACTTGCAGACGCCCCACCAGCAGCCGGTTTGGACGCGCCCTGACTAGCCCCAGCCGTACCGGAACCACCGGCACCCCCGTTTGCGGGCGCCTGCGGAATTTCCTCGCCCTCTTTCGGAATATACAGCTGCACCCCGTCGGAGAGGGAACCCGCTAGGTTCACCCGGTTTAAATCTGCCTCACCGGTGGCTCCACCGGCGGCGGTGAGCGCATCAACAGCCCGCGCATCCGCAGGGAGCGTATGCACCCCCGGAGCCTTCACTGCACCGGCCACATGCACCCGGATCGTACCTTTACTCGGCTCAGGGTTCGGTGCCGCACTCCCCTGCGCCGTATGGGAGGGCTCAGTCGAAGCGGATGCACTGCGCTGCGGGGCGGGCTGGGACTGCTCCACCCCACCGTGCGGAGCCGTCGGCTCAGAGGCCTCCGACGCCCTCGGCGCGGCCCCCATCTGAAAAATAGCCCACACCGTGATCACGCACGCCACCACCCCCAACGCAATAAGAGCTTTGGGGCTAACATAGCTGCGGATCGACCGGTTACCCCTTGGGGCGTACTCTTCCCACTCGTCCGGGAAATAGTCACGGCGCGTAATCAGCCCGGAGGGGTCTTGACCCCTATAGGACTCTTCCGGTTCTTCTCGCGCAGAAACCCGGCGGGGACGTGAGTACTCCTCCAAATAATCCGGGTACTCATCAAGACTCCTGGCGTAGGTGGTGCGGTAGCCGCCGGGTTCTTCACGAGCTAGCTCGTCACCTTCATCCTCAGGCGGCGTTGTGGCGTGGGGATCGGGGGCGTCGTGCAGCGCCTTGTAGCGTGCTGTTTCAGCCGGTGGGGTGCTGCGCTCGCGGATGCGGTCAAGGTAGTGGGCGGCCGCGTCCCGCTGCTTTTCTTCTGGCTCAGGCTCTGGGGACAGCTCTTGCGGCTCTTCCGCTTCGGGGCCCGCAGCGCGTGGGATGAGCTGTTCCCGGTTGAGGGCGAGGGTTGGATCGTCGTCCTGTTCCGTTGGGGTGCCATCACCGGGTGCAGCCGCATTGGGGCGGGGTGTTTTCTGCTCACGGTACGCTGTGCCCGGGGCGGTTTCGGGCGGGATGTTCGTCTCACCGTCAGGGTGTGCTGTGGTGTGGTTAGGCTCGTTCATGTGCCCAGGTTACTGCTTTATAAGGCATTAAAATTAGGCAAATAGTAAATATGTGGATAAAAACCTGATTTTAGTTATCAAAAATAGTTATTCACATCTGAAAGCTGCACTATACACAGCCAAGAACCGCGCACACCCTGAATATGACGGTTTATGACCCTACGAACCGGTAATGGGCTTAGTACACGATTGCCGCTAGAGCACCCGGGCCTGAATGCGCGGCCAACACGGGCGGCAGGGGGCTAAGAGCGGCATCCAAAGCGTACGCACCCAAGGATTCTTGCAGGGTTTTAGCTTCTGCAAGGTTGCCCATATGGTGCAGTGCCACCACGTGACCGGTTGGCCACACGCCGTGTTTCGCCGCCGCATCCGCAGGCGGTTTTTTCACTGAGCGGTGTTTTGCGCAGGCTTCACGAATAATCTGCGTGAGGCGTTCTTTCGCACGTGTTGCGGTGCGGGGCCGCTCAACATAGGTCAGCTTTCCATCTGCAACCGTGCCAATGGGCTTAATCTGAAACATCTGCCCGACCATCGCCAAGGCGGGCGAGACACGGCCCCCGCGGCGGAGCGCATCAAGGGTGGGAATGTAGAAATAAATATCGGTTGCGGCGCATATGCTGGTGACTATTTCGGCGAGCTCCTCAGGGGTGTCGCAGGTATCGGCCACTTTGTGGGCGTGCAGTGCCGCGTGCCCGTAGGCCCCAGCAATAGTGCGGGAGTCGAGCACGGTCACTCGCGCTTTAGAAAGCTGCGCACCTACCCGAGCGGCTTCAACGGTTCCAGAGAGCTCTCCTGAAAGGTGTATCGACAGAATATGCTCGTACCCTTCGTCAACGAGAGCGTCGTAGGTATCGGCAAAAACACCGGGTGCGGGGCCGGAGGTATTGACCGTGTTCCCCAGAACATGCGCCATGAGGATGGCTTCGTCCATCTCTTCGGGGCCCAGGCCAGTCACATCGCGGGTGTTTGTCTCGGTTCGGGGCCCCCGGATTCCTGCGCGCACGGTTGCTTCTTGGATGGCTACCGGCATGGGTACCACGGCAAAGCCGCCGCGTTTTTGCCGCTCCTTAAGATTTTCAGGGGTAATGGCGGCGGCTGAGTCTGTCACAATGGCGATGCGTCCCATAGAGCACCCTCCTGAATCTTGAAAATGCGGTGTTTTCTGCGCTGACCGACTTTCTCATCATAGCTAAAAAGACGCGGCTAAAAAGAACGGTGCCGCCGGAAGAAAACCCGAAAAAGTGTTTTCTTCCGGCGGCACCGCATTAACGTTCTGAAAACGCTAGATGACGATATTCACCAGTTTGGGGGCTCGCACAATCACCTTACGGATTTCGGAGCCTTCCACCAGCTTCGCGATGGTCTCATCCTTCAGGGCTTGTTTTCGAGCTCAGCCTCAGAAATATCCTTGGATACCTCAAGGCGTGCCTTCACTTTACCCTTGATCTGCACGATTGCGGTAACGGTATCATCCACCAGCAGGGAATCGTCCACCTGCGGGAAACCTGCGGTCAGCACCGGGTTATCGTGCCCCAGGGCGTGCCACATGTCCTCGGCGGTGTACGGCGCGTAGAGCGACAACAAGATCGCAATAGTCTCGGCGGCTTCGCGCACCGCGGGATCTGCTCCCCCGGCGCCCGAATCGATAGCTTTACGGGTAGCGTTCACCAGCTCCATAGTCTTGGCGACCACCACGTTGAACTTGCCCGCGTCAAGAAGCTGCTTCACATCGTGTACGGTACGCGCCACCAGTTTGTGCAGGTTCGCATCGCCGGATGCCGCATCCACGCCAGGTTCGGAGGTAACGTCTTGAGCAACACGCCATGCGCGCGCCAAGAACTTCTGCGAACCGGCGGGCGAAACGTCTGCCCAGTCTACATCATCTTCGGGCGGGGATGCGAAGATCATGGTGGTGCGCACCGCATCCACACCGAACTGATCAAGCTGCTCACCCAGGTTTACACCGTTGCCGAGCGATTTCGACATGGCCTTACCGCCGTTGAGAACCTGCCCCTGATTCATGAGGGCTTTGAACGGCTCGCCGTGCTCAATCAGCCCCAGATCGCGAATAACCTTGGTGAAGAAACGTGCGTACAGCAGGTGCAGAATGGCGTGTTCCACACCGCCCACGTACATATCGACCGCGCCCCACTCCCTGATCGCTTGCGGGTCGAAGGGGCCGTCAGCGTAGCGGGGTGAAACATAGCGCAGGAAGTACCAGGAGGAATCCACGAAGGTATCCATGGTGTCGGAATCGCGGCGGGCGCTCTTACCGCACTGCGGGCAGGGAACCACAGCCCAGTCATCGGCGGCAGCAAGGGGTGACTGTCCCTTGGGTGCCAGCTGTTCACCGCGCAGATTATCCGGCAGCAGAACCGGCAGCTGTTCCTCAGGAACCAGTACTTCGCCGCAGTCTTCACAGTGAATCACGGGAATAGGCGTGCCCCAGAAACGCTGGCGCGAGAGCAACCAGTCTCGCAGGCGGTAAATAACTTTACCTTCGCCGGTTCCGGCGGCCTCAACCAGCTCGGTGGCCTTCGCAATAGCTTCTGCCTTGGGAAGGCCGGTCAGCTCACCAGAATAATGAGCACCCCGTCGCCCGCAGTGGCGATACCCGACTCGGCGGGGTCTTCCGCACCCTCAACATCGAGCACCGTCACGATCGGCAGGTCAAATTTCTTGGCGAAGTCAAGGTCACGCTGATCGTGCGCGGGCACCGCCATAATAGCGCCGGTACCGTAATCGGCAAGTACGTAATCGGAGGCCCACACCGGCAGTTTCGCACCGTTTAGCGGGTTAATTGCGTAACGCCCGGTGAACATGCCGGTCTTCTCACGCTCAGATGACTGGCGGTCAATATCGCTGAGGGCCTTAATCTGCTCGCGGTAGTCTTCTAGCGCCTGTGCCTGATCGGGTGCCACAATCTGCTCGGCGAAGGCAGAGTCGGCGGCAACAACAATAAAGGTTGAACCGTAGAGGGTGTCCGGGCGGGTGGTGAAGACCGTGAAGGATTCGGCAGGCTGCGCCTCAGTAGCCTCAATTTCGAAACGAACCTCAGCACCTTCGGAACGCCCAATCCAGTTCCGCTGCATCAGCAGAACACGCTCGGGCCATTTGCCTTCAAGCTGCTCCATATCGTCCAGGAGCTGCTGGGCGTAGTCGGTGATCTTGAAGTACCACTGGTTCAGCGATTTTTTTGGTGACCGTGGTGCCGCATCGTTCGCAGGCGCCGTTAACCACCTGCTCGTTTGCGAGCACGGTCTGGTCTTTGGGGCACCAGTTAACCATCGAGTCTTTGCGGTACGCCAGGCCCTTCTTATAGAACTGCTCGAAAAGCCACTGGGTCCACTTGTAGTATTCGGGGTCTGAGGTGTGCAGGCGGCGGTCCCAGTCCACGGCGATAGCGTAACGTTTGAAGGATTCTGCCTGCGTGTCAATATTCTTGTAGGTCCACTCTTTCGGGTGGGTGCCGTTCTTAATGGCAGCGTTTTCTGCGGGCAGGCCGAAGGAGTCCCAGCCGATGGGGTGCAGAACGTCGTAGCCGCATTGCTTGTAGTAGCGGGCGTTCATATCTCCAATGGCGAATGCCTCTGCGTGGCCCATATGCAGGTCGCCTGAGGGGTACGGGAACATGTCTAGCACGTAGCGGCGGCCTTTGGGGGCGTTGCCGGTGGGCTTGTACACGCCTGTTTTCTCCCAGTAGGGGCGCCATTTTGCTTCCTGCGCCCGGAAGTCGTACGCGTTTTCGGTGCGTTCGGTCTCTACCTCAGCAGACACTGCGATTCCTTCGTGTGTTGGTTCCATACTGTGCTGGCGCTCTGCACTCGGCGGGTTCGCGGGGGATCGTCCGGGCTGGCACCAACCTAACCTGTCTATTTTAGCGTGAACCGAGAAACGTTTCTTTATATGTGCCGCTCCGTCTCGGTTTTCAGAAGATGGGCGCGGGCGGTGGCGGGGTTTTCGTGTTATTCAGCACATACACAGCTACATCCCGTAGGATGAAGGGTATTCCTGTTTTCTTTCGGCCGGAAGGTTTTTCTGTGACTACTCCCGCGACTGTGCTTGAAGGTGTGCCTGGCCCGCTGATTCCCGGCACCTGCCATGAAGCTGTTTTGGAGGGGGTTCGCACCCGCTACTGGCAGTACGGGCTGGGTATGAATACGGGTGTTTTTTATTCGAAGGATTTTCCGAAGGTTCTGATGGTGCACGGGTTCCGGGGGGATCATCACGGGCTTGAGATTATTGCGAACCGGTTGTTGGCGCTCATGCCTGGGGCGGATGTTATTAGCCCGGATCTGCTGGGGTTTGGCCGCTCTGATGAGCTGAGCGGGCAGGTGAGTATTGAGAGCTATGTGCAGTGGCTTCACGCTTTGATTGAGCGGGTTGCGGCTGGGCAGAAGGTTCTTCTGGTGGGTCATTCGTTCGGGTCGATTGTAGCTGCCGCCTATGCGGCTGCGCACCCTGAGACGCTGGACAGGCTGTGCCTGATTAACCCTATTAGTGAGCCAGCCCTTGAGGGGAAGCATCAGGCTGGCCCCGCGTTGGCGTCGTTCTACTACTGGGTGGGTGCGTCTTTGCCGGAGCGGATGGGCTATGCGCTGCTGCGGTCGCAACTGATTACGCGCGCTACCAGTGAGGTGATGATGCGTTCGAAAGACCCGCTGATGCGCCGGTTCATTAATGGGCAGCATGCGGCGTATTTTGGGTCTTTCGCGTCCCGGAGAGGTGTGCTTGAGGCGTACCGGGTGTCGATTTCGAAAACTGCGGCGCAGTACGCCCCGCAGATTAGGGTGCCGGTGCAGATGCTGGTGGCTGAGGATGATGACCTTGGCACAGTGGAGACGGCGGACGCCATGTTTGAGGCTCTTGAGGGGCGCCCGCAGTCCCCGGGTCAGCGTTTTGATTTGATCCCTGAGGTTGGGCACCTGATTCATTATGAGACTCCCACCCTGGCGGCACGGCTGATCGCCGATTTTGTGCGTGAAGAGTTTTAGTCGCTAACTGCACCGCTCCGTTATTGACTGCCTGAAGGAGGCTCCTCTGTGAAGCTTATGGTTGATGCCCGGTATACGCGCATTGGTTTTCATGATGGTATTAGCCGGTACACTGCCTCACTGCTGGGGGCGTTAAAGGACCTGATGGATTCCGGTGCTCCCGAGATTGCCGGTGTGCAGTTGGTGATGGTGATTAGTGATGAACGCCAACTGCAGATGCTGCCGAATCTGCCGCATGTGAAGATTTGTTCGCCGACCGGCCCTCTGGAGCCGACTGCGGCGCTTCAGTTGAATAAGTATAAGCCGGATGTGGTGTTTTCGCCCATGCAGACAATCGGGTCTGTGGGGCGTAAGTTCAAGCTGGTGCTGACCCTGCATGACCTGATTTATTACGACCACCCGACCCCTCCGGGGTTTTTGCCTGCGCCGGTGCGGGCGGGGTGGCGGCTGTTCCATAAGAGCTACACACCGCAGCGTATGCTGCTGAACCGGGCCGATGCCGTGGTGACGGTTTCGGAGTCTACGGCACGGCTGATTCGTGAGCACCGACTGACGGAGAAGCCGCTGCACGTGGTGCCGAACGCCCCGCAGCCGGGGTCTGTGGTGAGTGAAGATGAGGCTCTGCACCGTGCGAAGTCACGGGCTGAGGGCGCGAGCAGGCACTTAGTGTATATGGGCTCGTTCATGCCGTATAAGAATGTGGAGACACTGCTGTACGCCATGCGTGAGCTGCCGGGGTACACGCTGCATTTGCTGTCGAAGATGCCGGATGCGCGCCGCGCCGAGCTCGAAGAGCAGGGGCTGCTCTCTCCCCTGGCGGCGGGCTCGAACGTGGTGGTGCACAACGGGGTCTCTGATGAAGAGTATGCGGAGCTGCTGGAGTCTGCGCACGCACTGGTGACAGCTTCACGAGCTGAGGGGTACGGCCTGCCCGTGGTGGAGGCGCAGGCTGCAGGTTGCCCCGCCGTGATTAGCGATATCGATATTTTCCGCGAGATCGCCCCGCACGCCGTTCTCGCTTCCGTCACCGAAGACCCGCAAGCAGATGCACCCGCCTGGGTTGAAGCGATCCGCTCCCTCGAAAACGACGCGGTACGTGACCGTGTGATCCTCGAAGGTTTGCAGGATGCCTCGCACTACTCGTGGCGCGACTCGGCGTTGAAGCTGGTGAGAATTGTGAGGGGACTATAAACTAAAAATTAATTTGTAGATTACCTTAGAGGGTTATTCATTTGGGGTGGTTTTATAGCCAGAAAAACAATCCCCGGACCACGGAAAATACTCTCTGATACGAGGTGAGAGGTCTGTGGAACACAGCAAGGAGTAACCGCCAGCATATGAAGTGCACCATACGCTCGATGATGAGGCGGTGGTGGTTGATCTGACGGCTCAGGTGCTTGTCGTCTTTACAACGTCGGACTGAGCTGGCTGCTGCCCTCAACGGTCGGCTTTGTTTTAGGACGCGTCCTGAAAGCCGCACTCAAGAAAAACATAAGGCTTTAAATCACAAAACGAAGGTCGTCTGAAAGATTTCAGACGACCTTTTCTATTCAATCCCAGATAAATCCAGAAATTTGATGGATGCCCATTTTCGCGGGCTGCCTGACCTTTATGGTTGGCAAACCGCACTTCGGATGCAGGCCGGTTAATCAGAAACCACAAAATCCACTGTATTCGCTTCGCTGTAATCAGGGATTTCCAGTTTGTTGATCATACGGTGTATCACATCATTCGGCACGGAATGTTCGCGGTTACGGTTTTGCGACAGCAATTGCGTGTAAGGCACTTCCAAATAAATCAGGTGTACCCGCGCGCCGTAGTCGGCGAACATAGGCAGCCACTTGCTGCGCAGGTCGCGGTTGAGGTTAGTGGCGTTGAAGACAAATGACGTGCGGGCGCGCAGGTATTCTTTTGCCTGCTCTTTACCCAAGCGCACGGCTTCTGCGCTGTGTTTCGGGTTGGCGGGGTCGAGTTTGTGCTCGCGGCGGATGTCGTCCAGCGACAGCACGGGCAGATGGGCAAGACGTTGCCTGATGTAACTGTCTTTGCCGCTGCCTGCTATGGCGCACATGGCGTATACGTCAAAGGTTCGGTCGTCAAACGGTTGGTAGTCAGGCATGTCTCTGCGACCGTTGAGATAGAGATAGCGGCCGTAATCGCTGGCGAAATTGCGCGCTTTGCCCCAGCAGCTGTTTTCTTCGCACAGCTCGCGGAACAAGTCGATGCGCAGCAGGATATCCTGTTGGTCGCGGCAGATGCGACCTAGAACGTCGGCTTTGGCAAGCATAGCGAGGTGAGCGGTATTGACCTGCAAAGAAGCGGCGATGACGGCGCGTTCCGGACTCGGTTTGTCGATTGCCCACAGAGGCAGTCCATGCAGACGCACGAGTTTGGCTATCGCTTCGCGCACGGCAAACGGCGTGGCAAGTTCGGTGTAAAGCAGGGCGCGGGCAGTGTATTCACCTTTTTGGCATGGTTAGGCGACACAATCCGCTCTTTGCCGTCTTGGATCTCGCGTTTGGTGGTGCTGCGTTTTTCTACATCATGCAGCATGGCGGCGGTAAACAAGATATGTTGCTCCTGCTCGCTGAGCGCTTGGAATTCGGGCAGTTGCAGCAGGGCTTCGCATACCATTTTAGTATGGACGAATACATCACCTTCTGCGTGCCATTCAGGATCCTGCGGCACGTTTTTCATATCGGCAAACCAACTGAAGCGATGCTCCAAGGCTTGCCAGTCGGGAAGTTTGCCGGGTGTGTAATGGGGGAATGTCCACATGGTAGTCTTTCTTATTATTGGATGACTTGACTTCAGGTCGTCTGAAAACAATGCTTGGGCAATGATGTCTGGTATCAAATTACTCAAATACGAACTGTTCGAAATCTGGATACATGCAAACTGTGATTTGTTCACGACCATGTTTTTGCGCAAGTGCTTGCATTTCCTTTTGTATGGCTGCTTTTTCATGACCGATACCCAAATTTTTCGATGTGCTGGTTTTCGATAATCGGGATATAGATATCAAATTCGGCTGCGTAGCATTTTGCACAGCAAACTCTCGAATAGAGTGGCTGTACGCTACTTCGCTAAAATCAGTTAGGTTTTTACACGAAGCAATCTTCACTCTGCGTAAATGTTTTAAGCCAGCCACTTTGGGAAAACGGGTAATGCCGTTAAGGGTTTCCACGAACAAAAACTGTAACCCCTGCATCTGGGATACAAAGTCCAAGTTTTTTCCAGTTTGGGTAGCCTCCACAATTGTAGATATTTCAATTTGAGCAGTTGCGCGGCAGCATCTATGTTTTCAAAGCTACATAGTTGCAGAGTGAGAAATTGGAGATTTTTCAACCCGTTTATGAAGTCAATGTGCTGTGGCTTGGAAATGCTGCGTAGCGTAAGTTTTTCCAGCGCGCTCAGGCTAGAAACAGCTTTGTCTAGATTTTTCCAAGTTGAGTAGTGAAAGCGTTTCCAAATGCTGAAAGCTGGTTAAAACAGCTAAATCTGATTTGGCGGATTTTTGTTTTGGAACACAAATACAGTTCTTGCAGTTTTGGATTCACGCCGTTTAGGAAATTCAGGTTGCCGAAGCCGTTGTCGGCACTCAGTACCAAACTTTTTCAGGCTTTGAAATTCTGCCAGTTTTTTTCCAAATTGCGGATGATGCTGTTGTTACCGCCGACTTCAATTGAAAGGTTTTTCTAAGTCAGTAAAACTGGCAATCCAATCTACATCGAAATTTGAATACGCATAAAAGCGTAGATGGATGGACGGATGGTGTTGTAGCACTTCTTCCCATAGAACAGGGAAAATCGTCTGTAAATTTGCACCTTCGCTAAATTGAATACGATCAGTTCATGGACTTTGTTTTTGTACTGGTGCAAATCTTGGAGAAATTCGGCAAAGTTGCTGTTGATTTCCCAAAACTTCGGAGACCATGAGATATATCCGCCCATGCTTTTCCTTTCTTTTTTTATTTAAGTTATCGAATTATAATATTTTTTCATTTAAATACGGGTTTCAGGCCGTCTGAAACTGCCAGCTTTGCCAATGGTATTTATCATAATCGATAAGGCGGGCGGGCTTCAAGTTTTTGTCCAATGCACATCGGTTTTAACGTGTTTGGCGCGAACAAGTTTAAAAGAGGTTGTCAAACTCGTTGGACTGTACGGGCAGGTTACCGTTGTTAGTGGCAAAATCAGCGGCATTGCGGATGACGAAGCCTTCACTGCATGCTTCGCCTGTTTTCGGGTCGTAGCCGCCGAGTTTGCCTGCGGTTTGCACGCTGTCTGTCCATGTTGCACCTAAATTGGCGAGCAGCCATTGCTCCAAAGCGATGTCTTCGTCGGTGTATTTTTGGGTGAAGTCGGCAAGCGGATGCACGATGGGAAGTTCAGGAACTGTGGGAAAGTCGAACAGCTGGGCATAGAATTTAACTTCTTCCCACGACAGCCAATGTCCGCCGCGGCGGACGGCAAACAGGTAAAAATAGCTTTCCAACTGCGAATAGGCGATGGAGTGGATGCCGTACATGTTTTCGCCGAAAAGTTCGAGGTCACCCAAGTCGTCTTTGATGTGCTGCCAGCGTTGCAGCAGCGGTTTGTCCCACGGATGTTGGGTAGGGGCGGCATGGCTGCGGGCATAGAGACCGTGGGCGGCGAAGCAGTTGTTTTGCCCGTCCAGCTTTTCGGTCAATACCAATTGCGGCAGAGTAGCGAAATGCGCGAGGTAGCCGCGAGGCATAAAGCGGTCGTCTGAAGTTGTGCCCAAGCTGATGGGTGCGTGCAGGCTGCGGGCGTATTTTTGTGGTTCGGTATTCGCTATCATGATTTGTCCTTGAAATTTATTTTTAAGTTTTTCGGATGGTTTCTGCGGCTGATTATATTTTTTTCTACTGTATCGCTTTGTTTAGACGCCAAAAAGTTGATCAACCTAAAGCCGACGATGGTTTCGTAGTTTTTCCGAATCGGGGAAACTCTTCGATATCCAGCGCGCGTTACGTCGGCGAGCGGTGTGGCACCGTCCACCAGCTACGTATCTTCGGTATGGCACCTTCTTCGAGAAAAACTCATATATGTATGAAATATTTCTATAACTTTTAGAGTAAAGTAAATGGCAGCTAGAATGAAGCTTAGTGATTAGACAACATCCAAACCATCACAGCGGACCTGAACCGCCCCGACACGCTTGAGTGCCGAGAGCGCCGCACGCACGGAACGCAGTTCATGGGTAACCTGCGGCGCCTGCGCATAGGTGAAGAAGAGAATAGCGCGCCAGTCCCCGGGTACTGCATCCTCGGCCCCTGACGGTGAAGGCTCAGATATATCGCCCTCTCCCCCGCTCTCGACACCGGCAGGTGCGGAATGCTGGTGCGCGAAGAAATCTTCATCCAGCGGCACAGGCCCGGTCACTCGAGCGCCTTCCGGCAGGTTCAGCTCCGCCAGGAATGCCTGAACATCATCCTCGGTACCCGTAATAGCCGCCGTGCGAACCGCCGGGGGAAGCCCAATCTGTGACCGCTCATCCAGCTCAAACCGGGCGAACCCGGCAGGGTCCCACCGCACCAGCGCCTGCTCCACCGGCGAGGGTGATGCCGTTGTCACCACAACCCCGCCCTGCGCCGCAGAACGCACCAAAGGCCGCCGCGTTAAACCAGCGCCGCAACGCGGCCTCTGGGAAGCGCAAAGAATCAAAACGCAGCATCGCATCCGCATCCAGCAGCAGCGCCGCAGCATAGCCGCCCTCAGCAACCGGCTCAGCCCCGGGGGTGGCCACCACCAGCGCAGGCTCAGCCCCCACAAAGGCACGCACATGGTCCCCCGCCGAAGAAACCACCGGAACGTTCGGAACGCCCGCCCCAGCTCCTCCGCCGTGCGCAGCACCCACAGCACCAGAACGCCACCGTTCACAGCCGCACTCTGTGCACCGCCACTGCTGCGCCAGATGCCCGCACCAGGCGCACCCCGGCACCGCCGAACCATGCGAAAGCGCCAGCGGGCCACGGCACACCGTGCACCTGGCAGGCATACGGCACCACTGGCACGAAAACGACGGCACATACCCAGCGCGTGCAACCTGCACCAGCACCGGGCCACGCTGCAACGCCTTACGAGCCTCAATAAACGCCAACTGCGGAATACGCGCCACCGCCGCCAACGGGTCACGCGCCAGCTGGTACTCATCCCCCGTCGAATGCACCCGCGGCGAAAACTCACGCACCGTCTGCCGCGGCGCCACCAGGTGAGACGCCCAGCGGGTACGCACCAGCCGCGCCGCCTCGCTACTGACGGCATACCCCGCGAACAGGGCCGCCGCCCCCGCTGCCTGCGCCCGCAGCAGCAGCACATCACGCGCATGGCAGTACGGGGCGCGGCGCTCCACCAGCGAGGAATCCCCATCATCCCAGCACACCACCAGCCCCAGGTGAGCCACTGGCGCATACGCAGCCGCGCGTGTACCAATCACAATAGGAACCAGCCCCAGCCGTGCCTTCACATAGGCGTGATACCTGCTGTGCGGCCCCTCCCCAGAGCTTAGCCGTGTAAACAAACTCGCCGGGGCGCGCTCACTCAGCGCCGCCTCAAGACGGTCAAGGCTTTTCTGATCGGGCACCACCGCAATAGCGCCACGGCCACCCGCCGCGCACGCCACCAGTGCAACCGCCAACAGATCAGCCCAATCATTCTCAGGATGCGCCGGCAGCACACTCAGCACCGCGCGTGCTGGCTCCCCATCCGCCAGATCGGCCATAAACTCCGGGCCGTTCTCGTAGTCGTCAAAAGCCGACGTATCACCCGGCCCGGGCAGATCCGCAGTAAACGGGGCGAACCCGCCCAGCAGAAACGCACGTACCGCCTCAGTTTGGGCATTATCAGCGCTACCCATCGTCGCCTCGGGGGTGTCGGATGCTTCTTCAGCACCATCTGCATAATTATTCGTATCCGGGGCGTTCTCCGCCGCAGGCCCACTATTACCCAAACCGGCCAGCTCAGAGAACCCCGGCAGGTGCCCCTCATAACGTTTATCCAGTGCGGCAATACGCGGCGCCACCGCCAACCGAAGCACATTCGCCACCGTTGAAGCGTACCGATCAGCCAGCGCCTCAGCCAGCTCAAAAACCTCGGGCGCAACCACCGGAACCCGCGAAAGCACCGCTAGTAGGGGCAACAGGCGCTGTGGATAATCTGTAGATTCGGCACGTTCCGTAATAAAGCCGCTCACCCGCTGCCCATTAAAATGCACGCGCACCCGCGCACCCGGCACCGCATCCTCACTCATCTTCTCAGGCACCCGGTAATCAAACACCCTATCAAGATGCGGCAACGTACTATCAACCCGCACCCGCGCCACCGGGAACGGCACGCCACTAGCCGCAAGAGCCTCATGAGGGTCCTGCGGCGGCTTGGGGGCAGAAGCATACAGGGCATCAGCAATGGCAGGAAATCCCTGCAACAGATCAGGCTGCTGCAGGGATTGCTGCTCACGCGCACCAGAAGTGGCGTTTAACCGCTCGTCAGCGGGGTACGGCATTACGAGGCTGACACCGCCGAACGTAGAGCCTCAACACGGTCAAGACGCTCCCACGTGAACTCCGGTTCGGTGCGCCCAAAATGGCCGTGCGCGGCGGTCTTCTTATAGATGGGGCGGCGCAGATCAAGGTCATTAATAATAGCCAGCGGCCGCAGATCAAAGACCTCACGAATAGCTTTCTCAATCTTCGCCGGATCAACCTTCTCAGTGCCGAACGTCTCAACGTACAGGCCCACCGGGGATGCCTGGCCAATAGCGTACGCCACCTGAACCTCAGCCCGATCCGCTAGCCCGGCCGCGACCACGTTCTTGGCTACCCAGCGCATGGCGTACGCTGCCGAGCGGTCCACCTTCGACGGGTCCTTCCCTGAGAAAGCACCGCCGCCGTGCCGCGCCGAACCGCCGTAGGTATCAACAATAATCTTACGGCCGGTCAAACCTGCATCCCCCACGGGGCCGCCCTGCACAAAACGGCCCGCCGGGTTAATAATGAACTTCGTGTTCGAGGTATCAAGTTCCAGCCCGGAGAGCACCGGCAAAATCACCTGGTTCTTCACATCAGCCGCCAAATCGGCAAGATCATAGTCAGCTGTGTGCTGTGTAGAGACCACAATCGTATCCACCGAAACCGGGGTGTTATTGCTGTCATACCCCAGTGTTACCTGGGTTTTGCCGTCGGGTCGCAGATTCACCAGGGTGCCGTTCTTACGCACCTTTGTCAGCTTCTCAGAGAGCCGATGCGCCAGCCACACCGGGGCGGGCATGAACACGTTCGTCTCGTTCGATGCATACCCAAACATGATGCCCTGATCTCCCGCGCCCTGCCGGTCATAGTCATCAACGGCTACACCGGTACGGGCCTCAAGCGACTCATACACGCCCGCATTAATATCGGGTGACTGCTCGCCGATCGATACCGAGACACCGCAGAACTCACCATCAAAACCACGGGTTGAAGAGTCATAACCAATACCCAAGATTGTTTCACGCACAATCGCTGGAATCTCAACGTAACTAGAAGTGGTTACCTCACCGGCAACATGAACCTGACCGGTTGTCACCATTGTTTCAACGGCTACGTTCGCCACCGGGTCCTGGGCAATAATGCCGTCAAGAATAGCATCTGAAATCTGGTCACAAATCTTATCTGGGTGGCCCTCAGTCACCGACTCACTGGTGAACAGGCGCAAATGGGAATTAGTGCTCATGGTCTTTACTCTACTCTGTTTCTCAGGCACGAGGAGTGCACGGGGCCGTTATGAAGTCTTGTCACAAATATTACGGACTGTGACGCTCAACCGCGCACAAAAGCTCATAAATATGTTGCAAGGGTGGTGAGGATATCCCGTGATACTTCCCCCTTAGACCCCGAAAAAACGGGGGCTTCATCAGTGAGGGAAGAAATCAGCGTCACGGTGTTCTCATCAGTTCCGAACCCCTGACTGATACCCACCGTGTTCACCGCCAAAAAGTCGCAGCCTTTACGGGTAAGCTTCTCACGCCCCAGCTCAAGCGGGGTTTTATCTGGTGAACCGGTCTCGGCGGCAAACCCAACAATCAGGCGCGGCCCGCCCCCCAGCTGCTGGCGGCGCTGAACCACCTCACGCAGAATATCCGGGTTACGCGCCAGGCGAATTACCGGGTTATCGTCGGGGTCAGCAGTTTTCTTAATCTTGTACTCGGCGTAATCCGCCGGGCGAAAATCGGCCACCGCCGCGGACATCACCAACGCATCCGCCCCGGAGATAGACTTCAGCACCGCCCGCTGCAGGTCGGCGGCACTCACCACACGGGTCAGTTCAACACCGTTGGGGGCGGGCACCTCAAGGTTCGCGCCAATCAGGTGCACCGAAGCGCCCATATCGCGGGCAGCCTGCGCCAACGCTACGCCCTGTTTACCGGTTGAACGGTTCCCCAAAAAACGTACCGGATCCAGCGCCTCCCGAGTGCCCCCGGCGGTAATAACGATGCGTTTACCCGCCAGAATCCCAGGCTCAGGTTCTATGCTTGGCGCAGATAAACTGTCAGAGTCTTCCGTTGAACCAGCGTGCACCGGGTGCGTTGGCGCGTACCCCGGAGTTTGCGAAGGATGCTCCTTCCCTTTCGGGAACTCTGCAATTACACGCTGTGCCGCCTCAAAGATATCTTCAGGCTCCGGCAGGCGCCCCACACCAGAATCTGGCCCCGTTAAACGGCCCACGGCAGGCTCAATCAGGTGATACCCGTACCCACGCAGAATACGCACATTCTCCCGGGTGGCCGGATGCTCCCACATCTGCGTGTGCATTGCCGGGGCAAGAATCACCGGGGCATGCGTGGTCAGCACCGTAGCGGACAGCAAATCATCAGCCCGCCCAGAAGCTAACCGCGCCAATAAATCGGCGGTCGCCGGGGCAATAACCACCGCGTCCGCAAGCTCGGCCTGGCGCACATGATTCACCTGCGGAACCTGCTCAAAGACGCTCGTATGCACAGAGTTGCCGCTGAGAGCCTCAAGGGTTGGTTTACCCACAAACTCAAGGGCGGTATTGGTGGGCATAGCAATTACTTCGTGCCCGGCTTTACCGAAAAGACGAAGGAGCATCGCCGCCTTATACGCGGCGATGCCCCCTCCAATACCAACGATAATGCGCATGGTATTAAATAAAATCCTTACTCAGCGGAGTCGTCGAGAACAACCTCTTCAATCGCAATGACTTCTTCGGTGCCCGCAGGAATGTACTCTTCCTCAACGGCGGCGCTCATGAAGTCAGCCTCATCAATACCGAGCATAGCTGCCGAGAAGTCCTCGTGTACCAGTTGGCCGTTCTCATCAAAACGACCGTCGGGGATGTGCTCAGCAACAATCTGATCGCTCATAATCTCACGCATGGCAACCGACAGGGCCTTATCATTCGGTTCGGAATCAACCAGCGGGCCAACATGCTCACCGGTGTTCTCCTGCAGGTTTGCGTAGTATGCATTAATCTGGCGGGCACGGCGGGCACCGAAAATCACCAGGCCGTACTTAGACTCCGCCTTCTCAATCAGCGCATCGGCACTGGGGTTCACAATACCCTCAGGCGCGGTGCCATCAACGAAGTTGTAGTCCTCTTTGGTTTCGTTTGCCACAGAAACTCCAATATATGTTGTGTTCTTCTTCAGTGCCGACACCCATGTGATGCGGGTTCAGCCAAAACTAAAGAACTATTCTACCCTGTCACAACTCAAAAATCACGTACAGGCTGTACCTGGCACGGTTAGCTTGAGCACGCCACGGCAGCAGATACACCCACTCTATCAGGGCAGCAGATGGGCTACTGTGCGGGCTCGGCCCCAATGAGCTGGGCAATCTGTGCCGCCCGCTCAACCGTATCGTTTACCACGGTCACATCAAACTCGCTCTCGGCGGCAAGCTCAACTTTTGCGGTCTCAAGACGGCGCTGCTGCTCCTGCTCTGACTCGGTGCCGCGCCCCGTCAAGCGGGACACCAGTTCCTCCCAGCTTGGCGGCGCTAAGAAAACCAGCTGCGCCTGCGGCATAGACTTACGAATCTGACGTGCACCCTGCAGGTCAATCTCAAGAATCACCGGGCGGCCAGCATCCAACGCCTGCTGCACTTTAGCGCGGGGGGTGCCGTATTTATTTTTACCGTGCACCACCGCGTACTCCAGCATTTGCCCCTCATCAATCATACGGTCAAACTCATCCATAGAGACGAAGTAGTAGTGCACGCCCTCCTCTTCACCCGGCCGCGGTTCCCGCGTGGTTGCCGATACAGAGAACCACACCTGCGGGTAGTGTTCACGAATGTACTGGCATACGGTGCCTTTGCCCACAGCGGTGGGTCCGGCCAAGACGGTAAGAGTAGGCTTTAGCGGTCATTAGTTATCCTTTTTGACCCGTCGAGCGCGGTCAAAGTAGCGTGTGTGACGATTAAAATACTCAACCATTTTACGCCGCTGGTGCACGCCTAAACCACCTAGGCGGCGTGTTGGTGCAATCTCTAGTTCAGAAATAATCTTTGTAGCCCGCACGGCCCCAATACCGGGTAGCGCACGAAGCATCTGCCCCACCGGCATTTTAGCCAGGGCAGGGTCAGTGTCGATCATGTCAAGAACCTGACGTACGGTAAGTTCACGATTAGTAAGTGCTTGCTTAATTTCTTGACGGTGTGTACGAGCTAAGAGTGCTTTCTCACGCGCGTCTGCGCGCGCCTGCTCGGTTAACGGAGATAGCGGCACGAAGGGCTCCCATCTGCGGAAGAAGTAATATCTATGCCTATAAGTTAGCACGCCGGAACGACTCATTTTTACCAAAACGTTATTTTAGGGATTACGGTTTATAAAGATTTGGTGTAGTTTTGGCGGAAATACGCGGAAAAATCGGTGCAGAAAAAATATTTATAAATCTTTGAAATAGTTGGTCACAGAAACTCCACGCCAGAAAAACGGCCTGTTTGGGCCTTTCGAGTGTGCCATAGTTCACACACTTTAGTAGGTGGAGAGCCTCACACTGCACAACTACTCACTCCATCCACTAATCACACTAACAAACGCCTGCGAACGCGGGGCAGCGCCACGCCGTACCAGCGACAAGTTTCGGTACCTCAACCTCCACAAAAACCCGACGAGAGTACCGTTCCGCGATGTTCCAAAGATTAAAACCCTGGTACGGATAGAACCAATCAAGAAGCTTCAAGTTAACCGCGCGGATAGCGCGAGTATAAATAAAAACATACTGTGGAATCGAAGCTGCCGAAGGCCACTTCACGATAGCTTAAAGACTATAAAAGTGGCGGTTTCCACTATCTCTATACCGGAAGGCTTCATCGATTGAAACTATAGAGAATGTATTACTTTTGTTGAATATGCCAAAGGTTCTTATTTTACGGGTGAATAAACAGAGTGAAATATTGAATATTTATGAGGTTTTGAGCTGAGGATTAAGATTGTTTCCCCATATCAGAGTGTTATAGTTTCTTGAACACTATGTGAATAATTTTTCAAAATAAAAGCGCCCCGATACAGTTGGTGCCCGGTGTTCTAAAACCACCGGGCACCAACTGCTATGAGCAGCTGTCTATCCGCGCGCTGCCACAAGATCCGCACGAGCCATTTGCGCTGCCTGTGCCAGATCGGCAACCTGTGGGCCTGCTGAGAGCACCCCACGGCTGGAATTCACCAATACCTGGGGTTCAACACCCGCAAACACCCGGTACAGGTCTTTAGCACTCGCGCCCTGGGCACCCGTACCCCGGCGAAAGAATAGGGCCGTTAAAGGCGCTCAAAATCTATCGCCAAATCGTGAGGGCCTCCCCACGGTAGCGCCCACCACCAGGCCGCACGAGCCCATACGCTCCCATGTCTGCGCGGTATTTTCAGCCGTGGCTGCGGCAATAATCTGCTTCGCTACAGCACCGGTATCTTCCGTCTTACCCACATGCTGCACGCTCTTACCCTCAGGGTTCGAGGTCAGCGCCAGCACAAAAGTTCCGCGCTGGTTCGCGGCTGCTGCATCCAGTGCGGGGCGAAGCGACTCAAACCCCAAATAAGGGCTTAGTGTGACCGAATCCGTAGCCAACGGTGAGCAGGTGCTAAGCCAGGCATCCGCGTAGGCTTTCATGGTCGAGCCAATATCGCCGCGTTTTGCATCCGCCACGATCAGAACCCGGTCTTCGGCGGCGCGAGCAAAAAGCTCTTCCAACACAGCCAAGCCCGCAGAGCCGTGACGCTCAAACAAGGCAACCTGGGGTTTAAGCGCTGCGGCGTAGGGGGCGCATCCCTCATAGACAGCCGTGGTGAAGGTACGCAGAGACTCTGCAGAATCTTCCAAACCCCACGCCTGCAGCAGGTTCGGGTGCGGGTCAATGCCCACACACAGCGGGCCGCGCTCATCCATCGCAGCGGCAAGACGATCGCCGAATGGGATCATGAGAGCTCCCCCTCACGCACCTGATTGCTGTCTTCCTGCTCGCCAGAGCTGGCGGTGTGCAGGTACTCGTTGTGCTCCTGCAAAGCTAATCATCCCCAACTGTGCTCACGCAGCGCGGTAATAGCCTGAACAGCAGCCGCGAACTCCGAAATCGTGGTCATCACGGGGCATCCTACACTGACCGCTGCCGCACGGATCTCGTAGCCGTCACTGCGAGCCGCACCACCGGCGGGCGTATTCAAAATCAGATCGATTTCACCATTGCGCACCATATCAACAATTGAATGCTGACCGTTTGCCTCCGCAAATTTGGAAGCAACCGTAGAGTTCACGCCATTGCGGCGAAGCACATCTGCGGTGCCACCGGTCGAGACAATCTCAAAGCCCAGCTGTTCCAGCATCTTGGCGTAAATAATCACATTGCGCTTATCGTGGTTAGCCACCGACACGAAAACTTTACCCTCGGTCGGCAGTGGCGAACCCGCACCCGCCTGGGCCTTCGCGAAGGCGGTATCGTAATGGGTATCAAGACCCATAACCTCGCCGGTCGAGCGCATTTCTGGGCTGAGCAGAGAATCAACCACCACACCCTCAGGGGTGCGGAAGCGGCTAAACGGCAGAACCGCAGCCTTAACCGCGATTGCGGTGTTCTGTGGCAGAGACGCACCATCCATGCTATTCGGCAGATGTCCCTCCGCTTTCAGCTCGGCAATGCTCTTCCCCAAACCGATCATCACGGCCGCCTTCGCCAACTGCACGCCGGTCGCCTTCGAAACAAACGGAACGGTGCGGGAAGCACGCGGGTTCGCCTCAATCACGAACAGATTCTCAGAGACGTAAGCAAATTGAATATTAATCAGGCCCCGCACACCGGTGCCGCGTGCAATAGCCTCGGTTGCTTCCTTAACCTTGGCGATCACATCGGGACCCAAAGTAATTGGCGGCAAAGTGCAGGAAGAATCGCCGGAGTGAATGCCGGCCTCCTCAATATGCTCCATCACACCGCCCAAGTAGAGCTCGGTGCCGTCAAAGAGCGCATCCACATCAATCTCGATAGCGTCTTCCAGGAACTTATCGATGAGCGCGGGCTGAGAAGGCGAAACCTCGGTCGCGTTTTCAAGGTAGCGTGCAAGGTTCGCTTCATCATAGACGATCTCCATGCCGCGCCCGCCCAGCACATAGGAGGGACGAACCAGCACCGGGTACCCAATCTCGTCGGCAACACGTTTGGCGCCCTCGAAGGTGTATGCGGTGCCGTTCTTTGGCGAAATCAGGCCGCCTTCCTCCAGCACGCGCGCGAACTCACCGCGGTCCTCAGCCAGGTCAATAGCCTCGGGAGTAGTACCCAAAATTGGGACCCCGGCATCTTTGAGGGCCTTCGCAAGCTTCAGCGGGGTCTGGCCACCCAGCTGCACAAAAACACCCAACAAACCGCCCGTGCGGCGCTCTGATTCAACAATTTCGAGCACATCCTCCAACGTTAGCGGCTCAAAATACAAGCGAGTCGAAACATCGTAGTCAGTCGAAACGGTCTCCGGGTTACAGTTCACCATCACCGTCTCGTACCCCAGCGAACGCAGCACCAGTGAAGCGTGCACGCAGGAATAATCGAACTCAATACCCTGGCCGATACGGTTCGGCCCCGACCCCAGAATCATAATAGAGGGGGTCTCGTGGTCTGCGACCTCATCCTCAGCATCATAGCTGGAGTAGTGGTACGGGGTGAACGCCTCAAACTCGGCGGCACAAGTATCAACGGTTTTGAACACGGGGCGAATACCCAAAGCGTGGCGCACACCGCGCACAACATCCTCAGAAGAACCAATGATCTCCGCAATCTGAGCATCAGAGAAGCCGTGGCGCTTTGCCAACTGCAGGATTTCAGGGTCAAGGTGGTCACGGTGCTCGCGCACCAGCTGAGCCACCTCATTCAGCAGAACCAGCTGATCCAAGAACCACGGGTCAATCTTCGTTGCCTCAAACAGCTGCTCAACTGTGGCACCGGCCAAAAGCGCCTGCTGCACCTGGTAGATGCGCTCGGTGGTGGGTACCTTAGTCTTCTCGATCAGCTCGGCAAGCTCCTCTTCGGTCCTCTCCACCGCAGTGAACGAGAAAGAGGACCCCTTCTGCTCCAGCGAGCGCATGGCCTTCTGAAGTGCTTCGGTGAAGTTACGGCCCAGCGCCATTGCCTCACCCACAGATTTCATGGTGGTGGTGAGGGTTGGATCAGCGGCGGGGAACTTCTCGAACGCGAAACGCGGCACCTTAACGACCACATGGTCGAGGGTCGGCTCCGAAGGACGCAGGTGTCTTCTGAGTAATATCGTTCGGAATCTCATCCAGGGTGTAGCCCAGCGAGAGTTTAGTTGCGATCTTAGCGATCGGGAACCCGGTTGCTTTGGAAGCGAGCGCTGAGGAGCGTGAAACACGTGGGTTCATTTCGATCACGATAATGCGCCCGGTCTTAGGGTCTACGGCGAACTGGATATTGCAGCCGCCGGTATCAGCTCCCGACTTCGCGGATCACGTTAATGGCGATGTCACGCAGTTTCTGGTATTCGCGGTCGGTGAGGGTAAGGGCGGGTGCTACGGTGATGGAGTCGCCGGTGTGCACGCCGACCGGGTCGAAGTTTTCGATGGAACACGACCACGACGTTGTCGTTCTTATCGCGCATCATTTCAAGTTCGTATTCTTTCCAGCGAGAATGGATTCTTCGAGCAGCACCTCGAGGTGAGGCGAATACTGGATGCCCGCGCCAGCGATGCGGTGCAGGTCTTCTTCGTTGTAGGCCATACCGGGCCGAGCCCGCCCATGGTGAAGGAGGGCGCACAACCATGGGGTAGCCCAGCTCTTGAGCTGCTTCTAGCGCTTCTTCCATGGAGTGCACAATAATGGAGCGGGCCGATTCGCCGCCTGCGCGTTCAACGACGCCTTTGAACGCTTCGCGGTCTTCGCCAAGGTTAATGGCGGCAATATTAGCGCCAATAAGTTCTACCCCGTATTTTTTGAGGATGCCCCGCTCATCCAGGGAGATGGCCGCGTTGAGTGCGGTCTGTCCGCCCAGGGTGGGCAGGATCGCGTCGGGGCGTTCTTTATCGATAATTTTTTCGATGACCTCGGGGGTGATCGGCTCGATGTAGGTGGCGTCGGCAAACTCGGGGTCGGTCATGATGGTGGCGGGGTTGGAGTTCACGAGGATGACGCGCACCCCTTCTTCCTGAAGCACTCGCAGAGCTTGGGTGCCGGAGTAGTCGAACTCTGCCGCCTGGCCGATGACAATCGGGCCAGAGCCGATGACGAGAACGCTGTTAAGGTCGGTACGACGTGGCATTTAGGCTTCCTTTGCGGTCTGGTGTTCGGTGGCGGTCATGAGCTCAATGAAGCGGTCAAAAAGGTAGGCGGCATCGTGCGGGCCTGCTGCCGCTTCCGGGTGGTATTGGACGGAGAACGCGGGGATGTCGAGGCAGCGGATGCCTTCTACTACGTTGTCGTTGAGGCCAACATGGGATACTTCTACGCGCCCAAATTCTTCAACGGGGGCTTGGACCGGCCCATCAAGGGGCGCATCGACGGCGAACCCGTGGTTTTGGGCGGTGATTTCAACTTTCCCGGTGGTTTTGTCCATGACGGGCTGGTTAATGCCGCGGTGCCCGAAGGGCAGCTTGTAGGTGCCGAAGCCGAGGGCGCGTCCCAGAAGCTGGTTGCCGAAGCAGATGCCAAAGAACGGGGTGCCTTTACGCAGAACCTCCTGAGCAGTTCTACTTGTTCGTCGGCGGTTGCAGGGGTCGCCGGGGCCGTTGGAGAAAACACACCTTGGGGTTGTGAGCGTAAATGTCGTTCAGGGTGGCGTTGGCGGGCGGCACGTGCACACGCACACCGCGTTCTGCGAAACGCTGGGGTGTCATGGCTTTAATGCCTAAGTCGAGGGCGACAATTGAGGGCGATGGGCGGTGCGAACCATCCGTGCTCGTGCGGTTCAATTGTGTAGGCTTTGTCGATGGTGACCGAGATCGGCTGGTTTACGGCCAGTCATGGGCTCGGATGCGCGTACTTCGCTGAGGGAGTTCTTCGTCGGGTCGGTTGGCTTGGCGTCCTGAGAGACTCCGGCGCGCATTGACCCGTGTGAGCGGAGGCGGCGGGTGAGGGCGCGGGTGTCGATCCCCTGGATGCCAACGATACCCCTGTTCGATGAGTTCTTCTTCGAGGGTGCGTTCGGAGCGCTAGTTGAGGCAACACGTGCGGCGTCGCGCACCACGTACCAGCGACCCAGATTTTTGCGGGATTCGGCGTCGGTGGTGTTCACTCCGGTGTTGCCGATGTGCGGGGCGGTTTGTGCCACGATTTGGCCCGCGTAGGGAGGGGTCGGTGAGGGTTTCTTGGTAGCCGGTCATGCCGGTGGAGAATACTGCCTCGCCGAGAGATGCGCCGGTTGCCCCGTACCCGTACCCTCGGTAGATGGTGCCGTCTTCCAGGACGAGCAGGGCGCGGTCTGTGCGTAACGCGCCGGAGCGTGTCGATACTGTCATGCTCTTCTTCCTCTTATTCTCGTGGACTCCCCCGCTGGTTCTGCACTGGCGCCACAGGGGAATATTTATTCTTTTGATTGTATATGCGTGTGGTGGGTGAACGCGGGCCCTTACGAAACACTATCCTAGCGGCTGACCAGCCCGCCAACGTATCAACGGCTTCCGGGGCGATCCCGCGCAGCCGTGCAAGCGCCTCTGTCTTCTGGCTGGCGTAGCGGGTGCGGAACCCGGTTTGCACGCGGTGCCCATCAAGCGTCCACCCAATCAGCAGCAGCCCGTCACGCTCAACCACTTTGCCCGCAACACCCTGGCCTGCAGTAATCACTGCAAGTTTCTTCGCGGGAATCCACAGGTCTTTAGCCCCGTTGCGGGTGAAGATAATGCCGTCCGAGTAGATCAGGAGCGTGGATTTTGTTTTGAACCCTAGCTGGTCGAATCCCACACGGTTCAGTGCGTCACCGAATATCGTAGTGCTCACGTACTCCCCCTCGAACGCTGCATCGGCTTCAAGCCCGTCGTAGCGTTCGGGAACGTCTTTGAGCGAACCGAACATTGTGGACTGCCGCTTGAGCCGGGATTTCCAGCCGCGCCAAATACCGAAGAAGCACAGTGCCACCACGGCAACGCAGATGAGGGTGGGAATCAGTTTTTCCACGGTTCTTCTTTCTTCTCGGTGTACTGTGGTGGTTTTACCCCTATATTGGGAACGATCAAGCCTGCCGGCGCGGGCTTGCAAGCTCACCGTTCAAAACGGTCGGATGCCCCGCATAGAAGGTTGCGCGCACGGCACCGGGAACCTCCATCCCGCGATACGGGTTGTTCTTGCCCTTCGTGGCCTGCTCCTCAGGCTTAATCACCCGGGTAGCCTTCGGATCAACCAACACGATATTTGCTGGTTCACCTTCGGCAAGCGGACGGCCCTGCTCAGCATCCAGGCTGCCAATTTTCGCCGGAGTTTCACTCATAATCCGTGCCACATCGGCCCAGGTAATATGCCCCGGCTCCACAAGGGTCATCTGAATAATCGAGAGAGCCTGCTCAAGACCGGTCATACCATTTGCGGCACACGCCCACTCGCATTCTTTGCTTTCTGCCGGATGCGGTGCGTGGTCGGTACCAATAACATCAATAATGCCGTCGGCAACAGCCTGACGCAGAGCAAGCACATCCTCTTCGGTGCGTAACGGCGGGTTCACCTTAAAAATCGGGTCGTAGGTGCGTGCCTTTTCATCAGTCAAGATCAGGTGGTGCGGGGTAACCTCGGCGGTCACCTGCACGCCGCGAGACTTAGCCCAGCGCACAACCTCGACCGAGCCTTTAGTCGAGAGGTGGCAAATATGCAGACGCGAGTTCAAATGCTCAGCCAGCAGAACATCGCGGGCGATAATAGCTTCTTCCGCCACAGCAGGCCAGCCGGTAAGCCCCAGGTCGGCGGAAACCTTGCCCTCGTTCATCTGAGCGCCCTCAGTGAGGCGGGGCTCCTGCGCATGCTGGGCGATCACGCCGTCAAAAGTTTTCACGTATTCGAGGGCACGGCGCATAATCGCCGGATCGTAAACGCACATGCCGTCGTCCGAGAACACTCGAACTTTCGCCTCAGAGGTCGCCATAGAACCAATGTCCGAGAGGAATTCACCTTTCAGCCCAACGGTCACCGAGCCGATAGGCTGCACACGGCACCAACCGGACTCTTTACCCAGACGGTTAACCTGCTCAACTACGGCTGCGGTATCTGCAACAGGAAGCGAGTTTGCCATCGCAAAAACAGCCGTGTAGCCGCCTAAAGCCGCCGCGCGAGTACCGGTCTCTACGGTTTCAGAAGCCTCGTATCCGGGCTGGCGCAGATGAGTATGAATATCGACCAGACCCGGAAGAGCAATCTGACCGGAGGCATTAACGACATGGGCGTCTGCGGCCTCTAAATCCTGGCCGATACGCGCAATTTTGCCGTCCTCAATCAGGATATCGGCAACGCGCTCACCCAGCAGGGAGGCGCCTTTAATAAGGTACGTGCTCATGTATATTCCTTCTTTCGGATAGCGTTAGGATTCGTCGCCGGAGTATAATTTCTCGCTTGACCCGTCAGTCAAGAGCAGGTACAGCACCGCCATGCGAACCGCCACGCCGTTACTGACCTGGCGCAGCACCCAAGCGTTCTGAGAATCGGCGGCTTCGGCGCACAGCTCCAGCCCTCGGTTCATAGGGCCGGGATGCAGAATTGCGACTTCCTGAGGCTGCGCCAGCAGATTCTCGAAACGTTCTTTGGTGAGCCCCCACAGGGCGGTATACTCCTCTGCTGAGGGAAAATAGGCGGCATTCATACGCTCTTTTTGAATACGCAGCATCATCACCGCATCAGGTTTTGTGGCGATTGCTTCATCAAAATCATGGAAAACCTCAAGTCCCCAATCCTGCTTCCACCGCTCAGTATGCACCGGCAGCAGCGTGGGTGGAGCCACAAAAACGACATCGGCCCCCAGGTTTTTCAGCAGCCACAGATTCGACCGCGCCACCCGAGAGTGCAGAATATCCCCCACAATCAGCACGCGCATACCGCTTAAATCGGTTCCTCGCGGCGAGTCCAGGCCATTACGCTGGGCCTTGAACTGGCGCAGCGAAACCGCATCCAAAAGAGCCTGCGTCGGATGCGCATGCGTACCGTCCCCCGCGTTCAGCACGGGAATATCGGTCCACCCGGTCTCGGCAAGACGCTGCGGAGCACCCGAGGCTGAATGACGAATCACGAAGGCATCCGCACTAATCGCCTTGAGAGTCTGAGCAGTGTCTTTGAGGGATTCTCCCTTAGAAACCGATGAACCACGCGCCGCAAAATTGGTGATATCGGCGCCCAGACGTTTCTCTGCGGATTCAAAGGACAGCCTGGTACGCGTTGAGTCTTCAAAGAAAAGGTTGACTACAGTCTTACCGGCGAGCACATTGAGCTTCCGGTTTTCTGCCTTAACCTGTGCCATATAGTCAGCAACATCGAGAATTTCGATGGCCTGAGTTCGTGTGAGATCGCGAGTGTCAAGCAGGTGTTTCATGAAAGCTGTCCTTCCAGCTGAATAATATCAACGCGGTCTGTGGCGTGATCCGTTTCTTCAAGCACCACGCGAACCTTCTCTGCGGCACTGGTTGGGAGGTTCTTCCCCACGTGGTCGGCGCGAATTGGGAGTTGCCGGTGCCCGCGATCCACCAACACGGCAAGACGCACCAGGGCCGGACGCCCGTATTCGTTAAGAGCATCCAAAGCGGCTCGGACGGTGCGACCAGAGTACAGAACATCATCAACAAGAACCACATGTTTGCCGTCGAGACCACCCGCCGGGATCAGGGACTCCCCCGCGCTGCGGTTTTCGTATTCCTCATCGGTGAGGTCATCACGGTACGGGGTAATATCAAGGGCACCCAAGCCATTGTCGAGATCAAAATTTGAGTCATTGGCCTGGATACGCTGCGCCAGGCGCTGTGCCAAGGGGTAGCCGCGAGAGCGAATACCTATAAGCACCAGGTGATCGGTGCCTTTATTGGACTCAAGAATTTCAAAAGCAATACGTGTCAGAGCGCGACGGATCTCATCGTCGTTAAGGATAGTACGCCCAACATTGGACGCATTATGCGCGCTACTGCCAGCGGGTACACCTGTCCCGTTCATAGCCGACTCCTTCCCCGCCTCACGGGACGGATTTAAAGGTTTCTTGCCTCAGTACAGCCTACCACACTCCCACCGCCCGATTAGGTTCTTCTGCCGGGCGCACCGCAGCTAACCGATACCGGCTCTGCATAGACAACCTCAGGGTATTTAGTAAGCTGTAAATGCATTCCTTGACGAAAGGCACCCCGTGGATAGTCTCCTAGAACCGCTGTTTGCTGCCATCTTTAAAGCTCTCGCGGTGGTGGCACGCATGATTATCAGCGTGATCCTTGAAGTATTCGTCGAATTCCTTCTAGAGCTTCTTATTAAGGCACCCATTAGATGGGTAGCCAGCCGCTTCCACAAACGACGTAACCGGCGCAGAACCCGCGCTCTCACCGCACTGTACACCCCCTCCGCGACGGAAAGCATTCACCAAACAATTACCAAAGTGCAGCGTGACTCATACCTTTCGGTACTAGCGGCAATCCTGCTGGGCGTCCTCACCGTCCTGTGCATCCTGCTGTGGATCGCATCAGATTACACGATTTTCCTCATGGTTTTCTGGGGCGTCCTGGTGCTGCTAACGGCGTGGGCCATCTGGTACTACCGCCGGTCCTACGTGAGCTTTGACCTGTATGAATTTACCTATTCCGAGCTTGGTGACGGCATAAAAACCACCCTCTACGCAGCAATAGACTCATACGTTTTTCACCTACGACGGTTTTGCGAGCACCCTAAAAATTACCACCATTAATGATGAAACATTCTGCCTCAATCCCGCGGTGCAAGACTGCCGGTATCTGTGCTCCATGCTGGCGGTGCGCGTCCAGACCGGTCGCTGGGTGAACCCCACCGCAGAACGTGACGCGGCGACGGTGCTGCACATGATGCGGTCCAATGACTGGCTAGAATTCATGCTCCGGGTGGAGCAGGCGAAAAACCTGGCACGCACCAACCTGGAGGTCATGCACCGCACCCAGAACATGAGCCGTGAAGAAGCAGCTGCCGAAGCTGAAACAGCAAAGGCGACCCTTGGGTTCACGGGTAAATAAATGAGGTTCTGATGGCTGAAAACTTAGAGTTTTCAGCCATCAGAACCTCAGCGAGTCAAGAGTTACGCCAGTAAGGTTGGTTTGACCCTGCGCAGCTTATCAAGCAGGCCGTTCACAAACTTCGGCGAATCATTTGTTGAGAGCACACGCGCCAAACCGGTTGCCTCAGAAATAGCCACCGCATCGGGAATATCATCATTAAACAGCAGCTCCCAGGCGCCAATCAGAAGCACCACCCGGTCAGTTGCGGGCATACGCTCCAGCGACCAGTCCCGAGCATACGTGTTCAGATACTCGTTCAGCTCTTCACGCCTATCACGCACCCCTCGCACAATCTGCTCAGAGTACGACGAAATCTGCGCTGCGGTGTGCAGGCGGCGGCGTTGCAGAACCTCCACCGGGTCCTCCCCACGCTGATCCGCCTCAAACAGAGATTCGACGGCGCGCAGCCGGGCTTTCGTACGGGAATTCATTAGTCGTTCACGCGGCCAAGATAGTCGCCGGTGCGCGTATCAACCTTGATCTTGGTGCCGGTCTCAAGGAACAGAGGAACCTGGATTTCGTAGCCGGTCTCAACCGTGGCAGGCTTCGTGCCACCGGTGGAACGGTCACCCTGCAACCCCGGCTCCGTGTAGGTAATCTCAAGCACCACCGAAGCGGGAAGCTCAATGTACAGCGGGTTTCCCTCGTTCATGGCGATAGTAGCGGTCTGGGACTCCAACATGTAGTTCGCGGCATCCCCCACCACTGTGGCGGGCACATTAATCTGGTCGTACGTCTTCATGTCCATGAACACGTAGTCCTCACCATCCTGGTACAGGTACTGGTAGTCGGAACGGTCCACGGTAGCGGTCTCAATCTTAGCGCCAGCGTTAAAGGTGCGGTCAACGACCTTGCCGGAGGTAATATTACGGAGCTTAGTGCGAACGAACGCACCGCCCTTACCGGGCTTCACATGCTGGAACTCAACAACGGACCACAGGTTACCGTCGATCTTTAGGACTGCGCCGTTCTTAATGTCAGTGGTAGTAGCCAAAAGGGGCTCTCCTTCATGTCGTCGACACCCACACGAGAGTTCCCGCCCGGGCGCTAAATTATCAATGAGCAAAATATACCGCCATCCAGTCTACACCAGATATGCCCACTGCGGCGTTATTCGGCGATCTCCTGGTACGTCATGTACAGAATCGACTCGTCAGGAACCTCATACACTCGCGGCCTTGCCAGCCCCTCCAACACAATAAACCGCAGGATCGCCCCACGCGACTTCTTATCACGCCGCATCGTATCCAACAGATCCTTCCACCGGTCCCCACGGTACGAAACCGGCAAATCCAGTGACGTGAGAATACTGCGGGTACGGTCCACGAGGGCCTCATCCGCGTACCCGGCCGCAAGCGACAGCTCCGCCGCGAATACCATACCCACCGCAACCGCTGCGCCGTGACGCCACTGGTACCGTTCTGCATGCTCAACCGCGTGTCCCAGCGTATGCCCATAGTTGAGTATTTCTCGCCGACCAGATTCACGCAGATCCTCAGAAACAACCTCGGCTTTCACCCGGATTGCGCGCTCTATCAGTTCCCGCACTACCGCAGACTGTGAATCACGGATCTTCTCAGGGTTACCCTCAATAATGTCGAGAATCTGCGGGTCAGCGATAAAACCGCATTTCACCACCTCAGCCATGCCTGTGAGCAGCTCATGCTCAGGTAGGGTCCGTAACGTCCCAATCTCACAGCACAGCGGCCGGCGGCCAAAAAGCGCCCACCAGGTTCTTACCTTCGGCAGTATTAATGCCTGTTTTCCCGCCCACGGCCGCATCCACCATACCCAGCAGCGTGGTCGGAATATGAATCACCCGCACACCCCGCAGCCAGGTTGCCGCCACGAACCCGGCAACATCGGTATCAGCCCCGCCGCCCACCGAAATAATCGCATCAGTACGCGTAAAATCGTTCTGCCCCTAAAACTTGCCAGCAGAACGCCGCCACCTGGTGGTGTTTTTGCCTCCTCCGCATCCGGAATTTCGGCGCTAAACGACTGGTACCCGACCTTCCGCAGATCCTCCATCACAAGCTCCCCGGTGGAACGCAGCGCCCGGGGATGAATCACCAGAATTTTCTTCGCCTGATTTCCCAGAATCTCCGGGATTTTTGCTCAGCAGATTATGCCCCACCAGCACGTCATAGTTCTCGCGGGGTGCGCTGCCAGTCACCGAAATGTAGGTGATATCTTGCCCGCCTGAAGCTCCGAAAGCAGCAGTGTTAGCCTCGGTCATGTTTAAGGTTTTCCTTTCGAGATGCAAGAACAAAACTCTGGATTTCTGCCGCCATCACCCCAATAGGCCGAGCGCCGCGCGCATCAAGCGTGTACGTCGCCAACGACTCATAGCGTTCCCGGCGGTGCTCAAAAATCTCACTCCACCGCTGCACGGGGTTAGGCTGCAGCAGCGGGCGGGTTTTTGAACCGGTAATGCGCGGCTCAACGGTTGGGGCGTCCACCAGAATATACACCACGTTCTGCCCGCGCAGCAGCTGCGCCACGGCATCGGTCATGGGTGCCCCACCGCCTAAAGAAAATACGGTATTACGGTATGCCGGGGAGGTGAGAACCTCCTCAATAACCTTCACCTCAAGCTCCCGAAAATGCGCCTCACCGAAAATCTCGAAAATCTCGGAGACCTCCCCGTAACGCTCCACAATCAGCTGGTCGGCATCTAAAAATTCGTATCCGTAAAACCGCGCCAGGTGCGTGCCAATATAGGTTTTCCCGGCAGCCATAGGCCCAATGAGCACAATCGGCCTGGTCATTTCAGCGAAACTTTCCTGCATTTCGCGCACCTGCTGAGGGTGGATCATCCCGTCAGCATCTTTATGCTCCGCACCGGGGGTTTTGTGCGCCTGTTCCTCAGCAAGAGCCGGTTGTGCGCTGTTCACGGCTGGTTCTGGTTTCCGCCGAGGAGCCGCAGCAACACGCGCCGCAATAGCCGCGAACGAAGGAGCGGTCTTGGGTATCTGCGCAACAGTGGGGGTGTCTTAGTGGATGCCGCCCCAGTTTCCTGGGCGGGAGCGTTCTCAGCTGAGGTTTTTTCCTCACCGCCAGCGGGTGAAGAGTCTGCCGGGTTCTCAGCGGTGTGAGAGGAACCACGGTTTAGCCAGGAACCCGGCCGGGGCACGGCGGATGGGGCTTCTTCCTGCACCTGCTGAACCTGGTGGTGCGGCTCATGAGGCTGCGGCTGCTTCTGTGTTGCCGCCGCAATACGCGCTAACGGGCTGGAGGGAATAACCCGCGCCGTGGCAGAAGATGCGGCAGAGCCCCCCGCGAAGCCACTCTTCGCGGGGGTGTTCTGCTCGCGCCCAGACACGGCTATGCGTCCCATCCGGCCACATTAGACTCCCACGCCAACGACTCGGGAATGGCAGCCAAATAAGCGTCCATATTGCGGCGGGTTTCGCCCATGGAATCGCCGCCGAACTTCTCAGCGCCGCCTGTGCCAGCACAAGCGCAACCATTGCCTCAGCAACCACCCCCGCAGCGGGCACGGCACATACATCTGAACGCTGATGGTGCGCTGTCGCAGGCTCGCCTGTGGAGGTGTCGATGGTCTTGAGGGCCTTCGGTACGGTTGCGATCGGTTTCATGGCCGCACGAACCCGCAGCAGATCGCCAATGCTCATACCGCCCTCAATGCCGCCGGCCCGGTTCGTATCCCGCTTCACCCCGTGCTCCCCCACCGAGATCTCATCGTGGGCAGCAGTACCGGGGCGGTCGGCGGTTGCAAAACCATCGCCCACCTCAACACCTTTAATCGCCTGAATACCCATGAGAGCAGCAGCAAGACGCGCATCCAAACGACGATCCCAGTGCACATACGACCCTAACCCGGGAGGCATACCGTACGCGAGTACCTCAACCACACCGCCGAGAGTCTCACCATCCTTATGCGCCTCATCAACACGCGCCACCATGGCCTGCGATGTTGCGGCGTCAAAACAACGAAGCGGGTCAGCATCAAGGCTCTGCACATTGTTTGGGGTGGGAACAGGCGCCCCGTCGGGGGCGTGCACGCCGCCAACAGCGACAGTATGCGAGACCAGCTCAACCCCCAACGCTTTAAGCACCTGCGCCGCAACAACCCCCAACGCCACGCGGGCTGCGGTCTCCCGTGCTGAGGCGCGCTCAAGCACCGGGCGGGCCTCAGCAAAGTTGTATTTCTGCATGCCCGTAAAATCTGCGTGCCCAGGGCGGGGGCGGGTGAGCGCTGCGTTACGTGCCCGCCCCTCGATGAGGGCCGGATCCACCGGGTCTGAGCTCATCACATCAACCCACTTAGGCCACTCGGTGTTGGCGATTTCGAGGGCGATCGGGCCGCCCTGCGTCACCCCGTGGCGCACCCCACCGAGGATACGCACCTTATCTTCCTCAAATTTCATGCGGGCACCACGCCCGTAACCAAGGCGACGGCGAGCTAACGCGTCACGCACCATCTCGCTCGTCAGTTCAACACCGGCAGGAACGCCCTCAATAATGCCGACGAGCGCCTCACCATGAGATTCTCCGGCGGTGAGCCAGCGCAGAGCCATAAGGTTTACCTCTTTTCAATCACCCGCACCGGTGTGTTGAGGTGCGCGGCATAACTATTAGTGCTTTAAGTGTATAAAGTCGAACGGGTATTAGACGAATGTCTGCGGCAGATGTTCACGCGGGGCAAGCCCCACGGCGGCGCACATGGCGTTCAGCATCCCAAGTTTCTCCGTATCGTTTGGGGTGCGCCGCGTGAAAATAAGAACCTGCTCCACAGCCTGGTAGAGAAGCATCTCCAAACCGGAAACCACCGTACCACCGCGTTTTTCCCACTCGCTGGCAAGCAGTGAAGGCCACGGGTCGTAGGCAACATCAAGCAGGAGGGAACCCGCAGTAAGTTCTCCCATATCCTGCGCCCACGCATCTGCCGCGTGTGCGGGTAAAGTCGAGATGACGGGGTTATAAGCCGATGCTGCAGCCGGGAACTGCGCCAAAGGCTGAGGGGCCACCTGAACCCCCAAGCGGTCGGCCACCGTGTGCACATCGGCGAGTTTATGCAAAGAACGCGCATACAGATCCACACCACCGTACCCCAGCCGGTGCAGGGCTGTCAGCGCCGAAATGGCCGTCGCTCCCCCACCCACAACCGCGGGCCGCTCACGTTGTGGAGCGGGGTCAAGCCCAGCCTGAAACAGAGCGTTCACAATACCAGCCACGTCAGTGTTATGCCCAATAACTTTCAACCCGTTGACGTACACCGTATTCACCGCCCCGGTGATACGCGCCAACTCCGTCAGCTCGTCACAGTACTCAATCACGGCAGTTTTGAGCGGCATTGTCACCGACAACCCAGCAATGTAAGGAGCCTCGGGCGTGCCAGCGGGGTGATTGACCTCAGTAAAAATCCCGGGAAGATCCTCACGGACGGTGTCCCGGCGCTGATATTCAAGGTCATCATCGCCCACATAGCGGTAAGCCGCACGGTGCAGGGCGGGTGAGAGAGAATGCCCAATAGGGTGCCCCAACACGTAGGCTCGACGCGCGTAAGGGGCTTCCCGGTACGGTTCTTGTTTCACGTAAACTGCGCCTCTCCACGTTCTCCCGCCTGAACACCCCTGATCTGCGCGGGGTGCACCTCCATTTTAGTGGAAGATAAGCCCGTTTCTATAGCTGGGACACAACAACCACAGGGCAGCAAAAAGCGGGTGCCGCCTCCACCACAGTGGAAACAGCACCCGCCGCAGGCCCAAACGCGAGGCCTTCAGAACCTAGCTACAGCGGCCCTTATGGTTCGAGCACCACTGGTTGTACTCTTCAACGTACCGCTGGTGTTCCTCATAGGTCTTCGAGTACTTCGTCTCACCCGAGTCAAGGTCCACCGTCACCCAGTAGTAGTACGGGTTCTTCTCGGGGCTTGCGGTTGCCCGAATAGACGCCAAAGTCGGCGAATCAATCGGGCCGGCAGGAAGACCCTGATGCGCGTACGTGTTGTACTTATTGCCCTTATCGGCCTTCTGCTCCTCCGTCAGGTGGTATGAGCGGATACCCAGCCCGTAGGTGACCGTCGCATCCGACTGGATCAGCCCGCTCGTCTCCCCATCCGTGTGGCTCAGACGGTTCTCGATAATACCAGCAACCGCGTTGTAGTCCTTCGGCTGAGCCTCCAGCTCCACGATGGAAGCCTTCGTCAGAACCTCAAAAGGCACGCTTATCGGTGGTGACACCCACAGACTTCAAGTCTTCCTTAGTCTTATCGACCATGGCCTGAATCATCTTCTTAGTGTCCGTTCCCTTCGGGAAACGGTACTCACCCGGGTGCAGCCAGCCTTCAATCGAGGGGAAATTACTGGGCACGCCGTACTGCTCGTAGTTCTTAACAGCTTCTTCAAGCTCACTACGATTCAGCTCACCCTGCTTAGCAATAATGTCCAGGGTCTCCCCCACACGCTTACCCTGCGGCACAGCAAAGTAGATAACATTGCTGGTGGCGCCAATCAGCGTGGACACAACAGCCGAACTGCTCATCTCTTTCTGCAGGTCGTACCGGCCCGGCACCAGGAACTTACCCTTGCTTTCGGACTGGTACACTTCCACAAACTTATCAGCGTCAGCAATAATGCCCTGCTGCTGAAGAGACTCGGCAATCTGCTGCGGGGTTTCGCCCTGTTCAATAACGAACGTGACAGCGGTGCCGTTTCCGTCACCGGCGAAGTCACGTTTTTTAAACGGATCCAAACGGGCGATAAGCAGCGACGACAGAACAATTACCGTCACCAAGAAAATGATCGTTGCGACCCCCATGATGGCGGTGCGGCGGCGCTTACGAGCCTTCAGCTCCTCAACGCTCACCACTTCCTGCTCCAAGGTGATGCCCCGAATACCGGCGCGTGCCTCCTCGTAGCTTGGGGACAGCAGATCTCTTAAGCCCGTTTTGCGGGGCTGTTTATTCTTAGGTGTGCGGTTTACCCGCTTTTTCGAATCTTCGGTCACTGAAGGGTCTCCGTTTCGTTGACGGGCTTGCCGTCTAAGGGGCATTCCTCAGAGTGGGCTTCTTCGTAGGCTGGACTGCTCAGTTTATACCCGGCTATAGCATACCCTGACTTCAGAGTGTCTAAGCAATACTGCAAAATGTTGACCGCAGCAGCCTGATCCACTATAGCCTTGAAATCACGGGACGAAACGCCTGCCTCATGCAACGAGCGCTGCGCGCTCACCGTGGTTAGCCTCTCATCAACCAGCCATATATGTATATGCTCCTTGCCCTCTGCATCAAGTTCAGACCGCAAATTTTCCGCATATTCTTTCGCCATAACAGTTGATGCGGACTCGCCACCGCGCATGGTTTTCGGCAGTCCAACAAAAATCTCAACTACATCATTAACCTCCGCGAGTTTACGCAATACGCGACGATCAGAATTCTTTTTATGATCTCGGCGGAGCGTCTTGAGTGGGGTGGCAAGAATACCATCCGGGTCGCTCAGGGCGGTGCCGACACGGGCATTGCCCACATCGACACCCATCCGCACTCCTGGCTGAAAACCGCTCATCTGAATCTATGCCTGCGCAATCGTGGTGCGGATCGTATCCAACGCCTCGTTTACCTTCGTAGCATCCTGACCACCGCCCTGGGCAATATCGTCTTTACCGCCGCCGCCGCCGCCAAGAACACCGGCGGCAACACGTACCAGCGCACCAGCTTTCACCCCGGCCTCACGGGCGCCCTCATTGGTGGCAACAATAACTACCGGGCGGTTATTCGCAACACCGGTCACCGCAACCACGGCGGGCTCAGAACCGAAGCGGGAACGCAGATCCAGCGCCAGTGAACGCACTCCGTTAGCATCCAACTCCCCGGCGTGATGCGCAAGCACACGCACCTGACCGATAGTCTGAGCGGTCTCAATAAGCTTCGCAGCCTCAGCCTGAAGCTTTTCGCGCCGCAGCTTCTCAAGCTCCTTCTCGGCGGACTTCAGCTTGGTGAGGGTCTGATTAATTTTTTCGGGCAGCTCAGCGGAGGACTGCACCTTAAGCAGGCTGGTCAGCTGGTTCACGAGGGTGCGTTCAGCAGCCAAATGGTTAAAGGAGTCCAACCCGACAAGCGCCTCAACACGACGGTTCCCCGAACTGACGGACTGCTCGGTGAGCAGGGACAGCGAACCAACCTCTGCGGAAGAGCCCACATGGGTGCCGCCGCAGAGCTCGCGGGAGAACTCGCCGCCGATCTCGACCACACGCACAGTATCGCCGTATTTTTCACCGAAAAGGCTCATCGCCCCCATAGCCTTGGCCTCAGCCAGAGGCATTTCACGGGTGATCACCTCAAAGTTATCGCGGATCGCACGGTTCGATACTTCCTCAACCTCACGCTTGGCGGATTCGCTCAGCCCCTCACCCCAGGCGAAGTCAAAACGCAGGTAGCCTTCCTTATTGAACGACCCACGCTGGGTGGCTTCTTTACCCAGCACCTGGTGCAGTGCGGCGTGAATAATGTGGGTACCGGAGTGTGCTTTCTCGCCGTCCTACGGCGCTGCACATCCACCTGGGCCACCACCGGGACACCGGGGTGGGCCTCACCCTCACGAATTACCGCCCGGTGCACGCTCAGCCCCTTCACCGGCTGCTGCACGTCCTGAACATCAATGACGAAACCGTCACCGGTAATGGTTCCGGTGTCGGCGGCCTGCCCGCCAGCTTCAGCGTAGAACGGGGTCTCGTCAAGAACAACCTCAACTTTATCCCCGGCCTTGGCTACGGGCACGGAAACGCCGTCCACCAGGATTGCGCGCAGCTGCGTCTCGGTGCGCAGCTCAGTGTAACCAGTGAAGATGGAGCCGCGCTCATCCAGCAGCCTGCGCAGTTCAGACAGGTCAGCGAATGCGCCTTTCTTGGCCTTAGCGTCGGCCTGGGCGCGCTCCCGCTGCTGGGCCATGAGCTCACGGAACGCCTTCTCGTCCACCTTCACCCCGGCCTCAGCAGCCATTTCAAGGGTGAGGTCGATGGGGAAGCCGTAGGTATCGTGGAGCGTGAACGCCTCAGCCCCAGAGACGGAGTTAGAGCCGTTCTTCTTGGCGCTGGCCACTGCTTCTTCCAGCCGCTCGGTCCCTGTTTCAATGGTGTGCAGGAACGCTTTCTCTTCGGCGTAGGCAATGCGTGAAATACGCTCAAAATCGTCTGCGACGTACGGGAATGCACCAGCCATTGCATCGCGGGAGGCAGGGAACAGAACCGGCAGGCACGGTTCAGATACACCCAGTAGGCGCATCGCACGGATTGCACGGCGCATGAGCCGACGCAGAATATAGCCGCGTCCCTTCGTTTGAAGGGGTCACCCCGTCAGCGATGAGCATGAGTGAAGAGCGGATATGGTCAGCGACCACACGCATCCGCACATCGTCAACATACCCTTCATCCTGGGGGGATTCAGACCCATGATATTTTTTACCGGATAGTTTCGATGCCGCATCAAGTACCGGGCGTACCTGGTCGGTCTCATAGAAGTTCTCGACCCCCTGCAGCAGCATCGCAAGACGCTCAACGCCCAGGCCGGTATCAATATTTTTCTGAGGGAGTTCACCCAGAATCTCGAAGTCGTCCTTGCCGGTGCCTTCGCCACGCTGGTACCGCATGAACACCAGGTTCCAGATCTCAATGTAGCGGTCGTCGTCAACAGCCGGGCCGCCTTCCTTGCCGTAGGCCGGGCCGCGGTCATAGAAAATCTCGGAGTCCGGACCTGCTGGCCCGGGCTGGCCGGTTGACCAGTAGTTCTCTTTCATCCCCATGCGTTGGATACGTTCTTCGGGGAAGCCAACGATCTTGGTCCACACGTCAAACGCCTGATCGTCGCCTTCGTAAATGGTCACCCACAGCCGCTCAGGGATCTAGGCCGTAGCCGCCTTCGTCCTGGCTGGTGGTGAGTAGTTCATAGGCGAACGGTATTGCCTGCTCTTTGAAGTAGTCGCCGAATGAGAAGTTTCCGGCCATCTGGAAGAACGTGCCGTGTCGGGCGGTTTTGCCTACCCTCATCAATATCAAGGGTTCGGATGCACTTCTGGACGCTGGTTGCGCGGCTAAACGGCGGTGTTTCACGTCCCAAAAATACGGGATAAACGGAACCATGCCCGCAATTGTGAACATAGCGCCGGGCTCATTTGAGATAAGCGATGTTGAGGGGACCACGGTGTGCCCGCGTTTAGCAAAAAAATCAACCCAGCGCTTTGAAATTTCCTGTGAGAGCATTTTTTCCTCTGAAGTGAATACGTGTGTTTAGTAGGTCTTGTATACAATAAATCTTTGGTTAGCGCGTTAACTACATCATACGACATGAAAGTAGTATTACGCTTTTAGTTGAAGAAATCTTCACCAAGTTCCCGGTCACGGCGCAGGCGAGCTTGACGCGCTTCCTCAAGGTGGGCTATTTCGCTTTCAACCTCAATGAGCTCACGCTCGGCAACGGCTCGACGCAGCTCGGACGCCTCATTCGGGCTCATATCCCGGTCCCACAGATCGAGAGAGCCGGGGCGTGCGTCCTGTTTTTGCCGCTCAACTTTGGCGTGCAGTTCGGCTTCTTTCTCCTGCATGCCTTGGCGTACCCGTGCGGCGAACTCAACCGCCCGCAGGGCGTAAGGCTGCAGCGGCTTACCCAGGGATGAATCAAAAAACTTTCCCATCTGAGACTCCGGGTTTAACTCCAGCGCACCGGACTGGTATTTAATGAGGGAGGCGCTGGACGGGTTTGCTTTTGACGTAGGCGGCACGCCTGGAGGCGAGGTAGCCGACAGCCGCGCCGGCACCTAGAAGTAGAGCTGAGCGTAAAATACCCACTAGTTTTCACCACCCTGTTGAGGTTTCTCGGGGCCGGGGGTTTTCGGGTTCTGGGTGTTGGTTGAGCCGCCGCGGAATGCTTGACGCACACCGTACGAGAACGAGGCAACTTTAATGAGCGGCTGACCCACAGTTGAGGTCACCAGAGAAGACAGCGCCGAAACGTTCGCTGAAGCGTCTGAAACGTTTGAGGTGATGTCGTCCATCTTTTCCAGCTGCTCGTTGGTGCTTACCACCGTTTTGGTGACTTCTTCAATGAGCGGATTGGTGCTCTGGTTGAGGGAGCGGATGGTAACAATGAGCTCATCGAAAACCTTGGTGAGACGAAGAATTGGTACGGCTAACAGGGCCACCAGGATTGCGAAAAACCCTGCGGCGATGAGACCCGCGATGTCTCCACCGGTCATAGATACCTCGTTTCTTCTTGGTTGGGTGCCCCTTAGCGGTCACGGCGGCCGCAGGTGCGCGGTAAAGGAACCGAACGTGCGGCCACTTCCCTATTCTAAATGAAATTAGGCGCCTCGTCCGCCTGCGCCCTGTGCACATGTAGATTTTTCGGGCCGCCCAAGGCGGCCTTAACGCGCTCTATCTGGATCGATACCTAAAAGTCGCGCCCCAAAATTTATTGCCCGGTTCGCTAAAACGGGACGACCCGCCCGTGGTATAAACCACGGCGCGGGCCGACTCTCGAAAAATATCGAGATTATGCCAGGCGTGAGTAGTACTCAACGACCAGCTGCTCGTCGCAGACCACGGGAATCTCCCGCGCTTGGGGCGCGTTCAAGCTTCGCGTGCAGCTTCTCAATTTCGACGTTCAGGTATGCCGGAACCTCGGGCAGAACAGCCTGGTTCTCGCCCGCAGCAGCCACCTGGAAGGGGGTGGTCTTCTCGGACTTCGGGTGAACGTGGATCAGCTGGCCGGGCTTAACGCGGAACGACGGGCGATCCACGCGAACACCATCAACCATAATGTGGCGGTGTACAACCATCTGACGAGCCTGCGCAATGGTGCGAGCAAAGCCCGAACGCAGAACCAGGGCATCAAGACGGGTTTCGAGGTGCTCAACCAGGTTCTTACCGGTCTGACCCTCAACGCGCTTTGCCTCAAGGTATGCGCGGCGCATCTGTGCCTCGCGGATGTTGTACTGAGCGCGCAGACGCTGCTTTTCCTTCAGCTGGGTTGCGTAGTTGGAGTCAGCCTTCTTGCGGGCGCGGCCGTGCTGGCCGGGGCCGTAAGGACGGCGCTCAAGGTACTTTTCTGCCTTCGGGGTCAGCGCGATGCCCAAAGCACGGGACTGACGCACGGTACGGCGGGTGCGGTTGTGTTTAGCCACAATCTACCTTTCATAGTGCGGGGCGCAACTGTTTTAAGAGCTGGCCCTTTAATCGTTTGGTTCTGGCCTCCTCGGTTTACCCGCACCAGGTGGTGGGGCGGAGAGCTCGGGGCAGAGTACCCCGATGCTACATTTCTGGCGCACGCCTGCATCTGATATAGCTGCAGGTGGATGCGGTCACAGAAATTGCCAGACCCATCAAGTGTACCGGTATTACCATGTTTAATCTAGCGTGCGGTTCCGGATCTCAACGGCAAAAGCTACACCGTAAATGTGCAGCCGTTTAATGCGGCCGCCGTACCTGGGCTCGGGTGAAGAAGTTCAGTGGTTACCTCTTCTGGGGTTAGCGGGGCAGAACCATCATCCTGACCAATATCGAACACGAATAGTGCTATTTCTTCTGAGGGAACGCCGAACATCTCTATAACGGTCGGCAAGCTGCGGAAAACCCCAACCATATTATCTGTCACATCCACATGGAGTATCCTGTGGGCGAGTAGCTCCTGATCGACCATCTCACTCCAGACAGTCCACCCGTCGGGGACCGTGGGGTGAAGTAACGAGTACGGGGTAAAAACATGAGTGTGCGGGCCAAAAACCACCTTTAATGTGGATACCTGACCGGTGGCCGTATACCTTAGAGGGCTGCTAGTAATATGCCACCCCACATATTCCTGGTGCATAAGATACACGGTCGCCTTATATGTTCCATCGCTTACCGTTATGAGAAATCCAGCTTCCGGCTGTATCTCTGGTTTGGCCCTAAAGTAGAGTGCTGGCCGGTGGGCCAGACAGTAGGCTCTCCGCCCAGCATAAGTATTTTTGATATTCATCCCATATGCTGGGCCCCATTAGAGTCGTTAATACGAGCTCGTAGGCGGTAACAGGGGGTAGCGGCAGCGACAGTTTCATGCATTTATTATAGGCGTATCTTATGCTGCTGCACCGTTTGCCCGGTCAAGGATTTCACGGATACGCTCGCGCCGTTCAGCCAGGGTTCGTTCAAACCCGTATGGCGTCGGGCTCGTAGTAGACCTTATCCCCGCAAGGTATCCGGCAAATACTGTTGAGCCGCCACATGCCCCGGCTCATCGTGCGCATAAACATATCCGTCGCCGTGTCCCAAATTGGCGGCGGCCGCATAGTGGGCGTCTCGAAGATGAGCTGAACCCGCCCCGAAAGCCCAGATCGTGCATCCGCTATTGCCTTATTAACAGCCACATATGCCGCATTTCGATTTCGGGGCGCTAAGGCACAGTAGATCACCGCCTGCGACAGAATAATACGCGCCTCTGGCATAGCCGACCAACGCCACCGACTGGGCGCGGCGGCGGTCGCTACTAGCAGCGCCTGCGGATCGGCAAGACCGATATCTTCACTCGCCGCAATCATAATGCGCCGCGCCACAAAGCGTGGGTCTTCGCCGCCTTCGAGCATGCGCGCGCAGATAGTGGACGGCGGCATCGGCGTCGGAACCGCGTATAGATTTAATAAAGGCACTAATCACGTCGTAGTGCTGATCGCCGTCTTTATCATAGCGAACGGCAGCACGATCAACGGCTTCCTGGGCATGTGCCAGAGTAATGCGCACGGGTTCGCTAGGGTTTACCTCCCCCAGCTTCCGCGTTCTCGTCCGGGGATTCGGCCTGCTCATTCTCACTGAAGGCTATGGCGGCCGCAGCCTCTAAAGACGTCAGCGAGCGGCGTGCATCACCGCCGGATACTGCGGCAAGGTGGGCACGGGCATCTTCATCAATTACTGCGGCACCGTTGAACCCGCGGGGGTCTTCGAGCGCTCGGTTAATCAAAGACTCAATGTCGGCTGGCTCCAAAGAATGCACTCGAAGCAAAAGCGAACGTGACAGAAGAGGCGAAATCACGCTAAACGAGGGGTTTTCCGTCGTCGCCGCCACAAGAATAACCCAGCGGTTTTCAACTCCAGGCAGCAGCGCATCTTGCTGGGCCTTCGTAAACCGGTGAATCTCGTCAAGAAAAAGCACCGTTGTGGTTCCGTACATGTCACGGTCTAACAGCGCCTGGTCCATAACAGCGCGAACGTCTTTAACTCCGGCGGTAATAGCGGAAAGTTCGACGAATTTACGCCCCGGCGCACGGGCAATCACATGCGCCAGCGTGGTTTTCCCGGTGCCAGGAGGGCCGTACAGAATAACGGATGCGGGCCCGGCTGGCCCGGCATGATCTGCTCCGGCGAGTACCCGCAGAGGCGACCCCGGGTTCAGCAGATGCGCCTGCCCAAGCACCTCATCCACGTTCTGCGGACGCATCCGCACCGCCAGCGGGGCGCTGGAGCGCGCACTGGCGGGGGTGGGTGCTATAAACTTGACGCGGTCCTCGTCATCGGGAAGGCCAAGGTCAAAAAGCGAATCTGCCATGCTTCAACTCTACCGGTTATCCGATGTGCCTGCCTCAGCACCAAAGTTTGCCCCATTTCTATGAATAAATAGAAGACCTGTGCCCCACATCGGTAAGTACAATCACCAACTGATTTCGTTCAAAGTACATAATCAACCGATAATCCCCTACCCGACGTCGCCAGTACCCAGCGAGAGGTCCGGAAAGTGCCTTGCATGCCTTCCATGGTTCTTCCATTGTTCGTAATTGGTTAATATCTTTACGAATACGGCGAAGAACTTGTGGGTCTAGTTTTTTCATCGTCTTCGCGGCGGTAGGTAGAACTTGCACGTCCCAGTTCTGATTAGTCGTCAAGTAGCTGCCCCATTAGATCGTCAAACGATACGGCTGCTACCTTGCCCGCGCGGTAATCTTCGACCTCTTGTTTCATCAGGTATATGTGCTCGTACTCTGCAATTTTTTCTTCCATCGCAAGCCGCATGTAGTACGAAGCTGGACGATCAGTATGGCGCGCCAACGCCTCATAACGTTCTTTGAGCTCGGGGCTGAGTCGCATTACTGCTGTTTTTGTTTTAGATTGTATCTGTGTAGACATGTAATACATTGTATTACATTATGTCAAGTATCTTAGAGGGTTTCGCTATCGAGAATGAGGGTTACCGGCCCGTCATTAACGAGTTCAACCTGCATATCGGCGCCGAAAACTCCTGTTTCAACACGGAGCCCGGTATCGCGGAGCTTCTGAACAAAAGCCTCAAAAAGCGGCTCGCTGACAGCGCCCGGAGCTGCTTTCGACCACGACGGGCGCCTGCCTTTTTTCGCATCTCCGTAGAGCGTGAACTGACTAACGGCAAGAATGGGCGCATCGACCTCAAGCGCGGATTTTTCGCCCTCAAAAAGGCGCAGGTTAGCGGTCTTATCCGCCATTTTAGCCAGCTGGGTCTCGCCGTCCTCATGGGTAAGACCGACGAGTGCAAGATACCCGGTTTCTTCAATCGCCCCAACGATCTTATTCTCTACACGCACGGATGCGCGGCTTACACGCTGCAAAATAACTCGCATGAGTATGCTCTGCCTTTCGGTATTTCTAAAATATTCAGATATTTCCGCGAAGCCGTACCGCCTGCAGAAATTTCTCTGCCTCACGGGGTGCCCGGAATTCTATATATCGTTTGTCAGGGTGATTCCTGCGTGCTTCGGCCATCAGAGGCTCATATTTAGGGTAACTAGTCCAGCTATAGCGAATCATATTTTCAGGGTCGGTAAAAACGCTCCACAGGGGCGACTCAGTATTTCCCGCCCAGAGCTTTTTACGGGTCACCGCCCGGTGCAGGGTTCTTCGAATAACTCGCTGCTCAACAAACCATCTCGGATAATGCAGGTAAATGACGGTATCAGCACGCTCCATCAGACGCTCACGTACCTGAGAGTACTGCCATTCTGTAATCCACGAATCCTGCGCCGCGAGTTCATCCACATCTGCTTCAAAACTGGGGCGGGGCGTCCAGTTCTCGCCCCAGTGCAAAGAATCCATTTCGGTATGCGGTATGCCCTAAAATCGCGCCGAGTCTTTGGGCAAATGTGGTTTTACCGCTGCCGCTTGTGCCAGCGATGAGGATGCGCATAGCTCCTGCCTTTCGTGCGGGGACTTTTCCCAGAATAACTAACCCATACACGAATACGCACCGAAACGACGAAAGCGGGCTGCGCATACACCCGTGTGTAGCTGCAGCCCGCTCTCCTCTCAGCGCTCACGCGCGGGGATTTTCAGACAAGAATTACTTCTCGTCTTCGTCCTTCTTCTTCGGCTTTGAAATCAACGCCTGCTTCCCTTGCGCTGCTGCGGCGTGATCGGTGCAGGTGCGGCAGTCAGCGGGTCATAGCCGTTACCGGTCTTCGGGAAGGCAATAACCTCGCGAATCGAATCAACCCCCGCAAGAAGCGAGATAATGCGATCCCACCCGAATGCGATACCGCCCATCGGGGGTGCACCGTATTTGAAGGCGTCCAGCAGGAAGCCGAACTTCCTGTGCTTCTTCCTCGCCAATCCCCATGACCGCAAAAACACGTTCCTGCACGTCACGGCGGTGGATACGGATAGAACCGCCACCGATCTCGTTACCGTTGCAGACAATATCGTAGGCGTATGCCAGCGCCGAACCGGGGTCCTTGTCGAAGGTATCCAAGAACTCGGGTTTTGGCGCCGTGAAGGCGTGGTGCACGGCAGTCCATGCGGAGTGCCCCAGTGCGACATCTCCCGACTCGGTGGCCTCTGCGGCAGACTCGAAGAGAGGCGCATCCACAACCCACAGGAACGACCACTCGCCGTCCTTGATAAGGCCGGTGCGGTGACCGATCTCAACACGGGCAGCGCCCTCAGCAGAGCACGCGCCTGTTTAGCTTCACCGGCGGCGAAGAAGATGCAGTCCCCCGGGTTGGCGCCCGGTTGCTGCGGCAAGACCCGCGCGTTCTTCATCGGTGATGTTCTTCGCGACAGGGGCCGGCTCAGTTCGCCGTCTTCCTGCACGAGGACATAGGCCAGGCCCTTCGCACCGCGCTGCTTTGCCCATTCCCTGCCATGCATCCAGGGTGCGGCGCGGCTGAGAAGCACCGCCGGGCATCACCACGGCACCCACGTAGGGAGCCTTAAACACACGGAACGTGGTGTTGGCAAAGTAATCGGTAAGTTCGGTCAGCTCAAGACCAAAACGCAGATCTGGCTTGTCGGTACCGTATTTCTCCATCGCTTCGGCATAGGTCATACGGCGAATAGGACGGGGAACCTGCACATCAATCAGGTTCCAGACGGCCTCGACAATGCGTTCGCCCAGGTCAATAATGTCGTCCTGGTCTACGAAGGATGCCTCAATATCGAGCTGAGTGAACTCAGGCTGACGGTCCGCACGGAAGTCCTCATCACGGTAGCATCGAGCAATCCGTAGTACTTCTCAACGCCGCCCACCTGCAGGAGCTGTTTAAACAGCTGGGGTGACTGCGGCAGCGCATACCAAGAACCAGGTGCCAAACGTGCAGGAACCAGGAAGTCACGGGCACCTTCGGGTGTCGAACGGGTAAGAGTGGGGGTTTCAACCTCAAGGTAGCCGTCATCAGCAAGCAGGTTGCGGGCCGCGCGGTTAGCATCGGAACGCAGGCGCATGATGCGAGCAGGGTTCGGGGCGGCGAAGGTCGAGGTAACGGTAGCGCAGACGCGCTCTTCACCCAACCTCAACATGCTCGTCAATCTGGAATGGAAGCGGTGCCGCAGTATTGAGAACCTCGACCGCAGAAACTTCAACCTCAATTTCGCCGGTTGCAAGATTCGGGTTTTCATTTCCCTCAGGGCGCTTGGTCACCTGACCGGTTACACGCAGAACGTACTCATTGCGCAGGTGCTCAAAATCGTCTTCGTTATGGAACACGCACTGGGTAACGCCCGCGCGATCACGCAAATCGACGAAAGGCTACGCCGCCGTGGTCACGACGACGAGCTACCCAGCCGGTGAGGGTTACGGTTTCTCCGATGTTGGCGGCGGTGAGCTCGCCATTGGTATGGGTGCGAAGCACTGCATTCCTTTCATTGCAGGCACCTCACGACTATAGACAGTAGCCGGGTGCATGCGCTTGATTTTCTAAGATACGCACACTGCGTGCGCATTGTCCCATTGTAATGCCGCCACGCACTATAGTGTGGCGACACCCGCAATATTTTATGAGCCGATACTCTCGGCAGGCACTACACGCACGTTCAGGTCTTCTCCTGGCGGCATCCAGCTCGCGGGGTCCGCAGCGACTTGTTCCCCCGAACGGATATCCTTCACCTCGTGCGCCAGCTCGCCGTTATCCCCCGTCGAAATAAACCATACGAAGGGAATACCGCGTTTTTCAGCGTATTTGATCTGCTTACCGAATTTGGCTGCGTTCGCCGAAACTTCACAGGCGATACCGCGCGCCCGAAGCGCATCGGCAACATCGTTGGCGGCAGACCAGCCTTCTTCATTAGTGAGGGCGATAAACACCGCTGAGGGAACCTTACGGGTAGCCTGCGCAAACCCCTGCGAGAGGATGCGTGCCACCAGACGGGTTACCCCAATCGACAGCCCAACTCCGGGATAGGTTTTCTTCCCGTTCGAGGCTAGTGACTCATACCGACCGCCCGAGCAAATCGACCCCAACGATTCATGCCCCACGAGCACAGTCTCGTAGACAGTACCGGTATAATAATCCAGCCCGCGCGCAATAGAGAGATCGGCGAGAACTTTTCCGGGGGCGCGGCGGGCAGCCTCATCAATAACTTCGGCAAGCTCGGCAACACCTCGATCAAGAAGCTCATGCTCAACTTTGTACCGTTCAGCGAGTTCACGGACCTGAGCCACAAAAGATGAATCCTCGGTACGAATCTGCGCAAGCTCTAGGGCTGCCTGAGCCTGCTCTTCAGAGGCACCAGCTTCACGCTGAAGTTCCTGCGCCACCGCATCCGCGCCAATTTTTTCAAGTTTGTCAATGGAACGCAGCACCGCGGCTGTATCGGTGAGTCCCAGCCCAAGATAAAAACCCTCCGCAAGTTTGCGGTTGTTCACCCGAAGTTTGAAATCGGGAATAGGGAGTTTTGAGAGCGCATCCACAACAACGAGGGCGAGGGTCACGTCATAACGGAAAGGCAGTTCCCCATCACCCACAACATCAATATCAGCCTGGGTAAACTCGCGTGCACGCCCCTCCTGTGGGCGTTCGCCGCGCCACACTTTCTGAATCTGGTAGCGAGAGAACGGGAAATTCAGGTACCCGGCGTTCTCAACCACGTACCGCGCGAAAGGCACGGTCAAATCGAAGTGCAGAGCAAGCTTTTCTTTAGCTTTGGTGCCGTTATCATCCTGCAGGCGAGAGATCGCGTACACTTCCTTATCGATCTCGCCCTTGCGAAGCAGCTGCTCAATAGTCTCAACCGAGCGGGTCTCAATTGAAGAAAAACCATGAAGCTCGAAGGTCGTACGCAGAGTATCAAGAACGTGGTTCTCAACAAGTCGTTCAGCCGGTAAATACTCCGGAAAACCAGACAGCGATGCCTTGCGAGCCATAGTGTTTCTTCTCCTTGAGGTTGCAATAATCGGTTGTGCTATATGAGCAAAGTGTTTGCGGGCACAATCTTCTTAATAGTAACAAGGATGCGCTCCCTAGCGAACCCGACGCCGCCTTCTGCAGACCTGAACCACCAGCTCGCCACGTGTGCTTCTGCGGCGTCACGCATCTCACCCTGTGACCCGCGTCCGGGTTGGCGTGTAACGGTGTGTTTAAACACCCGGCACCCGTTATGCTGTATAGATGCGCGCGCATCCTGATGACACGGTGCGCACCCTCAAAGCCGCCCCGTACGCGCGCACCATGAACCTCGGCGTCGCACCCTAACACGGTACGACGCCCCTAGTGAAAGAGTTATAGCGGTGACCATTAAATCCGACGACATTGCTGTGAACCTCGAAAAGGCCCGCAAGTTTGGGCGCGTCTCTGAAGACGGCCATGTATTCGTCATTGTTGAAGGTGAAGAGTACGCGGTAGGGCCAGCTGCCTGACGCCTCAGAAGAGGAGGCGCTCGCCTACTTTGCCCGCAAGTTCGAGAACGTTGAGGCGCAGGTGACCCTGCTGGAGTCTCGTATCGAAAATAACGCTCCCGCCACCGATGTTCAGAAGGGTATCGAATCAATCGGTGCCCAGATTGCCGAGCGGAATATGGTGGGCGACTACGCCGGTTTGCAGCAGCGACTAACAGCCCTGACCGAACGCATCGGTGAGCTGGCTGAGCAGCAGAAGCAGAACCGTGCCGCCAACCGTGAACGCGCCTTGGCTGCCCGTGAAGAGATCATGGCTGAAGCCGAGTCGATTGTGGAGCAGGATCCCTGAGAAGATTCACTGGAAGAACTCGCACGCGCGCATGAACGAGCTGTTTGATGCGTGGAAGCAGGCCCAGCGGGAAATCCACCTGCCCAAGTCGGTGGAGGACGAGCTGTGGAAGCGTTTCCGTACCGCCCGCACCACCTTCGACCGTAACCGCCGCGCGCACTTCTCCCAGTTGGATGAGCGCAATGCTCGCATTAAGCGCGCCAAAGAAGAGCTGATTTCCCGTGCGGAAGAGCTCTCAAGCTCCACCAACTGGTCTGAGACCTCCCGCGCCTACGGCGATCTTATGCGCGAGTGGAAGAAAGTTCCGCGCGGCTCCCGCCGGGAGGACGATAAACTGTGGGCCCGTTTCCGTGCTGCACAGGATGTCTTCTTTGACGCCCGTAACGCTGCCGAAGCTGAGCAGGATGCGGCCTATGCCGACAACCTGAAGGTGAAAGAGGCGCTACTGGTTGAAGCCCGCGGGCTTCTTCCGGTGACCGATATTGCCGCCGCTAAAGCCGCGTTCGATAAGATCCTTGACCGCTGGGATGCAGCAGGGCCGCGTGCCGCGTGCCGATATGCGCCGCATCGACTCTGAGCTGCGTAAAGATCCAGGACGAGATTCACGGTGCCGAGGCTGCGAAGTGGAAGAAGAACGACCCCGCGAAAACCGCACGGGCAAACCTCGCTGCTTGCGCAGATCCAGGATTCCCTCACCAGCTGGAAACCGAGCTGGCTCAGGCCCAGGCATCGGGTGACGAGAAAAAGATCGCTAAGGCGCAGGAGGCACTGGATGCCCGCCGCGCCTGGGCAGCCACCCTGGAAGGGTTTGAAGGCTAACGCCTAAGAGCGCAAACCGTATCGGGGTGGCTCACCACACTACCGCAAGAGTGTGTGAGCCGCCCCGTTCGTGTATAAAAAAGGCACCCTCTTATGCGTGCGCCGGCTTAGAGCCCGTCAGACGGTACGCCTTATACACGCCGTCAACGTTCAGTACTACGTTCACCACATGCTCCAGCATGTACCTGTCCCCCAGTTCAACCGTGAACCTGTCCACCGCTATGTGGTCTTCGGACGTGTGCACGCGCGCATCCACAATACTCACACCCGAATCTGAGATCGCACGGATGAGGTCATTGAGCAGACCCTTACGGTCAAGTCCCTCCACCTGAATCTGCACCCGGTAGGTGCTGCTGGGGGTGGGTGCCCACTGAACCTCCGTTAAACGCGGCTGCTGCTCCTCATCCAGGTTCAGTATATTCGGGCAGTCACGCCGGTGCACCGAAATACCGTTGAGCCGGGTGACCATGCCAATAATGTCGTCGGGCGGGACCGGGCTACAGCAGCGGGCGATCTTCGTGAGCACACCCTCAGCCCCCGGCACCAGCACACCGTTGTCGCTCACCGCGCTGCGGGTCTGCTTCAGCAGGGTTTCGTCAAAGTCGCTCACCTCAACAGTCGGCTCGTCCTGCTGCTCCCCGTTATACAGGTCAATGAGGGTGTCAATAACCTGCTTTGTGGTTAGCTCGTTCTCGCCGATAGCCCGGTACATGGTTGCCACATCGTTCTTATGCAGGGTTTGGGCCACCTGGGTCATCAGCTCGGGGCTCATCATCTCTGCAGCGGCAGCTCATTATTGCGCATGCTCTTCGTGAGCGCCTCACGCCCACGGTCCAGCGCTTCAAGACGACGTTCTTTCGCAAAGTGCTGGCGGATCTTTGTGCGGGCCCGTGAGGAACGCACGAACTTCAGCCAGTCTTCGCTGGGTCCGGCCTCCTCATCTTTCGTGGTCATAATTTCCACGGTCACCCCGGTCGGCAGCATCGTGTGAAGCGGTACCAGACGGCCGTTTACTTTCGCCCCGACGGTGCGGTCCCCCACCTCAGAGTGGATAGCGTACGCGAAATCAACCGGGGTTGAGCCGGAGGGAAGCGCAATAGCCTCACCGTTGGGTGTGAGCACCACAATCTCGTCGGTGTCCAGGGTGTCTGCGAGGGATTCGTAGAACTTATCGGACTCGGGGTTAGAGTTAGAAATTTCGGCGATAGCCCTGCAAAATACCGACGTTCATTGCTGCGGTCTGGGTGCCGGGTTCGTGCTTGGCGTTGCTCACCTGCTCACCGCGTGAAGCCGCCTTATACCGCCAGTGCGCAGCCACCCCGTATTCGGCTTCTTCATGCATCTTATAGGTGCGGATCTGCACCTCTAACGGCAGGTTCCCCGGCCCGTACACCGTTAAATGCAGCGACTGATAGTTATTGTTTTTGGGGTTTTTAATATAGTCCTTAAACCGGCCTGTCATTGACGGCCATAGCGAGAGGATATGCCCCAGCACGGTGTAGCATTCGCTTTCCTCTTCCACCATAATGCGCACCGCAAGAATGTCATTAATCTCGTCAAAACTACGGCCCTTTGTTTTCATCTTCTGATGAATCGAGTAGTAGTGTTTAGGGCGGCCAGTCACCATGGCCTCAAGACCCATCTGGGTTAGCCGCTCGGAGATTTTAGCGCGGGCGTCCTCCAGAAACGCCTCAAGTTTTGGGGTGCGCTCCCCTACCATGCGCACCATCTCAGCGTAAATATCGGGGCTCATTGCCGCAAATGACAGGTCTTCAAGCTCCCATTTAATCGTGTTCAAACCCAGTCGGTGTGCTAAGGGGGCATAGATTTTTAGTGTCTCTTCAGCTTTACGGGCCGCCGAGGCCGCCGCCACAAAACGCCAAGTGCGTGCATTGTGCAGACGGTCCGCAAAGTTTAATGAGGAGCACACGAATATCTTTACTCATCGACAGCACCAGTTTGCGGATGGTCTCAATGGAGGCACGCTCACCGTAGGTCATCCTGTCGAGCTTAGTCACCCCATCCACCAGGTAGGCGACTTCCTCCCCAAATTCTGCGGTGAGCTCTTCCATCGTGTAGTCGGTGTCTTCTACCGTGTCGTGAAGCAGCCCGGCCGCCAGCACGGGGCCGGTGGCACCCATCTCCGCCAGGATCGCGGTCACGGCAACCGGGTGGGTAATATACGGGTCGCCACTTTTACGTTTCTGCCCGCGGTGGTGCCTATTGGCCACCTCAAAGGCACGTTGAAGAACCTGAATGTCCTCCTCAGGATGGTATTTGCGCAGGGCACGCACCACCGGGGCGATCATGGGCGAGAAATGTGTCTGTGACGTACCAGGGTCAAGATTTTTAGCGATGCGCCTACCAAAAACCAGCCGGTTAGGCACACGCCCGGATGCGGTCATAACGCGGTGCGAACCGCGCACCGGTTTCTTTTTCGGCGCGGTTTGAGGAACCACGCTACTGTCTTCGGGGGTATTGTGGGATTCTACGACCATTTTTACCTTTTCCCTCCTGCGAGTTTTCTGGCCTGGTAGCGGTGGGGTGCTTCGTCGGCCCCTTACGCGGCGCCTTGTTGTGCATGGCGGCGCGCATCCACACGAGAAAACCCGTTGTGTGTTTGTTATGCTACCCAACCTTGACGATACGTCGCAAACTGTGCCCGGTTATATGGTGCGCGCCCGCACGCTTTTTGGCTCCTCAGCAGCTGGGTAATCCCGGTGTACTAAAGGGCACGCATAAGGGGCTAGCATCATCCAAGATGCTAGCCCCTTACCCTCAAGGCCGGTAAGTGAAACTAGTCGAAATTCACGACATTCACTTCAATCTTCGGCTTTGAACGTTTCACGGGTTTCTGCTGTGACTCGTTGTCAGAGTCGGTCTCTTCTTCCCCGCCGTGGGCGCGGAAGTACTCCACCTTCTGCCGCTGCCCAACAATCTTTTTCTCGCCCAGCCGCAGCATACCGTACAGCGGTGCCGAGACGAACAGAGTGCCGAACATGCCCACCAGAATACCCACAAAGAGCGAGAGGGAAAGATCCTGCAAGGTGCCCGCACCAAGCATAAACGCACCAATGAACAGGATGGACCCGACGGGGAGCACACCCACGATCGCGGTGTTAATGGAACGCACCAGGGTCTGGTTAACCGCCAGGTTCGTTTCCTCCGCAAAGGTCGCATCCTTACGGTCCATAATGTCCTCGGTGTTCTCGCGGATCTTATCGAAAACCACCACGGAGTCGTACAGCGAGTAGCTCAGGATCGTCAGGAAACCGATAATCGCGCTCGGGGTGATTTCGAAGCCCAACGCCGCGTAAACACCCACGGTGACCACCACGGTAAAGAACAAGCCCGCAATGGAGGCGACAGACATCTTCCAGGTGCGGAAGTAGAACGCCATGCCAATCAGCGCGAAAATTACGAACGCCACCAGACCCCACAGCGCCTGCCGGGTCACATCAGCACCCCAGGTGGGACCCACATAGGATGAGGTCACGTCGTTTTCGCTGACGCCGTACGCATCCTGCAGGGCTTTCTTCACTTTGAGGGTCTCTTCGTCACTGAGTTTACTCATCTGCGCCCGAACAGTGCCGGGGGCAATATGGGTAACATGCACGTCGGAGGCGTCCGGGACGTTCTCCTTGACGATTTTCTCCCCGGTGGAGGATTCCGTATGAGAAGCCTTCGACACCACAAATTCCGAACCGCCACGGAAATCGATACCCAGGTTAAACCCGTTACCGACCAACGGAAGGATCACTGAGACCGCCATGAGCGCGGCGGCTATCATCAGCCACAGTTTACGTTTGCCAATGAACGGGTAGGAGCGTTTGCCCGAGTGCAGGTCATTACCGAACCGCGCGAAGACGTTAGGTTTTACCTCGGTCATGGTTACGCCTCCTTCTTTTCTTCAGGGGTGCCCGTCACGTCTTTATCCTCGGCGGCGCGGGCGGCGCGGCGGCGCTCTGCGATACTCACATAGTCTTCATCCGGTTTGCGGAAACGGCCGGCGCCACGGTACAGCGGGGTTGCGCCCAGCGACTCGGGCGAGAGGCCCGAATGACGGTACCCCTTACCGAAGTAGCGGGTATTCGCCAGCAGGGTCAGGGTGGGGTGAGTGAACAAGTACACAACGATCAGGTCGGCGATAGCAGTCAAGCCCAGGGTAAAGGCGAAGCCCTTCACAGAACCCACCGACACCACGTACAGCACCACTGCCGCCAGCAGGTTCACGGCCTTCGAAGCGAGGATGGTGCGGGAGGCCCGCTTCCAGCCGTGGTTCACAGCGGAAGGGATGGTGCGTCCGGCGCGTATCTCATCACGAATACGTTCGAAGTACACAATGAACGAGTCGGCCGTGGCACCAATAGCAACAATTAGGCCCGCAACACCTGCCAGGGAGAGGCGGTAGTTCAACGCCCAGCCCAGAAGCACAATCGCCTCGTACGAGATAATGCCCGCCACGATCAGCGATGCCATGGTCACAAACCCGAGCAGGCGGTACTGGAACAGCGAATAAATGAACACCAGCAGCAAGCCGATGAGACCGGTCAGCAGGCCCACCTTCAACTGCTCAGAGCCGAGGGTTGCCGAGATCTGCTGCTCAGATTGGATGCTGAAACTAATCGGCAGTGCACCGTATTTGAGCTGGTCGGCCAGGGCTTTGGCCTGGTCCTCAGTGAAGTTACCGGTGATCTGTGACTTACCGTCTGAAATAACAGCTTGGGACGTTGGGGAGGACAGCACCTTACCGTCAAGCATAATAGCGAACCGGCTGCGCGGGTCGGCGGGGTTCTGCCCACGGATCGAGTTCAGGCGGGAGGTCACATCTTTGAAAGTGGTAACCCCCTGGTCTTTAAACTCAATGTTCACGCCCCAGCGGCCGGTGGTCACGCCCTGACCACTGCTTTCCTGGGAGTGCGAGGCTGTTGCAATATCGTTACCGCTGAGCTCAACACGACCCAGGATGTACTTTTCGGTACCGTCGGTGGAGCAGGCCACAATCGGTTTTCCGGGATCCTGGTTTTCAGCATCCTCATTATGCCCGGCGGTGCAGTCTTTCGCCTCGTATTCTTTCTGCAACTCGGCGGTAATCCAGTTCTTATCCGAGTTGTCTTTAGGTTCCGCGTCCGGTTTGGGGAGCTTATCGTCCGGGTGCGGCTCTCTTGCGGGGTTGCCGCGCCTGAACCCGAGGCCAGCACAGGGCGGAACGACATGTTCGCGGAGGCCTGAATGAGCGCACGGGTTTCAGCGCTAATAGTGCCCGGAACGGAAACCACCACGTTATTGCCCGAACCGAAGGAGGTGGTAACCTCCGCCTCGGAGACGCCCGCGCCATCAACGCGCTGACGGATAATTTCAACTGCCTGGTTCAGCTGCTCTTGGCTGACAGATTCATTCTGCGACCCGTTAACTTTGGGTGAAAGAATCATCTGCGTGCCGCCAGAGAGGTCAAGCGCAAGTTTCGGGCCCCACGACCCGCCCGCCTGGGTGGTGCCGAAAATACCTGCGGCCATCACAATCATGAGCAAAACCATTGAGACGAGGGCGCCTCGTGCAGCTGTAAGCGGGGAACGCTTAGCCATGTATGCCCCTTACTAGATTTTTATCTTCTCAATCAGCAAGAATAGCACCCGTTCTAGGGTGCTATTCCCGATTATTGTCTTTATTAATTGAGGTCGTAGCCCTTGGCAGGCTTCTCGGGTGACTCGTCTTCCGCCGTGTCTTGCCCTCGGTGCTTTCCGCGACTTCTTCCTTAGCCTCCACCGGTTCTTCTTCCGCAACATCCACCACGGTGGCAACAGCGTCCAGGCTAATGGTGATGATCGTTCCCTCGGCGATCTCCACAAGTGCTTTACGGTTTTCATGGTCGGTCGAGACGATGGTGCCGTACAGCCCGGCGCGGGTCATAATTTCATCACCAGCACGCAGGTTTTCCTGCATAGTCTGGGTGGCTTGCATCTGTGCTTTCTGCCGTTTAGTGCCGCTGTAAATGCTCCAGATCATGAAGAGCACAAAAACGGCGAGAAGTATCATCGTAATATCCATGGTGTCCTCTCTGTAGGGACGTGTCCCCGGCGTCGCCCTACCCGGGGTGCATAGGATGGTGACGCGCCTGTGTTCATAGTTTCTCTACTGTACCCATCCTACGCGAGAGCACAGTCTTTCCCTATCGGTTATGCGCTCAGCCGCAGTTTTTCTTGAGAAACTACCCTGCCACGGTGATGTTTTCCCCACTGAAAACAGCATGACCGTTCCGTGATAGGGGGATAGTTCGGTACTACAGGTTAATATCGGGGGCTTCTAGCCCCAGATGCTCCCACGCGGCAGGCAGCGCCACACGCCCGCGAGGGGTGCGGCCAATCAGCCCTTCACGCACCAGGTAGGGTTCAGCTACTGTCTCCACGGTCTCGGTTTCTTCACCAACGGCGATGGCCAGGGTGGATAGCCCCACCGGTCCCCCACCGAACTTGTGGATGAGCGATTCAAGAACGGCGCGGTCCAGGCGGTCCAGCCCGCGCTCATCCACTTCATACATGTCAAGGGCGGTTGCCGCGTTGTGGGCGTTAATATTGGGCACATCATTCACAAGGGCCCAGTCGCGTACACGGCGGAGCAGCCGGTTAGCGATACGCGGTGTGCCGCGTGAACGGCCCGCGATCTCTGCGAACCCCTCACTGGTGATACTCATATCCATCAGACCGGCACTGCGGCGTAGCACCAGCTCAAGCTCCGGCACGGAGTAGAACTCCAGGTGCCCGGTGAACCCAAAACGGTCACGCAGCGGCCCGGGGAGCAGCCCGGCACGGGTTGTGGCACCCACCAGGGTAAACTGCGGTAGTTCAAGGGGGATGGAGGTTGCTCCCGCTCCCTTACCAACCACAATATCCACGCGAAAATCTTCCATCGCCATGTACAGCATTTCTTCGGCGGGGCGGCTCATGCGGTGTATTTCATCCAGGAAAAGCACCTCGCCGGGGGTTAGCGACGAGAGGATGGCCGCTAAATCGCCGGAGTGCTGAATAGCTGGGCCGGAGGTGATGCGCAAAGGGCATCCATCTCAGCGGCAATAATCATGGCGAGCGTGGTTTTACCAAGCCCGGGAGGGCCGGAAAGAAGCACATGATCAGCGCTGCAGGCCCCGCATTTTCGAGGCTTCCAGCACTAGGGAAAGCTGTTGCCGCACCCTTTTTGCCCCACGAAGTCACCAAGCGATTGGGGCGCAGGGCCGCCTCAATCATTTTTTCTTCGGGTTCTTCTTCCATGGCAACTAGCCGCTGCTGCCCGGGCACCTGACCGGGTGCGTAACCGCCCGACGGCGTAGGCTCATAGGGGTTATCTGTCACGTGTTCTTATCCTCTGTAGATGCTGTAGCCTCGTGCCTGAGCGCGTTGCGGCGGCTCTATCCGATACTACCGTACGCACCACCGGGTGCGGTGTGCTCCCCGCGGTAGGGTGTGTTCCGCCGTGCGTTAGCGCCGCCCAACAGTATTTTGTGCCCCTAAGGAGGCAAGCACCCCGCGAAGTGCCGCGCCTACCGCCCTCATTCTCGGCGCCCGGGTTGTGGGTCACGTAGGGCGTCAATCGCGGCATTAGCGTCTTTTTCAGTCCAGCCCAAGGAGGTGAGAGCATCGAGAACCTGCGGCTTCCACGCCAGCCCGCCCTGGGGGGCGGCTGCTTCTTCTCCCTGGCTTTCGCTAAGAATTAGTTTGCCCGCCAGCTCAAGCACAATACGCCGCGCACCCTTGGGGCCAATACCGGGAACCTTGGTGAATGCTTTATCATCCCCGTGGCCACGGCGCGCTCCACCTCGCTGGCGGTGTGCACGCTCAGCACAGCCAATGCAATACGCGGGCCAATTCCCGAGACGGAGAGCATCATATCGAACACTTCACGTTCGGCGGGTTCAGCGAAACCGTAGAGCGTCATAGATTCTTCGCGCACAATCATGCTGGTAAGCACCGTGGCAGTCTCCCCCAGGTGCAGGCCAGCGAGCGTACGGGCGGTGGCGTGCACAAGCATCCCAAACCCGTTGACGTCGAGGATGACGCTGTCGAGACCTACATGGCTTACTCTGCCGGTGAGTGACGCAATCATAGTTTCCTCTCATAGGGCGCACTAGGTACCGTTGCTGTGAGCAGGGCGCGCACCTCCAGTATATTAGAATATATCTTCTGAAATCAACCACATGACGGCCCGCCCGCGAAAAATCCTTGAGAATAACAGGAAAATCGCGCACATCATATTCGAAAATAATATCGAAAAATGTGTTGGGTCGCCTACCTGCGGGCCTTCGCCTCCGCCTCTTTCCACGCCCGCTGCGCAGGAGTGAGCGCCGCACCCCGGGCAGCCTGCACAGGCCGGGACCCCTGGTGAGTCTGGGTGTGCGCCGCCATATTAATGCCCGAACCGATGCCGCCGCCGCGCCACCCGTGGCAGATGGCAATAGCGAGCGCATCGGCAGCATCCGCCGGTTTCGGCATTTTTTCAAGGCCCAGGATGCGGGTTACCATCCGCCCCACGGAGCCTTTATCGGCCCGCCCGAGCCGGTGACCGCCGCCTTTACCTCGGAGGGGGTGTGAAAATGCACGGGCACACCAAGCATTGCGGCCGCCGAAATCACCGCCCCGGAGGCGTGCGCGGTACCGATCACAGTATTGACCTGTTCTTGGGCGAAGATTCGCTCAATAGCGAGCGCATCTGGCTTATACACTTTAATCCACTGTTGGGCGGCGTTGAATATGCGCAGGATACGCTGATCCAGTGCCTCAGCCGCCTGGGTTCCGGCGATACCGACGTTCACGAAGTAGGCTTTGCGGTCGGCGGTCATATCGAGCATGGAGATGCCGCAGCGGGTCAGGCCCGGGTCGATACCCATAATGCGTGTGGCACCGGGTACGCGCGGCTCGGGGGCGAGCGGGTGGTTTTCGCTCATCCGGTTTCTCCTTATGCTGTCGCTGGCTGTCCCCTCCGACTCCGGTGGGGGTGCGCCCAGATAGAGTACGGTGCCCGGCTCACGGCCCGCGTGTGCGGGGCTGTCCGGGCACTCGTGCGTTTTGTGCTTATTCGGCTTCTAGCTGGGCGATAACCTCTGCGGAAACGTTTGCGTTGGAGTAGACGTTCTGGACGTCGTCGAGTTCTTCGACCGCATCCGCGAGTTTGAGGAACTTTTTGGCACCGTCAAGGTCGAGGTCTACCTGCATGGTGGGGCGGAATACGGGGTCGTCGTTGTTGTACTCCAGTTCCGCTTCATCCAGCGCTTTGCGGATTTCGGGCAGGTCGGTTGCGGCGGATACGACGGTGAACACGTCGCCTTCGTCCAGTACTTCTTCAGCGCCTGCATCAAGCACGGCCATGAGCACGTCGTCTTCGGTGAGTCCGTCGGTTTTTGCTACTTCAGCCACGCCTTTACGCTCGAAGAGGAACGCCACGGAGCCCTGGTCTGCCATGGTGCCGCCGTTGCGGGTCACGGCCAGGCGCACGTCTGATGCGGCACGGTTGCGGTTATCGGTCAGGCACTCGATGTACAGTGCGGTGCCTTGCGGGCCGCGTGCCTCGTACATGATTTCGGTGTAGTCGATGGTTTCGCCGGTCAGCCCAGCACCACGTTTTCAATGGCGCGGTCAATATTGTCGTTGGGCACCGAGTTCTTTTTGCTTTCGACACGGCAAGGTCGAGTGCGGGGTTGCCCGCAATGTCGCCTCTGCCCATGCGGGCGGCTACTTCGATTGCCTTAATGAATTTGGCGACGCCTTCGCGCGCTTGGCGTCAATCGCGGCTTTCTTGTGTTTGGTGGTGGCCCATTTGGAGTGACCCGACATTCGTTTCTCCCTTACGTTAATGTTCTGTGCGGGCGCACGTGGGTGGCCGCGCGTCAATACTTTTCAACTATACCGGCTGATGTGCGCTGGCAGTAGTTTTAGCGGGGGCGTTTCATCGCTGATGCGCGTGCCTTGTTCACGAGTGTGTCGTCGATTGTAGCGGGGGTGAATTCGCCGTATTTACGTATGGCGGCCTGCTCGATCAGGTAGTCAGAGATTTTGGGGTTTTTGGGCAGTAGTGAGCCGTGCAGGTAGGTGCCGATCACGTTGTGCACGCGCGCACCTTCATGGGTTTCTGCCTTGTTGTTCCCTTCGCCTTTGGTGACGGTGGCAGCGAGCGGGGTGCACCCTGAGCCCAGGTAGGTGAGCCCGGAGTGGTTCTCAAACCCGATGATGGTTCCGAAGTCTTTGGACTCTTCAACAATGTTGCCGATCAGTCGTTCGTCGCCGCCTACGGTGTGGGCGTCGAAGATCCCGATGCCTTTGAGCACTTCCCCTTCGCGGGTGCGGAATTCTTTGCCGAACAGCTGGTATAGGCCGCAGATGACGAGCATGGGGTGCCGTCTTCGGCGAGCTGTTTCAGGTGTTCGGAGTTGGCGTGCAGGTCTTCTTGGATGACGGTCTGCCCGGAGTCCTGGCCGCCGCCGCCAATAATAATATCGACGTCTTGGGGGAATTCGTCGCCGGGGTTGTAGTCGATAATGTCGACGTCGAACCCGTGGGCGTGTGCACGGCGTGCGAGTGAGAGCGTGTTGCCCCAGTCGCCGTAAATGTTCATGTCTTTGGGGTACAGCTGCAGGATACGCAGAGTTTTGCCGTTGTTCGGCCCGGCGGCGGGGGTTCCGGCGATGGTGTGGCGTCATGGCTTAGGGAAACCCTTTCGACGTTGGTGATTTTTCCGAGTTCTTCGCGCAGGGCGAGCATTGAGGTGTAGGTGCAGAAGATACGCATGGGTGCCTGCCCGCTGTTGGCGATGAATGAGCGGAGGGCGTCGTCTGAGGTCTTCTTGCACGTCCTCTACGGGTACACCGTCGTGTTCTAGGCGCAGCGCCATATCCCAGGCGCGCACCCCGGAGACCATTTTTACGCCGGTGGCGGCCAGGTCGTGGAAGTCCACATCCCACAGCCAGGAGACGTCACGCCCGTCGGCGTACTGGTCGTTAATGGTGATCGCGGTGGCGTAGTCGTGGGAGTTTGCGCTGGCCAGTGAGAGGCGGAACCCGCTGGGGTTTTTCACCAGCAGCAGCTGCAGCGGCCGCCCGTTCACGTTGAGGGTTTCGCCGCGGCCGAATGCGGGGGTGATTTTTGCCAGCTCGTTCACGAGGGCGTCTTGGTTGAGTTTTTCGCCCATCACGGCGCGGGTGAGGGCCATTGCGGCGGCGGCGTTGAAAATGTTGTAGATGCCGTAGAGGTTAATCTGCCCTTTGATGCTTTGGCCCGCCAGGTTGAAGGTTGCGCTGCTGCCGGAGAAGGCGGTGAGAGTCACGTCTGAGTCGGGCAGGTCGGCGGAGCGTGCGCCCACACCGCTGCGCAGCTCGTCGTCTGAGGGGAAGTATGAGCGCAGCTCGTCGTTCAGGCCCGAAGTAGCTGATGTTCGTGCCGGGCTGCACGGCTTGAGTGAGCGAGCGGATGCGCGGGTCTTCACGGTTGAGCACCACGGTTTTGGTGGTTGCGGCGGCTACGGTGGAGAGCATCCTGCGGGTGGTGTCGATTTCGCCGAAGCGGTCAAGCTGATCGCGCAGCACGTTCAGCAGCAGCGCATAGTCGGGTTTGACGGCTTTGACGAAGTGCACGGCGTGCGCCTCGTCTAGCTCGAGCACGGCGATGTCTGCATCGAGTTTGCCGGTGAGGCTCATTGCGCCCAGGAGGGCCGCCGCCACGCCGCGCACGAAGTTGGAGCCGGTGCGGTTGGTGAAGACTTTAAGCCCCTGCGATTCGAGCAGCTGCACCGTCATTTTGGTGGTGGTGGTTTTGCCGTTGGTGCCTGAGACAACAACCACGCCGTAGGGCAGTTTGGCGAGTTCTTCGGCCACGAATTCGGGGTGCAGTTTTTCCATGACGAGGCCGGGGAATGCGGAACCGCCGCCGCGCAGTTTACTTGCGTAGCGTACGCCCTGGCCGAGCAAACGAATGAGGGGTTTTGACATGCACACTATTTTATACCCTCCCGCACTGTGTAATTGCACGGTATGGCGTTGCTTACTTTGCGGGTGTTGGCGGCGGCTTTTTATGTGTTGTGCCATGCACACAACGGCGCGTGCCGCTATTTCCCGGTGTATTTTCGCGGGAGTAGTAATAATTTTTCTGGGTGAGTTTTAGAAGAGAGCCGTTTGAACATTTACGGTGCTTATGTCGTGGTTCACGGTGATGGCCAGGTTGTCGATTTCGGCCGTGTTTACCAGCAGGGCGGCGGCTGGGTCGCCGGTGTGGGCGGCAATGAATTTCCCGGCCGCACCGGTGCAGTAAAACCCTGCGGCGCCTGTGGAAAGTACGCTGGGGAACTGCCCGAGCGGTTCGGGGCTGCCAGCTCGCAGGGCCGCGTAGGGGCGGGCCATGGCGGGTGAGGGTTCCCACGGCTCATTCAGCGGGGTAAGAGGGGCGCGCAGTTGAGCGTGGGTGAGCGCTTCCCGGGCGGTTTTCATGGTTTCTTGGTGGGCGCTGCGTATTGTGCTGTTTGGCAGCGGGTTAAAGCCAGGCGCGGTATTTGCTGGGACGTCTGTTTCACCTGCGGCACCCCGCCGATGCGGGTAACAGCGTCTTCGGCTTCACGCACGCTCAACCCGTCGGGTGCTTGGGCTATGTAGGTTGCGACGGCGGGCGCCTGCTCGTCGAGGCGGCGCGGGGTTGAGGCTTGGGAACTGGTGCCTACTTTGCTGGTCCCGTCGGGGAATGTGGCAATGTAGAGCCGGTGCGGTGTCGCCGCGTAGGCTCGCATCCCCGGGTTAATGTGCCGGGGTGCAGGTGCGCGGTGTGAAGGGCCGTGAACTCGTCGCGGGCGGCGCATCGTTCGCATTGTTTACCGCTGCGGATGCGTGCTCCTTCTGGGCAGGGCACCCGGCGGGGCGCACCCGTGTTTGGGGTGTTCGTGTTCTCACCGGGTGGCCCGCTTGCAAAGTACCCGGCACAGTAGCGCAGGTGTTCACCGGCGGTATCAGCCAGTAGCCGCAGCCCAAGAAAACGCACCGGGGTAAGCGGTATGCGGATGCGCTCACCGCTGGGGTGCTGCTCCCCGCCGCCGTGGTGAGGGGTTCCGCTTCAAGAACGGGCTGGCGCTCAACCCACCGCAGCTCACGCCAGATGAGCGCCCGGTCGCTGCCGCCGCTAGGGGCCGCACTATCGAGCAGGTTCAGGGGCGTCATCCTCCCAGCATACCTATTCCCACCAGGTTCTAATACCCCCCCCCATGAGCCGGGTGCGCGGCTACTTCAGCCACTTGGAGCGGAGCGAGTCTACCTTTCTTTACTTTCCACCCCTGGTCTTCCACGTACACAAGGGTCATATTGAAGTCCTCTTGAATACCCCACGAGTAGTACCGGTTATCGGCTTGGCCGCTATCTTTGTTGTACCAGGTGTAGGTGTTGCGTTTGTGCCGTACCGCAATGGTGACTTCTTTTTTATCGTCGCTCCATTTTTCTGAATCGGCCACACGTTTCATGGTGTATTTATATTCACCAACCCAGTACCCTGCTTCGCGCAGCTCATTATCGTTTTTGCTTTGGCCGTCGGGGGATTTGTCGGTACGTTCGTCTTTTTCACTGGATTTATCGTACTGATAGTCGGGGGCGTACACGTTTTTGGTGTAGTTCTCGATTTCCGTATTAGTGTACGCAGTGTACCGGTAGGTTTCGCCCATGTATTTAATGAGTGCATCTACCCCGTCAAGTTCACGGGATTTTACGGTGTCTGAAAGCACCGGCGCACCCATATTGTAGACGGGGTGCTTATCGGTGGGCGGTATGAATTTACCGGCGTAGTAGTTATCAAGCTCCGTGCTGCTCAGCGGGGCGGGTGAGCCATCAGGCAGCGTGGGTGCGGGGCGCTCTTTGGTGAGCGGCACACTGGATTTGGCTGATGCGCTCGCTGAGGGGTGTGCTGATGCGGAGGTGCTGATCGTACCTGATGCGTCGGTTTCTTCGTCGACGTATTCGGCGCATCCGGCGGTTGCGAGCAGGCAGGCTACGATCGTGAAAACTGGTGATTGTTCGAGTAATCTGGGGTCGTTTACCTGTGGGGATGCGGGGGCTCATCGGCGGCTTTCGTGGTTGGTTTGCGGTCAGCTGGGTGGGAAGGTCCGGAAGGAACCTTGGGGGCGGCGGTACGGGTGGTTTCGCCGTTATATATCATGCCATACTTTACGGTTCAAAAAATAATCTGACACCGTGGTTTTAGCATGATGCGTTTCACTCGTGGCTGCGGGCGCTTTCTGCCCGTGAAAAATAATGCTCAGGGGTGGGTATTTAGGCTGGGGTGCGGCAGATTTTGGGTGCTGGCAGCCTTTTTCTGTGTCTGGTTTTTTGCGGGGTTTTAAACAGCACAGTTTACCCTTCTGTAGAGGTTCAACTTACCGATTTATTGTACGCCTGCTTTTCTGTCTTAACAAAGGAAATGCGGGGGTTGAATTACCCACAGTCTTCCTTGTTGTCTGCCCGCACAATTACTGGGTTTGAGCAAACCCGTCGGCGATTATCTGGCGCATGTCGTCAAGGGTGCGAGACATGGTTTTTGTGTGCGCAATGATGGGCAGAAAGTTGGTGTCGCCGCTCCAGCGGGGCAGAATATGCTGGTGCAGGTGGTCGGCTATGCCCGCTCCCCGACTTTGCCCTGATTCATACCAATGTTGAACCCGTCGTTATGGGAAACTTTGCGCAGAACCCGCATGGTGCGCTGAGTCAGGTGCGCCATTTCGAGGGTTTCTTCTTCGGTTGCCTGGTCGTACAGCGGAATGTGGCGGTACGGGCAGATGAGCAGATGCCCCGGATTATAGGGGGTACAGGTTGAGCAGAGCGAAGGTGTGCTCCCCACGGTACACGATGAGCGATTCCTCATCACTGCGTGAAGGGCGCGGTGCAGAAAGGGGCAGGTTTTCTCGGTGTGGTCCTGCTGCCCGCCACTCACATAGGCGGTACGGTGCGGTGTCCAGAGCCGCTGGAACGCATCGGGCACGCCAGGGCAGCTCGAAGTTGTCGGCGGTGTTCGTGGTGTGGGCATTCTGGTTCTCGCTCATGTCTCTATTAAACCGCACAGCGCACCTGTGAGGGCGCTATCGCCCGGTGCTTGTAGAAATAACTGGTGTTCCCGCAGGCGGCCCCATAACCCGGCAGGGCACTAGAGCGCACTGGCCAGCCTACGATTCTCCCCAGCCGCCGCATAGGTGCGGGGTTTAAGAATCACGCCGCAGGCGCACCGCGATCTTCTGGCGGATCACGGTGAGCGTCTGTTTGGTCTCTTCGATAAGTTCCATGGGCTGTTCAGGCTCGTGGGTGTCGTCCTCTGCGGTATCGGGTGCACCCCGCCGGGAGGCAAGAAATTCCTGGGTGAGCTCTTCAGGGCGGGCGGTGTACCGTGCCGTCTCCCATACGGATGGCGAGCATCGCTTTCAGCTCGGCGATTTCGGCGTGAAGCGCCTCAATATCGGCTTTCGTTGCGGCGTGGTCTTCTTCGGTGACTCCGCTAATTTTCTCAATCACCCAGGTGGCAAGCGCACCGGTAATCACGCCGAACAGGCCAACCCCGTAAATCATGACAACCACGGCAATAACCCTGCCGGAGACAGTCACCGGGTACACGTCGCCGTAGCCCACGGTCGCCAGGGTCGCCAGAGTCCACCAGTACGCCGTCCAAATGTCTTTGATGAGGGCACCGGGGGCGTCTTGCTCAATGGAGAAAACGGCCAGGGCCGCCATAATCACAAAGATCAGCGTGTACCCGAAGAGTTTAACGGCCAGCTCTGAGAGCAGTTTGTACTGGCGGTTGGCGGTCATGTGAAGCATCGCCAAGAAACTCACAATACGCCAGGCTGGCAGGAGCACAATAGCGAGATTCATGAGGTTGTGCGTGAGGAAGTAGATGCGCCGGGGTGCCAGGTAAAGCCGCACACAATAATCGACCGCGAAAAGCGCCCACAGTACCATCTGAAGAATATTGAGAACACCGTCGATCGGCGCGCTAATGCGTGTGCTCACAATGGGCGCGGCGTAGGCGATAAGGTACAGGAGCGAGGCAATAAAAAGCGGTTTATCGGTGCGACGCTCCCATTCGGTGAGTCCTTCTTCGCCGCGGGTGATTTTGGGCCGGCGGGCCTGTTCCGGTTCGGGGTGCCGAGTTTGGGAGGGGTCTAAAGAAGTGTTTTCAGACTCGGGTGCGGTGCGGGTGTGTGGTGTTTCTGCGCCGTTTGCCTCTGCCATGCTGCCCAGTCCTTACACGTTCTTCGTTGAAGCAGGTCTGCTGTGAACCGCAGGTTCGTGCGTGAACCTTCTGTAGCCATCATATCGGTTTTTCCACACGTATCTGCGGATGCTGCAGAACTAGCGTGAGGGCACCTACCGTCCGGGAGCGTTGGTTTGTTTTCGGGGATTTGGCCCAGACCAGTACAGAGAAGAGCCGCATCTGAGAGACTAGAACTATGAGTTATTCAATCTCTCAGACAGTCCGTGAGCTTGCCGAACCAAAACTGGCGGAGTTCACGGCGAAGCTGATTCCCACGGTTGATCCAGCACGGATTTTAGGTGTGCGCACACCCGCACTGCGCAAGCTTGCTAAGAAGCTGCTGCGGGAACATCCGCAGGAGGTCACGGAGTTCATGGCTGCGGTTCCGCATGATTTTCAGGAAGAGGACCTGCTGCATGTGCTGCTTCTGAATGAGGAACGTGACTTCGCCACCTGGCATGCGGAAATTACTAGTTTCTTGCCGTATATGACGAACTGGACTCTTACGGATGCCGTCTCCCCGACCTGCGTGAAGGGCCGCAATGCAGCCAACCTGCCGCAGCTGGAGCGGGCCTGCCTCAACTGGATGGTTGATGACCGCGTGTATGTGCAACGTCTAGGCGCGGTGGTGCTCATGTCACTGTTGGGCACCGAGTATTTCTCACCGGAGCATCTGCGGGCGGTCGCAGCGTTGGCGGGCAGCGATGAGTACTATGTTCGGGTTGCTGTTGCCTGGTATTTTGCGGAGGCGCTGGCTCGCCAAGAACATGCAGCTCTCCCCTGGTTCGCGCTCACTTATAGTTCCGGCGGCGCCGATTCGCCCGGTTTACCTGCGGTGACGCTTCGCATGGCGATCACAAGGCTATCGAGTCACGGCGTATTTCGGACGATTTGAAGGCAGAGTTAAGGCAGATTCGTGCCACGCTCCCCCGCCGTTCCTAGTCTCTGCTCAGAGCGAGAGTTTCAGTTCTGGGGGTGTAGTCCCTCTGCCGCTGTAAAAGGCTGCACTATTTGGTTGAGCTGTATTTTTCGTAGAGCCACAAGTATTCGTCAATGATTTGCAGCCGTACTTCAATATCGCTGTGGGGTGCCGCCGGGCTCGAAAGTAGGCTGGTCTGGTTCTGGGGCGTTGGGGTGGTACTCCCAGGGGTCGCCCTACGTATGCGGGCACCTGCACGGTGCGGGTTTTGAGCAGCTCGGTGAGCTGCGTTCGGCGGGCGATAATGCCCGGGATCGTGACGCGGAAGTGGCGCAGCGCGTTGCTCAGTTCGTCTTGTTCTTCTAGGTAGCCGGAAATATTGGGGTGCCGCAGCTCATCCGCCAGGTGTTTGGCGTACAGGCACCGCACCAGGTACTGCGCATAGTTGTAGTCTGTATCGAGCCGCGCCAGCAGCAGAATAAAGTTGGGGTAACTGAGGCGGATGTGTTTCTCCCCGATGTCCGCGATATCATCAAGGTAGCTGCTGGGGGTGTTGTCGTAGATTTCGTGGTCGTGCACTGCCGGGTTCCTTGTCCAAAGTTGAGTGTTCCTTTTCTTATGGTTACATGTTTTTCCTTTTCAGGCGCGCGCCGCTTC